>Ga0209514_10000193_pt1 | contig 136984 bp, 125 predicted proteins | sample Subgrocontami58m_FD_187452 | JGI IMG/M metagenome (GOLD analysis project Ga0209514, IMG submission 187452) | Subsurface groundwater microbial communities from S. Glens Falls, New York, USA - GMW37 contaminated, 5.8 m (SPAdes) (version 3) | ecosystem: Environmental > Aquatic > Deep subsurface... | reverse complement strand
GATGAGAAGATCCTTGCCGAGGCGAGTGTCCTCACTGGCCTCGATGGTGTGGGTGTGGCCCAAGATCCTCGCGAAGATCCCCCCAGTCACCTCATAGCCCGTTATCTTGCCTGTTGCCGGATCAATGTGGACGTCGGAGAGCTCGCCCGCATAGTTGCCAGACGCCGTGGCCACTCTGCGACCCGATGCTTCGGCGACACTTACCATCCGGGCACCCTCGCCGAAGCGCGTCCGCATCCACCACCCCCACGCCGTATTACATCAACTATCGCACGGTCTCGCCAGCAGCAATTGGTATTAAAGACGAGTCAATCGGTGACCGGCCGGTTTAGCTTAGCCTGGAAGGAGTGCGCATACAGTGCACCAATTTTTGCGGATAAGCCTCGCTGAATCAACTTAAGCTCCATTGGTATGAAGAGCTACGGCACTAACCAAAGCATCGAAGTCCAATGGTTTGGGCAACAGAGTCACGGCACCTATCTGGTTGGCCAGAGTCCTGGCATTGGATTCGGCTGTCAGGAGAACGATCGGAGGAGTATTTGAGTTGTGCCGGCCATGAAGCTCCCTGGCGAACGAGCAGCCATCCATTACCGGCATATCTACATCAAGAAGGATAAGATCAGGCAAGCCGTCCTTAAGTAACTTCAGGCCTTCACAGCCGTTGGTTGCTCTCTGCACCCGGTATCCTTCAGTCTCCAAGATTGCGGCTACAATCTGTAGAATAACCAAGTCGTCGTCGACCACAAGCACTGTCTTTGGCTCCTCCACTGTTTTCTCCCTTCTCAAGGCAAATTATGGATATCTCATCGAAAACACCGAACCGTTTTCTAACTGAAAGCCCTATACAGCGCGAGATGAAGCATGCCGGGAACGCGGGGGGGAGGTTGCTTAAGCCAGCTCAGAGCCTGAGCGCCTCTATTACGGGGCTTCAAAGTTCGCTCAGCCGATCTCCTTCTCGTGTGCCCGCTCTCCCCACATCACAGGCGTGTCTTGCGTTGCCAAAACCTAGATAGGGCAGGTCAGGTAACCAGCCCATTGTTCAAGCATTCCTTCGCCAGCCCCGTTCAGAAGTTCATGGAAGTAGGATTCTACCTTATGCTGGTCCTTAACTTGCGTCACCAGAATATCCTTAGCAAGAAGAGGAAGTACATTATGATACGCGCCCATGAATAGCAGCCCGATCTCCCCTTCTCTTAGCGTCGTGTTTATCCTGTCCGCAACAAACCGATCTCGCTGGTCGGTCAGAACTTGCTTCTGATGCTCGTATGCGCGCTTATCTTGCGGGTCTTGCCCCCCCACCCCTCTTTGGGTAGCTTGAATGATCTGCCTGCCCTCTTCTAACAGAAGCGACAGGTCCTCTGTCTGTCGAACCTCAGCGCCTCTATTCATCAGGCTCAGCACAATCTGGTGGTTTTTGCTGCCCCTTCTGGCTGCCTCTTCTACCACTCTTCGGCCCAACTCTCTTTCAGCCGCTAACCCATCCTGGTATATCTTAAGGTTAGTAGCATCGACGGAGGCAAGATAATCCTCTATTACGTCCCAGAGGCGAGCGACTATATCCTTGTGTCTCTCCCATCGGTTTTCGCCTACCATGGATGCACTGGCCTGATCGATGGCTAGGCCAAGGCTTCCCATATCCGATTGGCTATGGATGATAGGCACGTAAAGCAGGCTTCTCAACTTTTTGAGCTCTTCACGGCGCTAATCGCCTGTTCGAAGTGGCGAGCGGCAACCTTAAGCAGCGCCAGTCCCTCAGGGGTGGGGGTTCCCGACAGGCTGTCTATGAACTCTCTTATGGCCAGCATGGATGCCCTTTGGCAGATCCCGCTAATGTCCGCGCCAACAAGCCCGTCGGTGGCATTAGCTTGCCTGTCTAGGTCAACATCGTCGGCCAGCGGTTTGCTCAGCGTATGAATCTTGAAGATCTCCAGTCTCGCCGCCTTATCCGGAGCGGGAAGCTCCATCTGGCGATCGAAGCGCCCTGGTCTCAAGAGAGCCGGGTCTATGATGTCCGGTCTATTGGTGGCGGCCAAGACTACTACCCCCCTGAGCTCCTCTATTCCGTCTAACTCAGTCAAGAGTTGACTGACCACGCGTTCACCTACGTGGGAATCGCCTCCCGAACCTCTTGAAGGGGCTATCGCATCTATCTCGTCGAAAAAGACGATGCAAGGACTTGCTTGCCTGGCCTTCTTGAAGATTTCCCTGATGCCCTTTTCCGATTCGCCCACCCATTTCGACAGAAGAGCCGGCCCCTTGATCGAGATGAAATTGGCCCCGCATTCCTTGGCGACTGCTTTGGCCAGGAGTGTCTTGCCTGTTCCGGGAGGTCCGCTCAGTAAGATGCCCTTGGGAGGGGATGCATTGGCCTGCTTGAAGACATCCGGGTATCTCATAGGCCACTCGATCGCCTCCATTAGTACTCGCTTAGCTTCCTCCAGGCCGCCTATGTCCCGCCAACCAACATCCGGGACTTCCGTGAACACCTCTCTCAATGCGGATGGCTCAACCTCTTTCAGTGCCCCCTGAAAGTCATCCATCTTGACTTCCAATTCCAAGAGCATCTCGTAGGGGATTAGATCGGCGTCCAGATCAAGCTTGGGCAACATCCTTCTCAAAGCCGTCATGGCTGCCTCTCGGCAGAGGGCTTCCAGATCGGCGCCGACGAAACCGTGAGTGATCTCGGCCGTCCTTTCCAGGTCAACATCTGAAGTCAGAGGCATCCCTCTGGTGTGAATCTGGAGTATCTCCAGTCTCCCTCTCTTATCCGGCACCCCTATAGCGATCTCGCGATCGAACCTGCCCGGTCTTCTGAGGGCGGGGTCCAACACCTGTGGAATATTTGTGGCACCGATTACCATTACCTGGCCTCTAGATTCCAGTCCGTCCATCAAGGCTAGAAGCTGCGCCACGACTCTTTTCTCCACCTGCTGGTCGCCACGGATGTCCTCTCGCTTTGATGCTATCGCATCGATCTCATCCAAAAAGACTATTGCCGGTGCGTTCTTTCCAGCCTTCTCGAAAACGGCCCGGAGATGTGCCTCGCTCTCTCCATAGAATTTGTGGATGATCTCCGGCCCGCTGATATGGAAGAATGAGGCATCGGTCTCGTCGGCTACAGCCCTGGCGATCATGGTCTTACCACACCCTGGAGGACCATGGAGCAGGACTCCTTTGGGAGCATCTATCCCCAGCCTCTCGAAAAGTTCTGGGTGCTTCAGGGGCAGTTCTATCATCTCCCTGATACGCTGAATCTCGCGATGCAGCCCACCGACATCCTCATATGTTACTCCGGTCTTCTCCTTCCCGGAAACACTCTCTCCTCTTATCTTAACCACGGTCGAGGGAGAGATAAGGACTACGCCAACGGGACTTGCATCAACAACCGAAAATTCTTGGTGTCGTGCCCCCATGATGGTCACCCTGACCTTGTCCCCGGGAACCAGCGCTAACCCTTCCAGGAGGCGTCTCACGCGAGCTCCGTCGTTCTCTCGGAAGGAGGCGCTGGTGGGATTGACGGCGGCCAGAACGATAGTCTTGGCATCCGCATAGTCCGCTTTTTGTAGCTGAACTTTGTCACCCAGACTGACCTGGGCGTTTTCGCGGATGATTCCATCCATCTGGACAATGCTCTTGCCCCGATCCTCGATAAGCGCGGGGACGACTTTAGCGGCGGTGGCTCTCTTCCCCAAGATCCTGACGATATCTCCTGCCTGGAGTTCCAGCGTAGCCATATCATTAGGATCGAGCCGAGCAATGCCTCGGCCCACATCCTTCGGCAAAGCCTCCGATATCCGGAAGATCAAAGTTTCAGTTGGTGCCTGCGCCATTTCCCTCTCCGTGAATCCATAATTAGTCTACCCTCGCCCCTTTGCCCTTGCTGCAGAACTGGATTCCCTTGGGTAGCTCTGTCGTCCAGGACAAAAAACACTAAACTGGGGTTGACACCAGGTCCTTCTGCTGTCTTGCCCCGGCCATGCTCAATGACTCCCACAACTTCCTGCTGGTCTTCCTCATCTCTATGGTATCGCCATTAAACCTGACCTCTCTGGCTCTTTCAATGATCCTCTCCGCTTCACTCGACCTGGCGCTTACGTCCAGTTCACTCTTTACCCCCTGTTGTTCCTCGGCAAGCGATATAATAGTGTCCAGGATAATACTTGCCTCGGCTCGCTCCCGACGCCGACCGTCTGCGTCGGCGTGGCGCATTGCTTCTTCGATGATGTGGTTCATCTCTTCGGGGTGCAGGTCCTTTGAGGATACTACCTTAATGCTTTCCTCAGCATCTCCGAAGAGGTCCCGGGCGCATACATGAACAATCCCATCTACGTCTACGTCGAAAGTGACTTCGATTTTGGGCACTCCCCGAGGAAGCGCTGGAATGCCCTCCAGGTGGAACTCTCCCAAGGATATGTTATCGATTACCATCTCTCTCTCGCCCTGGAGAACGTGGACATCCACTGATGTTTGGTCATCGACTGCCGTGGTGAAAATATGGCTCTGGGAAGCCGGGAGAGGTGTGTTTCGGGGGATGACCCTTGCGAATAGCCCCCCTAGCGTCTCAATACCAAGGGAGAGCGGGATAACATCCAGCAATACGACTTTTCTACACTTGCCCGTCAAAGTCGCCGCCTGAATTGCAGCACCCATGGCCACTACCTCGTCGGGATCGATGAGCCTGTACGGTTCCTTGCCCAGCAGTTCTCTGGCCTTTTGCCGGACCGCAGGTATTCGGCTAGAACCTCCTACAAGAATCACCCGATCGATGTCACTTACCTCTAGGCCAGCATCTGCCAAAGCCTGGCGGGTAGGGGATACCATCCTATTGATAAGGTCTACCGTAAGTTTTTCGAAACTATCACGGGTCATGTTCGTATCAAGGGCCTTCAGACCGCCTGCGCCATTGAAGTCCACGTGCACCTGAACTGTGGGCCTCTCGGACAGTTCGATCTTTGCTCTTTCTGCTGCCTCTTTGAGCTTCTGCCACGCCAATTTGTGCTGGCGAGGGATATCAACGCCGTATGTTGCCCAGTACTCCAGCGCCAGGTAAGACATCATGCGTTCATCGTAGTCGTCGCCACCCAACCAGGTATCCCCACTTACGGCTCTTACTTCGAAGATCCCGGCACCCAGTTCCAAGACGGAGACGTCAAATGTGCCGCCACCCAGGTCCCATACCAGGACAGTGTGCACATTCTCCCTATCGAGGCCATAGGCCAACGCTGCGGCCGTCGGCTCGTTGATGATCCGTATGACGTCCAGGCCGGCCATAAGCCCTGCCTCTCTTGTAGCTTGGCGCTGGCGGTCGTTAAAATAGGCCGGCACGGTAATTACTGCCTTCTCCACCGGCTGGCCCAGGTAGGCTTCCGCATCGGCTTTGACTTTTCCTAGTATCAGGCTGGAGATCTCCTCCGTTGTGGAATCCCGCCCCCCTACCCTGGCCCGGTAGTCAGAGCCGATGCGCCGCTTGATGGAAAAGACCGCGTCTCCGGGACTGACAGATGCGCGATCTTTGGCTGGCTGGCCTACCAGAGGTAACCCATCTTGGCCGAAGGCGAAGACTGAGGGTGTGAGGCGCTGGCCCTCCGCGTTGGGGATGACCCTGGGCCGGCCATCCTCCAATATAGCTGCGACTGTGTAGGTGGTCCCTAGATCGATTCCCAACGCAATAGACATTGGCAAAACCTCAGTTGGCCGACAATGAGGGGACAGGCAATTCCATTTGGGCCCTAATACCCTGGTCCCATTCCCTCATGATCCCGTACTCTATCATGGTCTCCATGCCTGCTATCGCGGCTCTCAGGTTAATGCCGATCAACGGAATGCCGGCAACAGAAATGATGATATCGGCACTGATTATTAAACCCTTGTCCAGTACGCGATCCAGCAAATCAACGACGCTGGAATAGTTGCTTCGAGTTGGTTCCAACGGTATCTCCCTTCAACCTACGAAGCTATAAGGAGGCCAGGGCCCAGTGAACCGGACAGAAAGGCCGCGAATCTGACATATTTTATCCAGCTCCTCTCCCAAATCTTTATAACTGTCTTTGCTGACAAGGCAAGAAAGATTCAGGATCATCTGGACTTCTGCTTCTGCCATCTTCACCTTTTCTACGTGGACGTCATCTGCAAATACCCGGATCCGGCTGTAGCACTGTTTGAAGAACCGGTCAGCTCCAGCTTCCATCTCTTTTCTTAGCAGGCCCTCTAATCGTTGCCGGTACATGTAAGCCATGCCTCGTGGTTTCGAGCGGATCTCTTCCTCTAGACGACTTAACTCCGGGGTCGTTTTGGCGATGTCCTCTGCCACAAGTTTTGGCTCCCACAAGACCTGAACGCCGTATTCGGCCCTGCCCTTGACTCTCTCGATTTTCTGCCTGAGCCTCTCGTGGTTGTCTTCTATCCATCGGCTTACGCTCTGCCTGGCATCGCGTCCAGCCTCTATCCTGACTATAGTGTTAAAGCTAAATGGCAGAACAGCCCCACATCTATTCCAAGCGTTGTCAACGGTTGCCTGATGGGCCATCGCCCAGTGCCGTAACTTCGCCCCGTCATCGGACTTGTACGGCTCAGCCGGGCAGTCATGAACTACGGCGGAGATGTCACGGTAGGAAACCGTATATACCTCATTGCCGTCGATTCCGATGGCCCCCAGACTAATGCGGTCCCCGGTATCGGCAACGCAGTAAAGGTATCTCCCTTCCGTTGCGCTTCCTGGCATGTTCAGACTCATCGTTCCGTTATTCATGGGTGCGCGGACAGGTGTCCCCAAGCCAGCTGTCAGGGTTCAGGAACTTTTCTACAACTTCATCCACGATACCGTCGAGGCCATCTCTCACCGACATAACCGAATCCGCTATTCCTAGCTCCTCTTTGATCTGCTCCAAAGCTGCATCCAGATCCATGAGAGCCTCTCCCAGCCTTTCGATTTCCGCATCGGTGAGATTGCCTCCTTCCATCCTTTTCACGGCTTGATGCTTCAGCGCTTCTTTCACGATCTCTACCAACGCTATAATTAGCCCCAGGATGCCTTGCTTAAGGTTGTTCTCTTCGATGTTAATGACCATGATTAGCGGTCTGGCTTCCCGCCGGCTACTGCGCGTACGCTTCTTGGAGGATGAGGTAATATCCCCGCCAGACTGATCATCCTTGCTTAACCGCCTTGGACAGTCGAATCTCCAAGACGCCATTGCGGCAAGTGGTTTGGAGACTCTGTGGGTCTACGTCCGCCCCCAGCTCGACGTCTTTCTTGTATGCTCTGCGTGCGGTCGGCTTGGGAGATATGTGGAGTACCCTGCCTTCAACGGTCAAAACCAGATCATTCAGGTCAACACCGGGTACATCAGCAATGATGGTCAGGCCATCCGGCTCGTCGAAAATGTCGAGGGGTGGTTCCGCCACATCCGGGGACTCTGTCGCCTTTTCAGCCTTGGCGTGTGGTCTCCTACCCGCGCCGGTTCCAATATGGTACTCTTCCTCTCCCGTAAGGCTGCGGACTCGGACAAATCCGCTGACGCTGGTGGCTCCACCCTTCCAGTCCTCGTCGCTCAGGGTCTCCTTCCCTCCGAGATCTTTCAGCCTTTGTCTGAGATCTTCGAGTTGGCCGGAGGCATCCTCTGGCGAGGAAAGAAGTTTGCCCAGGTCTAATTTGAGCCCGAAGAGATTAAGTGTTCCTCCGATAGTGCTCGATATGTCATTGTCTACCGGCTGGCCCTTCTTTCGCATGATTCCTCCTATTGCCAGAAATTTAGACCGTTTCTTCCACGAGGACGGGGGTCGTCAGCTTAGCCTTGACGCTTGTCCATCCGCACCAGGGGCAGTGAGATGCGATGAGCTCTTCTATTGGCACTCGCTTGAGACACTGCGGGCAAGTTTCCTTGACCACGGCTGCCTCCTGCCAAGCCCGCTCCTGCAACCTGGTGCCGGAGGGAAACTCCAGCCCATACCTGGCCGCTGTCTCGAAGGATGCCAGGGCCGCTCTGATCTTGATCCCGAGCATCTCGATCCCGACTACCGAGATAGCGATATCAGCGTTTATGACCAGCCCCTTATCGAGTATCCGATCTATGACATCGGCCAGCGTGCCAGCGCCGTTTCTTTCTGCTTGTAAGGCCATCCATCACCTCTTTCATGAGTAAACTTGGTTTGCCAGGTATCCAAGCTACTGCCGGATCCCCTCCTCAGCCCACTGAGTCCGTAGGTAATATAGCGTTGAATTGAGATTATTATTTGCCCAGTTCGTCATCCACAGACTCTGATCGGAGGTGGCTCCGCTTGCGCTGGAACTTCAGCATGGTACCTTCGTCGTCCAGCAAAACCTCGTAGAAGCCCAGCACATCGGTGCTATCAGGAATCCGCTTCATCTCAAGCATGTCCATTGAGACATGCCATCCTCGGTCATCCTTGAAGGCTGCGCTTATTAGAACCGGCTTCAGGCCGGTAACCGTTGTCAACTGTGCCTTGGCCCTCTCGCCAAGCTCCACGAACGTCATGTCAGTTCCTCCTGTCTATTCCTCCGTGTTGACGGTTTCACGCAACACGGCCATACGGACGCACCAAGCTATCCCTTAGCCTCTCGGATAGCATTCAATCGTTCAAGCAAGACATCCTCAGACCCGCTGTATTCATCTTCTGTTATCTCGTCCATGTCGTACCGCGCCTGTAACTCGACGAGTTCCCCCTGAACTCTATCTTCGTCGTACATCTCACTTTCCGCCGTTTCGATGAGCTTCTGACCAAGCCACCGGACCATTTGTATCGGCCCCAAAACAGGAACAGTCAGCACATCTAGTGGCCCCATTGTTTCCTCCTTTCCAAACTTCAAGGCGAACCGCAGCTTCGCTGTCGCGGCCAACCGGACGCCGAAACACGGCATGCATATTTAGCGTAGGCAAGATTGCGTTAAGTCTTCCCAGTTGACCACAATATCCACAAAATTGTACGGAGGGGTAGGCCCGACGTATTTGAAGCCTATCCGGTCACCATACTCCGCATCCAAAACATCGACGGCCCGATCAAACTCTACTTCCGAACGCGCATCAATCAGGAACGAGACATTGAATATCATACGGTCCGCCATGGTATTGTTCTCACGTGTTCGTTCGGCTAAAGGCAGAAGCTTGGCCAGTTGCTTGGCTGCTTCCTGGCTTTTCTTGAGTCCCAGGGCTTCCTTCACCATCCTTCCTAGCTCGATCCCTTGAAATCGGATTGCTTCGGTAGGCTTTCCTGCAAGCCTGTTGCGAAGCCTCGTTATCTCAGGGTGTTCGGCTAGTATCTCACTATAGATCGCTTTCTCGTCGCGCCAGAAAGCCTTGAGCCCCAATTCGACTTTGCCTTCAATATCCTTGAGTAGTTCGGTAAACTCTTGACACCGGCTACGCAGCAGATTCTGAATGCTTTCTACGGGTGAAGCCGCGTCGGCAACTGTCCCAAATCTGACAGGGAGCAGAGTGAACTGCTGTATCACCCTTTCAAGCACCTTTTCATGAGCGATCATGTTGCTGCGTGTGTTCTCATACGTGACCTCAGGTGAATCGCTAGCAACTACGGCCAGGCCGTCATGCCTGATCGTACTCACCTCATAACTCTTGCCACCAATCGAGGTGACGTCGAAGATACGGTCTTCGTCACACGGGATGATGCAGTAGATATATTTAGCTAGCTGGTCCATGCGCTGCCCACCATTCCTTTGCATGATGGGTTTAGTCCCTCGCCGGCCAACCGCCTTACATTAACTAGCAGGGCCGGTGCGATTGAATCGACAGTGGTGTGATGGTTTCGCTGTGGTTCATGTGGCTCTACCTTCGCTTGACAGTAAGACAGAAGTGTCTCCGATGCCTCTCGTAGCTCCGTCAAGTCCTGCTTGATCGCTCCTTTGTCTACGCTCATGTCAGGGTGGTTGTCGGCTGCGAGCCGGCGATAGGCTCTCCTGACCCCATTCTCCGAAAGAGGGTCATCTATCCGGAGAAGTCGCCGTGCTGCCTCTATCTTGTCGAGATCGAGCCTGGTCACCTCTACTGTGGCGAAGCTATAAGGAGGCAAAGGGCCGATGATCCGGAAATCGATCTGATCATCAAAGGAGTCGTTCAATCGTGTAACGCGGTCATCGAACTCCGTTTGTCTACCTTTGAGCAAGAGAAAGGCAACATTCATCACCATCTGGTCGGATACCAGGATATTGGAATGCAGGTCCAGAGCTACGGGGCCCAGAAGTGCCAACATCCGTTGGCGGTAGCTGCGACGACGCTCTTCCAGAGCCTCTTTCACAATTTGTCCTAAACGCACTTTGCCTTGGAAGGTTGCACTCGACGATGTCGACGTTATGGCCGTCCTGGCGCGTACGATGTCCTCCTGGTCGGCCAGTTCCCGTAGCACCTTGCTCGTGTCCCAAGTAGCTGCTACTTCCATCTCCACTTTGTCCTGGATCTCGGTCAGACTGCTGACAAGTCGGCGCCTCCCCTGGGACATGAAGGCACGAACTTCGTCTTCACCTGAAAAGACAGTTCCGAACTTTACGGGCAGAACTGTGTGCCTTTCCATAGCCTTCTCTACCACAGCCTGGTGGGCCAAGAGGCAGCGAACCATCTCTTCTTTCGAGAGAGCTGAGAATTCGCGCCCACGGTAGTCGCTCAAAACACAAGCAAGATCGTCCTGAACGATGGTATACGCTGGCGATCCACCGAGCCCAGCAGTCTCAAAGGTAGCGCATTGGTCCGCCAGGACGATACCATATACATACTTACGTTCCATGGACGCTCACCTCACATACAGAGGACGACAGGTCTTGCACGTCAAGAAGCCCTTGCTTTCGGGTAGGAAGGCTGAAGAGAACGGCAGTCGCTTCAAACCTACGATTGACCCCGAACTTCTTATAAATATTAGAAAGGTGGGTCTTGACGGTCCGCATGCTTATTCCCAAGCATTCGCCGATCTCCTGGTTCCTCTTTCCCTCCACCACCATTCTCAACACCTGATCTTCCCGGCAAGTAAGGCGCGGGCGCTTCGGCGGCCCCCATTTCCTTCGGTAACCTATGGTCGTACCAACCCCTGTCATCTAGCCACCTCTTGTGAGAAGATTACTCGAGGTTCGCATTGCACTAGCCTGACGGATTCGGCAGATCGGGCCGCTCAAGCGCGTGCAGCTTGCGAGCTCCCCTACTATCGACATTGATTGTCATGCTCAGTCATGCCAGCCTGAATCCGGTGTCTCCGTTCAGACTTGGCCTCTCGCTCCAAGGCCCAGACCCGGAAACCCAGCGATCTCCTGCCCAAAGCTTGCGCCCGTTCTACCGCCATAAGACGCCGAGATAGACTGCCGACTCCGCCAACTCTGAAACGCCCGGTCGGCGAGGACGTTCGCTCTGACTGGAGACTCTCTTGCATCGTTTCACCTCTATGTCCTACCGCTGCGAGTCGTTCTTAGTAATCAACGGCCAGTTTCTTCCACTGCAAATGCTGGTGATGCTGCTCTGAAGAAGACCTCAACGGCGCACTTTGGGGCGCGAGGATGCGATCATGTTGGGCACCACCTTCTACCTGGGCCATGGTCTTGCGGATCTCTGCCAGATGGGACTGGATACGCTTCCGCCTATGCTCCAGGCCGGCCAGTTCCTCAACGAGTCTTTGCGCCTCTTTGTCAAGAAGGTACAGGTTAAGGTACTCGGTCCCCTTTTGAGGAGGCTTCGCATGAATCCGACTGGTAGTGGCCGTCCTCAGGTCGCTCAGGCCTTTGCTCCGCACTAGGTGCCCCCTCTCGTCGTGTGTCTTATGTCGCGGGTCGTTCGGATGTCCTTCAGAGTCTTGGCGGCATGTTCGGCAGCCAGATGATGTTGGAGACGCATCATGCTTGTGAAACCCTTGCCACACCTCTCGCACCGGTGCTCCTTGATTACTTGGGATAGCAACACAGGTATACCTCCTCAGCAAATACGATCGATGAGTTGATTCACAGTTTCTTTCATCTTCTTGCTTTGCGCTCTGCTCCCCGCCCGCATGGATTCAGACGCCAGGATGTCCAGACAGACCTGTCGAAAGATCCCATCGCTGGCTAGTGGAGATCGATTCTGCAGCTTGAGCGCCTTGGCGACCATGATGCATCCTCGAATTGTAGGCTCAAAATCACATGCCTCGGACTGGCGAAGAGCCCGGACCAACTGTACGATCTTCTGAGCCTCCCACCTTTCCAGACCTGAACGGGCCTGTGTAATGGCTACCTCTGTTTCCTCATCGAAATAGTCCAGGTCAAGGGTAACCATCCTGTCCCTCAATGCATCTTGAGTTCGATACACTCCGGCGTACTCCTCAGGATTGCTGGTAAATAAGGCTGTGAAGTCTGGGTGGACTTTCACATAGCCATCTGTCTCTCTCGCCGCCGGCATGTCAAGTATCTTCTCCTGGAGCACAGACAGGAGCGCGTTGTTGGCCTCGGGGCGAGACCTCGTGAACTCATCGTAGATCAGCGTGAAGCCGTACTTACATGCGACAGTGAGGCGGTTATCCATCCATTGCCGGGTCATATCTTCTTCGGTTTTCAGAACCGAATGGATGAAGTTATCTATCACTTTGCGCATACGATAGCCGTACTCGCTTCCTACCAGATCCGAAGTAGTGAATTCCTCGTCTCCGTGGATCATTACTACCGGCCGTCCCAGCCTGCTTGCCACATGTAGCGCCATGGTTGTCTTGCCAGTGCCAGAGGCTCCCCGAAAGTGGACTGGGAAGCCGGCGGCGACATAGGACAGCGCCCGCTCCGTGATAGACTTCACGAAGGGACTCTCGACGAAATCTCCCAGTGCTTTCGGTTCCAGGACCGTGGTTGCCGCCTCAGCTACCATGAACAGTCGCCTCCCTTACTTTTCTTGGCCTATATGGCGAAATAGAGCAAGTCCCGCTTTTCCACCATGTTGTCATCCATCAGGGTTCTCAGGACCCGGCTCATCTGAAAACGGCTTGCCCCCAAAGTCCCCTCAATCTCCACCAGCCTGGTTCCGTCGGGGCGATCAACGAGATATTTGAATACACGGTTACTTAAGAGTGCGAACTCTGGATTCTCTTCAACTGCCGGCTCTACAGCCTTGGGGGGAGACATAGGGAAGATCTCGGGGGCCGGGACAAGCTGTTCCACAGGCTCCACTAGAGGCCCGGCCGAAAACCCCTGGGAGACGGCCCCAGTGCCGATTTCCAAACGTAGTCTTTCACCGGAATTGGGCAAAATTGGACTATCCGGCCGGACTCCTAGAGTTCCTCTGTTTGCGGGACGCATCGTCGTAACGAACCGCTGCCACTCGTCCCGAACCGCTCCGCGCTGTTTTCGAACTTGTGCCTGCTCGTCCAGGAAATCCTTGCGCATAGTATGCACTGCTTCTACACGAGAGGCATTGCTGTGTACCAAGTCCGTCCTCAGGGTCTGTGACATTGCCTGATGGGTTGCATTAAGTCCTACCAGCATGGTTCCTACAGCGTGTTTTCGCTCAGAGGACTCCCGGGATAGATTCGCCTGAAGAGTCTTGGCTAGAACCTGGCGGCCCTTTTTGAAATCAACAAGCGTGCTTCGCATCGCAGCGCTGCGCGCAGGGGCATCTTGAGCGAGGTCTTTGTGCAGAGAGATCGCCATGCCGTGCTTGGATTTATGCAGTTCTGCTAGCGTGGCCTCTACCGCGGCATTGCGATCGGCATTCTCTTGACTCAAACCAGAATGGAGCTGCCTGGACATGCTTGTGCGAGATGCCTGGAAACCCTTGAGCATCCCTGTCATGGTTTTCTGATTGGCTGCCTTGGCACGGGCCAAGACAGACCGCTGGCTCTTGGACGTCGCCTGTCGTGCGCCTTCGAAATCTGCGAGCATGTATGCTACCTTACCTCTAAGGCCGCTTATTGCTTCCACTCTGTTGCGATGGGCGTGAATGATTTCCCCCGTCAGCGCTCTCATGTCTTCTAGTGCTGGCATTTTTTGTTTCTCCTCTCTTCTATACTCAACTCGGGGTGGCCATTCCGGGTAGCTGCCGCCTTGGCGCCATGGCAAGTCCCGCCTGGAATACCGTCTAACTGGGCAGGGGGAGCCCACCTGACAGGGCTGCGGCGCTTAATGACCACCCCGAGCTAGCATCATCGTTTTTGCTTAGGCTGCGGCCGCTGTCAGCCCGACGGCCTCTGCGTACTTTAGGAAAGTGTCTACCCCGGCTACCACGACCCTGGCCTCCAGGGCAAGGATCTCGATTCCCACCAGGCTGACCCGCACCCAGGCGTCCACTACAACTCCCTTGTCCAGAATGCGGTCCACTACTTCTGACAGGCTGGACGAGGCCATAGACTTCTCGATCGCCATTGAACTACCTCCTGTTTCGCTCTCTTCGCTAAGTTTAGAATCGTGGACGAAGCGGAGACGGCTCCCTTGTCTCGACATTGACCACTGATGAAAAGCATATTATGAGTTGCGTGCTGCGGTGAAGCCTCTAACGGGTACTCTTTACAAGAATGCCGATACCGGGTTGGTGCTCCAAGTGGGTCGGCACGAGAAGTGCAATGCTTGTTAACCTTATCTTTACGTTTTTGTTTACCGAATGGCGTATTGACAGGGAATCCTCACAAGCACAAGATATTGGTACATACTAGGGTAGGCCTGCTCTGGTCACCGGAGTTGCAGGTTTCTTCGACCCCTGCATGTGGTTAGCAAGGAGGCAAACAACGGCTACGGCCTTATCGTTTATCGATGGCAGAACACCGCTGACGCTTCTTTTGACCACGATTCCGCTGCGTCTGCGTGCTCATGGTCATCCAAAAATTGGAACAAGGCGCTCCAAACCCTCGCTCGTGGCGATTCTTTCTAATCAGGTACTACCATCGGCACTTGCCGGCTCGACCTGGATGAATGAATCCGAGAAGTATTGGGGTTCCTACGGACCCGACTCCCACGAGCTCACGAAAGCCCCTATCCGTCTGCGGATTCCAATGCGGAGAAAGGAGGATCAAGTGACATGGAGAACATAAGGGTTCTCATTGCAGATGACCACCAATTGGTAAGAGAAGGCCTGAGGGCCATGATCGAGGGCGAGGAAGACATCGAGGTGGTTGGAGAAGCGGCCGATGGTACGGAAGTGTTGACGATGGCTGAGCAAATCGATCCCACTGTGATCTTGATGGATATCCGGATGCCTGAGGTGGATGGGCTGGAAGCGACCAGACGCCTAAGAAACCTCTACCCAACTGTATCGGTGATTATGATTAGCATATATGACAATGACACTTACATTGTTGACGCGATACGGGCCGGGGCGTCTGGCTACATATTAAAGGACGTTTCCAGGGACTTGCTGGTCCACACAATCAAGGCGGTAAGTGCTGGAGGGGTATTGCTCAAATCAACCCTGCTGCGCCGAGCCCTTGACAGCGTGGCCAACAGTCAAGCAGAGGCCGAGATAGAGGCCATCACCCTGGTCGCTGAGGCGATGTCTGACAGGGAGATGGGAGTGCTCAGGCTGATGGTTGATGGCTTCACCAATAAGCAAATTGCTGCGCAACTCTGTTTGGCGGAAGACACTGTGAAGAAACATGTGCAGAGTCTGATCGGCAAGCTACAGGCTTCAGATCGGACTCAGGCCGCTGTAAAAGCCGTAAGGGCAGGGTTGGTTCCACTTATTAGGAAGCCCCAAGTCTAAGGTACGCCTAGCCCCGTTTTAATGAATGTAAATTCAGCTTTTTCGAAAAGCTCCAGGCATTTTCCCACCACTTTCCTGTCGTAGAGTATGCCGCTATTCTGGGTAACCTCTCCAAGTGCCTTGTCCTGGCCCAGAGCCGGCCTGTAAGGCCTGTGAGAGGACATAGCTTCCACAACGTCGGCTACACCTATGATCCGTGCCTCCAGAAGGATAGCATCGCTCGATATGCCAGAAGGATACCCAGAACCATCAAGTCTTTCATGATGTTGAAGCACTGCGTCCGCGACTGGCCAGGGAAATTCTATCGTCCTTAGAATATCGTATCCAAATCTCGAATGAGTCCGAAAAAGACTCATCTCGATTTGACTTACTGGTCCGGGCTTGTTGAGAATCTCTGTTGGTACACATATCTTGCCTATGTCGTGAAGAAGTCCAGCAATGCGAATTCCTTCGATTCTCTTTTTCGTGAGTCCCAGCTCAAAGGCAATGGCGCAGGCGAGTTGGGCCACGCGCCTCTGGTGGCCAGCAGTATATGGATCCCGCATTTCAACCGTTGATGCGATCGCCTGGACCGTCCCCTCAAGAACCCTTTGCAATCGCGTAAGACCCCGCTTGACCTCTTCTTGCGCGCGCCTCCGTTCGCTAATGTCGCGACTCACGCTCAGGATTAGTTTTCTGTCTTCCCATTCGATAACGCGAGAGTGCACTTCTACGGGCAGGAGAGAACCATCTTTAAGGACGTGTACCGACTCAAAAAAAGTTGTGCCTTTCTCGATCAAATCGTTGAGCCGTTTCCTTTTACGTCTTGAAGATTCCGCGGCGCCTACATCCTTATTGATATTGCAGAGCTTGAACTCATCCCTGGTATACCCGTATGTTTTGTGTGTCGCTTCGTTGAAGTACTCGACGTTCCCTTCAAGATCGTGGAGGAAGATCGAGTCGGTAGCAGCGTCTAAGAGTTGCGCCCTCAACTTTAACTGTGCCTCCGCCTGCTTGCGGTCGGTAACATCCCTTAGTGAAGCCAGATAAACCAGTTCCCCTTCCCAAACCGTCTCCACTACGCGCATTTCCGTCGTACGTAAACCTTTGTCCTTGCTTAAGACGCAGATTTCTTCAGTTTCTCCTGTTACCAGACAGAAGCCAAACGACTCGCACAGAAGGTCCTCCGCGTCGCAGCCAAATAATGCTCCCAAAGCGGGATTCACAAAACGCACGATACCCTTCCGATCGATGACCGCTATGCCATCAGCGTTGCTTTCGACTAGGACTCGAAAACGAGCTGCACTGGCCTCCAATTCCCGTGTGTTTTGCTCCAGTTTCGATAAAATCCGCTGGCGCTCTATGGCGCGGCGTATCGAGCGTGTCAACAATTCGCTATCCAGCTTGCTCTTGCACAGGTAGTCTTGGGCTCCTGCCTGTACGGCAGATAGGCCAAGCAGTTCATCGTCGCATCTCGTCAAGACCACCACGGGTACTGGGGGAACATGAGCGTCTATCTGGACAAGCGTATCCAGTCCCGATTTATCCGAGGATGAAAGATCCAGAAGCACTAGATCGACGGCACCGTCAGAAACACGTTCTAGCCCAGCGGACAGACCACAAACGTCGTCCAGCTTGAAGTAGCCATTTCCTGCTTGGGCGAGCATGTCACGTATTACTTGTACGTCATCCTCGTTTTGCCGTACAAGCAGCACTCTTATCTGGTTGGGCTCAACGCTCATCGTTCAACGACATTCTTTCCAGCGAATCGCTCTGAGGTGCGTAATCATTAAAGTGGGGGCCAATCTCACTGTACCCCGCTGACGCTCACGTTACCAGCATAAAGACAACAACGTAAGCCTCAAATGGGTAGTCTTTTAAGAAGTCTGTAATCCATTTCGATCAAAGCGTTTGGCCCAAATGGGGTGCCAGATGGGGGAAAACGGTGTCTTTACTTTAGCGTTGGTTTCTTTAACTCGGCGGGCCGCAGTAGTTGTTTAGCAGGTCCATCAGGTTCTCGATGTCCACGGGCTTACTCAACACTGCCACCGCCCCCAAGCCCAAGAGATGCTGTGTTGAGTCATGCATGTCATAGATACTAACCAGAGCTACCGGAACCTCAGGACGAAGCTCTCTTATCTCCGTTAATGCTTGGATCCCATCCTTCCGGGGCATCCGGACATCCATTAGCACGAAGCAAAAGGGCATACACCTTACGCTATCCACAGCCTCCTGGCCGTCGCGAGCGGTGGAGACCTCATATCCCGCGGCATCTAAGATTCCCGCCAGGCTGATGCGGACGTCCTCATGGTCATCGACGATGAGGATCGTGTTTTGGGGCGTCAAAGGCTAGCTTGGGGTTTGATTACTGATGCCTCGTTCAAGTTAGTCCTAAACTCATTGATGAGTCGTGCCTCCAATGTGTCATGAAGTAGTCATCCTGTCTCATTGGCCATTCTACATGGCATAGTGTCTGGTCAGGAACCCCCAAGAGGGTAATCTGCAGGGCCTTCTCTAGACCATTTGGGCGGTATTTCCGGCTTGAAGGGTTATCCAAACGGGTATGAACGTGTCTTGCCCTCTCTTCCTACGGTTCTCATGTCGATTGCATATATGTGCCCGGGGGTACTATCGCATTCAACCGCGATGTGGGGCGATAGCCTCCATGACCAGCTTCCAGAGCCAGCTATACAATAACACGAACGCACCCAACCTGGATAGACGGACGGGACGGGGCTGGAAAGCTCCGCCGAAACAGATCACAGTTCAACGTGATCGTACCGTTGACTTCGGCTCTATCCGGCGAAGCCCGTAGAGAAGTCCCGATAGGGGCATTAAAGTTTATCCGACCGCCGATTCAGGCCGTCACGTAGCAAGGTCATTCATCGAGGCTTGGGTCATTGGCCTCCTGGACCGGTACGCTGGCACTCACCCTGGTACCCTGGACCGGGTTACTCTCCACCTCGAAGCTTCCTCCAATAATTTCGGCCCTGCGACGCATACTCACGAGACCGCCGAAGCTCTTGTTTTTCGTCACCGCCTTCACGTCGAAACCGGGGCCATCGTCTTGGATAACGATGCCAACGTTATCGTGCTCCCACTTGACGGAAACTGCCACCAACTTGGCCCCTGCACTATGTTTCCTGACGTTCATCAGAGCCTCGTGAAAAATCCGGTAGAGGATCCCTTCTACATGTTTTGGCGGCCTGGACGGGCAGTCGGCGTCGATTCTGGTTTGAAATCCAGTATATTCTTGCAGTTGATGAAGTTCTTCCTCTATGGCGGTTACCAGTCCATACTGTTCCAACGTGGGCGAATAGAGGGCCTTCATGATGTTACGGGTCTCGTCGATGGCCCGTTGCTGTAACTCTAAGGTGCGGCTCACCATCCGGTGTGTTGAAACGTCATTCTGGCTGGCTTTCCTCAGCGCCTGAAGCTGTTGGTGGACCGCGACCAGGGTTTGGGCGATACGATCATGCACTTCATCAGCAAACGACCGGCGCTCCTCCTCCTGGGCGCGGGCTGACGCTTCCGCAAGCATCCGAATCTTCTTCTCGCTTTCCCGAAGCGCCTCTTCTGCCTTGTTTTCTTCGGAGATGTCTGACATGATGAAGACTAAGCCACCGAGTCCCTGGTCGGGATTCTGTAGGGGATATACCGTGATCGCAAACCAACGGTCGGCAACTTGCAGAATTGAGGTTTCCTTGCGTTTTGTCTGTAGTACACGAAAAGCCGTACAATCTTCCTTACCCTCCGAGTCCCCACATATCAGATCACAACAACCGCGTCCGAGGATTTCGTCAAACGGTAGCCCAAGGAACGTCTGCATCGCCAAGTTGCATCGTAATACCCTTCTTTCGGTGTTCAGTACAAGGATGCCTTCGGTTATGCCATCAAAAGTCGTACGCCATTCCTCCGCGGCAGCCTGCGTGGCCCTATCGCCCATCTTCAGCTCGGTGATGTCCCGCGCGATCGTGGACATGAACTCAATGCTTCCGTCAGGCGCCTTATGAGCTTGAGCAACAATCAGGGTGGCAATTTCTTCGCCGTCCAAGCCTGGCGACGTAATCTCGCCGGTCCATCCACCGTCCCGGATTACAGCCGGCATTATCTCGTTTGTGAGCCTTGTCCTGGTCTTATCTTGGACAAGTTCCGCTATATTGCGGTTTGAAGGGAGATCATCTTCTTCAAGCTTCAAGGCCCTGCAGGCAGCCCTGTTGGCATAGAGTAATCTTCCATTCACGTCACAGATCACAACAATATCGGGGGTTGCCTCGAGGATTGTGATCAGCCGTTCTCGCTCCCTTTCCATTCGCTTGCGTTCGCTAATGTCGCGCCAGTTCACCACGACGCCTTGCACGTCGGGCTCTTCAAGCAGGTTGTTAAAGGTAACCTTTATCCAGGAGCGCTGTCCTTCCTTGTTGCGAGCGCGTAACTCGGCAGTTTTGACGCACCCCGGCTCCTTAATTGCTTCGTCAAATCGGGCTAGGGCCTTGTCGCGGTCCTCAAGATCAATGAGTTCGAATAGCTCGACACCTGCCATGTCGGCAGTGGCCCACCCTGAGATGCGAGTGTTAGATGGGCTGGCATAGGTGATCTCCCCGCCGGCTGTCAGCAGCAGGATCGAGTCCGAGCTATGCTCGATCAACGCCCGGAAGCGGTGCTCGGACGCAGCCAGCTGACGGAGAGCTTCTGCCAGGCTTGAGGCCTCGTCCTTGACACGCTGAAAAAGCAGCGCCTTCTCCAGGGCCAGGGAGGCCTGCGTCGCGTAGGTCGACATCAGGCGCAGATGAGACTGTGCAAAAGCGCCAATTCTCCTGCTAGCTACTACCACCACCCCTAGAACTTTGTCTGCTGCTTTTAAGGGGACAGCAATCATGGAATGATAGCCCAAGTCGGGGGCGCTGCTGAGATGAAGGCGAGGGTCGGTAGCCGCATCGTCGCAAAGGATAGGGAGTTGGTGGGCCGCCGCCCATCCGGCAATCCCTTGTCCTAGCTTCCATACCCTACCCGGAAGGAAGGCTTCCTCTCCCCACAGGCTCTTGGCCACCAATTCTCCGCTGGTCTCGTCGAGCAGGCAGATACCACCCTGGTCTGCCCACACCTGCATGCACATGATAGACAGGGTACGATCCAGAATCTGTTGGAGTTCCAAGGAAGAGGCTATATCCTGAGTAACCAGCATCAAGCTAGAGACCTCGCGTGCCTTATCCCTGACCCTTTCCAGGCGCTGAGCCCGCTCTGTGGCCATGCCGATCTGATTGCCTATTGATATGAGAAGGCGCTGCTCGTCCGGCGAGAACTCACGCGGTGCAGTTGTAGTAATACTCATGACGCCCAATACGTTGCCACTGGAGACCAGGGGGACACACGCGAGCGCCAGGAGGCCGGCGTTGGGGACTGCAGCCCGGGTCAGATGCTGGTTCTGGCGCGTATCCGCGACAAAGATCGGCTTGCCCGTCTGGGCTACCCTACCCTCAAAGCCCTCCCCGACAGCAAGGCGGTCTTTCACGTGAATGCGGTCTTTTTCGTGTCCAGTGTGCGCTCTAACGAGCAACATCGGCTGCTCTTCGTCTTTCAGATATATGACGGCCCGAGATTCTCCGGCTAGCTCAATCACCTTGTCCAAGACCAGATCCAACATGGTACTCAAGTTCGTGGACCCGCTGAGCAGCGCTGTCACACTATGAAGTACCTCGAACTCCCGGTTTTGACGTTCGAGCTTCTGCAGCAAGGCGTGGGCCTCCGTGATGTCCCGAAAGGCGACCACACTGCGTTTAGACCCTGGGATCATCGCCCCAGCAACTTCAGCCAGCAACCTTTGCCCGTCTTTAGCGATAATCCATAACTTGTGACAAGGTTGAGCGGCCTGAGACCTCTCACGCCGCATACGATGGACCGCCAGGGCCTGGTCCCGATCCTCTTCACATATTAAGGTTAAGAACGACATCTTGCCTTCCACTTCATGCCAGCGATAGCCCGTGATCTCTTCGAACCGTCGGTTCACTATCGCCACCGTAGTGTCGTCCTCAATTATCACCAAGGCATCATTCGATCCTTCAAAGATCGCCCGGTACTCGGCGGCAGACTTGATCACTGCTTCAGATTCTTCTGCAATGGAACCGTCCCTTTGCTTCCGAACGGTGATGTCCCGGACAAAAGCGATGTAGAGTCCGCTCAATTCTGGGGATAACCGGCTCACCGTCACTTCTGCAGCGAGGGTGGACCCGTCTTTCCGGGTTAGACCTAACTCGACAGTCGCTCCGTTGTCTTTGCTAGCGTCGCGCAACGGTAGCGTGACATCTGAAGCCGTGAAATCGCTTACGCTGTGACCGACCAACTCTCCCGGAGAGAAGCCCAACATATGGCATAGAGCCGAGTTGACCTCAATAATCCGTCCTCCCCGGCTTACGACTGCTACCCCTTCGCTCATGGTGCTTAAGATGCGCTCGTAGCGCTCAAGTCGCCCTGATTTCCGAGGCAAGCACATTACCGCTGTCAATCCGCCATTAGCATCTCTGAGGGGAAAGGCCTCCACCTTGGGGTAGTCCCGTCGGCGTGCAGAAGGGCTTTGCCGGCAAACGAAGGGAGCGGCCTGGCCGCTTTCAAGTACCCGCTTCACCGCGCATTCCCTCTCAACTGCCCGGCAGCAGTTCGCATCCCGCTGGAAGACGTAGTGGCAGGGCCTTCCAACTATGCGGTCCAGAGATGGTCCCAGGCGCTCAACCACGGGTTGGTTAGCGTAAAGGACGGTCCTATCGGCTCCCACGACGAGGACCTCTTCCCTAAGGTTCGAGAAGAGATCCTCCCATTTATTAGACCCGAACCCGGCTGGCACTTGAATTCCTTTGCAATTTGTGAACTCTCCAACTGCGGTAAGGATACCTGCTCAATTGCACAGGCTTCCGGCCTGTCTCCACAGACGCCCGACGAGCCTCCGCTCGATAGACGACGGGCACACCACTACCATATATCCGGTCCTTAGAGACGGCTTTCAAGGATAATGTTACTGCTATTGTCAATAGTTTCAACTAGTTTTCAGATCAGAGAGCCGGTGAGTAATACGCGCACCGCCTCAACTGTGTTAGCCAGGTTTATGACGCGGGCCTCCAACAAGATGTCTTCTCCGGAAAGCTCTGCTGGATAGCCAGACCCGTTAAATAGCTCGTGGCGTTCCAGCACGATTTCCCCCACAGGCTAGGGGAAATCGATATCTCTGAGGACGCAATAGCCGATTTCGGGGTGCATTATTAGCAGACTAAATTCATGAGTATTCAATTTCTGTGTTTGCTAATCTAAGAGTCAAACTAGAGTATCAAAAAGACTGCGTCTCTTACTGGGTTTCCTCAAACGAGAGGGATATTCGCCTCGAATTAAGGGACGTGGGGCTAAGAGAGGTCAGGCAGTTCATCGTCTTTCTTCAAAGCAAGAAGTACGATGAGCAGCCGCTGACCCCAGTGCAGAACCAGAAACTATCTCCCCAGACCATTCGCGCCCACGTAGAGACCTTGAAAGCTTTCTTCACTTGGCTCTACGAAGAGGAGTACACCCCCAAGAACAAGCTCGAAAAGCTGGAGTGGGTCCGCCTAAGATCCCTCGGCTGCAGTTTCTTCTTTCCTACAATTTGCCCAAGAACAAGACTCTCCAGTGGTTGAGCCCAATGGTGCGAGGCGGACGGATAAGTGCCAGCGAACATCCTTTTCGGAGAACTGCGTTGGGATGTGTTTCCAGCGTTCGCTTGCACAAATTGTGAAGATGGCTTCAAAGATGCGTGTCGCATCTGTTGCTAATATGCCTTCTTGGTGATGGACAACGTATATTTCTCCAATAATGATATCAAGGTTCTCAGTGGGAGTTATGAGTTTGTCAACGCCGGTTTATCTTTGGCATGTCCTTATGAATGGTGGCTCTCCCGCACTTTATGGGAGATGGTGTATCCTGAGAGGATACTGTTTATAGGTAGCCACCATAGTCTCCTTTCACTCGCATTCGCCCATTCGTATTCTAAGCATCGGGTTGGATGGTCAACTGTAAAGCTAGAGGCAGAGACAGCAATCCGATCTGCTCGTTGCCCATCTTGCCGAGTTCGAACATCAAAGATTCATGACCGCTATGTGCGCCGGCCTCTTGATCTGCCATGGCGAGGCCATCCCACTCGACTAACGGTAAGAGTTTGTTGTTTCCGTTGTCTAAACTCCCGTTGTAAGCGCAGGACCTTTGCCGAAGACTGTGGTCCGAACATTGCCGAGCAGCTCTACCTGTGGGCTGACGTTGGCACCCCCATAAATATCGTAGCCTCTTAGAGCCCTCCGAGTAACAAGTATTGGCCCCCTAGAGGCTGAGCACAGACAAAGCCAATCGGGCAGACGGTCCATTCAATTCAGAGACAGCGCCGTATTTATAAAGGATGGCGGGTTCTTGAATAGGCCTCCGCCATGGCATTGACGCATGCCGGTGGGGATACTTCGGACAAGATCAACACTAACCGTAGCCGGGTCGAATTGTCGCAGACAACACCGCCTGCGCCTATTTCTTGATGGGGTCTCCAGCCGGCGATACGACATACCAGATGCTGCCTACGCCCTGTCCGTTAGTATCGCCCGGCTTCTGGTCGCCGGAATAGCGATATAGGGGATGCCCGTTGTAGGTAACCTGGGTAGTTCCGTCGGTGCGCTGGGACGTCCCAAGAAAACCACTGTTAACGCCCGTCTGCCCCGTGGGTGGACCCTGAGTAAGCAGGGGCGGCCACCTTTGAGCACAAGCATCAAAGCAGGTGCTCTGGGAACTGGTGTCCTGCAGGAAAACATAAAGAGTGAGGCCTTGATTATCGGTGAGAAACTGCCCGAGAGTGGCATTCTGACCAATTGCAAGGGTTGCGGCTGCGGTGGGCGCCGCTGGCTTTGTTGCTCCGACGGTTGGCATTGTGCCGGCAGCAGTAGGAGTAGCGGCCGCGATAGTAGGCTTCGGCGCAGCGGTTGGTGTGACCATCTGGGCTGCTCCCACGGTTGGAGTTGCAGCGATACTTGTAGGAGTAACCGCGGCGGTTGTGGCCTTCGGTGCGACCGTTGGTGTCGGTGGTGCCGCGGGTGCGCACGCAGTCAGACCGAACAGTAGGACCAGCGAACTCAACCAGGCGATGCGACATTTCATTTGCGTCCTCCTAAGCTCTTGAAGCTATTTTACCACTCCAATCTCCCTATACGCGCACTCTGGTCAGATAACCACATCGTAAGAGCCTAAGTGACAGTCTTTTCATGCTTATTCGGCTACTACTAGGGGCAGATCGAATATCGAGCCTGTCACTACCTGCGGGGCAGGTCCGCGTGAAAGAGTTATTGACGGTGGCCGTCGCGCAGGTACTAAGCTGAAGCGAGTTTTTGCAAAAGGAGGTCGAAGACAAATGGCTGGAGAGTGAGCGCCTCTATTGCAGAGGCACAGGCGGTTGCAAGAGCCGGCTGGTTTCATTCACTCGGATATGCGTTAGCCACTTCACCCACTCGAACCCGCGATGCGGCGGGGCAACCAGCCGGACGGGATAGCCGTGTGGGTGATTGAGCTGCGTGCCTGCCACGCGCAGAGCCAGCAAGAATCCTCTTGACTCTTCTACCTCAAACCTACGCCCATAGCCTGAGACCGCTTCAAAGCTTATGCTCCGGGCGCTAGCCTTCATACCAGCCATGTCCAGCAGGGCTCCCATGCCTACGCCTTCCCATTCCTGATAGGCATACCAGCCGCCTGTACAATCGATCAGCCCCACCATAGCGTCCTTGGCCATTTGGGCAAGCTGGTCATAGGTCAGGACCAGAGGAGTATCGACCGCCGCGTCAATCGTCAGACGCCACTGCCGGACGTCGATCGGCGCAGGGTAATCAAACAGCCAGATTACAATGGGAAAATCGAAGCTGTAGCTATCTGTTTCATAGGACCCGGTAAAACGCCGTTTGGCGCCAGGCAGTGCAAATATATCCATTACCCGCCCGGCCAACAGGTAAAGCGCAACGCCCCCCAGGGCTATGCCCCCGGCTCGGAGGAAAGTGCGCCGGCTCATGGCGTTCCTGTTCCTGAAGACCCAGCGCTTGCCAAAGACGTGCCACGGCAGCAGCGCCAGCACGCCAAAGGCGAGAACGATATGAATGGTAATCAGGCTGTAACCGTAAATGAGAATGCGCCCGGCGAAGACCCAGATAAGCCCGGTTGCCAGTGTCGCCAGCAGTAACGTGATCAATACTAGGGAGTTCATCAGCCCCGCACGCCAGCGCCAGGGGCGACTGATGGATTCCAGCACGATCCGGCCCTTCCATGCCAGCAGGAACACAATGCCATAGGCGCCGGCCCCGTGCAGCCACAGCATCCAGCTTGAGCCTTCCGAGCCGTTAATCAGACCCGCAAATCCTGTCCCAAGCTGGGCCACAGCCAGGGTGAGGAGGACCAGATTCGCCCAGCTAAAGCGTAGGATCCAGCCTCTGGAGCGCATCTTCATGCTCATGGAATCGTTGCCGAATATACCGACCTATCGCTGAGCACCCGCAGAACAACTCCGGGGTAACGTCCGCGGCTGTTTGCAAGCCATCTCGATTATCCGCTCGTAGAGAGCCGTGTAACCATCCGCCATTACCGGCACGTCGAAGTGCTGTCGCACGTGCTTTCGACACTGTTTGGGGTCCAAACGATCCAGTCGGTAAATGGCCTTCACCATCGCATCAACTCCATCTGCAAGATAGCCGGTCTTGCCATCAACGATAATCTCCGGGGCGGCTCCTCGAGGGAATGCTATTACGGGCGTACCGCAGGCCATTGCTTCGGGCATAACCAAGCCGAATGGTTCCTCCCAGTTCAGGGGTACCAGCAGTGCCATCGCCTTACGGTAAAGCTGCCGCTTCTGCACGCCATTCGCTTCCCCGAAAAACTCAATTAGCTTGCCGTCGATCAGCGGCTCTACTTCAGCGTGAAAGTATTTGCGATCGACTTTGTCCACCTTGCCCGCAAGAATGAGCTTCTTCCCCAGCCTTTTGGCCACCTCTATGGCTGTCACGGGCCCCTTCTCCGGCGAGATCCTGCCCATGAAGAGCAGATAGTCTTCCTTGTCCTCGTCGTACGGAAAGCTGGATACATCTATCGCATTGTAGACGACGCCAGCGAAGTTCCGATCCGGAGACCCTCTCTTGGACGCACGGCTGATCGTGTTGTAGTACCACTTGTAACGATCCCAGAGAAACCTCATATCGGTCGTGATCTCGCCATGGAGCGTGCTCAGCATCGGGGTGCTGATGGCCGAGCTCATCGCCATGGGCAGCTCGCCCGAATGGTTATGGATGATATCGAACTGGGCGGCGTCCTTAATCACGCTGGCGATATGTACCCATTCGTAGGCGTTGGTATCCTTCACCTGTCCGTTATTCTCAGCCATACGAAGGGGGACATCGAAGACAGGCCGCAACTCAGCCAGCGTCTGGGAATCACCGGAGGCGTACAAAACAACCTTGTGTCCCCGCCGGGCCAGCTCGTCGGCCAGGAGTGATACCACCACCTCCGTTCCGCCGTATTGCGGCGGGGGTACCCTCTCCCACAGTGGGGCCAATTGGGCAATCTTCATAATGAGGCTCCCTCCTCCTCCAACCAGGCATCCGGGGGAATGCGTAAGGTGCAGTGGACGATCAAGAAACGAAGCGCGTGGTTCTCTCTATTCAATATAGGGTAGATATGGAATTCGTGTCAATTAATAATTGCCATTCCGTCATCAAACGGATCGGAATGTAATATAATCCGTAGCGACTAATGAAACTTGCCCAATAGGATTGTAACCAGCGATTGATCCTAGATGGCCATTACAGTTGCGTCGTTTGCCGAGTACTGGCCACCTTGAAACACTCTCAGCCACGACACAGTTTGGCACCCTCGTAACGGCTTTGGGATTACTTTTTATCTTTTCCTAGTAGGCTATAATTAAAAGAGGGACCTGTATACCGTCCTATTTCTAGGATCCTGCTGGCAATCTACCATCTGATCGGTATATCGGGAGAAGCTCGGGGAGCCGGACAAATTCAACCCAACCTAGAACACGGTCCATTATGCCCAGAGAACTGCTTGACCAGGAACTGCACACGTTGCTCGAGAACCTGCTGGCCATGGGGGCCCTGGCAGACAAGGCCATTGATAAGGCCAGCCAGGCGCTGGAAAGCCAGGACAAATGGCTTGCCAACGAGGTCGTGGAGGGGGACTCGGCAATCAATGAGGCCCGCTGGGGGCTGGAGAACGAGTGCTATCGCCTCCTGGCCACCCAGCAGCCCATGGCGACAGACTTGCGCACCGTCGGGGCAGTGCTGGCTATCGTATCCGACCTGGAGCGCATCGCGGACCACGCCAAGGGGACGGCCAGAATTGTCCTGCGCATGACGGATGAACCCTTGCGCGAGCCAGCCGATGTTATCCAGCAGATGTTCAAGATATGCCGGAAGGACCTGCAACTGGTGCTTCAGGCCTTCGTAAATCGAGATGAGCAGCTAGCACTTTTCGTTCGCGCAGCGGACGACCAGATTGATAGCCTCTACAGGCAGGCGTTCAACGAGTTGCTAGCTGTGATGATGCGAGATCCCCGCACCGTGAATGAAGGCACCTACCTCATCTGGACAGCCCATAAGCTAGAGCGCATCCACGACCGCATCAACAACATCGCACGCCGCACCATCTTTATGGTCACCGGACGGATGGAAGAAGTGGAGGTCCGATAAGTCTATCATTGCATCGAAAGACTCGGCAAGCCTTGGAACTATTCGCGTGTCATTAGTAGACAAGGGAGGTGAGAGCCATGAGCATAGTACTCGGCACCAGTGAAGGAGTCTGGCAGATACGGGACAGCACGACACAGCTTATCGGCTTGGAGGGCCGGAATGCTACTCATGTAGCGGACCGCAATGGAACTATCCTGGCGGCAGTACCGCGTGACGGCCTTTACGAGGTTTCAGATGGGGATTACCGCCGCCTGTGGGAAGGAGATGCGCGGGCCTGCGCAGTGGCCCCTGACGGCAAGCTCTACGTCGGCAACGAGCCAGCGATGGTCTATCGGAGCGATGACAAAGGAGACTCCTGGCAAAGACTGGACAAAATAGACCAACTGCCTACCCGTGGGAAGTGGTATTTCCCGCCTCCCCCGCATTTGCCTCATGTTCGCTCTATAGATTTCCTGCCCGATATTCCCGGCAGTGTCCTGGTCGGCGTCGAGGTCGGAGGAGTGCTCCTGTCCCTGGATTACGGCGAGAACTGGAAGGAGATGAACAATGGTGTTCATCTTGACATCCATACAGTTCGTCCGGACCCTTCCCGGCCAGGCCACCTGGTAGCAGCTACCGCCGCTGGCCTGTATGTGAGCGAGGACAACGGCAAATCATGGCAATTCTATATGGAAGGCTTGGAGCAAACTTATTCGGTTGGGGTGCATATCAATCCCAACCGGGCGGGAGAAGTCCTGGCAGCCACCGGCGAGCGCCCGCCCGGCATTAATGCACAGGTATACCATTCGCTGGATGGAGGGCGGTCCTGGGAACGGCTTACGGTTCATCCGCTGCCGGAGTACTATGAGATGGTGCCGGTTCTGCTGTTTGCCGAAGGTAGCGCATGGGTAATGACCGACCGGGGACAGGTGTTTCGGACAACCGACCCTCGCGGTGAGTGGGCCCTGGTGCACGAACTACCGGCTTCGATTCATGCCGCATCAGCGAGCGGAAGCCCGTGCTCGGTCGCGTCTGGACATGGCTGAGCTAGTGGATCAAAGCTGCCATTAACTCCAAACAAACATCGGAAATGCACATAGCTTCGCATCCGCTGGCCGCTATATAATATGTGGACCACCGGAAAGTGTGGTTCTTCCCGAATGACAGACCAAGCTTGGCAGTAAGATGACTAATATCCAACGTACCAACCTCCCCGAGGGCGGGGAGCCTCACCCGCCTGGTAAGAGCACTTCCCACACTCCAGCACATGGTGGATCCACCGAGGATGGGCAGGCCGAGCAGGCACAATCGCGGCTGGTAGCAATTGTCGAGTCCTCAGAAGACGCCATTGTCGGCCTGGACCTGAACGGGACGATACTCGATTGGAACCTGGGAGCTGAAGAGCTCTACGGATACTCCGCTGACGAGGTAAAGGGAAAGTCCGCAGCGGTGTTGATCCCGCCGGACCTTGCAGATGAGCTCGGCTCCATCCTGGCATTGATCAAACGAGGAGAGCGTGTCCGGCGCTATGAGACCGTTCGCCTGCGGAAGGACGGCCACCCTATTGATGTTTCGCTAAGCGTCTCTCCTATCAGAGACTCGGCAGGTGGCATTGTCGGCGTCTCGTGGATTGCCCACGACGTAACGGAGCGGAAGGTCGCTAGAGAAGAGCGGAGCCGGCTGATCGCAATCCTTGAGGCCACCCCGGATTTCGTCGGAATCGCCGACATTGATGGAAACGTTGTCTACATGAACCAGGCGGCTCGGCGAATGGTGAGCATCAGGGAAGATGAGGACACCTCCGGCAGGCACGTGCGTGATAATCATCCGGACTGGGCCTTCCAGCTCATTATGGGCGAGGCTAGAGAAACAGCCATTCGGGAGGGGCACTGGCGAGGGGAGAATGCGGTTCTAGCCCCGGATGGGCGGGAGATTCCGGTCTCTATGATACTTCTAGCCCATAAAGACGCGGACGGTACCCCAAGATTTATTTCAACGATCTCTCGTGACATTACCGAGCGTAAGCGGGCAGAGAGGCTCAGAGAGGAGTACGTTCGCACTATCTCCCATGACCTTCGAACGCCCCTCACCGCCGTGCTCGGCACCGCCCAGCTTCTCAAGCGATCACTGGCAAGCGAGACCGAGGTGGGTGAACGTGTAATAGCGAACGCCGAAACAATCGTGGAAGCGGCTAAGAGAATGAACGCCATGATCGACGACCTGGTTGAATCAGCAAGGCTCGAGGCCGGGCAGCTACGTCTTGAACCTAGTCCGATCGAATTGAGTTCGTTCATGGCGGTCCTGCTTGAGCGTGACCTCACCCTTCACGACAGGCGTAGAGTCCGTTTGGACATTGAGGAGACCTTGCCACCTGTCAAGGCCGATGCCCAACGGCTAGAGCGCATTCTTATGAACCTGATTACCAATGCGCTCAAATACTCTCCGGCTTCCAGCGAAATCGTGGCAAGAGCAGAGAAGACCGGGGAACAGGTTACAGTCTCTGTAACCGACAGCGGGCAGGGTATACCCGCCGAGGACCAGCCGCACGTATTCGACCGCTACTACCGGAGCGAGACGGTCCGCAAGACTGGAGGAGTAGGCCTTGGTCTTTACATTGCTCGCATGCTGGTTGAGGCTCATGGGGGAAGCATTTGTGTAGAGAGCCAGGTGGGCTTGGGCAGCACCTTCTTCTTCACCTTACCTCTTGCCACAGGCTAGTCGGATTACTCTTCAAAAGCTGCGAGTGTAGCATCGTGCCTTGGCTGGTTCCTGGCCAGTCTTGAGTGCTACTCTTAGCCGCTTTACCTAAGCTGATGAGTTCTTAAGGCCATTGGCGCCTAGCCGCGCCCGAATGTTGCGGCATTGCTTCGCTGGCCGTGGCACAACTCCTGAGCGCGTGTAATCCAGATTTCATGGGCCTCGTCTAAGCTCTAAGAGGAACCACGCAAATCAGCTTGACTGCCCCGTGATTCAGTTATCTCCAGTCTCCACAGGATGGGAGGAAGTGGAAAGGGTTGAGGAGATCAGTACTGCACGGAAAATGCTCATCGACGTTCATAAGTCCATCGACATCTGCTCTCCCATTAGCCAGGTATTCAGAGCATGGTCCCGAGATTTCTCTCGCTTCATTTCGCGAGCCGCGAGGGCAAAGAAACACCGAACACACTCGAAGACGTCTGCGGGACCAGAGCCAGACGCGAGTTGGGATACTGAGCTTCTGGCACTTGTGGACAACAAAGTCATATCGTGGAGGGGTCAGCGCGGAAACACTGGGAAATCAGCCGGAAACGTGCACTTCTTCGAAAACCCGGACGGCAGCACGCATATTGAGGTCAGGCTTGTCTATTGGCCCGGAGGAGCGGGATTGGACGGGGCTCCGTGCGCCCATCTCCCCGGAGTGTTGGAGCCAGTTCTGGAAGAACACCTTAAGGGAAACAGCAGATAACAAGGAGGTAATGATGCAACTTAAAGACATCATGACAAGAGAGACTGAGACCTGTCGCCCCGACGCTACCCTGGTAGAGGTGTCCCAGCAGCTCAAGCAGCGCAACATTGGGAGTCTGCCGGTATGCGACGGTGACAAGCTGGTTGGAATGCTAACGGACCGGGACATCGTGGTGCGTGGCATCGGTGAGAAACGAGATCCCAATGCTACCAGAGTGCGGGATATCATGAGCCAGGAGGTCGCATGGGCTTTCGAGGACCAGGATATCCGTGATGCAGCCAAGGTGATGGAGCAGAAAAAGGTCCGCCGGCTACCCATCCTTAACCGCAGTAACCGGCTGGTGGGGATCATCTCGATTGACGATCTGGCAGCCCGTGCTCGACAGGTGGAGAAACTGGCAGGCGAAGTGCTGTCTCAGATCGCAGAGAGCGGGGGCATACGCTGAAGGAAGCCTGACCTTGGAAGCCATCTACCGTTCCTTAACCGATGTGGTGGAAGCGGTTGGCCCGGCCGTGGCCCAGCTCATAGTGCGCCCAACTGGGTTCGAGGAGTACCTGGAGGCATGTCCGAGAGGGCTGGGAAGCGGGGTCATCTTCGATGAGCGGGGATATATCCTGACCAACCATCATATCGTCAGGGGCAGCCGTTCTGTTGGGGTGGTCCTGCCTGATGGGCGCAGCTACCAGGGCGAAGTGCTGGGGGGCGACCGCCGGTGTGACATAGCCCTGGTACATATTCCTGGGGGTGAACTCCCTGTAGCTCCGTTGGACCACTCTGCTCAGCCCAAAGCTGGTGAGATAGCCATAGCTATTGGGAACGCCCTGGGACCGGAAATCGGGCCAACCGTCAGCGTGGGGGTTATAAGCGCCAGAGCGCGCCCGGTTCGGGAGCCTGGGGGTGGCGTCATTAACGGTCTACTGCAGACAGATGCCAGTATCAATCCAGGCAACAGCGGTGGGCCTCTGGTCACCCTGAACGGCGGAATTGTGGGAATAAGCACAGACGCCATACCATCCAGGCAGGGTGTTGGCTTCGCCGTTGGTGCCGGGACAGCCCGGGCAGTCTTCGATGCAGTGCTGTCCAGCGGGCATGTTGCGCGCCCCTGGCTCGGGATAATTGCCATAGCCGCCAATCCAGCGCTGGCTGCAAACCTGGGACTCACGCCCAAAACGGGAGCCCTGGTGGTGCAGATAGAAGACGATAGTTCCGCTTACTTTGCCAACATCCAGGCCGGCGACATAATCGTCTCGATGGACGGAGCCCCTGTGGCGAGTTCAGCGGATATTCAGCGAGAAATAACCCATCGCCGCGTGGGCGACAAGGTTCACCTGGCAATCTGGAGGGGCGGCAAAGAGATGGCGCTAGCCGTAGGTCTAAAAGAGCTGCCGCTTCATTAGTTACTGTAATTACTGTGCCGCTTAATCAGGCGGTCGAAGGAGACAACCATGGCCACATTCGTTATGCTGACCAAGCTGTCAGCCGAGGCAATCAAGAACCCCAAGAGCATCGAGGAATTGGGTAAAGCAGTAACCGAAAAGCTGAAGGACAAGGTTCCCCAAGTCAAGTGGCTGGCCAGCTATTCGCTGCTGGGGGCTTATGATTACCTGGATATATTCGAGGCGCCCGACGAGCGGTATGCATCCCAGGCTGCGCTGGTTATCCGCAGTTTTGGCCATGCCACCACCGAGACTTGGACTGCTATCCCGTGGGACCGGTATCTGGGCCTGGCTAAAGAGCTTAGTTAGATCCTGACTTCCGACCGATCGCTGGCACACTGGGAAATAGCAGACAGGGCCTATCCTGGGAAAAGTATGCTCCGAGTGACCTTTCGGGTTACCCCGTCAGCCTTCAGTGCCCTATGCTTCTCTCGGCTTCCACCGGTAACCCCGGCTTCCACCTACTCAAAGTTCGGTATCCTACGGTCCAACGGGTTCAACCTACTGAACCACTCGGAGCTAATTATTTATACCATACCCGCTTCTGCGTGGCAACTTAAAGCCTGCAGCGCGGGAGCCCTTCCCAACGCAATTCGAGGCTTCGAGTCTCCATAGACCTTGCAATTTCATTACAAATGGCGATGCCTCTCGTGGCCTGGTGGTTGTGAAGCTGCGGTCCTCTTAGACCGGAGCGGTTTCACTTGTATTTCCCTCTGAACAGGGGCTAGACTGATTGGAGTTAGAAGGACTGGTATCCGGACATGCCGCGGCCGCACCTGTAGCGGCTACAAATGCTGCTGGTCCTTTCAGTTGAGGCGTTCACATCGTAAAGGAGATAGTTGTGAGGTACCAGGAGAAAACCCTTACCTGCCAGGATTGCGGGAGGTCCTTTGTCTTCACGGGCGAAGAGCAGGAGTTCCACGCGCAGAAGGGTTATACAAACTTACCCAAGCGATGCCCGGATTGTCGCCGTGCCCGCCGGCAGAGCCATGCGCTGGACACCGGCGGTTTTGGAGAGCCGAGAAGGCAGATGTATCCTGCCATTTGCGCCCAGTGTGGCAAGCAAACTGAAGTACCATTCCAGCCCCGTGGCGATCGACCCGTCTACTGCCGGGAGTGCTTCGCTGGTCAACAATCCTATTCATCCCGCAGATGACAGCCGACTTGGATGAACCGCCAGGAGAAGATCAGTCGATTCAGGTCCGAAGAAAACGCACCGAGCGCCAGATAATACACGTCGACCTGGACGCCTTCTTCGCCTCGGTGGAAGAGCTTCTGCAACCTTCCCTCAAGGGTAAACCAATAATCGTGTCTTATCGCGAGGGCATAGTAGCGACTGCATCTTATGCTGCCAGGAAGTATGGCGTTATCTCAGAGATGCCAACAGAGTTGGCTGAGCAGCTCTGCCCGGCCGGGGTATTCCTGCTGGCGAAAAAGGAGGTCTATCTCCATTACTCGGAGCGCGTTATGTCCTTGCTGGAAGAATACGGCTCCAAAGTGGAGCAGGCGTCAATAGACGAAGCCTTTCTTGATGTAAGCCGCGCTGAAGATTCCCTACAGAAAGCGAAGCACATAGGGCATACTATCCAGGACCGAGTCGCCAGGGAGACCGGGCTCTCCTGCTCAATCGGGATCGCCAGCAACAAGCTCGTCTCCAAGATTGCCTGCAATTTCGGCAAGCCGGGCGGTTTTGTGATTGTGCCTCCTGGATACGAAAGAAGCTTCCTGGCACCGCTTCCAGTCGATCAACTGCCGGGTGTAGGAGCGAGTACCAAGACCAGACTTGAGCTAATCGGAGTGCGCACGATAGGTGAAATGGCTCAGATGCCACGGGATCGGTTATTGGCCGAATTCGGGCGGCGGGGCATCACCTTGCATGAGTACAGCCAGGGAATAGAGGATAGCCCTGTGAAGCCTACCAGGATGAGTATCACCGGCGGCCGACGACTACGCTAGTATTGCCTATCTGCCTTCATTCGTCGGTCGTGCTCTTCGTCGGTTTTCGGTGTTCTCGCCGTTCCACCGCGTAGCGCGCCTTCTCCCAGGCACTCCATCCTTCCAGAACAAGCGAAAGTCCTTCAAATCCCTTCTGCTCCAGGATCGACAGGGCTGTCGCAGACCTGTTATGGGTGGCAGAGTAGACAGCCATCGGGTGATCTGCTGGCAATCTGTCCGCTTCCTGCGGCAGGCTGCCAGCCTCCATATGAACGGCTCCCGGAATGTGGCCCTGGCTCCACTCGGCGTCCGAGCGCACGTCCAGAACCAATGGAGGATCGGGGGACTTTAATCGTTCCTTCAGCTCGGAGACGGTTAGCACTTCCATGCTAGCCATTGGAAATCCGGCCTCACCCCCCCAGGCGGAAATACCGCCCTCCATGAAGCCGGCCAGGCTATCGTACTCCATAGATGCCAACCGTCGGATGATCTCCTGATGGGGCTGGCGACCCGTGGACACGATGATCAGGGGGAGGCCACGTGGCACAACCGATGCCACCCATTTGGCGAATTCATCCCGCAAAGGTACGCTGTATGACCCAGGTACGTGGCCAGCGGCAAAGGCCAGGCCCGGCCGGGTATCGACCACGACTGCTCCTTCTTTGACGAGGCGCTTGACCTCAATTGCCGAAAGTGGCTCTAGGTCCGGAATGCTCTTCAAAGTACGCGGCCCTCTTTGATTAACGGCCCTGAGCCCGGCGAGAGCTATTCCATGACTCGAAGACCCTTGTCCATATTCTTAGTCTTGGTCCTGGTACGCCGAGGCAAGTGGCAAACTGAAGTAGAAGCAACTGCCTTCATCCTCTTCGCTCTCAAACCACATTCTGCCGCCGTGTTGTTCCACAATCTGCTTGCTGATATGCAGGCCGAGCCCTGCTCCGGTGGCGTTTGCCTTTTCCACCGAGCTGGAGCGGAAGAAAGGCTCGAAGATTCTTGCCTGGTGGTCTTTCGGGATGCCTATTCCCTGGTCCTTGACCGAGAACATTACATCCTGGTCAAGCCGATCTACACGGATCTCTATGTCGCCCCCCTGTGGAGTATACTTGAGCGCATTGCTAAGAAGGTTAATCAGTACCTGCTCCAATCTCAACGAATCCCATTGGCCCCAGACATCACCACTGGGCACAGAAACCCTGAACCGGGCTCTATCCTCTGGCGACAGTTGGGCCAGGAACCGGTCGAACACGTCCATGACGAAGGAGGAAACGTCTATCTTTTCTCTGGCCAAATTGAGTCTGCCAGCCCTCAGTCTCGCAACATCCAGCAACTCGTCGGCCAGCATAGCCAGACGAATGGACTGCCTCTTGATGGTCTCCACTGCGAGACTCAACTTACTGGGACTGGACTGCAGAGACTTGATGGCCAGGTCCGCATAAGCCACCAGGACGCTGACCGGCGTTTTCAGCTCATGTGTGGCGATGGATATGAACTCATCCCTGGCTTTCAGCGCATCGTTCAATTGCAGAAGCAAGTTGTAGTTCTCTATGAAGGCCGCCAGTCGCTGGGCGATGAGTGTCCCGAAGGCAAAATCTTCCAGGGTAAACTTGAGAGGCTGACTGCCTAGAGATAAGAACGCTCCATGGACCTGTTTGGACGACTTTACCGGCAGCACCATGGCGGCCGAGAATCGGTATTCCCTCATCTGCAAAGCATCGATAGTAATGACGGGTGCAGGAGTGAAGTCAATATCGGGCACAAAGAGGGATCCAGTTCTCTTGACTACCTGGTTATAGATGTTGTCCCAAGACGCTTCGACCACGCTCGTTGCCGCTCTGGCCCGGTCCGGGTCCCGATGGATGAGTATCTTCCTGGTTAGGACGCCTTCATCGTTGAACAGATACAGACCGCAGGCGTCCCCCAGCAGTGTCGTGGCCCGGGTCAGGGCATCGTCCAGCGGAAGCTCAAGAATGCCGGGACCGCTGGGCAGCAAGGATGCCAGCTCCACGAGGTATTTGAGTTGTCGTGTTGTCCTTTCCACCTCTTGAATCTTGCGCCTAAGCTGTGTATCCGTTTCGGTATAGAGCCTGGCGTTCTCGATAGCTATTGCAGCAAAGGCCCCCAGCCTGCCTATCAGGTCTTCGTCCTCCTGGCTGAACTCGTCTGCTCCTAGCTTATCGGTCAAATAGAAATTGCCCAGGATGTCGCCCTTGGACGTGATGGGCACTCCCAAGAAGCTGGTCATGCCCGGATGATGAGGCGGAAAGCCAACGGACCTGGGGTCGTCATGGATGTGACGCAACCTCAAGGGTGTGGGATCTTGCAGTAATGCTCCTAAGAGCCCCAGCCCCCGCGGCCAGTCGCCGATTGCCTCGATCTGCTGATGAGTCACTCCCGCGACGACAAATCGGGAAAGGCCCTTGCGGTCTGCCCGCGCCACGCCGAGGGCGGCGTAGCGTGCTCTTGCCAGGTCCTTTGCGACATCGGTGAGCTTCTGCAACACTGCATCCAACGAAAGCTCGGACGTTATCGTTAACGCTGCCTGCAGCAGCGCACGGTCCTTCCCTGCCGACTCCTTCATCCTGTTAGCCCTCCATTCCACCGATCCGACCAGCCGCGTAGTCTAGATGAGGCAAAGGCCTACCGAACCCTGCCTGTGATACCTTCCACAGAGGTGTGTCAAAATACGAAAGGCGCATGCGTCTATAATACTCCTCGTTTATGAGATAAATATGCCTAGTGGCACACTGCATTCTAATCCGCGCGAATGAGGAATACAAGAGTGCGTCAGTGGCTATCGTAGGGGTTATTCGGCCTGGTGGTCGCCGGCAAGCTGGGGAACGAGGCTGTGCTGGCGTAAGATCGCGAGTGTCTGCTGGCAGAGGTGAGCAGACAGGCCAACGAAGCGGCGTTGGAACAAGACCGGTTGGGCGATCTGATAAACAGCATTACTGACGAACTATAGTTTTGTGACGCAGACGGCAGGTTCAGCCTGCTTAACGACGCGGCGTGGAAGGCAAGCACTTTCTATCTTAGCCTTCCATTGCCAGGCGAACATGAAGCATGCTAGACCAAAGACCGTTCTAAAGTAGACGTATCAACATCGTCTGGTACCTGGAGTGTGGTGACAAAGTGGGCCTATTTCTCATGTTCACGTTTCGTCCGCACTATTAACACTGGCACACTGGCTGTGTGCAGCACCTTGTCGCTGACGCTTCCCAGCAAGATACCGGCTATGTGCCCGTGTCCTCTCGACCCCATCACAACCAGATCGAACTTGCCCTTCTCTGCTACATCGCAGATGACCGACGCAGGTACACCGCGCCCCAGCCGGACCGTGATCTCTTTCCCAGTCCACAAGAGCTTGCGCCGCGTATCTTCCAGGACTTCTGATGCGGCCCTCTCCATCTCTTCGGACAAGGTTACAGGTATTGCCTCGGGTGGTAAAGACGCCTGAGCGATTGCCCCGGCATCGATCACGCTGAGGATGGTTATCTCGGCATCCTCGATTATCCTGGCCAAAAAGCCGGCGTAGACCGCGGCCTTATAGGCGCATTCCGACCCGTCCGTAGCGACCACTATCTTGAACATTGCGTCCTCTTGCTTGCCGACGTGCGGCTTGGCATGCTCACATCGTCGGATCTAGACAATGATGTTATTCAGCTGAGATCTCAGCCCGCGAGCCGCGTGGCGGCTCGAAAGCCTGGGGTTCACACAAGTGGATGATTACGTGCCTGGCAAGAACGACTGGCTTGCGGCAAGCCTATCCCGAGAAGGGAAAGCAGCCCATATACTGACTGCGGGTGATGTAGCCAGGGAAGTCCCCGTATGCCATTTCCGGGCAAGGATGGATGAAATCCGTGAGCGTGCCACTGGACAAGGCGTAGTCAAATGTGTGGCAGTTAATGACGAGAGGATAGTGATGGGGGTGTTGCGACCTGAGGCACTGCAAGTGGGCGATGACGCGACGGTCGAGCAGGCTATGGCACCCGGCCCAACGACGGTCCGGGCCAGTGAGACGCTTCCGGAACTGACCGAGCGAATGAGACAGGCAAACGTATCTAGCATGCTGGTAACCACGCCGGAAGGCCGCCTCCTAGGCATTCTGTACCGTGATGAGGCGGAGCGTGCCGTCGGGCAAATGCCCGTCTTCTGATGAGGATTAGCTACCTGCCTTGATACCTAGTCCTCAGGCTCTTTCTGGCTCTGTCTCCGGCCGGGCACGCCTACACGCGACAAGATACCGAACGTAACGGCGGTGCTGAGCCCATAGGCTACATGAAGCAGTGCTCCCATCCCGAGTTGCTGAGGCGGTTGGGCCTCCGGCGGAGGTGAGAGCTTCATCCGGGGCAGGGCATAGAGGGGACCAAAGGCCCAGACGAAGGTGCCAAAGAAGATACCATGTAGCAGGAGAGGAAAGTCCAGACTGCTCTGTATTATTGCGTACACGGCGCCCCAAAAGGCGCCGTAAGCCCAATGGATAGCCTGCGCCAAACTCTTGCGCTGCTCTTCAGGTAGCTCGGTCTCGAAAACAGAGGTGCTGACCTTTTCGACAAGCACCTCTTTGGGGTCCGCGCTCGGTTGTTCTGGCTGGGGTGCTGGCTGTTGTTTCTGCATCATCTCCATGGATTTCTGCATCAAGTAACCCAGGACCGCAGCGCCTGCCATGCCGGCTATTGCTCCCTTGATGACAACCTCCAGGGGCGTTTGATACCTGTTCATCGGAATGCCTATGCTCAATACCTGGCTGAGTCTAGTATCCTCTCCCGCTAGGAATATCTGCTAGACTGCTAAAGATCAGGGCGAGAGTCAACGTTGGTTGTCTCCCGTGATGCCGGTCTTGCCACCCGCCTTCTATATGCCCGCGCTCGGAGTCTGGAACGTACCGCCGATAATCCGGCGGCATGACTCAGCGGCTCGGTGACAGGCATCGTAGGCCGCCTTCATCTGAGGATCTTCTCCGAACTGCTCGAGACTCGTAGAGCACCGGGAGCAAATCTCGGCGACCACCTCTGCCAGGCGCCCAGACACCTCCGATGAGTGAAACAGGAGGCTTGTCTCTGCCTTGCAGAGCTCGGCAGTATCAAGCATCAGGCTGATGTGCCTGGGTCCAATATGTTTGCCACCCATGTCCAGACAGTACATCAAGCTCTCATGCAGGATGCTATAGCAGTTCTGAAGATCGGTGATGGCCCGCTGTTGTTCTTCGGTCATCTGGAATCCGCCGGCACGCTGGCCGAACCCAGGTTCACGCGTGGGATATTGAGATTCGTACGCCATTGTGCAACCTCCTTAATCCAATCAGGTTAGCTTACCAAGCCGTCATAACACTGGCATAAACCGGAACGAAGCGCCGTTGCAGAAATATATCAATTACACTGCTTTGTATCTTGTAGTTAGCAGCGTTACACCATGATTTGACACTAAGCCGTCGACAGAAACATACTAATCTGACGCGAGCCCTAACCAACACACACTTATGGTGCTGTGGGGCGAAAGAAATGGCTGGTGGAGGCAAGACTACAACCATGAATATACTCTGAGGAGGTGTTGTGGTGGCGGAGTTGCTTGAAGCGGTGAGGTCTCTTGCACGTCCGCTTACCGACGGCAGAGACCTTGACCCGTTGATGGAAATGGTAGGGGATCGAAAGTACGTGCTTCTGGGAGAAGCGTCCCACGGCACCCATGAATATTATACGTGGCGAGCGGAGACAAGCAAGCGGCTGATCTCCGAGAAGGGGTTCACTTTTGTTGGCGTCGAAGGCGACTGGCCAGATTGCTATGCCGTAAACCGTTACGTCAAAGGGTACGCCAATTCCGGCAAGAGCGCCAAAGAGGTGCTCAACACGTTTGAGCGGTGGCCGGCCTGGATGTGGGCCAATCGGGAGGTGGCCGAGTTCATCGAGTGGCTGCGTGAACATAACGAGAAGCTTCCGGAGGACCGAAAGGTCGGCTTTTACGGGTTGGATGTCTACAGCCTGTGGGATTCTATGAAGGCAGTGGTCGAATATCTGAGAGAGAAGGACCCGGAGGCCGTACGGGCCGCCATAAAGGCCTATCTCTGTTTCGAGCCGTACTACGAGGATGTAGAGGAATATGCTAGAGCGACAGCTTTTGTACCTGCCTCTTGTGAGGACGAGGTAGTAGAGATTCTTTCGCTGCTCAAAAGCCGCCGGCCAACGTTCGACGAGGACGGCCGGGAGGCTTACTTCTGCGCCGAGCAGAACGCCCTGGTGGCCCGAAACGCCGAGAGATACTATCGAACCATGATTCGCGGGGGATCCCGATCCTGGAATATTCGGGATACTGACATGGTGGAGACTCTTGAGAGATTAATGGGCTTCCATGGGCCACAGGCCAAGGGAATCGTCTGGGAGCACAATACCCACATAGGGGACGCCAGATTTACAGACATGGCAAACGGGGGAATGGTCAATGTCGGTCAACTGGTACGCGAGCTCCATGGCGAAGATAGCGTAGCGCTGGTCGGTTTCGGGTCTTTCAAAGGTTCCGTAATAGCGGGCGCAGAGTGGGATGCGCCGATGGAGGTGATGACCGTTCCGCCAGCCAGGCAGGGAAGCTGGGAGCATGCCCTGCATGAGGCCGAGGCCAAAGACAAGCTCTTGCTCTTTGACGACCGGGAGCATTTGGAGAGGATGCTATTTGAGCGGCGAGGGCATCGGGCTATTGGCGTCGTCTACAACCCCGCGTATGAGTCCGGTAACTATGTCCCAACTATCCTGCCCTGGCGGTACGATGCCTTCATCTACATAGACTCCACCCAGGCACTCCATCCTCTGCGTATGGAGGCCGGATGGGAGGAGGAAGAGGTCCCAGAGACCTACCCTTCAGCAGTCTAGCGCTGAGGAAGCGATCCAGGTAGCTTTTCCACCACTCAGATGGTCTTCCAGATCCTGCTAGTGTTCCGTTACAGATCTTTTGACCCGCTTCTTACGGGCCATATATGCTTGAGGCATGAAGAAGAAATGCACGGTCGTCTTGACTGAGACCGAACGAATAGAACTCAAGCAAATGGTTTCCAGTGGCAAAGGCCCGGCCCGCCGAGTAGCACATGCCCGGATTCTGCTCACGGCCGATACAGGACCTTCAGGTCCAGGGCTGAGTGATGAGGCTATCGCCGAGGTCGTGGAAGTTGGTCTATCGACCGTAGCACGGGTGCGCCGACGGTTTGTAGAGACGGGACTGGAAGCGGCACTGAACCGGCGTCTGCCTCGTAGAACAAGGCGGCACCGGTTGGACGGGCGCCAGGAGGCCGAGCTAATTGCTCTGGCCTGCAGCCAGGCTCCCAAAGGGCAAGCCCGCTGGAGCTTGCGATTGTTGGCGGACAAGATGGTGGAGATGGAATACGTGGATACCGTCTCGTATGGGACAGTCCGCCGGGTGCTAAAAAAAACGAGCTTAAGCCTTGGCTGAGGAAGCAATGGGTTATCCCGCCCAGGGCCAATGCCGAGTTTGTCTGGCGTATGGAGGATGTGCTGGATGTCTATACCCGTCCCTACGATCCCAGATTCCCGCAGGTCTGCATGGACGAGGTGAGTAAGCAACTGGTGGCTGACACGCGGGAGCCGATGGCGGCCGAGCCGGGTGAGGTGGCACGGTTCGACTACGAATATGCGCGCAACGGGGTGAGGAATATCTTCCTTTTCTGTGAACCCCTTGCGGGCAAGCGATGGGTCATCGACGCCGAGCGTCGGACAATGATTGATTGGGCAGAAGTCATCCAGGACCTGGTAGATGTTCGTTATCCCCAGGCGGAGAAGATTGTCCTGGTCTTGGATAACCTGAATACGCATACGCCGGCTTCCCTTTACCAGGCATTTGCCCCGGCCGAGGCCAAGCGTCTGGCGGACAAGTTGGAGATCCATTACACGCCCAAACACGGCAGTTGGCTGAACATCGCAGAGATCGAGCTAAGCATCGTGAGCCGGCAGTGCCTAAACCGGCGCATCCCCAATACCAGCTCACTCCAATCGGAACTGGCAGCATGGCAGAAACGGCGTGGCGCAGCAGAGGCCGAGCTTGAACACCCGTTTTGAGGAGCTTGCCTCTCAGACTAAACTCCAAGGCTGGCAACATGATGTGGACGCTTTCAAGAAGTTCAACAAGCAGAGAAATGAACTCCTCCACCATGGCGACCCAGCGGTGAGCATCACAGTCTCAGTGACAGAGGATGAAGTCCGGCATTTCCAAGACCTGGTGGAGCGATACATTAGTCTCGTATTGTTCGGAGATGCACAAGTCTATCCGGACCATTGGATCCGTAGGCCAGCAAAATCCAACGAGACTCAGGAGCCAGGCTAGCATTTGCTGGGTATGCTTGCGATCTGCATGACAGGCGGGCGGCGACAGGGGCAGTGGACTCGTGTGGGCGGAAAGCCATTCCTATAGAGGGCGCTTTCGGACCAATGAGAGGACAGGATATCGATCCAGCTACGGCACTCTTAGTCTCCCAACCAGTGAGCAGACCAGGCATGTACTGCACTGATTATATGTCCTACACGAGAGGATAGGAAAGGCAGATGCGGGACTATGAGAGTGCCTCTCAGCCGACGACGAAGGTTGATGGGAATCTCGGGCACCACGATCTGCTGCTGCCCGCTGAGCACGTCGTAGACCGCGATAATAATACTTTTGGAGCATAATGAACTCGCTGTCCAAGGGAGCATTCTAGCAGACAAACGTCCCGAAATGTCATTATTCGAAAAAAGAGCGAGCTACAACATTTGAGCCCTGGTCTGTGAAGGTCATTAAGGTCACCTTAGACACTAGCGTTCTGCCAAGAACTAGAATGGCAGCAATCATTGAATCTGCTCGCGGTCTGCCCATAGAGTTCGCCACGGTATATGTCACTCATCGTGAGGCGAGAGGCACTCCTTTCGAACTCCCTGCAAAACTTGTTCTTGATACCATGGTCTTGGGAGAGTCAGAACTGGGAGCTGCCGTATTAGGATCCGATGAACATGGGAGCATTCTTGATTCATTACTCTCCGTTATCAGTGACAGGTCATTCCCCAAGCGTGGATCGCGCAACAAGCTTTCTAGGGGCCGCGAGCATCAGCTAAGGGACGCCTTGATATTACTTGCGCACCGTCGCGAGAACCGCGATATATTCGTGACAGAGGACAAGAAGGGCTTCATTAATGGCTCTCGCAGGGAAGCACTTGAGCGTCTCTGCTGCACCCGGATCATGACTGTTGAGGAGTTTGGAGACTTCGGCGATAGTCTCCGGATCAGCAGTACTTGAGCGCAGATCGGGTGGATACTTACCGCAGCCTTCAGCAAAATTGACGGCTTACGGCAAGAGCCAAATGACAAAGGGCGGGTAGCAATGGCAGGAATGACTCCTTCGGAACTTCTACTCTTGCGAAGCAAGAGGGTCGATGGTCCACGGCGCGTGTCTAGCACTTTGCGACCACTGCGTATTGCCTACCTTGTGGATTCGGTTGATCCCAGGAACGCTTTAGCGGCTATAGAGGCCGCCTGCCTGGAGTTAGGGGGCCGGCATCAATTCCTGATACCTTGCATCCCTGAGTCACAACCAAGCGAAGTGTGGGAGCGCGTATTGGACAAATACGACCCGGACTGGATCGTCGATCTAGCTGGCGCTTCCTCAAGTTTCCTCAAAGAACAACGCGAACGATGGGACCGAGCCGTGTCGATCTGGGCAAACCCTCTTGACACCATGGACCTCACCGGGGCATTGGTGTACGGGGCACTCCGGCGGTGGAAACGGCTCAGAGGCTCATCGCAAGAGCAGGCAGTATTCTACTTTACTCCTCTCCACGACCATCCCTTGGGATTGCCACTCGCATTCCGGTTTGGACATCTAGCCCCACGCCCGATGATTGAGGGGCACCGTCTAAGTGATTCTTACCACTCCTCAACGCACCACGAGTTTATGGGAGTGCAAACGCTCGATCCAAAGTTCTTTCCTAGTGATAACCTCGTGGAGCTCATTCTTGACTACACGGCACCCAAACCGTTCCTCACCGTGTTAGATAGCAGGATCAGTCAGTGGCTAACATTGCCCAACTCAACGGTATTCAATGTGCCGAGCCGTGAGCCGTCCTATAGCCCATATGCGGGCACGGACCCAGAATCGCCTCAGCACGATGAAGCATACTTCCGGCGAATAGCTGTCGTAGGTTCACCATCGAGCGTCCATGATCTCTGTTTAGCTTGGAATATCCGCGCGCAGCGAATAGGAGAATTCGATTCTCCTGTCTGGATAGACCCGACCTGGCTTACTGACCCGGAGCTTGCAAAGAGAATTGAGCGTGTTATGACGTGGATGAGGCCAGGTCTCGCTGAATCAAACTCCGAGCCCCCCAAAGTGCATTTGGTAAGTGCCACGATCTCCGCCAGCAAACTTCAAGAGGTTGCGAAGAGCCTTTCACTGCAGGCGGCCGTCCACGACACTACAGGATTTGACCGGTTCTTCACCGCCAGTTTCAGAGTGGGGCTGACGAACGAGTCGACCGCGAGCTTCCAGGATGGCATCGCCAATATTGCGATGCCTGATTACAGGGACTTGGCGGACTTCTTCCCCTTCGAGACGGCTGGGTGGACTGTAGCTGTAGACAAGTACACTGTACCTCGTGTTTCTTCGAGCTGTTGTCGTCGGCAAGGGCTTATGAGCCGTATCGCCTCGGATGGGATAGCTGGTTTCACGAGTATTTACGGTGACCCAGGAGCACTCCAGCCTATTGGCCTCAACAACGGCTTGGAAATTATTGAGGGCGTCGCATGTCAGGCAGGGTACAAAGCCCAGGTTTCTGACAAGGGGAAGATTGCAGTTGCAGTGATCGGCCTGCTGGGTGACCACATGGGGCTGTCCCTAGTATCAAGCAGCCTCGTTTATCAGATGATCACGGACATGGCCGAGATCGTCCCGAGGCAAGCAACCCAGAGGACGCTAACGCGGCTCCTAGGACATGATCCCAGCCCCCGCGAAGTGAGTGAAGTTATGAGAGCCCTCCAGTCAGAACAGATCGGAGGCGGGCAATTCAACCGGCAGCATCGTTCATTCGCGCAAATACGGGACGCGCTGGGAATATCGAACGAGGCTGCCAGGAAGATCGTCGAAGCGTTACTCAGCAGGAAGGTGCTATTTCGTGGATACGAGGTGAAGTGTCCCAACTGCGGGTTGCGCCGCTGGTACCCGATAGATACACTGAGTGAATCGCATCGTTGCGAGGGATGCCAGACAGTATCATCACCCTCACCTGTTCCAGCGGGGCATCTTGAGTGGCGCTATAGACTTAACGAAATAGTCGCAACAGCGATTGACCAGGGCGCGCTCCCGCATATAATCGCGTCAAAGCGGTTGATTGAAATGGGCGCGTTTGGTTTTCTACCGGGACTCCTTCTTAGCCCAAGCGAACGAGGAGGTCCTCCACCCATAGAGACCGACCTGCTATCTATCTCAGAGGGTAGGGTCATGGTAGGCGAATGCAAAGCTTCCGGCCGCGAACTAAGCAGCCGGGAGGTAGATCGCTTCGCGACGTTAGGCAAAGCACTGAACTGTTCAAGGATCATATATGCGACACCCACGACGTTCGAGGATATTGCGCTCGTTATCCAGAGGGCCACGGAGGTCAGTGCCCCGATACACGTCGAAGTTTGGGAAAGGGCAGACTTGCTGGACCGACTGTATGGCCAGGGCGGTCAGCAACGCACGCCAGTTCAGTGCCTTGAAGACTTGGCAGCGATTCTCAATTGACGAGTATACCTGTGCGGATGAACCTAGGAACAGGATCGCGCGTGGCGGCGCAGGACGAGAGCGACAGCCCCCCAATGGCTATCGGCGTTGCGCCTGTGTCTGGTTCAAGTTCAAACGACACCGGGCCAATCAGAAACGGGCAAGCTAGTGTTCAGACTCGTTCAATGCGTAGTGGAGTACGAATATGCGTTACCACTATCCCAGGAGAAAAAGGGGAAACCTAGAGGCCGATTCGAATAACCTGCGAGTAAGTCTGCATACGGACGGTCTCGTCTGTATGCCGGATGAACAAGCCAATTGGCTAAGAAGGTTTGTCGCATTCTCAAGGCACACGCTATTGGACATGGCCTCGACGTTGCCATCTAAAGGGAAGAATCTTTAGATTAGCAAACACAATCCCCGCCACGGGTAAGAAAGTTGCAGGTCGCGGAGCTTACTTTCTAAGAATCCGGAACGGCAAAATAGTGGAGTGGAGGCGCAAACGTATCCAGACTTGGCCGGTATGATGATGCAGTTGGGCTGGTCCCGCCGGCGCTCTAATCGCCGCCAGCGGCCAAGGGGATTACGTTACCGGAAGGCTTCGCGCTCCCCAAACTGAAGAGCTTGCTAAGGCCGCCTTGTTGGGCGAGCCTTGGCGCCTTGTCTGCCATCAGCGAGGCGCGCCGTTTCTCGTTTTGGGACAATCGGCTCGCTACACGGGTCTGTGCGCTACGACCAGCTACTTGAGCGACAGTCCAAGACAGAGACGTTGCGATGTGCGCCGTGGTCAAGACTTTGTCAGATCAACCCATTACCGGGCTAACTCTTCAGGACCTTGCAGATATACCTGGCAATTTCAGAGAGACAACGACAGAAGTCCTGAACCAATTTAAGGCGGGTGGCCTCCTAGAGCTGCTCAGAATGTAAATTAGTGTGCTCAAGATTGATGGCCTGAGGGAAATCGCTGACGGCTGAAGCGTTGGCAGTCGAAGGCCAGCCTGCCCCCAGCTTCGCTTGGCGTGCGGATGACGGCCTTGCTGTCTCTTTGAGCGAAAAGTTGGGAAGCGGGCGCACTGTCCTTCTGGTGTTCCTGCGGCACCTTGGGCGACTGCCCTGCCGGGAGACGTTGCGCAGTTGCGCCAGCACCAGCAGCAGTTGACAGGCCCGAAGCTCGCCGGCTGTTGTCAGCAGATCGAAAGAATCACACCCGCATCACGCTGTTGCGGCTTCTGACTCACGGCGCGATAATGGTGCCGCAAGGGGTTAGCAGGGACCTCCTGCCTCGCGAGGCGTCAGCCTTGGGTTGCAACGTGAGCTTTATATCTGTGCCCTTGAAAAAGGACCGGCCTGCCTTCTAAGCAGTGGGTTGGGGGTTCGAGTCCCGTCTCCCGCTCCAAAATGGGGCAATCGCCGTAATGGCACGTCGGAGACAAGAATGCGGGAACGGAGGTCCGGAATTAAGCCAAGAGCCCGCCCAGCATTCCTGTTACTCTTTTTCCTCGGGGGCAACGGCTGCCGCCCTGTATGGATTTCTCAACGGAGCGTAATCGGCTGCAAGCAATAGGTCATCGATGTCGTGCAAGCTCAGCATCGAGGACCCTTGCACAAGAGACAGAGCCAACCTCAGGACCAGATCCCGACTAGGATTCTTGCGGTCACCCTTCTCGAGACGCCAGAGGTATGCCTGGTCGATCCCAGACCACTCTGCCACGCTGTACATAGATTCCCCAGTCCTTCGCCGAACTCGCTGTAGGACTCTTCCGAAGCTCATTTCCAACCTCCACTAGTGGGCTGCTCACCTGCGCTTATGCGCGTCAATTTTCAGGGTTTGCTGAAACCCCTTGGTTCTGACTGGTGAGATCGTACGATGACTACGATGCTGCTGCAATGACAAAAGTGCCAGAACTGCTCCAGAAGGTTGTCTTCTCGATCGAGAACGCCCCTATGTGACGCCATCCGAATCCATTCTGGCGTCATGTTAGCAAGTCCTTGCAGGCGGTGACGCCGGGCCTCCGGCGGGTGGTGTCATCAAAGAGTAATTCCAATCGTAAGCAGCGATCCCCAAACACGAAAAGCTGATTTTTGTAGTTGTGTATCTAGGAGCGGCATCATAGCATTGAGCCGAATGGATAAACCGAAGGTACACACGCGCTGGCTATGACGAGACGAGGACCGGATCTTGGCCCCGAGAGCCGCTGGATTGGTTCTCGTGGTGCTCCCGCGACTTCGCGTTGCACGACAAAGCCGGACCCGAAGAACCGGTTGAAGCGCCTGCAGCACGACATAAACATCACTGTTGACATAACCCAGGGCGAGTCTCCGATTGACGTCTTGTTGGCCTGGCGTAAGCTGTGGCAGCATCTTCTTGAGCCGTGCTATGCCGAGGAAGGAAGCCGTGCGCGGGATTTGGGGCAACATAACGAAGACTCCGACGTGAATCATGTTGATAGGCCTCCAACTACTGACTCCAACACTCACAACAACGCATAGGGCCTGCAAGAGCCAATCCAGGGCTACCCCGGCGGAGTATAATATGGTCGCCTCGTTCAAGAATGGACTGTAAGGTGACGTGGAGGAGAGAAGTGTTCGCGACCATATATTGCAGGGTATCGACTTCGGCTCAGGCAGAAGAGGGCACTAGCCTCGCATCGCAGCGTGATGCCTGTACTAAATGGGCCGCCGAGCATGGTTACTTGGTCAAGGATGATTTTGTCTTTCTCGAAGATTGGAGCGGCGCTGACCTTGATCGTCCGAAGTTAGATCGTGTCCGGGATCTGATCAACTTGGGCATGGCTCAGGCGGTTATCTGTTATGCGATCGATAGACTCGCTCGCGACCCCATTCACGTTGGTATTATCGCCGAAGAATGCGGGAAGCGGGGCGCTGAGCTTCTCTTCGTGCAGGAGCCTCTGGACTCGTCCCCTGAAGGTGCGCTCATCCGATATGTCAAGGGATATGCAGCCCAAATCGAGCGGGAGCGTATCAAGGAGAGGACGCTTCGTGGCAAGCGGAGCCGTGCCAGGATGGGATTCATGGTGCAGGGAACCGGTAAGGGTACGTACGGCTACCGTTATATCCCGGAGCACAAGAAGCGAGTTATTGATGATCTCGAGGCCCAAGTGGTGAGACGTATATTCGAGGGTTGTATTAAAGGAGAATCGTGTCACGCGATTGCTGTCGCGCTTAACCTGGATCAGATCTGCGCCTTTGGCGGAGGCCTTTGGTACCCGCTGACTATCAAACGTATCCTGACGAACCCTGCCTACAAGGGAGTTACCATTTTCGGCAGAACCAGGCGTGTGCGAGTCAACGGTAAGCGTCGGCTGATAGAAGAGAGGAAGCCAGAAGAGTGGATTGAAATACCAGACGCCACCCCCGCCATAGTCAGCGACACTCTCTTTGAGATGGCCCAAGACGCGTTGAGAAAACCCAAACGCCAGATCACATCTGAGCCGCGAAACTACCTACTGACGAGCCATCTCGAATGTGAATGTGGAGCGCCGGTGGTAGGGACAACTCTGAACCGAACCTATCGATACTATCGGTGTCGGTCAACTTGGCCTACCACTGCACGCCCAAGGACTTGCGACGCGAAGTATATAAAGGCCGACATCATTGAAGAGAAGGTCTGGATGGCAATCCGAGAAGTGCTTCAGCGTCCGGAACTGATTATCCAGGAGTTCAATGCGCAGCAGAGTGGTCAGGCCGTGCTGGAAGAGGAGATAAAGAGGACGAGTGGTCTTATCAAGCGGCTGGACGACCAGGAGCGGCGTCTGATTCGCCTATTCGGGATGGCACGGGTAACAGAAGATCACCTCGTGAGCGAGGTCGAGAAGGTTAAGAAGACCCGTGCGGGTCTTGACGAAAAGCTAGCTCTCCTGCGTACCCAACAGACCAAGCTTCATCGAACCAAGGGCCTCAGCGACCAGGTACGCGCCTTCTGCGCCTACGTCGCCAGCCAGCTTGATCAGTTCGACTTTGAGAAAAAGCGCCTCGCCCTTCAGGCCCTGCAGATCAGGGTGATAGCCGGATACGAGCGTGCAAAACTGTTCGGGGTTATCCCGACGAATTTAGCTACCATTGAACAAACATCGGCATGATCACATGCACGTAGCTGTCTTGGCCGATGGGGCGGAGGACGCCGGGGCTGGAGGGGCTGTTCGTTTCGAGGGCCACCTGGCGGGCGCCCAGGACGTTGAGGACGTCCGTGAGGTACTTGGCGTTGAAGGCTATCTTGCCAGGGTCACCCTCGACTACGGCATCGACCTCGCCCTGGTTCTCGCCGACCTCTTCCGCACGGGCGGAGATGGTCATGCGGGCGGGCAGGATCTCGTCGCCGGGCGCCATCTGCAGGCGGACGATTCCGCTGGCGTCACGGGCGAAGATGGCGGCCACGCGGGTCGCCTTCAGGAAGTCGTCGGTCGGAACCACTACCCGGCTGGTGAATGCGGTGGGTATGAGCTGGCTGTAGTTGGGGAAGGTGCCCTGGATGAGCTGGGAGAACATGTCCACGCCGGAGGTGTGGAAGAGTATCTGGCCCTTCGCCTGGGTCACGGTGATCTCTACCGGCTTTTCTTCTTCTTCGATGATGCGGCTTAGCTCTACCAGGCTGCGCCCGGGGACGATCACCTCCAGCGGAGCGTCTACCTCCCGCAGCAGAGGGGCCTTCAGGACCGCCAGCCGGAAGCCATCGGCAGCCGCCAGGGTCATCTCGGCGCCTTCCAGCTTGACATAAACGCCGGTCAGGACCGGACGGGTGTCGTCGGTGGCCGCCGCGAAGACGACCTGCTTGATGGCGTCCTTGATGGTCTCAGCCGCGACCATGGTGGTGATGGCATCGGTGGGCATCATGATCGGTGGGAAGTCCCGGGGATCGAGACCCTTGATCCGGGCGTCGTACCGAAGGCACCGGACCGCCATGGAGAAGTTCTGCGCCGATACGTCCATCTCGATCCGCTCGTTGGGCAGGGAATGGACCAGCTCCGTCAACAGCCGGGCCGGAACGGCGATCGAGCCGGCCTCTTCGACGGTGGCCGGCATCTTGTAGTTGATGCCGATTTCGAGGTTGGTCGCGGCCAGGCGCAGCGAGGATTCCTCGGTTGATATAAGGACGTTGGTAACTATAGGAAGCGTCGTGCGCGTGGCTACCGCCCGGCCGACGATGTTAAGGGCTTTGCTGAGGGCCTCTTGTGTACAGGACACCTTCATAATGCAATCTCCAACGGATAATCTGTCTGTGAAGACGTGTTTGATAGTATACACCAGACCCCCCGTGGGTTCAATATGCTGCGTAAAGGGCGCGTATATATCCAGATGTAGACACGTGGGGCTATATTGCGGCAACGCCGGCAACAGGTCCGGGCAATGCCAGCGAGCTTCACCGAGGCGTTTATGACATGACCTTTAGGCGTCCACCAAAGGCCAAATCCAGGCTCACTACTCTGTCAATCACAGGGGTGACGCTCTCCAGACCTGGGTTCACCCGGGTTGCTCCTGGCGGGCGTGCTGTGCCGATGCCAGGGGCTCCCCGCCCCGCTCCTCTGGATCCCAGCCTCCGCTGGGATGACAGAAGAGAGGCTGGGATGACCGAAGAGAGGCTGGGATGACCGAAGAGAGGCCGGGATGACAGAAGAGAGGCTGGGATGACAGAAGAAAGCGGAATGACAGAAGAGAGGCGGGGATGACAGGAGAAATGCGGGAACGACAAAGCCGGGCGGTAATGACAAAAGAGGGGCGGGGATTTAGAGGGCGAGCAGGGCAGAAGACATGCGGGAACAACACGAGAGATATGGGAACGGCATAAGACCTGCGGGAACAACACAAGGTACAGGGGAAAGTCATAATTGGCATCAACTCACAACTCAGCCCCTTCAGCGGGCTTCGGCTATTTAGCCCGGTCGCTTTAGCGCCGGGCGCACACCCATGCGGTGACCAACGTGCTATCTGGCTACTTCGCTCACGGCGATCCCCCGTGCGGCTCTCAGCCAACAACTCGGCTACTTCGATCATGGGCGATGCCCCATGCGGCTGCCAACGAACGATTCAACACAATCGCCCATGGGGCGATGCCCATGCGGCTGCCAACCAACGCCTCACCCGCATGCGGCCATGGCCGATCCCCCATGCCGCTCCCAACCAACGATTCGGACCCATCCCGCTAAGGGCGATCCGCCATCCAGCACCCAACCAACAATTCGGACCCATCCGGCGCCGGGTGATCCCCCACGCCGCGACGCAACGGGCAGCTCGACTACCACGATCACCGCCGACGCCTCCAGCGGCTACCAACTAACGATCTGACCCTACCCTACCATCGCCAACGCCTCATACGGCTCACCACCAACGATCCGCCCGAATCCGGCCATCGGCGATGTCCTATGCCGCGATCCGGCTAACGAATCGGCCCCACCGATCACGGGCGAGCTCCGGCTGGGCGGTTGACTTGATAATGCGACGTTCAAGGGATAGACTGACTTTAAGAAGGGGGGTGTCGCGGGGGTATTCCTGTCTGGCATCTACCTGCACTTTCTTCCCGTCAGGTAGCGTGGCCGGCCTGCCAGCATCCGATGCGAGCAGGGATAGGAGGCTACTTATCCGGCCCGTAATAGCCGTGAACCTGCGGCAATATCAAAAGCTTCGGGGGCTGGGTAGACCTCTACTATATTCGAACTTCTTTCAGAGAGCCGTAATTTGACTTTTAACACTCTGACCGTAGTATGATGAATTGAACACCGGCATAGGCCGGTGGATACGAAGGGGTAACACATGGAAAAAGCAACTACGTTAGGAGAATTACGCCGGAGCAATTATCGCGTCCTTCCTGTGAAGGAGGAGATGCGTAAGAACTTATTGAAGAAGATTCAATCCGGAGAAGAAATGTTTCCCGGTATCATAGGATACCAGGAGACGGTGGTCCCGCAGGTGGAGAACGCCATCCTGTCCGGGCACGACCTGATATTCCTCGGGGAGCGCGGCCAGGCGAAATCGCGGATAGCCCGCAGCCTGGTGGAGCTCCTGGACGAGGAGGTCCCGGTGATCGCCGGCTGTGAGATAAACGACGATCCCTTCGCCCCTATCTGCAAGAGTTGTCTGGATACCATCGAGAAACTCGGTGACGAAACGCCGATAGCCTGGATCAGCCGGGAACAGAGATATGGAGAGAAGCTCGCCACTCCCGATACGACCATAGCCGACCTCATCGGGGAGGTCGACCCCATCAAGGTGGCCGAGGGGCGTTACCTCTCCGACGAGCTGACCATCCACTACGGGCTGGTGCCTCGCACTAACCGGGGCATCTTCTGTCTGAACGAGCTTCCTGACCTGGCGGAGCGCATACAGGTTGGTCTTCTGAATATTATGGAAGAGCGGGATGTCCAGATTCGCGGCTACAAGGTGCGCCTGCCCCTGGACGTCTACGTGGTGGCCAGCGCCAACCCGGAGGACTATACCAACCGGGGACGGATCATCACGCCCCTGAAAGACCGGTTTGGCTCGCAGGTCCGGACCCACTACCCCCGGAGCATTGCTCACGAGATGGCGATCATGGACCAGGAGCAGACCGCCTACCAGGACGAGGGGCTGGAAACCTTTGTCCCGCAGTACATGCGCGAGATAGTGGCCGAGATAACCCACCTGGCCCGGAAGAACAACGACATCAGCCAGCGCTCCGGGGTCAGCGTGCGGGTCTCTATCTGCAACTACGAGAACATGCTCAGCAACGCCCTCAAGCGGGCCATCCGCCTGAACGAGAAGCAGGTCTGCCCTCGCGTCAGCGACCTCAACGCTGTCGTCGCCTCTTCCATCGGCAAGATAGAGCTGGAGTCTATCGGAGAGGCCAGGGAGGACAAGATCATGGAGAAGCTCATTCAGGGGGCCGTCTCCTCGGTGTTCAATCGTTACCTCAGGGTCGGGGACCTTGACGAGCTGATCATGGCCTTTGATAGCGGAATGGCTGTCGATGCATCGGATGACATGCCTTCGATGGACTATGTGCACCAGGTGGCCGAGCTTCCGGGCCTGAAGGAAGGACTGGAGAAGCTCCAGGCCCAGGGGAATCCGGCGACGGTGGCCTCCGGCGTCGAGTTCATACTGGAAGGACTGCACCTCAACCGCAAGTTGAATAAGGACCGCTTGGCAGGGCGCGCCCGGTATAGAAGGTAGCCATGCTTTACCGATACTCCCTATGGGATGGCACCCAGGAGATCGATTCCCTGGATGCCGACGAATTGATGGAGAACATCTCTGACGAGCTGTTGTCAGAGGGTGACCTGAAGAGCGTCCTCCAGCGAATCATGCGATGGGGTATGAACCGGCCCCAGGGCGAGCGCTTCGCCGGACTGCAAGACCTCCTGCAGAAGCTCCAGAAGCAGCGTCAGGAGAAGCTGGAGCGTTATAACCTGGACTCCATCCTTGACGACATCAAGGAACGGCTGGAGAAGGTGGTAAGGACGGAACGGGAGGGCATCGATAAGCGCCTGAAGGACAGCCGGGAGAGCCTCACCGAGAAGGGCGAGGATGCCCAGGGGCACCACCAGTTGCTGGAGAACATCGCCGCCAAGAAGAAGGCCACTCTGGACGGGCTGCCCCAGGACCCGGGAGGCCAGATCAAGTCGCTATCCAACTACGACTTCATGGATGGAGAGGCCCGCCAGGAGTTCCAGGACCTGATGCAGATGCTGCAGCAGAAGATGATGGAAAACTACTTCCAGGGCATGCAGCAGAGTCTCCAGAACATGACGCCGGAGGACCTGCAGGGCATCCGGGATATGGTCAAAGACCTGAACCAGATGCTCCAGGAGAAGGCTAAGGGCGGAGAGCCGGACTTCCAGAACTTCATGAAGAAGCACGGTAAGTACTTCCCGCCGGGAATCAATAACCTGGATGAGCTGATGGATTACCTGCAGCGCCGCATGGCGCAGATGCAGTCACTCATGCAGAGTATGACCCCGGAGATGCGGAAGCAGCTTCAGGATACGATGGACTCCCTTCTGAGGGACGACCGCCTGAAGTGGGAGCTGGCCCAGATGGGCGCCCTGCTCCAGCAATTGCGTCCCATGGATGCCAACCAGTATCCCTTCCAGGGAGACGAGCCACTGACTATGTCTGAGGCTATGCGCCTGATGGACCAGCTCCAGAACATGGACGACCTGGAGCGTCAGCTAAAGGCAGCTCAGAGGTCCTCCAACCTGGACAACGTAGACCCGGACAAGATGGGTGACGTCATGGGGGAGGATGCCCGGCGGCAGCTGGAGGAGTTGCAGAACCTCGCCAAGCTGCTGGAGGACGCCGGCTACGTGGAGCGGAAGGGCGATTCCCTGGAGCTAACCCCCAAGGGCGTGCGCAAGATCGGGCAGAAGGCGCTGCGGGAGATCTTCCAGCAGCTCAAGCGCGACCGTATCGGGAAGCACGAATCGCAGTTCCGCGGCGTCGGCGGTGAGAGGTCGGACGAGACCAAGCAATACGAGTTCGGCGATCCGTTTCTGGTGGACCTGGAGCGAACCCTGATGAACTCGCTCACTCGCGAAGGCGCTGGGTCTCCAATCGCCCTCCATGCCGAGGACTTCGAGGTCTATCGGACCGAGTTCCAGACACAGTGCTCGACAGCGCTGCTCGTCGATATGAGCCGCTCGATGCTGATGCGGGGCCTGGTCCTCTCGGCCAAGAAGGTCGCTATTGCCCTTAACAGCCTGATCCGGACTCAGTTCCCCAAGGATAACCTATACATAATCGGCTTCACCGGCTTTGCTCGGGTCCTGAAGGCAGAGGCCCTGCCCCAACTGGTGTGGGACGACTATGTCTACGGGACCAACATGCAGCACGCGCTGATGCTCTCCCGCCAGCTTCTGGCCAAGCACAAGGGAGGCAATCGCCAGGTCATCATGATCACGGACGGCGAGCCGACCGCGCACCTGGAGGGAGGCCGAGTCTTCTTCTCCTATCCGCCCACGTACCGGACCATGGAGGAAACGCTGAAAGAGGTCATGCGCTGTACCCGGGAAAACATCCAGATCAACATCTTCATGCTGGAGCGCAGCCCCTATTTGACCTCTTTCGTCAACCAGATGACCCAGATCAACAAGGGACGGGCGTTCTTTGCCTCCCCCGATCGACTGGGAGAATACGTCCTGGTTGACTACATGCGGAACAAGCGGAAGAAGGTGGTCTGACCGCGCGCTCAATCGCCTAAGGCAGCCCCTTTAGTGGGCTTGGTGCCTTTAGCCCGGCCGCTTTAGCGCCGGGCGATCCCCCATGCGGCTGCCAACCATCGATTCTGACCCATCGCGCTATGGGCGATGCCCCATGCAGCACCCAACTAATGGTCCGCGCGCATCCTGCCATGGGCGATGCCCCGTGCGTCAACCCAACCTGCGACCCGGCCATTTCGCCCATGGGCGATGCTCCGTGCAGAAGCCCAACCCAACCGCCCGGCTGCGGGCGGCCCCGCTGGGGGCTGCACGCGCTACTGGGCAGCAGGGTTGATCACGCAGCCGGCGGTGGCTGCGCCTAGGACTCGCACCCGTTCAATGAGCTTACGGCTACCAGGCGCTGTTTCTCGTCCAGTTGCATCCCGATATTCATCAATGTAACCCCCTGAGTGGCCCGGCCCTGCTTGGAGATGCCGGCTGCGGGGGTGCGCATCACGATTCCATCAGTTGACAGGAAGAGCAGGTCCTGGTCTAGCTTCACCATCCGGGCGGTTGCGACATTGCCGGTCTTTTTGGTGATCTTAAACGTCATTACCCCGCTGCCACCGCGTCCGTGACGGGGGTACTGCTTGACCGCGGTTAGCTTGCCGTAGCCGTATTCGGTCACGGTGAGCACGAACGCATCAGGCTCGACCAGGCACATGGCCACTACCCGGTCTCCCGGGGCCAGGCGGATACCCCGCACACCGCCGCTGGCCCTGGAGGCGGGCCTCAGGGTGTTCACGCCGAAGCGGATGGCCTGACCCTGCTCCGTTACCATGATCACGTCATCGTCAGGGTCGGTCAGCCGGGCGGCCACGAGCTGGTCGCCTGGTTCCAGGCCCATAGCAATCAGTCCGATACTGCGAGCGGTGGAGAATTTCTCCAGGGGCGTCTTCTTCACCTCTCCCTTCTCAGTAGCCAGGACCATGAAACGTTCGCTATCGAAGCGGCTGACGGCCACGACAGCCGTCACCTTCTCGGTGGGCTCGCAGGACACCAGGTTAACCAGGGGCAGGCCCTTGGCCTGGCGAGTTGCATCGGGGATTTCGTGCGCCTTCAGCTGGAACGCCCGGGCCTTGTTGGTGAAGAAGAGGACGCTGTCAAGGGTATCTGCAACCAGCAGATGCCTCACATCGTCGGCCTCACGAGTGGTCATGCCCTTGATTCCCTTGCCTCCCCTTTTCTGGGGGCGGTAGGTATCGCAGGGGACCCGCTTCACGTAGCCGCGGGCGCTCAGGGTAACGGCGATCTCTCGATGAGCGATCAGGTCTTCCTCGGTGAAGTCCTGGGCCTCCACATCGACTATCTGGGTGCGACGATCCTGGCCGTACTTCTTCTTGAGGGTTTCCAGCTCTTCCTTGATGACAAAGTCGATCTTGCGAGGGTTAGCCAGCAGGTCCTCAAGGTACGCAATGGTCTTGATGACCTCGGCGTACTCGTCCATGATCTTCTTCCGCTCCAGGGCGGCCAGACGACGTAGCTGCATGTCCAGGATAGCCTGCGCCTGTGCATCGGAGAGAGCGAACTTGGTCTTGAGGTTGGTCTTGGCAGCGTCCGCGGTCTGGGACTCGCGTATAGTCCGGATAACTTCATCCAGATTGTCGAGGGCAATACGCAGCCCTTCCAAGATGTGGGCCCGTTCCTTGGCCTTGGCCAGCTCATACTTGGTCCGGCGGGTAACCACCTCTCTGCGGAAGTTGAGGAAGTGGACCAGGGCCATCTTGAGCGTGAGCACCCTTGGCTCACCGTCAACGAGGGCCACCATATTCACGGCGAAGGCCGACCTCATAGCGGTGTACTTGTAGAGGGCATTCAATACCTGGCGGGGCTGGGCCTCTCGCTTCAGCTCAATGACCATGCGCATGCCCTGGCGGTCCGACTCGTCACGCAGGTCGCTGATGCCGTCGATCTTCTTGTCTTTGACCAGGTCGGCTATCTTCTCCAGCAGGGCTGCCTTGTTGATCTGGTAAGGCAGCTCGCGCACGATAATCTGGTGGCGGTTCTTACCCATCTCCTCGATCGTAGCGCGGGCCTGCAGGACCACCCGCCCGTGCCCAAAGGCATAGGCGTTCTTGATGCCCTCCCGGCCAAGGATGAAGCCCCCGGTCGGGAAATCAGGGCCTGTGACGATTGCGGCGAGGTCGTCCACCGTAATATCCGGGTCCTTGATCAGACGGATGACTCCGTCAGCGATCTCGTTCAGGTTGTGCGGAGGAATGTTTGTCGCCATACCTACGGCGATTCCGGAGGCGCCGTTGATCAGGAGGTTGGGAAGGCGGCTGGGCAGGACCGTAGGCTCTTTCAGCGAGTCGTCGAAGTTGGGTGAGAAATTAACCGTATCCTTGTCAATGTCCGCCAGCATCTCGCTGGTGATGGCAGCCATGCGCACCTCAGTGTATCGCATGGCCGCGGGTGGATCGTTATCGACGCTTCCGAAGTTGCCCTGTCCGTCGATCAGAGGGTGGCGCATGGAGAAGTCCTGCGCCATGCGGACGAGCGCTTCATAGACCGGTGCGTCACCATGCGGGTGGAACTTACCGAGAACCTCTCCGACCACCCTGGCGCTCTTGCGGTAGGGGGACGTATGGCGCTGCCCCATCTCTTCCATGGCGTAGAGGATGCGTCTATGTACCGGCTTGAGCCCGTCCCTTACATCGGGCAGGGCCCTGGATACAATCACGCTCATGGCGTAATCAAGGTAAGAGCTTCTTACTTCATCTTCTACCTTGACTTGCCTGATGTTTCCTATCTCTGTTACCATGGTTCCTCCTGTGGTGGCGCGCTGTTCAGTTCACGGACAAAGTTAGCCGGGGATAATGCGACAGAATAAAGCAGGGCGAAAAATGACATCGGATTGGCACGGCTTGTGCCATTCGTGGAGACACATACCAATTATAGTGTATTTGACGGAAAATGGCAAAGGCCTGGCTTAGAGGCTGCCCTCGGCCTCCAGCTTGCGCTTGATGTCTTCCGCCAGGTCACGCTTCAGGATCTTGCCAATGTTGCTGAGCGGGAACTCCTCCACAACCTCGAGACGCTCCGGCAGCTTGAACCTGGCAATCTGTTTGTCCATCAGGAAGCCCACCATGTCCTGGAAGTTGATGGTCTCGCCGGGCACGGTCTTGATGTAGGCGCAGACCTTCTCTCCCAGCCGCTTGTCCGGCATGCCGATAACCGCGACATTCTCCACCTTCGGATGTTCCAGCAGAAGCTCTTCGATCTCGAAAGAGCTGATGTTCTCTCCGCCTCGGATGATGATGTCCTTCTTGCGTCCTACTATCTGCAGGCACCCGCGGTGGTCGATGCGGGCGTAGTCACCGGTGTGGTGGAAGCCATCCGGATCGAAGGCCTCCTTGTTGGCAGCCTCGGCCTTGTAATAGCCGTAGAAGGTGTGCGGGCCGCGGAAGAGCAGCTCTCCGACCTCCCCCTGCGGGAGCTCGCGCCCATCGTCATCGACAATCTTCATCTCGTCGTCTTCACAGCAGGGCCGTCCGACCGTCTCGCAGGTGACATCGATTGGGTCGGTGAGGGTACTGCTGGTGCATGGACCTTCCGCCATGCCGAAGAAGTTGTGCAGGGAGCATCCGAGCTTCTCCCTGGCCTCCCTGACCAGCTCCGGGGGCACGTGGGAGCCTCCGCACACAATGTCACGCAGTGAGGACAGGTCGTACTTCTGAAGGCCTGGGAAGCCCAGGACATCGATAACCTGGGTTGGCATCAGGATAGTTGTGGCCACCTTCTCCTCTTGGATGGAGCGGCAGACCTGCTCAGGGTCGTGGCGCGGGATGATCACCAGCCTGGCCCCGTTGATTATCCCCACTCCTACACTCAACATGAGGGCGGCATTGTGGGCGATGGGCGTGCAGATGAGGATGACACTATCGGAATCGCGGGATACCATCCGGCCACACGCCCTGGAGTTGTTGACGTAGTCGTTGTGCGTACGAGGCACGCCCTTCGGCATGGCCGTAGTGCCGCCGGTGGTCAGAATAGTTGCCACATCATCCGGGTGGGGGCGGAAGCGCGCCAGGTGATCGGGCGCGTATTCCTTCTCACGGGGCCGGTCCAGGAGGTCCTTCATGGCCACCATTCCCTGTGGCACGGTGTCTCCAGCCACGATCACATGCTTGAGGGAGGGCACCTTCGTTTTGATCTCCAGCGCCATGTCTGTGAAGCTGAAATCGCGCATCCGATCAGGAATGGCCAGACCCACCGCATCGCTCAGCTTACAGAGGTGCTCGATCTCCCTGCCCCGGTGAGCAGGAAGGGCCATTACTCCGATAGCCCCTATCTTGGCCATCGCGAAATAGAGGTAGACGAATTCCACCGAATTGGGGACCTGAATTACGATGCGGTCCCCCTTGCCGATGCCCATTTCCAGGAGTCCGAGCGCCAGGCGGTCGGCGTAGTTCTTCAACTGGGTGTAGGTGACGCGCACCCGCTGGTCCCACAGGGCCTCTTTGTCAGGCACGGCCCGTGCGCTGATGTCCAGGACATCGCCCAACGTGAGGTCCTGCCAGTAGCCCTTGCGCCTGTACAGGGCCGCCTTGTCCGCCGGGAAGGGGGTGAATCCTTCAATAGACATCCGTTTCCTCCTCTTACTGAGTGAACATCATGAAGGGCGAATTCGCACGAAGACGGTCAAGAGAGTATCACCGCCGGATTACCGGGTGCAGCGATGGTCTACTACACGGGACCGGTTAAGCACCTAACAGGATAGCATCCTTATAGCACCCCGTTGGATCGTTGTCAAACGGGATTCACCGGGCGGTTCCACCAGGGACTGGAGCTACCGGCATGCCGGTTGGCAGGTGGATGGAGTATCGGTGGTTGGGTTGCGCTAGTTTGACAGCCCTTTCACCCTCTGTTAACCTTTGAATTGAACACTGGCCGGCCCTTCGTCAGTACGTTATCAGTTTGTAGTTCGGGGGTATCTGCCGAACCCCTCTTATCTAGGACCCGTGCCGGTTGATTCGCCGATCATGTATTAGACAAAGGCGGTGGAATGAGAAGCGAAATAGTTAAGAGCGGAGCCGAAAGGGCCCCGCACCGGTCGCTATTGCGTGCCCTCGGCTGTACGCAGCAAGAGATCGATCAGCCGTTTATTGGCATCGTCAACAGCTTTACGGAAATCGTTCCTGGTCACGCGCACCTGGAGATCATCTCCAGGGCGGTGAAGGACGGTGTCCGAATGGCCGGTGGCACGCCGTTCGAGATCAATACTATCGCCATCTGTGACGGGATCGCCATGGGGCATTCCGGTATGCGCTATAGCCTGGCCAGCCGGGAGCTCATTGCTGACTCCATAGAGGCCGCCGTGGAGGCGCACCAGTTCGACGCACTGGTCTTCATTCCCAATTGCGACAAGATCATACCGGGCATGCTGATGGCTGCCGTGCGGATCAATGTTCCGTCTATATTCATTAGCGGTGGTCCGATGCTGGCCGGGCGTACCTCCGAGGGTGAGAAGATCGACCTTACTTCGGTATTCGAGGGCGTTGGCAAGTTCGACCAGGGAGAGATGAGCGCTGCTGACCTTGACACGCTGGAGCAGCTGGCGTGCCGCACCTGCGGGAGCTGCGCCGGTCTCTTTACCGCCAATACCATGAACTGCCTGACCGAGGCCCTGGGTATGGGACTGGCAGGCAACGGAACCATCCCCGCCGTCGAGTCGCGCCGGATTCGTCTGGCGAAGCAGGCCGGGAGCCAGGTGATGGAGCTTCTGCGCCTGCAGTTGAAGCCGAGGGATATCGTGACTCCCAAGTCTTTACATAATGCACTGGCCGTCGACATGGCCATGGGTGGAAGCAGCAACTCGGTACTGCACCTGATGGCTATTGCCCACGAGGCCGGGGTTGCCATGCAGCTCTCCAGCCTGAACGAGATCAGCGCGAGGACCCCCCATCTGTGCAAGATAAGCCCGTCCGGCGAGGACCGCATCGAGGACCTCGACCTGGCCGGAGGGGTGCCAGCAGTAATGAAGGAGATGGGTACTCTACTGAACCTGGATGTTCCTACCGTCACCGGACGGACCCTGGGCGAGAACCTGGCCGGTGTCCTCGGCGCGGATGGGGTGGTCATCCGGCATCTATCCGAGGCGCACAGCGCCACCGGGGGCCTGGCGATACTCTTTGGCAACCTGGCTCCCGAAGGCGCAGTCGTCAAGAGGGGAGCCGTGGCGCCTTCAATGCTTCAACACCGCGGCCCGGCACGCGTCTTCGACTCAGAGGAAGAGTCGGTGTCAGCTATACGAAGTGGCTCTATCAAAGCCGGTGAAGTTGTAGTTATCCGTTACGAAGGGCCGCGCGGCGGGCCGGGCATGCGGGAGATGCTCACGCCGACATCTCTCTTGAGTGGCATGAGCCTGGGTGACAGGGTAGCGCTACTCACTGATGGACGGTTCAGCGGGGCCACCCGCGGCGCTTCTATCGGGCATGTCTCGCCGGAGGCCGCAGCAGGGGGGCCAATCGCCCTGCTGAAGGATGGCGATACGATTATTATCGACATCCCCGGCTGCCGCCTGGACGTGGACCTGACCGAAGATGAACTCGCGCAGAGGAGGCGGGGGCTGCGTCCCTTCCAGTCGAGAGTAACCTCCGGCTATCTCAAGCGCTATGCGTCGCTCGTGACGTCTGCGAGCACCGGCGCGGTCTTTGAGGACTGAGTCGATGTCTTCATCCATCTCGATATACGATACCACCCTGCGTGATGGCACCCAGGGAGAGGGCGTTTCCTTCTCTGTCGCAGACAAACTCCAGATTGTCCGGAAGCTGGACGAGCTGGGTATCCAATACGTCGAGGGCGGTTGGCCGGGGTCAAACCCCAAGGACGCCGAGTTCTTCGCCCAGGCCCGCGGACTGTCGCTGTCCCAGGCCACCCTCGCGGCCTTTGGGAGCACCTGCCGGCCGAAGAGCCGTCCGGAGTCCGACGCCAACTTGTTGGCCCTGGTGGAAGCGGGGACACGCGCCGTGACTATCGTGGGGAAGAGCTGGGACCTGCACGTCAACCAGGTTTTGGAAACTACCCTGGCCGAGAACCTGCGTATTATTCTTGAATCAGTGGCTTTCCTCAAGTCCAAGGGGTTGACCGTTTTTTATGACGCTGAACACTTCTTCGACGGATTCAAGGCCAACGAGTCCTATGCGTTGAGCACCCTGAAGGCCGCCGCTGATGGTGGGTCCGACTGCATTATTCTATGCGATACCAACGGGGGATCCTTGCCTGCCCAGGTTTCCGAGATATGCCGGCGGGTAACCGAGACGGTGTCCACACCTCTGGGCATTCACGCCCATAACGATGGCGAGCTGGCGGTCGCGAACACGCTGGCCGCCGTTGACGCCGGTATCACCCAGGTGCAGGGAACGATGAACGGGTATGGGGAGCGATGCGGCAATGCTAATCTCTGCTCCATCATTCCAAACCTGACGCTAAAGATGGGGCGTCCGACGCTGGCCGGCGGTGAGTTGTCCAGGCTCGCCGAGGTATCCCGCTACGTTAGCGAGCTGGCTAATCTCGCCCATAATCACCAACTGCCGTACGTCGGCGCCAGCGCCTTTGCTCACAAGGGAGGCCTGCACGTCGCCGCCACCATGAAGTGCGAGGAGAGCTATCAGCACATCAACCCGGCCCTGGTGGGCAACACTCGGCGGGTTTTGGTCTCCGAGTTGTCAGGTCGCGGGAACATCGTCTACAAGGCCCAAGAACTGGGCCTGGAGACCCTTTCCAAGGCCCGTGCCCAGGCAGTCCTGGCGCGGGTGAAGGACCTGGAAAGTAAGGGATTCCAATTCGAGGGGGCCGAGGCCTCCTTCCAGCTGTTGCTGTTCCGCTCACAGGAAACCTACCACCCTCCGTTCGAGCTGGTGGACTTCCTGGTTGTAGTGGAGAAGCACCGGCGGCCCTCGAAGCGATCGGACGAGGCCCTGGCTGAGGCCATGGTCAAGGTCAGGGTAGCCGGCGAAGAGGTCCACACCGCCGCTGAGGGGAACGGTCCTGTGAACGCTCTGGACCAGGCCTTGCGTAAGGCGCTCGCTCAGTTCTATCCGGCGGTCAACGAGGTGAGGCTGACTGACTACAAGGTGCGTATCTTGAACGAAGGTGCGGGCACCGAGGCGCTGATACGGGTGCTCATCGAGTCCAGGGCGGGCGAAGACGTCTGGAATACTGTGGGCAGCTCTACCAATGTCATCGAGGCCTCATGGTTGGCGCTGGTCGATAGCCTCGAGTACTGGCTCCTGAAGCAACGCAAAGGGCAGCAGCCGGACACCTAAGTAATCCGGCTTCCATCATGTCGATTGTAGGGGCGGTTCTAGAACTGCTCCTACGTTCAAGGATTGCAGAATTGCTGCCGGATTACCCGGAAGACCACCACACTAACCCTATGCATGCCTGGCGGCCCGCCGGACACCTATCACTGCACTACAACTTCCAGCTTGAATGTCCGTGACGGCGCAAGGCAGGGGGGCTGGTACTGCAGGCAGACGGGATCGCCCATAGCGTTGATCGTCGTCCGTCCCGTCTGTCTGGCCTCATAGACCCCCTGTGACCCTTGTCCAACAGCGACGCTCTCGACCCGGCTAACGATTGAAGTGTCGTGCACCGTGACCGTCCAGTCGTAATCTATCCCTAGAGTCAAGACGAACCGCTGCCCTTTCTGAACCTGAATGGTGGTGTTGTCACGGTCCAGACCCACCGTCAAGAGGCCTGGCGTCCCGGTGGGAGTGGGCGTACCGGAAGGCGTGATGCCTGCCGGGAGGGGAGCCAGCGTGGCCGCGGGAGTCGCGCCAGCGGTGGCGCTTTGCGGCGCCGAGGGGCTGGGGGTGGGCAGGGCTGTTGCCGCCGGGAGCGAGCCGTTGAAGCTGGTGGCAACTGGCGTCGGACGGGACGTTGGCGTCGCGGCGCAGCCGAATAGGGCCCACAGGCCGAACATGACGGGTAGGATTGCCAGCGGTGCGGAGAGTCGCATTCGGTGGTGCATTGCTCTAACCTCCTTGATCAGGAAGCTCTCGACGCCTGTGCATCCTTCTATTTTCCACAAGGTAGACAACCATGGAGCCGATTGCAATGGCTGCGCAGGTGAGGAACAGCACCTGGAAGTTGGTCTTCTCCAGGAGCAGGCCCAGAAGAATTGCTCCGAGGCCTATGCCAAGGTCGAAGGCTGCGCCGAAGGTGCCCATTGCGGCACCTCGCGCCTCGGGGGCAGCACGGTCAGTGATCATGGCCATCAGCGCAGGGTGAACGAAAGAGAAGCCAATTCCGTATAGCGCCCCGCTCACGAGGAAAAGTGGGAGGTCTGTGGCAAAGGCCAGCAATGCCAGCGATGCGGCCATCGCGATCGTGCCGGGGATTACCGCTGCCAAGCGTCCGGCGATATCGGCTATTTTGCCCCCGATCGGCCGGGATACAATCAGAAAGATGGCGTAGACGCTGAAGAACACCCCGGGGTTTACGTCATGCCTATATGCGAGGAGTGGCAAGAATGAGAGCATGCTGCCGTACGTCAGCGTTACGACCAGCGCTGCAACAGCCGGGACCAGTGCTGGTCGGTACAGCACTGTTTGCCATAGTGACCCGCCGGCTGGTACGGGTGGGCTTGCCTGGGCTTCTGGGGCCGCTGGCTTCCGGGGCTCTCTGACGAACAGCGTGGTTCCCATGGCGATGGCAGCCATCGCCGTTGCTGCCAGGAATGCCAGGTTAAAGCCGTAGTTAGCGTTGAGGAAGACAGCCAGCAGCGGGGCTATGGCCATTGCTACACTGGACCCGGTCCCATACCATCCCATCGCCTCTGCCCGTCGCCTGGGCGGTGCCATGTCGGCTATCAGGGCAGGGGATGGCGTTGTGGTAGCGGCCCACGCGACGCCGTGGAAAAGGCGTAGCACCACCAGAAGAATCACTGTAGTAGCTACAGTATATGAGAGAGCAGAGATCACCAGGGCCAGTGTGCCCCAGACCAGGATTATCTTCTTGCCCCGGCGGTCGCTCTCCCGGCCAATCCAGGTGCGCACGCTCACTGAGGTCACTGCAAGAATTCCCAGAACCAGACCTACCTGGGACTCCGTGCCTCCAACTCTCACGACATAGAGTGGCAGGATTGGTAAGAGTAAATGGAAGCTGGTAAATGCAAAGAAGCTGGCGACCCAGACCAGGAGGAAGTCTGTGGTGAATAGCTTCTCCTTCAGGGAAGCTTCAATCTTCATTCTTCGATCGATGGAGCCCGCATGTCTGGTATCATTATAGCGCTTAGAACCAATGAGGCAACAGTAAACATCTGCTGGATGGAGCCTGCGAGGAGCACAGGCATGGCTCCAATAGCGACCTTTCGGTTATAGTGCCCGGGCACCGCCACGTCAATGTGAAAACCGGGGGTCTGGCCTGGGTGGGTAGGGTTTGTCCCCTGCCAAGAGTAGGGATTGCACCCCGTTCTTTTGTGGGTTTTGCCCCTTTCGTGGGCGCTTGAGCGAAGGCGATAATTGCTTCAATGGAGTAGGCTAGTTTGAAGCAGTAAATCGCTTTCTTCTCCTCCAAGCTGCAACGAAACCGTTGCAGTAGACCTATTCCATGCAGTACTCATCGAAGCTCCTGGTTGACAGGCTCTCCAACGGACCTCGGATGCGGCGGCGGCAGTAATACGACCAGCGAGGTTACCGATATGAACACTCGTCCGTTCACCTCCAGCAGGACGACACAGAAACCATGGTGCGGTGCATCCGTCTTTGTTGTGGCGTGTGCTTTGGCCTGCCTGCTTCTGCTGACTCCGTGGATGCGGGCCGGTCTCGTGGCCGCGCAGGCGCCACCAAAGTTTCTTGCCCCTACTATCACTACAGAACTCCCCGAGTACGAACCCGGGGATGCTGTTGTCTACTCGGGTGACGGGTTCAGACGTGGGGAGATAGTAGATGTGCTGGCGTCGGGGTCCACGAACGGCTCGGAGGTCTCCGGGCAGTCAATTGCAGATGGGACCGGCGCCATCTCCGGTGTTCTTTTTCTTCCATTGACGTACGAGGTTAGCTACTCGGTAACCGCCACGGGTCTGACTAGCGGGAGGACTGCCCAAACGTCTTTCACGGACCGGGTGTCATTGAAGATCCAAACGCCTAGCAGCCCGGTTCGCCTCAACCCTGGACAGGTTCAATTGTATGTGGCCGTAGCTCAAACCTCAGGTGGAATGGGAGTTCAGGGCCTGACTCTTCGGTGGGCTCCCACGGGGGGAACGGTTAATGCTCTCATCAGCACCACGGACACTAGCGGAGAAGCGAGTACCCTTTACACCGCTGGAACGGTCCTCGGCCGGCATGAAGTCTATGCAGAGGCGGTCACTGACCCGATGATTAACGCCAGGCAGTTTCTGGACATAGTGGCGGGAAAGACTACACCAACTATCACGTGGAGCAATCCGGCAGATATCGTATACGGTACTGCACTCAGTGCCGCCCAGCTGAACGCGACGGCATCGGTGCTCGGCACGTTTGTATACACGCCGCCGGCCGGTACCGTGCTTGGCGGCGGGACCGGACAGACGCTGCACGCCGATTTCACTCCCACTGACACTACTAACTACAACAGCGCAACGGCAGACGTTACCATCAATGTGCTTGAGGGGGTAGCAACTGTCAGTCTGGGCAATCTCAGCCAGACGTATGATGGCACGCCGAAGGCAGTTACTGCCACGACAACTCCGCCTGGGTTGAGTGTTTCAATGACTTACAATGGATCGGGGACGGTGCCTACCAACGCCGGCAGTTACGCGGTGGTCGCCACGATCGCCGATCCCAACTACTCGGGTACGGCCAGCGGGACACTGGTTATCGCTAAGGCCACTCCCGCCATAACCTGGTCGAATCCCGCCGATATAGTTTACGGCACGGCTCTCAGCAGCACCCAGCTCAATGCAACCGCTTCTGTCGCTGGCTCCTTCGTCTATACGCCCGGCGCCGGCACTGTCCTGAACGCAGGTCCCGGTCAGCTATTGCATGCCGCCTTCACTCCTGCCGACGTTGCCAACTATGAATCTACAATTAGGGACGTCTTGCTGCGGGTGAATCCAACCCTCCTGGTCATCAGAGCCAACGACAAGACCAAGGTCTATGGGGCGCCGCTGCCGCCGCTGGATGCTTCTTACAGCGGGTTTGTTCTTGGACAGGGCCCGGGCGTGCTGGCAGGCAGCCTGGCGTGTGCGACCACTGCAACCGCCACCAGCGTCTCCGGAACGTATCCAATCACCTGCTCCGGGCAGACCTCGTCGAACTACGCCATTACTTTTGCAGCAGGCACATTGACAATTACCGGCGATCCCCCTCCCGGCGTGACTCCCGTTGCGTCATCAACCCCGGCATCTGCCGGAGCCCGGGCCGTGGGGGGCATTGCCGAGCGCCCCTCGGCAGAGGAACCCGCAACGGGAATGCACTTCTGGGATTGGGCTGTTGGTTTCTCTTCGGTGGTACTGGTGGTGCTCGCCGTCGTTGCGCTTGGCGGGACAGGGGCCCGAGGTCTACGAAGGAGGAAGTAGGCCACACCTATGCCGTCCGGAAGACAATCCCGAAAGGTCTCGGCACGGCCAGGCGTCATGGCCATCCGGGCCCGTCGGGGGCGTCTTCTAAGATGGACGGCGGCGGGCGTAATGATACTGGCGCTCTTGAATGCAGGGGTCGCTACGTTGCTGTCCGGTCCATCTACGTCGCAATCCAGAGGCGCCCGGGCTGTCCTGGTCGACCAGCTGAGTGAGACGTTCGCCAATCCAGCCTTCATCGCGAATGCCACTTCCGTCCTGGAACAAGGACGGTTCACCGTAGACTACTATCCCGCCCAGCAAGTTAGCGTTGATCTGTATCGTGAAGTCCTCTCTCGCGGGTACGACGTGATCATCCTTCGTGCCCATGTCGCGCGGTTCAAAGAAGCTGATGGGAGATTGAGCGACGAGGTTACCATCTTTACTAACGAGCCCTTCCTTGAGAAGGGCCGTGTTGCCGAGAGGGCATCAGGCCTGGTCGTTCAGTCGCGGTACGTTGGGGACGAGACACCGAAGAACCTCTTCTCCGTAACGGACAAATTCATTCTGTCCTTGAAAGGGGAGCTCGGCGGCGCTACGGTCATCATAATGGGTTGCAGCGGCTTGAGGTCGCAAGCCATGGCGCAGGCATTTGTCAGAAAAGGCGCCAGGGCCGTGGCCGGTTGGGATGGCGAGATCTCTGCAGCCTACGCCGACTCCGCCACCGAGTCATTTCTCAGGCGGTTAGTCACAGCCGGGGCCCCGATCGCCCAGGCTGCCCAGGAGACGATGGCAGAGCTTGGTCCGGACCCTGCGTATGGTGGTAGACTCGTGTCCTTCCCTACAGGCGGCCTCTAGTACTTAACCGGACGTTGTCTTGTGCAGTCAGACATGGAAGGCCGGCCTGTTTACCCAGCGTGTGCCTGGCCAGGCGTGTCGTTCACTGGACCAGGGGATAGGGTGGCCTATTGTCCGACTCTCTAGATGATGTCGTTCGGCATACTGGAACCTCTACGCCGTGCAGAGTTTAGCCACTTGGCCTTCTGCTCCTGCTGGACCTGAGGGTCGGTACGCGGGAAGCGCTCCAAAAAGCTCTTTCGGAACGTCTCAAAGGTACCAGCCACGATCGCCTCTCTGGCATCTCGCATCAGATGGAGCGTAAACCACAGGTTGTGGATGGTGGCAAGACGGTAACCGAGCAGTTCCTGGCAGCGGAACAGATGGTGAAGATAGGACAGGGAAAAACGCTGGCAGGTATGACAGCCGCAATCTGCCTGGATAGGGCCGGAGGCTGTCTTGAAGCGGGCGTTGTGGATATTCATACGTCCGTCAGGGGTTAGGAGGGCGCCGTTACGGGCGATCCGTGTAGGGAGTACTGAGTCGAAGGTATCAGCTCCCCGGGCAATTCCCTCCAGGAGGTCCTCGGGGGATCCTACGCCTAGCAGGTGGCGGGGCTTCTCCGGCGGTAAGAACGTAACAATCTCGTGGACCATCTCCTGGGTGACCTCCTTGGGCTCACCAAGGCTGAGACCGCCGATACCGAAGCCAGCGAAATCCATCGAGGCCAGGGTGCGCGCCGATTCCCGCCGGAGATCAGCAAAAGTCCCTCCCTGGGGGATGCCGAAGAGGGCCTGTCTCGGGCCGGGCACCTCACTCTCGAGGGCGGTATGGGCCTTCAGACACCGTGCCGCCCAGCGGTGAGTCCGTTCCATGGCCAACCGGTGATGCTCCTTGTCCGCAGTGTAAGGCGCACATTCGTCCAGCGTCATCATGATGTCCGCACCGAGCTGGTGCTGTACTTCCGTCGCCTTCTCCGGAGTTAGCAGGTGCTGGCTGCCGTCCAGATGGGAGCGAAAGACGGCTCCCTCGTCATCCACACGCACCAGGTGGGCCAGGCTAAAGACCTGGAACCCTCCGCTGTCGGTAAGAATCGGCTTCCGCCATGACATAAATGCGTGGAGGCCTCCGAGCTTTTGCACAGTCTCGGCGCCTGGCCTTAGATACAGATGGTATGCGTTTGCGAGTATGATGGAGGCGCCAAGGTGGTCCAGCTCGTCGGGGTCAAGGGTCTTAACGGAGGCCTGAGTGCCTACGGGCAGGAACGCCGGGGTTGCGATCAAGCCATGTGGCGTATGAAGGATGCCGGCCCTGGCGCCGGACTGGGATGCTTCAATCTGGAATGCGAAATCATGGTGCAATAAGGTGGACTCCTGTTACAAGGCTCCTCTCGGTATAGCGCATACCGGAAGGGGCTGTCAAGAGAAGACGAAAGCTGCTCACGGACCACGTTCCGTGAGCAGCTTTCTGTGGGTGCCGCCCTGTGAATTGATACCCAACAATTACATCACTGCCGCTCTAAGCAGTGGGGTGATGAACGCCCATGCCAGCCGGCCGCGCTACCAGCTCCCAGCCGGCTACAAAGGACAAAATTGCGGTGACAGCACCCAGAACGATGTTGTTCCACATAAGTCCGGTATTGCCCGTGAACCCGTATACCCACGGTGTGGCGATGAACCAAAGGCCAATTGCCGTGACTACGAAGCAAAGCCATCCTACCCAAGACATCCTCAATCACCTCCTCCCTTCCATGACTCGGGCGGCACCCAAAAACAAAAACCGACCCTCTCAGGCCGGTTTGGTCTCTTTATTACGCCAGGCCGATTTCATGGCCATCCCATCCTCTTTTCCTGGCTCCCCTTTTCATCTACATAATACTTCAGCCGTATACGAGTGTCAACACTGGCTCCAAGACGAAGATATCGTACCGCGAAGGGCCTCCTCCGGCCGCCATCGGACTTCAGAGATGGAACCGCGCTGGTTCACGACCTGGACCTAGCGAGCCTGGGAGATCGCCTGCCCTACTATGTCTAGCCCCACAAGCTCGCTCCAGGCTGCCAGGAGCTTCTTGGTGATAGGGCCGGGCACCTCGGAGCCAATGCAACGGTTATCGATTCTGGCAATTGGCAGGATACAGAAATACGTGGTAGCCAGGAAGGCCTCGTCGGCTGCGTAGGCGTCATAGGGCTGAAGGTCCTCACCGGCCGCAGGGATCCCCATCTGGCTGGCAAGCTCCATCACTGTTGCGCGGGAAATGCCCTGTAAGATGTTGCTGGAGTTGGGTGTCCGCACGGCTCCCTTGGTCACGATGAAGAAGTTCGAGGCGACGCTCTCTGAGATATTGCCCTCAAGGTCCAACAGCACCGGATAAGCGTCTGGGTCGATCTCTGACGCCTCCAGTTCGGCCAGGGCAAAGTTCAGGCGGCTGAAGTGTTTTACCTTTGGGTCGAGGGACTGAGCAGAGTAGCTCCGTGTTCGGGGGAAAACTACGTGGGCGCCAGTGCTGTAAAAGCGGGCGTACTGACCGAAGTTAATGGGTTGCACGCGGATGCCTACCGTGGGGGTAGCTTTGTCGGTAGCTCTGGCCGCGTTGCCCCGGCTTACAAACTGGCTGACCAAGAAGTCGCTTCCCGGTTGCCTCATCGGCTCATTCTTCTCCAACAGTTGGAGGGTAAGAGTCTCGAAGTCTTCGAGGGTTAGGCCCGGGTCGATACGTACGTACTTCAAAGACCGGAACAGTCGCTCCAGATGCTCGCGCAAGCGGAAGATCTTGCCGTTGAAGGTCCGTTCCATGTCGTAGACAACGTCGCCGGCCCGGAAGCCCCGGTCAGATACATGGACCTTACATTCACTATCCGGGACAAATTGACCGCCAAAATAGGCGATGTGCTCAGCCACCGGTCACCCCCTCGAAGAACATAGGTAACTTATTTCATGCAGTCACGTCGTCGGCAATAGGCAGTGCCATAGCTGTTGCCGGCTCGTGACGCCGGGCTATTGACGCCGGGAGGTAGGGTCGCGGCTTTACCGCACTGGTAATCGGGTGGGCGGCGCCTGAATGGCGCCGCCCACGTCTTGCTCGCGTTACCTATTGGGATACGATCATGCAGTTTTCCGGTGGGAAGCGAAGGAAGACCGTATCGCCGTGTCTCAGGCCCAGCGACGGGTGGACGCGTACCCGCAGCTCGTTCTCACCAAGACTCATTCGACAATCCATAAACTCGCCTAAGAAGGCAGCCTGCACGACCTTGGCTTCAAAGACATTGTTCTTGCTCTCCGTCGTCCGGAGCACATCTATGTTCTCAGGCCGGATTGACACGAGCACATCTTGCCCAATGATGCCGGACGGCACGGTGCAATCCAGGCTTCCGTGCTTGGTCTCGACAACAGCCTTTTCCCCGTTCTGGGTCTTCACTTTGCCATCGACGAAGTTGGTCGAGCCGAAGAAGTCGGCGACAAACTTACAGTTGGGCTTCTCGTACATCTCTCTGGGGCTGCCAATCTGTACGATCGCTCCGTCTTGCATAACTGCTATGACGTTAGAGAGGGCCAGAGCTTCCATCTGGTCGTGTGTGACGTAGATGGTCGTTACCTTAATGCGCCGTTGGAGTTCCCGAAGCTCCAGGCGCATATGCTCGCGTAGCTTCGCATCCAGGTTGCTTAGAGGCTCATCAAGAAGAAGCACTTTAGGCTCTCTAACCAGGGCCCGGGCCAGGGCCAGCCTCTGCTGCTGTCCACCACTCAAGTAAGGAGCTGGCCGGGACTCGAGTCCCTTGAGCTTAACCAGTTCAAGGGATTTCTCTACCTTTTCCTTTATCTCCTTGTTGTTGAACTTCTTGGAAACACGCAACGGATAGGCCACGTTCTCGAACACGGTCATGTGCGGCCAGATTGCATAAGACTGGAAGACCATCCCCATGTCTCTCTTGTGAGGAGGCACCAGTATGCGCCGGCTCTTGGAGAAGACCGGACGCCCGCCCACATGGATCTCCCCGTCTTCCGGCTTCTCCAGCCCTGCGATGCAACGAAGGGTCGTGCTCTTGCCGCATCCGCTTGGCCCCAGGAGCGTGAAGAGGCCTCCCTCCGGCACCTCGAAGCTGATGCCGTCTACCGCTTTGACAGCCCCGTGCTGTCCCGTAAATTTCTTCCTCAGCCCGTCGACCTTAACCATGTTTCTCCCAGCCTCCTTGTCTCACTTAAGGCTTACCAACGCTGATTTCTTCACCAGGGAAGCACGGCTTCTCTGGCCCTAGTGGCATCCACATCTATCGCTCCGGTAGGACACTCCGTTTCACAGTTGAAGCAGGTCATGCAGTCCACCGGATATCTTATCACAGGCGTCTCATTGTCCAGACGCAAGACATCCATCGGACAGACATCAACGCACACTCCACAGGTGGTGCACAGTATACCATTAATTGACTTGATCATCGTCCCTCCGTCCACACATCAGGCATGACCCTGTATGCCTCCTCCCATCTTATGCACCAAGGCCACCAGGATGCCAAGGGCAATGGTCATCAGGATACCGAGGGCAGACAGTTGAACATCGTTGCCGTGCTCCCACATCTGCCAGACCTGGATAGACAATACCTCACTGCCAGGTGACCAGAGAAGTGCAGCACTACTTAACTCCCGGATGGACAAAAGGATCACAAAGATCCCGCCGCCGAGCAGGCCGGGCCGGATCAGAGGCAAGAAGACACGAACGAAGGTCTGGAGCCAGGTAGCACCGCTAGTTACAGATGCCTCTTCCATCTCCCGGTGGATCTGTATCATCGACGTGCTGCAGGACCTCATGCCGTATGGCATGAACCGGGTCACGAAGGAAATAACGATGATCCAGATCGTGCCGTACACGGGCAGAGGAATGGTCAGGTATGTCCAGAGTAAAGCCAGTCCCATTATCAGCCCGGGGAAGATGATCGGCAGTGTAACCAGGTTATCGATAGCCATTCTTCCGGGGAAGCGGGTTTTGACTACCAGCCAGGCCATTACTGATGTCATCCCCATAACTACGATAGTGGTTATCACGGCCACCTGTATAGTGTTCCCAATAGACCGTTGTACTGCAGAGGAATTGAGCACCTCCGCATAGTTGTTAAGAGTGATCAGGGACAGCGCCTCCATGGACGGCAGAGCGTAAAACTTGAACAGGGACGCCCAGAAGAGCACGAAGAGGGGCAATCCAAGGCTCACTACAAAGAACAGAAAGCTCAGGCCGGCAGCTACCCACCTCCAGCGTCCCAGGTCGATTACCCGTGGCCTGAAGCCCTTGCCCGTCACGGTGCTGAACCGCTCGGCATGGGCGGTCGCCTTGCTGTAGCCCGCAATGCCGATTACGGAGATAACCATAACCAGCATGGAAAGGGCACCTGCCACGCCATAATTCTGAGGATAGTCATGCACGGCCAGGTAGATGGCCGATATGAACGTGTATATCCCAGCTGGGATGCCAATCAGGGCAGGGACCTCGAACGATTCCATGCCTCTGATAGCCATAATCAGGATCACGGAGAGGGCAGCCGGCAGTGCCAGCCTCAACGTAACACGACGCATCGTAGTGAAGGTGCTGGAGCCGGACATAGTGGCCGATTCCTCCAGTGACGGATCCATAGAGCGGAAAGCGGCTCCCATCAACAGGAAGGTCAGAGGGGTCAGCGCGAGTCCCTCCACCCAGATCATTCCGGGAAGCGTAAAGATATCAAATGGCGCCTCCGCCAGCCCAAAGGTGTCCATGAAGAAGCGGTTAATCATCCCATTGCGGGGTCCCAGCAAGAAAATCCAGGCAATGGTCCCGATAACGCCTGGTATCATCATCCGGGCCAGGGTCAAGGCGAAGAACATGGCTTTGAACGGCATGTTCGTGCGCTCACACAACCATGCCAGCGCTGTTCCAATGACGAAGGCAAAGCCCCCGGATCCGACGGCGAAGACCACGGTAACACTCAGGAGCTTCCAGATCGAGGTATTGAGCAATGCCTCCCCGAAATGGTCCAGGGTGAAATCTCCTGTGGCTCCCGGCGCAGCCCCGGTAAAAGCGCTGTACACCAGCATGAGCATGGGGACCAGCACGAGGTAAGCCGCAATAGCAACGACGACGCCCACAATAAGCAGGCGTGCATCTACCTTTGCGGCCACCGTCCGCCTTAGTGCACCAACGTTAATAGCCATCATTCGCCTCTAACTTCCTTGGCCTTAGCGGCAGTGGGCGGCAACACCAGAGGGCCAGGGGCCGGGCTGGCCCGGCCCCTGGTACCCCGGTCATCTGAATGGCTCGGTCTATGCCTTGCTCAGTAGCGTTATCCAATTGCCCCCCCGTATGCCCCCACAGATTCAGGATCGTCCACTACCCGGGCAGTCCCTTCGAGCTAGGGCTTGCCGAAGACCTCCCGGAACACGCTTTCGTTTGCCTGTATCTGCTTGGCAAAAGCGGGGTCGTTGACGATCAGGGCATCGACCTTTGCCACTTCAGCCAGTTTGCCAAGGTCCACGCCTTTGCGAACCGGAATCCAGTATTGGCCGGCGATAATCTTGGCAGCGTCTTCAGAGAGCATGAAGTCGGCCAACAGCCTGGCAGCGTTCGGGTGAGGTGCATTCTTGATTACCGACGTAAAGAGGGATGCTGATGGTGTAGTCTCTACGGGGTCGATCCAGTCCACCGGAGCGCCAGTCTCTTTATCCGGCATCGGACGGAAGTTATACATGTAGACGGATATAGGAATCTCACCTGAGACAATTAGCTTGTGGAGACTGGTATGGCCTGAGACCAAACGAGGCTTCTGCTGAGCCAGGGCTTTCATATACTCCATGCCCTTGTCCTGGCCCATGATCTTCAGCATATAAGTAAACCATGGCACCGCGTTAGCCTCAAGCCCGAGCTTTCCCTTGTACTCAGGCTTCAGCATGTCCGCATAGCTCTTCGGCGCCTGGTCTCTGGAGATTGCCTTGGTGTTGTACTCAATGACGTAAACGTAATAAGACTGAATGGTCCAAAGGTTTTGTGGATCGATGTATTTCGTGTCGAAGTTCTTCAGCTCTGGAGATGCATACTTGTCCAGGGCGCCCATAGTAAGGTAGGGCTCAACATTCTCGAAGGCGTCCCGGGCGATAATATCTGCTACCGGCCTGCCAGCCCGGGCTTCAGTGGCGATCTTGTCACGCAGCACTTCGCTGGTGCCGGGATACCCTGTAAACTTTACTCCCGGGTACTTCTTCTCGAACGCAGCGCCAAACTGGTCCAACTCCTGCTGAGTGCCGTTGGCATAGGCCATCACTGTGCCTTCCTTCTTGGCGGCCTCGTAGAGCTTGGCAGCCACGTCCGCATCGGAGGCAGCGGGGGTTGCCTTGGCCGCCGGGGCGCTGGTGGCCGCCGCCGATGCTGCGGGTGTAGATGCTGCCTTGGTAGGGGTGGCAGTAGGGGCCGCGGCCGGGGCACAAGCTGCGAGTCCCAAGCCTGCTGCGGCTATGCCCGTCATTTTGAGGAACTTGCGCCGGTCTATCGTTCCCATACCATCTTTTTCCAACTGGTCCTCCTTATAATAGTGTCAGGATTTCGTTACACTAGTTGTCCAAAAGCAAGCGCAGGGCTATGGCTTTCCGAAAAGTTCCCGGAAGATATTGTCGTTCGTCGCTACCTTCCTTGCTGCTCAACCTATCAGGGCAAAATGAACTTGAATGCATCGCCGGGAATTGGCTCCAGCCAAAGGCCCATCCGGTCGTTCTCTTTGTTAAGCCCAATCCATTTCAACCAGTTAGTGTTATCTCTTTGGGGGTAGTCCTCGCGGTAATGGAGGCCGCGGGTCTCGGTTCGCTTGCGGGCGGACCGGAGTATCATCTCCGCAACCAGGAGCATGTTCTCCAGTTCGATCACCTTGATTAACTCATGTGGGTCAGGGGCGCGGACATTGCGCATCTCATCCTGTATTGCTTCAACCTTCCGCAGCGCTTTCCTCAAGCCATCTTCGCTGCGAAGGATCAAAACGTCATAAGGCACAATGGCTTTCTGCAGCCGGAGAAGGAGTTCCTCTGAATCGACCCCTTTCTCCCTCTCAGCGGCCGCTATGCTGGAAGTAACCGCCTCGTGAACCGATTCACGGTCCGGTCCCGTCCACGCCTGCTGCGCGGCATAACCGGCGGCATTCTCCCCAGCCCGGTAGCCGGAGACGGCGCAGAGAGCCAGGTTGAGTCCCCCGAAGCCGATTCCGGCGCCATTAAGCGTGGACGCCCAGGCATCGCCGCAAGCGTAGAGGCCTCCCACGTTACTGGAAAAGTTGAAGTCGGTCTTAACGCCGCTGGAAGTGGCGCCGGGCCCTAGAAACGCGGGAACCCATTCCATCTTCTCACTCCTGGGGTCGAGGCCAGCCTTTTCGAGGAGCATGAAGTTCCAGGGGATGAGCTTCCTGGACAACTCGTAGTGTTCAGGCGACATAGAAGTTAGATCAAAGTAGATGGGACCATTGCCGGCTCTTGTCTCCTTGGCCATCCCGATCGCCAGGTTCGTCAGTTGTGTGCGGCTCTTCCTCACCGGATCGTAGCGGTCCATGAATGCTTCGCCCAGCGAGTTCCGGAATACCCCTCCGAAAGCTACCAGCCGGCTCATGCCGGTGGTCGGGAAATCCTTGTGACACGAGTTCCAGCCAGCAAACTCGAAGTTCATGAGGTGCGCTCCGGCGTGGTAGGCGAGTGCGTAACCATCGCCGGTACTGAATTGGTAGCCATAATAGAGGCTCCGAAAACCGCAGCCTCCTGCCGCGAGAACAACGGCTGGAGCGGCGCAGACGCACGGACTGCCATCCTGAGTGTTGACCCCGAGTACCCCTGTGACACGGCCGCCCTCGGTCAGGATGCGGGTAACAAACGTCCGGTCCAATATGCGAACGCCGAGGCTCCCGGCGGCCTGTCGCATCGCCTTCATCATCTGGCCAGCGTTCAGCACGGCCTGTCTGGTAATCCGCCCCCGACCCAACTCCCTCTGGAGCTTCCCGTCCTTGCGCTCGAAACGGCAGCCAAACGACTCCATCTGTTCGACAAGGGGATAGGTCTCGGTGAGGATCAGCTCGAGCCAGCGCTGGTCGTTCAGATAGTCGCCCCCGATTACTATCTCCTCCACCCATGCCTGCAGGTCATCATCTGGGAGGAGGCACTTGATATCACCGGAGGAGAACTTGCTCTGGCCTGTCCAGCCCGCGGGGCCTTTATCGGCCAGGATAACCTGGGCCCCCGCTTGCCGGGCGCGGATGGCTGCCCAACAGCCCGCCAGCCCACCCCCTATCACCAGAACGTCGGCCTTGACCTCTAGCATGCCCTGCACAGACTCCGTCTCCTTGTAACGGGGTGGCATGGCCCATCCGGACCAGCATCTGTTCGCCGGCCTAAGGTACACCCGGTCTGCCCGAAACTTGCAGCCGTCCAAGGGCGGCGACTGGAAGGATGCCACAGCACCGGTATAGGGTGCGAATAGGGGTATTATAGTGATTCTCGCTCTCTTGTCAAGTTTCCCCTGGTTCAATATTTCACGTAAGGAAGGAAGCGTCACTATGCAACCTCCAGCTTGTGCTCGTTGTCAACACACATGTCGCACATCTATAATGGGATAGGTATGCAGGCACAGGCGCTTCACTCCTGGAACGTATCCCCTGACGAAGCCCGGCGTATTCAGACGGAACTCGCCGGCCGTGTTTCAACGCGCAACGAGCTTGGCGGTGTAAGGCGAGTCGCGGGGGCAGACATCTCGATCAACCGCGCTAACAATCGCGCCCGTGTTGCCGTGGTTATACTCAGTTTCCCGGAGCTGGAGCTGATTGAGATGAGAATGGTCGAGAGGGATATCCCTTTTCCCTATATCCCCGGTCTTCTTTCCTTCCGGGAGGTCCCACCTATTCTATCGGCTTTTGAGAAGGTACAGGAGGCGCCTGACCTTTTGCTGGCTGATGGGCAGGGGGTGGCGCACCCCCGGCGCTTTGGACTGGCCTGCCACCTTGGTCTAGTGCTGGATCTGCCGGCGATCGGGTGCGCCAAGTCCCTTCTCGTTGGCAGGCAGGCGCCCCTGGCTGAATCTGCTGGGTCGCAGGCTGAGGTAATTGACCGGGGCCAGGTTGTGGCTATCGCCCTGCGGACCAAACAATGGTCCAAGCCGGTTTATGTATCCGTCGGCCACAAAATAGACCTTCCGACGGCTGTGAACCTCGTGTCGCAATGCACAAGGGGCTACCGTCTGCCGGAGCCCACTCGCCTCGCTGACCGGGCGGCGGCCGGTGCCGTAGAGGACATCTGGCCTACCGTTATTGGCTGAGTATGGAGTTTTCGAATCCTGATCCGGCCCGTCCAGACCGGCTGGCGATTCAGGTATACTAAGATGGAACACAGGAGATAGTGATTATGGACGACCTTAGAGAGCGGCTAGAAGGGCTGCAGACGCAGATTTCTGAAAACATGGTGCGGCTTTGACCTGCTAGGGCAGGAATCGGAAGCTGCGCGCCTCGAGGACGAATCATCGCACGAGGATTTCTGGTCTGACTCAGACACCGCGCAGAAGACAATGCGCCGCCTTTCGCTCCTTAAGGAGACGGCTCAGACCTGGCGTGGCTTAGAAGCCCAAGCGGCAGATCTTCTTGGCCTGCTGGACATGGCGAGCGTCGAGGGTGATGCCTCCATGTTGGAAGAGATTGAGCACGAGACCGAGTTGCTGAAAGAAAGACTCGACAAGGTGGAATTCCAGCTCTTCCTGCAGGGAGAATACGATGAGAAGAACGCCATTATTGCAATACATGCCGGCGCCGGAGGCACAGAGTCTCAGGATTGGGTGCAGATGCTCTTGAGGATGTACCTGCGCTGGGCGGAACGCCGCCGTTTTCAGCATGAGATTCTGGATATGACTCCGGGAGAGGAAGCAGGGATAAAGAGCGTGGTGGCTCAGGTGACCGGGGCCTATGCATACGGCTATCTGAAGGCCGAACGGGGTGTCCACCGGCTGGTCCGTATCTCTCCTTACGACGCCGCTCACCGCAGGCATACCTCCTTTGCGCTGGTGGAAGTTATGCCGGAGGTTGAGGACGCCGTCGAAATTGATATTAACCCGGAAGACTTGAAGATAGATGTCTTCCGTGCCAGTGGCGCCGGAGGGCAGAACGTCCAAAAGACGAGCACGGCCGTGCGCATAACTCACATGCCAACGGGTACGGTAGTGTCCTGTCAGAACGAGCGCTCTCAGTTCCAGAACAAAGAGACTGCCCTGAAGATCCTGAGAGCCAGGCTCATGGAGAGGCAATTGGAGAAGCGGGAGGAAGAGAAGGCCCGCATCAAGGGTCAGCATGTGGCTGCAGGTTGGGGAAACCAGATACGCAGCTACGTCCTGCAACCGTATACCCTGGTAAAGGACCATCGTTCCGGATACGAAATGACCAATCCAACGGCTGTGCTGGAGGGTGAGCTAGACGCCTTTATGGAACAGTATCTCCGATCCAATCTGGAGGTGAAAGTATGAGAAAACTGGCGATGGTCCTGGCACTGCTGATTGCATTGGCCTCCATCGGCATGTCTCTGGCTCAGGGAGAGATCACGGTTGTCTCGCAGAGCTATGACAACCACTTCCCCAAGGACCTTACCTTTCATTTGCAGGTACAGGGGAACCAGGACATCAGCAAGATTACTCTGTATTATCAGGTTGGCTCCAACACAAGTTACTCCTACGCCTATCCAACATTCACACCCGGACGCATGGTTCAGGCAGAACATGTTATGCAAACCAGCGGCGCTAAGTACGTGACACCAGGGTCAGAGATGAAGTACTACTACGAGATTGAGGATAGCGGAGGAAACAAGCTAAAGACCAGCCAGTATGACCTGACTTATCTGGATACGCGCTTCAACTGGCAGACGATACAGGGCGACCAGTTCACCGTGTACTGGTACGCTTCCCAGCAGATTGCTCAACTGGTCTTTCAGACTTCACAGTCGACTCTCGCCAAGATGAAGACCGAGGCAGGTCAGTCTCTCCAGCAACCGGTGAAGGTCTGGGTCTACCGCAACAAGCAGGAGATGGACGTAGCCCTGCCATTCCAGAGTCAGACGACCAGCCAGGATATTATCACCCAGGGTCAGGCTTTTCCCGACGCCAACGAGGTCTTTATTCTCGGCTCTGACCCGGCTGTTGTGTCCACCACGGCTCACGAGCTGACTCACCTGTTAACGGAGCAGTTAACCAATAATGCCTTTTCCCGTATTCCAACCTGGCTGAACGAAGGCCTGTCGATGTATGCTGAAGGTCAACTTCGGTCCGCCAACCAGAGCGCCCTGAATGCTGCCATTCGGAACAACTCGCTTCTCAATCTGCGTGCTATGTCCAGTTTGCCGGGAAAACCTGAACAGGTGAACCTATTCTACGGTGAAGCGCACAGCATAGTACGGTACCTGATAGACACGTACGGGTCCACCAAAATGTCCGAGCTGCTGGCAACGTTCAAACAGGGTACCAGCACGAATGAAGCGCTGATGAAAGTGTATGGACTAAATGTGGATCAACTGGAGGCTAACTGGCGGGCTGCAATTGGAGCGCAACCCGCACCCTCTGCCGGTGCTGAGACGGGGGCTTCTTCGGAGGCTCAGAAAGTTCCTACGATAGTGCCCTTTGGCTCTAGGCAACCGCAGACGGCGCCAGCGGCTCAGCAGCCGCAAGCTCTAACGAATAACATTACCTTCTACGTAGTACTGGCGGCTAGTGCCGTAGTCCTGTCATTGGCCCTCGTGGTCGGGCTGGCCTTTGCCCGCCGGAAGTAAGCGAGCGGGAAAGATGTACGCCGAAAATCTGGGCGGGCACCAGGCGAGAAGGCCCAGCTTTCTCGCCGGTTGCTCACTATGATATTATCTTCGTATCTGGATAGACTTGGGTAGGAGCTGACATAACAATGGCAGACGTCACCTTCAGTATACCTGGCATGTATGCCGACCATCACGTGAGTGCGGTGGTGGATGCGCTCAACGAGGTTGAGGGTATTAGTAAGATAGTGGCCAGCTCGTCACGCAGGAAGCTCACAATTACTTTCGATTCAAACAGGGTATCCGCTGACAATATTGAGGCGGCTGTGGCCAACGCGGGGTATCCAGTCCAGAGGGTCGAAGGGGCAATCCGTGAAGAAGACTTGAACTCCAGGAGTGGTGACAGCTCCCAGGAAAGAGGCTCGGAGTGAATTCATCCTGGGAGACCATCCGCATTGAGCGCGAGGCGTGCACGGGATGTCGTATCTGTGAGATTGTTTGCTCTCTGGGCCACGAACGGGTTGTGAATCCTGACAAGGCCAGGATCTATATCCAGCGCCGTTATGAAGAGTCACTCTATCTCCCGTACATATGCCAGAACTGCACCGACCCGAATTGTGTCGCAGCCTGCCCGACCGGAGCCTTGAGCCAGGACAGCTCAGGGGTCATCCATGCGGACCAGGATCAGTGCACGGGGTGCGAGGTGTGTGTTCAGACCTGTCCTCATGATGCCATCCGCTATAACGAGACCGCGTCGAGGATACTGGTTTGCGACCAGTGTGGCGGAAAGCCTCTATGCGTTGAGTTCTGCGCCACTAGCGCCCTCCGGTATCCGCTGCCAGGCTGACGTAAGAAGCCTCCGTGACCCGCGTAATCCTCTACGGTAAGCCCGGCTGCTCACTTTGTACCAGGGCCAGGGAGATACTGAAACGGCTCAGCTCCGAGAGCAGGTTCCAGCTTGAGGAGTCCGACATTACGACTGACCCTGCTCTGTACGAGCTGTATAAAGACTGGATTCCAGTGGTCGTGGTAGACGGCATAGAGGCGATGCGCGGAATCCCTAACGAGCTGGCGTTGCGCCGGGCCCTGAGTCTGGGGGTTTAGAGGCTGGCGTCCGGGGGGCGGAAGTACTCGATGTCGAGGATTGACCCCTCCCGTCTACGTTTCTCCTTGAAGAGGGCTTCTACCGTCATGCCGATTTGAACACCCTCCGGGCGGACCTTGGCCAGACGATGAATCAGGCCACCGTGGGTTCCATCCATGTGTACTACTACTAAGATCTGAGGCTCAGCCAGGGGCTTGCCCTCCATATCAATATGGACCACCGTGAAACTATGTATATGGCCGCGGTTGGGGACTTGCTGCCAGTCAGTTAGCTCAGAGAAGCAACGCTCACAGTATAGACGGGGTGGAAGATAGAGCAGGTTGCACTGCGTGCACCGTGTGCCGACGAAACGTCCATGGTCCTTTATCTCCCTGAGGAAACGTTCTGTTGCCGGCCCCACCGTGTACTGGTTTTCTATCGGGATATCCCCGTACCAGCCCCTTAGTTCTCTGGGGTCCGTAATATGCTCGATCAGGCCCATGTTGTATCTCCTTGGTGGAACCCTCGCAGGTGTAATCCCACTAAATGGCGCACCCAATTCGCTGTAGGGGTGGGCTTTACGCCAACTTTAGGCGGACACAATGTCCGGACTACAGCTACGGCGCGAAGTTGCCGGTTGCCTCACTAATATGGCTTGAAGAACTGGATATCGGTAATGGCGCCTTCCCGCTCTTCAGCAGGCTTCCACACGGCCCTGACCTTCAGGCCGATCTTTACCTCCTGTGGGTCTACATCTCCCAACAGATGTAGAATTCCAATTCCTTTGCTGGCTCCGTCAAGGTCTATCACCGCGGCTACCTGGGGCTTCTCTAGCCGGGTAGTGTCCCAACGCATGTGGGAGATACAAAAAGTATTTACGACTCCGGTGTCCTCAACGTAGACCCAGGCATCGGTTGGCCGGAAGCACTCCTCGCAAAACATGCGCGGCGGGACGAGAATCCGGCGGCACCGGTTACAGCGTCTCGCAATGAGCCGACCTTCTTTCAGCTCCGTGAGGTACCGCCCGATGGCTACGCCGCAGTCCCAGCGGTACTCCGCCCGTGGCCGGTAGCGCACCGAAAGTACCTTGCCCTCTCTTACGTCTCGCTCTGACAAGGCCGTGCCTGGCCATTTCCTTATATTAACGCTCATGGGGGCCTCCCAACGCCACCAATTGCCTAGACTCCCATCACGATAACGGTTCCGACCTGCATCAGGTCTCCCCACGCCTGGGCAAGTCCTCGATGTGGCTTGCCGGGCACCTGCCTCTTGCCAGCCTCACCTCTGAGTTGCCAGAATATCTCGCAGACCTTCATGAGGCCGGCAGCGGCTATGGCGTTTCCCACCCCCAGCAAGCCTCCGGAAGGACAGACGGGAAGATCGCCGTTGCGGGCCGTCACCCCGTCGACCGTGAGCTTTGCTGCCTCGCCCTTGCCACAGAGGAGCAAGCCCTCCAGGTGGTGGAGCTCTTTATAGTCGAAAGGATCATAAGGCTCCACAACATGAATCTCCTTGCGAGGTTCCTTGATTCCGGCCATGTTGTACGCCATACGAGCAGCGTACTCGACGTACTTCGGATAGTAGAGATCGCGATTAGTCCAGTAGCTGCTTGCGAGATGCCATCCCACCCCCTCGATCCAGACAGGCTTGTCCGTGATGCGCTTGGCCACATCCTCCGAGGCCAGGACTATCGCCGCCGCACCATCGGACGTAGGCGAGACATCCAGTCGCTGAACGGGCCAGGCCATAACCTCTGAGTTGAGCACGTCCTCAACTGTAATCTTCTCAGCGATCTGAGCGCACGGATGGTCCAAGGCATTCTTCTTGTTCTTCACCGCTACTTGAGCGATTTCCCGCTTCGTGATGCCATGGACCTGCATATAACGGTTCATCTCCAGAGAGAAGATCCAGAGGAGGTTGGGCCCGATGGGACGCTCGGTAGTATGGTCAAATATCGTGAGGAATGCCGCCTGCGGATGAGGCAGGCACGTGGACATCTTCTCCTCAGCCACCACCAGACAGGTATCGAAGAGGCCGGAAGCTACGTGGTACCAACCCTGGATGGCGGAAAAGACACCGGTGCCTCCACCGACCATCGAGCGCATGAAGGGCTTTCTCCAAGCACCGGCTCCGTCCACCAGGTATTCCCCTTTCATGTGGACGCCATCGAAGGCATCCGGAGCGCTGCCCAGAGCAACGCTGGCAACGTCATTCAGGGTCATCTCGCAGGAGTCCAGTGCCATCTTGGATGCCTGCCATGCCAGCTCCTTGCCGGTTTCCTCTGCGCGGCGGACGAACTTGGTCATCCCGGCGCCCACTACGGCGACTCTTCGCATGGTGCTCTCCTATACGCCCAGCACGATTACCGCACCGGTACTGGTGGGAATGCCACGCCATGATTGGGCGAGGCCGGTGGTGGCGCCCTGGACCTGTCGCTTCCCAGCCTCACCGCGGAGTTGCGTCACTATCTCAAGAACCTTCTGAAATCCTGAGGCGTCAAAGAGGTGGCCAACGCCGAGGCTCCCGCCGGACAGATTGACTGGCAGATTGCCCCCCAGCGCGGTAGCGCCTTCCATCACCAGGTGGCAGGCCTCGCCCTTACGGCAGAGGCGCAGCGCCTCCATGTGCTGAAGCTGCTTGTAAGAGAAGCTATCATCCACCTCAGCAACATGAATTTCGCGGCTGGGGCTTCGTATGCCGGCTCCCTTGTAAGCCATATCGCCGGCTTGTCTCGCGTAAAGGGCTTCGCCCCACTGGTGCGTCTCCAGCCACGAAGTTTCCGATGACCATCCGACGCCTCTGACCCACACCGGCTTGCGCCCGAAGGACCGTGACATTTCCTCCGAGGCCATGACCGCCACAATTGCCCCATCAGCCGAGCCAGCGATGTCGAGGCTGGACAACGGAAAGGCGACAGGCGGGGAGTCCAGGACATCTTGGGGAGACAGGCGAGCGGCGTACCCGGAGGATGGATTAACCATTGCATTAGCTCGGTTATTGACTACTACTGTTGCGCACTGCTCTCGCGTGGCCCCGCTATCGTGGAGGAACCGGCTCATCTCCAGTCCGGCTACGAAATAGGGGTTGACTTCAAGAGGCCGGCTAAAGATAGGATCGAGAGCAAAATGGAGCAGATGATGTGGGGTAAGCACGTTTGAAGCTTTGCTATGTCCCTCTACGGCCACTACCTTGGCGACGCCAGACAGGATAAGCATATATCCCGTAATCAGGCCGTGAATCGCGTCACCGGCAATGGTATGGACGGGTCTCATGGCGGCGCCGAGTTGGTCGGGAGTATATTCGTCGAAGATGCTCGTGCCCTCTTGAAAGTCCTCCGAGACAGCCACGAAACTGTCGACGTCTCGCCGCGGGTCAATGCCTGCATCGCCATAGGCCTTGCTTGCGGCCTCATATATCATCTCACGATAGGACACAGCTGGAGAGACGGAAGAGAAGGCAGTATGGCCGATGCCGATAATGGCGACCCGTTGAGTCATGCGGTCACCCACTTCATGCGAAAAATCCCAGGGAGTGGTTGTAATTACCGAGCGGTTAATGACTATATGTTAATGAAAAGTAGCCTTGTAAGGATATACTTATCGAAGTTTAGCATAGCTCGACGCTCATGTCAACGATCCTCTGCACAAGATTTCGTTGTATCCTGGAGCCACAAGCGGGGCAAGGCTGGCGTCGATACCGGGCGAAGCCGGTCGCTGTTTGGTAATCAGTCAGAAGGAGCGGTCGTCTGGTATGAAAACCCTACTCGTTCGGCAACTACGGTAAGAATTCTGGCAGATGCCCCCCTGGGGCAGTACTTGCCCGACTCCCATTCACTGACAGTCTGCTGGCGTACCCCAAGCTCTTCTGAGAGTTCCTGCTGGGTCACTCCTAGGTGCTCGCGCAGAGCCCGGACGCCGCGGCTGTCCCAGGTGATCTTCTTCTTTGAGGCAGTTTCGCTTCTCATGTGTATATCTCAGCACGTTAAGAGGCCTAAAGTCAAGGACTTGCTGCGGTTTGAAAATACGCATATACAAGGGAACGAAAGACCAATAGCGAGAAATGCAGAGAAAAGCGCGGGCTTACTTGCTTGAACGCTTGGGGGCTCTAGGCTATTATAACAGGAGATTAGCACTCTGCATGTTAGAGTGCTAATCACTCGTACCCGCACCCCAAAGAAAATAAGACTAGAGAAGGAGGAGGTATGTCATGGCTGTTAAGCTAAGGCCACTGGGAGACCGCGTAGTTGTACGCCCCATCGAGAAAGAGGAGATGACTAAGAGCGGTCTGGTGCTGCCGGATACGGCAAAAGAGAAGCCTCAAGAGGGAGAGGTCGTTGCTGTTGGCCCCGGCAAGCTGGGTGAGGATGGCAAGAGACTTCCCATGGAGGTCAAGGAGGGCGATAAGGTCCTCTTCGCCAAGTACGCGGGCACAGAGGTCAAGATGGATGAGCAGGATTACTTGATTCTCCGTGACACTGATATTCTGGCGATTACCACTTAAGGGCGGGAGAAGTTAAATGGCAAAGCAGCTCAAATTCAACGAGGACGCCCGGCGTTCCCTGAAGAGAGGGGTAGACACTCTTGCCGACGCGGTAAAGATCACCCTGGGCCCTAAGGGGCGCAATGTAGTATTGGACAAGAAGTTTGGCCCGCCGACCATCACCAACGACGGCGTCACCATCGCCAAGGAGATCGAGGTACAGGATCCGTTCGAGAACATGGGGGCCCAACTCGTCAAGGAAGTGGCCACCAAGACCAATGACATCGCTGGCGACGGCACCACTACGGCCACGGTCCTGGCCCAGGCTATCGTCGCTGAGGGGCTCAAGAATGTCACTGCCGGCGCCAATCCCATGCTTATCAAGAAGGGCATGGAGAAGGCCGTCGCCGCGCTGGTGGAGGAGATCAAGCGTCTGTCCCGGCCTGTCGAGGGTAAGGGCCAGGTAGGCCAGGTGGCCTCTATCTCCGCCGCTGACCCTGAGATCGGCAACCTGATCGCCGAGGTAATGGACAGGGTCGGCAAGGACGGGGTCATCACCGTCGAAGAGGGCAAGGGCCTCAAGTTCGAGACCGAGTACGTCGAAGGCATGCAGTGGGACCGCGGCTACATTAGCCCCTACTTTGTCACAAATGCCGATCGCATGGAGACGGTCATCGATGACCCGTATATCCTGATAACCGACAAGAAGATCTCTGCCATCGCCGACATACTGCCGGCACTGGAGAAGATACTTCAGGTTACCAAGAACCTGATTATTGTATCTGAGGACGTCGATGGAGAGGCTTTGGCTACTCTGGTCGTCAACAAGCTTCGCGGAATCCTCAACTGCGTTGCCATCAAGGCGCCCGGATTCGGCGACCGGCGCAAGGCCATGCTCGAGGACATAGCCATCCTAACAGGCGGCAAGGTAATCTCTGAGGAAGTAGGCCGCAAGCTAGACTCCGTTACCGTTGCTGATCTAGGCCGTGCCCGCAGGATAACCTGCAACAAGGACGAGACCACGGTTATTGAAGGCCACGGCGACGATGCGTCGATCCAGGCTCGTATCAAGCAGATCAAGGCCCAGATCGAAGAGACGACCTCCGATTACGACAAGGAGAAGCTCCAGGAGCGTCTGGCCAAGCTGGCCGGTGGCGTTGCCGTGATCAAGGTTGGCGCCGCGACCGAAGTAGAGCTGAAAGAGAAAAAGCACCGGGTTGAGGATGCTCTCTCGGCTACCAGAGCGGCTGTCGAAGAGGGAATCGTGGCCGGCGGTGGTGTTGCTTACATCAATGCCTTGCCGGTGCTTGCCAAGCTGGAGCTCAAGGGCGACGAGGCCACCGGTGTTGCCATCCTGAAGCAAGCGCTCGAGGAGCCCCTGCGCCGCATTGCTATCAATGCGGGACAGGAAGGTTCAGTGGTCGTCGAGGAAGTCAAGAAGCGTCCACAGGGAATCGGTTACGACGCACTGGCAGGCGAATATGGCGACATGTTTGCCAAGGGCATCATAGACCCGGCCAAGGTAACTCGCTCTGCCCTGCAGAACGCCGCCAGCATTGCCAGCATGGTCCTGACCACCGAAAGCCTGATCACCGACATTCCGGAGAAGTCTCCCGCGATGCCTCCGGGTGGCATGGGCGGAATGGGTGGCATGGGTGGTATGGGTGGCATGGGCGATATGGGATATTAGGCTATCGCTCGTTGCTGCTACAGCCTGCCTCCTTGAGCGGCTGGAAGACAGCGAACTTGAGAATCGCAGTGGGCCTCGAAAGAGGCCCACTGTCATTTGCCGCTGGAGGGAGCCATGCAAGAGACGAAGACCGTGTACTTCGATGGGACCGGGACGGCATTTACCGAGGCGACGTTCAGCCTGGCCCGGGAGCGTGCCCAGGCACTTGGCATTCGGCATATCCTGGTCGCCAGTACTGACGGAGACACGGGGGCAAAGGCCGCAGCCTACTTCATGGGGTTTCCAGTCTTGGTGGTCTCTCACTCGGTGGGCTTTCGCCGGCCCAATCATCAGGAGCTAACAGACGAGAACCGGAAGGCGATAGTGGATGCGGGCGCACAGGTCCTCACCTGCCTGCATCCCTTTGGCGGACTCGGTAGAGCCATCCGGCTGAAGTACGCAACCTTTAGTATCGAGGAGATCATCCCTAATGTGTTGCGCCTGTTCGGGCAGGGGATGAAGGTCGCCGTCGAGATAAGCATGATGGCTGCAGATGCAGGGCTCATCCCGGCCGGCGAGGAGGTGATAGCCATCGCCGGCACCGATCACGGAGCTGACACCGCCGCCGTCATCTCGCCGGTCAACACACAGCGCTTCTTTGATCTACGGGTGCGGGAGATAATATGCAAGCCGCGGTAGCCGCACCTCCCCACCCCACCCGTGCTTTGTAGTGCCTGGTCGTGCTTAGGTTGTGCTGTGTTGTCCGGCGCTGGCTTAGCTGCGACGCCTCTTGGGGCGGGCGGTTAAATCGCCAGCAGCTTCGCGAACTTCTCCCGGTCCTTGAACGGACCTACAACCGCCAGGTGCATGCGCTCGGGCACGAACACATTTCGGGCAACCCGCTGGATGCCCTCGGCAGTCACTGCTTCGATGATGTCTATCACCTCGTCCACCGTGAGGATTCTGCCCAACAATAGTTCTTGTGCCCCCATCCAGCCGACTACGCTGCGGGTATCCTCCATTCTGAGGAAGAGCCTGCCTTTGGTGAACTCCTTGGCCTTGGTTAGCTCTTCGGCGGGGACGGCAGTCTCGCGGAAGATTAGAAGCTGCTCAATCACCGCCTTGATTGTGTCTTCGGCGCGTTTTGGGTCCACACCGGCGTAGACCATTGAGGCTCCCGTGTCTACGTAGTGGGTAACCTGACTGTGGACGTCGTAGGCCAGACCGCGCTTCTCGCGGATCTCCAGGAAGAGCCGGCTGCTCATCCCTTCACCCAGCACGACGTTCAGCAGATCAAGAGTGTAGCGGTCAGGATGGCGGCTGGATATCGCCGGGAGGGACAGGACGAAGTGGGCCTGCTCGGTCGGTCGCTCGGATACCTCCAGTCGCCGGCTTGACATGGCCTCTTCGGCCGGGAACATGGGAGATGGCGGTCCTCCCGTCCAATCGCCAAGGGCAGCCTCAACCTGCTCAACGATCTCCTTGTGCTTGAAATCTCCGGCGATGCTGACTACCGTGTTCTGCGGCGCATATTGACGTGTGAGGTATCCTAGAGCCGCTTCCCGGGTAAAACTGTTAACCGTCTCTTCAGTGCCGGCCACATCACGCCCCAGCGGATTATCGGGCCACATCACCTGATCGATAAGTACATCTACCCAGTCTCGCGGGTCGTCCTGGATCATGTGCAGCTCTTCAATCACTACGCGGCGTTCCTTCTCGACCTCCTTGGACTCCATGATAGAATGCCTGAGCATATCGACCAGTACGTCGAGGGCCAGGGGGAAATGTGGCTTGGCTACCTTGCAAGAGTAGACCGTCAGTTCCTTGTCCGTGCCTCCGTTGAGGATACCGCCGACGCCTTCAACAGCCTCACTGATGTCCTTAGCCGTGGGGCGGCGCTCGGTGCCTTTGAAGAGCAGGTGCTCCAGGAAATGGGACAGCCCGGCCTCCTCGTCTCGCTCGTAACGAGCACCGGTGCCGATAAATATGGCCATGCTGATGGAGCGGGTGTAGGGCATCTCGCTCGTCACGATTCGTAATCCGCTGGGAAGAGTCACTTTGTTATACATATTCTTTCAACAAGTAAGCTCTGCGGATGCAGAGCTCGCTATGCTTCGTCCTTTCTCTATTTGCCTCAATTAATTGTACGGCGGTAACCGCCTAATTATCAATACCGAGAGCCTTTTCAATCTCCTCTCGCCAATCAGGCTGACGGGCGGCGAAGCCGCGGAGCAGCCCGAAGCATCCAGCAATCATCATGTCGCCGTGCGGAACGGCGAAGTAAGGCCTCCATTCCATATTGGCGAAGCGTCCCCGCCGGGGACCGGTGATTGCCAGGAATGGCCTGGCCGAGCTTGCGACTTGCCGAACGATAACGCACCCGTGCCCGTGACTATTGAAGATGTCTTCATGGGTCAGGGAGCCGTCCGCAAGCTGGCGCAGGTAGGCGTTAAGTTGCTCCGGGCTAAGGGCGCCAGTGTGGTGCTCGAAGATCCCGGCTAGCTCACCGCCGTGTATGTGAACGGCCATGGCGTGCATGTTACCGGTGTTCACGACGATTACCTGTTCTTGCTGCGATACAAGCGGGTCTTCCATGGCACCGAGTGCTGCTGCAGGCCCAGTATCCAGCAGCAGCATAGGTAGTGGTTCTTCGACCTGCTGGGCCAGGTCACGCATTCGGGTAAGATATGCGGGCAACTCATCGGCAAGGTACGCGAATCCAAGCAGACTTTGCTTTTCAGTAATCACGCGCCGGATGTGTTCGAAGCGGAAGATGCGGTCGCTCACTCCAGGCGGCGCCTCCCCGTGATCGAGAACAGCGACGGCTATGCCGTCGAAATTGGTGCTGACCCCGAAGCTGTCAAGAGCAGTTCTAATGGCCGCAATATCGAGATCGACAAGGCGGACCCTGACTGCGCCGTCCACGCGGGCTGCTTCACTGTCTGAGATGAGCCTGACCCCCATGGCCTCCACTTCGGAGAGGTCGTCATTGAAGGTGCGCGCCGCCTGTGGCGTGGAATAGGCCGTTAGCCCGGCCTTAAGATGGTCTTCGAGTGCCCAGCTACAAGGGCCTCCGCCCATATTGAAGCCGGTCAGGACCAGCGTGTTCCGGCGGGTCGTAGCCTCCCTGATTCGCTGGGCGGCAATTGCCGTGGGCGAGGGCAAAATCATCTTGACGCAGTTCTCCAGCGTCTGGCTGCTATCGAAGAGAAGTATGTCCTGAGTGCCGGTGCCTACGTCGATGGTTAGAATGCGCAATGCAGGCGATCTCCTGATTGTTTTGTCTTCTACGCAACGCGGGTTAATGCCGCTGGACTGATGTTCTTAACAGTATAGGACATTTCTATCGCGAGGCGTTTCTCGCGAGGTTGATGTACGTAGCCAAACTGGGCGGATGGCCCGTGTACTCGGTCTAGTCGATGACCAGCTTGCCGTGCATGTATGGTCGAAGCACTTCCGGAACAGCTACTGTGCCATCAGGCTGGTAATAGTTCTCGAGGACCAGAGCGAAGGTACGGCCGACGGCCAGTCCGCTGCCATTTAGCGTATGCGGGAAGTCGACCCGGGCGCCGGGAGCAGAGCGGAATCGAATGTTCGCGCGGCGCGCCTGGAACGCCTCGAAGTTGCTGCAAGACGAGATCTCAATATACCGCTCCTGGCCGGGAGACCAGGCCTCAAGGTCGTACTTCTTGGCAGCAGCGAAGCCGGTCTCGCCACTTGACATAAGGCTCTTGCGGTAAGGGATGCCGAGCTCAGTCAAGACCTCTTCGGCGTCGGCGGCCAGTTTTTCGAGCTCATCGTACGATGTCTCCGGATCGACAATCTTCACCAGCTCCACCTTGTTGAATTGATGGACCCTGATGACCCCTCTGGTATCCCTACCAGCGGCGCCTGCTTCACGACGGAAGCAGGCAGTGTAGCCAACATAGCGGAGGGGTAGAGTGCCCGGCTCCAAGATCTCATCCCGATGCAGATTGGTCACCGGTACCTCAGCCGTGGGGATCAAGAAGAGGTCATCTACTTCGCAATGGTACAGGTCATCCTCGAACTTGGGCAACTGGCCGGTTCCGGTCATGGTCTCCCGGTTGACCAGGTACGGGGCAGCCACCTCCTTGTACCCGTGCTTCTGAGTGTGCAGATCAAGCATCCAGTTGGAGAGTGCCCGTTCCAGCCTGGCCCCGAGTCCAGTCAATACATAGAACCTGGAGCCCGAGATCTTAACGCCACGCTGGAAATCAACCAGCCCCAATCGTTCCCCGATGTCCCAATGGGGCAAACTATGCGGCATGGTCCGGGCTTGGCCCCACGTCTTCACCACCACGTTGCCGCTATCGTCCCGGGCGACCGGAACGCTGGGGTGCAGAACGTTGGGTAGGGTCAGCAGCAGATCACGCAGGCGTAAGTCGATCTCAGTCACCTGCTCATCCAGGGACTTGATTCTGTCGCCCACAACCCGCATCTCCTGGAGCAGCTCAGGGGGACGGCTGGCCATGCGAGCCATCTCTTTGCTGACGGTATTCCGGCGAGCGCGCAGCAATTCTACCTCTTGCAGCAGGCGCCGTCTCTCATCATCGAGCTCCAGCACGTTCTCGAGGGGCGTGTCATCGAAACGCTTTTCCAGGCTTTCCCGTACCAGGTCGGTGTTCTCTCTGACGAATTGAAGACTCAGCACTTTTCTACTCTATAGTTCTTAATTGCGGGAAAAGAATAACCTCACGTATTGAGGACTTATCTGTCAACAGCATCACCAGGCGGTCAATGCCCAGGCCGAGGCCCCCGGTCGGAGGCATGCCGTGCTCCAGCGCCAGCAAGAAGTCTAGGTCCATCGGCTGTGCTTCATCGTCGCCTGCTGCCCTCGCCTGGACCTGTTCCTCAAAGCGCGCTCGCTGGTCCAGCGGGTCATTGAGCTCGCTAAAGGCATTCCCCATTTCCATGCCGGCAATGAAGGGTTCGAACCGCTCGACCAGGCTCGGATCATCGGGCTTGCGCTTCGCCAGGGGCGACAGCTCGAGTGGATAGTCGATGAGGAAAGTTGGCTGAATCAGCTTGGGCTCAACCCACGTTGAGATCGCGAGGTCTACCAGCTTGCCCCAGCCGAGTGCCTCATCCGCGGCCACTCCTCTGGCGACAAGCACATCAGCGAGGGACTCCGCGTCCGGATACCGCGTGAGGTCGAGATCGGCGTAGTCTCGAAGCGACTGCGCCAGAGGCAGCCTCTGCCAGGGCGGCGCGAGATCGACTTCATGACCCTGGAAGGTCAGGCCGGTAGTGCCGAGCACTTCAAGGGCAGCGTTGCTTACCAGGTCCTCTGTCAGCGTCATCATCTCCTGGTAGTCGCCGTAAGCTTGGTACGCCTCGAGTACCGTGAACTCGGGGTTATGCTTGATTGACAGTCCTTCGTTACGGAAGTCCTTGCCTATCTCATAAACCCTCTCGAAGCCGCCAATTACCAGACGCTTGAGATACAACTCGGTAGCTATCCGGAGGTACATCCGCTGGTCGAGCGAGTGGTGATGCGTTACAAAGGGTCGAGCGAAGGCTCCGCCGTACATAGGCTGGAGCACCGGAGTCTCCACCTCCATGAAACCTCGCTGGTCCAGGAAGCGTCGGATGCTCGAGATCACCCCGCTGCGGACCTGGAAAACCCGCCTGACTTCCTCGTTAGAAATCAGGTCTAGATAGCGCTGGCGGTATCGCTTCTCTGTGTCTACCAGGCCGTGCCATTTCTCCGGGAGAGGGTGCAGGGCCTTGGCCAGCATCGAGAAACTATCGACTTCCAGGGTGATCTCGCCGGACCGCGTCCGGAAGAGCTTGCCTGTTGCGCCAATGAAGTCGCCGAGGTCAAAGTCATCAAGATTTCGGTACTTGTCTTCACCGAGGCGGTCAATCCGCAGGTAGAGCTGAAGCTTCCCTGACCCATCCAGAATATGCGCAAAAGAAGCTTTACCCATAGAGCGGCTGCTGACGAGCCTACCGGCTACCGAGATTGTCGGTGATGGTAGCTCCGGGTCCTGCTGTCTGGCTGCCTCCAGCTCTTGGAAAAGCTCCAGGGCTTGGGCAGCCGTGTGTGTCCGCTGGTATCGTGGTGGGTAGGGGTCTTCACCTCTGGCCCGGATACGCTCCAGCTTGGCCAGACGTGCGTCCATTACTTAATTTCCACAACGGTAAGCTGAAGTACACCCCCGGGCGCCATTACCTGCACCTCATCCCCTACCTTCTTGCCGAGAAGTGCCCTGCCAACCGGCGACTCGTTGGAGATGCGTCCCTTGACCGGATCGGCCTCATAGCTACCGACGATAGTATATTGCTCCTCTTCGCCTTCCGGGGTAACCAGCGTTACGGTAGTGCCGACCCTTACAGAGTCCGTGGCGTGTTCTTCCGCTATGATGACTGCATTCTTAGTCAGGCGCTCCAGGGTGAGTATTCGCCCTTCGACAAACGCCTGGAGATTCTTCGCGTCATCGTATTCGGCATTATCGACTGTATCAGCCAGTTCTTTTGCCTGGTGTATCTGGCTGGCAATCTCGGCCCGGCGCACGGTGCGAAGGTATGTCAGCTCAGCCTCCAGCTTCGCCAGGCCTCCCGCAGTCAGGTATATGGGTTTTCTTTGCATTGCAGGCCTCCATGGGGGCATACCAAAAAAGACTGAGGCATGCCTCAGTCGTGATTTTACTCCCAAGACATTATTACATACAACGTCGGGATTGTAAAGGCGATTGTACCCCGCTAAAGCCAAACAGCTTGCATCTTATCCGGTGCTATGATAGAGTGTGCCTGCGAACGAATACCAATGGGCGATGAGGCTCGCCCGGAGGCTTGACCTCCAGACCGCCACCATATTATGGCTGATAGCTTCTACTGACACCGATCAGTGGAAGCTTTTTTGTTGGCAATAGGACGGGAGGGTGTCAATGCCAGACTTGCAGGTCGCCGCCGTCATGGGGCTCTTCATTCTGATAGCCTCCATGCTTTCGGTGGAACTGGGGATATCCGTTGCCGTTGTCGAGATCCTGATCGGTGGCCATGATATTCCTCGTGCCGAAGCTGCAACCCTGGTTCTTTGCCCGCTACGGCAACCGGGTGATTGAACCAGAGATACGGGGAGCGCTCTTCGCCCTGTTTATCCTCATGTTCTTGGCGGAGATGTCACAAAGCCATGCTATCCTGCCGGCCTTCTTGTTGGGGCTCGCAGTGTCCGGCGCATTTGCAAGACATCGCCTGGAGCAGCAGCGCTTCCGCGTCGTGGCTTTTGCGGCGCTCACACCTTTCTTCTTCCTTAAGGCTGGCATGAACGTGTCTCTGGGCGTGCTTTCGAGCAATCTCGGTATAGTGGCGATGTTCCTGACTACCAGGCTGGCAACCAAGATAGCCGGCGTCTTACCCTTCGCAAGGCGCTATGTGCCTACGGATGTGTGGTTTACGACGCTACTTATGAGCACGGGGCTGACCTTCGGCGCAATATCAGCGTTCTACGGCCTGCGGGCAGGGATCATAGACGAGGCCCAGTTCTCCATCCTGATCGCTGTAATTGCCTTGAGCGCCGTTCTCCCAACGTTTGTGGCCCAGCGATTCTTTCTGCCCAATGCTTGTTCCGAGGAAGACACCCGTCCCCTCCCACTCGTTTCGGTTGGAGGGGAGCCCAGCCGGATAGTCTCAACGGAGGAGTAGGATACCGGCAATTACCTGTGCGGGGGTCTTGTGAGAGGCCTAGTTTTTGCTCGGGCTATGGCCGGTGTGACGAAAGGCCCTTCCTACCGCCCAGAGGGATCGTCCCACTGGCTCGCCTCTGGAGTCAACCAGACCCATAACCCGGTCTATTGCCTCCGGGCCATCGGTTGTCCATACGTAGACGAAGGCCCCCAGGACGGATGTTCGCTGTTCAGCGATGCACTTAAGCATGCGCAAGTAACCCTTGGGGCGGTCCTCCGGGCTCAAGCCGGAAGGGGCGAATTCAGAAACCAGCATCGGAATATCCATGCCCTTGTTTCGCCAGTCAGGCATGGCCTCACAGACTCGGTAGGTGAAATAGTTACCCCCATAGACGAACCACGGCCGATGGACACCGTCTCTCTTGAGGGCCTCCCTGATAGGGCCTATGTTTATGTCCTCAGCACCCCGGTATATCACGGGATGGTCCGGATCCATTTTGTGGACTTCATCGGCTAGCTGTATATAGAACTCACCAAAGGCCTTTGCCCGGGGGTTAAGAGGGTGTATTTCATGGATGACCTCGTTTCCGATCCCCCACATCCGTAGGGCCGGAAACCTCCTGTATCTTTCGACCCATTGCTTAACATCCTTCAATACCTGCTGCCGGTAGGCAGGGTCGGCGTAATCCGCGCCTCCGGGCAGAGTGTATGGCATGATTACGCCCAGGCCGTATGCCTGCGCCTTGCTCAGTAGTAGCTCATCGAAGTTCTCCATGCCCCAGCCTAACATGGTGTTGATTCCGGCGGCTTTCATCTCAGCAAAGTCCCAATCATATCGGGCTGCTCTCTGTTCTTGGGACAGGCTGGAATACATGGCGTTATACCCCACTCCCCGGATCTTCTCCGGCTGCCCGTTGACAGTGTACGAGTATACATAGTCCTTGCCTTTGATGATGACTTTGCTGGGGCGTGGCTGGCCGTCCGCCAAATTCGACAGAGGCTCTTGCGATGCATCTTGGGCCGGGGTCAGGGCTTCCGCTATCTGAGCAGAGGAATCTTGCTCGTCAAGTGCGTAGTTGTAATTGGCAAGGGCAGGAAAGAATCCTGGCGACACAATTGCTCCGGTCACCACCGCCAGGACGATCAACATAACGCTTCCCAATCTCCTGCCAGTCAGCCGGGGAAGCCAGAGTGGCCGAAGCATGCCTGCACACGTTTTGGCCTTCCCAAAACCCCATCGCCATCTTCTCCTTGCCCGGAATAGCAGCAGAGTTGAAAGACCTCCGTAGACAGCGGCAAACACGAGCGAAGGTACCAGGTAAGGAGCCAGGCTACGCAACGGCCCGCCAATTAGCTCTCTGTAGGAACCCGGATCCAGAGGGAATACCTTGGTGAATATCTGTGAAAAACCCATGACCTCGAGGTCTTCGACCGAGAACTGGTGGTGCAGAAGCCCGGCTACACCTCGGGCCTGGAGCAGCAGGCCCAGGAAACAGAGAAGCGCGAAGGATGTTTGCCTGACCCGGCCCCGGCGCAGCCCGGCGTACAATAGCACCAGGCCCACGATAACGAGCATAGTATCCGCCGCCGTGACTGCGACCGCCATAGCCAATACCGCGACTCCATCTCCAATCAGGGCGGTCACCCAGGCCCCTGGCATAACCTGGGACGCAGGGGCGAAGGCCCCCGGAGCCAGAAGATGCAGGAGGTCTCCCACAGGCCCCGCCACTGCCAACCCCTGGGCCTCAATGTTGCCCAAGGTACGATTAAACACGGATGCGTACACGTGGTCGAAGCCGAGCAGAACAAGGCCTTTTCTAATGAGGAGCGTAGAGGAGAGGGCCTTGAGAGATACTGCAAAGCCCAGGACTAACACCTGGCTGAGAAGCGCCAGAACGGGCATAAACAGAGCGCAAAGAGTAGCGATGGTTGCTGCTCTGAAATAGGCGCTTGGGAAGGCCCTGGTGAGCTTGTTCATGGATTGCATTCTTCAGTCGCTGTCTGACTCTAGCACGCCGTCAGCGGCTTGTCAAAGAACGGGGAACAGTCCCGGCGAAGTGAGCGGTCAGCGCCTTGTTGCCGGAGATTGGCGCCAAACGATGAACTTGTCGAAGTGCGGGGGCTCGCCCCCGCACTTCGTTTTCCATTACCGGTACAGGCCTGGCACCGCTGTCTATCGAGACGGGATTGACCCTTTTGAGTGAACGGCGCCGTTATGCCTTCGTTGCCTTCAATAGAAGGTCAGTCAGGAAGGCAACCTGTACCCCCTGGGGACGAGCCTTCCAAAGAAGACCGTAGCAGCATGCCGTTGGCGTGATCAGCGTATTTGTTTGCATGGCTCCGAAGATATCCTGGGGCTTTTGCTTGCAGCACAACTCACTTGACACTTCGTTACACGACAGTCCTTTTACGTCTTGCAGAATGGCCTTGCTGACGGCCGGGTCGATCGCGTCCGGGAGCACCGCATTCTGGTCGCGGTGACAGCCCTCGTAGAAATCAACCATATCGTCCAATCTGAGCCCCTTTGCCAGCGGCGCTACGAGGTCGGTCCAGTAGAGGACCGGTAAGCTGGCTGATGGCAGGTGCTTCCGGTACCGCGCGTTGCAATTTGGGCAGAAGGTTACCACCGCCTTTGCGCCAAGTCCCTCAGCAGCGGCGACGTTGCGTCCCTCGTAGTCCCTGGCATATGGCTCCAGGTCAGCCAGTTCCGGGCTTTTGTCGTTCTTCGGCAAATACGAGCTACCGCAGCAAAATTCCTTGGATAGAAGAGTGTAGCTTACATTGAGGCTTTCGAGTAGTTGAACAAAGCTCTGCAGATGGAAAAAGCGGAAGGGAGCATTGCATCCCGTCAAGATCGCATAGTCCGCACGTTGGTCTACCCTGGCGCCAATGGTCTCCTTCACCAGCCTTAGACGCATGGCCCCGATCTCGACCGATGGACCCTGCGTCTCAATTTGCTGTATCTTTGTTACCTTATCAGGAGCAATATCAGACAACCTTCCCTCCTCCGATAGTGATTGCCAAATAATAATGCAGCCTGAAGCTATTGTCCAGGCTGCATTAAGTGGCCGTTGTTTTGCGCACAGGCCAGACGGGCACTCCTGCCGGTTTGGTGTCGAGCTATATGTTTCGGTCGCTGCGCACTATCGTTGTCTTGGTAGCGCACGCCTCGTAGAAGTGGTTGCCGGAGCCGCCCTCGGACACAATCTGCAGAACGCGGTCAGCGTCGTACACCCGGAGTCCGCCCATAAGCGTTACGCCATGGTCAAAGAGGGGCTCTGGGATCATGCTGCAGGTGGGACCGAGGAAGACTATCTCTCGTGCCGAGCTGCACAGCGATAATAGGGTCTGGAAGCTGTGATTCACAATGGTTGCGCCGGTAAAGACTGCGATGTCAGAGCGGGGCAGCAGCCGCTTGGCGGCGTCTTCAGGCTCCAGCTGGGCATCTACCTGCGCTTTGGGATTCTTCTCAATGACATATATGTTCTTGGTGAACTGGCGCATGTACTTAATCACCGGAGGAAAGGCCCCAACAATGCTTACAGTATCCTCTTCTCCGACCTTCATCAACGAGAGCGTGTCGGCCTCATCCCCGAGAAGCCGGTAGCCGGGACGCTTACCTTCGAGCAGCAGGGAAGACACGGCATTGATTGTCGCCACGCCGACAGCGCTTTCCAGCAGATTCGCGCTATGCGCCAGGTCGACATGCTCGAAAAGGCAAAGCTCCAGTAGCTTACCGGCGCCCCCCATTCGTGATTGCGAGAGCGGACAGCAGCGGGACTGCGGTATCTCGTGAGTGGGCGTATAGGCCACTCCGGCGTGGCCAGTATTCAATTTGACCGCTGTGTAGTATATGCCGATACGTATGTCCGTGACCGAAAGCTTCTCTGGTATACCTTTGACCGCATACCGCAAGGTATCAGTCAGCTCTGCCAGGATACCGCTCTTACCCTGAGTTTCAGTTGCCATTCCCTATCTCCTTGCTGTCCGGCAGCACCTGCCGGTACACTAGTCCTGAGACGGGCGCTTTCCGAGAAGGACCTGCTCCACCCACCTGCCCGCTGTTTGGGACCTCCAGAGGGCCACGATTCCCGCCATTACACCCAGCCGGACACCGTTGATCAAAAAGAACTGCCATCCGCCGTGCTGTGCATGGAAGCTTAGAACGCCTATCACTGCCACTACCAGCAAATCCAGCAGCAGGTAGATTATGACCATCTTGCTCATGTCCATGATCGTATGCCTCGCTCTTGCGGTCTTGGGTCTAGCTGATTGGCCACTTGGTGCCGAGGTTTACGAACACTAGCGCGAAGGCAATAGTGAACAACACCAGGTAGATAGCCATTATTGCCAGGGTTCCGGGAGTTTCGTTGTTATCCATCATTCGCTCCTATTATTCTAAATAAGTGTGTTAGCCTGCTGCCCTGAAGCTCTCAAAAAGCAGAGCGATGAGCAGCGACCCCAAGAACATGCCTGACATCTTAAATCCTTGCCAGGCCGCCCGGCTGGACGAGTCTACCAGGAGCCGTCCGGCCAGAAACAGGAAGGCGGCTCCGAGTACTACCGTCACGCCAAGATAGACCCACCCGAACGGGGCGCCGGACAGAAAGGCAGCCAGGGACGCCATGACGAGCAACGCGGTGCTCCCCAGGATGTATCCCCCTGCCATGGACCGGGGTACCATCGGCACTCCCGCGGTCCGGTAATCGATCCGGTTCGCCAGGGCGAAGCTCCAAAAGTGGGGAGGTGTCCAGAGAAAGACAACCAACGCCACCAGAAAGGGCGCCGCAGCGGGCGAGGTTCCAGTGGCTGCCCACCCCGCCAGGGCTGCAAAAGAGCCCGACAAACCTCCCACAATCGTGCTCGTAGGACTTCTGCGCTTCAGCCAGAGCGTGTAAAGTACCACGTAAACCAGTGCGCCGGCGAAGATAAACGCAGTGGTCATCGGTCCCAACGGGATTGAGATGGCAAGGCCAATCACGATCAGCGCCAGCCCAACTCGGAAGACCGCCTTTGCGTTGGTTATTCGCCCGGAAGGGAGGGGGCGCTTGCTGGTCCGCTCCATGAGCCGGTCTATGTCTTGATCGAAATAGTGGTTGAGCAGACCCGAGCCTATGCAGGCTAGTCCTCCGGCCAGGGCCAGAAGGACTAGCCTCACAGGGTCCGGCGATCCGTGAGACGAGACGACATTTGTGACTACCGCCACCGCCACCAGGAGTGCCGCCACCCGCAGCTTGCATAGGTGCAGGTACGCTTTCATGCAATACCTCGATAAGGCCTTACGCCAACTTCTTTCCGTGTCTGAGGGTTAGGACCATGTTGAGTACATAGAAGATGCCCCCCAGGATCGCCAGTGCGATACCGATACCCATGATGTTCATCGGCAGGTTCCAGTCGGGAGCAAGTCCTCCGAAGCTGATGTCCGGTGTACGGCGTGGAACTCCCAGGAATCCGGCCCAGTTCATGGTCATCATCATTATAAACAGTCCTACACCGTAAAGATAGGGCTGAATCTGCGCCATCTTACGACTGAATAGCTGGCGGCCGGCTACCAGGGGAACGAGGTAGTAGCTTAGTCCCATGAAGGCAAGCGTCGTTCCGCCTACCACCACGCCGTGAAGATGCGATGCGACCCACATGTTGTTGTGGCTGACCATGTTAAGCTGCAAGGTCGTACCTACAGTGCCGCTCCAGCCACCGATAGCGAACAGGGACATAGATACCATCAGGGCTGCCATGCCAGGCTCTTTCCACGGTACCTTCTTGAGCCAGCCGAACAGGCCGGTTGCCCCCGCCTTGCGTCCCGCAATCTCGATCGATCCCAGTATGGCCAGGCCGTGCATCAAGCTCGGTATGCCCAGGCCAAAGCCCATCAGCGACCCGCCGAAGATCTTCACCGCCGGAGACAGGCTGGGGTCAACCAGGAAATGGTGTCCCAGTACCGGCACGGTGAAGAAGATATACAGCGTGAAAGCCACCCGTGTATACTTCTCGTTTATCGGAGCGGCTTTGAAGGTCAGCGCTCCCAGGGCGTACCAGGCAACGATCATGGCGGTGACGTTGACATACTGGAGGGTATGGCCGAGTCCCCAGAACCAGGTGCGGTAGAAGATCGGGTCGACCGAAGGGAACACACCGGCCGTCCAAAGTAGCGTGGGGACCAGGGCTACCAGGCCACAGGCGATTGCAACCGTTGCGAGTATGGCTGCCGTAGCTGCCCCGTATGTCAACAGGGGCAGAGTGCCCTTGAGCAATCCATCAGCTCTGGCCTGAGCCAGCGTTAGAGCGAAGTTGACAACCGCGATTAGCGCACCGGTGGCAAACAGCACATACCCGAGATAGAAGAACGGGCTGGCAATCATCGGCACATATGCTGTAAAGCCTACATTGGCGCTGCCGTTCAACGTGGAAACCATTAGAAGAACGGCGCCGGCAACCATCAGGCCGAACGACAGCCAGCCTGCCTTCTTGCTCCAGATCCTGGCTCCAAGCAATATGGTAGAGGTGAAGATCAGAGCCGCCACCTCGAAGAATATCGGCCAGAGGATCAGGGCCGATACACCGTGTCCGGTGAAGACCCGCCCAAAGGCATCAGCGTTTTGGCTGAAGATGCCGATCGCAGGCACCCGGGTGAAGCCCATGAAGAAGGCAAACCCGCCGGCCAGAGCGAGGGCCAGGACAGCAGCAACTGCGTTTGCCAGGAACAGGGCCTGCGCCGGCAGATGGATCTTCAGCCCGAGAAGGGTGTCCTTCCGGTACTCACTTTCATAATTCTGAGCAGTTCTTCCTGCTACAGCTCTTTCTGCTACAGCCATGATGTCCTCCCTATGGTTCCACGATGATCTTGCCGGTCATTGCCTGATGACCGAGACCGCAGTACTCGTTGCAGAAGATGAGGTACGTTCCTGGCTGCTCAGGTGTTATTCGGACACCGTAAGCATGGCCAGGAGCAGCCGTCAGGTTAAAGTTCTGACCGGCCAGGGAGAAGCCGTGGATCACGTCTTTGGATGACATCCATATGGTGTAGGGCTCGCCGACCTTGAGATGCAGGACAGGGCCCCAACTCCACATTTGACCTAGCAGGTAAGCATCCTGGCCAGGGGGCACCCGTACCTCGCCAGGAGACCCCTGTATCTGATACTTTGTGGTAAAAGCAGTCACCTGCTGCTCGAACTGTTCGGGCGTAGCATTGTAGGAAGCCACGGGGACGTTCTGCTTTCCTATGAACAGCCATCCGATAGTAATGACGGACAACAAGACGGCCGCTGCGACAGCCATCCAGAGCCAGATCTTCTCATGACGGGGGAAGGGCTTCCACCAGCCATATTCGGGGGAGGCTAAAACAGACACTCTACATTACCTCCCTATAATCATGGGTACGGCACCCGGCGAGTACGGTATCATCGGCCCGACATAGTGGTTGAGGATCTCTATGGTGGCCCATACTGCGTAGAGAAACCCGATGGCTGCGGCCATGAAGAGCCACAACATCAGGTTGTCGAGAATCTGGGCGCCTACTGGCTTTCTCTCTTCGTCCATTCCGGAACCTCCTTTTTTCTAGTACGAGCTTGCTTCCGGTTTTGGCTACGGTGAGGTCCCCTGTCTCACTCTAGCTTCAGAGCGCTCGTGCTACTACTAATTTAGAGGTTGGCAAGCCAGATGTAAGGTACTTTTGTCACAAGCAGTGGACCTCCTGTATGTATACGGCACAGGCAGGGGTGGAGAGGTCTACAGGCGAGGTCCGATCACGAAGGCGGCGATCAGGAGAATGGTGAAGCTGATCGAATGGACGACTTCCGTCCAGCCGACTCTCTTAATGTTTACCTGGGGCCCGCCGCGTGCCACACCGAGGGCCGCCTTAACAACCAGTGGCGTGAAGGCGAGGGGCACGAGCGCCGGGACCTGCCGCGTAACGGTCAGCAGGACAACGACCAACACCAGGAAGCTCAGATAGATAATGTTAGCTCTGCCGAGTGAGAGTCTCTCTCCGATGCTTGCTGCTGGCCGACGTAAAGCCCGGTGCTTCATTTTCATTCTTACGAAGAAGACGCTGGCGCCGGAATACAGTGTGCTCAGCACCCACAGATAAATAGCGGCCGCATCCAGCCCTGCTGCGACATAGTAGGCCCCTGGAGCAGTCAGCGCCAGGCCTGCGATCGTGATCAATTCACCGGCGGGCGTCCGGTCCAGGTGTTGCCGGCGCAGATAGAAGTGAGAGGCGGTAAACGCCGCGAATACTGCGGCCCATGGCAGGAGCAGCCAGCGGCCATAGGGGTATAGCAGCGGCACCCCGAACGCCAGCGCCAGGATAAGATACACCGTGAGCCAAACGGCCGGACGCTTCCCCGGATTAGAGTCTGGTTCCTTCAAGCCTTTGACCAGCATGGTAATAGGCTGTCTTGCGACGTAGAGTGCCAGGCACGTTCCGAGGAATAGCGGCCCCTCCAAACCCCAGCGTCCTGCCACTGCAAGACCGACCACCAGCGGGATCAGAAGCATGGCCCAGGCGCCGTGCTCCCGGGGCAGCGGAGGCCGTCCGATGGCCTCCCCGGCTCTCTCTGGTCTTCGGGATGCCACGGATTCCATTCGGGCTAATCCTGCCTTCGCTTGATCTTGGCTATCCAAGAGCCGTCGGCCTGTGCTTCACTCTCGAAGTCGAACTTCTCTCTGGTCTCCGGGCGCATTTCAAGCTCGAAGCCAAGGCCTTGGGGATTATGGTCGTTCACGATCCAGAGGGGCGTCTGAGGCGCCAGCTCAGCCATTTGTGAGAGGACTGAGAATATTAGCTGGTGGCGGTATGACGGGATCAGCGCCCTAACGTCGAATGTCACTGCCTCCGGTCTTTCAGGTGCCATAGTCTTTACCTCCAACTTAATGCTTTGCTACGATTGTTCGCAGATCACTTCTTCACTTCAGCCCGTAGCACGCAGGTGCCGTCGTTCTGTGGGCTGAGGGTTACGTCCAGACCTATTTGGCCTCCCCACACGCGAAAGGCCTCCTGACAATACCGGCAGACGTCCTCCCGGCTCAAGCCCAAGCTTCTCGAAAGGCCCCAGCGATCTTCTGCCCATCCGGCCAGGCACCCCTCGCATATCGTCATCTCCGCCCTACCGGGGGCAACCAGGCGCGGCGTGCCCTTGATCCACGGATAGAATATAGCCACTGCCCTGGCTTCCTTCTGAAGGTACTCCAGGGGATCGGGATCTGGCTTACCCATCCAGCCCTTCGCCCCACGTCCCCATAACTCCTGCGCATACTCCTCCGGAGTGTGACCGTGTTTGATTGCGAAAGCCAGGCCTGATAGCTCGACTCGCAGGCGGCTTTTGGCCGTAATCATCCATCGTTCGGTGACGGAGGTCTTTCTTACCGGTGGGGCTGTTGCATGACCACTATTTCCAGCGGGCATTTAATGGCTCCTTTAGGGCAGAGGCTCTCGCAATCGGTGCAGTAGTCGCAGTCTTCCGCCCTGACAAAAGCGGCCTTCCCGTTCACAATCTCTACGGCGTTGGTATGACAGGCTTCCACGCAGGCCCCGCATCCGTCACACAGCTCTTCATCAACAACAGGTATTACTGCCATCATTCTCACCCTCACACCCTGTTGAAGACATTGTAGGACGGCCGGCATGGCTATCGCAGGGACAAAAGTTCCTTGGGGTGGCTGTCTCTATATATTTTGCAGTAGAGGACGGGCAGCTACGAATGACTGGCCAGGCGGTTAAGTGCTGCCGGGGCAGTACTTACGCCAAGCGCCAGAGTGCCTCCAAGTCCAGGATAACCAGCCGGTGGCGCTCTCTTTTAACAACGCCCTGGCTCTCCAGGGTCCGTAGGGAACGCACCACAACTTCCCGTGCCGTCCCAACCATAGAGGCCAGTTCTTGCTGTGTCAGGTGCAGATTCCGCCCCTTACCCGCTTCCTCTACCTGCATCAGGAGGACCTTTGCCAGCCGGCTAGTCACATGCCGGAAGGAGAGGTCCTCGACCATTGTCGCAAGGTGGCGCAACCGAGAGGCGAATACCCTGATGATGCCCAGGGCCAGCGCAGGGTACCGTTGAATGAGCTGCACGGTATCCTCAGTTCGCAAGAGACAGACCACTGTGGGCTGCATAGCCTGTGCGGATGCCGGGTTAGGGCCTTCGTCAAAGGCAGGCACGTCATTAAACGATTCCCCAGGGTTCATGATCCTCAATACCTGCTCCCTTCCTTCCGGAGAGGTCTTGAATATCTTCGCCCGGCCAGCCTTTACGAAGAAGATTCCCGGGCTGTGCTCTGCCTCCAGCAATATGAACTCTCCCGTAGCCAGCGCCTTTTCGCGGAAAAGCACTCTCACCTCCTCCCACTGATCTGGAAGGAGTCCAGCGAAGTAGGGATTACTGCGTATGGGGGCCCAGGAGGGGTCTTGCTCTGCCGGCATGTCTCCTACATCGGAGCCAGGACGAAACCCGCCGACCGCACGCTGAGAGTCATGCGGGTTTCAGCTCTGGCTAGACTCAGTATGTCTCGAGGTATCTCTTTAATTCCCAGGGAGTAACCTGCTGCCGAAATTCGTTCCACTCAATCGTCTTGGCCTCCAGGAAATGTTGGTAGACGTGAGGGCCTAGCGCTTGCTGGACGACTTCGTCTTTCTCCAGTTCTTCCAGTGCCTCGTGGAGCGAGCCAGGCAGCATTGCTACGTTGCGCCTCAATAGTTGCGACTCGTCCAGCAGGTACAGGTTTTCCTCCACCGGCTCCGGCAGGGGCATTTTCTTCTTGATGCCGTCGAGTCCGCACTTCAGCATCACAGCGAATGCCAGATAAGGGTTGCAGCTAGGATCGGGGCACCGGAGCTCGATGCGCGTTGAGGATGTCTTGCCGGGACTTGCCTTGGGGATCCGGATAAGGGCAGAGCGATTGATGCGGGCCCAACTAATGTATACCGGAGCCTCATAGCCAGGCACCAGGCGCTTGTACGAGTTCACCAACGGGGCAATTATAGCGCACATGCCCTTGGCGTGAGCCAGCTGACCCGCCAGGAAGAACTTGGCATCCTCGGAGAGACCGTATTCGTCGTTGGCGTCATAGAAGGCGTTCTTACCGGTCGCTATTGAGAACAGGCTCTGATGGCAGTGCATGCCTGAGCCATTTATACCGAAAATGGGCTTTGGCATGAAGGTTGCATAGAGATCATGTTGCTCCGCCACCGCCTTCAGCGTGTATTTGAACGTTACGGCGTTGTCGGCTGTGCTCAGTGCATCAGCGTACTCGAAGTCGATCTCGTGCTGTCCCACCGCCACTTCATGGTGGCTGGCCTCGACCCGAATACCCAGGGCCTCCAGTCCGTTCACCATCTCCTTACGGACCTCTGATGCTATATCGGAAGAGAAGTCAAAATATCCGGCTTGATCATGCGGTAGGGGTGCGATATGCCCTTCTTCGTCAGGGAGGAAGAGGAAGAACTCCAGCTCGGGTCCAGTATTGTAGATGTACCCCAACTCTTCCGCTTCGGCCAGCACTTTAAGGAGAACAGATCGCGGATCGCCGGCAAACGGCTCACCTTTTGGGGTGTACACCTGGCAGAATACCCGGGCCGTAACGTTATCCGGACCCTGGTCCCAGGGTATGATCCGGAACGTGTTTAGGTCTGGCTGCAAATACATGTCGCTCTCAGCGATTCGCGCGAAACCTTCGATAGAGGAACCGTCGAACCACATCCCGTGCTGGATGCAGCCCTCAAACCGGTGCATTGGTATGGTCACTGTTTTGACCATGCCTACGATATCAGTGAACTGCAGGTTTACGAAGCGCACCTGCTGCTCCGCGGCAAATTTCAAGACACGCTCAATAGTTTCGGCATCATTCTTCGGGGTGAAGCGGGACTGTTGCACAGCAAATCTCTCCATACAGCGTTAGGGCTAAAGTAATTATAAAGCTGACGTTATGGGTGGTCAAGGAGCCAAAACGTACTACTTGTTGCTTATTCGGACGTAGCCAGCATAGCCTTGACAACGCCAGGTCCTTCCTCGAGCGTGACCATACGGTGCTGCTTTTCGCGCCGGGGCTTGATTTCGATCGATCCGGACTGCAAACTGCGCGGGCTGATAACTACTCGCAGCGGCATGCCCAACAAATCGGCGTCATTCATCTTAACCCCAGGCGATTCAGCCCGATCGTCGTAGAGCACCTCGATCGCGTCCGCTACCAGGCGCTCATACATGGTGTCTGCCGCCTGGGAAACAGCCGGGTTGTCCATGCTCAGCGGACACAGATAGACCTGGTACGGGGCGATGGCTGCGGGCCAGATGATCCCCTTTTCGTCGTTGTGTTGCTCAATTGCCGACGCCAGGAGGCGGCCCACGCCGATGCCGAAGCATCCCATGACCAGCGGACGCTCGTTGCCATCGGCATCCAGATAGGTAGCGCCCATCTTTGCGCTATAGACCGTGCCTAGCTTGAAGGTGTGGCCGACCTCAATCCCCCGCGTTGACTTTAACTCTGCACCACACCGCACGCACGACTGGCCAGGCTGTGCGAGGGCGATGTCGACCACCTCTCCCGTGAGGTCACGACCGAACTCGGCGTTGACATAATGATATCCTTCCTCGTTAGCCCCCGCGGCAAAGCCGGAACCCAGGGCAAGGGAAGAGTCCAGCAATATCGTTATGCCTTCAACGCCGATAGGCGAGGAGAACCCCGGCACCAGGCCTGCCATTCTGATCTCCTCATCCGTGGCCGGACGAAGGTTAACTGACTTGAGCCGGTTCTTCAGCTTAACCTCGTTCACATCCAGGTCTCCGCGGATGGCGGCGAGGACCAGCTTTGTATCAGCCACATAGAAGACAGCCTTCCACGTCCGGCTCGCTGGCAGATCTAGAAAACGGGCCAGGTCGGCTATGGCCTTTATGCCTGGTGTACTCTTTCTATCGAGAGGCCGTGAGGGCTCGTCAAGACCGGCTGGGGCGATTCTGCTTTCAGCGCGCTCGGCGTTGGCGGCATAGCCGCAAGTGGGGCAGAAGATTACGTCGTTCTCGCCGGACGGAGCTATGACCATGAACTCATGGGACTCCTTGCCTCCTATAGCTCCGCTGTCAGCCTCCACTGCCATAGCCTCCAGGCCACAGCGAAGGTAGATCCGCTTGTAGGCTTCGACCACCTCTTTGTATGTTTGGCTGGCAGCCTCATCGTCCGCATCGAAGGTGTACATGTCCTTCATAGCAAACTCGCGTACCCTCAGGAGCCCTCCCCTGGGGCGCGGCTCGTCCCGGAACTTTATCTGGATCTGGTATGCCAGCACGGGCAGGTCACGGTACGAACGCACGAAGTGGCGGGCGAGGTCGGTGACTACTTCCTCGTGAGTGGGGCCCAGCACAAGTGTCCTTTCCCGGCGGTCTTGTAGCCGGAAAAGGGTCTCCCCCATCAGCTCGTCTCTGCCTGTCTCCTGCCAGAGCTCAAGCGGCTGTAGGGCCGGCATCTGTATTTCCTGTCCGCCGACCCTATCCATCTCTTCTCGAATGATCCGCTCGATCCGGTGCAGAGAGCGCTGTGCGAGCGGCATGTAGGTATAGAGGCCAGCCGCAAGCGGATGAATCATGCCGGCCTTGATCATCAGGCGGTGGCTGACCGTTTCCGTCTCGCCAGAGACCTGCCGTAGGGTCTTGCCGAATAGCTTAGAATATCGCATAACACCGTTCCACGGCTCCACACGGCCAACCGTGCAGAGTCGCTAGTCATTCCCTCAAATAATGCCGACGTCCTTGAGCAGTCGGAGTCCGGCACTCAGCTCTTCCTCGGTGTTGGAGCTGGCCAGCTCGCAGACCCTGGCGGCGCCGGCGGGTAGATAAGGGGATACACCGGCCAGGTCCAGCGTACCCTTGCCAGGCGCGTGATGGTCCCGGAGTACGTCTATGTCATGGATGTGCGTGCCAATAATACGTGATGAAAGCGCCTCCAGCCAGGCCATATGAGGAGTGAAACCCAGGCGGGCAAGGTTCTCAGAGTGGCCAACATCGTGCCAGTAGCCAACTGCATCACCGAACTCGTCAAGGAAAAGCTTCATTTCCTGCAGGTCAGGCATTTCGTGGAAGTAGTAGCGGCTCTCAAGGCCGATCTTCACTCCGCAGTCACTGGCGCGGGCCACCAGCCGCCTCAGGTTGCTCATGGCCCTGTCGATATATGGGCCTTTCCGTGCGCATCTGTCAGCCAGGAGCCGATCGCGGAGTTCCAGGAATTCGTCAGTCTCGCGTTTGCCATTCTTATACATGTCCCGCAGCTTCGGCTCAAGGCCGTCCTCCAGAGGGACAGACCCGACATGAAGGACTACTATGGGTGCTCCCATCGTCACCGCAGTATCGATCGTCCGGAGGGCGCCCTCCAGTGCAGGCCGGTGTTCGTCCTCGTCTTCCGAGGTCATGCGAAGGCGGTAAGTCCACCGGCCGTCCGCGAGTGCATAGCCGGGACAGGGGCTGTGGACGCTCGAGACTGCCAGCCCTGGAGCAGTCTTCAATTGCCCGAGCATCTCTTCTGTAACCTGGTAATTGATTTCGATGTGTGTAAAGCCGATGTCCCTGGCTTTTTCCACCAGATGGGCCAAATGGTTGTAGCGCCCGATTCCCCACATAGTGGAGAGGGCTATTACCCTATCTTGTACCATCCTCCCCCTTAGAAAGGGCTTCGCAGGATGAGCCCTCGTAGCAGCCAGAGGTTGCCATGGACTTCCCTGTTGCCAGATGTAATTGCCCCGGCCGTCCGGCCAGCGGAATGGTAATCGCTACTAGGATTCGCCTAGCCCGGTGACTGCCTCTTGACGTTCGCCCGCAGCCACCAGGGCATCTACTTCCGTCAGCAGGGCGCTCAGAAGCTCGGCCTCCGGCATCGTTCTGATCACCTCTCCCTTTCGGAAAAGGATACCCTTACCTCGACCGCCGGCAATGCCTATGTCCGCCTCCCGTGCCTCACCCGGGCCGTTTACCACGCATCCCATGACCGCAACCTTGATGGGCCGGTCAAGCGTCAGGAGCTTCTCCTCGACCCTGTGGGCCAGGCCTATCAGGTCGATCTCAGTCCTCCCGCACGACGGACAACTGATCAAGGTTAGCCCTTTGTCTCTGAGGCCCAGCGCCTTGAGTATCTCGTACGCAACTGAGATTTCATCACAGGGGTCACCTGTCAGAGAGACACGGATTGTGTCGCCCAGGCCTTCGGCCAGGAGGATGCCAAGCCCTACCGCACTGCGTATCGAGCCCGTCCGGGGTGTGCCCGCTTCGGTGATGCCCAGGTGGAACGGGTATGATACCCGCTCAGCCATCAGCCGGTAGGCTTCGACTGTGGTGGGCACGTCGAATGCTTTTAGAGAGACCTTAATCAGGTCAAAGTCCAGGTCCTCCAGTATGCGGATATGCCCTAAAGCGGCCTCTACCATCCTCTGTGGAGTGGGCTTGTCCTCATTGCCAGGTGGCAAACTGCCGGCATTGACACCGATACGGATCGGTACGCTCCGGTCCCGGGCTTCCTTCACCACTGCGGCTACCTGTTCTCGCCTGCGGATGTTGCCCGGATTCAAGCGCAGCCCATCGACACCGCCCTCAATAGCGGCCAGGGCCAGACGGTAGTCGAAGTGAATATCAGCCACCACCGGAATTGGCGATTCGTTCTTTATCGAAGGCAGCGCCCGCGCAGCCTTGATATCAGGCACGGCGACGCGTGCAATCTGGCAACCACATTCGTGGAGCCTCCGTATCTGTCCTAGCGTAGCTTCCACGTCTCGTGTGTCAGTATTGGTCATGGACTGAACGACTACGGGCGCGCCCCCGCCTATAGGAACTCCGCCTATCTGCAGCGGACGGGAAGCGCGTCGCCGGATCACGGCAGGCCTCCTCCGCCAGTTAGGATGCGTTGTATGTCATAATAGCTGACCAGGAGAATAAGACCTACAAGTACAACCATACCTGCCAGGTGCACCAGGTTCTCCTTCTCGGCTGGCACCCGTTTCCCCCGTCGAATGCCTTCCAGGGCTACGAAAGCCATACGCCCGCCGTCCAGCATCGGGAACGGGAGCAGGTTAATGAATGCCAGGTTAATGCTCAGGATGGCAGCAAAGTCAATTACCGCTCCCAGTCCCAAACGGGTGACCTGGCCCGTAATCTGATAGATGCCGATCGGGCCGGTTACCGCAGGGGCCGACGACCTCTGAGAAAACAGACCCGAAAGGTCGTTCTTTGCCAGAGTGATGATGTCAGCCCCTTTTCGTAGTCCCATGGGCACGGCATCCCAGATCGAGTAAGCCTGCTCAGTCGGGTATGCGTTTGCCATTCCGATCTTTATCCCTGTAGCTCCCTGCCCTTCAGGTGGGTTCCAGCGTGGAGTCACGTGGATCACCCTCTGGGCTGCCGATGTAGCCGAGTCACGCACGTAGATGGTTGTTTCTTTCCCCAGATTCAGTTGAATATTGTACGAGAGGTCGGCGGCGCCCTGGATCAAGCGGTCATTGATCCGGAGGATTACATTGCCTGGCTGAATCCCTGCCATCTCAGCGGGTGATCCCGGAGCAACTTCCAGCACCTGCACCTGACCGAGAAGCGCAGTATGCGGCACCATAAAGGACACGATGAACAGCGCGAAGGCCAGCAACGCATTCATCAGTCCACCGGCTGACAATATCAGAAGCCGCGTCCAGATACCCTTGCTGGCAAGGCTTCGCGGCTTCGAAGGATCTTCCTCACCCTCCATCTTCACGAACCCGCCCAGCGGGATGAGGTTGAGCGAATACTCAGTCTCGCCTCTACGCACGGCAAAGAGACGTGGGGGGAAGCCGAAACCGAATTCGTGCACCATCACCCCGGCGCGTTTAGCCGTGATGAAGTGGCCCATCTCATGTACGAAGATTAGGATGCCGAAAACGGCAACGAAGGCGACGAGATTTAAGATTTGATTGGTCACATTAGCGCCTTTCTAGCCTGGTCGCGCGCCCATCGGTCCGCTTCGAGGATAGCTTCCAGGTCCGGGTTGTGTGTAGGTTGGTGGCGGCCCAAAACGCCGGTCACTAGCCGCTGGATGTCCAGGAAGGATATGTCTCCACCCAGGAACCTCTCCACGGCTATCTCATCGGCGGCGTTCAGGACGGCGGTTGTAGTGCCCCCGATCCGCGCGGCCTCGAGAGCCAGGAGGAGACACGGATAGCGTCTCATGTCAACCTCGCCGAACGTTAGTGTCCCGAGGCGTGCCAGATCCAGGTGAGGCAGCGTCTGGTTCGGCAATCTCGCAGGATGCGTGAGCGCGTACTGTATGGGCATACGCATATCCGGCATGCCCAACTGCGCCTTCACTGATCCGTCCACGAATTCGACCATGGAGTGGACAATACTTTCTCTATGCATGATCACTTTAATTCTATCAAACGGCAGGTGAAAGAGCCAGTGAGCTTCGATTACTTCCAACCCCTTATTCATGAGAGTGGCGCTGTCTACGGTCACCTTCTTGCCCATCCGCCACGTGGGGTGGTGAAGCGCCTCCGCTGGCGTTACCCTTTCCAGCCGCTCTACAGAATGGTCTCGGAACGCCCCCCCCGAAGCGGTGAGTAGAATTCTGTCAATTTCGTCATGTCCGTGTTCTCCCTGCAAACACTGCCAGATTGCACTGTGCTCACTATCAACCGGCAAGAGCCGGCCTCCGTGCTCCAGCGCTGTCTTCGTTACGACATCACCTGCCATCACCAGCGCCTCTTTGCTGGCCAGGGCCACTGTCTTTCCTGCCTGCAGGGCAGCCAGAGTTGGTGACAGCGCCGGGCTGCCGGCGATAGCCATAACCACCAGGTCAATATCGGGATGTCCAGCCATTTCCTCCGGGGAAGCAATGGACGTGCCTCCGCAAGTCAACGCAGGGGCCGCCTCCGCCACTGGACTGTAGGCTAATACGGGGCAGAACTCCTCCACCTGCTGTTGCAAGAGCCCAAGATTCTGCCCGCCGGCCAGCGCAACGACCCGGAAGTGCTCAGGCAACGCCCGGACTATATCCAGGGCCTGCGTGCCAATCGAACCGGTGCTGCCGAGGATAGCCAGTCGCTTCATGCTTGTTTCAGACACCTCATATGACGGTTCAACCGCAATTTTGTTACAACAGCCGTAGTCTTGCCTCCGGTGAAAGGGGGTGATTCTCGCCTGGGCATGTTACGGCACCAGCAGCCGGCTGCAGAAATACACCGCGGCTCCGGTAAACAAGAGGCTGTCAAGCCGGTCAAGCACGCCCCCGTGGCCGGGGATGAGCCCGCTGGCGTCCTTCGCCTGGACGCTCCTCTTCAAGAGGGACTCGGCCAGGTCTCCCAACTGGGCTGTAGTGCCGATGATACCTCCAAGCAGCAGTGCCTGGGCTATTCCAAGCGGCAGGCCCAAGAAAGGAGCAAGTGCGTTGAAGACTACACTGAGCACGGCAGCCGCGGCTACTCCTCCCACAAAGCCACCTGCGGCGCCTTCCCACGTCTTGCCGGGGCTTAGGTGCGGGACCATCTTGTGCCTGCCGAATGCCCTACCCGTGAAGTAGGCAGCAGTGTCACAAGCGAATGTCGAAAGGACCGTGAACAGGACCCAGGATAATCCCTGTGGAAGATTGCGAAGGAGTACGAACAGGCTGAACAGCCAACCTATGTAAAGGCTTCCTCCGAGTGTGAGCGCCCATGCTTCCGCCGCTCCCCTCTGCACTGGCCGTCCAATGAGGAGCACCAGAGGGACCAGGGCGGCGCCGGCGAGGACCGGGGCGGTGTAATCGCCCATGCCGTGAGCCAGGAGGTAGCCGTTTACCACGAAGAGAATCGTGAAGAAGAGCCCTGCGATCCGCAAGGGGGTGTGCCCCCCCTGCACCATCATGCCATGGAACTCACCGTAAGCCAGAGCCACCACCGCGGCCGCAGCCAGAGAATACCAGGGATCGCCGGCGATTGCAGTGACCAGGAAGACGGGCAAGAGAATGACGGCGCTCAAGACACGCTGGCGAAGCATGGCCGGCCCCTAGTGGCGCGTGTTGCTGGTCAGGGGCTAGAGACCCCCGAAACGACGCTGCCTTTGGGCGTAGGCGAGCAACGCTTGCTGGACGTCCTCCAGGCCGAAGGCCGGCCAGTACACTGGAGTTGAATAGTACTCGGCGTATGCTGCTTGCCAGATAAGGAAATTGCTTAAGCGCATTTCGCCGCCAGTACGAATGATCAGGTCAGGGTCGGGGAGGCCGGATGTATAGAGATGACGGCTAAACAGGTCTTCGTTTACATCAGAGGGAGAGGCGCCCTCCTCCAAGATCGCCCGGACTGCATCCAGAATCTCAGCGCGGCCTCCATAGTTGAATGCCACGCAGACATTGATCTTGGTATTCTCCCGGGTTCGCTCTACCGCACGGCGAACGGACTGCTGAAGCTCAGTGGACAGGCCCTCCATCCTACCGAGGTGAAGGAGGCGTACCCCTTTTCGGCAAAGGTTCTCCGTTTCCTTATCGATCATCTCAGCCAGGATCTGGAGGAGTCCGTTCACCTCAGGTTGCGGGCGTCCCCAGTTCTCCGTTGAGAAAGCGTAGAGTGTGAGGTAAGGAATGTTTTCGTCGGAGAAGATCTCAATGGTCCGACGCACGTTCTCGGTTCCAGCACGGTGCCCGGCGAGGCGAGGCAAACCGCGCTGCTGAGCCCAGCGGCCGTTACCATCCATGATAACGGCGACATGGTTCGGGCGATTCGATGCTTGGATCTGGTCCTGGGGCATTGCTAGACTTCCATCAACTCCGCTTCTTTAGTTTCGCCAAGCCTCTCTACCTCGACAATGTACTTATCGGTGAGCTTCTGAAGCTTCTCCTGAGAGCGGTGAAGCTCATCGGTGGAGATCTGCTTATCTTTCTCCTGTTTCTTTAGATGTTCGAGCGCATCCCGTCTGATGTTACGAACAGACACGCGGCCCTCTTCAACCTTCTTATGCACTACCTTGACCAGGTCCTTGCGTCGCTCTTCCGTGAGTTGGGGCAACACCAGCCGAATGAACTGCCCATCATTGCTCGGGTTAAGCCCGAGATCGGATTTCAATATTGCCTTCTCAATAGCATGCAGTGAAGTTCGGTCCCAGGGTTGAATTATGATCAATCGGGCTTCTGGCGTTGTGACATTAGCAAGCTGGTTTAGAGGGGTCATGGTGGCGTAGTAGTCCACCATCAAATGATCAACCAGTCCTGGGGTAGCCCTGCCCGTGCGTATAGAGATCAGCTCACGGCGGAGGGCCTCCACAGCCTTCTTCATCTTGTCGTCTGCTTCTGTTAGGCTCTGTTCATTCACTTCATAAACCCCTACGAGAAATCGAAAGGGAGGGCTGAGAAGAGGGCTCAGCCACTATTCACGAGAGTGCCGATATGCTCGCCTCTCACGGCTCGCTCGATGTTGTTGGGCACCAATACATCAAAAACTATGATCGGCAGCTTGTTTTCCATGCAGAGGGACAGCGCAGTCGAGTCCATAACCTTCAATCCAAGGTTAAGGGCCTCAAGGTACGCCAATTTCTCAAAGCGCGTTGCCCCGGGATTCTTTTGAGGGTCGTCACTGTAAACACCGTCCACGCCGTTCTTGGCCATAAACAGGACCTCGGCGCCAATCTCAACTGCCCGGAGGGCGGACGCGGTATCCGTGGTCATGTATGGGTTGCCGGTGCCCGCAGCAAAGATAACTGCACGGCCTTTCTCCAGGTGCCTCACGGCACGGCGCCGGATATACGGCTCCGCTACTTTATGGATGTCGATAGCGGACTGCACCCGGGTGTAGATCCCATCGCCCTCCATAACGTCCTGGAGGGCCAGTGCGTTGATGACTGTTGCCAGCATTCCGGCGTAGTCAGCGGCCGCCCGTTCCATGCCGTTAGCGCTCGCGGAGAGGCCTCGCCAGAAGTTGCCTCCGCCCACGACGATGGCAACCTCGACCCCCATTTCCTGTACTCGCTTGATTTGGCGCGCGAAGGCCTTGAGGGTATCAATATCTATGCCAAATGTCTTCTGCCCCTGGAGCGCTTCTCCACTGAGCTTGAGCATAATCCGCCTGTACTTGGCTTGGGACATGCCCGTTTTGATAGACCCTAGGCGCCCAGCTCGAAGCGGGAGAAGCGCCTTACCACGACGTTCTCCCCGAGGATCCCGATGTGCTGCTTGATCAAATCCTGGATAGTCACGTCGGGACTCTTAATGAAGGGTTGCGACAGCAGGCAGACTTCTCGGGGATTTACGCTATCCTCTGGCGGTATATCATCTGAGGATACGTAGCGGGGATTCATCGCGGCTACCTGCATTGCCAGGTTGTGAGCCAGCTCTCTGAACGCATCGGTACGGGTGACGAAATCTGACTCGCAGTTCACCTCGATCAGCGCGCCGATGCGCCCGCCCGCGTGGATGTAGGCCTCGATCAGGCCCTGGCTGGCGACTCGGGAGGCCTTCTTATCCGCGCGTGCGATGCCTTGAGCTCTCAGTATCTCGGTGGCCTTAGCCATGTCGCCGCCGGTCTCGCCGAGGGCGCGCTTGCAGTCCATGATACCGGCTCCGGTTGCTTCCCGGAGTTGTTTTATGCTATTTACAGAAATGTCAGTCAAGGGTCTCCTCTAGGGATTGGAAGTTTCGGCAGTCTCAGCCGTGCTGGCTTCCGCGGCGACTTCCTCCTCACCGGTAAACTCAAACACTTCGCCCAGCGGGAGTTCTTCCATCTCCTCTGCGGCCTCTTCAGCAAACTGGCGGGACTCAAGCCCCTCCATTACTGCGTCAGCGATCTTGCTGGTCAGGAGCTTTACCGCTCGGATAGCGTCGTCGTTGGCAGGAATCGGGTAATCTATCTCATTGGGGTTACAGTTCGTGTCGGTTAGCGCAATGATGGGGATGCCCACGCGGCGTGCTTCAGTAACAGCAATACGCTCTTTGCTCGGATCTACGATGAACAGAGCGCCGGGGAACTTAACCATCTCTTTGATACCGCCCATGAGGCGGTTCATGCGCATGATTTTGTCTTCCAGAAGAAGTCTTTCCTTCTTCGGTAGACGCTCGAATTCACCCTTCAGCTTCCGGTCTTCTAGACGGACCAGGTAGTCGATACGTCCCTGGATCGTCTGGAAGTTCGTTAGAAGGCCTCCGGGCCAGCGGCGGTTGATAAAGAACATGCTGGAACGCTGAGCCTCTTGGGCGATAGCCTCCTGGGCCTGCTTCTTTGTGCCCACAAAGAGAACCGTCTCGCCTGAGGCTACCAGGTCACGAACGAACTGATACGCTTCATTGAGCTTCACCACTGTCTGTTGAAGGTCAATGATGTGTATGCCGTTGCGTTCAGTGAATATGTATGGCCGCATTCGGGGGTCCCATCGCCGAGTCTGATGACCGAAGTGGACCCCCGCCTCTAAGAGGGTTTTCATTGAAACAATATTAGTAGCTGCCAATTTCTCTCCGCTTTACCTCCCGACTCTGACGTAAGTTTAACATACCATAAAGGTGTTGGCAAGGATGTAAACGAGAAATGAGAGCGGGAACGCGCCGAGCCCCGACCCGCTCCTACCCAAGGCTTGACGGCTGCCCCACGGACGGGTATCATCGCGCCAAAGAATACTCTTCGGAGGGGCAATGGGAGAATCCGAAAAACAAGAGCAGGCATCCGGTTCATGGTGGAAGAGACTTGAGAAGCTGCGCCATCCCAATTTCCAACGTCGACTGGAAGGGGTTGGCGAATCCGATAACATGGTACAGTCCTCAAACGACAAGAGGCTGGTCGATCACCTGGAATGTGAGCTCATTGAGCTGGCCAACGGAGACGAGAATCCAGCGGTACGTGACGCAGCCTTTGGTCAAGTCCTCAAGTGGGGAGGTCCCCTGGCCCTTGGCATGGGCGTGGCGCTCGGCGCTGCTCTCCTGGGCGCCAGGGCGTGGAACGAGAGACACCGGTCACAGGAAGAGATCGAGAGGATACTCCGCAATCCGGCCGGCGGGGGTTCGAAGCGGGCCCTGCGGGTAGGAGAAGAGGCTGTGCGTGCGGGCAAGGGCGCAGAGTTCCTGGAGAACCTGCTGGCATCACTCGCGAACCCTGAGGTTAACCTCAAGGCTCGTAAGGATCTCGTCTCTGCAATTAACCCCCATTCTTCATTGGGTGCAGAGTTCTACCATAATGAAGAGCTGTGTAACGCCAAGATAGAGGAAGTACCCGCGGAGATAAGGGACTCTCTGCGCAAGTTGCTGCGCAAGGCCAAGGAGTTCCATTCTGCCAGGGAGCGGCTCAAGCAGCTTGACCTAAAGAAGATTCATTAGGAAGCGGCTACAGTGGACGCCCGGGCAGGCAAGATGATTTGGCGTCTGATTAACAGTGGTCCGGCTGATGGAGCCACTAACATGGCGCTGGACGACGCCTTGATGTCTGGTGCTGCTACCACTCCGACTCTCCGCTTCTATACATGGTCGACACCCTGCCTCTCTATCGGCTATTCACAACATGTAAGCCGAAGCGTCGATGTTGAGGCCTGTTCCCACCTCGGCATCGAGCTGGTACGCCGGCCCACCGGCGGCGCCGCTGTTCTGCATGATATCGAGCTTACGTACTGTTTGGTAGCGCCCGAGACACATCCTGCAGTCTCAGGCAGCATCGTCGAGTCGTACCGGAAGATCTCGCGGGGGCTGGTTGCCGGCATGGCGTGTCTCGGACTGGAATGCGAGGTGAGTCAGCAGGCGAGACCTGGGGGGCGGAATAGCGCAGCCTGTTTTGAAACGCCTTCGGCCTATGAAATAACCGCCGACGGACGGAAGGTTGTAGGTAGCGCCCAATGTCGTCGGGACGGGGTAGTACTCCAACATGGTTCTCTCCTGCTGGAGGTGGACCGCGAGCGTATTTCTCAGGTGTTGCGATTCCCCCGGCTGAAGGAGTACTCTATTAGGGCGGGCCGGTTGTTGGCGGGTGCAACCTCGCTGCACGAGGTGGTAGGGCGGGTGGTTTCGTTCGAAGAGGCCTCCAGCGCCATGGTGACCGGCTTTCAGGACGCGCTGGGCATAGAGCTACGGCCTGGTTGCCTTACTCCGGAAGAGAACCGGCTGGCCAGGGGATTAAGGCAGATGAAATACAGCAACCCGGCGTGGACAATGATGTGGTAGAGACCCGGTAGCCCTCAACGCCCGTGTCAAAGGCGTCGGGTACCTGTATATTATTGGGGGAGAAATGGCCAACAAGAAGAAGCGCGAGCAAAAACCAGGCGACAGACGGCAGCAGAGCCGTCCTCAAGCTCGACAGCAGTCCCAGCCTCAGTCTCGTCAGAGAGCGCAGCAGCAGAGACGCGGCGCACCGAGCGGCATGTCCCGTGGGTCGCTTGTTGCGATAGTGGCCGCCGCTTCGGTACTGATTGTCCTGCTGCTCATAGGTCTCAACGTGGCCGGCGCCTTCGGCAGAACTCCTACGGTCGGCGCAACTTCTATCAAGGGTAACCCTGATGCCAAGGTTACCGTCGAGGAGTTCTCGGACTTCCAATGCCCGTACTGCGCCCAGTTCGCCCTCGGAACCTTCCCCCGCATTGACAAAGAATACATTGAGTCAGGGAAGGTGCGTTGGGTTTTCCGCAACATGGCGCGCATTGGTGAGGAGTCAAAGCAAGCGGCTCAGGCCGCGGAGTGCGCTGGCGAGCAGGGTCAGTACTGGCAATATCATGATAAGCTCTTCTCCAGCCAGCAGGGTGAAAACAAGGGGGGCTTCAGCACCGATAAGTTGAAGGGCTTTGCCAAGTCCCTGAACCTTGACACTGAAGCCTTCAACTCCTGTTTGGGCTCCGGCAAGTATAGCGACCTGATCAACAAGGACCTTGTTGAGGGCAACCAGAGAGGGGTGAACGGCACCCCCACCTTCTTCATAAACGGCCGGAAGGTTGAAGGGGCGCTTCCCTACGCCGAGTTCCAGAAGGCGCTCGACACCGCACTTAAGTAATGAGTAGTGAGCCGGCAGCGGTAGAATCGCAAGCACTGTACGTACTGAGCAGGGCGGTAACCCCGGTACTCAGTGTGCTGGGTATCGGGGTCTCGGGCTACCTTCTGTGGGTGCGCCTGGGCGGGAGCCTGGCTCTCTGCACCGGCGTTGGGGGCTGCGAGACCGTCAACGCCAGTCCATATGCCTTGATTGGCGGTATCCCGGTATCACTAGTAGGTGTGGTCACTTACCTCGCTATTCTGGCTCTAAGTCTCTGGCGTGGCTGGTGGGGCGCACCGTGGATGGTCTCATTGGTCATCTTCGGCATAGCGCTGGTCGGTGTCCTCTTTTCGATCTATCTCACCTACCTTGAGCTCTATGTAATTCTAGCTGTCTGTCCCTGGTGCGTAGCATCAGCGGTGTTGCTGGTTGGAATCCTGGCAGATTCCTGGCGCCAGCTTGAGATCTAAAGCCATGCCTGAGGGCCGGTTCATTGTGGTCGAGGGCCTGGATGGCGCCGGTTCGACCACCCAGGCTGGGATCCTGAATCGCTGGTTCGAAAAGCAGGGCCATCCCGTGAGGCTCACCTGGGAACCGACTGATGGCCCGGTCGGCTCCCTGCTGAGGCTAATCCTGGCACGCCGGGTAGTCAACCTGCCGCGTGAAGGGGCAGCCTCACCTCCGGGCGAAGCTGTCCTGGCGCTGCTCTTCGCGGCCGATCGCCTGGACCACCTCGACAACGCAGTCCTTCCCAGTCTTGAAAAGGGCGTTCACGTGATCTCCGATCGATATTACCTTTCTTCGCTCGCCTATCAAACTCTGGACAGCGCCCTCGACCTGGCCTGGGTGCGGCAAGTGAACTCACGCTGCCGTCGTCCCGATCTGACGGTCTATCTGGATGTGGCGCCTGAAGAGTGCCAGCGCCGGATGGTTGACCAGGGACGCCACCTGGAGCTATACGAAGAAGTTTCCAAGCTGCGGCGAGTGCGGGATAATTACATGCGGGTGATCCAGGTTCTCTCCGAAGAAGGTGAGAATATTCAGGTTGTGGATGGCAGTCTGCCGGTAGAGGATGTGGCCGCAAGCGTTACGCAGGCCGTAGAGCCCCTTGTTCACCAATCTTTTTTGTGACAACCCCTCAGACCCAGTAGGTCTGTCCATCCAAGGCTGGTCGTATCTATAGCCTTCCGGCCAGAAATCCCCGTTGACAGCTTCATGGCTGTATGATATTTTGCATTGGTGCAGGCCCGCCGTCCCTGGCAAAGTCTCTTCCCATTGATGGGAGTGGCTCTCTTGTTTGGCCTGGTTTTCCCATTACTCCCCAATGCCTTACCGAGCAACCTGACCCGCAATGATCGTCCCTTGCCCGCGGAGGTTGCCCTCGTCCTTCCCTCTCAGTACGGAGATGACGCAGCGCTGAATCTCGCCGCGGGGGACGTCAGACAGGCACTGGCGGGTCTCGGAATCCCGCTCCGTACTGGCCGTGACGACGAGCAGATGGCCCTCGCTCCGCTTAACATTGTTGTGGGAGATCAGCACAGTACGTGGGTGCGCAGGCTCGTCTTGTCCAGCGGCCTGAGCCTACCCCAGCTCGGCGAAGAAGGCTATCTGGTTCAGAGGACCGGCTATAAGGACGTGCCGTTTATTGCCGTAGTTGGAGGCGGGGTACTTGGGCAGGCTTATGGAATGTTCCGGCTGGCGGAGAAGCTGCGTCTGAACTCCGCGTCCCTGACGGACGACGTACTGAACCTGTCGGCCGAGCCCGCCATGACTTTGCGCCTGGTCTCGAACCCCGTGCTGCCCAGCTATCCGAGCCCGGAAGACGCTCTGCGCTGGGGGTTTAACGCAGTGATGGTCGAGCCGTGGCCAGGGCTGGCTCTGTATGATGGCTTCGATCCGGCTATCTTCGATCCCAAGACGCACCCCAAGGACCGGGAGTGGGTGGAGACCAACCGGGCGCGTACCCGTCAGCAGATTGGGGTCGCCAAAGCACTGCATCTCAAGGTAGTAACCATGGGGGATGTGTTTCACCTTCCCCGTCAAGCTCTCACGCTATACGGCAACCAGGTCAGCGCCGACGACAATCCCGGCCTGTTCTGCATCGCCAGGGACAAGACCAAGTCACTGCTGGCTTATGGGCTGAAGGAAGTGCTGACGGAATTCCCCCAGATCGATGCCGTGATGGCCCGAACTGGTGAAAACTATCCTTTGGGACCTCTGGCCGGCAATTCACCTGCCCAGGGAGCCTGCGGTGGCCTGTCGTACCCGGATAGGCTCAACCAGGTCATTAGCGTAATCTATAAGCAAGTTGTCGAGGACAGCGGCCGGCTGTACATCCATAGAGCCTGGGACCTTTGGAACACTGGCACCCATGCCAGTCCAGATGTCGCCCGTGCCGCCTTGAAGGGCCTGCTGGGTAAACCAGGACTCATGGTATCTTTCAAGCAAACGCAGACTGATTTCTGGCGCCATAACCCCATCAACCCCAGCATAGGTGAACTGGCCGGGCAGCAGATGGTTGAGTTTCAGATGGCGCGGGAATATGAGGGGAAAGGCGCTTTCCCGAACTACCTGGGCGATATTATCGCCAACGGGGCGCCTGAGATAGAACCTCGTGGGGGCATGAATTACGTTTACCAGAAGGGTGTCAGAGCCATCTGGTCCTGGGCCAGGGGTGGTGGGTGGGGCGGACCGTACCCGGCCTCGGACCTTTGGATTGAGCCGAACACTTACGCCGTATCTCACCTGGCCTGGGACCCGGGCCTCAGCCCGGATTCGCTGGCCCGGGACTGGGCCACTTTGCGCTTCGGACCTGAGGCAGCGCCGGCAGTAGCCAGCATGCTGATGAAGTCCGAAAAGGCAGCGCTCCAGTCTTTCTATATCGGAGCCGCGGCCAAAACGTTCGGGCCATGGACCCCTCATAATTTGTGGCTCCGTGATGACGTAATTTATGGAGAGCCTCAGATTAGCGAGCTATACAGCGCACTGCGAGGTGAGGATGACTTTGCGTCAGCGATCGCCGAGAAGGAGCAGGCTCTAGAGACTCTTGACGCCATGATAGCGGACATGGAAGGCACACGTTCGCTTATCCCGGACAAACGTTTGGCGGAACAGGCGATCAACACACTGCATTATGAGCGCTCCATTGCCGAGACCCTGGGGCACTATCTCGGAGGAATGCTATACTATTACCGTTGGAAAGAGGGTGGAAAAGTGGATCAGGATGCCCGTGAAGAGGCGCGTACTCGCCTGCGTGATTGGATACGCACATGGGAAGACTATGATACGCGTGTAGTGCATCTCGAGGGCGCTGCCACCCCCTATTCAGATGCGGGGATGGGCAAGGCTGTGCTGCGTTCCTTGACTGAACTGGAGGAGGCAGACTAGGTGCTGCTGGTCGTCGATATCGGCAATACCAATGTGACATTGGGCTTGTTCCGCGGCCAGGATCTCGCCGGCTCCTGGCGTTTGAGGACTGAAGTACACAGGACTGCTGATGAGTATGCGGTTCTTCTCAAGAGCTTGCTTGACGGGGGGCATCTGTCATCCTCGGATATCAAGGAGGCTATCATCGCCAGTGTCGTGCCTCCACTGGTGGCCACGTTTCAGGAAGCGCTTGAGAAGCACCTGGGGGTTAAGGCCCTGGTTGTGGATGTCGGCATCCGGACAGGAGTGCGCATCTGCACTGATAACCCGCGCGAGGTCGGCGCCGACCGCATCTGCAACACCGTGGCCGCCTATCGGCTGTACGGCGGGCCGGCCATAGTCATCGATTTTGGAACCGCTACGACTTTTGATGTTGTATCTGAGGAGGGTGAGTATCTGGGTGGGGCCATCGCTCCTGGCATCGAGGTCGCTCTGGAAGCCCTCTTCAAGCATGCTGCCAAGCTGCCCTCGGTTGAGCTCACCCGTCCAAAACATGCCATCGGTAAGAATACTGTGGCCAGCATGCAGTCCGGGCTCATCTTCGGGTATGTTGGCCTGGTGGAGGGGATTGTCCGGCGCATTAAGCGTGAGCTGGGAGGCAAGGCCAGGGTCATCGCGACAGGCGGGCTCGCCCCAGTTATCGTACGCGAGACGTCAGTCGTAGAAATTACCAGCCCAGACCTTACTCTCGTTGGCTTGCGAATGATCCATGATCTGAACCAGACATAGCATAACGCGGGCGGCCCAATCGGGCGCCTCTAAGCTGAAGACAAAAAGGTGCCCAGCCAATTGGCTGGGCACCCTTCATATTCTGTTGTCGGTGGGCTATCTAAGGATCCGGTACTTCCCGTTCTCAGCCACGAAGGGCGGAGGACCGACACGCTCGGCATTGCCGGTGGGGAGCATCGAGATCGGCCCGCCGATTCCCTGATACCCTTTGAGACTGGTCATGCCATCGAGGACGGCCTTGCGGGCAGTCTGCAGGTTCGTGTCTGCCTTGACCCCGGCCTTGCGCATGATGTCCGCGAAGATCATGACGGTGTCATAGTAGCTGGCTTCGGTAACCAGGTGGTTGGGCTTCGGGTTTACGGAAGGATCCGCCTGAGCCTTCTCCATGAACCGCTTCACGAATGCCTGTACCTTCGGGTCCGGGTTCTCCCAGTCGAAGAGGGAAGGCATGACCCAGCCGTTTACAGCATCGCCTGCGAGCTCGACGATCGGGCCGCCCATGGGATGGGCGTCAGTCATTACCGGGGCCTTGACTCCCTGGCGCTGTAGCTCTTTGGCCAGGCCGACGCCTTCAGCCTGCAGTGCGCAGACGACGATACCGTCGGGGTTCAGTCCCTTCGCCTTGGTCACAATGGCGCTGAAGTCGGTAAGACCAGTATCGAAAGCCAGTGTGTCGATGATCTTGTACCCTGCCGCCGGCAGCAGCTTAGGCATCTGGTCCACAACCATGTACTGGGTGACGGCGTTCTTGGTGTCACCAATGATGACCACGTTCTTGACGTTCGGGTAGAGCTTCTTGTATCCCGCGATGGTCGGGGGCTGAGCTATGGCGTCAGGCACGTTCATCTGGAACGACCATGGACGATTGTTCTCGGCTACACCGACCTTGGTGGATGAGCCGGACGCGACAACGATTTGCAGCTGGTTTGCCAGAGGTGCGGCCACTTCCATCTCGCCGGAGGAGTAGGGGCCGACAATAGCAAAGACCTTGTCCTGCTCGGACTGCTTGCGGACGACGATAACGGCCTGCTTGGGATCAAACGGGCTATCGTCGGTAACTAGCTGTAATGGGCTCCCGTTGATGCCTCCAGTGGCATTAACGTCTTCCACAGCCATGTTGACGGCTATCCTCTGCAGGAAGCCGTAGGCGGAGGTAGGACCGGACAATGGATTGATAAACCCTATCTTGACCGGGTTTCCCGTCGGGGCCTTAGCCGCAGGAGTGGCCGCAGCGCCTGCAGCCGGGGTAGTCGCTGCGGGCTTCGTGGCCGCTGCCCCAACCGTGGCGGCGGGTGCGGCGGTGGTGGCCGCCGGTGCGGCTGCCTTGGTAGGTGTTGCCGTGGGGGCGGCTGCTGGCGCGCAGGCCGTCACCACGAGCAGTAGGATGGCGGCTATACTGAGCAACACCATCCACCTTGGACTTCGGATCTGTCTCATGCTCTCCTCACTTTGAGCTTACATTTGCCCGCCCCTGGCAGGCAGTTTTGACAATTATGGGTTCGCTACTTTAAGACTTCCCAGAAGCCGTTTTTGGCTACGACGACGGTAGCTGGCCAGGTGGCGTCCCCGGACGCCTGCATGCTGATATTGCCCGAGATGCCTTTGTGGTCCTTTAGACCTGCGAAGCCGTCACGGATCTTTGTGCGTGCCTCCTGGAGGGGCGTATCCGGCGTAATATTGGCCTTGCGCATAATGTCCGCCAGGATCATCACCACATCATAGTCATTCGCCTCCAGGGTCATGCGGGCCGGCTTCGTAACATCGGGATCGGCATCCGCCTTGGCCTGCCAGCGCTTCACGAAATCCTGCACCTTTGGATCGGAATTGGTGGGGTCGATGAAGATAGTCGCCAGCCACCCTTCCATCTCCTTTGCCGCCTGATAGAGAAAGAGCCCAGGCGTGAAGTGAGTATCTGCCATCGTAGGAATCTTTATACCCTGGGCATATAGCTCTTTGGCAAAGCCGACCGGGTTACCCTTTGGGGTAGCGCTATAGGCTATTGCCTCAGGCTTGGCATCCTTGATCTTGGTCACTATAGCACTGAAATCAGTAGTCCCTGAATCATAGCCGATTGTACTCTGTAGCTCTAGTCCTGCCTCCTTAAGGTATTTGGGCCATACTTCCTTGGCCATGAATTCGGTAACAGATTCCTTAGTATCAGCTACAACCAGCACCTTCTTCACGTTCGGGTAGCGCTTCTTGAAGGCCTCCACTACGGCCTTGGTGTGAAGATCGTCAGTGACCGTTACACGGAACTCCCAAGGCCGGTATTGCTCCGAGAAGCCGGGTTTGGTGGTCTTCATACCTATAACCGGTATCTGGAGTTCCTTGGCCAGGGGTGCTGCCACGTCCATCTCCCCGCTGGAGTAGGGCCCAAGGACAGCGAGGACCTTGTCTTCCGTGGCGAGCTTTCGGACCAGTGTTACCGCCTGCTTGGGATCGAACGGGCTGTCATATGTGATAGCCTGGAGTGGATGCCCGTTAACGCCTCCCGCTTTGGCAACATCTTCTAATGCAATGTCCATGGTCACCTTCTCCAGATGGCCGAACGGGCCGCTCGGACCCGTTAGAGGCGTCAGGAAGCCAATCTTGATTGGGATGACGCCTGGCTTGCTGGCAGCACCGGATACCGGTGTGGATGACTGCTTAATGCCTACCACTGGTGTTGCTGTTGTGGAATCTACTGCAGCAGGAACCCGCGTCGGTGTGATGTTCGGCAGGACTGGAGGAGCGCAGGAAGCGACAATAACCATCAGGACAGTGGCCAGCGCCGCTAGCCCTACCCGCACGAACCCATCGGATCGTCCCGCGCTGTTCTCACTCATCGTTCAGGTTCCGTTGCAGTACATGGTAAGATCCCGTTGCTGACATCCGGACTATTTTACCACCTGCCATGCGCCGTTGCGGGCGATCAGGACTGTGGCGGGTATTGAGGCATCTCCATTGGGCTGCATGGTAATGTTACCTGACACGCCCTTATAGTCTTTCACCGCTGCAAGTCCATCGCGGATCTTCGTCCGCGCCTCCTGGAGAGGTGTTTCCGGGGTGATATTCGCCTTGCGCATGATGTCCCCCAGTATAAGCATCACGTCGTAGGTGTTGGCCTCCAGCGTCAGGAGGGCTGGCTTGCTGACCTTGGGATCGACGTCCGCCTGGGCCTGCCAGCGCTTCAAGAAGTCCTGCGCCTTGGGGTCCGTGCTGGTGCGATCGAACCAGGCTGCTGCCAGCCATCCCTCCATGGCTGCTCCCCCCTGGACAACAAACGGTCCAGGGACAAAATGCACGGATGACATGACGGGCACCTTCACCTGCTGGGTGGCCAATTCCTTGGCGAAGCCGACAGGATTGCCCTTTGGGGTCGCGCTATAGGCAATAGCCTGAGGGTTCATCCCTTTGATCTTGGTGACTATTGCGCTGAAGTCCGTAGTTCCTGAATCATATCCGACAGTTCCCTGGACGGCCAGGCCGGCATCCTTCAGGTATTTGGGCCAGATATCGTTCACCATGGACGATGTAACTGACTCTTTGGTGTCCCCAACTATCAGCACGCTCTTAACGTCAGGATGTAGCTTCTTGAAGCCTGCAATAATAGCTGGGGTAGTGATGTCGTCAGTAGACGTAAACCGAAACTCCCATGGGCGGTGGTTCTCCGAGAAACCCGGCTTGGTCGTCTTCATGCCGATAACAGGGATCTGAAGCTGGTTCGCCAGGGGCGCCGCCACATCCATCTCTCCGCTGGAGTAGGGGCCTAGAATAGCCAGTACCTTGTCGTCACCGGCCAGTTTGCGTACGAGGGTAACCGCCTGCTGCGGATCAAATGGGCTATCATATCTCACAATTTGAAGCGGATAGCCGTTTATAGCTCCCGAGGTATTGATGTCGGTTTCACCGAGATTGATGGAGATCGTCTCCAGTGCACCGAAGGGAGCTGAAGGGCCCGTTAGTGGCGTCAGGTACCCAATCTTGATGGGCGTCCCCGATGGCTTTGTACCGGCTGCCGCGCCCGGCGTGGCTGCAGATGTGGAAGACTGGGCGGTTGCCTTGGCCGGTGCTGTGGGACCGGATGTGGCAGGGGCACTGGCCGTCGCCCCGGCCGGCGCCTTTGTCGGTGTGGCCGTCGGAGCCGCTACAGGAGCGCAAGCAGCCAGGAGTGATGCCATTAAGGCGACCAGCATGACCGAATAGGCGCCCTTAGGCATCCTCCGGGGTGGTTGTATCATGTATGATCTCCTTCTAGGATAAACTGCCAAGCTGAACGGTTTCCTGTAGTGCCCCAGTATCCACGCGTTTCGTTACCTCAAGTGCTAACGAGTGAGACCCCACCTGCTGTTCTTGGCATAGGAACAAGCATAGTGTCGGAGTACTGTCCACTTACCGCAGCATCGCCGGCCCTGGCCGATTCCAGTTGATTGCCGAATCTCGTCTCAAATCGGTCTGAGGCAATTCCCCGGGAACCGGGATTGGAACAAGGACAGGCGACCGTGGCCGGCGGCCCCATCAACGAATTATTGACGTATGGTGACCCGCATTATATCGATTCGCACGTATGGTTGTCAAGCCCGTTTTCCTTGATTCTGACCGCAACAAGAGGCAAGCCCGGTCATTTTGACCGGGCTTGCCTACAACTTTTCGAGAACTTAGAGGCTTACCGTATGAATTTGTATCCGTCTTTCGTGAGAAGCACGGAAGGAGGGGCCTGCCTGATGGCATGCCCGTTGGGGCCGATCGTCCACGATCCGGCAATGCCCTTGAAGTCCTTGATAGCGGCGAACTGCTGACCGATCTTCTGGCGGGCATCCTGCAGGGGAGTATCGCCATTCACGCCGCCCTTGCGCATCGCTTCGAACAACATCATCGCCGTATCGTAGTAATTAGGTTCCGACACAAGCAGCTTTGGCTTCGGCGGAGTTACCTTGGGGTCCGCGTTGGCCCGTTCGAATATCCTCTTCACGAACGACTGAACCGCAGGATCGGGCACCTCAGAATCCATGAGGGTAGGTTGGACCCAGCCCTCGACTGCTGCGCCGCCGATGTCGATAATGGCGCCGCTGAGCGGGTTGTTGTTCGTGACCACCTTGGCCGTTACCTGCTGCTTCTGCAACTCCTTGGCCAAGCCCAAAGCAGCGGTAAGGAGAGACGCCACGACAATGCCATCCGGGTTCTGTGACTTGATCTTGGTTACAATGGCGCTGAAGTCAGTTATGGTCGTATCGAACTCTACGGTGTCTATCAGCTGGAAACCAGCGTTCTTAATGACTCCCGGAAGAACGTTCTTTGTGGCGTACTGGGTAACCCTCTCCTTGGTATCGCCGACCAGTATTACCGTCTTAACATTGGGGTATGCCTTCTTGAAATCGGCGATGTACCTGGGGGCGGATATCTCGTGAGGGATATTCATACCAAACGCCCAGGGTCGGGCCGCAGCAACGACGTCCGGGATCATCAGGGTGGGGCCGACCTCTGTAATCTTAAGGTCGTTGGCCAGAGGCGCGGCGACTTCGACCTCGGCGGAAGCGTATGGACCTTCTATCGCAAATACCTTGTCCACTTCCGCTAGCTTCCGCATGGCGGTTACCGCCTGCTTCGGATCAAAGGGGCTATCCTCTACGACGAGGGTGATCGGGCTGCCATTTACGCCGCCGGAGGCGTTGGTGTCCTCCACGGCAAGAGTGATTGCGATCTGTGACATGACGCCGAGGTAGGCCTGGGGTCCGCTCAATGGGAGTATGACTCCCAATTTGATCGGAGTGCCCGTAGGAGGCTTGGCAGCGGCTGGGGTACTTGCCGGCTTGGTAGCTGCAGTTGTCGGTGCGGCTGCAGGCTGGCTGGTGGTCGCCGGCTTCGCCGCCGCGGTCGGGGTGGCCGCCGGAGCAGCCGCCTTCGTGGGTGTGGCGGTTGGAGCTGCAGCCGGTGCGCAAGACACCACCAAGAGGGTGGTGATAAGCACCATCACTGCAAGAACCAGTCCGCGGGGCCGATGTCGCCTGTTGTGCATGGGTTCCTCTACCTCCTTTTGCGTTTGGGGAGTTCCCTGAGTATCCCTGGCATCCCGAGCTGCCGGGGAGCACGCCAGCACTCCGCTATCAGCAACGCGCCGACAGGGCAGCCGAAGCTATCCTGTCAGCGCCTATCGCCCTGTTTACGGTAACAACACCCAGCGTCCATCCTTGGCCACCACGGGATAGACTGCGCCGGCAGCGTCGTGGAGTTGCTTGTCCATTGTATAGGTTCGGGTAATGCCCTTATAGTCCTTCATATTCTCCAGGCCGTTGCGGATCGCGTCCCGCACCTGCTGGACTGGAGTGTCTCCAGTAACTTTGGCCTCTCGCATTATCTTTGCCGAAACCATGAAAGCATCGTACATTTGAGGCTCAGTAGCGGCATAGAGCGGTTTGGGAATCCGGGAGTCTGCCTCACCGGTTGCTTTGAACCGCTTGACCCACGCCTGCTGCTCCGATCCGGGAAGATCGTCGTTGAAGAAGGCAGCGGTTATCCAGCCCTGCACGGCGTCTTTGACAGCGTACACAGTGTTTCCAGGCCAGGGATGCACGCCGGTCACTACCGGTACGTTGAGGCCCTGCCTCTTCATTTCTGTAGCCAGGATCGACCATTCTTGAGGCAGCCCATCGAGGGCAATTCCCTCCGGATTCATTTCCTTCGCCTTGGTCACTACGGCGCCAAAGTCTGTCATACCGCGCGTGAACTCCACGGTCCCGATCACGTCAAAGCCGTTCTCTTTCAAGAACTTAGGAAACCAGGTCCTGGTCACGGGCTCGACAACCGGCTCCTTGACGTCCCCGATAATTACCACCTTCTTGATATTAGGATTCACCTTGCGGTACGCCTTGACGGCAGCGTCATGGCTGATGTCATCAGGGATGCTCATGCGGAAGGCATATGGAAATCCTTTGGCCGCTCCCACCTTTGTCGTGCTCGCTCCAATCACCGGTGTCCTCAGGTCGGTCGAGAGTGGCGCCTCCTGATCATACTCTCCGGAGGAGTAAGCGCCCAAAACCAGCACAGCCTGTTCCCTCTCCGCGCACTCCCTGAATAAGATGACGACCTGCTGGGCATCGAACGGGCTATCCTTCGTAACCACCTCAACCGGGCTGCCGTTGATCCCGCCAGAGTTGTTGATATCTTCCTGGGCCATCTTGACCGCCACAGTCTGAGGCCAGCCAAGGCTGGCAACGGGACCGCTGAGCGGTGCTATATAGCATATCTTGACTGCCTTCCCCGTAGGCTTAGACGCAGTCGTTGTTGAGGCTGGCGCCGGCGTTGATGCCGACGATGTAGCCTGTACGGTAGGTGCTACTGCAGCAGTACTCGCTGCTGGAGCCTTCGTTGCCACCGGCGTGGAAGCCGCCTGAGGAGCACACGCGGCCACCAGGAGAAGCAGTGCCACCAGCGCCAGGCCGCACGCTGCCAATCTTTGTTTTGGAACCTGTCTCATCCAACTTCCTCCCATTTTTCCGAATCACTTGGCGATTTTAACCAAGGCCCTTGATAGGAGCGGCTTTACATAAGCCGGGATGAATCTAATCGGACAATTCCAAACTTGGCAGCCGAATGGCGTTTCTGTTATGTACTACATAGTGAGCGGTATTATAGGCAGGGCCTGCAACTTTGTCAAGTTTGTGCAGCAGGGCTTTCACCCCTTATAATCGGGTCAATATTATGGGTAGGGCGGTCTTCGAAGTCGATCTCTGGCGCAACGGAATAAATCTGATATGAGGTGGCCTCGTCCGTGGCGTGGGTCTATCCTCTGGTCGCTCGGGCCGTTCATCCTGCTGGCGGCGCTGGCCTTTGCCTTTTTTGCGAGGGTCCTGCTCGGGGGGCAGGTACTTGTGCCTCTGGACATCCTCTACTCCACTTTACCATTTAAGGCGTACGCGTCTGGGCTCGGTATTTCTGTTCCTCATAACGAGTTACTTAGCGACCTGCTTCTAGAGAACCTTGCCTGGAAGAATTTTGCCAGCCAGGTGGTCTCCCAGGGGGCGCTTCCGCTGTGGAACCCCAACATATTCGGGGGTGAGCCATTCCTGGCAGCCGGCCAGGCTGGAGTGCTTTATCCTCTCGGGTTCATGTTTTACATAATGCCTCCACTCTGGGCGTATGGCTGGTTTACCGCATTTCACTTCCTGCTGGCGGGCATCTTTATGTATCTCTTCGTTGGGCTGCTGGGGGCAAACCGAACCGGGGCTCTGGTCTCCGCCCTCGCCTACAGCTTCTCAAGCCTTATGGTAGTTAGCGTTATCTGGCCTATGGTGATGGGCACCATTATCTGGCTCCCGCTGCTCCTGCTTCTGATTGAGTTGATAGTCAGGAGGGCGGAGGGGGACACACGCCACCGCTCAATCGGTTACGTTCCGCTAACTCTAACAGCCGGGACAGCCCTTGGGATGGTAATCCTATCCGGACATCTCGAATACAGCTTCTACGTCCTGTTTACACTACTCTTCTACTCGCTGGCCCGCCTGGCCGTATATGCCCGGCGGGGGGGCGCGCCGGCGGAGGCCGCGCCGGCAGTCCTGGCATTGTCCGGGATTGCGGTTATCGGAGGCCTGCTTGCTGGAGTACAACTCTTGCCTTTCTTCGAGTTGGCCAGAGAGAACTTCCGATCGGGGCTCGTTACCTACCAGGAGGTTATCGGATTCGCCCTTCCGAAGCAGCAAGTTCTAAGCTTCGTGATGCCGGACGTATTCGGCAATCCCACACACAGCAGCTATTTCAGCTTCTTGAACTGGCAGAACCAGGCCGTGACCGGCGCTAAGGACCTGGCTGGACAGACGCGGACCTATCCATTCTGGGGCATCAAGAACTACGTTGAGGCAGCCAGCTATATTGGTGTATTGCCGCTATTGCTGGCGATCACCGCCCTGTTTGTTCGTAGAGACCGCTATGTGGTTACCTTCGCTGCGCTCTCCGCTTTCTCTCTGCTGTTAGCCTTCGGAACTCCTCTATACGGCGTCTTCTGGATGCTTCCATCATTTGACCAGCTTCACACGCCCTTTCGCTGGCTGTTCCCCTATACTTTCAGTGCAGCGGTGCTGGCAGGGCTGGGAGCAAGCTCGCTGACGCAGAACAACGGGAACGTGAAAGGTAGCCGGAGCCTCCTTATGCTGGGCGCGGGTCTGGGAAGCCTCGTCCTCTTGGTCCTGGTTGCGTCGCAATTCCTCTCCAGCGAGGCGATATCCCTAGCTCAACGAATGCTCGCTTCCTCCAAGGCGCTTTCCGCTGCCTTTAGCGATCCCGAGATGCTCTTCTCTTACCAGTTCCGGAATCTGCTGGTGCTGGGCCTTCTTCTGGTCGCGGGGGGTGTAGTGCTGGTACTCCGGCCGCATTCGCGCTGGGGACGAGCCTTCCTGCTGCTGGTTGTCGCCGCCGATCTCTTCTACTTTGGCTACAACTATAACGCTGCACAGGACCCGCGGGCCATGGACATGGTCCCGCCATCTGTGCAGTTCCTAAAGCAGGATAAAGACATGTTTCGGGTAGTGAGCTTCAACTATGAGGACAGCCTGACGCCCAATACGGCCGAGCTCTTTGGGCTGCAAGATGCCCGTGGATATGATTCCATTATCCTTCGCCAATACGCCAACTTCTGGAAGCTTCTGGAGCCGCCGCACGGCCTGCTCTATAACCGTATCCACAAGCTGGTACGCCCTGAATCCCTCACGTCGCCATTTCTTGATCTTCTGAATGTGAAGTATGTAATTACTAACCAGCCCATCACAGAGGACAAGCCGGCTCGACACCTGCGGGAAGTCTACCGGGATGAAGTAGTTATCTACGAGAACCCGGACTACATGCCGCGCGCCTTCGTGGTCAACGGGGTGCGAACCGCCCCCACCAGGGAAGACGCTCTGGCCCGAATGTCAGGTGGTGATTTCGATCCGAAGACCGTGGTAGTGTTGGAGACGGATG
>Ga0209514_10000192_pt1 | contig 137015 bp, 112 predicted proteins | sample Subgrocontami58m_FD_187452 | JGI IMG/M metagenome (GOLD analysis project Ga0209514, IMG submission 187452) | Subsurface groundwater microbial communities from S. Glens Falls, New York, USA - GMW37 contaminated, 5.8 m (SPAdes) (version 3) | ecosystem: Environmental > Aquatic > Deep subsurface... | reverse complement strand
TTCATCGACGGGCTCGAGGTCGTCGCAACGCCGGCCGCCCCTCAGCCCCAAACCGCCGCCGCCTGATCCTTCAGGCCGTCACCAAAAATCGGCGATAGCTCCGCCGAGCATGTGGCAGAGATCGTTGAAACGGGATTGTGCCACCCCCCCTTCCTTGAGTTCAGGGGCCTGCGTCAACTTAGTTTGCCCTCAGCTTGCCGAGTCGTTCTAGAGTCATTGCGAGAGCGAGCCATCGGCGGACCCTAAGTCACAAGCATAGCGTGTCGCCTGAGCAATTACATCAAGTGGAAGACCTCTAGCTCCGACTACCAGTTCCTATAGTTGTTGGTAAGGTTGCACATACCGCTAGCGCAAAGAAGACCGATCCACTCGCCCTTCGACCGAACACGACCGCAGAGCGTCTACGGGACTCGCTGGGTCGTTTTCGGGACAGGCCGCACCCATCCTATCTGAAAACCCTTTGACGCATCCAGCGACTCTCTCTGGCCGATTGAGAGCGCACGGATGACGCTGAGTCCGACGCTCGCATTGCAGATGCACACGCTCGCCAATCATTGCCCTGTCGCTCAGCTAGCTGCTCAGCATGTCGATAAGCACGAACACCAAAGCGAATATGAAAGATGCCCTGTCTTCGGCCCTATGTCACTCAGTGACTATGCTCAGAGGCGTGAAGCAGCTCAGCATCCAGCTAACTGAACGACTGTAAGCCTCTAAGTCTATCAATGGTGCTCACGCTCAGCCTTTCGATGGCTTGCATACAGTCGCTACTAAGTGACCGCCTATGAGTCGTTGTCCAAGTCAGTGACTCAGCGGTCGGCACCTCAACGACCATAAGCCCTTCCCGCTACCATTTGATCGCACACACCCCCGAACGCAGTAGCTGGAAGGGTCTCAGCTAAGCCACTGAGCAAGAGTTGAGTCGATAAGCCCCCACACCGATCTGTCGCTCAGTGACCACTACCGGACCTAAGGAAGTAACTCAGTAACTGAGTAACTCGGCATCCAACTATGAGCGGCTGAGCCTATCGATTTGGTTGCACACTCCCCCCTAGCGATACCGCTCCACGGCCACACTCGCAATTGTTGACCGATCTCACCTTGGTCAAAGACCAAACACCAATAGCGATCCTCAGTCTCGGAAGTTAACGCAAGAGCCATTGTTCGGTCGGCAGTTGCTCAGTTACATGCTTAGTCGCTTATGCAACAGACTTAGCAACTCGCTCACACGAGCTTTTTCCCTACTAGAGGCTCACCCTCCCATTCTCTCGCCTTGTCTTCGCAAGGCGTCTGAAAGGTCTACGGCGAGAGACCCATCATCACGCTTTGATCGTGAACACTCGCCATTTGGGAAACGCCGAAAAAACACCCTCTCAAAACTCGGCGTCACCTACTCAACCACCTGTTTTCTCTAGGTATTTAGCTCCATCCCCTTAAAAGGAGAAGGAGTTATAAAAGAGTCAAAACAGCTACTCCCCCAATCCTGTAAAGGACTACTCCACTACATGACTACTATCACTGTCCTCGACTCCATCATGGGGTCGGGTAAGACCACCTATGTCATCGATATGATCAATGCTCAGCATGATAAGGACGTTGCTGAGTCATTCGCTAACCCTGACCATGAGCCAACTAAGTTCCTTGTGGTAGTTCCTCTCCTGAGTGAGGTTGATAGGTTTGTTCACTCATGTCCCGACCTGAGGTTTAAGGACCCTCAGCCTGTTCACGGTAAGAAGCTCTATCACCTCGATAAGCTCGTTGACGAAGGTGAGAACATCGTCACCACTCATGCTCTCTTCCGTCTCCTCGATAGGTCGATATACGAGAAGCTCAAGGAGCGAGGCTATAAGCTAATTATCGATGAGGTTCTCGAATGTGTCGGTATGTTCGACAAGCTCACTGCCAAGGACCGTAAGCTCCTCTTCGATAACAAGATGGTCTACATCGATAAGACCACAAGACGCCTATGCTGGAACGATGAGGCTTACCCTGATTGTGAAGGTAGGTTCTCCGACATCAAGAAGCTCTGCCACACTGGAAGCTTGGTCAGTGTTAAGGACACCATGCTCCTTTGGGAGTTTCCATCTGAGTTTCTGACTTGCTTCAAGGAGGTGATCGTCTGCACCTATCTGTTCAAGGGGTCTCCCTTTTACGCCTACCTGCAAGCAGAAGGCTTCACCATTCGCATGAAAACCATTCGAGATGGATCGCTCTGTGAATGGGACGCAGGTCGTGGTGACAGAGAGGCTAAGGAGCGCATCAAGTCCCTTATTCGTGTCTATGAGGGACCTATGAACAAGATCGGGGATGCTAACGGACTAAGGAACCCTTTGTCATCGACTTGGTATGATAAGGCGTCGGATAAGGAGTTGAAGCGACTAAAGTCATCGACTGAGACCTTCTTCTCTCGTGTCGCTAAGTCGCCTGCTAAGTTCAATGCTTGGACTGCGTTCGGCAAGGTGAAAACTAGGCTCGCTGGTAGATGCTACACCAAGGGTTGGATTGCTAACAACGCTAAGGGAACGAATGAGTTTGCCGACAAGCAGTCGATGGCTTACTTGTGCAACTGCTTCTATCACCCTGTCATCAAAGGCTACTTCCATGAGCGAGGGATTAAGGTCGATGAGGACATGTATGCGCTGTCGGCTATGATCCAATGGATATGGCGGAGTCAGATACGGCGCGGTGATCCCATTCACCTGTTCATTCCATCGGAGCGCATGAGGAAACTTCTGCGTGATTGGCTAAACACGAGCGGTAACATCTCGATCACGTATGACGAACATGAGAGGAAGAACGCCGCATGATCCTGTAGACGGCTCGCCCGGCCTTACCGTAGGCGACAAGGGTCTTCGTCGGTCTACGTGAGTTGAAATAAGCGTGAAACGGGAGGGCGGCATTTTTCGCTGCCTCTCCCTTTTCTCGTCTCCGTGTCGTTGCAGGTATTTTTTTCCGAAGACGCCGCCGATGGTCCGCAGCACGACCTACGTTTGCTTTAACACTACTCTCTCCATTTGATGCCGCAGAACCTCCAACGGATAGCTCCCATATCCCCGGCTCACCGAGTCGCCATCAGCCCAACCTCCAATACGGTTCTGGATGTCTTCGGGAACGCCAGCGCTGCGAAGTCTCGTCTTCATAGAATGGCGGAGGCCGTGCATCGTCTTGGAGATGCCGAGCCGTTCTCGAACCCATTTGTTCAAAGTGGCGCTGGCGCTGTTCGCCTTAAGTGGCCCATAGTCGGGGAAGAGAAGGCCATCACTGGTCTTGCCGAGTGCGGCTTTCATTGCCGCCCATAGAGCCTCTCCAACCAGCGGCACCTTCCGTTCGCTACTGCCGGTCTTAAGGCTTCGCCCAGCGTAAGGGCGTATCAGAATATGTGGAATGGCGTGACCGACGACCACATCTGACACCCTCAGCCCGACTATCTCGCCAAGCCTCGCCCCCGTATCGATGAGCATAGCAATGATACAGCGTCGGTCGTCCCCAAGCTGGCGACAAGCGGCGGCAAGCGCCCTAAGCTCTTCAGTCGTGAACTCCTCACGTTTCTGAGCGTCATGTCCAAGGGCCGCAATCCGAACGCCTGAAAAGGGATTGCCGAGGCTAAGCCCACGCTCATCGACCGCAGCTTTGAATACGCTGGAGATTGTGTCGAACCTACGTCTGACTGAGGTGGTCTTAAGACCATTCGCCAACATTAAGTCCCTGACGTTGTTGGCATGTCGGCGCGTGTATTCGGTCAACCTGAGGTCGCCGGCCGCCTCGATCACCTTCTCGATGGCGAGGCGCGTATTTCCGGCGAAGCGCTTGTCCAAGCCCTTTGGGTGCTGGCACAGGTAAACGGCTAACGCTTCGCTTAGGAGCGGCGAAGCTGTCTCATTGGCGACAGCCAGAACTTCCGAGCGTCCGAGACTCCCCGCCCCTGTCTCAAAGGCTACGCTTTGCCCAGTGAGCGCCCTTAGCGTTGCGGCCTTTAGTTCCGCAGGTCCGGGCGAAACCGATGACCATTGCGCCTCATACTTTGCGTTGACCTCAGCGAGCTTCCCTATCGCCTCGGAGCGGTTCCGAGTGCCCAAGCTTACCCGGACAAAACTGGAGGCGATACCGAGCCTGTCTTTAGCCTTGATTGGGATACGCCGGTAGAACCAGAAGACGCCGTCCCGGCTCGTCGTGAGATACCGAACGGAGACGGTGAAGCACCCGTCAGAGAAGACAAAATGACGCAATGTATCGCCCTTTGTATCACCAAAGGAGCGACCAAAACTCTCTTAAGTCATTGGTTCTTAAGGCTGACGGCTAGCCTAAGTGGTGCGGCCGAGAGGACTCGAACCTCCACTGGTTGCCCAACTAGCACCTCAAGCTAGCGCGTCTACCAATTCCGCCACGGCCGCAAGGACGCTCCGCTTAACGCGAAGCGCCGGCGCGCTGCGTCTAACAAATCGGCTCCCAGATGACAAGCGGGCCGACGCTTAGGACCTCGGTTTGGTGTAAAGTAACGCGATGAGCCAAGCCGCCTGTCCTTCTGCGCCCGCCGCTGATACGGCGATGCGCGCGCCCGTAGCGGCGCCGCCGGTCGACTGGCGCGTCAGCGACGATCTCGTCCCCTATGAGGCGGCGGTGGCCTTCATGGAGGCGCGCGCCGCGGCGATCGCCGCGGGCGAGGCGCGTGAATGCGTCTGGCTGCTGGAACATCCGCCGATCTATACCGGCGGCTCCTCCGCAAAAGAGCAGGATCTGCTCGAGGCGCGCTTCCCCGTCTATCGCACCGGACGCGGCGGGCAATTCACCTATCACGGGCCCAAGCAGCGCGTCGCCTATGTGATGCTCGATCTGACCCGCCGCCGGCGCGACGTGCGCGCCCTGGTCTGCGCGCTTGAATCATGGATCATCGCGACGCTCGCCGATTTCGGCGTTAAGGGCGAACGGCGCGCCGGGCGCGTCGGCGTCTGGGTCGAGCGGCCGGAAAAAGCCAAGGGACGAGGCGGCGAAATGGCGGAAGACAAGATCGCCGCCATCGGCGTTCGCCTGCGGCAATGGGTGAGCTTCCACGGCGTCGCGCTCAACGTCGCGCCGGATCTGACGCATTTTTCCGGCATCGCGCCCTGCGGCGTGCGCGACGCGCATCTTGGCGTCACAAGTCTTGCCGACCTCGGCGTCGCGGCGGAGTTGCCTGCCGTCGACGCCGCGCTGCGCAGGAATTTCGAGACGATCTTCGGTGCGATGGAGGACGTCTAGGACGCCGCCGCACGCGCCTCGCGCGCCGCAAGCGCGGCGAAGAGCGCATCGTCTTCATTGACGCCGGCGTTGCCCGTCGTCAGCAGCTTCTCGCCGTAGAAGATCGAATTGGCGCCGGCGACGAGGCAGAGAATTTGCGCTTCGCGCGACAGCGAAGAGCGGCCGGCCGAGAGCCGCACCCGCGCCTTCGGCATGACGATGCGCGTCGTCGCGATCATGCGCACGAGATCGAGCGGGTCGATCTGCGCGCGCCCGGCGAGCGGCGTGCCTTCGACGGCGACCAGCGCATTGATCGGCACGCTTTCCGGATGCGGATCGAAAGACGCCAGCGTCTGCAACATGCCGGCGCGATCTTTCACGCTTTCGCCCATGCCGATGATCCCGCCGCAGCACATCTCGAGCCCCGCGCCGCGCACCGCCTTGAGCGTGTCGAGACGGTCCTGATAGGTGCGGGTGGTGATGATCTCGCCGTAGAATTCCGGGCCGGTGTCGAGATTATGATTGTAGGCGGTGAGCCCCGCCTCGACGAGGCGCCGCGCTTGCGACTCGTTGATCATGCCAAGCGTGACGCAGGCCTCCATGCCAAGCGCGCGCACGCCGCGCACCATGTCGAGCACGGCGTCAAAGCGCTTGCCCTCGGGCGCCGAGCGCCAGGCGGCGCCCATGCAGAAGCGATCGGCGCCGGCCTCTCTGGCGGTCCTTGCGGCGGCGAGCACGTCCGCCGTCTCCAAGAGATCGACGCGGTCGAGCTTCACTTCGCGATGATGCGCCGATTGCGGGCAATAGGAGCAGTCTTCCGGACAGCCGCCGGTCTTGATCGAGAGCAGCGCCGCCTTCTGCACGTCATTGACGTCGTGAAAGCGGCGATGAACGGCGTTTGCCTGCGCGACGAGATCGAGCAGCGGCTGATCATGGATGGCGACGATCTCTTCGACGCGCCAGTCATAGCGTAAGGAGAAGTCCGCGGGCGCGTTCACGCCGGACCTCCGGCGTCGCGGCTTTGCGAGCGATGCTGTGACCGCGCGGCGAGTTTGCGCTGCGGCGGCGCCTCCTCAGACGTCTCCTCGGCGCGCGTCGCGCTCTTTCGCCCGCCGCGCAGAGCGGCATAAGCGACGAAAAGCGCCATCGCGACGTCGAAGGCCGCGTTGGCGACCACGAAGGGCGCGGGGGCGAATTGCGAGGCGGCGCCGATGTAGTGAAAGTAAATTGCATAGAGCGGATGCAGCGCGAGGCCTGCGACGACCCACCACGGCGAGCCGATGATCGACATGCCGGCGAGCGTGCCGAAGACGGCGACGCCGGTCATTTCGACGCCGACCCAGGGGCCAGGCTCCTCAGCGCGAAAGGCGAAGCCGACGTAGAGGAAACATAGCGCAATCAGCGCATAGGCGGCGATCCGCTGGACCGCCGCGCCCGACCATTTGCAGAATGCAAGCAGGCCCAAGGCAAAGACCAGGCCGACCCCGGCGAAGATAAGAATTTCGGTTGTGTCGAGCATGGCTTTGACCATTAGCGCCGCGAAGTGCGGAGATTAGGCGGATCGCATCGTCGCCGACGTCTATAAGGGGCGACGCCGGCTCGAACAAGTGCCGCGTCGAAAAGGCGCCCGAAGCCTGCTATAGCTGGCTACGAGGCGCCTTGAGGCGCGGAAAGTTTAAAGGTCGCGACAGATCATGCAGCTCGAGGCGCAGGCGCAGGAAAATCTCGTTACGACCGCTCCGGCGGCAGGCGCCGATCCCGAAGCCTTGAAGGGCGATGAATCGCTCATCGAGGACATTCGCCTTCTGGGGCGCCTGCTCGGCGACGCGGTTCGTGAACATGAAGGAACTGCGGCCTTCGAACGCATCGAGACGATCCGGCGGCTCTCGGTCGCCGCAAGCCGCAACCAGGACGCCGAAGCTGACAGGAATCTCGACGCGCTGCTGCGCGCGCTGACGGCGGAAGAGGCGCGCACCGTTATTCGCGCCTTCAGCTATTTCTCGCATCTTGCGAACATCGCCGAAGATTTGCACCCGCTGCAGCAGCGCGCCCGCGCCCAGGCGAGCGGCGCCTTCACCGGCGCGCCGAGCCTCGCCACGACCTTCGCGCGACTGCGCAAGGCCGCCGTGGGCGCCGGCAAGATCGCCCAGGCGCTGGCGCGCGGCTGGATTTCGCCGGTGCTGACCGCGCATCCGACGGAAGTGCGCCGCAAGAGCCTGCTCGACGCCGAACACGCGATCTTCAAACTGCTCGCCGCGCGCGAGCATATGCGCGGCAAGGCCGAGCGCGCGCAAAACGAGATGCAGCTTCGCGCCCGCGTCTCTCAGCTCTGGCAGACCGAGCTGTTGCGTCATTCGCGCCTGACCGTGCGCGACGAAATCGAGAACACGCTGAGCTATTATCGCAGCACCTTCCTGCGCGAGATCCCGCGCCTTTACGCCGACATCGAACAGCGTCTCGACGGACTGCGCGTGCCGCCGTTCCTGCGCATGGGCGCCTGGGTGGGCGGCGACCGCGACGGCAATCCGAACGTGACGGCGGAGTCGCTTTCGACCGCCCTGCGCATGCAGTGCGAAACCGTGCTGCGCTTTTATCTCATCGAAGTGCATGAACTCGGCGCGGAACTTTCGATTTCACGGCGTTACGCCGGCTGCACCAAGGCGCTCGAAGCGCTTGCGGCCCGCTCGGGCGACGACAATCCGCATCGGGACGACGAGCCCTATCGCCGCGCGCTCATCGGCGTCTATTCGCGTCTCGCCGGCACGCTGGAGAAGCTGACCGGCGGCCAGGCGGCGCGCCACGCCGTCGCGCCGGGCGAGCCCTACGCCAATTCATGGGCGCTGCTCGCCGATCTCGTCACCATCGATGAGTCGCTGCGGGTGCATCACAGCGAAGTCATCGCCACGCAGCGGCTCGAGCCGCTGATCCGCGCCGTCGAAGTCTTCGGCTTTCACCTTGCGACGCTCGATTTGCGGCAGAGCTCCGACCGCCACGAAGAAACCATCGCCGAGCTTCTCAGTGCCGCCCGCGTCGTCGATGATTACGCCGCGCTCCCGGAAGCCGAGAAGCAGCAATTGCTGCTGAGGCTGCTCAGCGATCCGCGGCCGGTGCGCCTGCCGGGCGCGACATACAGCGACCGCGCCACGAGCGAATTGACGATCATGGAACGCGCGCTCGAGATGCGACGGCTCTATGGCGACGAGGCGATACGCCATTACATCATCAGCCACACTGAAACGGTCAGCGACCTTCTCGAAGCGCTGCTGCTGCAGAAGGAATGCGGGTTGATGCGCGGCACGCTCGATCCGCGCGACGCTCAGCGCGTCATCGCCGATCTCATCATCGTGCCGCTTTTTGAGACGATCGAGGATTTGCGCAACGCCGCGCCGATCATGCAGGAATTTTATGCGCTCCCTGGCATCCTCAAGCTCGTCGTCAATTCCGGCGGGCAGCAGGACGTCATGCTCGGCTATTCCGACTCCAACAAGGACGGCGGCATCTTAACGAGCATCTGGGAGCTCTACCGCGCCTCGACGGCGCTCGCGGAGTTTTTCGCCTCGGCGCCGAACGTCACGCTGCGCCTTTTCCATGGGCGCGGCGGAACCGTCGGGCGCGGCGGCGGACCGAGCTACGACGCCATTCTCGCCCAGCCGCCTGGCACGGTGAACGGGCAGATCCGCCTGACCGAGCAGGGCGAAGTCATCGCGGCGAAATACGCCAATCCGCAGATCGGCCATGTCAATCTCGAGCTGCTCGTCGCCGCGACGCTGGAGGCGACGCTGCTCTCCGCGCACAAGACGCCGGCGCCGGAGTTCTTGGAAGCTGCTGAAGAATTATCACAGGCCGGCATGGCCGCCTATCGCGGCCTTGTCTATGGGACCGAAGGCTTCGTCGATTTCTTCTTTTCGTCGACGCCGATTTCGGAAATCGCCTCGCTCAACATCGGCTCGCGTCCCGCCTCGCGCAAACCGTCTCGCCGAATCGAGGACCTACGCGCAATTCCATGGAGCTTTTCCTGGGCGCAGGCGCGCGTCGCGCTGCCGGGATGGTACGGTTTTGGTTCGGCGATCGCGCATTTCATCGAAGAGGATGAGACAGCGCGGCTCGCGCTCTTGCGCCGGATGAGCGAAGAATGGCCGTTCTTTCGCGCGCTGCTTTCGAACATCGACATGATCCTCTCCAAGACCGACATGTCGATCGCGCATCATTACGCCGGACTCGTCGAGGACAAGGCGCTTGCCGCGCGCATTTTCGGCATGATCGAGGCGGAGCATGCGCGCGCGAATGACGCGCTTGAAAAAATTCTCGGCTCCAAGGAGCGGCTCGCGGACAATCCGACGCTCGCACGCTCGATCAGGCACCGCTTCCCCTATATCGCGCCGCTCAACTATCTGCAGGTCGAATTGATCCGCCGCCATCGCGCCGGCGAGCGCGGCGAAGACATTCGCGAAGGCATCCTGATGTCGATCAACGGCATTGCGGCGGGCTTGCGCAATACGGGTTGACCCGGTCTCGCAGAGCGCGCTACCCCGGTTCGGGATATCCGCGATGCCGTTAAGCGGACAGGAATCCCTCAATCTGCGCGCAAAATTGCTCCGGCGCTTCGTCGGCGACGAAGTGGCCGCTGTCGTCCACGATCACAGACCTTAAATTCATCGCCTGCGGACGGAGCGCGTCCGCGAGTCTTTCGCCAACGCCGTGTCGCCCTGCGATCGCCAACACCGGCATGTCGAGCTTGCGGCCCTTCAAGGATGCAGCCACGGCGGCGTCATCTTTGAGCGCCCGGTAATAGTTGAATCCCGCCGTCATGCCGCCCTCCGAGGCGTAATGTTTGGCGAACTCTGCGATCGCGGCGTCTGGGACCGCGTCCTTCTTGTGGGACCAGGCGCGAATCTGCGCCGCGATATAATCGCGCTCGCGGCCCTTGGTCAGCATTTCCGGAAAATCTGGCGCCATGTGAAATCCGTAATGCCAGGCGCCGCCGCGCAACGAATCCATGTTCTCCGTGCCCGGAATCAGACAATCCACCAGAACGAGCTTTTCGACATGCTCAGGGTGCAGGTGGGCGAGCATGAAGGCGGCTTTCCCGCCCATATCATGGCCAACGACATGGGCGCGCCCCCCGGCCGTCTGATCAATGAGCGCTCGAATGTCGCCCGCGATGGTTTGCTTGTCATATCCCGCGGCGGTCCGTTCGGACAGGCCGAGGCCGCGCAGATCGGGGGCGATCAGCGTGAAGCGCGAGCAGAGGCGCTCCATCGTGTTGCGCCAGGCGAACCAGGTCTGCGGCCAGCCATGAAGCACGACCACGCTCGGGCCGACGCCGAGGCGCACATAATGCAGCTTGACGCCATTGACGCGCGCGAAGAGGCTCTCGCCGCCTTTGGGCAGCAGCTGTGCGCCGCCTCCGCCATCCGCCGCGACTGGCGAACTCGTCTCGCTCGCCGTCGGCGAAGCGGTCACGGCTGCGCCGGCCGCGAGAGTCGACGCTCCGAGAAGAAAGGCGCGGCGTTCCATGCTCATGATCCGTGTTTCCTATGCATAGGGGCAATGGTGAGGATTAAGTCTCGGCAATCTAAAATGCCCGGCATGCGCAACATTTCAAAGTCAGACTTTTTCGTGTGGCGGCTGGCCGGGCGGAGCGGCGCGCCAGCCAACCGGATCGCTTCTGCGCTGAAGAGTCGAGGAAACAAATGGCGCCCTAGACATGGTATAGATATTGCGCGTCGTCAGACCGCAAACTAACAAGTTGGCCACAAGGATTTCGGTTGGGCCGCGCCCAGGCATCTTACGCCGGCCATATAGGAGGGGGTTAAACGTCATGAGCGCAGGCAATCAGTTCAATGACATCAGTCTGGAAGAGTTGAAGTCAGGACTTGCATCAGGGCGGGTCTTGCTTGTCGACGTGCGAGAGGCTGACGAATATGCGGCGGGCCACATCGCCGGCGCGATCTTCAATCCGCTGTCGAAATTCGATCCGAGCCAGCTGCCGGTCGCAGGCGAGGGCCAGCAAGTGATCATCTATTGCCGCTCCGGCAAGCGCTCGGTGTCGGCGATGGAGCAGGCGCGGCTCTTGGGCCGTCGCGACGCCAACACGCATTTTGGCGGCGGCATCCTCGCCTGGCTCAACGCCGGCGAACCCGTCGTCCAGGGCATGTGAACAGCGCGCCCAGACGTCGGCGCAGCTTCAACGCAGGCTCGCGAGATAGCGCGACAGGGCGAGCAGTTCGCTTTCGCTGAAGATGTCAAAGGCCGGCATCAGATTGCCGGGCTTGATGTCTTGATTATGCGTGATCCATCGCGCGATGGAGGCTTCGTCCGTCGCGAGGATCGCGGCGCCGATCGAGGTTCGGCCGCCCACATGCGTAAGATCGGGTCCGAGCCGGCCGGCCGCAGGCGTTCCGCGAATTGTGTGGCACGCGCCGCAGCCGTGCGAAAGAAACAGCGCCTTGCCCGCTCGCGTCTCCTGCGTCGTGGGCTCCTGCGCAGGCTGAAACTCCCGTAATCGCCATTCGTCATATTCATTCAGCGGCATCGCCACGACGTCGAACGCCATCAGCGCATGCGCCCCGCCGCAATATTCCGCGCATTGGCCCCTGCTCACGCCAGCTTTCTCGGCGCTCAGAGTCAGCGCGGTCTTGCGGCCGGGAATCATATCGAGCTTGCCGGCCAATCTCGGCGCCCAGAAACTATGGATGACATTGTCGCTCGTGAGTTCGATCTCGACCGCGCGGCCGAGGGGAATGCGCAACTCATTGGCGCTCTCGACCGCAGAGCCGGCGTCGTCGCGATAGACGACGCGCCACCACCAGCGCTCGCCCGCCACCTCTATTCGAACCGGACTTGCCGCCATCTTTCCCGGCCCCGCGCCGAGCATAACCAGTCCGTAGACGAGGAGCGCGGAGAGCGTGACGACGGGGAAGATCAGCCCGCCGGCAAGCACGACAGTATCGCCGGCCAGGAACGCCCGGTGACGCGGCGACGCAAATAGCGCGATCGCCGTCAGGAGAGTGACCACGAGCACGATCGCGCCGCTTCCCGCGACCATGACCCAGAAGAGTTGCGCAACATGTTGCGCCTGTGGTCCGGTCGGCGCGAGCGTCGATTGAACGCCCTCGCATCCCGCGAGCAGCAGGCAGGCCGGAGCGGCGCGGGCGATGCGCAAGGATCGCTGTCTATCGCGCACGGGGGCCTCCACGACGCGGCGGCGGGATGGGCCGTTCCAGCCTTTCCGCGGTTGGCGCCGCGACGCTCGCGAAATAGGCGGCGACGTCTCGCGCCTGCTCGTCGGTCAGACGCGAAGCGATCGTCCCCATGATCGCTCCATATCCCGACTTTTTGCGCAGTCCGCGTTTCCAGATTTCGATCTGGCCGACGATATAGGGCGCGTATTGGCCGTCGAGCTTGGGAAAGGACGGCGCGCGTGTGTCGCCGTGGCAAACCAGACAGGGCGGGACGCCCGATTCTGGAACGCCTTCTGTCGCAATCTCTTTGCCGCGCGCAATCTGATCGGCGTTCGACTCTATCGGCTGCGCGCTCGGCGTCGGGCTCGGCGCGCCCGCGTAATATGCGCTCAGCGCCGTGATCGCGGCGGCGTCCAGCGCCACGGCGATCGGCTCCATGATTCCGCTCGGCCTCGAACCGCTGGCGAAATCGCGCAGCGCGCGTTCAACATAGGCCCGCGACTGTCCGGCGAGGCGGGGCACGAGCGCGCTTCTGGGCTGCGCATCGCCGCGATGGCAGCGCACGCATCGGGTCAGCGCCTCCATCGTCATGCCGTTCCGGGCGATCTCAGCGCCGTCATTCGGCCGCGCCTCGGGGTCGCCGATGGCGAACATCCGATATTGGCTCGCGCTCATCTGCGGAAGGGCGCGCAGAAAAGCGACAATGGCCCACACTTCGTCGTCGCGTTGCTGCGCGACCCACGCCGGCATTCCAGTAAACTTCAGGCCATGCTTGACGATCCAGAAGAGCTGCTCTGTCGACCAGTTGGATGCGGCGCGGTTGAGTTCGGGCGGCGCTGGGAGCATGCGATCAACGATCGGGTCGCTGTGCCCTCCCGGCGCGCCATGGCAAGGGGCGCAGCCTGCGTCGAAATGGCCCGCGCCGAGGATCACCAGATTTTTATCATCGAGCGTCGGCGGCGTGATGGAGGCGCTGTGCGTCGCAACGGAACGCCGCAAACCAAAGTCCAGGAACCAGCGCGTGAGCGCCCAATGAGACTGGCTGGCTGCGACGTTGTAGAGACCCGACCAAGCGAAGAGCAGGACGGCCAAAGCGAGAACGAGGGCGACCCCGACGCCGGCGAGTAGAGATTTTCCGACGAACGCCACCTGGCGTCACCGCCGCGCCGCGCCGGCGCTTAGGAGGCCAGTTGCGTTTGACTGTTCGGTTCTCTCCATACCGATCTTTCCAGTTGGTGCTAGCCTAGCAGCGTCGCCGACGCAGTCGCGTCCGTAAGAGAGATAGGGTTGGAGCGCGAAGCGATCAGCTCGCAAGCGCAGGCCTCGCCAAATTGCCTCAAGAGCCGTCGCGGCAGCGTTCCCTGACGAACCCATGGCCACTGTCGAGCTGAAGGAATAAGTTCCACATCTTGAAGCCTAGCAGCGACTTTCCGGGACATGCGCATGAGCGACCAATATCGAACAATCAGCCGGCAATATTCGGCAGCGCGGAAGGATGACCATACGAATTTCCTTGAAACGCCGACCGTCCAATCGGTTCTCGGCGATCTTTCAGGCGCGAGCGCGATCGACTACGCATGCGGGACGGGCCATTATTCTCGGCTTCTCAAAAGACTTGGCGCAAAGAAGGTGCTCGGCGTGGATCTGTCGCCCGCGATGATTGACGTCGCCCGACATGAAGAGATCCAAAATCCACTTGGCGTCGCCTACGAGGTCGGCGACGCCGCAGCGACGGCGGTCTTGGGGGCATTCGACGTCGCGACCGCCGCCTTTCTGTTCAATTATGCCGAGGACGAGCAGACGCTTGCGCAAATGTTCAGGTCTGTAGCGGCGAATGTGATTCCCGACGGCAGATTGGTCGCCGTCGTGCCCAATCCGGACTTCATCAATGGTCGAGATGATACGCTCCCGTATGGATTCGTTCTCGAAGAGATCGGTCACGGCCCGCGGAGCCTACGCATCCGGATGAGTTTTGTCGGCGATGAGAAATTCTCGATCCAATTCACGCAATGGAGTCGTCGCGCCTACGAAGACGCGCTGGCGCAGGCAGGGTTTGGCGACGCCGAATGGACGCCGTTCGCTGTGTCTAAGGAAGGAATTGAGCGTTACGGACAAGAGTTCTGGGACGCCATTCTCGCCAATCCGAAAAGCGTCGTGTTGAGCGCAAGAAAAAAGCCTGCGTGAACATGTCCGCGGCAAGTACGGTCAAGATCAACAATATTCCGATGTGAGGGCGCGATGCTTCTCGTCGATACGGCGGATCAAAATGCTATCCTGGACGCGCTGAAATTTCCAGGCGTGCAGGGATTCACCACCAATCCGGCATTGATCGCCCGCGCCGCCGGCGCGGAAGCGTTGTCGTTGGATGAGTACGTCGCCGCGGCGCGCAAGCTCTGCAGAATGTCCGCCGACGTCGGCGCGATTCGGCAGCTGATGATTCAGGCGGTTGGAGGTCCGGACGAGATTCGGCGGCAAGCAATTCTCTATCTCGACGACCTGAAGACCGCCCGCAAAAAAAAGCTTTGGATCAAACTTGCGCCGACTGCACCGAGCCTCGCGTGCTGTCGGGCGCTGAACGACATAGGCTGCGCATCTCTGGCGACAGCGGTGTTCACGGCGGCGCAGGCCTATGTCGCAATGGAGGCGGGTGCGGATGGCGTCGCGGTATATCTCGGCAGACTCATGCGGCATGAAAGAGATTGGGAGAAGCAGCTCGAAAGCGTCGCCGCGATCGTCAAGAGCGCCGAACGGACCTTGCTGCTTGCGAGTTTCCCCGATCGACAAACTGTCGAAGCTGGGCTGCGGTATAGTCACGACATCACGGCGCCGCCGTCCGTTCTCGAAGACTTGCTAACGTCTTCACTGTCGCAGGAAGCGATCAAGGCGTTCGACGAGAAGGTCGCATCGGAGCGCTGAAGAACTGGCCAGCCCCGGAAATTTTTAGGAAGCAAGAATGCACATGCGCGCAAAGGATCGTGACGTCTCGCGTCGAAAGCTTCTGATCGGCTGCGCGCTCGGCGCGCTCACGCCCTGCATTGCAGATCGGGCCGGCTTGGCCGAAACCTCCGATCTCGCCGATTTTCTTCGCCTCAGCGCCGAGCTCACTGGGCGCACGCGCCTTCATGTCGATTCGGCTCGGATTTATCTGCAGAGTCTTGGACTCGATCGCGGCGCATTGAACGGCATAGACCCTCTACACGATAAAGACTCGGAGGGTCTTGCGCGAAGAATTGTGGCGGATTGGTATTCCGGTCAAACCGTCGACTCTGGACGCATGATTTGCGTCGATTACACGGGCGCGCTGATGTGGGAGGCGATGGGATTTGCGCGGCCAGGCGGCATTCCCGGCGAAGCCGCGAGTTGGGCGCTTGCACCGACCAAGGAGTGAGGCGTTCCATATGGATATTCATGCCGACATATTGGTCATAGGCTCTGGCGTCGCCGGCGCATTGGTCGCCTCTCGCGTCGCGCGCAAAGGCGCGACAGTCATTATTATGGAGGCCGGCCCGCGCGTGGACCGCGCCGCCTCGGTGAGACGATACCAGAGCGCTTCTGCAAAGACTCCCGAGTCGGCCTATGAACAGGCCGCGTTCGCGCCGCATCCCGAAACCGACAGGCCCTATGCGTTCTACGCGCAAAAAGGGCCTCGCCCGTTCAACTCGACCTATTTGCGCCAGGTTGGCGGCACGACGTGGCACTGGCTGGGCTCCGCCATTCGACTGGTTCCCGACGATTTCGAGATGAAATCGCGCTTCGGCCTTGGCGTTGATTGGCCAATCTCATACGCCGATCTCGAGCCATGGTATTGCGAGGCGGAACAGGAACTCGAAGTCGCCGGCGACAATGACGACGATCTTGGCTCGCCACGCTCTGCGCCCTACCCTTTTCCGCCCATCGCACAAAGCTTCCTCGATCGCGCATGGCGTAACGCGTTGCAGGAGTCCGACTATAAGGTCCGCCCGACTCCGCAGGCGCGCCTCTCGAAGGCGTCCGGCGACCGACCGGCCTGTCACGGCAGCGCCAGCTGCATTCCCATCTGTCCGATCCAAGCGAAATATGACGCGACCATTCACGTCGCGCGCGCCCAATCTCTCGGCGCGCGGCTGCTGACGGAGACCTGCGCCAATTTCATCGAATGCCGCCCGGACGGGCGCGTCGAAGCAGTCAGGTTCATACGATCGGATGGCGCGACCGGACGCGTGTTCGCGCGCGCCGTCTGCGTCGCCGCCAACGGCATTGAGACGCCACGACTTCTGCTGGCATCGGCTTCTGAAGCCTTTCCTGGCGGCGTCGCCAATCGCTCGGATCAGCTCGGGCGAAATCTGATGGATCATCCGATTCAGCTCAGCTGGGCCCTTACGCGCCAACCCGTCTGGCCCTATCGGGGACCTGGAGCGACATCGGGGATCGAGAATTACCGAGATCTGAAAGACCGCGGCGCAAATTCGGCTTTGCGATTCGAATTCGGCAATGAAGGGTGGAGCTGGCCGACGGGAGCGCCCGAATCGACCGCGCGCGAGCTGGCGCTCGGGGGCCTGCGCGGACAGGCGCTCGACAGGGCGCTCAGAGAGCAGACGTCGCGGCACATTCGCGTGGCCGCATTGACGGAGCAATTGCCCTTGGCCAGCAACAGGGTGACCCTGGATCGGGCGCAAATCGAAAAGACCGGCCTGCCGCGCCCAGCGATCTACTTTCAACTCGACCGCTACACCGAACGCGCGCTCGGCAACGCCAAACATCTGCATGAAGACATGTTTGCGAAGATCGGCGTGGAGGCGTTTTGGCACAAGGACGACGCCCAAGCCGCCGGCCATATCATGGGCACGGCGCGCATGGGCGATGACCCGGCGACGTCGGTGGTCGACAAGAACCTGCGCGCCCACGCGCACCGCAATCTCTTTCTGGTCGGCGCCGCCGTGTTCCCGACCGGCGGAACCGCCAACCCGACGCTCACCATCGCCGCGCTCGCCCTTCGCGCCGCCGACGCCATTCTGTCTTCCTTGACGGAATAGGCGCGCGTTCGCGCCTGCCCGCTATGAAGCGCGCGCCTTGAAGGCGACGCCGATGGAGTCGGCGGCATAAATGGCGTCCATGAGAGTCGCGGCGGTCACCTCAAAGGGTTCATTATGCGCGCTCTCGCCGACCGCGACGGCGCGCTCAGCGATCGCCCGCGCCGTGTCGCGCGATAGATTTTCGAGCCCGAGTTCGGCAAGCGTGACAGGCAAGCCGACCGAGAGGCAAAATCCCATCGCTTCATCGACCGTCGAACGCGGCCGTCCTTCTAGAACGAGTTGCACCAACGTGCCGAAGGCGACCTTTTCGCCATGCAGCCGATCATGCGTTTCCGGCGCGGCCGTCAGCCCATTGTGGACCGAATGCGCCACCGCAAGGCCGCCCGACTCGAATCCAAGGCCGGAGAGCAGCGTGTTGGCTTCGATGATGCGTTCCAGCGCCGGCGTGATCGACCCTGCCCGCGCCGCGGCGACGGCGGATATCCCGTCGTTGAGCAGCGTTTTATAACAGAGCTCGGCGATCGCTGCCGCGGCGATCGTGCTCAAGCCGCCGACGACGTTCTTGCGATGCGCGCGGATCGCGGCGTCCGCTTCGAAAAAAGTGGCGAGCGCGTCGCCCATGCCCGAGATCAGCAGGCGCACCGGCGCGCGCGCAATGACGGTGCTGTCGACAAGCACTAGATCGGGGTTGCGCCGGTAAAAGAGGCACTTCTCGAACACCCCGTCCTCGGTATAGACGACCGAAAGCGCGCTGCAGGGCGCGTCGCTCGACGCCGTCGTTGGACAGCAGGCGACGGGAAGCGCAAGTTCCGCGGCGACGGCGCGGGCGGCGTCCAACGTCTTGCCGCCGCCGGCGCCGACGATCGTCGCGGCCGAGACCCGGCGCGCCTCTTCCTTGCCGCGGGCAATCTCCGCAAAGGAACATTCCCCGCCGAAATCCAGAATCGCATAGTCGAGTCCGGCGGCTTGGAACGTCTCGCGCCAAACCGGCTCCAACGCCTTGCGCGCGGTCGGACTCGCGATGATCAGCGCTTTTCCCGAAATGCCGAGCCTTACCAGCTCAGCGGCGAGGACTCTCGTGGCGTCGCGACCCTGAACATATCTCGCGGGGGAGCAGAAAACCGTCAACATGCGGGCCATCCGTCGTCATGCGTGCAGGCGGCGATTTGAGAGCAAATGCGGCCGCGAAGCAACGCATCGGCTTGAGATCAGCCATCATTTTGGTGATTGCGGTAGCTTACCCGGCGCTGCTCTCAAGGGGCCGAGTCGGCTGCGCAAAAAAGGGCCGGCCCTAGCGGCCGGCCCCGACCCCTTCGAAAAGCTATGGGTTTTTGCAACATCCGGATCATTGCGCGTCTCGTTGAAAGGCGCAGTGCGCCGGCGCACTTACGCGTGGGCGCGGTTCATGTCTGAAGCGCCCGCCAAGCCGGCGCCTATTCGCGTGGTCGCTCTGTCTCGGTCAAAAGCCGCTGCGACAAATGTCGGCAGCGGATTGGGTAAATTTGCCGCTTGAAATCAGGCCGCGCACGTTTCTCAATTACCAGCGCGATCAGACGAGTGGGAAGGGACACAAAAGTGTGCAGCATTCCGGACGATATTTTTACCGAGCCTGAGTTCTCCCCCGATACGCTCGCCAATCTAGGTCCGCTGCGCCGCTTGGCTGGCGTGTGGCAGTCCGATCGAGGCGTGGACGTCAATCCCAAGGCCGAAGGTCCAGAAACGCGCGCCTACCGAGAGCATATAAGGATGGAGCCGATCGACCCGCAGACGAACGGGCCCCAACTCCTCTATGGTTTGCGCTATCACATCCATATCAACACTCCGGAGGAGGCGATCACCTTTCACGACCAGGTCGGTTATTGGCTCTGGGAGCCAGCCACGGGCCTGATCATGCAGACCATCGCGATCCCGCGAGGACAAGTCGTGCTGGCGGGTGGAACGGCGAAACCCGATGACGCGCGCATTTCAGTCGAGGCGCGGCGTGGCGACAGTCGCTTCGGCATTTGCTCGACGACCTTCCTGGAAGAAGCGTTTCGCACCGACTATTACCGAATCGACATCGCCTTCAACGACGATGGCGGCTGGACCTATGTGACGCGAACGGACCTCGCCCTGCGCGGCGCCGCGCCAGCATTCAACCACCACGACACAAATACACTGCGGCGGGTCGCGCCCCCGACGCCAAATCCGCTCGTCGGCCTGCTGAAGGACAGCAAAGTGGGCTAGCTCTGGCTGGTGACGCAGTCTCCCGCGAATCGGTCACGCCTCTCTCCCCTCCCTGACCATGGAAAAAACCAGGAAACTTTTCAGAAAATTCGGGCTTCTTGCACCAAATCGCGCCTACTGCCCGTCACACGCCCTCGCTGAACCATTGCCGACCGGCTGCGAAAGCGGATGACCCGATTCTGGGAATGGCGTGATTGCGCCGATCGGCTGCGGGCCCGTGTCGGTCGGCATGGTTCCGCCGCCGGCGCGCAGGAAGCAGAAATTCTCGAATGACACCGGCAGCGCATAGCCCGGCACGCCGAACCGCGTCCGTTCCGGAAAAATATACTCGCCGACAGGCGCGCCATATTTGCCCGAGGTGAGGCCGCTCGCGAGTTTCGCATGCGGGCTGCCGCCCACTTCGGCAATCGCGTCACGACGCACCGCGCGCGCCGCGTCCTTTGACGGCCACGTATTGCGGAAGCGTCCCATCTGTGGGCCATTGGACGGCGTAAGGCCGGCAGGCCCGGTGAGCGACACGCCAATATCGTTCCGGCCGTTAACCTCACGTCCGATATCGGCAATCTTGATTTCGACATTGCGGCTCGGGTCGGTGGTGAAGCCGACGATACGGAAACGTGTCGTCTCTTCCTGCGGAATAGAGGGCGTCGCTTCGTCCGGCGGAGTTGTTGAGAAGCGCTCGCCCTTCGTTCCCTGAATGGCCTCCTCAACGAACACATAGACAGGCTCGGACCCCGGCGACGTGTAGACGCCAAGCTCCGCCTCGAGCCCATGCGCGGCGATGATGAAGCCCTCGCCTGGAAGCTCCTGCAGCATGCCGGAAAAGGTCACATAATCGCCGACGCGCAGCGGGATCGGCAGTTCCGGATTGCAATCGTGACGCGGTGCGTCGATCGAGGCAGCGCGCGCACCGGGACGCGCGCAAGTGAACTGCCGGATATTCGAGTCGGCCGGTCGGTTGCCGCGCGGACATTTGGGGTCGTCCGCCACCGCCGACCGCGGAATGCACACGGGAAATCCGGTGCGGGCATGTACGGGCGAATTTTCCTTGTCGAGCTGGAAGCGGGCATCAAGCTGCGGCACGCTTACCGCGCCATAGACGCCGTCGGGATCATTGAGGCGCACACGCGCGCCCTGTGCGCCGCCTTTCGCGCCAATCGTCAGCTCGCCCTTTTCGTGATCGATTTTCTGGATGAAGCCGGCGCCCGAATGCAGCGCGCCTTGCGAGATATGCGCTACGCCGGCAATATAAGAGCCCTGGAAGATATTGCCGATCAGCTCGGCCTCGAAAGGCACGCGCGGCGCCGGCGTATCAAGAAGCGCAAGGCCGCTATTGCTGGCTTGAGCCGGCGCCTGCATGGTTGGTCCGCGAAACAGATCCTGCGCCGTGAGATATTGCCCCGGCATGGTGATGAGAAGATTTTGGGGCAGGGTTACCTCAACCCCGCGCACGGTGATTTTCGCAGGGCTGAATTTTTCGGCAGGCGTATCGAGCGTGAATTTTTCGATATGCCCTGTCAACACGAAAGACGGAGAAGGCGTCTGCGCCATCGCCGCCGACACGCCAAGACTCAAGGCCGAGAGAGCGATTACGAGTTGCGGCGCGCAATCGCCGAAAAAGCGCTTCGTCATAATTTTTCTCCATCAAAATTGCCTGCGCCCGATTTTTGCGTCGCGCTCCCTGGCGCGAATGTGACGAGATCCGGGTCCCAAGCGTAACGGCGCGCGTTGTCGAAGCGGGCCGGCGCGCCCGCCTGAAGCTCTATACCGGCGCTTCGTTCGAGCGCCGACAAAGGCGAACGCTCATTCAAACGAGAGCCGGCGCGCGCAATGAGTTCGACGCTCAGCCGCGCCGACGCCCGTCCAAGCGCGCGCCACAGCGCGCTGGTCGCATCCGTCCCGCCGGAAGCCAGCAGCGCAGCCGGAAAGGGCAACACCAGACGCTTCTCCCATGCTGCGGGAATCAGCGCATCGAGAGCCGCCGCTTCGGTCAATCCATACGCGACGCAACCGGCCCCAGAAGTCTGCGCGAAGGCGTTGCCGATTTCGGCGTCGCTCGCAAACCATCGCTGGCCTACAGGCAGCGATGACGGCCTTTCGCCATCGCTCGCGACGGCCCATCTTGGCCCCGGCGTCTTGCAGGCGCGAAGCGCGTTTTCGATTGCCTCGCGCTGCCGGTCGAGCGGCGGCAGAAGATCGATGTCCCACTCGTCGAGCAGCGACGCATCCTTGTGCGGCAGCAACGTCGCGATCTTAGCGATATGCCGTTTGGCGAGCTCGGACGAGATCGGAGCCTCCGCGCGCCACATGCCGCCGACGACAGCGAAAGGCCGCTGCGCCGACAAAGCCGCCATGATCGCGTCGGGGCTTTGCGCAAGATCGATCGCTTCGAGCAGGATCTTGCGCCCATATAGGCCGCCGCTCGCATTGACGGCTTCGAAGGCTTCGCGCAGCCCCTCATAAACTGCGCGCCCGATGTCGCTGGAGGGGCCTGAAAGCGGCAGCGCTGTCGCGAGGCGGATGGTCAGGCGATCGACCCCCGGCGGATAATCGTCGGATCGACCGACACGCTTCAGATAGGCGAGGAGCGCTGACGTCTCCTCGTTGGACAGTGTGTAACGCGGCATGGTCGCGCCGAGCGCGCCGCCGCCTCGCGCAACGCCTTTCGTAACCGCGTCGACGATCTTCGCTTCCGACTCAAATGGAGGCGCTTCGCCACGCGGCGTGGTCAGCGCAGACCAGCCAATCGCCGGCGTCGTGACGCCGCCCTCGCGTCCGCCGTCTCCGAAAGCGCCGTGGCATCGTGCGCAGGCGACAAATTCCGGCGGCAGATGAAGATTGGTCGCATCGGCGCCACGCGCAAAGGCGGCATGGCCGTGATAGAGCGCCCGTCCATCCGCATCATTCTGTTCCGCTGACGCCGGCGACAACAGCGCCATTGCGCCGACAAGCAGCGCCTGTGCAAGGATCTGCGCCTTCGCCTTCATTGCGCGGCTTCGCGAAGGAGCGTGGACAGCGCCGCAGGTGACGTTGATTCCGGCGACGAAACTGGAACGCGCGCCCACCGACCGTTTTTCGGACTTCCGATCCAGATCGCCCCGCCATGGTCTTCCGGACTCTGCCTCGTCGTTTCGTCAAAAGCGGCGATGACCTTGCCAGTCTCCTCAGGCGCGCCGGTGAGCATGACCCAGTCATGCGTTTCGCCCAGCGCAATGTCGAAACGTTCGGCATATTGGCGGATCCGCGTCGGCGTATCCTGGCGCGGATTGACCGAAACAGAAACGAAGAGCGGCTTTGCGCCCGTCGTCGTATCGTTCTCGATCAGTTCTTTCGTCTGACGCAGAACGGCAGTTTGCACGGGACAGATGTTTGTGCATCCGGTGAAGAAGAAATGCACCGCAACGACGCGTCCGGCGACAAGCTTATCGAAGGCGATAGGCCGGCCCTCATGATCGGCGAGCACGACGTTGGGCAGAGCCGGTCCGGGCGAGATCCAGAAGAGCGTTTTGGCGTCGATGGAACCGACGCTGACCAAAAGGAGCGCAACAACTGCGATGATGCGCGACGCGCTCATGGTGCGCTCCCAAGCGAGACCTGTCCGAGCCGGCCTTCGAGGAAAGAAATATTTCGCGACACGCTGGAGACGTGCAGGTCGTAGCGTCCCGGATGCGGCAGTGACGCCTGCGCCTCGTAATCGCCTGCCTCGACTTCACGCATTGGCGCGCGCATCTGCCAGCCGCTATAGCGATCGAAGACAAGCAGCGTCAGATCGCGAAGGCCGCTGACCGCGTCATGGGCCTTATCACCGACAGCCTGCTGAAGCCGGACGCGAATGCGGCGATCGCCCGCTGCACTGGACGCCGCTTCTGAAACGAACGTAGCGGTGTAGGCCGGAGCGGCGGCGGCATCGCTTTTTACCGGCGGCAATTGAAGCCGCGCACAGGTGGAGAAGCGCGGACCGCGTCCGGCGAGAAGCAAGTCGTAAGCGCCGCCGCGATCGTGCCGGACCGTCGCGGCATATTTGCCCAGCGAAATCGCCCGCAGAGAAAGATCAAGCAGCATCAACGCGACCGGCTTGCGCTTGTAATTGGAAAAGCTGCCGCTCGGCGCCATCATGCCTTCCGCATATTGATAAAGCGTCCCGTCAGCGCGGCTAGCGAAAATAATGCCCGCGCCGTCGGGTGAGGCCGCGGCGAGATCGTCGAGTTCCGCCGGCGCATCCGGCTCGACGGAGTCCGGGTGGCCCAGACTGGTTTCGACCGGCTGCGCCCGCCCATTTTTGAGGTCGCTGAGCGACCATAAAGTCGCGCGCCCCGTATGCGCGTCGATCGCGTAGGCGAAAGTTCTGGTGAACAGAAGCTGATCGGCGCCCGTCGAAAATCGAAGCGGCAGCGTGACATGTCCTGTTGCGAGGTCGATGACACTCGCCCTGCCGTCGCCAAGGGCGAGCACCATTCGGCCGCCATCGAAGATCGACAGGTCGCGCACATTATGTTCGAGGCGCAGACGCTTTTCGACGCCCGTCGCCTCGGCCTCGGGATCCAGAAAGGTGAGCGCGCCATCGGCGCTGGCGACGATGATGCGGCGCGCGAGCGCGCTGTAGGCCGACGCTGTGGGCCTGGCGTCTAGGCTCCAGATTTTTGAGCGCGTTTCGTCTTCGCGCCAGACAAAGGCGCCATCGTCACGCATGATGAAGACGCCATCGAGCGCCTGATCGATTCCTGCTTGCGCATCCGCCGTCGCGCGGCCATGCGACGCCGGGAGAAGCGTGGCGCTTGAGGGCAGCGGCTCGAATATGAGCGCCGCATCGGATTTCGTAAGATCGAGATGCGCCAACTCCTTGCGTCCCGGCAGGCTGATCCAGAGGCGGCGGCCTGAACTCTCCAGCGCAAGACTGCGCGCACGCCCGTCTTCGGTCAGCGCAATCTCGCGCAATATTCGACGCGTCTGAAGATCGACGCCGACAAGCTTCGACGATTCGACAAGAATCCACAGTTCCATGCGGTCCGCCGCATGCGCCCAGGCAATCGGCTTCGCGCCGAGACTGACGATGGATTCTAGTTTCGCATTGTTCAAGCCGACAAACGGATTGATGAACGCGACCACGCCATCATCGTTGAGCGTCAGCAGGCGATAGGCGGCGAGATCGATATCTGCGCGCTGCCCGATTCCTTGGCCCACCATGGCGGCGACCCGATCGGCGCATGGCGTTTCAGCATCGGAGAGCGCGGCGCGGCTCCGATGCAGCCAGCCCGCGAGCTGGTCGGGCTGATATTGCAGGGGCGCGCCCGACCGCGCGTCCGCAAGCGCGACTTCCAGCCTGCCCAGCCCGCCGACTTTGGCGCCGCCGCTCGGCGTGTAGCGCCACTGAATTCTAACGCCGTTATCTTCAGCCTCGGCGGTCTGCGATTCATCGGCCAGGGCGGGACCGACCACGCACGAGATGGCCGCGAGAATTCGCATGAGCGCCGACGCGCGGCCATATCTCGGCGAACCAGAAATTCCACGCATCATCAGGGCGTCCCGTAGAGCGAGGACAGGGCCAGGAATTTGAATTTGCGATTGCCCATGAGCGTTGCATCGAAGCGGACTTCTGCGATCCTCTCAGCGCCAGACGCTTTCGCGCCGACGAAGGGAGCCGAATCTTTCTCGCCATTCATGAGCGGCGCGTCGCCTGTGAAGCCGTGTCCTGAAAAGGACGTCCAGTTTCCGCCCACCGGCAGCACCCACATCACGGCGTGCAACGGAAGTCCGGCCGGGAGATTCGGCCCATACACGGCGACGAAGGCGCCGACGCCCCGCACCGGATTGGCGAAGGTCAGCGTAAACGGCGTATCGTCCGGGAGGGCGGAAGCGCTCGGATCATTGGCGACGATGATCGCTTCGCCGTCGCGCAGATTCAGCCGGATATCGCCGTTGTCGCATGAGCGCCGCTTCGCGGCCCGTCCATTCGCATTGATCATCAGGACGCCGCCATTTACCGCGTAGATTGGCTGGCCGTCGACCGGTTGCTTGCCGACCGGCGCGCCACCTGCGCCTGTGGACCAATCGACAATCGCGCGACGTTGGACATTGAAAGCCTTCGGCTCATCGACAAATGTAAGTCCTGCCATTTTACCCGCCCCTATTCGCTAAGGCTTGATTTTGGCGAGCCCGATTTGGGCTGGACGCGGAGTATCCCCCACAACCCTCCGTCGAACAGGAAACTCGCCTCGCTGCGGAACAGGTAGTCCATCGGCTGCTGAGCGGCGCCGCCGGCGTCGACCTGCAGCGTCACGCCCATCATGGGTCCGAAGCCGTTGTAAACGCCCTGACGGATCGACGATCCCTTGCTTGGATCGAACACACGGGAGTCGTCGGACCACGGGTACGGATTCCAGCTATGTCCGCTGAGCTCCAACCCTTGCTGACGCGTGTGTCCGCCGGGATGAACGATATTGAGTCGAACCTTCTCGCCGGCGAAAGCCTCCATCACCGGCGTTTCGGGATCGCAAGGATTCGTGCGCCATGGCGCCGGAGGGACGCCTGCTACGCAAGGTCCATTTTCGCCAATGCGGGCCGAACTCAACACGTTGCTGTAGTCGAACGCGGTATTGCGTTCGGGGAAGTCGACGCTCGGATCGCCGCCCCGGCGCGTCCAAAGCGGCTCCGTCTTGTAGTTGATGGCTTTCACGCCATAGTCGTCGGGCTCTTCCGCGCCAGCGAGATTGGGAACCGGATATCCGCCGCGTGTGGCGCTCACCGCATCCTGCATAATGAGGACATGGTCGACATAGGGCTCTTTGCCGGGCGCGCAAATTCTCGCGCTGACGCCGCCCGGGAACTTCGTTTCGCCAGGCGAGGCCTGCTTGTCCGAACCGCACACGTCTGATCCCTCGGGACCGATCACCAACGCGCCGACGAGACCATGCGCGGGGTGCTTGATCGGATCGCCGAAGCTGCGCAGCGGCAGCGCGCCGAACTCGATCGCCTTGCCGACGAGCTTTCCGTCTTCGACCGTGAGATCGGTCGCGCTCCAGATAAACGTCCTCTTGCATCGCGCTTCGCCGACGCCATCGACACACGGCGCAACCAGCGATCCCTGGCGCGCAAGTGTATCCGGTTTCGCATTCAGCCAATCGGCCGCGAGCGCAGAATTGATCGATTTGAAGAAAGCCGCGCCGTTCAGACCAACATTGCTGCCATCCGCCTGAATGACATGCTGCGCGACACGAGGCGCCGACAGCCCCACCGAGCCAGACATGCGGAACTGGTTGATATTGAATCCATCCGTGATCATCGGAAGAAAGTTGTGATAGGCCCATTCCTCCGGGACGGTTCCTTTCTTCGCATCCGGACCATCATCCATCTTCGCCGGCAGAAGATTGCGCAGATTGACATGCATGCAGTCGCCCGCCGCAGCGCGCAGCACCAAAGGCTCCAGCTTTTTTTCTCGGAACTCCGCCTGCATGTCGCCGAGAACGGCGCCATTGCCTTTTTTGAACCATGCAGATTCGTGGTCGTCGCATTTCTGCTTTGCGTCGCCGTCGCAATAGCCTTCGCCATTGAGCACATAGACGACGCCCTGCGCGTCATTCAGATCGAAACGCGTGCTGTAATTGATGCCCCGCGCGTCTTTCCCGTCACAGGCTTTATAGAGATCGCAGGCGCGGACCGCGCTGACGTCGAAGAAGCGATGCCGACGATTCTCCGAATCGGGGCAGATATCCTCCATGTCGCCGTGACGCGCTGGGCTTGCCTCCTGGCGTAGCGGCGCGAGGAAGCTTTTGGGCGTGAAGCTGACACGTTTTGTGCTCGCCGTTTTCAGTTCCGACGTCGCCTTGTCCGGCTTCGTGAAACTTCTCATCACGCCCCACAGTCCATCCCACAACTGATCGACCGAGGAGCCGAAATACAGATAATCCGTATGTGGGCTATCGAGCCGATTGACGTTGATGTCGAACTCGAAATGTTCGGAGATGCCGAGCGCCTGTGCGTTGACGAAGCCCGAATTGTTCTCGAGGGCCTTGGCGGCGCCGTTCCATACGCCTCCGGCGAGGCGAGGCCATTTCAGCCCGTTCATGGTGAACACATGCTGAGCCTCCTGCGCGCCCTGAATGAGGCGAATTTGAACCGGATCGCGCTCATAGACCGGTAGAATCGGCGTCGCTGGATCGCCGAAACGGCGCCAGGGTTCGAGACGCGACTGTTTCAGCCTTTCCGGGCAACCCTCCTTCGCGTTCATGAGATCGACCGGATAGAGCATGCAGTTGAATTCGCGGCGCCACTTCTCCGCCGAGGAAACCACCTTATCGAGCTTCCCTTCGATCGGCGTGCCTTTGAGCAGCTCTCGCGTCGACGGCGCGACGGCGATTTTCATCGGCTTCGTGGCAAGCTCCTCGTCGCGCCTGGCGTGCACCGCCGTGCTCATGCCGTTCGCCGGATCGCCGAGACAATCCTGGTCGCCGCTTTCGAGCCTGCAGGGAGTCTTGAGGTCGGAGCGCTTCGTCGCCTGTGAATAATCCCAGCCGCCAAGCTGCTTGCTGATGGTTTGGTCTGCGAGACGCAGCGCGAGCGGCTCGTGACGATAGTTGAAATATTGGCTGCCCGGGTCTTCCGAAGAGATGCCCAGCGGTCGCGCAAGCGTTTTGGCGACATGGCGCTCTCCGAAGCGAATGGCGCTGTTGTCACGCAAGCCGCTATCGCCGCGCGGCTCCGGATTGATCGGCTCGAGCGCCATATTATAGGCGATGCCGAAATCCGCGACCGCCAGCAGGAATTCGCGGCGCGATTCATGTGCGTCGAGCGACTCCTTGCAGGCCGGGCTCTTATAGCGCTGCGCGTCGGAGAAGCAGGCGGGCGTCAGAATATTCGCCATCGTCCCGGTGGGGCCGCCATCGGTTCGGATCCGGAGCGGCGCGTGAACGGACGCCACAACCGGCGAGAAGGGATCCGAGCCGCCGATGAGCTTGTCGCAAATGAGCGACCGCCCGGGATCGCCGGAACGCAAATGACAGTTGGGCGGCTTGCCTGACGAAATTGTCTCCGCGAGCTTCTGCGGTTCGAGATTGAGGCGCGTCCAGAGAGAGTTGGACGGCTCGATCACGAGGCCCGCGTAAAGTCCATGCTGCTGATGCGAACTCGGGCCCATATGATCATGCGTGAAGACGGTGCGGAGCGTATCGTCCTTCCCGTTACGACGATTGACGATCGGATCGGCCCACCAGCGCTGCGTTGTGCGCTGCGCGCCGCAGAAAGGATGCTCCTTGTCGAGCAGATGCTCATAGGCTTCATCGCTGAGCGATCCCTGCGGCGGACACTGGCCGCGCCTAAGCAGGTTGAGGCTCTGCTTATCTGCGCCAATGTCGCCGATCTCCATCGCCGCGACGCCGCCATTCTTCGTATCCTTGGGATCGTTGAACAGCGGATGGACTTTCGGATGCAGCTTCTCGGCAGGGTTGGTCGTCGTGCGATTCACGGCGAAGATTCGCTCCCGGACTTCATCCGGCGAGAAGGTCGAGTCCTCGTAATTGAAGCCGTTGCCGGAGCCGTCGGACGCCGTCACGTCGAACTTCACGAGATGGATATGCTGTCCGATCGTATCGGTCGGCGTATAGATCTGGAAATCGTCGACCGCCAGTGCGCTTGGCGCGAAGTTCGACGATTTGAAATTGATGCATTCACGGGAATTGGCTCGGAAGAAGAGCGGCTCCGGCAGCTGCGTGCGCGTATTGGGATCGATGACATTCTTGATGTCATTTTCCAGAATGACGATACGGCCTTGCGGATCGAACCAGCCATGCTTGTTGTAAGTGAGTTCGGTCTGGATGAACGCTGCACGATAGCTGCGCTCCGGCGTGTCATCCGTCGGACAAGGATCGGCGAAGGGCGCGCCGGGCTTTGGCGGGCGCGAATTGACGAAGAACAGCGGCGGACGCGCTTTTGTCTGCGTCGGCGTCAGACTTGCGACATCCGTCTGGTAGGCCCGCGTCCCCGGCCACTGGTCGGGATAGGCGGCGGTTGCGTCGACAGGCTTCAACTCGGCGAGCTGCCCCTGATGGAAACGCATCGCCTTCCGCTCTTCCGGTTCGCCTGTCTGATTCAGCTTCCTTATGGTCAGCTTTTCCCATCCATAGGCGAGAAGCGAAAGCGCCGCCGGGTCCTGCTTCGCCACGCGCTGCGCAATGACCTGCGCGGCGTCGCCGCCTTTGGTCAGCGCATGCTCGGGATTAGCCTTGAGCTTTCCGTCGACGACGATGTGACGCGGAAGGCCGCCGTCAACGATCAGCTCCTGCTTCGGCGCGGGCGCGTTCTGCCAGTCCTTCGCCCACCGCTCGTTCCAGTTCTTGTCCGCGACGTCGATGTCGAGCGGCGGTTGCGGCGGCCGGTGGCCCGCCTCGCCCGGAATGTAAAACGGATAGCCGCGGAAGGCGGCGGACGGCATCGGCGCCAGCGCAAAGCCCGGCAGCGGGACGAGCGCCGGCGTCTGCGTGCCTTCAGCGATCTCGCCATCGGGCAGATTCATCATCGATGGATCGTTGTCGGGGCCGATCGGCTTGTCCGCATGATAGAAGCCCGGCTTGCCGTCTCGGAACGCGTCTTGCACGCGCCATAACTCCCACATGCCCTGCGCGAAGTGCGGGTAAAGGTGGCAGTGGAAGATTGAATCGCCCGGCGTGTAGTTCCTGTTGCCCGAGCCGCCGAAGGCGATGCCGTAACTGAAGGTCGCGCCTGGCGAGATCGTTTGCGAATCGAGGTAGCTCGAACCAGGATTGGCGGAGTCCTGGAACCATTGATGCGCGTGCAGATGGAAGATGTGCGTCTCTTTCGGTCCCGCGTGAATGTTACGGAACTTCACCGGGTCGCCGAGATAGGAATGATGCACATTCGACGGATCGTCGGGATAGCGTGCGCCCTTCGGCTTGCCGGTTTTTTCGTCGTAAGCGAGGATTAGCGCGGGATCGCCATTCGCCCATGAGGTCAGGAAAAACTCCTCCGCCCGGCATTCGGGACAATTTGCGACAGGACCAGTCTTGTGAAAGGCCGGAGTCGCCGCTGCCGCGACGCCCATGCTTGAAACGCCATAGTTGATGCCCATGCCGTCACGCACCTGGTGCAGGGGGTTGTTTTCGTCGGCGAGCTCAGGAAAAGCCTGTTCGGCATGGACTTCATCATGGAAAATGACGGTGAATTCGCGGAACGGACTGTCGCAGTCATGGCCATGCGCATTGGTTTTGCAGTCGGGATCGGAGCCTTCCTTTGGGACGATGATCGCGTTCAGATCGGTGTGAACGATGTTGTTGTCATCATCGAGGATGGCGAGAATCGGCAGCGACTTTCCATCGGTCGACCGCTTCCGCTCGTAATCGAGACGAGAATAAGCATGGTGATCGGGCCCGGCATTCTCGCGAACGAGTTGTATCTCATCATGCGTCACCTGCGAGCGATACCAGCGCGAACCTTGCGGCTCGACATGCACGGCGCCAAACAGCCCCAGCCCGATCTGACCGCCATCGCCTTCGCCGCCGACGGGAGCCGCCGTCGAGTAGGCGAAAAATGCGCCTTCGTCGCTCGCGACCCATCGCGACACGACCGTCTGGCCGGGCTTCGCCAGGGAGCCGATATCGAAACTCTTTTTGACCTCGTCGCTCGTGGTCCGGTTGAAAATCACGCCCTGCTTTCCGGGGCGGCCGACATTCGTGCCGTCGCCGCCACAGGCGACGTCACGCGGACATTTGGCTTCGGAAATGGGAGCGACCGACAATCCCGTAATATGGAATGACGCCGCCCGCGTGCGCGGCGCGTCGACGCTGACTTTCTGGGGCGCGGACAATTTGTTCGAGGCAGGGGCTCCAGCGAGCGCATTCACATGTTCCGGCAAGCGCCCGTCGTATTCTGGCGGAAGCCCGCCTTGCTCTTCCGCGGACGGCGAAAGAAGATTGGTGAAGGTTACATTAAGGCAGTCGCCCTGGTTCACACGCAGGACGAGCGGTCGCGGCCGCTTGGCGGATCGCAGCTTGACCTGCCCGGGTTTCAGCTCTTTCCCGCCATCCAGCGCAACGACATCGCTGCGCAACGCGAAAAGCATGCCGGCCGGCACATAGGCGGAGTAGCGATTGAGGACATAGGCCTGCTCGAGGGCGACAATATCGGCTTTGACGATGCCGGCGCACATGTTCCGATCACCCGCATCTGAAACATCTTGCTTGCGATCGTCCCAATAGGAACAAGCCGTCAGGCCAATGCATGCGGACATGATGAACAGTGCGCGGATCACGCGCGCGAATCCGAAATCCTGCATATTCTTAAACCTGTAAATGTGATCAAAGATTTCGGCCAGATCATAACGGGCGGCCAAAAAATCACAAAATCCCGATAGGCGTAACGCTTAAGGAGCCCCGATCGTTCCGTCTGGCCAGGGATTGGCGGCCCACTAGCCTTTGCACCTGAATGTGCACATGCGCTCGCCGCCAACTTGATGCAATGGGCTCGGTGACCGGACGGCGTTTCTCAACACGCAGCGCATTGTAAGCCAGGTTCCATCGACCAAGAAAGCGACGTCGAGACGACGCACCATGATCCGCGCAATCTGATCCGGCGCGGGACCTTCAAAGAATTCCATGGCGACAGCGGGATCCGCGCCGCGCCCCGCCGCCATAGCGTTCGTCACCGCATGGTCGATTTCGGCGAACGCGGCCCGCGTCCGATCGAAGCAATGTTCGCCGGCGACTGTCAGTCGGACGCCGGTTAATTGTCGTTCGAACAGAGATACGCCCAGTTCATTTTCGAACGCCTGAACGCGGCGACTAACGGCGGATTGACGCACCCCAGCGCCCGGGCGGCGTGACTGACGCTTGCATGGTCGACGACGAGAGGCGTCTGCGAAATCGAGACGAAATCGATCGCTTTGTCCTCTCGTGTCGATCGTCTCGATGTTTCACTCGGTTGGCGGATGCGCCGTGGGGGATTCGAATGTCGAGCCATGGCGTCACGTCAATATTTGTAACTGAGGCTTGCGGCGATGGTCCGCGGCTCGCCATGGTAGAGCGCGCCGTTTGAGGTCCAGTTCGGCTGGTTGGTGAAATTGGCGGCGTTGATTTCGAGCTTGAGATTGTCGTTGAGGGCGTAGCCGAGCGAGGCGCCGAGCATTTGCTGCGGCGCGAGGGTGAAGCCATAGGTGTTGGGCAGCGTCGCTTCGAGGCGGCTGGCATAATAGTAACTGGCGCCGAGTTCGAGGCCCTTAAGCTCGCCGGCGTCGAATGCGTAATTGGCGGAGAAACTGTAGACGCGCCTTGGCGCGCCCAAGAGATCGCTGCCCTGCTGCGAGGGGATGTTGTCGTCCTTGGAGACGAGCGCGTGCAGAAAGGTGGCGACGGCGTTGATCTTGAGATTCGGCAGGATCTCGCCGCCGAGATTAACTTCGATCCCGTGGCTGTGCTGCTGGCCGGTGACGACCGAATAGAAGCCGCTGGGATTTGCGGGATTGGGAATCGCGACATTATCGCGGGTGACGTCGAAAAGCCCAACCTCGAAACTCATCTTGCGGTCCAGGAACTCGCGTCGCAAGCCTAACTCATATTGGGTGTCCTGCTGCGGCGGCGGCGCTTCGCCGCTTTGGATGCGCACGCCGGTGTTGGGGATCAGCGATTTGCCGTAAGCGGCGAAGAACTGCGTCTCCTCGTCGGGCCGATAGAGAATGCCGGCGCGTGGGCTGAAATAGCCTTTGGTCCCCTTGCTCAAGCTCGATGTCGGCTCTCCCGTCAACGCGCCGAAGGGATCGAAGACGCGTTCGCGCTGGGCGAGGAGATCGTAACGCCCGCCGATCAAGATGCGCCAGTTCTCGTTCAGATCGATGAGGTCCTGGCCATAGACCGACCGGCTCAAGGCGCGCGCGACGCCATTCGACCAGAACGCCCCGGCATAACTGACGCCCGGCGAGTAGACGGGGAGGAAAATATTGAGCGGCGCCGCCTCATAGCGCGCGACGTCATTGTTGTAGCCGAAATAGAAGTCCCACTGTTCAAGGCCGAGAAAGACGGTGTGGGAGAGAATGCCCGTGTCGAAGCGGCCGTTGAGGCGCAATTGCGCGTCGAAACTGCGGTTGGCGGTGCGGGCGCGGACCGGATTGCCGAAGATCACGGATTGGAAGCCGTCATAGCCCCAGCCGGTGAACCAGCCCCAGCGGTCGGCGTAGAGAAAATAATCGACGACCGCCGCGACCTTCCAATCCTTATTGAAGGCGTGTTCATAGCGCAAGGTGAGATCGTCGAAAAAGGGCGTTTCATGTTCATTCGCCGGAAGTCCGGCGTAGAACTCTTTGGGGACATGCAGAAACACCGGGTCGGCGGGCACGCCGTCGCGCCAGACGAGCCGCGCGCCATTGTGCTCGGCGCGCAATGTCGCGCGGTCGCCGTTATCGGCGGTGAAAGCGAGCATCGGCGCGATATCGAAGCTGCGCGTGCGCGTGAAATCGACGAAGCTCCCGAGGCTCTGGGCCGAGCCGGTCATGCGAAACAACAGGCTCTTGTCGTCATTGAGCGGCGCGTTGACGTCGGCGGTAAACCTGGTGACGGCGAAACTCGCCTTGGTGGCGACGGCGCGCGCGAAGGTCTCCTGCGTTGGCGCCTTGCGGATGTAATTCGCCGCGCCGCCATAGCCGCCGAGCGCCTTGCCGAACAGCATGGCGCCCGGCCCTTTGAAGAATTCGACGTGATCGACGGTGGAGAGATCGACGTCCTGGGCGGTGAAGCCGTGCGAGGCGCCGTCGAAGAGCGTCAGTCCGCTCGGAAACCCGCGCATGACGAAGCTTGGCGAAAAAGCCGAGTTGGTCGCCGGCGCGTTGACATAGACGCCGCTCTGGTCGCGCCCGAGCGTTTGCGCATTGGGCGCGTCGGCGCGCCGCTCGACTTGGCTGCGCTCCTTGTTCTGCTCTTTGCTCTGCTCCTTGTTCTGCTCCTTGTTCTGCTCTTTGGCGCCGCTCTTCTCTTTGCCGCGCCTCTTGCCCTCGCTTTGCAGTGTCTCCTTGCCTTCGTCCTCCCGCGGCTCCTCGGCGCGCGCCTGCGCGGCGCCGACGCATATACAAAGCAAAGCGACGAGCGTCGCCCTCATGCCGCGCCAGGCGGCGGCTGTCGCCGGCGCCCGGCGCGCAAGCGGGCGGGATGTCTGCGCTCGAGCGCGACTTGCGCCAGCGGCGCGATGAAGCTCGAGGCCTCGCTATCCTCGGCGATGGCGAAGCGGCACATGACGCCGCCCGCGTCGCCGGCGTCGAATATATCGAGAATGACGAGTCGCGTCGCGCCGCGCGCGATGACGCCGCGTTCGCGCAGAAAAGCGATGAGCGTCGGCCTGGCATGGGCCGAAAGCGGCAGCGCGCGGCGCAGATGATGGATGAAATGACCGCGTTTGACCTGATCGACATCCATTTGTCGCTCCATCAATAAGTCAGTCCATGCGCAAAAAACCACGCGCGCTTCACTCCGCCGGCGCAGGCCGCGCCGCCGTCCGCCGCACATGCGCCAACCGCGCCGAACGCTTCTTCCACCAGATGTAAACGCCGGTGACGGAGAGCATGGCGATGACCAGCCCCAGCACGCAGACGAAGATGCGGTAGGGAAGACCGAAGAGATTGGCCGTGTGCAGCTCGACGAGCCAGGTGGTCAGCGTCGTTCCGCCGCGATGCCCCGTCGGCAGGCTAAGGGTCCTCAGTTCGCCCGAGCGCGAGTCAAACAGGATCGAGGTCGAGCCCGCCTTGTCGCCAATGTCGCGGGACGAGCGCACGCGATATTCGTAAAGGCCCTTTTCGCTCAGATTGTAGAGCGCCAGCGGTCGTTCGATCGCAAAGTCGTGCTCGCGCGCCATATCGGCCATCAGCCGCTCGCCGGTCGCCTGCGCCGCCTCCCATGCCATCGGCGGACGCGCGTCGGTCTGCGGCGTTGCCGCCTGCGCCCAGACCGGCGGCTCGTAATCGAGAACGAGCTGCGTCGCGCGCGTATAGAAATTTGGCAGCGTAAAGAAAACGCTCGACCAGGCGTAGACGAGCAGCATCGCCCACAGCCACAGGCCTGCGGCGCGATGCAGATCGAAGTTGACGCGGAAGAAGGAACTCTTGAGCCTCACCAGCCATGACGGCGTCCAGCGCGCGAAGAAGCCTTTGCGTGAGCGTTCGCCGCGAATAGGCAACGTCAGATAGAAGCCGACGAAACAGTCGAGCGTCCAGATGAGCGCCACCGCGCCGAGAATCCACTCGCCGATGCCGCTCATCGCGAGATACATGTGCAGGCCGTAGACGAAGGGCATGATGTCGTTCTTGCGTCTGGGCAGCCCATGCCATGTGACGCGCCCGAGTTCACGGCCATCGATCGGATAGAGATGGATGTATTCGAAGTCGAGCGGCGGCGCGCCGTCGCGCGCCTCCATGCCGATCTGAGCGGAACCAGGGTAGCCGAGATACACGGTGCGCGCTTGCGCGCCCGGAACCAAGGTTTCAGCGCGCCTTGCGAGGGCTGCTGCTTCAAGCTCTATCCCGGCGCGGGGGACGGGATAGAGCTCGGGCGTCAGCCATTGATTGATCTCAAGCCAGAAGGCGAGCAGGCTTCCCGTCAGCCCGACCACGATCAGGAAACCCGCCATCGCCAGTCCCGCCCAGCGATGCAGCCATACGAACAGCGCGCGCGGCATCGCTAGAACTCCACTCTGATCTGCCCAGTCGCGGTGAAAGGCGCGGCGGGCAGCGCGTTGAAACGCGCCGACGCGTTAAAGTAATTGTCGACGCCTGAAAAATATTGCGCATTGTTGATGTTCTTGAGATTGAGCTGAGCGGTGACCTTATGGCCTTCGACAAGCGTCGCGTAGCTGGCAAAACCGTCGAGCCGCGCCCATCCGGGCAGCAGAAAAGTATTTTGCAGATCGCCCCACACATGCGTCGAGGCGGTTACGCCGACGCCTGCGCGTAAACCAAGGCCATTTTCGCCGAAATCGTAAGTGGCGAATATTTTTCCCGCGTGGCGCGGCGCATTGACGAGGTGATTATACAGGAAGCCGCTGCCGTACGGATCCAGGGGATCCTTAGCGGAGTCTGAAATCACCTTCGCGTCCATATACGCATAATTGGCGATGATCGCGATGCGATCGTAAACCCGCCCGATAACGTCGAGTTCGATTCCGCGGCTACGTTGCAAACCTCCCGCCGTAACGGCGGCTGGATTAGCCGAGGAAAAATCCCGGGTCAGAACGCCGGACTTGGTGATTTGATAGAAGGCGAGCGTCGCCGATAGGCCAGGAAGAGGCTCCGACTTAAGGCCAACTTCCCATTGCTTGCCGCGCTGCGCCGCAAACGGCTGCCCGTCGGCGGAGATGCCATTGTTCAGGCCAAATGACTGCGAATAGCTCCCATAGACGCTGAGCTGAGGCAAAACGTCATAGACGACGCCAGCGCGCGGGCTCCAAGCCGTATCGACTAGCGTTGGCGAAGCGAGACGATCAGCGATCGCCAGCTGTTTGCTCGAATTGTAGAGAGGCGCGCCCGTGACGTCGTCGAAGCCGCCATCTACGCTTCCGACCGTCACGTCGCCAACATCATAACGCGCGCCGAGCATCACATGCAGCGTATCGAACCAAGTCACATGGTCCTGAACATAGAAGCCCTTTTGCCGGGTGAGCACCGACGAATGGCCCTTGAAACCAGTGCCGGCTAGGGCGTCCCAATAGGCGAAGGCCGGCACGGTTCCATAAACCGGAGAGAACATATCGATGGGATAGGTTCCGGCTCCACTACTGAAATAATAGTCGTAATAGCCGTTTAGATAATCGAGCCCCATCAGGAAAATATGCTTCCCGCCGAGCGCGGTGAACTTGCCCTCCAGATCGATGTTCGTTGAAAATGCGTTGCCGTTTATGAATTGATATTGCGCATAGCGCTGCAGCGTCCGACCGTCGGCATCGACGCAATAGGTTATGTCGACACAGAAGCCTACAATATTAGGCTTGGAGAAATACGGCGTCGCCGCGTAATTGAAACGGTTGGTGACCTTCCAATCCTCATTGAGGTTTTGTCTGAATTTGTAGCCAATGTTGAAGCTGTCGATCCGGTCGCGCGGATCGTTCGGCTCCTGAAAGGAGCGGCTCAACGGAATGGGCGCGGGACGGGCACCGATAATCGGGACGCCTGTGTCGCTTTGTGCATGTTGACCGAGAAATTGCGTGTCGACGGTAAACTCCGTCCAGTCGCTCGGTCGATAGCTGACGACCGGCGCGATGAGCACGCGCTCTCCGCCCTGAAAGGTCCGGAACGATCTGTTATTCTGGTAAGCGCCGGAAACGCGGTAAGCGAGACCCGGCACTTGCGCCACCGACTGCGAAAAATCCCATTGCGTGCGATAGTAGTCGAAAGAGCCGATCTGCTGCTCGACGCGATAGAGCGGATGACTCAGCGGTTCTTTGGTGATGAGATTTATAAGGCCGCCGGGCTCCGCGCGCCCGTAGAGAACGGAGGCCGGACCTTTCAAGACCTCGATGCGCTCCAGGTTGGCTGTGTCGAACCCGCCTGGATTGCCCTCGCCAGCCGGTATCGCGAGGTTATTGCGATAGATGTAAAGGCTTCTAAATCCGCGAATGGTGAAATTATAGCCTTCCAGTTCGTTGCTGTTCGAATGAACGCTGGGCACGTTCTCGAGAGCTTCTTGGATATTGGTGTCGTTCTGGTCAATCATGACCTGCTTGGGAACGACATTGATCGTGACAGGCGTCTCCCTGATCGGGATATCCGCCTTTGTGCCTGTCGAGGCGTTTCGCACGACATAGCCTTCCTCCGGCGTCTTCGGCTCGCTTGGGAAGCGAGATGCAACCCCCGGCTCTGAATCCGCCGCCGCGCCGGCGGCGGCCGCGCTCGGCGTCGAATTGGGCTCTCCCGCGCCGCGTGTCGTCGGCGCGCGACGCGCTCCACCAACGTCGATCGTCGGCAGCGCTTGTTGGGCGCGGGCGTCATAAGAGATGAGCAAGGTCAGCGCGCCGGCGGAAACGCCGCGCAGCAATATCGAGCGAAACATTTGTAATTCTCCTGACGCGGCGACTTGCGCCCGCGTGAACCGAGACGAAGGGATGCGGCCAAGGAGAGCTGTCCTCGGGGCCGCGTTCAGTCAGTCAGGAGAAAAAGGGCGGCGCTTGCGACGACCACGAACTCGCCCAGCCAATCGGCGGCGAGTCGGGAGCGTCGTCGAACCGGCGCGCTATTGAGACGAGCACCCTGGACGGCAGGGTAATCGCCACGGCGCCTTGCGCCACGCCATGAAACGACGCCCCGTCGAAATTGCGCGCGCCGCACAGGACGCAGCATTGGGAGTGGTCGCGGCCTGGCGCCGGCGACCTATCGCCGCCATGCGTGTCCGCCGCGCAAGTCGCGCCGAAGAAGGAGGTGACGAAGCTCGTTCCGCCATCGCCGCGACTGGAATGCGCAAGAGACGCGCCGATCGCCGCAAGACCCTGCAAAACGACGAAGAGAGCCACGACAATCGCGACGAGCGGGCGCGCCGAGGGCGCTTGGCGGCGGCTCGTCTCCTTTCGCTCGATCATCATGCCTGCTCCACGCCCGAATTCGTCTTGCCCGACCGGATCGCTCGATCCGCCGGGCCGCGTCCTGATTGCAGACGTAGGGCGAAATGGTCCCGCGAAAGTTACGTGGGAAAGCGCGCATCAAAAATGCGGCGGCTGTGGCAATGGCGCCACAGTCCGGACGATCCTCGTCCTGGTTCGATTTTCCGGTCCTGCGCCTGGGCCGTTGCAAACATCTTCCGCTTCGCTATGAAACAGCGGCGTGACGGGTCGTTCGGATCATAAGCGACGAACCTCGAACGCAGGCCAGCTGGGAGCGGCGCCCATGCGAATTCTGTTGGTCGAGGATCATGTGGAATTGGCGAACCGGATCGCCAGGCGAATCAAGCGCGCGGGCTTTGTCGTCGATCATGTCGATACGATCGAAGGCGCCGCTTGCGCGCTCGACGACTGTCGCTATTCCGTCACCTTGCTGGACCGAAAACTGCCCGATGGCGACGGGCTGTCCCTGGTTTCACGTATCCGCGAGAAACAACCGGGCAGCCGCATCTTGATGCTGACCGCGCTCGACGCCATCGACAATAGAATCGAGGGCCTGGACGCCGGCGCCGACGATTATCTGACAAAGCCGTTCAACCTCGATGAGATGATGGCGCGCATCCGCGCCACTCTGAGGCGGCCTGGAGGCGACCCTGCGCCGCCCGTTGAAATCGGCGCGCTGTCCTTCGATCTCGACGCGCGCACGGCGTCGGTAGCGAACCGTCCGGCCGTGTTCTTGCGTCGCGAACTGGCGCTGCTCGAAGCGCTGGTCAGGCGCGCCGGCCGCGTGGTGTCGCGGGAGACGCTTATCTCGGGAATCTATGAACTCGACGAGGAGATACAGCCGCATTCGTTGACGACGCTCGTGTCGCGCCTGCGCGCACGACTGCTCGAACTGAACGCTGGCGTGGAGATTCACTCGGCGCGCGGCCTCGGATACATGATCGCGAAGACCAAGGCGACGGTAAAGACGTGACGAGAGCCCCATCGCTTGCGCGCCGCGTCGTCGGCTATCTCGTCATCGCGCAGCTCGTTGCATTCGCGATCGGGTGGATTGTCACGATCGGCCTGGGACTCGCCGACGTTGGGTATTTCAAGACGTCGTTCGATGAGCTGGCTGCGGTCCGTGTAAGCAAACTGGTGATCGCATCGCTGGTTCGCGGCGACGACAGGCTCGTCCATATCGAACCCATCCCCGAATTGCGCGCAGAAGGCCTACGCGCGGCCGGCCTGAAATTCGGCGCCTTCGACACCGCGCGAAACGAGCCTGTTGCGGGCTCGTCCCCGGAACTGGCGGCGGCTCTGGCGGGCGTGATTCAAATCAGCCCGATTCATACGCACTTCATCCTGCCCGGCGATCCAAGGACGACTTCCCTGGGACTTGTCGAGCCCAGATGGACCCCTTTCGGTCGGCTGCATATAGCGGTTTACCGGCAGAAATTCCGGTGGGACGACATCTTTCACGCAATCCTGGATGAACTGCAGTGGCTGGCCGCGTACCTTATCGCGGCAATCCTCATGTCGGTCGGAGCCGCCTGGTTCGCGGTGCAGCGTGGATTGACGCCCTTGCGCGCCGTCGCCGGCGAGGCTGCGCACATCGATATGAACTCGCTTCATCAGCGCCTTCCGGTCGGCGGCGTCCCCGCCGAAATCACGCCTCTTGTCGATGCGATGAACGGCGCGCTGGCGCGGCTCGACGCCAGCGCCATGCGGATGCGCCGCTATACCGCCAACGCCGCGCATGAATTGCGCACGCCGCTGGCGATCATGCGCGCGCGGCTCGAAGATACGGAAGAGCCGACTTTCAAGAGCGATCTGATGCGCGACGCGAGCCAACTTCAGGCCATCGTCGAACAGATGCTCATCGCCGCGCGATTGACCGAACGTCAGGCCGCGCTCGATCAGGAAGTCGATCTTGTAAAGACGATCCGGCAGATCGTTTCCGACTATTTGCCACTCGCGATCGAGTGTGACCGCAAGATCGAGTTCGAAGCGGGGGCCTCGCCGGTTGTCACGCGCGGCAATCAACGCGCGATCGAATGCGTTGTCGCCAATCTCATCGACAACGCTTTACGCGCGGAACCGGAGAGCGGGACCGTGCTGGTCCGGGTTGGCGACGATGCCGTGGTCGAAGTCATCGATCATGGCGAAGGCGTCGCGCCATCCGATCGCGAGATGATTTTCGAACCCTTCTGGCGCAGGAGCGAAGCGACGCCCGGCACGGGGTTGGGCCTCGCTATCGCGAAGGAGCTGATGGACAAATTTCAGGGGCGTGTCTGGGTCGAAGAGACCCCCCGCGGCGGCGCGACATTCAAGATGTCGTTTCCAAGAGCGAATTCGAATTGACGCCGCCGCCGTGTGCGCCAGGCCCGGAGCATGCGTTCTATTCTCCGAATCCGTCGCGGCGCGCGTTGAACCGCGCTTCGCTCGCCTCAACGCGCGCTGCAACTAAAATCACAAGGGCTTCGCGGCCCTTTTCTCTCAACCAGACCGGTACACTTTTACGCCGCCATCTGGCGCATTTTGTTCCCGTCGTTGACAGCTGCAATTTGCAGATCGGCGATGTGATCGGCAGCGGCGCGGTTTCCGGGCCCGGCGAAGGGGAGGCGGGCGTGCTGAGCGAGCTCAGCAAAGCCGGAAATGCTCCCGTGCCTCTGGGCGCCGGCGAGGAGCGCGCCTTCCTCGAAGACGGCGACACAGTCACCTTGTCCGGCTATTGCGCGAAGGACGGTTTCGCTCGGATCGGCTTTGGCGACTGCGTCGGCGAGGCGCGACCTGCGCCCACGCTGTAGAACCCGCCCGCGACGGCGGCGCCACGCGGCGTCGGGCATTGCGATGGCCGTGTCGGCGAGGGGAGATATGCGAATGTTCTCGATAACGATCCTGCCGAAGGCGGCGTGCAAATACACCATGAGGCAACCATGATCGATAGCTTCACCGTCGAGCACCATGAGCATGTCAGCCATCGCCCCTTCGAGGTCGTCGTCGCCGCCTTCGAGGCTGAGCTCGGCAGTGTCGAGGACGGCGCGATTCCAAGGGAAGTGGCTGCGGCGACGAGTCGAACCGACTTCGAGACCCGCATCAGACGCTATGAGGGTCGAAGCGGTTTCATGCGCTTCTTGACCAACGATCACGGCGCCTGGATGGAGAGGATGGGCGCGGAAGCCAAAATTCGTTCATATGTCATCGGCAATCCGCTGGTCGCTCAAACGATGATCGCACATGACCCCGGCGTCGGCCTCAACGTCCCGATAAGAGTCGTGATCTTCCAAGCATCGACTGGCGACGTTCGTCTGGCCTATGATCTGCCGTCATCTCTAATGAGCCGGCTCCACAACCAAGACGTATCCGCTGCAGCTCTCGAGCTCGACGCCAAGCTCCGCGCTTTGGCCGAGCTCGCAACGGGCGCCGTCGCCTGAGATCGACAAGGAAAGCTTGTCCGAAGCCCGAACGCACGGGACGTCGTCTAACGATTTTTCGCTGACCAACCTAAGGGTGATATGACCGATCTCGACGCAGCGACATCCGAGCGCGCGACGCTGAACGACAGCAAGGAGACGCGGGCCATCTATCGCGCGACGGGCGGACCGATTGAGACTGCGGAGCTGACCTATACGGCCGCCGGCGGCCGAGGGGCGAAGCGCGCCGGGGAGATCATCGTGAAGCGGTTGTGAGCGGATGGATCCGGCGCGGCAGCGCTTCAGGGGCGCAGCCTTCTGATCTGTCGCGCTACAAATTCGCAGCCTTGACTTGCGCCGGGACGCCGACCTATATCGCAAATTCTTCCAGACCGCTCAGGCGGGTCGGGGCGGAGTAGCTCAGTCGGCTAGAGCAGAGGAATCATAATCCTTGTGTCGGGGGTTCGAGTCCCTCCTCCGCTACCATTTTGGCATTTTATCACGTTAAATCAAAGCAGTATCATAATTTCCTGCTCCTCCGCGATACGCCGCGCCACTACCAAGCCGCTACCACATTCGCGTAAGATCGAAGGCTCTCGCGAGTTTGGTTTCTTAATAGATTGGCGGGTGAAGCCTTGTCGGGGCGGGCTGTTCACGCTTGGCGACGTCGTGGCCGAGGGCGAGAGCCCCCGGATTTAGCGGCCCTAGATCTTGAATTCATCACAAGTCCATGCGGGGACAGTTATGCGGGATCAGGGCTCTTGCATCGCCTCGATGAGATCCGACAAGGCGGCGCGAAGCTTGTCCGACAAAGTCAGATCGAACTCGATCTCTTTCGCGTGATCCCAAAGAACCCGCATCTCAGTCCTTTCCCGCAATAGAGGGACGCCCAGGCCAAGGACCGGAAGCGATGCAAGCGGCAAGGCAAAAATACGTGGTGCGCGATGGAGCGCCTGGGCGCCAAGAGTTAGAATTTCACGCGGCGTGCGCGTCGCGGCGCAGGGGAGGCGCCAAACGTGGCCGTAAACTTAACTCGCCTGCGTCGACGATGATTCTGATACGGGTTGTTTCGGTGCTGGAACATCACGATCGGGTTCGTCGGACAGCACTAGATGGGCGGGCAATTGCGGCTCGCGGTCGATAAGATCGGCGAAATGCGCTTCAAAGGTCCGTCCGGCAAGCGCCGCGTCAAGGCCCGCGAGCGCGGCCGCGATCAGAGCGGCTTCCTCTTCCTCAAGCACGCGCATCGCCGTGCCGAGATGGACGAGCACATGCGCGCCGGGAGGCTGCGCGCCGATAAGCAGCATGGAAATGCGCTCGGCCCGGCCGGCGCCTTCGCAAAGCGCCGACATATCGTCGCCCTCGATCACGCGCATCGGAACGCCAAGGCACATGGGAATCCGTCCGTCCGATGCTCAGTCGTCCGCGCGCAAGACTTTGCGGCTCGCATAGGCGACGCCAAGCGCGCCCATCGCGACGATGGAAATCCAGCCGAAGGCGACGGCCAGCGCGAGAAGATGATCCGACTGGGTGGCGATGTGCGTGAGGCTCTCGGCGAGCCCATACGGATGCACGCCCGGATGCGCCTTCGCCACGACAGGCGCCAGCGCCGCCGCGACGACGATCATTCGCAGGAAGCTCATGTCAATCCCTCCATTCGCCGACGGCGCCCGCGTCTCTGCGGCTCTCATAGCTCTGATGATCGATGTCATGCTTTAACAGCGCCCGTTCCGGCGACAGCGGTTCGGCGCGCCGGACGCAATCGACGCCCCATTCCAGCAGGATGTCATGCGCCGCCGTGACAGCGGCGTCGATCGCGCCGCGCACCGGCTCGGTGAGCGGACCGCCCCAGTTTTCGAGATCGAGCGGCTGGCAGCCGACGAGCGCGAGGCGCGAAGGATAATCGCCAAGGAGATCGGCGGCGCTCAGCACCTCCTGAAAACCGGTCTGATGCAGGCTCATCTTTTTCGAGCCGGTGAATTTCGGCACCTCGCCGTCACGCACGATCTTCAGCGTTCCAGGCGCAAGGCCGTAATCGATGGCGTCGAAAACGAGAAGGTCATCGGCTTCGCGGACAAATTGCACGAGATAAAGCCCTTGCGTTCCGCCGTCGAGAACTGTGACGTGTTCCGGAAGGGCGTAGCGACGGTGAAACGCCTCCACCGCGCGCACGCCAAAACCTTCATCTCCCCAGAGGATGTTGCCGATGCCAAGGATGAGAACGCGCCGCGCCACGGATCAGGCTCCATCCTTGAAATGACGTTCGCCCGAGACCATCGAGGAGATGATGCTCTGGCGCGACATGATGTCTTCGCGCACTGCCGCGTAGATGTGGATGATGATGAACGTGACGATCACATACATGCCGAGGTGATGCCAAGTGTGTACTTCCTGGCTGTTGGGCCAGATATAGAAGACCCAGCCGAAGAGCTTCGCCTCCCAGCTGTCGGCGCCTTCTCCTTCCGAATAGAGCGCGAAGCCCGTGACGATCATGAACGCCGACATTAGCGTATACATGGCGAACATCGCCGTCTGCGCCAACGGATTATGGCCGACATATTTCTTGGGCGCCTTTTCGAGGAAGGCGTACCAGCGGATTTCATGCGCGAGCTCTTTCCAGAAGGAGGCGCGCCAAACCGGCACGTAATAGATTTGCCGCGAATGCTCGTTGCCCATGAAAGCCCAATAGCCGCGCAGCAGAAAACCGACGGCCATGATCTGGCCCGCGGTGAAATGGGCGAAGCGGATGTAGCCCATGACGAAATGCTGCGACGCCTCGCCCGCGACGGTCGGCAAGGGAGAGCCGATCAGATAGCCGGTGACGATCAGAACCAGGATGGCGAGCGCGTTGACCCAATGCCAGAGCCGCACCGGCGCCTCATAGACATAGACGGTCGGCTGCGACACAACCCTCTCGCCGTGAGAATCGGCGACATCGATGCGCGAAATGTCGGTCATGAACCCCTCCTCAGCGCACCTGCACCTTCGCCATCTCCTGCCCGTCCTCGCTCATCACATGCGTCGAACAGGCGAGACAGGGATCGAAGGAGTGGATCGTGCGCAGGATTTCGAGCGGCTGCGCGGGATCGACCATCGGCGTATTCATGAGCGAAGCCTCGAAGGCGCCAATATTGCCGGCGGGATCGCGCGGCGAGCCGTTCCATGTGGTCGGCACCACGCATTGGTAATTGTCGATCTTCCCGTCCTTGATTTTGATCCAATGCGCCAGCGCGCCGCGCGGCGCCTCTGTGAAGCCGACGCCCTTCGTCTCCTTTGGCCAGCTTTTGGGCTCCCACTTCTCGACATTGGCGGTCGCAAGATCGCCAGCCTTGATATTGGCGATCAGCTTGTCGAAGAAATGCCGCATCTGATAGCCGGCCCACTGGCTCTCTAACGCGCGCGCCGCCGTGCGGCCAAGCGTCGAGAAGAGCGCGGAAGTGGGCAGCCCGAGATCGTGCAGCACTTTCTCGACCGGCTCCTTGAATTGCGGCTTGCCCTGCGCATAGCCGACCACCCAGCGCGCTAGCGGGCCGACCTCCATCGCGTGACCGCGCCAGCGCGGCGCCTTGATCCAGGAATATTTGCCGCTTTCGTCGAGCTCGATGATATTGGTCTTGGTGCCTTTGGCGTTCGGCCCGAGTTCGTAATGCGGCTCGGTGACGCCGTCCCAAGGATGCAGCCCCTTAGTTTCGTCGCCATATTTGTACCAAGAGTGCGTCACGAACTCCTGTATCTCCTCCGGGTCGCGATGATCGACGGGATGGATCTCATCGAGCTTGCCGTTGATGATCGCGCCGCGCGGCAAGAGCAGGTTCTTGTCCGTATAGTCGTTGGCGTGTTCCGGCACGTCGCCATAGGCAAGCACGGATTTCCCGGAGAGGCCGCCGCCATAGAGCCAGTCCTTATAGAAGGAGCCGATGGCCATGATGTCGGGGATATAGACCTTGTCGTTGAATTCGATCAGTTGATCGATGATGCTATCGACGAGGTTCAGGCGTTCCATGTTGATGGCGCCGACCGCGCCGGTTCCGTCAACATTGATTGCGCATGGAACGCCGCCGACGAGCCAATTGGGATGCGGATTCTTGCCGCCGAAGATCGTATGGATTTTCACGATCTCCTTTTGGAAGTCGAGCGCCTCGAGATAATGCGCGACCGCCATCAGATTGGCTTCGGGCGGCAGCCTATAGGCCTTGCTGCCCCAATAGCCGTTCTTGAAGGGACCGAGCTGGCCGGACTCGACAAACTTTTTCAGGCGCGTTTGCAAGTCCTTGTAATAGCCGGGGGAGGACAGCGGCCAGCTCGAAATCGATTGCGCGAGAGCGGAAGTGGCTTTGGGATCGGCGCTCAGCGCCGAAACCACATCGACCCAGTCGAGCGCATGAAGATGATAGAAATGCACGATGTGATCGTGCACCTGCAGCGCAAGCTGCATGAGATTGCGGATCGAATTGGCGTTCTCCGGTATGGCGATCCCGAGCGCGTCTTCAACAGCGCGCACCGAGGTGAGCGCATGCGTGCCGGTGCAGACGCCGCAAATCCGTTCCGTAAAGGCCCAGGCGTCGCGCGGATCGCGATTCTTCAGGATCACTTCGATGCCGCGCCACATGGTGCCGGTCGAGACCGCGTTGCGGATGACATTGTCGGAGTCGACATTCACTTCGACGCGCAAATGGCCTTCGATGCGCGTCACGGGATCGACGACGACACGCTTGCCGCTGTTGTCGAGCCTGAATCCGTTGGGCGTGTCGACGCCGACGGAAGCCGTTGCGGCGACGGCGGGAGCGGCGGCTGGGGCTGCCTGGTCCGCGCGATTTTGCGAGATGCGCTGCTGCGTCATGGCTATTGTCCTGGAGAGCGGCGTCAGGCCGAGTGATCGTTGTTCTTCGAGACGATGCGCTTAACCGCGGTCGCCGCGGCATGCGCGACGACGGCGCCGCCGACGACGCCCGCCGTCGCCAGGCCGATCTCATCCGCGTTCCTCTCGACGCCGAATTGATGGATGTTCGTCAGCCGTTCGTAGAAGGGGCCCTTGTCCCAGAAGCCGTCTTCCGAGCAGCCTATGCAGCCATGGCCCGACTGGATGGGGAAGGACACGCCGCCGTTCCAGCGCACCGTTGAACAGGCGTTATAGGTCGTCGGCCCCTTGCAGCCCATTTTATAGAGGCAATGGCCTTTGCGGGCGCTTTCGTCGTCCCATTGCTCGACGAACTGGCCGGCGTCGAAATGCGGACGGCGGTAGCATTTGTCATGGATGCGCTGCGAATAGAACATGTTCGGCCGGCCTTGCCGGTCGAGTTCGGGCAATCTGCCGAAGGTCGTAATATAAGTAACGACGCCGGTCATGACCTCGGCGATGGGCGGGCATCCCGGCACCTTGATGATCGGCTTGTCGTGGATGACCTTGTCGATGGGCGTCGCCTGCGTCGGATTGGGTTTCGCCGCCTGCACGCAACCCCAAGAGGCGCAGGCGCCCCAGGCGATGATCGCCATGGCGTCTTCCGCCATCCATTTCAGCTTTTCGACGAAAGGCTTGCCGCCGTCGATGCAGAACATGCCGCCTTCGTTGAGCGGCGGATTGCCCTCGACGGCGAGAATATATTTGCCTTTGTATTTCTCTTTCGTCTCTTGGAGGATCGCTTCGGCCTGGTGTCCGGCGGCGGCCATGATCGTATCGTCGTAATCGAGCGAGATCATCGACAGAACGACGTCTTTGACCAGCGGATGCGCCGAGCGGATGAAGCTTTCCGAACAGCAGGTGCATTCGAGCCCATGCATCCAGATGACGGGCGTGCGTTCCTTGGTTTCGAGCGCGTTGGCGATCTTCGCGGCGCCGATTGGACCCATGCCGAGACTGGCGGCGGTCAGGCTGCAAAATTTCGTGAAGCTTCTGCGCGTCACCCCCTGTCGGCGAATGACGTCGTAAAAAGTCTCAATCGCGGCCATTCCCGCTCCTCCTGATGGCGTCTTCGTCCCTTTGTCGCGATCTCGCGTCGCGCTTTGTTTTTAAAGGGGTGAGCAAGGTCCGGGCCAAGCGCCGCCCGTTGATTGAAATTGATTTAATTCCAATAAGCTAGGAGAGTTCGAGGAGCGTCTCGATGAGAATTTTCGCGCGAGAGCGGCTAGTCGATTTTCATTCGCCGGAAAGGCGCTTGCCAGCCCTTGGTTCAATGCGCCGTGCAGACCATGCAGGGATCAAAGGAACGGATCACATGCTGCACAGAAGCGGCGCCCGCGCCATGGCCTTCGAGCGGCGCGCCGACGAGCGCCTGCTCGACCGGACCGGCCACGCCGGAAGCGTCGCGCGGCGAGAAATTCCACGTCGTCGGCGCGATGATCTGATAGGCGCGGATCTTTCCCTTCTGCGCGCCAAGCCAATGTCCGAGCGACCCGCGGGCCGCTTCGACGAGGCCGACGCCGTCGCCGTCCTCATCGTGCGGAGCCACAACGCAGAAGGGCTCGTTCAACGCCAGCGCTTTCGCCCAGCCTTCCGCCGCCTCTGCCACCATCGCAAGCTCGATGAGGCGCGCGACGACGCGCACGAAAACATTAGAGCCGCGCGAACGCTCAAGAAGGGCGCGCACAAGCGGATGGCCATGGACCGCCAGCCGCGCGACCGCGCCGACCTCCGCCGGACGCCCGTGAAGACGTGGCGCCTTCGCAAAAGAGTATGCGTCAGGCTTATCGACATAGGGCTCGGTGCGCGCGAGTGACGGCTCTTCCGGGCCGTCACGCATATAGGCGTGCGACACGTCTTCGCGGATCGCACGCGCGTCAAGCGGCGACAGCGCGCTCGCAACGGGATCGAATACGCCCGCGTTCAGAAAAGCTCCCGCCTCGCCGCGATAGGCGCCATAGCTCATCAAGGGATTTGCGGCGCGGCCGAGATTTTCGAGATCGAGCGCGCGCGCGATGCGGCAGAAGGCGGCGAAATCGCCCTCGGCGCCCTGCCCTTCGCAAAAGCGCTCCAGCTCTTCGGGCGTCTTCAGGCTAAGCGCCGCGTCGAGCGGCGCCGCGAAGACCGTCGTTTCCAGAAAACGTCGAAAGTCGCGAGCGATTGCGACGAGCTGCGCCTTCTGCCCAAGATCGACGGCGCACGTCGTTCCGCCCGGCTGAAAGGCGAGACTATGCGGCCATTTGCCGGCGAGTATCCCCATGATCTCGAGAAGACGCCGGCGCGCCTGCAGAACCTCGTTCGCCGCCGCGCCTTCAATCGCCTTGAAACGGCACGTCGCGGATTTATGCCAGCTCCGGCCGGCATATTGCGCACGCGCGAAATCCGGCATGAAGAATATGTAGAAATGCGTCAGATGATCGGCCATGTTCTCGGCGGCATGCGCAAGATTGGCCGCGATTATCCCATTTGGCGCCGGCGCGACGCCATAAAGCGCGCGCAGCGCCGCCGCGGCCGCCATGGATTGCGAAACCGAGCAAATGCCGCAGATGCGCGGCGCGATGGCGAGCGCGTCCGCAACCGGCCGGCCGATGAGGATTTGCTCGAATCCGCGATAGAGCGGCGTCGTCACGCGCGCTGAAGCGACGGCGTCATCTTCGATGTTGAGCGACACTTCGAGATCGCCCTCGACGCGATTGAACGGGCCGATGAGAAGGCGCGTCATTCCTTCGGCCTTCTCGCGCCGCGCGGCGGCACAACGACATGATCGGCCGTCGCGTTCTTTCTCACGCGTTGCGGCGTCGCCGATTTCGACAAGGCTGCGAGCGCCATGAACCAGGCCTTCGGCATGTCGAGCGGCAGCCCTATGGGCACGCCGCCGATTTTCGGCGTGCGATGATAGTCGCGAATATCCTCGAAGCCGGGAGACGTGCAGGCGATACAGGCGAAGCCGCCTTTGGTGCAGGAGCCGGAGCCGTTCCAGCCGCGCTGATTGCAGTCGCCAGCGGCCTGCGTCGCTTTGCAGCCAAGATGCTCCATCAGACAGCCGCGCTGCGACAAAGTCTCCGCGCTCGCCTTGAATTCATAAAATTCGTTGCGGCTGCATCCGTGATGCGCGAGATGATCGACATAGAATTTCGGCCGTCCGAGCGCGTCAAGATCGTCCGCCGTCAGAACGTCCAGCGCCAGCGCCGCGAGCGTCTCCATGATCCAGCCGGGATGCGGCGCGCAGCCCGCGACATTGATGACGGGCAGGCCGCGCCGCGATCGATAATCGGCGCCGAGCGCCCCGCCCGCCACGGCCTTGCGATATTGCAGACCGACGGCGTCAGTGGGATCGGGATCGGCGGCGGGAACGCCGCCAAAGGTCGCGCATGAGCCAATGGCGACGCAATAATCCGCCTTGGCGGCGAGAGCGCGCGCCCAATCGAGCATGGCGCGTCCCGTGCCGGCGAGACGATTGAAGAAACCCGTTCCGTCGGGTCCGCAGAGAATCGCGCCTTCGATGCAAAGCGCGTGAAGCGGCGTTTCCCCGGCCTCAATGCGGTCCAGAACAACGCGCGCTTCCGTTCCGGTCTCCTCGCTGACGCTTGGATGCCAGAGCAGGTTGAGCCCGAGCGTGTCCAGCTCGCGAAACCATCCGCCCGAGCCATGTTCAAGCATGGACATGGTGCAGCCGCCGCAACTTCCGGCCTGAAGCCATAATATGTTGAAGGCGCCCGCGCTCATCCGCCTTGATCCGCCCGCGAGTGCTGTTGCGCACTGTTCATCGGAAACTGCACCGTGAAAATTGCGCCCCCGCTCGGCTGATTGGCGACGACAATGGAGCCGCCATGTTCCTTGACGATGGAATAGCTGATCCAAAGGCCAAGGCCCGTCCCTTCGCCGACCGCTTTGGTGGTGAAAAAAGGCTCGAACACCTTGTCGAGCACGACATCTGACATTCCGCGCCCATTATCCTCCACGATGATTTCTGCGTGCGCGCTCGTCTTGCGGATCGCGACGCGAATGCGAGGCTTAGCGACATCCTTCGTTGCATCGAAAGCGTTGTCGATCAGATTGACGAGCACTTGATGAATCTGCCCCTCATGCGCATCGACAATGACGCTCTCCTCACAATCGAAAACGATTTCCGCGCGCGTCTTCTTGCTGCGCGCCGCCCAATTTGCTGCCGTGCGTGCGATGCGTTCAAGATCGACGCGCTGGGTTTCGGCGGGCCGGCTGAAGGACAGACGCCGCAAATTCCTTACAATGTCGCTGATGCGAACGGCGCCGTCCATCGTCCCTTCGATGAGCGATGGAAGATCGGCAAGAATGGCGTCGATCCTGTAGCGGCGCCGTAACGCGTCATTCTGCGCCTTCCCGCTAGACTTCTCGAAATATTCAGCGAGCGCCCCGCGATATTTGTCGAGCGTATGGATATTTCCATAAATGAAACTGATAGGATTGTTGAGCTCATGCGCGACGCCCGCGACGAGCCGACCCAGGCTCGCCATTTTTTCCTGCTCGACGAGTTTGCGTTGCGCCTGCTGCAATTCACGATGTGCGCGGTGCAGCGCCTCGTAAGCGCGTTTCAACTCACCGATCGGGCGCCCCGTGAGCACGGCGCCGACGCGCCGACCCGTATGATCGAACCGAGCAGAGCAATTGATCGCCATGAGATCGGAGGCGTGGTCCGCGGCGAGAAAACGCAGCTCGCATTCCGTGACTTTGCCTGCGACGCCTTCGGCGATCTTCTGCAACGCGCTCGCACGGTCCTCCTCGACCAGGAAATCGGCAAGGCTCGCGCCGAGCAAGTCCTTCTGGCTCAAGCCAGTGATGCGCTGAAAGGCGGGATTGACCTGAAGAATGCGGCCCTTCTCGTCGCACACGACAAGGATATCGGAAACCGAAGCGATAACGCTCGAAATGAACTGCTGCGCTTCCTCAAGCTCTGCGTTCTTGATTTCAAGATCCGACTCATAGCGGATAAGATCAGAATAGACTTCGTCGACCCTTTGAATGACTTCGAGCCACATATTCTCCGTCTGCGCGTCGTCGGGCAGCCCCGCGCTCTCCGAGAGGAGATCGATCATATTGGTCGGACGGTAGATTTTACTCTTGGTCATCGCGCAGATCCCGCTCGACGCCATAGCGTTCGATCTTGTTGCGCATTCCGACACGGGATAGGCCAAGCTCCTCCGACGCGCGGCTGATATTGCCGTCGAAGCGGCGCAATGCATCCTCGATCATCTCGCGTTCGAGCGCCTCGACGCGCGTCTTGAGCATGCGGGCCGCACTTGCAGCCCCGTTTGTCAGTCGCGGGGCGAGAATGCGCGGCGACAATAGGCTTGCGGGCAGCAATCCGTCATTTTCCGAAAGCGTCACCATGCGCTGAATTTCATTATGAAGCTCGCGCACGTTTCCTGGCCAATCGTAGCTCGAAAGGCGCGCCAGCGTCTCGACCGTGAAGCCTTTGACGCCGCGCCTGAAGCTACGGTTGACGTCGGCGAGGATGCGCATCGCGATCAGTTCTATGTCCCGCGGGCGCTCGCAGAGCGGCGGCAGATGAATCGGAAAAGCGGCGATGCGATAATAGAGGTCGCGTCGGAACCGTCCCACCGCGACTTCGTCTTCAAGACTTCGGTTCGTCGCCGCGATCAGGCGCACATTGACTTTGCGCTGTCGTTGCGCGCCGAGCGGGCGGATTTCCCCCTCCTGCAATACGCGCAGCAATCGCACCTGAAAGGCGGCGGAGGTTTCGCCGATTTCGTCAAGGAAGATCGAGCCCCCATTGGCGAGTTCGAACAGACCGACGCGATCCTGATAGGCGCCGGTGTAAGCGCCCTTCTTGCAGCCGAAGAGTTCGCTCTCCAGCAGTTCGTCGGGCAAAGCGCCGCAATTCTGCACGACAAAAGGCTTGTCGGCGCGATCGGAGCCGTAGTGGATCGCGCGCGCGAGAAGCTCCTTACCGGTTCCCGACGCGCCGGTGATGAGGACCGAGATGTCATATTCCGTCGCCTTGCGCGCGAGCGCCATAACGGGCGCTACGGGGCTTTCGGGGTGGTGAATGATGCGGCTGAATTCAAAGAGCCGCTTCTCCTTGCCGCGGCGAGTCGCGATCTGCTCTTTGAGCAACTCCGCAGCGGGCTTATTGTCGAGACCTGCGCCGACCTCCTTCTGATAGCGATAGAGCTGCGCCGCGTCGCGTACGCTGGCGATCAGCTTCTCCGGCTCCCATGGCTTGGTGATATATTGATAGATGCCAGCTTCATTGACGCCGGCGATGATGTCTTCGGACTCGGTATAGCCGGAGATGATGATGCGAATCGGATCGGGCCAGGAGATGCGTGCGCGCTTCAGGAAATCGACGCCTGACTCGCCCGCCATTCTGTGATCGCAGAGAATGACCTGCACGAGTTCGCCGTCGAGGACGCCTTCCGCCTCCTTCGCTCTTGAGACGCAGATCACGTCGAATTCGTCGGAAAGGACGCGTTGCAACGCCTCACGCGAGCGAAGCTCATCGTCGATCACCAGCACGGTCGAAGAGGAAGTCATCGCGTCATCCGGTCCGCAGGTCGCGCGGTTTAACATATGCGAGGAAGCTGTTCTCCCGACAGCCAATCGACGATGCGTCCGCCGCCAAAGCGCGTCGTCATCTCGACGAAGTTCCGCTCGTCTTCGACGACATGGCCGATCAGCGCCGCTTCGAGTCCGAGCGGATGTGCGCGCATGGCGTCGAGCAGCACGTCGGCGGCCTCAGGCGCGCATATTGCCATGAGTTTTCCCTCATTGGCCACATAAAGGGGGTCGAGCCCCAAAAATTCGCATGCGGCGGCGACCTGCGGCTTCACCGGGACTGATTCCTCGGCGATCGAGAAGCCTACGTTCGACTGATGCGCGATTTCGTTGAGCGCCGCGGCGAGGCCGCCGCGCGTCGGATCGCGCATCACGCGCAAGGCGCCGCCCGCCGCCCCGACCATGGCGGCGGTGAGGCCATGCAGCGCCGCGGAGTCGGACAGAAGCTCGACGCCGAATTCGAGATTTTCACGCCGCGACATGATGGCGACGCCATGGTCGCCCATGGAGCCGGAGATAAGCACCGCATCTCCGGGGCGCGCCTTGTCGCTCGACAGCGACAGGCCGTCCGGCAAGACGCCGACGCCCGCGGTCGAGATAAAAACGCCGTCCGCCTTGCCGCGTTCGACGACTTTTGTATCTCCGGCGACGATCGGCACGCCAGCGGCGCGCGAAGCGTCGCCCATGCTCTGGGCGATGCGTTTCAAATCTCCGAGCGCAAAGCCTTCCTCGATGATGAAGCTCGCGGAAAGATATTTCGGCGTCGCGCCGGCCATGGCGATATCGTTGATCGTGCCATGGACGGATAGAGAGCCGATATCGCCGCCCGGGAAAAACAGCGGCGAAACAACGTAGCCGTCGGTCGTCATCACGAGACGGCCGTCCTGCGCGTCGAGCGACGCCTGATCGTCGTTGCGGCGCAGCCAGTCATTGTCGAAGGCGTCGTGAAAAATATCGGCGATGAGATGCGCCATCGCGCGCCCGCCCGAACCATGTGAAAGATCGACGCGGCCGTTTCGCGTATCGAGCTTGCGCCGAACGGGTTTCATGACAAGGCTCATGAGGCCGCCCTTTCCATTCGCGCTCGGCTGCGGTCCCGGAACCGGCCATAGGCGTAATGCGCCGCGCAGGAGCCCTCCGACGACACCATGCAGGACCCCATCGGCGTCTCCGGCGAGCAAAGAGTACCGAAGAGCCTGCAGTCCGTCGGCTTCTTCGCGCCGCGCAGAATGGCGCCGCACTCGCAGGCCGGATTGTCGGCGGCGGCGACCGTATGAATGCCGAAGCGCTTTTCAGCGTCGAACGCGGCGAAAGCCTCGGCAAGGCGGAGCGCGCTATACGGCACCATGCCGAGACCGCGCCACTCGAAGCTTTCTTGCAATTCGAAGACTTCGTCCATCTCCCTTTGCGCTCTTGCGTTGCCGTCACGGGTCACGGCGCGAACATATTGATTTTCGACGGCGCAGCGGCCCTCGTTGATTTGGCGGACGAGCATCAGGATCGATTGCATCACGTCGAGCGGCTCGAAGCCAGAGATGACCACGGGCTTCCCATATTCATTCGCGACGAATTCGTAAGGCCGCGCGCCGATCACCGTGCTGACATGCGCGGGGCCCACGATCCCATCCAGCGCCGTCGCCTCATCGCTCTCGCCCGCCAATATTGCGCGCATGGCGACGGGCGTCAGCACATGGTTGCAGAAGACGGAGAAATTGCGCAACGCTTTCGCCTTCGCTTGTTTGATCGCGAGCGCCGTCGGCGGCGTCGTGGTCTCGAAGCCAATGGCGAGAAACACCACTTCGCGCTCGGGCTCCGCCTCAGCAATGCGCAGAGCGTCGAGCGTCGAATAGACCATGCGGATGTCGGCGCCCGCCGCGCGCGCTTTCAGCAGACTCGCGCCGCGCGACGCCGGCACGCGCATCAGATCGGCGTAAGTGCAAAGCGTCACGCGCGGATCGGACGCGAGCCTGATCGCGTCGTCAATGCGCCCCACCGGCAAGACGCAGACCGGGCATCCGGGACCGTGGATCATCGCCACGTTCCGCGGGAGCATATCCTCGACGCCATAGCGTGAAATCGCATGCGTGTGGCCGCCGCAAAACTCCATGAAACGGTAGCCTCTCGCCGCATCGACTTCGGCGGCGATTGTCGCCGCGACGCCCTTCGCGAGTTCGGGATCGCGATATTCATCCACATATTTCATCACGGCGTCTCCATCGACGCGGCCTCGCGCAACAGCGCCAGGGTGCGCTCGGCCTCTTCGGCGTCGATCTTCGATAGAGCGTAGCCGACGTGAACGACGACGAAGTCGCCGACCGCGACGTTTTCGACAAGCGCGACGCTGATCGCCTTGGACACGCCGCCCATGTCGATGCGGGCCATGCCGTCGCCGAGCAGCTCCGTCACTTGAGCGGGGATCGCTAGACACATAGGGCGAGATCCTGATTACTACGAGATTGCGCGAAGGCGCGCGCCATGGCCGCCTGGCCAAGCGAAAGTCCGCCGTCGTTGGGCGGCAGCTTTCGTGCGAGCAGAGGCCGCAAACCGAGCATTCCCAGGTGCGCCGTCAACCCTTCGGCGAGAATGCGATTCATCATGCAGCCGCCCCCGAGCGCGACAACGTCGAGCTTCTGCGCCGTCGCGGCCTTCGCGACGAATTGCGCAAGCCCTTCGATAAGAACGCCGTGAAAAAGCTCCGCGCCTTCGCGAGGGCTCATGCGCCGGTCGGCGAGCGCGCCAAGAAGCGGCAGAAAGTCGAGCTCATCGCCGTTAATGCGAAAGCCCTCTTCCATCGTGTGCGGCGTGACGACCAGCGCCTCCATCTCCATCGCCGCCTGCGCTTCATAGCGCTGGCGCATCGAGAGTCCGAGGAGCGCAGCTGCAGCGTCGAAAAGACGACCCAAGCTGCTCGTCACGGGCGGCGCATATCTTTGCCCGATGAGCCGCGCCATCGCTAACGCGCGCGGCTCGTCTGCGAAGATCCGCTCCGCCATGTCGAGACGGCCGATCCTCGCGAGCGCGCCGACGCCCATCCGCCAGGGCTCGCGCGCGGCGCGGTCCCCGCCCGGCGCGGGCAGCGGCGCGAGTCCTCCCAGACGTCGCCATGACGCGCCGTCGAGGCGCATCAATTCGCCGCCCCAGGATTGCCCGGCGTCGCCAAGCCCATGTCCATCGAGCGCGAGACCGAGCGCGGGCGCTTCGATGCGATGTTCCGCGAGAATGGCGGCAAGATGCGCCGCGTGATGTTGCGCGCGAACGAGCGGCAATCCCAACTCTTCGGCCCAGCGCGTCGAATGATAATCGGGATGGAGATCGCAGGCGACAAGCTGCGGCGTCACGTCGAGAAGCTCGATGAGCCGCTGCGCCGTCTCGCGATAGAAACGCCCCGTCGCGGCGTTCGAGAGATCGCCGATATGCTGCGAGACGAAAGCCTCGCGGCCACGCGTCACCGTGATCGTCGCCTTAAGATGCGCGCCAGCGGCGACGACGCAGGGACCGTCTCCGCCAAGTTCGATGGGCTCGGGCGCGAAGCCGCGCGCGCGGCGCAAAAAGGCCGGCGCGCCGGCGACGACGCTCATCACCGAATCGTCGACGCGCGTCACGATCTCGCGATCATGCGTGACGATCAGATCGGCGATCGACGCGAGGCGCTCCTGCGCCTCCACATTGTCCTTCACCAGCGGATCGCCGCCGGGATTGGCGCTCGTCGCGACAAGAACCAGTTCTTGCGGGGCTTCGCGCCATGACCGCGCCGCGGGCGCGCCCGCCGCCGCATGGAAAATAAGATGGTGAAGCGGCGTATAGGGCAGCATGACGCCGATGCGATTCAAGCGCGGCGCGACGGCGTCGGCGAGGACGCCTCTACCTTGCATCAGCACGATGGGCCGCGCCACATCCTGGAGCAGAGCGCGTTCCTGCTCGGTCGCGCGCGCGATCGTCGCGACGGAGGAGATATTGGCCGCCATGACGGCGAAGGGCTTCGCGTCCCGCGCCTTGCGATGGCGTAATTCTTCCACCGCCGCTCGGTTACGCGCATCGCACATCAAATGAAAGCCGCCTATTCCCTTCATCGCGACGATCTTGCCGGCGCGCAGCGCCGCGACGATCTCCGCCGGCGAAGACGAGAGCTTTGGTCCGCAGGCCGGACAGCAGAGGGGTTCGGCGTGAAAGCGCCGGTTTGTCGGATCGCGATAATCGCGCGCGCAATCGGGGCACATGGCGAAGGGCGCCATGGAGGTCCGCGCGCGATCATAAGGAAGCCGCCGCGTCAGCGTATAGCGCGGCCCGCAATGCGTGCAGGTGACGAAGGGATAAAGATAAAAGCGGCTCGTAGGATCGAAGAGGTCGTCGAGACAGTCTTCGCAAACGGCCGCATCGGGAATGATGTGCGTCTCGCTCCGGCCATCGACCGAGTCGAGAATGACGAAGCTCGAAGATTCGCGCGGCGCGACTTCTTCGACTTCAATGGCGTCGATGCGCGCGAGCGGCGGCGGACGGCAGGAGAGCGAATCGAGGAAAGCGTCGACGCGCTCGCCCTGAACTTCGAGCAGGACGCCGGCCGCATCATTCTTGACGAAGCCGTCGAGCCGCATGCGCGTCGCAAGATCATAGACGAAAGGCCGAAAGCCGACGCCCTGCACGGCGCCGCGCACGCGCACCCGCAGGCGCTGGGTGGCGGCTCGGGCGGCGTCCATATGGACCATTCGCTTTACTCCGCGACCGCCATGCGCGCGGCGCGCGCTTCGATCCAGGCGTAGAACGCCTGCATGCCTTCGCCGCTTCGTGCCGAAACGACAAGCGTCTGCAGATCGGGGTTGACCGTGAGCGCCGCAGCTATACAGGCGCCGACATCGAAATCGAGATGCGGTAGAAGATCGGCCTTGTTGAGCAGCATCAGATCGGCGGCGGCGAACATGTCGGGATATTTGAGCGGCTTGTCCTCGCCTTCCGTCACCGACAGCACGACGACCTTATGCGCCTCGCCGAGATCGAAAGCCGATGGGCAGACGAGATTTCCGACATTCTCGATGAAGAGCAGCGCATTCTTTTCCGGCGCGAGCGTATCGATCGCATGTCCGACCATATGCGCGTCCAGGTGACAGCCCTTGCCGGTATTGATTTGCAAGGCGCGCGCCCCCGTCGCGCGAATGCGCTCCGCGTCGTTCGAGGTCTGTTGGTCGCCCTCGATCACGACGATCTCGCGTCGCGCCTTCAAATCCTCGATCGCGCGCACGAGAAGACTGGTTTTTCCCGAACCGGGACTGGAAACGAAATTCAGCGCGAAATTGCCGTTCGCCCCCAGGCGATGACGGTTCTCGCGCGCATAGGCGTCGTTTTTGGAAAGAATATCGCGCTCGATCTTGACGATGCGCTCCTGGCTGAGGCCGGGCGCATGAACGCCGGCTAGTCCCGCGCCGTAATCGATCGAGTCGTCGCCATGACTCGCCCCGCCATGGTCATGACGATGATCGTGATGTTCATGGTCATGATGATGACCGTGGTCGTGGTCATGACCGTGATCATGCGAATGGCGATGATGATGGCCATGGGCGGCGTGGTCATGCCCATGCGCGTCGCGCTTTTGGGTCTTGTCCTTGTCTTCGACGACGCTCGTTCCGCAACCGCAGACGGTGCACATCAGGCGACCTCCAGTTCGATAAGGCGAAAATCGTCGCCGCGCGTCATTTGAACGCGATGGCGTCCGCATTCGGGGCAAGCTCCGAAGCGCTCGGCCAACGCGACTTCCTTGCCGCAATCGAGACACCAGCCGGCGCCAGGAACATTAAGTAAATCCAAGGCGGCGCCTTCGCACATCGAGCCGCGAACTACGGCGTCGAAGCAAAAGCGCAAGGCGTGCGGATCGACGTGGCTCAGCGCGCCGAGGGCGACGCGCAGGACGGCGATGCGGCGCGCGTCGGCCTTGCGCGCTTCCTCCTCGGCGAGATCGACGAGCGCCTCCATCAGCGACATTTCATGCATGTTGCGCCTCGCGAAGTCTGATATCGCAGGATGCGCAGGGATCGAACAAGGCGGCAAGCGTCGCGACAAACCGCCGCGGCTCGGCGACGTCGAGCTTAGCCGCCGCAAGCGCCTGGGCGAAAGGCCCGGCGGGATGGAAGTTCCATTCCGTCGGCGCAAGAATCTCATATGTCGTCACGGCGCCCGATGCGTCGATTTCGACGCGATGGAATAAAAATCCGCGTGGCGAGTCCACCATGGCGAAGCCTTCGCCAAGCCGACGCGAACCTGCAACGACGAGATCTCCTTCGCTCGCCGAGGGCTCCCCGCCCGCCAGCGCGTCCAAAGCGTAAGCGACGTCGTGAAAGCGCGCCTGAAGTCTTGCCGCCAGCAGCCCGATATTGCGACCAAGGTAGGAAAAATGGCGCGCGAAAGCTCCCGTTTCGACGATGCGTCCCGGCAGATGCGGGCGGGCGAGAAAATCAGCGTTTCGCTCACATAGGGCGCGATGCACGGACTCTACGTCGTCAATCGCTAGAAAGTCGACGCCGCTTAACCAAGGCGCGATCTGCGCATATTGCAAAGCGTCTCGCCATAACTCAGCGAACCAGGCTGTAGGTTTCCGACCCGCTTCAAGCGGCGCGCCGACTTCGCTTGCCGCATCCTTCAAAACGGCGTGGAGAGAATTGTCATTCCCTTCGCCAGCCGCGCGGGCGGCCCCAAGCGCCTTGCGCAAGGCCGGCAGATGCGCAAGACGTCGAGGGTCGCTTTGCTCGCCTGGCCAATCCAGCAGGCTCGCGCGCAGATGTTCGGCGACGCGCTCGGCGTAGAGCATGCGTCTCCAACGCCAACGCAAGCCGTCAGGCGTGGGTTGCGACTGCGCCGCCGCCACCGCCGCTTCGCTCGCGATGCGCTGCGAGGCGGCGCAGAGGGTGAAGACGGCGCCGATCAGACTCGGCGCGTCGCTCGCCGGCTTCCCATAGAGAATTCGCGAGGCGTCGACCTGTCGTCGCGGCGTGACCTTCGCCTCTGCCACCCTGTCCTCAATGCGCGTCACCTCGACGCCGATGTTCGATGACATCTCCCGCAATTCGCTCATGGCGCGAGATCCGGTGCGCCGCGCGTCGCGCCGAAAATGAGCGAACGCCGATCCAGCAACGCGGGTCTCCGCGCCGCCGCGGCGCGCGCATCCACTAAAGCGGGATCGAACAATTGGTCGAGCGCGGCGACGGCGACGGCGCGCGCCGCCGCGTGATCAGCAAAATCGTCCATCGGAGAAAAGAGCGAGCAGCTGTCGACGCGGCCGAAGCCTTCGAGCCGTCCAACGACAAAGTCCACGCGCCCTGCAGTCAGCGGCCAACAGGCCGTTTCGCCTGGAGCCTTCGGCGGGAGGTCCTCGGCGTCCGCTGCGCAGATCATAAGGTTCATGAACCAAGGCGTGACAATGACGCCGAGCGCGTGGCCCCCATAGGGCCGAAAGCCGATCGCTTCTATCTCCAGCGCCGGATTGCAGATCGGCAGATCGCGCATCGTTTCATGGACGCGCCGGTAGTGATCGGCGAGCCGCGCGCCGGCGCGTGTCGCCGCCGCTTCGCGCGTGACGTCAACCATCGCGCTCATCGGCGAGCCTCATGAATTTCGCCTGCGGCGCGTCGCAATTCGGACAACGCCAATCCGCGGGCAATGCGCTGAAGGATACGCCAGGCGGAATCTGCCAGACGTCGTCGCCAAGCGCTGGATCATAGACATGCCAGCACACGCCGCATTCCATTTTTGCGTTGGCGCTCACATCGCGAGGCGCATCGAAATTCTCGAAGCTCATTGGAAATAGGCCTCATAGATCTCGCGGAGCCGCTCGCTCGAATCACGAAAATCCTCGGTCGCCGCCAAAGCGACGACAGGCACGCCGCCGATTTCGAGCGTATCGAGAATGATCTCGTCCATGGCGTTTAAATATTGCACCGACCAGACGTGGCGCGTCGCCGTCGCATGAATGCGGCACTTGCCGTAGCCGCGCGACAGGAGGCCGATAGGCCCCTCTCCGAGCGAAGCCTGCAGGAAGCGCATGTCTTCCGGCGCCATCGGAAACAGCATGAAATTGACGATGTGAGACTTGGCGCCCGGCGTGAAGGCCGCGACGCGGGCGCGAATTTCCGCGAGGAGCGGCATGACGTTCATGGCGCCTTCGGGCGCTTCGCCAAAGGAAACGTCGCGCGCATTGACGATCGCCGCGCGCTTAACGATCTCGGGAATGTCGCCGACCTCAAGATAATCGCCGACGAGCCGATCTTCGGCGTCGCTGAAGCGCACGCGCCAGAGGCCGGCCATGGTCGATTCCGCGATTTGCGCCGTGACGCCCTCCGGCAACGCGACGACGCCGCTCACCTCGCCCGCGCCCAGCGCCTGGTCGAGGAGTTCGCGCTCGTCCGTTGTGCGATCGGTAATGTCGAAGAGACGGCCCTGCTCTTCCGCCTTCTGAAAGGCGAGCGCCTCCGCAAGCTCGAGGAGAAGGCTTCCAACGCCGGCGCAACGACGAATGAGGTCTTCCGACTCTTTATGCGCGAGACTGCCGAGACGTAGACTGGCGCCTGCGGAAAAAACGTCGTCGAGGCCGATCGGCGCCACCGGCATCGCCTCATCCGCGCCTTCGGGCGCCGTCCAAAATCCTGCTTTCACGGGTCAGGCTCCCGCGCTGAAGGAGATCTCGACCTGCGGCCTTTTCGGTCCGGCCAGCACAGGCGCGCGAGGGTCGAGAAAGCCCTCGATCTTCGCGAGGTAATCGGCCCAGTCCCAGATTTTCGGCATGACGCCGACGGGCTCGCGTCCCCGCATGACGACGAGGCTTGGCGACACATAGGCGTGAAGCCGCGGACGCAGTCTTTCTTCGGCTTCGGGCGCGATCACGGCGCCGCGCAGGCGATCCGAAAAATGCGACAGCAGTTCGGGCAGCACGACCGCGACATCGCCCGTCTCGGGACGATTAGCGGCATCGCCGGAAAGGAACAGTAGGGCCTGCGCGCGCTTCTTGGACACGCCGTCGAGAAATTCTTCGAGGCTCAACTCATCCACGAGCGGCAGCCGCGCCTGTTCGATCAGGCGCCGCAGCAAAGGCGACATCGGCAACTCCTCCCTACTTTCTTTTTTGGAGAAATTGCAATGAGGGCGCCAAGGCCGGGGCCACGGCGCATTTCTTTGCTACACATTGAAATCAATGTATTTTTGAAGGATCAAAATTTATGCGCTGCTATTGGGGTGGAATCTTACTTCCTTCTTTGATAAGTAAGTTTCCAAGTGAACAAAGTTCAAAATGGGCGGGCTAGGTTAATATCAGGCCGCCATCGCCGCCGCGCGCCAAGAAGACGCCCGTGCCGACCAGTCAATGCGGGCGTCTATGAGGCTGCTTTCAGCGCGGAAAATAGGCGCCTTTCACCCGACTTGCGGTCCAGTCGGACGAAATGCGCCGATCCCGCATCGCCGGTTCGATGCCAGCTTCCAGCGTCTCGACATGGCGCCCAAATGCTCCGGTCACAGACGCCGCGAATAAATTCGGAGCTTGACGTCGGCTATCACGCCATTTATTTAACCTATGCATTATATAACCGACTGGAAAATAATGTCCGACTCTCTGAGCGCTACACTTTCCGCTTTGGCGGACCCTACACGGCGCGCCATCCTGGCGCGGCTGGCGCAAGGCGAGGCGTCCGTCAACGAACTCTCCGCGCCCTTTTCCATCAGCCAGCCGGCGATTTCGAAACATCTCAAGGTGCTGGAGCAGGCTGGCCTCATCAGCCGCGGGCGCATAGCGCAATCGCGGCCGTGCCGGCTTGAAGCGGCGCCGCTGCGCGATCTCGCTGGCTGGGTGGAGACTTACAGACGGTTTTGGGAAGGGAGCTTCGACCGGCTCGACGCTTATCTGAAGGAACTGCAGAAGGGGAATCCCGATGAGCCTCACAGCTGACTTGTCTTACCCGACGCTTGTCGTTTCACGTCATTTCGCTGCTTCGCCCGAGCGACTGTTCGACGCCTGGTTCGATCCGAAGGCCGTCGGCGCATGGCTGTTCACTACGCCTGGCGGCGTCTCGAAACATGTCGAAATTGACGCGCGCGTCGGCGGCGGTTTCGCAATTCACGAGCAACGCGGCGAGATATTGGCGACGCATTTCGGCGAATACCGCGAAATCGCCCGTCCTCGTCGAATCGTTTTCACTTTCGGAAGTAGTCAGGATGGTCCCTTCAGCGTCGTGACCGTGGACATCAAACCGGACGGCGCAGGAAGCGTCCTCACGCTCACGCATCGCCTCTTGCCAGAATGGGCGTCGATCGACGTCAGCGTGCGCGCCGGCTGGGAAAGCGTTCTCGAAGGATTGGCGCGCGCCACGGGTGAGGAAGGCGACGGCCATACGTTGGTCATGCATCGAACCTTCGACGCACCGCGAATTCTCGTGTGGAAGGCTTGGACGGAAGCCAACCATCTGCTGCGCTGGATATGCCCTGCGGAGTTCAAGGTGCTGTTTGCCGAGAATGTTCTGCGCATTGGCGGCAAATGGCGTTCGGGCATGCGTTCACCGGAAGGCGAGGATTTCATTCATTGCGGAGAATATCTGGAAATCGAGAAACCTTCGCGTCTTGTCTTCACCCACACATGGGAGAGCAACCGCCTCGAACCGCGAGCGAACACGAAAATCACCGTGGTTCTCAATGAAACTGGCGGCAAGACTCAGATGATCTTCATCCATGCAGGCCTCGCGACCGAAGAGTCCGCGTGCTCGCATCAACATGGCTGGACCGGCGCGTTCGAGAATCTCGCGCAACTCGCGAGCGAACTCGTCCAGAAAACTCACTGAAGGCGTCTCGACACGCCAAAATCATGTCCGGCCCTCTATTGACCTTTCCTCGGCAGTAAGACCAAGCGCCAAATCGCCCTTTGATCGTCAACACAGGAATCGAACACGATGAAAATTACGGTTGAAGCGACGGTCGCGTCGCCGATCGAACAAGTCTGGCGCGCCTATACGAGCCCTGACGACATCAAACGATGGAATGCCGCGTCCGACGATTGGCGCACGACGGCTGCAACGGTTGATTTGCGCGAGGGAGGAACGTTTTCTTCGCGTATGGAAGCCAAGGATGGCGGCATGGGCTTCGACTTTGCCGGGACCTACACGAAGATCGTTGCGCCAAGACTCATAGAATACCTCTTCGGCGATCGAACGGCCTCTGTCGAATTCATTGACGCCGAAGGGGGCGTCAATGTCCGGGTGACATTTGACGCGGAGGCGACGCATACGATCGAGCAGCAGCGCGGCGGTTGGCAGGCGATCCTCAACAACTTCGCTCGCTATGTCGAAAGGTCGCAATAAGGAGATTCATGATGCTCATATTCTTCGCCTGCTTGGTCGGCCTTCTCGGCGCAGTGCTGTTTTATGCTTCGACAAAGTCGGACAGTTGTCAGTTCTCGCGTTCGATCCATATCTCGGCGCCGCCCGAGAAAGTCTTTCCGCTGATCGATGATCCACGCGCCATGAACGAATGGAACCCTTTCGTGAAGGCCGACCCAAACATCAAGCTCTCCTACAGCGGTCCGGCCAGCGGCGTCGGCGCCGCCAATGATTTCGACGGCAATAACAAGGTCGGCGCCGGCCGGGCGGAAATCGTCGAGTCCGTCGAGCCCTCGAAAGTCGTCGTGGCGCTGCGCATGGACCGTCCGATGAAATGTCAAAACCGCGTCGAATTTACCCTCGCTCCGCTACCGGGCGGAACGGAAGTCACTTGGGCGATGAACGGCCAGCAGCCGTTCATCGGGAAGCTGATGAGTGTTTTCATTGACACGGACAAGATGGTCGGCGGCGCCTTCGAGGCGGGACTTGCGGATTTGAAGTCGCGGGCGGAGGCCTGAACCAGCAATGGGGAATGCGCAAATGACGGACGCCGCAGCCGCGAAGGAAGCTTCAGCGCTTTCATGATCGCCGCCGCGTCGGTTGCAACCGCAGTCTGAAGATGCACCGCGCCCTTGTCGTCGACCACACACAAATCATCGTTTCGTCGATCGACACGTCCAGTCCGCCAAAGAATTCCATCGTCGCGCTCCCATTCGCCGAGGTGCGAAAGGAATCCATGCGTTCAATCAATCTCGCTTGCGCGCCGCGACCAGGCTGCGTCCTCGATCAGCATCCATATCTCTGCGCCACCCACCCATGCGCATTTCTTTGCCGCGCGGACGACTTGGACGCCACGGTCATATATGCAACATAATGGTTGCATTATAGCGCAAGCAAGTCATACTCATATGCAACAAGGAGGTTGCATATGAGTGACCGCATCGAGAAGCGCGTAGAACTCAGGGCGCCAGTCTCCCGGGTTTGGCGCGCCCTTACCGATCACAATGAGTTCGGCGCGTGGTTCCGCGCCCGGTTGGACGGACCGTTCGAGATCGGGAAGGCCGCGCGCGGACCGAGCACTTATCCCGGCTACGAGCACGTTCGGTTCGAGATCGTTGTGACGAGACTGGAACCCGAGCGATTGTTCGCATTTACCTGGGGTCCGTATGCGGTCGATCCCAAGGATGACAGCGCCAAGGACCCGCCGACGGCCGTCGAATTCACGTTGGAAGCAATTGTCGGCGGCACACGGTTGCGTCTCGTCGAGTCGGGTTACGACAAATTTCCGGGCGACCGCCGCCTTACCGTCTTGCGCGAAAACGAAGACGGCTGGAACATTCAACTGGATAGCATCGCGCGATATGTCGCGAATGCGTCGTAGAAATAGCGCCGCGCCGCAATCTCACGCGTCTCTATTTGCGGCTCTCGGTGACGAGACGCGCCTGACCGTGCTCGCGAAGCTCTGTAAAGGTGAACCTCAATCGATCTCTCGTTTGACCGAGGGCTCGAAACTTTCTCGTCAGGCCGTAACCAAGCACCTGCGTGTTCTGGAGGATGCAGGGATCGTGCGCTGTGTTCGCGTAGGGCGCGAGAGTATCTTCGAGTTCAAGCCAGAACCGATTGACGACGCCAGACAATTTCTCAATCGCGTCTCCGCGCAGTGGGACGAAACATTGGCCCGTTTGAAGTCATTCGTCGAAGAATGAGCCGCCATGACTAACCGACGAGTCAGGGGAACCGTGAATCGCAGCGATTGATCTCCGGAACTTATGCAAGTGTAACCAAGCGGCTCAAGGCCGCATCGTAGAACGTCCGAGATTTGGTGATATCCTGAACGTCGCAGCGATGATCGAGCCCTTAATGGCCACCGGCATGGCGGCGATGAAGAAAGCCTTGGATGGCTCGCCTTAGAGTGCGCTTGGCGGGCATCATCGGCCCGAAGAACTCGCTTCGGATAAAGACCCAGATAATCGCAACTTGCGGCAGGACGACGGTATGAAAGGGCGATTGCGCGTTGCCAATTTCGTCATCTGGTTGGGCCTTGCGCTCGGAGTTGTCGTCGCGGCCGGCGCGATATTTTTGGGCGTGAACCCGCGCCAAGCTTTCCGAGCCATAGCGTCATCGGAAATGTTACGCACGGATGGCGCTGACCTTTACCTTCTGACGCGCGGGACGCGTCGCGACGCGCCTGTAATCCTGTGGCTGCATGGCGGACCCGGTGGGGCGGAAGGGCCTCTTTTTCGACTTTTCAACGGCGCTCTCGAAACGGATTTCGTCGTCGCTTACTGGGACCAGCGCGGCGCGGGCCGTTCCTATTCCGCCGACGCGGACCCCGCGCGCCTTACCGTCGCACAGCACTTGGAGGACCTCGATCTCGTCGTCGATCACCTGCGTGCGAAATTTGGGGCCGACAAGATCGCTCTGATCGGACATTCATGGGGTTCCGCGCTTGGGCTGCTTTATGCGCGGCGCCATCCAGAAAAAGTTGCGGCGTTCGTTGGAGTCGGGCAATTCGTCTCGGGGATCGAGGGTCAGCGCGCCCAATATTCCTTCGTCGATACGGAAGCGCGCCGCATGGGCGACCGGACGGCGTTGACCGAACTCGCCGCAATCGGACCGCCTCCCTATTCAGCGTCGAATGGTCTGCGCGCACAAGATTTGGTGGATCGATTCGGCGGCTACTTTCATAGCCGCCCCAGTTTTCTGATGACCATCCTAAGAGGGATTTGCGGCGGCTATATCGCGCCTTGGGAGATATGGAAATTTATCCACGCGAATAATGTTTCGCTTCAGGCAATGAATGACGAAATATCACAACTGGACCTGCGCTTGTCGGCGCCTTCCGTCGACGCGCCGGTCATCTTCATGTTGGGAAGGCACGATCGTCATGTCGATTCGCGGATTGCCGCAGCCTATTTCGAGCAACTGCAGGCTCCCCGTAAGGCGCTCATCTGGTTCGAGGGCGCCGCGCACAACATTCCATTTGAGCAGCCAGAATTATTCAATTTGCGCGTGACGCAAGCGCTCCATGGCTTGGAAACGCGCATTGGCCGCTAGCCTGTCCTCAGGAAGGTTATTCCGACATCTGGCCGACGCCTTGCAGCCAGCGGGATCGTGAACGACGGGGCAGAGACAGTGTCCGCACGCCCCAGATCACCCATCCATCCAACTCCAACGCGTTCGAGAAGCGCAGATCGACCCAGCGGAAATAACGCAACGTGGAACTGCGTCCGCAATCATGTCGCGAAGAACATCAGCAATGCGTGTCGGCAGGGCGAATAAGACAGGCTATTGGCTGGATTCAGCCGGTGCGCCGTCATCGAGCGTCCCCTGTGGCGTTTGCGCCAAAATGCCGCTCAATCGTCAAGGTCCATTGTCGCCAAATTTGCACAATGGAAGCGCTCGCCGCGGGCTCCGAACGATTTTGACGCGTGCCGGCGTGCCGCCGCAAGAAAGAGCCTATAGAGAGTCTAAGAGCGAAAAGTCGCCAGGAAAAAAGCGGAGTAAAACATTTAAAAACAATGGCTGGGGCGGGAGGATTCGAACCTCCGCATGGCGGAATCAAAATCCGCTGCCTTACCGCTTGGCGACGCCCCAATGCGCAGGTGAGGCGATAGCGCGCCCCGCCGCGACAATCAACTGCCGGGCGGCGCGGCGAAGCCGCTCACACGGCGATCGCGCCGGCGCTGGCCGCGGCGCGCCGCAGCGCCGCGATATTGTCGGCATAGCAGAGCTGCCCGCCGCGGAAAGCGGCCGAGCCCGCGACGAGAACATCGGCGCCGGCTTCGACGACCTGCGGCGCCGTCAGCGGCGTCACGCCGCCGTCGACCTCAAGGCGGATCGCGCGCCGGCCGATCATCTCGCGGATGGCGCGAATCTTCTCGAGCTGCGAAGGAATGAAGCTCTGGCCGCCGAAACCCGGATTGACGCTCATCACCAGAATGAGATCGATATCGTCGAGCACATATTGCAGCGCGCTTTCATGCGTCGCCGGATTGAGCGACACGCCGGCCTTTTTGCCCAGCGCGCGGATCGCCTGCAGCGAGCGGTGGAGATGCGGACCGTTCTCGGCGTGGACGGTGATGACGTCGGCGCCGGCTTCCGCGAAAGCGGCGATATAGGGGTCGACCGGCGAAATCATCAGATGCACGTCGAGCGTCAGGGTCGTCACCGGCCGCAGCGCCGCGACGACGCCGGGCCCGAAGGTGATGTTGGGCACGAAATGCCCGTCCATCACGTCGAGGTGGATCCAGTCGGCGCCGGCGTCGGCCATCGCGCGCGTCTCCTCGCCCAGCCGCGCGAAATCGGCCGAGAGAATCGAGGGCGCGATGACGACGCTGGTCATGACGCTATTCCGCCGCCTTCTTGCCGGCGAACTGCGGATCGAGCGCGCCGCTGGCGTAGCGCTTGGCCATTTCGGAGAGCGGGATCGGCTTGATCTTCGAGGCCTGGCCGGCCGTGCCGAACTCCTCGTAGCGCTGCTTGCAGACGGCGCGCATCGCCTCCATCGCCGGCTTCAAATATTTGCGCGGATCGAACTCGCCCTTGTTCTTGCCGAGCACGCCGCGGATCGCCGCGGTCATGGCGATGCGGTTGTCGGTGTCAATGTTGATCTTGCGCACGCCATATTTGATCCCGCGCTGAATCTCGGCGACCGGCACGCCCCAGGTCTGCGGCATCTCGCCGCCGGCGGCGTTGAAGGCGTCCTGCAAGTCTTGCGGCACCGACGACGACCCATGCATGACGAGATGCGTGCTAGGCAGGCGGCGATGAATTTCCTCGACGACCTTCATCGCCAGAATGGCGCCGTCGGGCTTGCGCGAGAATTTATAGGCGCCGTGCGACGTGCCCATCGCGATCGCCAGCGCGTCGACCTTGGTGCGGGCGACGAAATCCTCTGCCTGCGCCGGATCGGTCAGAAGCTGGTCGTGCGAGAGCTTGCCTTCGGCGCCGTGGCCGTCTTCCTTTTCGCCCATGCCGCTCTCGAGCGAACCGAGCACGCCGAGTTCGCCTTCGACGGAAGCGCCGACCCAATGCGCCATGTCGACGACGCTGCGAGTGACGCGCACATTGTAATCGTAATCGGCGGGCGTCTTACCGTCGGCCTTCAGCGAACCGTCCATCATCACCGAGGTGAAGCCGAAGCGGATGGCGCTGGCGCAGGTCGCTTCGGCGTTGCCGTGGTCGAGATGCATGACGAGCGGAGTGTCCGGCCAGATCGCCGCGAGCGCCTCGATCATCTTGGCGAGCATGATGTCGTTGGCGTAGCTGCGCGCGCCGCGCGAGGCCTGGATGATGACCGGCGCGTCGACCGACGCCGCCGCCTCCATCACCGCGAGGCCCTGCTCCATATTATTGATATTGAACGCCGGAACGCCGTAGTCGTGCTCGGCGGCGTGATCGAGCAGTTGCCGCAGGGTGATCAGAGCCATTGTCGCCTCCGCTATGTCTTACGCCTTAACTAGCGTACGGGCCGCCTCAGCCACAGCCTCCGCCGTGACGCCGAAATGCTTATACAGTTCGCCGGCCGGCCCGCTCGCGCCAAAGCCGCTCATGCCGATGAAGGCGCCGCGCTCGCCGATCCAGCGGTCCCAGCCGAGCCGAACCGCCGCCTCGACCGCGACGCGCGGGGCGCCGCCCAGCACTTCGGCGCGATAGGCCTCGGACTGCGCCTCGAAGAGCTCCCAGCAGGGCATGGAGACCACGGCGGCCTTCAGTCCCTGCGCGTCCTGAATGTCGGCGGCGGCGAGGGCGATTTCAACCTCGGATCCCGTGGCGAGCAGCGTCACGTCGCGCTTTCCCACCGCTTCGCGCAGCACATAGGCGCCCTTGGCGGACAGGTTTTCGCCAATGGGCCGCTCCAGCGTCGGCAAGTTCTGCCGCGACAGGCTTAAGACCGACGGCGTGTGGCGGCTGGCCAGCGCCAGCTCCCAGCATTCGGCGGTCTCGATCGCGTCGGCAGGGCGGAAGACATTGAGGTTTGGCATCGCGCGCAACGCCGCCAGATGTTCGACCGGCTGATGCGTCGGCCCGTCTTCGCCAAGACCGATCGAATCATGGGTGAGCACATAGATGACGCGCAGGCCCATCAGCGCCGAGAGGCGGATCGCGCCGCGCGCATAATCGGAGAACACCAGGAAGGTGCCGCCATAGGGCGCGAATCCGCCATGCAGGGCAATGCCGTTCATCGCCGCCGCCATGCCGAATTCGCGCACGCCGTAGTGGATGTAGCGGCCGGAAAAATCGTCCGGGGCGACCTCGCCCATGCCCTTGGTGATGGTGAAGTTGGAATGCGTCAGGTCGGCCGAGCCGCCGATCGTCGCCGCCGTCGCGGCGTTGATGACGCCGAGCGCCATTTCCGAGGATTTGCGCGTGGCGATTTTCGGCTTTTCGGCGGCGAGCGTGGCGCGAAACTCAGCGAGCGGACCGGCGATGTCGGCCGCGACGTCGGCTTTCATGAAGGCGTCGAAGGCGGCGCCTTTGGGCGACGCGGCGCGTCGCGCCTCCCAGGCTTCGCGCGCCTTCGCGCCGCGGCGCCCCGCCGCGCGCCAGGCCTCCAGCACGTCGTCGGGCAATTCGAAGGGCGCGTGCGGCCAGACGAGCGCTTCACGCGCGGCGTCGATCTCCGCCGCCCCGAGCGGCGCGCCGTGGCAGCTTTCCTTGCCCTGCTTTGTCGGCGCGCCATAGCCGATCAGCGTGCGGCAGCCGATGAGCGAAGGCCGGGGGTCGGCCTGCGCCGCGGCGATCGCCTGCGCCACCGCCTCGGGATCATGGCCGTCGACATGGGCGACATGCCAGCCGGCGGCGGCGAAACGCGCAATCTGGTCCGTCGAGGTCGCGAGGCTCGTCGGCCCGTCGATCGAGATCGAGTTATCATCCCAGAAGAGGATGAGCTTTGAGAGCTTCAGATGTCCGGCGAGGTCGATCGCCTCATGGCTGACGCCTTCCATCAGGCAGCCGTCGCCGGCGATCACATAGGTGAAATGATCGACGAGATCGTCGCCAAAGCGCGTCGCCGAGAGGCGCTCGGCGATCGCCATGCCGACCGCGGTCGCGAGCCCCTGGCCGAGGGGACCGGTGGTCGTCTCGATGCCGGCGGCGTGGCCATATTCGGGATGGCCCGCGGTCGGAGAACCGAGCTGGCGGAAGTTTTCGAGCTCTTTGCGGCCCATGCCCGGATAGCCGAGCAGATAGAGCAGCGCATAGAGCAGCATCGACCCGTGGCCGGCGGACAGCACGAAACGGTCGCGGTCCGGCCAGTCCGGCCGGCTCGCGTCAAACTTCATGAAGCGCTGGAACAGCACGGTCGCGACGTCGGCCATGCCCATCGGCATGCCGGGATGGCCGGATTTCGCCTTTTCGACCGCGTCCATCGCCAAGGCGCGAATGGCGTTGGCGTAGCGCGTCGAATCGGATCTTGCGCCAGCCGCGGCCGCAGAGGTCTCCTTGGCCGCCGTCAATATAGTGTCGTTCACGTCACGCCTTTCCTGCGTCTGACCAGTTCGAGGATCCTTGGAGTAAGGATCAGCTGCATTGCGAGATCAAGCTTATTGCCCGGAATGACGATGGAATTGGCGCGCGACATCCAGCTTCCCGCGATCATCGCCACAAGATAGGGGAAGTCCACCCCTCGCGGATCGCGAAAGCGAATGACGACGATCGATTCGTCGGGCGTCGGAATCGAACGGGCGACAAAAGGATTTGACGTGTCGACCGTCGGCGCGCGCTGGAAGTTTATGTCCGTTTCCGAGAACTGGGGGCAAATATAATGCACATAATCATGCATGCGCCGCAGAATCGTCTCGGTGACGGCCTCCGTCGTGTAGCCGCGCGAATGCCGGTCGCGATGCAGCTTCTGCGTCCACTCCAGATTGATCACCGGAACGACGCCGATCTTGAGATCCGCGTAGCGCGCGACATTGACGTCATCGGTGACGACCGCGCCGTGCAGCCCTTCATAGAACAGCACGTCGGTATCGGCCGGCAGCTCCACCCAATCGGTAAACGTCCCGGGCGGCACGCCGAGCCGAGCCGCCTCGTTTTCGTCATGGGCGTAATGGCGGTAGCGGCCGGAGCCCGTCTCGCCGTATTCGCGAAAGAGCGTCTCGAGCTCAGGCAGTAGATTGGCGTGAGGGCCAAAATGGCTGAAGTTTTGGTTGCCGACGGCATGAGCCTCGGTGAGCTTGGCCTTCATCTCTAAGCGATCGTAACGATGGAAGCTGTCGCCCTCGACATAGGCGACCTCGATGCGCTCGCGGCGGAAAATCTGTTCGAACGTCGCCTTGACCGAACTGGTGCCGGCGCCGGACGAGCCGGTGATGGAGATGATCGGATGTCTGACCGACATGGGCGCGCGACCCGGACCCTACGAGCAAGGCGAACTGGACGGCCTGCGGCGGGCCGGCCGACCGCGGGGGCTCCGCCGGCTTGTCGCACGGCGCGCGGGCAAAGGGAAGGCTCCCGCTCCCGGCAGGGACGCTGGGAAGCGCGACGGAGCGGGACGGCGCCATGGAGGCGCTGCTGGACGCCGATCCCGGCCTCGCCAACTGCTTTGACAGTCCTCTCTCCATTACCATTTTACGCTCATGGATCTCCCGATCGGCGAACTGTTCATCTTGGGTTTTCGCGACCCGCTCATCCCTGGCTGGCTGCAGGATTTTGCCCGTAGCTTCGGCTTGGGCGGGGTCATTCTTTTCGACTACGACTGTACCGATCAGAAATACGAGCGGAACGTTTATAGCCCCGCTCAGCTCGATGAGCTTTGCGAGGGTCTTCACGCTCTCCCCTCGCGTCCGCTCATCTTTATCGATCAAGAAGGCGGCAAGGTCCGCCGGTTGAAGGAAGAGCGCGGCTTTATTCCGCTGCCCAGCGCCCGTCAGTTCGGGCGATTGACAGCCTCGGAACGGCGGGAGGTTTTACGCCCCTCCTATGCGCAGATGCGACAGATCGGAATCGATGTGAACCTGTCGCCGGTCATCGATCTCGACATCAACCCCGACAGCCCGGATGTCGGGTCGGTCCAGCGCAGCTACTCGAGCGATCCGAAGGTTGTCGAGGCATGCGTGGAGGCGCTGGCGGACGTCGCTGGTTCTGTGAATTTGAAACTGTGCTTGAAGCACTTTCCCGGAACCGGCGGCGCGAAGGTGAATCCCCACGACCATGTCATGGATCTTTCCGATTGCCTGACCGACGCGCAAGTGAACGTGTTCAAGGAGCTGATCTCGCGCGTGCCGATGGTCCTGTTCAGCCATGGCATCGTGAATCAATGGGAGAGAGACACTCCGGTCTGCCTCTCCGCCGTCGCAGTGAATAAAATGCGCGGCTGGGCGCCGGACGCCTGCATCCTGACCGACGATTTGCAAATGCAGGGCGTGCAAAAGCTGATGTCGACGGGCGAGGCCTGCGCGAAGGCGGTTCACGCCGGCGCGGATTTGATCCTCATCGGCAACAACATGAAAGACGAGCAGGACCAGGCGGCGGAATTCGCCCGTCGGCTGCTCTCGGCCTGCGCGCAGGATGCGTCCATGCGGGATCACGCCGAGGCGTCCATCAAACGAGTACGGAAGCTGAAATTTAGCTGAAGCGCGGAGCGCTCGAGGTGCCGGTCAGCCGGCGAGGAGGCTAAATCGCAATTGCCGGAGTGCGAACCTCAAGCTGGCGCCCTACTCGTGCGTCGCATCTTCCCGAATGTACGGCTGGGTCTCTCGAAGGTCCGCCGCCTTTGGCCGCTCGACCATCAAGCTCATGGCGCGACGCAAATGGCCCTCTGCCTCATCCAGCGCCGCCGCCGCCTTGGCGAGCCCGTAGCCCTGCAGCAACAGAAAGGCGAGCTTCACGCTCCCGCCGGCGCGCTGCAAGGCCTCATGGATCTCCTCGTCGCCGCGCCCGGTCAGCCGCGACAGGATTTTTTCGCTCCGTCGGACCAGTTTCTTGTTCGAAGCCTGCACATCCACCATGAGGCCGTCGTAAACGCGCCCGAGCAGGATCATGACGAGCGACGAGAGCAGAATAAGCGTGATTCGCTGGGCGGTTCCCGCCTTCATCCGCGTCGAGCCGGCGATCGGTTCCGCGCCGGTTTCGAGAAAAATCGAATGATCGGCCTCCTGGAGAAGCGGCGTCCCGCGATTGTTCGCGACGCCGATCGTCAAGGAGCCTCGGTTTTTCGCCTCGCGCAAACAGGCGAGCGTAAAAGGCGTCGTGCCGCTTGCGGCCACCGCGATGGTCACATCGGACGCCCCAATCTCGTGCCGTTGAACGAGGTCGACCGCCTGGTGGTCCTGGTCTTCGGCGCCTTCAACAGGGTGGAGCAGGGCGGTCTGTCCGCCCGCCATGAGGAGCAGAAGTCGATCTTGCGGCCAGCCGAAGGTCGGCATGAGCTCCGCCCCGTCCTGAGCAGCCAAGCGGCCGGATGTCCCCGCGCCGACGTAAACGAGCCGTCCGGGCCCGCGCAGCCGGCGCTCAATCGCAAGCGCCGCCCGCTCAATCGCAGGGCGCGCGGCTCGAACGGCCGCGACGGCGGAAAATTGCCCTTCAATCATGGAATCCAGGATATCGGCTGGTTCCCAGACGTCGATCTTGGCATAGCGCGGACTTTGGCGTTCAGTCTCCGTCGGGCACATCGGCGCAATTCCAGGTGATAAGCCGCATATGGCCAAATGGCGGGAAGAGTTCAAGCGAAGCTTCCTGTGAGCCAGCTCATGACGTGGGCTCCCGGCGCGGGAGCTGCGCTGGAACTTGCTTTCCCGCGCGTCCGGCTCAATCTCTGTGCTGATGGCTTTGGCGGAAACCGAAAATAATGACCATCCTCGACGCGCAGATGACTTCCGATATGCGAGAGGCTCCGGCGGCCGTGCGACGGCAGAGCGACGGGCTCGCCGAGGTTCTCCCAGTTCTCGCGGATCGGTTACGGCGCAAGCCGCCTCAAGTCGTCGTCACCTGCGCGCGCGGCAGTTCGGCGCACGCCGCGACCTTCGGCAAGCATCTCATCGAGCGATACCTCGGCGTCGTGGTGGCGCCCGCCGCGCCCAGCATCACGACGATCTATCATCAGCCTCTGCGCCTGGCTGACCAGCTCTTTCTCGCAATTTCACAGTCGGGCGAAAGCAGCGACATCATCGAACAGGCGGCTGCGGCGCGCGCTTGCGGCGCCGTGACCGCCTGCATCACAAATGACCCGGCGAGCGAGCTCGCTCGGGCCTGCGAATTCTTGTTGCCGATGGCGGCGGGCCCGGAATTGAGCATTCCCGCGACCAAGACCTTCATCGCATCGGTGGCGGCGCTTGCCCGACTGGTCGCCGTTTGGTCCGAGGACAAGGTGCTCGCGCGCGCGCTGACGGCATTGCCGGATCGCCTCGCCGCCGCCGGCGATCTCGATTGGAGTGGCGTTCTGGAGAAGATCGCAGGCGCGGAAAGCCTTGTCACGATCGGACGCGGTCCGACGCTCGCCATCGCGCGCGAGGCCGCGCTGAAACTGAAAGAAACCTCGGATCTCCACGCGGAATGCTTTTCGTCGGCCGAGTTCCTGCACGGCCCGGTCGCTCTGGTGGCGCCTGACTATCCCGTGCTCATGTTTGCGCCGACCGACGCCGCCGCCGCGGGCATGACGCAGCTCGCCGCGGATCTCAGGGCAAAGGGAGCCGCGGTCTTCATCACCTCATCGGAGGAGCAGACTCCGGACCGGCTTCCAGCATTGCCCGCTGAACATCCCGAAACCGACGCGATCTGTTTGATCCAGAGCTTCTACGCCATGGTCGTCCGCTTGGCCGCGATGCGCGGAAAGAACGCCGACCAACCCCGCCACCTGCGCAAGATCACGCGCACGCGATGAACGGCTGCTCTCGACGCGCGGTGGCCGCGGACGTCGTCTTTGACGGCGAAAAAAAGCATGACGACTTCGCCGTCGTGATCGAAGACACGCAAATCGCGGCGCTGACGCCGCGATCGGATCTTCCATCTTCGATTGAAGTTTACAACGTCCCTCGAGGCGCATGGCTCGCGCCGGGCTTTATCGACATTCAGGTCAACGGCGGAGGCGACGTCCTCTTCAACGCCGATCCGACGCCCGCCGCTTTGGCGAAGATTGCACAGGCGCATCGCAAATTCGGCGTGACGTCGCTTTTGCCGACGCTCATCACTGATAGCGATGAGGCGATGGCCGCGGCGCTTGGCGCCGTCAGCGCAATCATGCCGCGCGAGCCCGGCATTCTGGGGATTCATCTCGAGGGCCCTTTTTTGTCGCCGGAAAAGCCGGGCGTTCATCGGCGAGAGTTTATCCGCCGCCCACAAGACCATCATCGCCAAATGCTCGGCTCCTTTCGCGCCGGCGTATTGCTTGTGACGCTCGCGCCCGAGGAGGCGCCCGACGGCTTCATCGCGGAACTTGTCGCTGCTGGCGCGAAGGTCTCGCTCGGTCATTCGATGGCGACTTATGAGCAGACGCGCGCTGCGATGGCCGAGGGCCTGACGGGCTTCACGCATTTGTTCAACGCGATGCGTCCGCTTTCCGCCCGCGAGCCCGGGCCTGTCGCAGCTGCGCTCGAGTCGCCCGACGCCTCTTACGGGCTTATCGTCGACGGCGCGCACGTCGCGCCCGCCATGCTGGGATTGGCGATGCGCGGCCTCGGGCGGGCCATGCTGGTGAGCGACGCCATGCCGCCAGTCGGCGGGACAAAAGCAGAGTTCGACCTCTTTGGCGCGCTGATCGCTGTGCGCGATGGCAGTTGCCGGACGCAGGAGGGCGCGCTTGCAGGATCGTCGATCGAGATGGCGAGCGCGGTGCGCAATTGCGTGCGGCTTCTGGGACTGCCTCTGGAGCGCGCGCTGCGCTGCGCCTCTTTCCACCCTGCCGAGTTTCTAGGTCTCGAACGCTCGCTCGGCCGTATCGCGCCGGGATATCGCGCCGACATGGCGGCGTTCGACCCGAAGGATATTTCGGTCTCCGCTGCCTGGGTCGCCGGCGAAAGATCTGATTATTGTCCGGGGGCGTAGCTCGTGAGGAGAGTCATAAGCGCGACCGCCTCGCTCAAGCGAATCTTGCGCATTCACAAAAGTGCTTGCCGAACGAAGAACTCTATCGCAGACCTGTCTGACTTATCGATCCATTCGATTGGATCGAGTTCGCTGCGCTCTTAGGGAGAAACCGATGTCTGCCGATCAAAACTTCCCGTCGGAAAAAGTGGCGTCGGAACTCGTCGCGCCGCATGGTGTGCGGCCTCTCAATCAACGTGGCCGGGTGGAGCGTAGAGAGGTGCTGCGCGCTGGGGCCGCCGGAATCATCGGGACCATTTTCGGCGGCAGATCCGCCAATGCGACAGGGCTGTTCTCAGGCCTGATGGGCGACTCAGCGTCGGCGGCGGAGGCGACTGCGCCGCGTCTTGCGACGCTCGGCGACTACCTCTGGCTCACGCCGACGAAGCTCGGCGGCGGCGCTCAGGTGCAGGATCTTGCGACCGGCAAGACAATGGCCTGGATCGAATATTGGAATTACGGCGATAGCTGCCCCATCGCCCATCATCTCGCGGCCTTTCCTTCAGCCGACCCGCGCAAAGGCTTCGAGTTCGTAAACTCGACCCAGGGTGGGCAGAACATTCTGATTTATGGCATCCCCACGCAGATCCGGGAACATGGAATGCTCGATCCTTTGTGGGGTCAAGGCAATCAGATTTATCGCGTCGGCTTCGACGGGCAGCAGATGAATTTGCTCGAGAACGTCGCCGAGACCACGGGGATCGGACTGGGCGTGCACACCGTGATTTTCCCGGATGCGTCTGGCTTCACGGTCGCGGACGGGCAAAAGGATGTGGTCGCTTTCTTCAATCGCGCGACCGGAAATCAGAAGACGACGGTGATCGACGCCTTCCGTTTCGACTGGCGTGGAAACGAGCCGGACGGCGTGCTCGAGGACAATTGGTTCAAGGGAGGAACCGTTCGCGTTTCCCGTCTCTTAAAGGCGCCTGACACCGGGCTCTATGATTATCGCGGCGTCAAGGGAAACAAGCTCGATTGGGAGATGGTGCCCATGGGCGAGTATCTCGCCTATTCGGGACAGCTTCCGGGCGACTCGGTGAAGACGCTGACCGGCGCCGATAATTGCGTCCACCATCCCATCCATCCGCTCTCGCTGGTGACGCTTCGCATGTTCGCCGTCGGCGTCGTCATCGACCGCACGACAATGGAGCCGGTTGCGTGCATCTCTTCCCCGGACGGCACGACCAAGGAAAGCATTCCGGTCAAGAAAATCGCCGACGGCATTTGGGACATCAAGCTGGATAATGTCGTGTCGTCGGGACACGAATGCGGTTTTGGGCCGCACGGCAAATGGTTCACCATGACGAACAACACCCGACAAAACAGCATGGGCGTGTTCGATTGTGCGGACCGCGATCCGCGCAACTGGAAGCGAGTCACCGAGTTCAAGGACTCGCACTGGGTCGGCTCGACGCCGAGCCCGTTCCACATCACCTATTCGATGGACGGCTCAAAGATGTTTGTCTCCGAGCTGCATCGCAAGCCGGCGAAAAGCGCCATCGTCGTCGTCGACACCAATACGTGGACGACAATCAAGCGCTTCGAGAATGTCGGCGTTGACCTGCAGACGATGCATGTCACCTATGACGGCAAATATGTGCTCGCGATCTTCAGCGGATTCCAGCGGCTCGAAGGAGGAACCTTCATCTTCACGCAGGATACGCTGGAGCCCGTTGGTTATATTCCGAACTTTGGCGGTCACCACGACTGCGTCATTGTTCCGCGGAACAACGAAGAACTGATCCACAGCCGCTGCACCACGGTCTGACGGGACCGGCGAACCCGCAAAGACGGTTCGCTTGCGCCCGGCGACGAGCGTCTCAAACGATTGCGGCTACTCAACGACGCGGCCTCGCCTCACACGCCAGGCCGCATCGACCTGCAGATAACGGTTCCACTCATGACGAAACGCCATCGCTCGCGCTTCCTGCTGGTGCGGCTCGGCGCTCAGAACGTCGGACGTCGGCTGCTGCGGAGTGTGTTGCTCGGCTTGGCGGTGACGATCGCCGTCGGGGTTGTGTTCTCCGGCTTCGTCACCGGCTGGTCGCTGCGGGAAGGAATCCTGACGACCTTTTCGCGAATGGGCGCCGATCTCCTTGTCGTGCCGCATGGCGCCCTGGTGAACATCACCAGCACGTTGCTCACGATACAGCCGACGGATCTCGATCTGGACGCCGCTCTGGGCGAGAAGCTCAGAGGCGTTCCCGGCGTGGCGAAGGTCGCCGCGCAGCGTCTCATCCGCGCGAGCGTCGAGGGGCGCGCGATCAATCTAATCGCCTATGATCAGGCGACCGATTTCACCGTCGAATCTTGGCTGCCCCCGGGGGAGAAACCCGTGGCCGCCACAGGAGGCCTGCTTGTTGGGGAGCGGGTCGCGCTGAAGACCGGCGAAGCCCTGACGATTTGCGGTCGGTCGCTGGTCGTGACGGGACGATTGGGTCGAACGGGCGTGGGTCCCTTTGACGAATCTTATTTCATCACCTTTTCCGCGCTCGACGAACTTGTCGCCGCCGCGATCCGGGCGCGCCCTGCGAACGCCCCTGTTCATCCGCCCGCGTCTTCGCCTTCAGAAGGTGCCGACGCGACGCATCATGATCACGCCGCAGGACGGGCCGAATGCCTTCCGCCAATCGCGCAGGATCGTGTCTCTGCATTTCTCCTGCAACTGTCGGCCGGCGCCTCGACGGAGCAAGCGCGTTTCGCCATTGGACAGATCCCGGCAATCAAAATCGTCACGGGCAATCCGATCTTCACCGCGGCGCGCCAATCGCTGGGCAGTCTCTTCTGGGGCGTGGCGATTTTTGCTGGCTTGCTGATGCTGGCGATATTCTTTCTCGTGTCGTTGTTGTTTTCCGCCATCGTCCAAGAGCGCTATCGCGAAATCGGCGTGCTGCGGGCCATGGGCGCACGGCCGGCGCAGATCATATCGATCACCCTGATCGAGGCGGGTCTCATCACAGGCATTGGCGGCCTGTTAGGCATCGGCGCGGGTTTCTCGCTGATCTTCGTTTTTGCCCGTTCTCTCGGCTTTTATTTCTCGTCTCTCGGCGTGCCCTTCGAGGCCCCGCCTGCCGGAGTCATATGGATCGCCGCGGGCGTCGCCGCGCTCTGCGGCGTCGCGATCGGCGTGGGAGGGGCTTTCGTCGCCGCTTGGCGGACACGGCGTCTCGAACCCTATGCGATGATTCAGATGGAAAGCGCACGATGATCCTTTCCGCCAAGGGTTTGCGGAAGCATTACGGCGGCGATCCTGGCGTGGACGCGGTGATCTCTGCCGATTTGATCGTTGGCGCAGGCGAGTTCGTTTCGATCGTCGGACGTTCCGGCTCTGGTAAATCGACGCTGCTCGCCATGGTCGGCGGGCTGACGGCGCCGACCGCGGGCGGGGTTCAACTGGCGGGGGACGAGATCTGGGATCTCCCCGAGGCGCAGCTTGCCGATGTCAGGCGGGAGCGCATCGGTTTCGTCTTTCAGTTCCAGAGCCTCCTTCCCAATCTTCGGGCCATCGACAATGTCGCCTTGCCGGCGCTACTCGGGAGGAACGTGACGCCAGAATACGCCTATGCGCGCGCGCAAGGCCTTCTTGCCCGCGTCGGCCTGAGCGATCGGATGACAAGCTTCCCAGGACAGATGTCCGGCGGCGAGCAGCGTCGCGTCGTCATCGCTCGGGCTTTGATCAATGAGCCGCAATTACTTCTTGGGGACGAACCGACAAGCGACCTCGACGAGGAGACGGAAGAAGAGATCTTCGCGCTGCTCGACAATTTGCGACGAGAAGAAAATTTCGCCATGGCGCTCGTCACGCATAACCATGCGCTGGCGCAACGCGCTGATCGCATGTTCGAGATGCGGCAAGGAATTCTCCTTCCGAGCGGCGAACCGCGCGCCTTCGTCGCTACGCCGATCCGGCGCGCCGAACCGACCGCGCAAAAAACGCCCGCGCCGGTCGGCGCCGATGCAGACGGCGCTCACGATTTCGAAAAACTCGGCAAGACGCTGTGGGCGACAGCGGGACGCATCTTCGCCGCTGCAGCGCTGTTTTTCGTCATTGCGTCTGCGGCAAATTACGGCGTGGCGCGCTACCAACAGTATGGACTTGACGCCAGTCGGCAGCGACTCGCCGCGCTCGAAGAACTTGCGACCTCCACCCTGCAGAGCGACATCGCGTCGATTACGCAGCTCGGCGACGGCCGTTACGAGGTGACGATTTATCTCGAGAACACAAAAGCCGAACAACCGATTTACGTCATGTCGCCGAGCGTGCAGGGTTTCGTGCAGGTGGGAGTCGGCTGGCAGGAAGCGCCGCTCACGCCGATTGAGGACGCGACCGCCGCGGTGCTGAAAGTCACTGGGCGGCAGCTCTACCGCTTCATCTTTGAGGCCCGCCTCACGAAATTCACCGAATTATTGCCCCACTACATGCATGTGCGCTTCAGCAACACCATGCTTGTGAGTCCCGAGAGCACACCGACGAATGAGTTATTTCAGCGCGTCGACAATTATTATGTCTATCTGAAACCGGACAATGTCGACGACGCTACGATCGCAAAAGATGTCCGATTTCCCGGGCCACCTCCGCTCTGGATCTGGATGCCGCCGCACTGAAGTCGCGCGTTGGCGCCCTTTCTCCAGCGTCCCCCTCAAGTTGACCGGCGCGATCGCCCTCTACGCAGTGGCGGCGGCGTCCAAAATCGCCGCCGCTTCGATAAGGTCGAAGTCGGGAATTCGCGCGTTCGTCAAAGGATCTTCGCCTGATATCCATTGTTCGAGCGCATTCGGCGCGGAGAGCGCGCAGTTGAGAGCTCTGTTGACCTCATAGAGTCCCCAAGCCAGTCCGGCGCGCCGCAGCGCCGCCATCAGGGCGTTCTGAACGAGGCTGCGGACAACCAGATGCGGCGTGGAGATCGGCGCTTCCACGGCTTCGCCTCGTACAGCGGCAAGGCATAACGCCTTGTCGAAGGCCGCATGACCGCGGCACGCAAGCGGACGAATTTTATAGGCGAGGCATAATTCGCCTTCGATCAGCGGGCAGGCATGCTGGGCGGTCAGTCGCTGTTCTTCGGACAGGCCGCCAACGGCCTGATCGGCGTCGGCGATGCGCTTGCGGAGCATTATGCCGCGCTCCCTAAAGGCGGCGGCGTTGACGGAAATGAAGCGCGCGAGCAGAAATATTTCCGGAGCCGTCGCGACGACGCGAAGGCGGCAACAGGCCGCGCATTCTCCCTGACAGGCGAGCGCTGGCGCGCCTGCCGCCTGAATGGCGACGTTTTGCGTGAAGCTGTCAAAAGCTTGCGCGCAGAGCAGCGCGACGAGCTCTGGGCGCGCCCCGCGGGAGCCTATCGTCTCGCTGAAGGCATGCGACGCGGCCCTGAAGAAGGCAGAAGGGCTGGTATCTCCGCTCACCCGTATCTTCTCCACCCTTCCGCCGGTAAGATGATCGGCGCGAGCACGTAGCCCACAATCGAGGCCGCGCCGTCCCGCAGTCAACCCCTACATGCCCAGAGGCGGCGGCCAATGCTAACCAACCGGGATGGCGCTCGTCGACCCCACGGAACTGGAGCTGCCGCGGAGCGATTTCGAAGAATTCCGATCTCGCAGGCAACGGCCGAATCTTTGCGACGTCAATCGCGACGTGCGTTCATGTCTTGAGCTACGCTCAAGAAAAAAACCAAAACGCAAGCGCGACCCAGAAGATGATCATTACGGCGCCCCAAAGAAAAATACCAAGTTGAGGTCCGTCGTCTCGGCCAGTCACCGCGGCCCGTCGCCGAGTCGCTTGATGTGCATCGTCATCAATGTCGAGCTGCGATTGGAGCTTTTGTGGCTCTGGCGGGGGGAGCTGCTTGACGAGACGCCCGCAATATTCACCGTGCGGATGTGGTCGCGGAAAGCCCGATGTCCCGCCTGACCTTTCGGGAGCGATCTCTGCGCCATTCGAGCGTTGGGATTCTACGCTAGCCCCGCCGAGGCGGACGCAATTCGGTCGCATCTATTTCTTCGCGCCCCTGGCCCTGCTGTTTTTCGTCACTCCATGAGAGCGTGCGCCAAACTCCGCCACGAAAGAAAAGATGGCTCCGTATCGATCAGTCGCGTCATATTTCAAGAGCTTATTCCCTGACCGTATCAGTATCCACAGTCATTTGTAACCGAAACGGGCGCGACAGTCTAGTTCTTTCGCTTTTTCAGGATAAGTATCGATGATTGAATACTATTTCTGATCTGTTCGGTCCTCTGGACTATTATCGTTCCATTGCACGGGCCGGCGGTCGTGTCCCCAAGTGGAAGGTGAGGCGTTCGTGGCGCTGGAGGCCATTGGCGCGCTCGTGAGTGGCGTAATTGTCGAGGATCGCGCACGAGCTTGCCGGCGCGGGCCTCCGCCTCGATGGCGTTGAGGAAGCGGATAAATTCCTGATGGCGCGACGTTGCATGTCGCGGCCAATCACGTTGCCGTCGAGCGCATTGAGCGCCGCGAACAGCGTGGTCGTTCCGTTCCTTTTGTCGACATGCGCAGGGAAGGCCGCCGATTGGCCGAGCGCGTCGCGCCGACTCGCACGCACGTCGAACGATTGGAATCCTTCCCAAGGACTCAATCGTCAGATTTTACCACTAGAATATCGTCTGCAGACGCAGGCCGAGATAGCTCGCCCGCGCCCGCAGCGGATTCCACGGGTCGATGATCTGGACATCGCCTGAGAGCCGCAGCCACTTGGTCACCGCAAAATTATAGAAGGCCTCGACGCCGCTCTCGCTGCGGCGGTTAATTCGCCGCGCTTGCAGTCCAGAGAGAAGCAGCGGGCTCAGTCGATAATGATAGTAGCCGACGCCCCAGCGATCATCTTCGCGTCCCGTCATCAGATTGTTGCCGGCAAGGCCAGCGACCACGCTCCATCTGACCGGGTTGGGATTGCCGTCCGACAGAGTCGCGAGCGTGAACACGCCCCAGCCAATCTTGGGGTCCGTAGCGCTCTGCATCAGATATTGCTGGATGGCGTAGGAAACGAAGCGATAGCCCTTTTTGGTGATTCCTTTGAGCTGAGCGATCCTCGCGGTCTCGTCGATATCTTCGAGATCGAAGCCCCTGGCGTTGCTGTAGGCGACGCGAACCGTATGGAAGCCCTTGAGTCCGCCGATCTCGACGGGCACGGTCAGCATCAGCCCGGCGCCGATTCCGCGCTCGAACGGCCGTTGGATGACGCGCGGCTGCAGAGCGTTACGCGGGTCGGCGACCATCAGTTTGAGATCGAAAAATTTGGTCTTGAGCGCCGCGACGCCGCCCAGAAGGTAAGGCGGCGCGATGATCAGACGGTCGGCGACGCTCTCCGGCGAGCTGACGCCGATGCCGGTCGAAGGCAGGGCGAAGGAGCGGTTCATGAAGGTCTCGATGCCGCCGCCGCCGACCAGCGGCGTCTGCGCGGCGAGCGTCAGCATGTTGAATTTACCGATCGTCACCGAGAATTGCTCGCTGAATTCCTGCGTCAGCGTCATCGACAGGGCCGAGTGATAGCCCTCGCGCTCGATAAACGCCTGGGCGACATTGACCGGCAGCAACGCGAGATCCTGCCGGTTCACGTTGCGGCCGAAGTAATGCTCATATTGGGCGTTGAATTTGAGCCCCTTCCAGAACCCAAGCTTCTCGCCGTCGACGCGCAGAAATGTGTCCATGACGCCGCCGTAGCGCGCCGTCCGATTGATCGCGCCGGAGGTGATGCCCTGCTCGAACTGGGTGATCCAGACGTCGACGTCGATCCCGAATTTGCGCAGCTGCTCCTTGGGGCCGTCCGGCGTGTCGGTCAGCGACTTCTGCTTGGCGAGTGAGACGAGCGCGTCTTCGGCGAGGGCCGGGCCTCCGATGGCCGCGACCAGGAGGCCGGCCGCGGCGATTAGGCTCCGGGCGCGCGCGCGTCGCCCTTTCGGGGAGGCCGGCCCGCTCCATTCCCTCCGCCGCCACATCGCTTCGGCCTTCCCGCAAGCCAGATCGGTGAACCACATGCGCTGTCGAGCTTAGCGGCATCGCCGCGCTTGTCTATTGACGGCGCGCAACAGCCGCGAGCTTTCCTCGTTCGAAACGGCTCAGGCGGTCGCGCATCCAGGTCGGCATGCCGACCTCAGTCGGCGGTGGCGGGTCAGTTTTGAATTTCAGGTTGCGACCCATGCTGGACATTAGGGTTCTGCTAACGCTCAGCCCGCTCTGCAGGTCGGCGAATCACGCCCATTCGGTAAAGTAATGGGATCATCACCAGAGTCTGGACGAAGATGGAGAAAGCCACCACGGCGAAGGTCATGGTGACGACGTCCTCGCGTTCGGCGATCGATATCGGCAATCCAAGCGCGAGCGCCAGTGGCAGCGCGCCACGAAAGCCTCCCCAGAACAGCACATGTTGGTGCCTGAGTTCGACGGCGTAACGTGTTCCCCAAAACAGGGCGCAGAATGGGTAGACCGCGATGGCGCGCCCCGCGACGGCAAGCAAGATCGCGGTGAACGCGGCCCAGAACACCGGCAGAAACTGGCGCTCGGCCTCGTGTAGACCAATCAGGATGAAGATCACCGAGTTGACAAGGAAGGCGACATACTCCCAGAAGGCCGCGACCGCGCCCTGTCCCGTGGAGCCAAAAAGTCCCCACCGGCTTCCTTGCGCCACCACCAGACCCGCCGCAAGCGCAGCTAACACGCCCGAAGCGTCTATTCGCTGGGCCAACAAAAAGGAGCCATAGCCGCACAGCGTCGTCAGCGTGATCTTGACTAAGTTATTGTTGGTGCGACCGACGAGAAAGAGCAGCGCTCCCGCCACGGCGAAGCCGGCGGCGAGCCCGCCGCCGACAGTTAGAAGCAACGTCCATGTCACGTCCATGGGCCCGGCTGGCGCGCCGAGGGCGATCGCCAACAGGATCGCAAATGCCGTCGCCGCCGTTCCGTCATTAATCAGACTCTCCGCGCGCACCAATAGGTCGACCCGTCCCCGCACCTTGGCTTCGTCGAAGGTGGCGACGACGGCGACGGGATCGGTCGCCGAGATCAGCGCGCCAAACAGCCCCGCCGCGGTCCACGACCAGCCGGCGATCCAGTGCATGCCAGTTGCAAGCAGTAGCGCCGAGGCCATGAGTCCTGGCCCGGCGAGCGTGAGAATCACCGGAAGATCGCGGCGCAGCCTTGGCCAGCTCAGCCGCAGCGCCGCCTCGAACACCAGCGGCGGCAGCAGGAAGGTGTAGACGAAGTCCTTTGTTAGCGGCAGCTCGATCTTGAGCGGCATCGCCGCGAGAGCGAGGCCAGCAAGTACCAGCCCGATCGTGTATGGCAGCCTCAGCCGCTCACAGGTGAGCGCCACTGCGGTCGTGACGGCGAGTAGCAGCCCCAACTCGTAAATGTCGAAGGTCATCGGCGCCAGCGCCCCGCGCCGACGAATCGGCCCCACAGATTCCGTGCATGTTGCTTAGAGGTGTATTCGCCCTGAGGTCAATTGTGGCTGCGCGGCGCGTAACGTATTGCAAGTCCTGTCTTCGGTGAGTTGTCAAACGTCCGCTTGTGGCGCGCTTTGCGGCATTTCAAATCGACCCGCTACCCAGCCGGCTTCCGCGTTGACGCCCAGAGCCCGTCTCCCTACTGTGCCGCGCTTCCCGCTACAGATTGGCCAGTTCGCATCCCATGTCCGCATCGCTCCTCTTGTCGCCCGAACTCGTCGAAGCCGCGCGCGTCTCGCCCGCCTGGCCTTTCGAAGAGGCGCGAAAGCTCGTCAAACGGGTCGAGGCGAGCGGTCAGAAGAGCGTGCTGTTCGAGACCGGCTACGGCCCTTCCGGCCTGCCGCATATCGGCACGTTCGGCGAGGTCGCCCGCACCAGCATGGTGCGCCGCGCATTCGAAGTCATGACCGAGGGGAGGATCGCGACGCGCCTCCTCGCCTTTTCGGACGACTTGGACGGGCTGCGCAAGGTCCCCGACAACATCCCCAACAAGGAACTCGTCGCCGCCAACCTCGGCAAGCCCTTGACGCAGGTGCCGGACCCTTTCGGCACGCATGACAGTTTCGGGGCGCATAACAATGCGCGGCTGCGCGCCTTCCTCGACGCATTCGGCTTCGATTACGAATTCGCCTCGTCGACGGAATATTATAAGAGCGGCCGCTTCGACGCCGCGCTGAAGCATATGCTCGAGCGCTACGACGCGGTGATGAAGATCATGCTGCCGAGCTTTCGCGAGGAGCGCGCGGCGACCTATTCGCCCTTCCTGCCGATCCACCCGAAGACCGGCATCGTCATGCAGGTCGCGCTGACAGGATATGACGCGGAATCCGGTACGATCTCCTGGACCGATCCCGATACGGGCGAGGCCTTCACCACCTTCATCACCGGCGGCCATTGCAAGCTGCAGTGGAAGCCCGACTGGGCGATGCGCTGGTATGCGCTCGATGTCGATTACGAGATGGCCGGCAAGGACCTCATCGACTCGGTGAAGCTCTCGGGCGCGATCGTGCGGGCGCTTGGCGGGCGTCCGCCGGAAGGCTTCAACTACGAACTCTTCCTCGACGAGAAGGGCCAGAAAATCTCCAAGTCGAAGGGCAATGGGCTGACGATCGAGGAATGGCTGACCTACGCCAGCCCCGAGAGCCTCGCGCAATTCATGTTTCAAAAGCCCACGGCGGCGAAGCGGCTCTATTTCGACGTGATCCCGCGCGCGGTCGACGACTATCTGAATTTCCTCGACGCCTATCCGCGCCAGGACTGGAAGAACCGCCTCGGCAACCCGGTCTGGCACATCCACGCCGGCGATCCGCCGGAAGCGGAAATACTCGTACATACGGGCGAGGCGAAGGGAACCAGCGTCTCCTTCTCGATGCTGCTCAATCTCGCCGCCGTCGCCAACGCCGAAGACCCGGCCGTGCTGTGGGGCTTTCTGCGCCGCTATGCGCCCTCGGCGACGCCGGCGAATCATCCGCGGCTCGACAAGCTCATCGGCTATGCCGTCGCCTATTTCCGCGATTTCGTGAAGCCGGCGAAAAGTTACCGCGCCGCCGACGAGGTCGAGCGCGAGGTGCTGCAAAAAATCAACGAGACGCTGTGCGACATGGAAGGCGCCAGCGCCGAAGAGATTCAGTCGTCGCTTTACGATGTCGCCCGCGCCGTGCCGCGCTATCAGGATTTTGCCGCCAAGGGCGCGACGCCGGAGCGCCCCGGCGTCTCCAACGATTTCTTCAACATGCTCTATGAAGTGCTGCTCGGCGAGAACAAGGGCCCGCGCTTTGGCTCCTTCATCGCGCTCTATGGCGTCGCCGAGACGCGCAAGCTGATCGAGGACGCGCTCAACGGCGCCTTCGCGCGCGAAACCGCCTGATGCGCGCAGCCGACGCGGATATTCTCATCGTCCCGGGCTGGAGCGACTCCGGCCCCGAACATTGGCAGACTCGCTGGCAGGCGAAACTTTCGACAGCCAGACGCGTGAGCCAGCGCGACTTCGAGAAGCCGATCCGCGCCGAATGGGAAGAGACGATCGCGCAAGACGTTCTTGCAAGCGCGCGGCCCGTCGTGATCGTCGCGCATTCGCTCGGCGTCATCGCCGCTCTGCATGCGGCGCAACGCGTCGGCGATAAGATCGCCGGCGCCTTTCTCGTCGCGCCGCCTTCGGAAGCGGTGATCCGTGAAATGCCCTCCGTCGATTCCGCCTTTCTGCCGATCCCCCGCGCGCGCCTTCCCTTCCCGGCGGCGCTGGTCGGCAGCAGCGACGATCCATACGCCGATCTGCTGTTCGCGCGCCATCTCGCGCAGGATATCGGCGCGCGCTTCATCGACGCCGGCGCGAGCGGCCATATCAATGTCGACAGCGGCCATGGACCTTGGCCGGAAGGGTCGCTCGCCTTCGCCAATTTCATGGCGAAACTCTAACGCGCGTCATCAGTTCGGAGTATTGACACGCTATTGGCGATCGTCGACCCTGCCGCGATGCGCTTCGCGTGAGTTTTTGCATGCGTCCACGCGTTTGTAACGGCCGTTTTCATTGAGAAGAATTGAGATGAGCATCACGAAATCCTTCCGCTTCGCCGCCGCGCTTACCCTTGTCTTTTTCGCCGCAAGCGCGCCGGCTTCGCTGGCCTTGGAGCGCGTCGAACAGCCCTCTTCCATTCCGGGCGCCGGCCCCTGGGACGGAAAGGCCTGGAACGACTTTTACAATACGAGCCAAGGCTCCCGCCTCATCCCCTGGGACTGGATCAGAGCGCTCAAGCAGGCTGACGGCCAACCCTTTCTTGCAGATGGACTGGCCCGCTACGGCTATCTGGCCAACCCCGCGAGCCCGACGCCGGGGCTGCCGGTCGGCTTCGTCGTCGCCGATGGCGTCTTGGGACCCAGCTGCGCCGCGTGCCATACGCGGCAGATCGAGGCCGAGGGCAAATCCTATCGCATCGACGGCGGGCCGGCGCTCGCCGACATGGGCGCGCTCTGGGCCGATCTCGACACAGTGGTCGGGAAGGTTCTCGCGGACAAGGCGTCCTTCTCTGAATTCGCCAAGGCCGTTCTCGGAAGCGGCTACGACCCGCAAAAGGAAACGAAGCTGCGCGGCGAAGTCGATCTCTGGTATGCGCGCCACCACGCCATCACCGAGGCGGGCCTGCCCAAAGACAAGCCATGGGGCGCCGGACGCATCGACGCCGTCGGCATGATCCTCAACCGGGTGGCAGGGCTCGATATCGGACCCGGCCCGACGCACATCATTTTGGGAAACATGCGGAAGGCGGACGCTCCGGTGCGCCCGCCGTTCCTGTGGAACGCGCCGCGGCAGGATCATACGCAATGGCCGGGCTTCGCCGACAATGGCGACCGCATCCTGGCCATGGCCAGAAACGTCGGGCAGGTCTACGGCGTATTCGGCGAATTCTTCCCGGAGAAGGACGCTACGCATCTGCTGGGCTTCAATTACGTCAAGGCCAATTCGGTCGACTTCAAAGGGCTGATCGAATTGGAGCGGCTCGTCGAGCGGATCGGTCCGCCGAAATGGCCGTGGCCCGTGGACACGATGCTCGCCGCCCAGGGCAAGCTCATCTACGAGCGTCCCTATGAAGAGGGCGGATGCGCCGATTGCCACGGAATCGATCGAGGGCAGCCGCGTCTGCTCAATCCGGACACCTGGTGCACGCCCGTTCAGGACGTCGGCACCGACGCGCGCGAATATCAATATTTCGCGCCGGACTGGAAGGTCGACACCGGCGCGCTGACAGGCGCTTTCATTCCTTTCGTGTCCGAGCCGCTTGGCAGAACCGACGCGCCCGTCTCGGTGCTGGCGACCGCGGCGCGCGGCGCAATCCTGCAACACTTCCTTCCTGTCACGGTGAACGGCGTTGAGCGAAAGAAAGCCGACGTGGCGCTGGCGATTCTGCAGCCTTTGATCGAAGAGCTGAAGGGCGTCTACAAGATTCCGGGCACGCCGGGCGCCGGGCGCTGGGCTTGCCGACGGGCGCCTGAGACGCCGGGCAAACTCAAATTTGAAGCCCGCGTCCTCGAGGGCGTGTGGGCGGCGGCGCCCTATCTGCACAACGCATCTGTGCCGTCGCTCGCCGAGCTCTTGAAGCCGCCTCAGGACCGCGCCACGGACTTCAAAGTCGGCCCGGCCTATGACGTTTCAGCTGTCGGCCTGGCCATTGAGCAACCGAAGTCGACCTTCTTGATGAAGACGGACTGCAACAGAGGCTCCGGCGTCAGCCACTGCGGCCACGACTTCGGAACGGCGTTGAGCGAGACGGACAAGCGCGCCCTGCTCGAATATCTCAAGACGCTGTGATCTGGGCGGCTCGGGACGCAATGTCCCGAGACCCTTCCTGGCGACGTGGCGCCTTTTTCCGAAATCTGCTTTTCCGCGCGGCGGTGTCGCCTATATCTACCTTCTCGTATCGACCTTCTTGGCGTCGCTCGACGCGGAGGAAGGGACAGATGGAGAAGTCCGAATTCGTTCTCCGGGCGAAGCCTCCGCCTGCGGTCGGCCTCTTCGCCGAAGCGCCTTCGCTGTCGGCGCTCGCTGAGCAAGAAGCCGGCTGCACGCGCTGCCCGCTTTATAAAAACGCCACTCAGGTGGTTCCCGGAGAAGGACCGGCGCAAGCGCGCGTGCTGCTGATCGGCGAGCAGCCGGGCGATGTGGAAGATGTGTCGGGGCGTCCCTTCGTCGGCCCTTCCGGCAAGCTTCTCGACATCGCGCTGGAGCGCGCGGGCGTTCCTCGCGACAAATGTTTCGTCACCAATGCCGTCAAACATTTCAAATTCGAGCCGCGCGGCAAGCGCCGTCTGCATAAGAAGCCCGACGCCGGCGAGATCGACGCCTGCCGATGGTGGCTCGATCGCGAGCGCGCCCTGCTCCGCCCAGGACTGGTTGTGGCGCTCGGCGCGAGCGCGATCCGCGGCGCGCTCGGCCGTTCGGAGGCGGTGTCGCGTCTGCGCGGCGACATCATTGACCTCGATGACGGCGCGCAATTCTTGGCGACCGTTCACCCCTCCTCTCTGCTACGCTTGAAGGATGAATCAGATAAGCGCGAGGCGTGGCGAGGCTTCCTCGCCGATCTTCGCAAGATCGCCCGCTGGATCGAAAAGGACGACGCGCGCGCCCTGGGCTAGGAACGTGGCGCTGCTCGCCTGTTTGGCGTTTGCCGGCGCGGCGCGCGCCGAGATGCTGAAATTCGAAACGCGCCCCGACGGCGCGAACGAGGCGACGTCCGCGACAGTGAAGCTCGACGGAACGTCTTACGACATCGCTGGGACGCTCGCGAAGCCGACGAGCGGCGCAAAGGCGCTGCTGATCGAGACGCGGCAGAGCGATGACGTGAAACCGCTGGCGCTTGAGCGCGGACTCGCCGTGCTGACGCTTGATGTCGGCAAGCTCCCTGACAAAGCCAGAGAGCCCGCCCTGCGCGATGTCGTCGGTCATCTTCGCGGCGCGCTTAAAATAAAGCGCGTGCTCGGCAGCGCGCAGGGCGCCGACGCCGATGCGATGTCGGGCTCAGCTTTCGACGGCCTGCTGCTCCATGACGCGATCCGCGAGCCCGCCGCCCCGACGCGCTTTATCGCGACCTGGGGCGCCGACGCCTATTGGCGCGAGCAACCGCGCGTCGAATTCACGAACGCCGCGCCGCCAAATGGTCGTCGCTTCTATCTTGCCGGAATCGCCTCTTCGACCGCGACGGCGAATTGCGTCGCGACCGTTAACGCGCGCCCCTCGGCCCCCGCGCTGCGCGCACTGTTCGCCGCGCTCGACGAGTGGACGGCCAAGGGCGTCGCGCCGCCCGCCTCGCGCGCGCCTCTCGACGCCGATTTAGCGCCCTCGCAGGATCTGAAATGGCCGAAAATTCCCGCCCTGCCCGCGCCGCCTGAGGGCGCGCGCCGCGTTCCCAGGATCGACGCGGACGGCAATGAGGTCGCCGGCCTGCGCCTGCCCGACAACGCATTGCCTGTCGCCACCTTCACGGGCTTCAATGCGCAAAAGGACAAGAAAGGCCCGCCTTGCGCCGCGGGCGCCGCGATTCCCTTTGCGGCGACGAAGTCGGATCGCGAAAAAAACGCCGATCCGCGTCCCTCACTCGTCGAGCGCTATGGATCGCGCGCCTATTTCGTCGCGACGATGCGCGTCGTCGCCGACAAGCTCGTCAAGGAGCGGCTGCTGCTGCCCCAGGACGCCGACGCCTATGTCGCCGCGGCGCGATCAGCGCCCTTCTAGCAATTGAGGATAAAAATCCCGGCGTTGAGATAGGCGGCGAAGGCCACCCAGAAGGCGGACGGCGCCAGACAAGAGCCGTCGAGCTGCTCATTGCGCCTCCTCGCCTCCTCGCGCTGCGTCCCGCATATCAGGCGCAGCGCAGCGGCTTCAAGGCTGCTGCTGGATCGGGAAAAAGACGGGCGTCGCGCCGACGCGGACGCTGTTCTGCGATGCGAACATGTCGTCCTTCAGCCAATTGGGCAGGTCGTCTTCGCGGTGGCGGCTGATGAGAGTCTTGTCGCTCTCGCCGAGATAGATGCGAATGCCGCCCCAGACAGCCTTGTAATCATTCTCGCCCACGCGGCTTTCGATGAAGCCGGTGATCGCGGAATGGCCGAGATTCCAGATGAGCGCCTCGCCGCTGAGCGCGGCCGCATGCCGCCCTCCGACGTAACGATGGCCGACCGAGATTTTGACGTTGTAGGTCGGATAGACGCTGATATCGAACATGTCGAAGAAGCGCCCGCGCCGCGGCTGCCACTGATAGGCGAGATATCCGGGCCCATAGCCCAGCGGCGTGAAGAAATGGCCCGAGCTCTCCTCATAGCCGGCGATGCTGGAGAGCGAGAACGGTCCATAGTAATAGGCGCCTTCAGCGCCGACGCGGAAACGCGTGTCGTCGAGACGCTTGTCGTGAGCGATCGCTCCATAGCCGCCGAGGAGACCCACGCTCGGATCGCGCCAGAAGGCGTGTCCGGCGCCGCCGCTCACGAAGAAGCCGCGATGGGCCGCAGCGATCGCGTCGACCTGAAAGCCGAAACGGTCGCCGACGGGGGCCGTGATCGCCCCCATCCCGCCGGCCGAGGCGTTGTTCAAACGCGCGAAGCCCAGCCAGTCAGACCCGCCGCCAAAACCTTCGAGCTTGCCGTTGACGCCGTCGACGGCGCGCTTGGGTCCGGGGTTTTCCGAGAGCGGAGGCTTCCACCATGTCGGACCCTCGGCGCGCGCTGAAGACGCAGCGAGGGCGACCGCCAGAACGGCGAGAAGCTGACGCGTGTATGACATTGCTATTGAAGTCCCGTGCGGTGATCGTCGCGAGCGGTCAACCCTAAAGGGCTTCAGCCTCGCTGGCTGTGACATTGCGGCAACAGCCCTCCAAAATAGGATCATCAGACGCATCAAACTCACAGCTGCGTTAAATTAGTGTTGTGTATCAAGCTTTTGAGCGGCGGCGCCCAAATGTTCGCTCAAATTCTCGCGCGTCGCCGGATCGACGATGGCGAAGGGCGCGGCGACCGCCGCCCCGGCCACGCCGCCGACCGCCGAAACCGCGCCAGCCGTCGCCAGTCCGAGCTGATCGCCGACGCCCGCCTGTCCGTCTCGCAGCGGCTGACCCTGCGCCAGCCTGGCGCCGATCGAGCGCACGACCTCCGGAGAGGAGGCGAACTTGCTGTGCTCCAAAGGATCGCTGGAGGCGATGCCTGTTAAATCGACGACTCTGACCTGATCCCGGTCGAGGATTTCCTGATAGGGCTGCGCGCGCGGATCGACGGCGCCCAGTCGCGTATTGCCCCAGAAGCGGCGAGACGCGGCAAGCGCGTCATCGTCGCGCGAGGCGAACAGCGTGAAGACGGATGGCCGTATGCCGATCTCGGCGATCTGGCGCCGGAAAACGTCGAAGTCGACGTCCGGCGCGGCGAGCATGATATTCTGGATTTTCGATCCGATCTGACCGTTGCGGATCGCCATCTGGCGCAACGCCTCGAGGGTCACCCAATTGCCCATCGAATGCGCCAGGATCGAGATCTCGCCGACGTCCCGGTCACGCTGCAGCGCCTGCAGCACGCGTTCCAGGGCGTCGCGCGAATAGCTGGCGCTCTCGTGATCATAGCCGTATTGCAGCAGCCGGCCGCGCGACGGCCAGGTGAACAGCACCGGCGTGACGTCGGCGCGCGAGTCGTGGACGATCTGCGCGAAGCGGTAGACCGCCTCCTCGAAACGCGTGTTGAAGCCGTGGACGAACAGAAGCACCTGCCGCTTGGGCGTCTTGCGGATGCGGGCGTTGAAGTCCGCGAGCGCCGCCTCCCTGCTCAGCACCTCGGCGCGAACGGTGGCGAATTGGATGGCCGGGTTGGGAGTTGGCCCTTCCGGCCATTGCACTTCCCCGATTACGCGGGAGGCGTCGGGCGGGATCGAGACGGCGATATCGGCGAAATGAACGCCATGTCCGCGTTCGCCCGAAAACATGACGCCGGGCTCGGAGTCATCCGGCTGCCGGGTGGTGACGACCAGAAGATCGACGACGCTGGCGCCGGGCGCGACCTGATGCGTCGCGACAAGGGTGCCATGCGGCCGGCTCGCGCACGCACTAAACGCAAGCGCCAGAAGCGCCGCCAATATGATCCGCCCGCGCCCCATACGCCGCCCGTGCTCAAGTGTTCATACGCGGCGTCACCGCTTAGGCGAAGCCAAACAAGCTCCGTCCGTCATCTTTACGGCTCAAATGCGACGATTTGCCCCGCGCTGTGCGAAATCGCACTGATTTCTTGGCAAGAATGCGGCAATATCGACGGGCTCGCACGAGAGGCGAGCGTCGGAGGCGGGGCTGGGACGAATCGCCTCCGACTGCGCAGGGGAAAGCCTCAAAACTTTCCCCTGCCTTTCAGCCGCGGGTCAGCGCCTTTTCGATATCCTTGAGCGGATGGCGGGTCAGGTCCTTGGCGAGTTCGCCGACGACCTTGCTCTGCGCCTTGACGGACAGCTCCTTGCGGATTTCGCCGAGCGCCTTTGGCGGCGCGACGATGGCGATGGCGTCCAATTCGCCCGACTCCGCCGCCTGATTGATGCGGTCCGCCATGGCGCGGGCGAAGCGCTCCTCCTCCAGTTCATGCCAGTCGACATTTTGCACGGCGCTGCGGCCGGGCGAGAAGGACGTGAAGCTTCGGCCGGGACGATCCGTTCCCTGCTCATGCGTCGGCGGATTGTCGTCAACGCGCGTTTCGACGACTCGAAGGTCGAGGAGCTCGGCGTCGCCATGGTTTTGAAAAAACAGCGCCCGGCGGCCGTCTCCGACCAGAACCCAGGCGCCGTTGCCGACGGAAAATTCGCTCATGATGCTCCCTCGCCTTCCAACAACCGTTCTTATCATTCTCGGCGTCAGGCGAGGCCGCTCGATTACGGCGGCCGAAGCCGTCGCCTCATGCAAGCGTCTCGTATCCTCGCGGGAGTTCGGTCACAAGCCCGACAGCCGTTACGCGCCCCTTTTTGCGAAGAGCGCTCTCACGCAAGGATAGCGCGCGGCCGGGCGCGTTCAATGCGCGCCTGACGGCGTCACGCCGCGAGCTTTTCTTCCTTGCCTTCCTTGCCGGGCGCCCGATTCATCTCCCGCAGCGCGGCGTCTAGAGATCCCGAGCGGCTTTCGGCCTTTACGGCCCTCGCCTGCAGGACAGCGGCTTTGCGCTCGATCGCGCGCTCATTGAGCGCCCAGATCAGCCAGCAGACGCCGGCGATGCTGATGAGCGCCGTATAGGGTTCGCCAAAGGCGAAAGATGACAGGAAGGAAAAGTCGGGGGCGCATTCCTTCGCGTATTCACACGCGTCCGACCAGTCCTGAAACCACTGTTTGACCGATTCCATCGTGACCTCCTCGACGCCGCGCGGAAAATTCGACGGACGCACGCCCCGCCGGTCGAATCGTGTAGCGCAGGCATATGGCGAACATTGTGCGTTGCAGCATATCGCGCGTCAATCGGGCGCGGCCCGGTGAAATTGTCGCAGCGCCTTGAAATGAGGCAGAAAAAGCCGTCAGCGCGGGCTCGTCGCTATGTCCGTTGCGTCTCTTCTCCATGTCGCGTGCGCGCGTGTCGCGGCCACGCGGACGCAAAACGCGCGCCATCGTTTGAGGCCGAAAAACGAAGCGATTCAGGGCGCGCCGATGGAGTTTTTCTGACAAAATGGGAGCTTAAACGCCACTGGGGACGACAAATGCGGATGGCGCACGTTAAATCGATGCTTTTATGGGTCGCGATCGCCTTGGCGCTCTCGGGTTGCGGCGTGAATTATCATGTCAATCCGGGCCCGCGCACATGGCCCGCCGCCGCCAACCCTCCCAGCAAGTGACCTCTCGCTGGCTAATATCAAACGGAAAAAATCATGGCCACGGTTCGACTGCTCAGCGACGAAGACCTCTCGCCCGCAGCGCGGGCCGTCTTCGACGACATTCGCGCGACGCGCAAAAGCGATTTCGTCAATAATTTCTGGCGCGCGCTGGCGCATGATCCGGCGACCTTGAAGCGCACCTGGGAGAGCGTGAAAGAAGTAATGGGCGCGGGCGTGTTGGACCCCAAGGTCAAGGAGATGATCTACATCGCCGTGTCCATCGCCCATGCCTGTCCCTATTGCATCCATTCGCACACGGCGAACGCCCGCGCGAAAGGAATGAGCGAAGCGGAATACAGCGAACTGCTGGCGATCGTCGGCATGGCGTCGGAGACGAACCGGCTTGTGACGGCGCTCGGCGTGCCAATTGATGAGGAATATGAGGTGGTGTGAGCGCGCGCTATGACGTGCGGAAACCCAGCCAAAGACCGCTTCTCAACTGTCACATTTTCAGTTCTCGCATCCGTACTCGCCCCGGCTCGATGACGGAGAAATGCCCGATCCAGTCATCTCGCTCCGCGATCCGCGCCGCGAGCGTATCGCCTACCGACGCAGCCGGCGGCGTCGGTAGGCGAAACAGGATGATTCCACATGATCGCGCCAAATCCGACCGCCAAGCCAACTCACCAAAGTCCTTGTCGAAGGTCAGCAGAATTCGCCGGTCCCCTGTGGCCACGGCAAGAACGACTTCGTCGCTTGCGCCAGACGCCGTTTCGCAAATCCAGACCACATCATGACCGGCGCGACGCAAGGCGAACACGGCCTCGGCGGGAAAATTCTCATCGGCGAGAAAGCGCATGTCACGCGGCGCTAGGGTAGATTTTCTCCGACTTCAAGGCGTCTCGCGCATAAGCGAGGCAGGCCGAAATGTCTTCGCGCGACAGCGTCGGGTAATTGCGCAGAATATCCGCCTCGGACCAGCCGTCGGCCATGAGCCCGATGACGAACTCGACTGAAAGCCGCGTCCCGCGCACCACCGGCTTGCCAGCAAGAACCTGCGGGTCGAGCACGATGCGAGGATGGTCCGTCATTGAGGCGATCTCCTTGCGCCAATATACACCGCCCAGCCGCGAATCACACCAACGCGCTCTGCTCCCTTTGCATCCATTCGCACACCGCCAACGCCGGCGCGAAGGGCATGAGCGAAGAGGAATATCGCGAAGTGCTGGCGATCGTCGGCATGGCGTCGGAAACGAACCGGCTTGTGACGGCGCTCGGCGTGCCGATCGATGAAGCTTAGGAGGCGGGGTGAGGTGAGGTGAGGTGAGGGTCAGTGAAGACAGTCCTCACTGCTTGCCTTGGCACATCCTCTCCGCGTCATGCCCGCGCTTGTCGCGGGCATCCACGCGGCGCCGTTGCGCTACCCTCGCCGCGTTTGCGCAGCCTCTCGGCGTGGATGGCCGGGACAAGCCCGGCCATGACGTGGGTTGTCTCCCCACCAAGATGCCGGCACCATGCGCTGATGCGCGGCGGTTGGGTTTACATCATGTCCAATCGGCCAAACGGGACGCTCTATCTCGGCGTCACCAACGACCTCGCACGACGCGCCTTCGAGCACCGGGAGGGCCGCAGTCGCGGTTTCACACAACTCTATGGCCTGAGGCGCCTCGTCTGGTACGAACCGCACGACGACATCCGCACGGCGATCCAGCGCGAGAAGACCATGAAGCACTGGCCGCGCGCCTGGAAGGTGAAACTCATTCTCGCAATGAATCCTGATTGGCATGACTTATACGAGGACTTGCCGAACTGATGCGCAATAAGCGCGGCGCAACCTCTCCGCGTCATGCCCGGCCTTGTGCCCGGCATCCACGCGGCCACGCCGCGCAAGTCCTGTAGCGTTCCGGAACGTCTCGGCGTGGATGGCCGGCCATGACGCGTGAACCAGCTATTTCAGCGGCTCAAGTTCCCGCTGTTGAGGACCGCACGGTCCATCTTCCGCCATTGCCGAGGTGACAGGCATTTGAAATTTGTCACATGTGATGAAATCACAACTCCACCGACAGCCGCAGCATGGAGGCTCCAATTCAGCAGTTTTGCCGTGGATTCTTTCATGGCAAGGTCTGCACAAAGCCACAAGCTCAAATAAGAACTCGTCGCAAATATGATCGTAAGATAAGTGATGTACGTCTTCGGGTGGCCTTTCCCGGCAGCCTTCGCACAAGCCTTCTGCCCGCTCAATCACCTTTCGCCGCTTTTCGGTCCATTTCTTTGTCCGAAGGTAAGCGTCATACTCCTTTTGATGGGAAGCCTCCCGCTTCTTTTGCAGGAGATAATGCTTTTTTGCTATCCTTCTAAAATCTGCATTTTTCTCTTCGATAAATTTATCGAGAAGGCTTTCGTCGAATACAGGCAATTCCACTGGAACCGTTGTCTTCTTGATTGCGCTGCCCAGTGTTTCGCCGCAAGTCGTACACTGATTGAAGACTTGCCGCGCACCACCACGCACCGTGCGTAGGCGAACCTCCGCATGTTCGTGCTTACAATCAAACTTTGAGCTATGCGCCTCTAAATCTTCCTCAATTTCCTTGGTTGGAAATAGTTGAGTCCTCTCGCCGGTGACCTCATCGAAATAAAGCATCGCTACACCAACCGGCTCTGCGCCTTCGCCGCGGCAATAAAACTCGCAAACAGCGGATGCGGCTCAAACGGCCGCGACTTCAATTCGGGGTGATATTGCACGCCGATGAACCAGGGGTGCTCGGGAATTTCCACCGTCTCGGGCAATAGGCCGTCCGGCGAAGAGCCCGCGAACAAAAGCCCGCAATTCTCCAGCCGCTCGCGATAGGCGAAATTCACCTCATAGCGATGGCGGTGGCGCTCGGAGATTTCGCTCGCGCCGTAAATCCCGGCGATGCGCGAGCCCGGCTTCAACAGCGCCGGATAAGCGCCAAGACGCATGGTGCCGCCCAGCCCCTCGCCGACGCCGCGTTTTTCGAGTTCATTGCCTTTGAGCCATTCAGTCATCAGGCCGACGACTGGCTCGGCGCAGGGGCCGAATTCCGTCGAATTCGCCTTGTCGATCCCGGCGAGCGCGCGGGCGGCCTCGATCACCGCCATCTGCATGCCAAAGCAAATGCCGAAATACGGCACGCCGCGCTCGCGCGCGAAACGCGCCGCGAGAATCTTGCCCTCGGCGCCGCGCTGGCCAAAGCCGCCCGGAACGAGAATGCCGTGCACATGCTCAAGATGCGCGGCAGGATCGGCGCTTTCGAAAATCTCCGATTCGATCCAGTCGAGATTGACCTTCACGTGGTTCGCCAGCCCGCCATGCGCCAGCGCCTCGATGAGGCTCTTATAGGCGTCCTTCATCTCGGTGTATTTGCCGACGACCGCGATGGTGACTTCGCCTTCCGGGTTATTGATGCGCTGCGTCACCGCGTTCCAGCGGCTCATGTCGGGCTTGGGCGCGGGCTCGATGCCGAAGGCGGCGAGCACTTGGGCGTCTAACCCCGCGGCGTGATAGGCGCGCGGCACGTCATAGATGTTGGCGGCGTCGCGCGCCTCGATCACCGCCTGTTCGCGCACATTGCAGAAGAGTCCGAGCTTGCGGCGCTCCTCGCGCGGGATCTCGCGGTCGGTGCGGCAGAGCAGAATGTCGGGCTGAATGCCGATCGAACGCAGCTCCTTCACCGAATGCTGCGTGGGCTTGGTCTTCAACTCGCCGGCGCTCGGAATGTAAGGCAGCAGCGTCAAATGGATATAGATGCAGTGATGCGGCGGCAGATCGTTCTTGAGCTGGCGGATCGCCTCGAAGAACGGCAGGCCTTCGATATCGCCGACCGTGCCGCCGATCTCGATCAGCGCGAAATCGACGTTCTCATTGCCATCAACGACGAACTCCTTGATGGCGTTGGTCACATGCGGAATGACCTGGATCGTCGCGCCGAGATAATCGCCGCGCCGCTCCTTGCTGATGATGTCCTGGTAGATGCGGCCGGTGGTGACATTATCCTGCTTCGAGGCCGGGCGGCCGGTGAAGCGCTCATAATGTCCAAGGTCGAGATCGGTCTCGGCGCCGTCGTCGGTGACGAAGACCTCGCCGTGCTGATAGGGCGACATCGTCCCCGGATCGACATTGAGATAGGGATCGAGCTTACGCAGCCGGACCGTATAGCCGCGCGCCTGCAACAGCGCGCCGAGCACCGCCGACGCCAAACCCTTGCCAAGTGAGGAGACCACGCCGCCGGTGATGAAGATGTACCGCGCCATGGGACCTAACGCCTAACGCCTTTCCAGCGATTCTGATAGCGGATTCTATCGGGCCGGGGGCGTCGCCCCCAGCCAAGATCATCGGATGGCGGATTTGACGCCCGCTACTGGGTCGGCGCTTTCCAGATCGTCGAAGGCGCGGGCTTGGTTTCCGGCGCGGCGGGCTTCGGGGCTTCCGCAGCCGGAGCCGGCGCGGCTGGAGCCTCCGTCTTCGGCGCGTCCCACTTCAAGCCGTCACTCTTCGAGGCGTCGGGCTTCGGCACTTCGGTGGCGGGCGCAACAGCTTCAGGCTTAGTCGCTTCAGGCTTGGGAGCTTCCGCCGCCTTGGGGGCATCCGCCTTCGGGGCTTCGGCAGGCGGCGCGACGGGCTTCGGGGCTTCCGCGGCCGGGGCCTGCGGAGCCGTCGTCGCCGGGGCATCCGTCTTCGGCGCTTCCCATTTCAAGCCGTCGCTCTTCGAGGCGTCAGGCTTCGGCGCTTCGGCGGCGGACGGCGTTGCGGCGGGCGCAACCGCTTCAGGCTTAGTCGCCTCAGGCTTGGGAGCTTCCGCCTTGGGGGCTTCGGCAGGCGCGACAGGCTTGGGGGCTTCTGCGGCCGGAGGCTGCAGAGCCGGCGCGGCGGGCTCCCGAACCGGCGCTTGCGCGGCCGGCGGCGGCGTTGCGGCCGGCGGCCCCTCTACCGGGGCGCTCTGCTGGCGCTTCTGCTGGGCGCGCTGCAGCTGGTCAAAAATGCTGTCCTTGCCGGGTTCGGGCGCCTTTTCAGGCGCGCCCTGCTCGCCCTTGCCTTCGGTCTTCCCCTCGGTCTTGGGAAGCTCCTTGATCTGGATCGATCCAGGGTCGAGCGCCTTGGTCCAGTCGTCGCCGCCCTCGCTGCGACGCTCCCAGGCCGGCAGCACGGTGAGCGCGATGCTGGTGATGAAGAAGATCGTCGCGAGAATGCCGGTGGCGCGGGTGAGCGCATTGGCCTGGCCGCGGCCGGTGAAAACGCCGCTGCCGCCGCCCATGCCGAGCGCGCCGCCCTCCGACTTTTGATAAAGCACGAGAATGACGAGCGCCACCACCACCATCAGGTGGATCGCGATAATGACCTGCTGCATGTGCACCCTTCCAGCCGCGCCTGAGCCGCGCTCGACGCGCAATCCGTTGGGCGGCCTTTTACACCAAGCGCCACGCGCAAGGAAGGGGATAAGACCCTGCGATCAGCCGTCTAAACGAAGAATCGCGAGCCTTGCGGCTCGCGATCGCCAGCGTCTTGGACGCCGCTCAATAAAAATTGCCGTCCTGGCCCTTCCACTTCGAGCCTTCTTCGTCGAAGCGGGTCTCGTCCTTGAACTCGACGACCTTGCCCGGCTCGATATATTGCTTGTCCTTGATCATCTGGTTCTGGATCGTCGTCGAATAATAGCTCGTATTGTCCGAACAGCCGGGCTTCACCGCGCCGCCCTCCGGCTTGCATTCGAGATTGGCGCCGTTCGGGAAGCGCACTTTCGCGGTGTAGTAGAATTCATAGCCGGCGTGACCGGCTCCTTCGACGTCGAGCGGCCAGAAGCGCGTGACTTTGAAGTCCTCGATCACCACGTCCTTGTCGAATTTCTTCTTGATGAGATTTTCGAAGACTTTCTTCGCGTCGTCGAGCTTGGGCTCGCAATTGACGAGGCAGAAGGCCTTGGCGGGCTCGGCGCCGGCGAGGGCGCCGAACAGGCTAAGCGCCATGATATGCACAATCGTTTTATAGCTCTTCATCTTTGCGTCTCCCAACTGCGCACACCCTGCGCATCGCTTCCCGCGGACGTCGCTCGTTGATTGACGCGTCTCGCGCGAAGCCCCCTTGCGTTTGACATTTTTCAAGCTGCACGGCTAAGCGGGCTGCGGCAAGGGCGGCGTGGCGGGCGAATTGTCGCACGACCAAAAGAGATTTCGCGCGGTTGCGTCGCCTTGTCGCGCGCTCTATTGACGGCGCGAGTTGCAAAGCCGACGACGAGGCATTCATGTCCATATACAAGCTTCTGCTCCTGCCGGGCGACGGCATCGGTCCGGAAATTTCCGCCGAGGCCGAAAAGGTTCTCGCCCTTCTGAACGAAGCGGGCGTCGCGAGCTTCGAGGTCGAGCGGGGGCTCGTCGGCGGCGCCGCCTATGACGCGCATAAGCAAGCCATCAGCGAAGCCGACATGACGCGCGCGCTTGAGGCCGACGCCGTGCTGCTCGCCGCCGTCGGCGGGCCGAAATGGGACGGCGTGCCTTATGACCTGCGTCCAGAATCCGGCCTGCTGCGCCTGCGCAAGGACCTGGGTCTGTTCGCAAATCTGCGCCCGGCGATCTGCTACGCCGCGCTGGCCGACGCTTCTTCGTTGAAGCGCGACATCGTCGACGGTCTCGACATCATGATCGTGCGCGAACTGACGGGCGGCGTCTATTTCGGCGAGCCCAAGGAGATCGCCGATCTCGGCAATGGCCAGAAACGCGCCGTCGATACGCAGGTCTACGAGACTTACGAGATCGAACGCATCGGCCGGGTCGCCTTCGAGCTGGCGCGCAAGCGCGGGAACAAGGTGACCTCCTCCGAAAAATCGAATGTGATGAAGTCGGGCTATCTGTGGCGCGAAGTCATCACCGCGCTGCATAAGCGCGAATATTCCGACGTGACGCTCGAACATATGCTCGCCGACGCGCTCGGCATGCAGCTCGTGCGCTGGCCCAAGCAGTTCGACGTGATCGTCACCGACAATCTCTTCGGCGACATGCTGTCCGACGAAGCCGCGATGCTCACCGGTTCGCTCGGCATGTTGCCGTCGGCTTCGCTTGGAGCCGCGGACGAGTCGGGCAAGCGCCACGCCATGTATGAGCCCTGCCACGGCTCGGCCCCCGACATCGCCGGCAAGGGGATCGCCAATCCGATCGCCATGATCGGATCGCTCGGCATGGCCCTGCGCTACAGCTTCGATCTGCCGAAAGCGGCCGACGCGATCGACGCGGCGATCGCCAATGTTCTGGCCAAAGGACTGCGCACGGCCGACATCAAGGGCGACGCGCGTTCGACCGTCTCAACCAAGGAGATGGGCGACGCGATTGTGGCGGAGCTGAAGAAGACGCTGTCTTAGAAGTTCGGGTCTTAAGGACAGCACGCGATTCACTTCCCGTGCACCATGCCGAGGAATTCCTCGCGGGTGCGCGGGTCGTCGCGGATCACGCCAAGCAGACGGCTGGTCGTCAGCAGCGACCCCGTGGTGTTGACGCCGCGCAGCGTCATGCAGCTGTGCTCGGCCTCGATGACGACGCCGACGCCCTGCGGCTCCAGAATGTCCTGGATCGCTTCGGCAATCTCGGCGGTGAGCTTTTCCTGAATCTGCAGCCTTCGCGCGAAGCCATGCACGACGCGGGCGAGCTTTGAGATGCCGACCACGCGGTTATTCGGCAGATAGCCGACATGCGCGCGGCCCGTCACAGGCAGCATATGATGCTCGCAGAAGCTGACGACTCGGATGTCCTTAAGAACCACGAGTTCGTCATAGCCGCCAACCTCGTCGAAGGTGCGCTTGAGATAGTCGCGCGGATCGACCTCATAGCCGGCGAAAAGCTCGCGGTAGGAACGCGCCACGCGCTCCGGCGTGTCGATCAGTCCCTCGCGATTAGGATCGTCTCCCGCCCATTCGATGAGAACCCGCACGGCCGCTTCTGCGTCAGCTTGAGTGGGCTTGGCCATGCCTTTAGCTCTCCAGGATCGTCGAGGCGGATCGCGCCGCCCGGTCGCTGGATAAAGTCACAGGCTTTGGCGTTTGGCAAAGGCCACGGCCGCTCCATTTGCTAAAAGAAAAACGCCGGCGCGGGGGCGCGTCGGCGTTTCGATGGCTCCACGCGTTCGCTCAGCGCCCGAGGCCGATCGCCGATCCGACGCTGTTCACCGTGCGTTTGACGAAGCCGAACGGTCCGTCGCTCGGGGGAGGCGGAGGCGGCGCCACTGGCGCAGGCTCAGGCGTCGCGACGGCCACCGGCGGCGGCGCCTCGGCGGCCGGCTTTGCCCGGCTGGCGACCGGCTTCGTCGGCTTCTTCTGCTTCACGACCTTTGCGCGCGGCGCGGGCTTCGGCGTTTCCATCGTCTCGGCCGCGGCGGTCGGTGGCTCCGAAATGGGCGCAACGGGCGCAGTCGCTCGCGGCGGCTCCAGCGCCGCGGCTTTCGGCGGAACGGCTTTCGGCGGAACAGCCGCCGGCGGCGACGGCGGCGCCGATGGCGTCGTCGCCGTCATCGGCAGCGGCGCCGCCGTCATGGGCAGCGGTGCGAGTTGCGGCGCAGCCGCGGCGCCGGGGGGAACAGGAATGCTCGCGCCAAGCGGCGCAGCCGCCGGGCTCGGCGGCGTCATCGCGGCGGCCGCGGCCGGCGCTGTCTCCGATGGGACGTCCGCGCCAGACGCGGCTTCGGCGGCGGCGGCCGCTGGCGGCGCAGGCTCGGCCGGCGCCCTGGCGCTTTCCTCAGGCGCGGGCGCTTTGGCGGCCGCTTCGTCCGTCGTCGCAGCGTCTTGCGGTTGCGGCGCGGCGCTGCCGAGAACGGGTTCAGCGGCTTCCGGAGCGGCCAAAGGCGGCGCCGTGGCCAGCGCCGGATCCTCGCTCGGCTCGACCGTGCTCCACGGCCCCAAGACCCAGGTCAGGGCCGCTAGTCCGGCGATAACCACCGCAGCCGCCGCGAAGAACAAGGCCCGACGGCCGCCTTCGCGTTCGTCCTCCGGCTCGTCGTAGAATTCTTCCTCGGTCGCATGGACCGCGCTCCAAGCTTCCTCTGCGCGCGGCGCCTGAGGCGATGGACCTGGATGGATCGCCGCATTCGTTGGCGGGCGTTCGAAGCCCTGAGCCGGCGCCGCGGTTGGCTCGGGGGCGTGGCCGAGGTCGCGGCGCAGCAACTCTTTAAACTGGGCAAATTCAGCCATCAGCTCCTTATCGTCGCCGATATCCATCATGCCTGAACCCTTTCATTGGCCGCGCGCCAGGGACTCGGCGATGAGTCGCGCGCGGTCGCACCATCCGCGCTCAGACAATCGTTAAAATGTGGCTGTACTGCGCCGAGTCGCTTTGAGGACATTAAAACTGGTTAATTTCAGTCTCTTGGATGTGAGTAGACGGCGCAGCTTGCTGCTGCGCGCGCCGCATGCGGCGTAAGCCCGCACGCTTGCTGGAAGATATCCAAATTAACGAAATTGACCTTTGCGCCGCGCGATTCCTAAAGTTTCTCAGGGCGCGAAGAAACGCGCTTGTCTTCTCCAACGGGCTGCTCAAGTGACCCTTTCCTATCTCCGCAAGGCGCGCCGAGCCGCGCTTTGCGCCGTCTTCGCAGTGCTCGGCTCCCCGCTCCACGCGCAGCCTGCGCCATCGGGCGCCGGCGCGGCCGACGAACGCGGCCTGACGGCGCTCGAACTCCTCGGCAAGCGCGTGTTCGAAGACGCGAGCCTGTCGCGTCCGGCGGGCGTCTCCTGCGCCTCCTGCCATGACGCTGCGACGGCCTTTCAGGGCAATAATGGTTCGAGCGTCCCTGCCGTGGCGCGGGGCTCGCTGCCAACGTCTCTGGGCAAGCGCAACACGCCGTCGATCATGTATGCGTCCTTCGCGCCGCCTTTCGAATTCATCGACGATAAGGATGAAGAGACCGGGAAGATCGAAAAAATTCCGGCTGGCGGACAGTTCCTGGACGGCCGCGCGGGCGATCTCCTCGCCCAGGTCGAAGGTCCGGTGCTCGATCCGCTCGAAATGAACGCGCCGTCGAAACGCTTCGTCGTCGAGACGGTGCAGGGCGGCGCCTATGCCGACCTCGCCCGCCAGGTCTATGGCGACAAAGTTTTCGCCGATCCGGACGCCGCCTTCGTGAAGCTCGCGCAAGCGGTCGTCGCCTTCGAGGCGAGCGCGCGCTTTCATCCCTTCGCCTCCAAATTCGACGACTATCTGCGCGGGCAAGCGCAGTTGACGGCGCTGGAGAAGAAAGGCTTTGAGCTTTTCAAGGACCCGAAGAAGGGCAATTGCCTCGCCTGTCACGCCGGCAAGGAAGATTCGCACGATCCGCAGGACTGGCTCTTCACCGACTTCACCTATGACGCGCTCGGCGGCCCAAGAAACAAAGCGATTCCGAGCGCGGCAAAGCCCGAGTCGGCTCCCGATCTTGGCCTGTGCGCGCGACCAGGACTCGCTGAAGTCGCCCCTGCGGACTTCAAGGTCGAGAGCGTCTGCGGCGCGTTCAAAGTGCCGACCTTGCGCAACATCGCCGTCACGGGCCCCTATCTGCACAATGGCGTCTTCGACAAGCTGCGCGACGTGGTCGCCTTTTATGCGACGCGCGACACCGATCCCGGCCGCTGGTATCCCAAAGACCGGCGAGGCAAGCCGGAAAAATATGACGACCTGCCGCCCTCCGCGCATGAAAACGTCAACGTCGAAGAGGTTCCCTACGATCGCAAGCCGGGGGAAAAGCCGCGGCTTTCCGAAAAAGACATCGACGCCATCGTCGCTTTTCTCGAAACCTTGACTGACCGGCAAAAGCCATAACGCGCGGGACGGTCACGCCATGGAAGCTCTCAAGCACGCCAATGCGGCTTTGGCGAAACTCGACCGCGCGCCGCACTAAGCGGTAGGGGCGACAGCGGTCCACGCAAGGCCGTAGCGCGCGAGCGTTGCGGCGAGCGGCGCCAGGGGATGGACGCCGCTGGTGAAATTGGCGCAGCGGGAGCCCTGGCGATCTCCCGCAGCGTCGGCGCCAAAGCGCTCGCCGAGCAATTGATCCGCGCGCCGCGCGATCGCCGGCGCGGGGTCGATCCACTCGACCGGCCAGGGCGCGAGGCGTTTGAGCTCGTCGACAAGCAGCGGGTAATGCGTGCAGGCGAGAACGATGGCGTCCGTGCGTCTGCCGCCGTCTTCCTGGAAACAGGGAGCAATCTCGGCGCCGATGTCGGCGTCTCTCACGCTTTCCCCATGCATGTAGCTCTCAGCGAGACTCGCCAAGCGTTTCGAGCCCACGAGGGTCACCGAGCAATGTGCGGCGAATTGCGCGATGAGGTTTTGCGTATAGTCGCGCGCCACCGTGCCCTGCGTGCCGAGCACGGAAATCATCTTTGACCGTGTGCGCTCCGCCGCGGGCTTGATCGCCGGCACCGTGCCGACGAAAGGCAAGGCGGGCCAATGCACGCGCAAATAGGGCAGAACGATCGTCGACGCGGTGTTGCAGGCGATGACCACGATGTCCGGCGCGTGCTCGGCGATCAGCCTCTCCATCAGCTCCATCACCCGTTCGACGAGCTCCGGCTCCTTCCAGGACCCATAAGGAAAGCCGGCGTCATCCGCGCAATACAGATAATCCGCGTGCGGGCGCAGCTTGACGGTCTCGGCGAAGACCGTGAGGCCGCCAAGGCCTGAGTCGAAGATGAGGAGTTTGGGCGGACGGGTCATGCTCGGGATCTTCCAAACACATAGCACAAGCTTCTTAAAACAAGACCACCGCACAAACCGGCTCCCCGATTGACCAGTTGTTTTAACCAGTTTAAAAAAGACCTATGCGAGAAGTGCAAGCCTCCGACGCCAAGGCCCGCCTTGCGGAACTTCTGACTGCGGTTGAGCGCGGCGAAACAATCGTCATCACCCGGCATGGACGCCGCATCGCGCGCCTCGCCCCTGAAACGGGTTTCAAACAGGCAGAGATCGAACGAGCGATCGATGATCTCGCGGGCTTTCGAGAAAGCGCAGGAAAGGCGCCTCTGGCCGATGTTCTGAGCGCGCGTCATCGCGGCCACAAATATTGACCGGGTTCGTCATCGATGCGTCGATTCTTGCGGGCTTCGCGCTTGCCGACGAGCGCCCGTCGCGCGCGGTCGCGGCTATTGAACGCCTCCGGAGCGAGACGGCGCTCGCGCCATCGTTGCTGTTTTTTGAGATCCGCAATGTCTTGCTCGTCAGCGAGCGACGTCATCGCATACCGCCAACTGGAACCGAAGAATTTCTTCGGATAATGGCGCGCTTGCCGATAACGATCGACTTCGACTGCGACGAGAGACGCCTGATGCCGCTCGCACGCAAGCACAGGCTGACAGCTTATGACGCCGCCTATCTCGAACTCGCTCTTAGGGAAGGCGTCGCGCTTGCGACCCTCGACGCCGAATTGGAGCGCGCCGCCCGCGCGGAACGCGTCGCGCTCATCGAATAGTTCAGAACGGCAGATTAAACACCCGAGCCGGCGCCAGCGCGCCCTGGACGATTTCGCCGAAGGCGACCGGCACGCCGCCGCAAGCGGCGTAGACAATGCCCTCATGCGGCGCGTCGCGGCCGCGCAAAATCACCGAGCCGCCGCGCCGCAACCGCGCCGCCGTGTCGCGATCGACGACGACGCAAGGCAGTTCGGCCAGTCCAGCCTCGACCGATAGCAGCGCCTCAGCGGCCATGTTCTGAGTTTCGATCTCGTCGAGCGTATAGGCGTCTTCCTCGAGGAAAGGTCCGACGCGGGTGCGTCTCAGCGCCGTGACATGGCCGAAGCAGCCCAAAATCCGGCCGAGATCCCGCGCCAGCGCGCGCACATAAGCGCCCTTGCCGCATTCCATGACGAATGTCGCGTCCTCTTGAGACGCGTCGATCAGCGTCAGCGAGCGGATCTTGACCGCTCGCGGCTTCAAATCGACCAGCTCGCCCTCGCGGGCGATGTCATAGGCGCGCTCGCCGGCGATTTTGATCGCCGAAAACTGCGGGGGCGTCTGCATGATTTCGCCGACGAACTGCGGCAGCAGAGCTTCGATTGCGGCGCGCTCCGGCCGCACGGCGCTCTCCCGCATCGCGCGCCCATCAGAATCGTCGGTATCGGTCTCGACGCCCCAAAGCACGGTGAAGCGATAGGCCTTCTCGCCGTCCTGAACGAAAGGCACGGTCTTTGTCGCTTCCCCGAAGGCGACGGGAAGAATGCCGGACGCGAGAGGATCGAGCGTGCCCGCATGGCCTGCCTTTTGGGCGTTGTAGATGCGCTTGAGGCGCGACACCGCCTGTGTGGACGTGAGTCCGACAGACTTATCCAGCGCCACCCAGCCGTCGACGACGACGCGGTCCGATCTTTTTTTGCTCATTCCTCAACGCCATCCTCTTTGGCCTCGTCGCCATCGGCGAGATCGCGCTTCACACGGTCGGAACTGAGCAGCGCGTCGATGCGCGACACATTGTCGAACGTGTCGTCGATGCGAAAGCGGATTTCGGGCGCGAACTTCAAACTCACCTCTTGCACAATCTCCCCGCGCAAAAATCGCTTGTGGCGATCCAGCGCGGCGAGCACCTCCGGCTCATCCTTGCCGCCCAGCGGAACGACGTAAATCGTCGCGAGCTTGAGATCGGGACTCATCTTCACCCGCGAAACAGTCACGACATGCTGCTCAAGCACCGGATCGCTGATTTCGCCCCGCGTGAGCAGCCGGGCGGCGGCATGGCGCACGAGTTCGCCGACACGCAACATGCGCTGCGACGGCGCGCCCGCCTGTGAGTGATGAGCTCTGGACATTTTGGACCCGATGATTGCAGTCGTCTCACGCCCGCGCCCGTGGCGGACATCCCGCGCATGAAGCGTAACGAATGAAGGTAGCGCGCCTCAGCGCGACGAGGATGGCTGGGACGCCGCCCGGCCGTGATGTTTTTGCGGCGGCGCAGCGCCGCCTACAGCGTTCGCTTGATTTCCTCGACGCGATAGCACTCGATGACGTCGCCGGCGCGCATGTCCTGGTAGTTCTCGAAAGCCATGCCGCATTCCTGTCCCGCGGCGACTTCCTTGACCTCGTCCTTGAAGCGCTTGAGCGTCGAGAGCTTGCCCTCATGCACGACGACATTGTCGCGGATGAGCCGCACATTAGCGCCGCGCTCGACATTGCCGTCCGTCACGCGGCAGCCGGCGACCTTGCCGACCTTCGAAATGTCGAAGACCTCGAGGATCGTCGCATTGCCGAGCAGAGTTTCGCGCAGCGTCGGCGCCAACAGCCCGGACATCGCCGCTTTCACGTCATCCACGAGATTGTAGATGATGTTGTAGTAGCGGATCTCGATGCCGGAGCGTTCGGCCGCGTCGCGCGCCTCTTTGTGCGCGCGCACATTGAAGCCGATGACCGCGGCGTTTGAGGCTTCGGCGAGCGAAATATCGGATTCCGAAATGCCGCCGACGCCGGCATGCACGATGCGCGCCCCGACCTCGTCGGTGCCGAGCTTTTCGAGCGCCGCGGCGATGGCTTCGACCGAGCCCTGCACGTCGCCCTTGATGACGAGCGGGAATTCCTTGCGGCCCGCCGTCTTGAGCTGGCTCATCATGTCGGACAGCGAACCGCGCGCCGAACCGCCGCGCGCGGCGATCTTGTCGCGCTTCATACGCTCGCGATATTCGGCGATCTCGCGGGCGCGGGCTTCCGACTCGACGACGGCGACGCGGTCCCCAGCTTCTGGCGTGCCGCTGAAGCCCAGAATCTCAACGGGGAAGCTCGGTCCGGCCTCGGGACGCGCGACGCCCTGATCGTCGAGCAGCGCGCGCACGCGGCCCCATTGGGTTCCCGCCACGACAATGTCGCCGACGCGAAGCGTGCCGCGTTGAACCAGCATGGTCGCGACAGGCCCTCGGCCTCTGTCGAGCCGCGCCTCGATGACGGTGCCTTCGGCGGCCCGCTCGGCGTTGGCCTTCAGGTCGAGCACCTCGGCCTGCAGCGCGATCAGTTCGAGCAGCTTGTCGAGATTGGTCTTCTGCTTCGCCGAGACTTCGACTTCGAGCGTCTCGCCGCCCATGGTCTCGACCTGCACTTCATACTGCAGCAGTTCGGTGCGCACCCGCTCAGGCTTTGCGTCCGGCTTGTCGATCTTGTTGATGGCCACGATCAGCGGCACATGAGCGGCGCGGGCGTGATTGATCGCCTCGATCGTCTGCGGCATGACGCCGTCGTCGGCCGCGACGACCAGCACCACGATGTCCGTCACCTTGGCGCCTCGGGCGCGCATCGCCGTAAAGGCGGCGTGGCCGGGCGTGTCGATGAAGGTGATGGCGTGACCGTTCGGGGCCGTCACCTGATAAGCGCCGATATGCTGGGTAATGCCGCCGGCCTCGCCGGAGACGACATTGGCCTGTCGAATGGCGTCAAGCAACGACGTCTTGCCGTGGTCGACGTGGCCCATGATGGTGACGACCGGCGGGCGCGCCGTCAGATCGGCGTCGATGTCGGGCGTGTCGAACAGGCCTTCCTCGACGTCGGATTCGGCGACGCGCTTGACCGTGTGGCCCATCTCTTCGGCGACGAGCTGCGCCGTATCGGCGTCGATGACGTCGTTGATTTTGTGCATCTCGCCCTGCTTCATCAGCAGGCGGATGACGTCCACGGCGCGCTCCGACATGCGGTTCGCGAGTTCCTGAATGGTGATCGTCTCGGGAAGGATCACCTCGCGCAGAACCTTTTCCTTCTGCTCCACCTGACCGCGGAACAGCCGCTGCTGCCGGCGCTTGAATGAGGCGACGGAGCGGGTGCGCTCTTCGTCGGTGCCGGCGGTGGCGGTGGAGACCGTCAGACGGCCGCGATCCTTCATCGCGCCGCCGCGAGAGGGAGTCGGGCGTGGCGGCTGGGGCGGCGTAAAGCCGCCGATGGTGCGCACCGGCGGTCGACGCACCGCGGTTTCGCCCTCGGTGCGAACGGGGGCGCGCGTCGCGGCCGGACCAGGCGCGGCAGCGCCGACGGGAGGACTGCGCGGCGCCCCAACGCCGGCGGCGTCAGCCGGCAGCCGGCGACGCGCCTCTTCCTCGGACTTGCGTTTCGATTCGGCTTCGCGCGCGAGACGTTCTTCTTCCTCGCGCTTGCGCGCGTCGGCGGCGGCGCGCTCTGCGTGTTCGCGCTCCTCGCGTTCGTTGCGCGCCTTGGCGTCGATTTCCGCGCGGCGGCGATCTTCCTCTTCGCGCGATTTCGCGTCGACCAGCGCGCGGGCGCGCGCTTCGCGTTCCTCATCGGTCAATGCGCGCAGCACGACGCCGGAGCCGGAGCGCGGCGCGGGCGCGGGACGTTGGGTCGCGGATTTCGGCGCGGCCTTCGGCGGCGGCGTCGGCGACTCCGCAATCGGGGCCGTCGCGCCGGCCGGCTTCGCCGGCTCGGGCTGTCCGGGCGCGCGACGCTTCACCTTCTCGACCACGACCACTTTTGAGCGGCCATGGGAGAAGCTCTGACGGACCATGCCGTGCTCGACCGGTCGCTGCTTTAAGTGCAACGTCTTCGACGGCGCGACGGTCAGAGTTTTGTCGCCGCTGTTCTCGCCTTCGCTCATCCAGTTCCCAATCCTGGGTCGCTACGACCCGTTAATTTCACTCTGCGCAGCCGCTCGGCTTCGCTTCGATTTCGTCGCCCATCGCCGTCGCGCCGTCGATGCATACGCCCCGATAGGCTGCGAGTCGACGGCATCGCCCGATGAAAGCCGTCGTCGGACCGCTCCCGGCGAGGGCAGCATGTATCACATTTGTGCGGCCCAACGCCAAATCCAATTGCAGCGACGAAAATAGGCCGATGACGGGGGTCGTCGATCCAGCGCGCCGGGCGGCTTGGGCAAGCTTGCGCTTGCCGTCTTCGCCGCCGTCGGACGCTTCGATAAGGGCGCGGACAGAACCTTGCGCGAGGGCGTCGGCGACCTTGCCGAAGCCGGCCGCAACGGCGCCCGCCTTATTGGCGAGCGACAGCATCTGCAGACAATCGGCTTCGAGCAATCGGTCGACGTCCTCGGCCAGTTGCGGCGCGGCGTCGATCTGCGTCTTCAGCGCGCGCGCGAACAGACGCTTTTGCGCCGCCTGCGCAACGACGTCGGCGCGCGCCGTCACCCAGACGCCGCGGCCAGGGAGCCGCGCCTTGATGTCGGGCGCGAGCGCGCCGTCCGGGCCGCGCACAAAGCGGATCATCGCCTCGGGCGCGCCGCTCCGGCGCGTCACGATGCAGGTCCTCTCCGAAACATGCGGCTCGCGCGTCATGCCCTCGATCAATCCGCTATTCGCCTTCCGCCTGAGCTTCCGCCTCGACTTCGGTTGTCGCCACCGGCTCCTCGATCCAGCCCACGCGCACACGTGCGAACATGATCATCGCTTCAGCCTCTTCACGCGACAGATCAATGCCTTCGAAAAAGCCCTCATGCTTGACCGTCTCGCCATCCTTCTTCTCGCTCCAGCCGACGAGGTCGTCCGGCACGCAGCCGGCGAAATCCTCCATCGTCTTCACGTCGTTCTCGCCGAGCTTGACCATCATCGCGCTCGTCAGACCCTCGATCTCACGCAGTTCGTCGGCGACGCCAAGCGCCTTTCGGCGCTCTTCGTTCTCCGCCTCGATTCGCTCCAGATAGGTCTTGGCGCGGTTCTGAATTTCCGCGGCGGTATCCTCGTCGAAGCCTTCGATCGTCGCGAGTTCGGGGAGATCGACATAGGCGAGCTCCTCGACCGAGCGGAAGCCCTCGGACGCCAGCAGCCGGCCAACGACCTCGTCGACGTCGATCGCGTTCATGAACGACTTCGTGCGCTCGACGAATTCCCTCTGCCGGCGCTCCGACTCTTCGGCCTCCGTGAGAATGTCGATGTCCCAGCCGGTCAGCTGCGAGGCGAGACGCACATTCTGGCCGCGCCGCCCGATCGCCAGCGAAAGCTGATCGTCCGGCACCACGACCTCGATGCGTGAACTGTCCTCGTCGAGGACGACCTTGACCACTTCCGCCGGCTGCAACGCATTAACGATGAAGGTCGCGGCGTCCGCGGACCAGGGAATGATGTCGATGCGCTCGCCCTGCAGCTCGCCGACGACCGCCTGAACGCGGGAGCCGCGCATGCCGACGCAGGCGCCGACCGGATCAATCGAGGAATCGCGCGACACCACCGCGATCTTGGCGCGCGAACCGGGATCGCGCGCGACCGACTTCACCTCGATGACGCCGTCATAGATCTCCGGCACTTCCTGCTTGAACAGCTTCGCCATGAATTGCGGATGGGTGCGCGAGAGGAAGATCTGCGGGCCCCGCTGCTCGCGCCGCACATCATAGACATAGGCGCGGGCGCGATCGCCCGGGCGGAACATTTCGCGCGGGATCATCTCGTCGCGGCGGATAATGGCTTCGCCGCGGCCAAGGTCGATGACGACATTGCCGTATTCGACGCGCTTGACCACGCCGTTGACGATTTCGCCGATGCGGTCCTTGTATTCCTCATATTGGCGGTCACGCTCGGCCTCGCGCACTTTCTGCACGATGATCTGCTTTGCAGACTGCGCGGCGATGCGGCCGAAGTCGAAAGGCGGCAGCGTTTCGGAGATCCAGTCGCCGGACTGCGCCGCCGGATTGCGCTTGCGCGCTTCAGCGAGCGAAATCTGCGTCGAGTCGTTTTCCACCTCGTCGACGACGAGCAGCAGCCGCGAGAAGCGAACTTCGCCGGTCTTGGGATTGATCTCGGCGCGCACCTCGGTTTCCTGGCCATAGCGCGAGCGCGCCGCCTTCTGCAGCGCGTCCTCCATCGACGCGATGACGATCGAACGGTCGATCGACTTTTCGCGCGCGACGGCTTCGGCGATCTGCAAAATCTCAAGTCGGTTGGCGCTGACGGCCATTGTTAGTCTCCCCTCGAACGGCCGGAGGGCTTTGGTTTGCCGCCGGCCTTCTTGAACTGGGTTTGAACGCCGGCCGGAGCCAGCGGTTTTTGCTTCTTTTGCGCGGGGCCGCGAAAGCGTCCCGGTCCGCGGCGCGGACGTTCCTCCGCGTCCGCCTCTTCCTGCTTCTCTTCAGTCTGTTGGAGCTTTCCAGCCCGCAGCGACTCGCGAATGAGCGCCTCGGTCAGCACCAGCCGGCCTTCGTCGAGATCGGCGAGCGGCAGCGACACGGCTTTTTCTTCATCCGAGCGCGCGTCGGTGCGCTCCAGCGCGAGCGTCGAGCCTTGCCCCTCGCCTTCGACGCCGCGAATGACGCCGCGAAAGCGCTTGCGTCCGCTCGCCACGGGATGCGTCAGTTCGATCTTGACCTCATGACCGATGGCGCGGTGAAAATCCGACAGACGCACCAGCGGACGATCGACGCCCGGAGAAGAAATCTCCAGGCGATATTCACTGGCGATGAGATCGGCGACGTCGAGTTCGGGCGACAGCGCCTGGCTCGCCGCCTCGCAATCATTGACGGTCATCGTTCCGTCCGGACGCTCCGCCATGATTTGCAGAGTCTGCCCATTCTGCTGCAAGAGCCGCACGCGCACGAGACGGTAGCCCAACTGCGCCAGCACCGGCTGTACAAGATGCGCCACGCGCGCGGCGACGCCGGTCTCTCCGATAAGACGCGGTTCGTCAAAGGTCGTGATGGCGGCGGCGTTTTGCGTCAAGCTTTGTCCTTGAAGCTCTCGAACGATCAAAGCAAAAAGAGCGGGTCCCCGGAGGGCCCCACTCTCAATCGGCGACCATCCGAAAATGATCGTTATGAGATGAAGTTCGGCCTTATATGGCAGGGGAAGGGTCAAAAATCAAGAAATCTTAAAACCAATCGCAGGGGAGTCGGGTAAAGGATTGTTTTCCTCACACTCGGTGGCGGACGGGACAGACGCTGCGCATGGGAATCCTGTCAGTGGGGAAGTAATCGGGCGACGCAGGCGTTGACGGAGTCGCGCCATTTGGGCAGCGCGACGCCGTAGCTGGCTTCGAGCTTGGCGTTGTCGAGCCGTGAATTCGCCGGGCGGCGGGCCGGCGTCGGATAGTCTGCGGTGCTGATGCGCTTGACGCGCACGGGCGTGCGGCCCTGCCTCTCCGCCGCGGAAAAGATCGCGTCCGCCATGTCCGCCCAGCTTGCCTCGCCCCGCCCGGTCATGTGGAAAACCCCGCGCAGACGCGGATCGGAATCGTCGACAAGCCTTTCGGCGATAGCGAGCAACGCGTCGGCGATGTCGAGCGCGTTCGTCGGATTGCCGATCTGATCGGCGACGACGCCGATTTCATCGCGCGTTTCGCCAAGACGCAGCATCGTCTTGACGAAATTCGCTCCAAACGGACTGTAAACCCAGGCGGTGCGCAAAATGACCGAATTTTCGCAGCGTGCGGCAATCTGCTTTTCGCCTTCGAGCTTCGAACGTCCATAGGCTCCGGTCGGGCCGGGTTCGTCGTCTTCGCGATAGGGGCGGTCGAGCGTTCCATCGAAGACGTAGTCGGTCGAAAGATGCAGCAGCGGCACCTTCAGTTCGGCGGCGGTTTCGGCGACGAAGCCCGCGCCCGCGCCATTGACGCGCATCGCGACGTCGGGTTCGCTCTCGGCCTTGTCGACCTGAGTGTAGGCGGCGGCGTTGACGATGGCGTCGCAGCGCACGCTGCGTAGCGACGCGAGAACCATGTCGCGCGAGGAGAGGTCGAAGCGCGGACGGCCGAGCGCGAGCATTTCGACGCCTCTCGGCGCGCGCTCGATGAGGGAGCTGACGACCTGGCCGGTGAGCCCGGTGACGGCGATGCGCTTCATCTTGCCCACTTTACGCAAAAACCTCCGCCAGATCACGCAGCCGCGGCCATTTGCGATCCTTGTCCGACAGCGCGGCGCTTCCGGCGGCGGCCAGCCACGCGATCCCGATGTCAGGGTCATCCCCGGCGACGCCGCAATCTTACTGCGGCGAATAGAAGTTCGTCACCTTGTAGATGACTTCCGTATCGGGCTCGAACGTGACGAAACCATGCGCGAATCCGAAAGACAGGCCCCCTGTCGCGCGTCAGGCGACGGCTTCTTCATCTTGCTCGGCAAGCACGCCGAGGCGCTCGCCCCGGTATGCGCCCGAGCGGATCGCTTGCCACCAATCCGAATTGTCGAGATACCAGCGCACGGTTTTGCGAAGACCGGTTTCGAACCGCTCGGCCGGCCGCCATCCGAGGTCGCGCTCGATCTTGGAGGCGTCGATGGCGTAGCGCGGATCATGTCCCGGCCGATCGGCGACGAAGGCGATGAGATCGCGATGCTGTCCGGCCCGCCGCGGACGGAATTCGTCCATGAGGCCGCAGATCGCCTCGACCACGTCGATATTACGCCATTCGTTGCGTCCGCCGACGTTATAGGATTCGCCAATTTCGCCTTCGCGCGCAACGCGCATCAGCGCGAAGGCGTGGTCCTCGACATAAAGCCAGTCGCGCACATTCTCGCCGCGCCCATAGACCGGCAGCGGCTTCTCCTCGATCGCGTTGATGATGGTGAGCGGAATGAGCTTCTCGGGAAAATGATAGGGACCGTAATTGTTGGAGCAATTGGTGACGATCGTCGGAAGACCATATGTGTGGCGCCAAGCCCGCACGAGATGATCCGCCCCCGCCTTCGACGCCGAATAGGGCGACGTCGGTGCATAGGGCGTATCTTCGCGGAACAGGCCTTCCGCGCCGAGCGCGCCGAACACCTCATCGGTGGAGATATGCATGAAGCGGAAGGCGCGCGCGCGGGCGCGATCGAGCCGCCGCCAATAGTCGAGCGCCGCCCGCAGCATGACAAATGCGCCGACGACATTGGTTTCGATGAAGGCGGCCGGCCCGTCGATCGAGCGATCGACATGGCTTTCGGCGGCAAGATGCATCACGACGTCCGGCTGAAAATCGGCGAAGGCGCGCGCGACCGCCGCCGCGTCGCAGATATCGGCTTGAAGAAAGGAAAAACGCGGACTGTCGGCGATCGGCCGCAGCGATGCGAGATTTCCCGCATAGGTGAGCTTGTCGAGAACGAGAATCTGGTCGACGCTCTTGCCGATGACGGCGCGCGCAACGGCCGAGCCGATGAACCCCGCGCCCCCGGTGATCAATATCTTCATCAAAAGCCCGCTTCTCGCTATCGACTCCGCCCTGAAATCCGCGCCCTCACGCCAGCCAGGGCCACAGCCTTATTGCGAAGGCGGCGGTTATCGCTCAAGCCGTTTACGCGGACTCTGTGGCGGAACAACGTCATGGCGCTGCATAAGAATGTCGATACTTTCGCGCGGCCGCGCGCGCGATGGCGCTGAATTGCGCGAGTGCTGCGCGCGACAAGCGGAGAGGGAACCCATATCAAACTGAAACGACCCTATGGTCCCGTCGGCGTCTTACGTCCTCGCGCTGAGATAGGCTTCAGCGGCGTCTGCCGGCAAGACGTCAACATCGAACAAGCTGACGACTGACATGAACAGCGCGAGCACGATTACCGCGTTCTGAGCGACGCCTTGCGCCGCTATACGCTCAGCAATTCGTTCGCCTCGAGATAAGCGATAATCTGGTCAGCAATGGCTTCCGCAGAGTGTTCGGCCGAACTGAGCCTTAATTCCGGGGATTCCGGCGCTTCGTATGGCTGATCGACGCCGGTAAAATTCTTGATCTCGCCGGCGAGCGCGCGCCTATACAATCCCTTGGGATCGCGCTCCTTGCACACATCGAGCGGCGCGTCGATGAAGATCTCGATGAATTCCTGTTCTCCGACGAGCGACCGCACCATTCGTCGTTCGGCGCGGAAGGGGGAAATAAAGGCGCAAAGCACGATCAAGCCCGCGTCGACCATCAGTTTCGCGACTTCTCCCACCCGACGGATGTTTTCGACGCGATCGGCTTCGGTAAAGCCGAGGTCCTTGTTGAGGCCGTGCCGCACATTGTCGCCGTCGAGCATCAGCGTATGGGCGTGACGTTCGACAAGCTTTGATTCGACGAGATTGGCGATCGTCGATTTTCCCGCGCCGGAAAGCCCGGTAAACCATAGGACCGCAGGCGTCTGATGTTTAAGACGTGCGCGCGTCGCCTTGGAGACGGATTGCTCCTGAAGATGGATATTCGTGGCGCGGCGCAGAGGGAAGGCGATGATCCCCGCGGCGGCCGTCGCATGACTGAAGCGGTCGATGAGGATAAAAGCGCCCGTCGTGCGGTTTTCATCGTAAGAATCAAAAGCGACGGGCGCGGCGGTCGCGACGTTGCAAAAGCCGATCTCATTGAGGCTCAGCGTCTTGGCGGCGCTCTTTGCGCCAGTGTCGACGTCGAGCTTGTGCTTGATGTCCGTCACGCTCGCGGCAAGAGACCGGCCGTTGATCTTGATCAGATAGGAACGGCCAGGCAGAAGGCTGTCGTCGCTCATCCAAATCAGATGCGCGGCAAATTGGTCGGCGACGTTCGGGCGCGTTGTCGGATGGCAGAGAACGTCGCCGCGAGACGCGTCGATTTCGTCGGCGAAGGTCACCATAACCGAGTCCGGCGCAGCGGCGCTGAACAGGTCTCCGCCCATGGCGACGATACGCGCGATTGTGGTTTTCCGTCCCGAGGCGGCGGCCACGATTTCATCGCCGACCTGGAGGCGGCCGGAAGCGATGGCGCCGGCGAAGCCGCGGAAAGCGTCGCTTCGGCGATTGACCCATTGCACCGGCAGCCGCAGCGGCGCATCGCCGCCATCCGTCTCGACGTCGGCGTTTTCGAGATAGGCCAGGAGACTGGGGCCGTCACGCCATGGCATGTTCGACGAGTCGGCGACGACATTGTCCCCGTGGCGGGCGGAGATGGGAATCGCTTCGACGGAGCGAAAGGCGAGCGACGCGGCGACGCTTTCAAATTCGCCGACAATTCTTTCAAACACGGCTTGGTCGTAATCAACAAGATCCATTTTGTTGACGGCCAGCACGATGTGCCGAACGCCAAGGAGAGAGGCGATCGTCGCATGTCGCCGCGTCTGAGTCAGCAGACCCTTGCGGGCGTCGACGAGCAGTATGGCCAACTCGGCGTTTGACGCTGCCGTCGCCATGTTGCGCGTATATTGCTCATGGCCGGGCGCGTCGGCCATGATGAACGAACGCGCGGGCGTGGAGAAATAGCGGTAGGCGACATCGATCGTGATGCCTTGCTCGCGTTCGGCCTCAAGTCCGTCGAGGAGCAGAGCGACATCGATCTCCTCGCCCAAGGTTCCATGCCGCAGCGAGTCGCTGCGCAGAGCGGCAAGTTGATCGTCGAAGATCAGCTGACGTTCATAGAGAAGACGCCCGACGAGCGTTGACTTGCCGTCGTCGACCGACCCGCAGGTCAAGACCCGCAAAGTGGGTCGCGGCGGGTTCGGCTGGGCTTTCGAGAGGGTTTCCGCATCTGCGATAAAGCGGGCGGTCATCAAAAATAGCCCTCGCGCTTCTTTCGCTCCATGGACGCAGCCTCATCGAAATCAATCAGCCTGCCTTGACGTTCGGAGGTCGAGGCATGTCGCATTTCCGCGATGATCGCCTCCAGCGTATCCGCCTCGGATTCGATCGCTCCAGTCAGCGGATAGCAGCCTAGCGTTCGAAAGCGCACGCGCCGTGTTTCAACCACTTCATCCGGCGCGAGCGGAAACCGTTCATCGTCGACCATGATGTAAGCGCCGTTGCGGCGGACGATGGGTCGTTCCTTTGCGAGATAAAGAGGCACGACCGGGATGTTTTCCGCGGCGATGTAATCCCAGACGTCGGTTTCAGTCCAATTCGACAGCGGAAAGATTCGCATGGTCTCGCCGACGCCGAGGCGAGTGTTAAAGATCCGCCAAAGTTCGGGGCGCTGACTCTTAGGATCCCAACCGTGGGAGGCAGTTCGATGCGAGAAGATTCGCTCCTTCGCCCGACTTTTCTCCTCGTCGCGGCGCGCGCCGCCGAAGGCCGCGTCAAATCCTCCTTCGTTCAGCGCCTGCCTGAGCGCTTCGGTTTTCATTGCTTGCGTGTAGGCGGCGGAGGAGCACGCGAAGGGTGAAACGCCGCGCTTCAGCCCATCTTCATTTGTATGAACGATCAAATCCATTTCAACGCGCGCCGCGGTTTGATCGCGGAACGTGATCATTTCGCGAAACTTCCACGTGGTGTCGACATGCAACAGCGGGAAGGGCGGCTTGGCTGGAAAAAAGGCCTTGAGCGCGAGATGCAACATCACGCTCGAATCCTTGCCGATAGAATAGAGCATCACCGGACGCTGGAACTCGGCCACCGCTTCCCGCAAAATGAAAACCGCTTCGGCTTCGAGCCGGCGCAGATGGGGCGTGAGGGGCATTCTTCCTCAAAGATTAGGAAATGAACTCATAATGTTCGTCGGCAAAGGAGTCGAAAATGTGATATACTGCGTGTCGCACAGAAATCGTCAGCGTCGCAGGGCGGACGATAGTCAATCAACCTTTCTCCAAATGAAATCGCCGCTCGATTCCGACGTTCTATCCGCATCTTTCGAATGCAGCATCACGCGCTCCCGGTTCGCAGCCACCATGCCCAAACCGCAGATCGATCGCGCTGGACGAGAGCGCTTTCTTGGCTCTCACGGGAAGAAACGATCGGCTATTGACTGAGCTTCATTCTGCTGCTCCCCGGGAACGGAGACGCCTATCCACTTATGTTGAACTTGTTCCAGATGCGCCGATGGATCGTAAGGCATAACGTCGAGGTCGAGAGTCGCATAGGAGAGGCGCCCGATCGCCGCAAGCGCCGCATAGGAGCCCACAACCCTGTCTCGTTGCGCCGTCACAAGATTCACGCGAGCAGTCAGCAGCGCTTGTTGCGCGTTCAGCACGTCGAGCGTCGTGCGTTGTCCGAACGCGGCTTCGTCTCTGACGCCGCGCAGCGCCACCTCAGCGGCCTTGACGGCTTTCAGGTTGAATGACACGGCGGCCTTCGCTGTCGTGAATTGACTGAAGCCCTGAATAACCGCCGCTCTGACAGAATTCTTGATGACGTCAGCGTGAATTCTCGCCTGACCGAGCTGCTCTTTCGCCTGCCGTATGGCCGAATACTCGCCGCCGCCTTGATACAGCGGCACGTTCAACTGGCCAAACACTTGTGCGCCAAACTGCCGGGTTTTTGGATAGCCAAAATATGAATCGAATTGTTGAATGACTTGAGCTCCGACAGACGCCGTCGGCAGGATCGCGCTTTCCGCAATTTTTACGGCCGATTCTCCAGCATCGATCTGGCGAATTGCGGCGACGATGGAAGGGTGATCGGAGAGAGCGACCGCAATTGCGTCGTCGCGGCTTTCTGGAAGAAGCGCCTCAAGCGAGGGCGCCGGTTGCAGCAGCTTTGGCTCCTCGCCGACCGTTTGATAATAGACCGAGGCGCTATTTTCGAGGGCGCCGAAAGCGGCGGCGAAATCGGCTTGGGATTGGGCGAGCGCGGCTTCGGCTTGAGCCACGTCGGTGCGGGTCACTTCGCCGAAATCGAAGCGATCCACTGTTACCCGTAACTGTTCGCGCAGAACGCCGATGTTATTCTTCTTGAGACGAACGACCGCGGCGTCGCGCAGCACATTCATATACGCGGTCGCGCCCTTTAAGAGCGCCTGCTGCTCGGCGTCACGAAGAACTGCCCTCGAGGCCAATACGCCGGATTCCGCTTGACCAAGACTAGCGCTCGCCTTGCCGCCATCCAACACAGGCAGCTGAAAAGAGAAGGTCGCATTAAGCGGCTTGCCCGAATATTTGTCGCTCTGATATTTTCTGCTGCTGAACTGATCAATTCCGGCTGGAGCGCGGATCAGCGTCCGCTGCGGACCTCCCGTTGCGGATATGCTCGCTTTTGGCCGCGCGTTGGAATAGGCCTTTGAGATCTCTTCGTCATGCACGCGAACGTTCGCGCGCTGTTCGCCGATTTCGGGATTTGTCGTGTAGACCTTCTCTAAAGCGCCGGTGATCGTATCTCCACGCGCCTGCGCCGGCGCATAAAATATACAGCACACAATACAGGCTAGAAGAACATGTCGCCGGCGCGGCTGATCGCTCGGCGCGCGCGCACACATTGGCGTTTTTTCAAGCCTGCACATTGAGCTAAAATCACCTTTCCTTCATCGCGCGAGACGCCACTTCGAGCAGTGGAGAAAACAAATATTCGAGAATGCGGCGCCGTCCGGTCTTTATCTCTACGGTAACGCCCATGCCTGGAGACAACGGAATGTCGACGCCATCGATGTTCATCGTCGAACGCTCCGAGCGAAGGGTCACCGGAAAGACGAGATTTTGAGTGCGTTGCGCGCCGCCGAAATAGTTATTCTTGGCGGGCCTTGTCGGATTGCCTTCGAGCGCTTGAGCGTCAGGCTCAGGTATCGCGTCATGCGCAACACGCGTCACGGTCGCGTCAAGCGAACCATAGCGCGTGAAGGGAAATGATTCCACCTTCACAACAGCTGGCTGGTCCTTCTTTACAAATCCGATGTCCTTGTTTTGGACATAGCATTCAATCTCAAGCTCGGCGTCATCAGGCACGATCCGCATGAGTTCTTCGCCAGTCGTAAGAACCTGATTTCTTGTGGTGACCGACAGACCAAAGACTGTCCCAGAGATTGGACTCCGAATGGTCATATGTTCGGTTTTCTCGTGCGCTTTCTTATGCCTTTGTTCAAAATCATCGATCTGGCGCTCTGCTTCGCCCAGCCTTTGTTCGTTCTCAGCGACAAATGCATCCACTTGCTTTGCGCGCTCTTGCCGCAGCACGCGGCTCGCGGCCTGAGCTTCGGTGAGCTGCCCTTGTTGGGTTGCAAGATTGGTTTGCTGGACCTGCAGCGCCTCGATCGAATCGATGACCGCGGCCCTTGGCGTCGATCCACGGGCGAGCAACCCCTTTCTCATAAGGACGCGCTCTTTGAGAGTCGCGAGCAGCGATTCCTGACTCGCGATGGTATTTTTGAGGCGCTTCTGTTCCTCTTCCTTTTGATCAAGCTGCGCATCGATGCTCTTAAGCGAACTCAGAAGCTGTCTTAAGTCCCCTCTGAGGATGCGACCTTCCCGCTCCTTGAGCTGGTCTGGAATCTCCGTCGGCCAATCAACGGCTATTTCTTTGTCGTAGGAATTATTGGCGATCGCGTTCAAGGCGGCCTTCCGGCGCGCTTTCTCCGCGACATAGGCCAGGTAGACGATCGAGGAGCCCCTTTCGTCCGCGGCAGCTTCCGCCGGATCGAGCTCCACCAAGACCTCTCCGGCAGTGACATGCCGCCCGTTCTCTGCATGGATCGCGACCACGCGGCCGGTCTCGAGCGGTTGGATCGTTTTTACGCGGCCGGCAGGCTGAATTTTCCCCTGCGCAATTGCGATGATGTCGATATGGCCGAAATACATCCACGTCAGCGCGACGCTCAACAGCAAACAGATTACCCAGAGCAGACTGATATGTATCGGCGACGGCGGCGTTTCCAGAATCGAGATGGCCGCTGGAAGAAACTCTCCGTCGGAACGCGCCCACTTCACCAGCGCGAGCCGTTCCGCCGCAGCGCGAAGACGAGGCAGACCGTCAGCGCTTGGCTCCGTAATATTGCTTCTCCTCTTGAGCCGCATCAAACGTTTTCCAAATCGTTCTGAAGAGACCAGAGGTGAGCGTAGAGTCCGTTCGGATTGCGGATGAGTTCATCGTGTGCGCCAATTTCTTGAATGCGCCCGTCGCTGAGACTGATGATTCTGTCGCATCTCCGGACGGCTTGCAGACGATGAGCAATGATGATAACGGTGCGGCTCTTGACGATCTCGAACATGTTTTTCTGAATGATGCGTTCGCTTTCGTAGTCCAGGGCGCTGGTCGCTTCATCGAAAATGAGAATCCGAGGATTGATTGCAAGCGCGCGAGCAATGGCGATTCTTTGTCGCTGACCGCCAGAAAGATTGCTTCCCCGTTCCTCCACCATGGTGTCGTAGCCATTGGCAAGCCGACTGATGAACTCGTCAGCCCCGGACATTCTTGCCGCGGCGACGACTTGAGCCCGAGACATCGCAGGATTGGCGAGCGCGATATTATCGTGAAGACTGCGGTTGAAGAGCAGATTCTCTTGGAGCACCACGCCGATCTGCGAGCGCAGCCACGCCGGGTTAACCTGCAGGATGTCAGCGCCGTCGACAAGAATTTGTCCCTCTTCAGGCGCGTAAAAGCGCTGAATCAATTTTGCGAGGGTTGACTTGCCTGATCCGGAACGTCCGACCACTCCGATGACTTCTCCCGGCTTTATTGTAAATGAGATGTTTTTCAATATTTCAGGCGAACCGGCCCGATAGCGGAACGTGACGTTTCTAAACTCGATCTCGCCCTTCGCAGGCGGCAAACTCCCATGCGCCAGATTTAATGGCTCCATGGGCGCATTCAGGATATCGCCCAGACGCTCGATAGAGATCTGCACCTGCTGAAAATCTTGCCAGATTTGCGAAAGCCGCAAGATTGGTTGCGCGACTTGCGCGGAAATCATGTTGAACGCGACGAGCTCCCCAACAGATAACTCGCCGTCGATAACCGCCTTGGCGCCAAACAGCAGCAGCAGCGCGTTTGTGAGTTTGCTGATGTATTGAATCGCCGACTGGCCCCCCGCCCCCAGCAATCCAGTATCGAATGATTTCGATACATATGAAGCAAGCTTTTCCTCCCATTGCGTCTGCATCGAGGGCTCGACTGCGGTCGACTTGATTGTCTGCACGCCGACGACCGCTTCCACCAACATCTGCTGGCTTTCGGCGCCGCGGTTGAACTTCTCCTTGATCATTTCTTGGAGGATCGGACGAATGAACGCCGCGACGATAAGGTAAAGCGGTATCGACGCGATGACGATCAGGGTTAGTTTCCAGGAGTAGGCCCAAAGAACCGCGAGAAAGACGATGGTGAAAAAGATGTCCAAAAGCGAGAACAGCCCCTGACCCGTCAAGAAAGCACGAATCGTCTCGAGCTCTCTTACGCGCGCCACCGTCTGCCCGGCGGATCGCGTCTCGAAATACGCCATCGGCAGATGGAAGAGATGAAAGAACAGGCGGCGCCCGAGTTCAACGTCAATCCGATTGGTCGTATGCGACAGCGCATAAGTGCGCAAATATTGAAGCACAACGTCGAAAACGCCGATAACCGCCAGTCCGCCGATCAAAACGAAGAGCGTATCGTAGCCCCTGTGGCTGAGGACCTTGTCGATAACGACCTGGAAGAAAAGTGGCGTCACCAGCGCAAAGATTTGCACAAAGAACGATGCGACGAGGACGTGAAGCAGCGGCCGGCGATAGCGCCAAATCGAAGGCAGAAACCAGCGAAGACTAAAATGCTTGGGCTCGACGCCGGCGCCGCCCAGCCTACGAGAAACAAGAATGACCGCGTCGATCGCCTCATGAATTTGATCTAAGGCAAGGCTACGATCCGCGCGCGTGATCGGATCGACGAGGCGATAATCGCCAGACGGCATTTTACCGCCAAAGACTTCAAATCGACCGGCTCGCGTGCGAACGATCGCAGGCGAAGGGAGAGCGGCAAGCCTTTGCTTATGTATGGGACGAATTAAGCGCGCTTTGAGTCCGATAAGAACGGCGGCGCGCACGAGGTCTTCGCAACTGACGCTCGTTCCGTGAAGCGCGAGTTCCCGCCGGATCTGATCAGGGCTCGCGACAATGCGATAGTAGGCGGCGATCCCGCAAAGGCCCTGCAAACCGGAGTCTTCACTGCGCGCCGCTGACTCTTCATGGGGCTTTTCGTCGGTCGGCGCGGGTTCATCCGTCGCGGCGTCGTGCATTTTCAGCCGAACCTTAAAGCTATGATATGCTTCCGGTTATTCCCTCCGGCCTCACATGTAAAGAGACTTCGCCTACTCATGTCTTACCTACGTAACCGACCTGATGACGGGAACAAATATGAAGTCGCCGAAAAACCTTGCGCAATATCCACGCAGCATGGCGATAGCGCAGATGACGCCGAAGAGAGATCCGATGAGTCCGCGTAGGACTGATTTCATGCGTCCGACGCTAAGCGCTGCGGCCCTGCCCCCAGCCGACCCTAACTCGCGCAGTCAGATTGCTTGAAGACAAGTTGGGCGGCCTGTCGCATAGACCATGCACGCCTAATCGCCGCATTCCGCCAATCGCTCCCCCAGAACCGAAGCCTGCTCTTCCCAAAAGACATTCATTTCGCCCATGAGAGCTTCGCCGGCGTCTCCTCTGTTTACACGAACTGCGCCTGCGACTGAGTCAGACTCGACAGAGCGACATTCTGGAGCGTGATGGTGTTATTGGCGTCGAGCGTGATGAGCGTATCTGCGTTTTGTTGAGATGAAGCGGCAAGAAGATGCGACCAATCCGCAAAGATCGCATGATCAAATTGCAGCGTGTCCGACGCGTCGAAACCGGAGATCACATCCGCCCCGAACCCTGGATGGAACACGAAATTGTTGTTGTTGCCATTCTCCGTGATCGTTGAGGACCCGAGAAGGGTAATGTCATTATTTGAACCGTTGATCGTATCGGTGTCGCCGGCGGCAATGTTGACCTTGCCGCCGCTGATGTTGATCGTATTCGTATGATTCTCCGTGCCATAGATCGGGAATGGCCATCCCCATACCCAATACCAGCCAACCACGACAGTGCTAATGACGCCGCCTGCGACGTTCACTGTGGAACCGCCGCCGGCATTGACGACGTTGTCGTGACCCGCGACCGACAAAGTCGCGTTTACGTCGGTCGCGAGCTTATTGGCTGATCCAGTGACGGTCGCGCTGGCGGCGGCGTCGACGGTGACGTTTCCGGAGCTCACGGTCAGTTGATTGCCGGTCCCTATTACGGCGACCGGATCATCGGAGCCATTGACCGTGACATTTGTGTTCGATTTGAGGGTGATGGCGTTTCCGCTGCTCGAGACCGTTCCGCCAGATCCATTTTCGAAAATCACGGGGGTCGAAGCCGTGTTGACCGTTGCGCCCGTATTCGTCACGTCGATCGCAGTGACATTGACGCCGCCAAGGCTCGCGTGATCGATTGTGCGCGCAACCGAATCAAGTAAATCCGCCCTTGAAATCGTCCCGGCGGTCAGCATGCCGGCCCAGGTTTGAGACTCCGTCGACGTCGGCGCTCGGCCATAGACGTTGGTAAAGACGAGATTGACGAAAGCGGCATCGGTCGTCGTTCCGTATTTCGTAGCGAATTCCGAAGACGCGATGAGTTCGCCGGCGATTTGAACCTCCGTCGCCGATCCGTTGAGAATCCGCGGCAGCTGCGCGGCGATTTCAGCGCCGGTCATGGCACGCTTTAACGCAGCGTAATAGAGTTGCCCCAGAATATCCGTCGCAATCTGCTTGTCGGTCGTGTGATCGATAGAAACGAGTTGCCCGCCGCTCAACGTGTTGTTTGTCGTCTCATGGACGTTGCCGTCGGCGACATGTTCGGAACTTTCCGACAGGGCGACGGCGATGTCGGCGCGAGTAGCCGTCCCGGCCTTGAGCTGAGAGAGATATTTATTCAGCTCCGCGAGCGTCGCGTAGCGGCCAAGAGCGTTCTGGGACATCTGTTCAACGAATTCGGCGTCCGTTAGAGCGCCATATTTGCCGGCAAATTCCGTCGGCGGCGGCGAGTTCCCTACGACGATCGTCGCTGGCGGAGCCGCCAAATAGGCCTTGTTCGTCATGACATCGGCAGCGAGCTTATTGAGATTGAACTCCGCACCAGCGCCGCTCGTCGTAATATAGTCCGCGAGAAACTGCTTTTCGCTCTCGGTCATGTCGCGATTGAGAAGCGTGTCATACATCCGCTCGGCCATCGCGACGAACTTTTGCTCGGAAGCAACGTCAATCGTAATCGACTTAGCCCCGCCGCCGTTGTAGGTGCTGAATGTGTATCCATACAGGCTAAAGGTCGACGTTGGGCTTTCATTCCAGACCCAGGTGTCCACTCCATTCTCGTCGATCGAATGCGACGCATAAGCGCCCAGATATCCCGAACTGAGGCCAAGGAGGTTTATCGAATAGCTGTCTGGGGATGTCACGTACCAAGCATAGCTTCCGTTGGAGCTTGGAACGTAGACCTTCGTGCTCGTGACGTCGACGCTCTTGACCGCTAGGCCAACGGTCGGGATAGGGGTGCCATAGACGTAAAGTGGGGGGCCCTGTTGCCATCCGATCCCCGTGCCGGTTTCACGGGAGGTGACGATCAATCCATCGGCGCTTGTCGTCGTCGTGACCGTCGTCGTCAAGCCCGGATACGAATAGGTCAAGGAGAGCGTATCGGTCTTCGCGCCGTCAGGCGCAACCGTGATCGTCTCGTTAACGTCTGGGATCGCCCCGTAGCTCCTGGTCACAATGTTCGTCGTCAAGCCATTGGCGCTCGTCGCCGCAACGGTCTGATCCTTGATCGTTCCGTCGGCGTAGGTGTTGGTGATCGTGTGCGTGCTGCTGCCGTCGGCTTGCAGCGCGGTGACATCGTTCTGCGTCTCGAGCGATGTTCCGCGGCCACTCACATCGATCTTCGACACCTTGGTGAGACCATCGGCGCTCACCGCCGTCACTGTCCGGCCGCGCAAAATCCCACCAGAGCCGTAATCGACGTCAGTGATCGTCCGGCTACCGTCGGCGTTCAGCACCGTCGTCTGGCTCCGGCTTAAATCGACCACGCCATCGCCATTCGAATCGACCGAGGTTGTTTTTGATAGTTGGTCATCGCTCAGCGTCGTGGCTATTTTCGCGGTCAACGCGCCGGCGGCGGTCGTATCCCAGACGACATCGGCGGTCGAGCCGTCGGCGTTACGCGACTTCGTTTCATAATGATCGAAGACGCCGTCGCCGTTCGCGTCGCGCTGAAGGCCCTGCGTCAGGCCGTCGCGGCTCGTCGTCAAAACGTCCTTCTGGCGCAGCGTCCCGTCCATATTCAGATTGGTGAGGGTCTCGACCCGGCTGCCGTCGACATTGGTCGCCGTCGTATCCGTCACGTCGAACCGCCCGTCGCCATTGACGTCGGTTTGTGTCGTCTTCGACAGGCCGCTGGCGCTCGTCGACGTGACGACTTTGGTCTTGAGCGCGCCGCCAGAGGTCGCCGATACGGAGACCGTCTCCGTCGTCGAGCCATCGGCGTTCAGAACGGTCGTATCCGTCGCATAGGAATTGAGCGTCTCATAGCCGTTCACGCCAGTGCGATCAGTCGTGATGGTCAGACCGCTTGCGCTGACAGTCTTCACGACCCGCTCGACGACGGCGCCGCCTGTGGTTCCGTTGTAGTCCGTGTAGGTCTCCACACGGCTCCCGTCGCTGTTTAAAACGGCGACATCAGTTTCCGTGCGGTCGACGACGCCATCGCCATTATTGTCATAGGCGACGGTCTTCGCGAGCCCAGTGGCGCTGGTTGTCGTGATGCGCTTGCTCTGCAGCGCGCCTGTTCTGGACAGGTCGGAGAGCGTGTCGACAGTGTCGCCATTGGCCTGGAGGGCGATTGTTTCGGTCTGATCGGTTATTCCGTCACCATTGACGTCTCGGTTGACCGAGGTGGTTTTGCCGTCAGAACTCGTCGTCGTGACGGACTTGCCCCGGAACCCGCCATTGGCGTTCGTCTCCGAATACGTCTCTGTCTTCGAACCGTCGGCATTCAGCGTGGCGATATCCGCAACCGTCGTGTCCCATGTTCCGTCGCCATTGACGTCCGTCTGGACTGTCTTCGAGAGGCCATTCGCGCTCGTCGAGATGACCGTTCGGGCGCGCGTCGAGCCATTCGAATTCAGGTCCGTGACGGTCTCGCTCGTGCTTCCGTCGGCGTTGAGCGCGGTCACGTCGGTCCGGGTCACATCCCACACGCCGTCGCCGTTGACGTCCGTTTGCGTTTGCCCCGACAGGCCATTGGCGCTTGTCCGAACGACCGTTTTGTCCCGCAGGGAGCCATTGGGATTGTAATCGACGACCGTATCGACAGTGTAGCCGTCCGCGCCGACCGAAATCGTCTCGACGCTGTCGTTTTGCCCGTCGCCGTTCAAGTCGCTGGAGATCGTCTTCGATCGGCCGTCTGCGCTCGCCGAAATCGAAATCTTGTCCCTCAGCGTCCCGTCGCCATTCTTGTCCGTAATGGTCTCCACTCGGCTGCCGTTGGCGTTCAGCGTGGTGACGTCCGTGCGAATTCGGTCGACGCTCCCATTGCCGTCGAGATCCACGGAGGTCGTGACCGAAAGCCCATCGTCGCTGGTCACGATGACCGTTTGATCGCGCTTCGTCCCGTTGGCGTTGAGATCAGTGACGGTTTCGCTCGTGCTTCCGTCGGCGTTGAGCACGGTCACATCCGTCGTCGTCACGTCGTTCACGCCGTCGCCGTTGACGTCGGATTGCGTCGTGACGGACAGGCCGGTGGCGTTCGTTGTCGTAACGACCTTTGACCGCAGGGAGCCATTGGCGTTCTTGGTCAACACTGTTTCGGTTCGACTGCCGTCCGCGTTAAGCACGGTCGAGTCCGTAACCGTCGTGTCCCACACGACGTCGCCGTTCACATCGCTCAGAGCGTTCCTCAACAGGCCAGTGGCGTTGACGGTTGAAACTGTCCGCGCGCGCAAGGTTCCGTTCGGATTGAATTCCGCGACCACCTCGGTCGTGACCCCATTCGTCGCGGTCGCAACGCTCTTCGTGACATCCGTCACGCCGTCGCCGTTCAAATCAGAGGTCGTGGTCACCGTCTTGTGGTCGGCGCTGGTCGACACGACTGTTTTCGCGCGCAATGACGCATTGCCGTTCGTCTGCGTGATCGTCTCGGTGCGGCTGCCGTCCGCATTGACCACCGTCACATCGGCGATCGTCTGGTCGATCGTTCCATTGCCGTCGATATCCAGCTGCGTCGAGACATTCAGCCCGTTCGCGCTCGTCGTCGTGATCGTTTTGTCTTTCAGCGCGCCGTTGCTTGCTTTATTCGCAGTCGTCTGGGTGGACGAGCCGTCGGCGTTCTTTACCGTCGTCTCCGTCGTAATCAGATCGAAGATGGCGTCGCCATTGGCGTCGACCTGGCTGGTTCGCGTCAGCCCGTCGGCGCTCGTCGAGACGATCGACTTGTCGATGATGCTGCCATTGCTGTTGTATCTGGTCGTTGTGTCGACGCTCGAGCCATTCGCCGCAACGACGATGGTTTCGACGCTGTCCCAGATCGCGTCGCCGTTCTGATCGATCTGGATCGTTCTCGACCGGCCGTCCGCCGCCTTGGCGATCACCGTCTTGTCGCGCTTGGAGCCATCCGCGTTCAAATCCGTGACGGTCTGCGTCCGGCTGCCGTCGGCGTTGATGATCGTGACGTCCGTGGTGGTCACATCCCAGACGCCGTCGCCATTGACGTCCGACTGCGTCGTCTGAGACAGGTTATCGGCCGAAAGTAGAATTTTCGTCCGATCACGGAGCGAGGCGTTTCCATTATTGTTGGTGGTCGTGGTCGTGTAGGAGCCGTCGGCGTTCTTCACGACGACTTCCGTGGTCGTCAGTTCGGTCGTTGCATTGCCATCGAGATCGAAGACTGTCGTCTTCGAAAGTCCGTCAGCGCTGGTGGTCTTCACCCATGCGTCGCGCAGGGAGCCATTGGCGTTCGTCTCCCTGACCGTCTCCGTGCGGCTGCCGTCCGCGTTGACCACGATGGCGTCGTTCGTGGTTAAATCGAAAAGGGCGTCGCCGTTGACATCCGTCTTCGTCTGGCTTGTCAGCCCGTTTGCGCTCGTCGTCACCACGGTTTTGTCGATGAGCGACCCGTTGACGTTCAAATTCGAGACCGTGTTGGTGCGTGAGCCGTCGGCGGCCACGACGATCGTCTCGACGCGGGTCCAGGCGCCGCCGCCGTCCGGGTCGGTCTGGATCGTGATCGACTTTCCGTCTGCGCTGGTCGTCGTCGCCCGCCGGGCCAGAACCGCGCCGCCGGCGGTCTTGTCGGTCACCGTTTCGGTCTTCGAGCCGTCGGCGTTGACCACTGTTACGGAGGTCTGGATCTGGTCGATCACCCCGTCGCCGTCGAGATCGACCGACAGCGTCTTCGTCTTGCCATCCGCCGAGGTCGTCAGAATCCGCTCGCTGGCGACGCTTCCATCCGCATTGAGCGACTTATTGCCGATGGTCTTCGAGCCGTCGGCGTTTTGCGTCGTCGTCGAGCGCAGGGCGGCGCCCGCGGCGTCATAGACGAGCGTGACCGTCGCCGCCGTTCCCGTCGTTCCGTTGGTGCGGGTGAAGGTCGTCTGGCCGTCGATCGACGAGCCGTCGGCGAAGGTGCGGGTCGTCTGGTCCTCGATGAGATTGATCGAGGCGATTCCCGCCTGCGCCAGCGTCTGCAGCGTCCGCGTGCCGTCGGCGTTGCTGACGATCAGCTTGAACTGCGAGAACTTCGCGTCGCTGGCGCTGAGCTTGCCGTCATGGTTGGTGTCGAACACGTCGCGCAGCGCCTGCATGTCGGAGGTCGCCGTCGGGTCCCATTGCGTGAAGTCGATTTCGTTCTGCTGGTCGATCTTCCCGTCATTATTGGCGTCATAGGCCAAAAGCGCGTCGCCGGGAGCGGCCCAGGCGGTCAGATGCTGATAGCCGTCGCCCGCCATGTCGAAAAAGTGTTCGACGACGTCACCGGCGTCAGCTGCACGCCGTCGCCGTTCAAATCGAGCGCCACGGGAAAGAGATCGCTGAAGAAATCGCCGATGCCGCCGAAAATATTGTCGAAGAAATTGCCGATGCTCGAAAACACCGCCTTCGTATCCGACCAGAATCCCCCGAACATGCGGCCGAGGTCGCCGAGGCTGTTGAAGCCGATTCCGCTCTCCGACCCGCCGCCATAATAGGGCGAAGAAATGCCCGCCGCGAAGCCGGGCATGTTGATGTTCGGCGCCTGATTGCCCCAGTTCGCGCCGATCATGAAGCCGTTCGGGATGAAGCCCAGCGAATAATTGGCCGAACCGATGACATTCCCCAGCGCGCTGGTCGCGTCGCCGAAGAGACCGCTCAGCCCGCTCGTCGCGCCGCCGAAGAGACCGCTTCCGAAGCCGGGCGTGACTGGATTTGCAAAAGAGACGGAGAAATAGGCCCCGTTCCCAGGCAAATCGCCGTCGCCGTTATCATTGCCGAATGACGAACTCCCCGGGCCCGTCACGTCGAGCTGGGATCTGGAGGAGCCGTTGGAGCCCGCCGCGCGGTCCTGAAGGAATTGAAGTGGGCTGGAGAACGAAGGGAAAGCTTCGCCAGAATCCAGATAGTTGGGCTCGCGCGCAAAATATGGGAGCGTCCCGTTTGAAGAGGAATAGATGGGCGCAGAGTAGAACCAAGGCTGAATGTCACCCATACTCGCAGCCGGGCCATGATCAATGCGCGGGATGTCCGCGTCCCATGCGCTTACTGGATTTTGCCAGAATTGCAATGCGCTATCGGAACCGATACCCGCAAATGGCGCGCCTAAGGAGTCGACACTCCGTATTGTTCCATCACCATTATAAACCGTGTTTATCGCCCACTGGTAGTTGCCTTTGCCCATGTAAATGGCAGTATTCGTGAAATTAGGGGCGCGCGAATCAGTGTGAATGTAATTTTCGTATATCTTCCCGGCGCCCCACGAGCCGAAAGAATAGCCAAGCGGCACTACTTCAGGACCGAACGGCGCAATGACAGCACCGGCAACGAGTCCTCCGGCAAGGGAAAATGCACTAGTGTAAAACTGTTTGTTATCACTGGCGAGAGCGCCATACGCTAGACCGGCCACATCCGTGAAAACGCCCAGTCCTAGACCAAGCCTACCGAAGGCGTTGGAGTATGGTGCGTAATTTGAAGATTGACCGAGAAAAGAGGCTGTTTGGCCAGCCGCAACATCAAATCCTGTCAGAGGCTGACCGAAAATGTTGTTGAGTGATTTCAGCAGGTTGTGATTCCTTCGGATTTGCGAGATTCGAGGGAAGCACGATGGCCTGGACTGAAATCACCCGGCGCAAGTATCGGCGTGACGG
>Ga0209514_10000191_pt1 | contig 137864 bp, 135 predicted proteins | sample Subgrocontami58m_FD_187452 | JGI IMG/M metagenome (GOLD analysis project Ga0209514, IMG submission 187452) | Subsurface groundwater microbial communities from S. Glens Falls, New York, USA - GMW37 contaminated, 5.8 m (SPAdes) (version 3) | ecosystem: Environmental > Aquatic > Deep subsurface... | reverse complement strand
ACCACCATGCTGCCCGGCCGCACCGGATGCACGCCTGCCATATACACAAAGCGGAACCCCATGCCGGATAGCACGCCCGATACGGTGGCGGAGCTGGTCTTCTTGGCCGACTCCAATAGCTCTTTGGAAAGATAGTGCTTGGGCGGTGTCAGATGCCCTGAACGTTCGCTCTGCCGTACAACCATGCCGATGACCTCCTCTTGGATTGGAAGGCAATTCCACACACATTACGACCGAAAGCCGCTCCTGGCTAGGGGACAACGGGCTGGCCACAACGGTTCTGCCGCCTGGGATGCCGTACCGTCCCGTTCACGGGGCGGCATCAAGCCGCACCCTAAAGGATGCGGTGGCCTCTTGCTACTGCAAAGGAGCAATCACGCCGCCGTACAACTTGAACTGGGGCAGTCACGCCGCCATCGGCCCAGATGGTGCAGCGCGACTCCGCGGCCCATGCGCCGCGGCATAGAAGATAGCCCTAGAAAAGCACCCCTAGTTATTGGTACGTGGATTTACGAAGATAACACTGTTCACGAAGAAGCACAGCACCGAGGAGGAAGTCATGAACCGAAGTTGGAAAAAGAGGAGCTTCCGAGGCAAGTGGGTCGCTCTCCTTGCCTTGGTGATCAGCCTGGCGGTGATGGCAGCAATGGCCGGAGCCGGATCACTTGTGCCAAGCACGCCCACTACCACGAGAGCCGTCACCTTGGCCAGCGGAGATTCCGCACAATTGGGCTACGTCTTTGGCAACTTTAGGCAACCCAAATTCTGCGGCTATAAGTACGAGGACCTCAACGGCAACGGGAATCACGACCCGAATGAGCGTGGTCTCCCTGGCATTTTGGTGACGCTGAACGGCATTGACGGCATGGGGAGATCCGTCACTCTGAGCACTGTTACCGGTCCCGACGGTTCTTTTGCCTTCAACAACCTTTGGCCCGGCATATACACTGCGACCGAGCACCCCGGAGCGCCGATCCCGCCGGGAACAACCCCCTGGTCGCCCTGCGCACCACCCGAGACGCCGCCTGCGCCGCCCGTAACTCCGCCCGTGACGCCCTGCAACGCAACGTGCACGCCGGCCGCGCCGGAGACGCCCTTGCAAGTAAGCTAGCGCCAGCCAAGCCACGAACCCGTGGCGACGCCAACCACGCCGGTCTCATCCCTATTCACTATGCGCCTCCTTGCGGCACGGGGGATCCGATGGGTCGGGTCCCCCGTGTTGTTCTTCTCACTTCACGCCTCCCTTCCAAAGCAGGGACACCACACGTACCTGAACCTGTCTCAGAAATCGGGGGCTGCGCTGTCGCATCTCGTAAGGATGTCAATTGAAGGGGCACGATATATCGTGCCCCTTCATCCGTCTCTACCTTCATGCCGGTACTGACGGACATTTGCAGCCCAAACACCGAAAGATACTGAGATTGGCGGTGGCATTCCTTGACGACGTATCTGCGGGACAGTAGAATAATTGTTGACTAAACAAGTCAACTATTGCCCCGCTGCGGCCCAAGACGTATGATGTGATAGTCATCACACCGCGCAAAGCGCCTCCGATCCCTACCCAGGAGTAGCCATGACCACCAGCCTAGAGACCCAGGGAGGCAACCCCGAAGTCAAGGCGGCGATCCGCCAGGACTACAAGTACGGTTTTGTCACCGACATTGAATCGGATACCGCGCCCCGTGGCCTGAGCGAGGACACGGTGCGATTCATCTCCGCGAAAAAAGGCGAGCCGGAGTGGATGTTGGAGTGGCGGCTGCGCGCCTACCGGCACTTTCTGTCCCTCGTAGAGAAAGACGAGCAGCCCCGCTGGGCGCACATCACCTATCCGGAGCTGGACTTCCAGAACATCATCTACTACTCCGCGCCTAAGCAAAGAAAGCTGCTTAAGAGCATGGACGAGGTAGACCCAGAGCTTCTAAAGACCTACGAGAAGCTGGGCATCCCCCTGTTGGAGCAAAAGCGCATGGCCGGCGTGGCCGTGGACGCCATTTTTGACAGCGTCTCCATCGCCACCACCTTCAAAGAGCAGTTGTCCCGAAGGGGCGTTATCTTCTGTCCCATGTCCGAGGCCATCAAAGAGCACCCGGACCTGGTGCGCAAGTACCTCGGTTCCGTTGTCCCCTATTCCGACAACTTCTATGCCGCGCTGAACTCCGCGGTCTTTTCCGACGGCTCCTTCTGCTATATCCCCAAGGGCGTGCGCTGCCCATTTGAGCTGACCACCTACTTCCGCATCAACACCCAGGACGTGGGCCAGTTTGAGCGCACCCTCATCGTTGCCGAGGAGGGTGCCTACGTCAGCTACCTGGAGGGATGCAGCGCCCCCATGTTTGACACCAACCAGCTCCACGCTGCTGTGGTGGAACTGGTGACGCTGGACAACGCGGAGATCAAGTACTCCACCATCCAGAACTGGTATCCCGGCGACGAAAACGGCAAGGGCGGCGTCTACAACTTCGTCACCAAGCGCGGCAAGTGCCAGGGGCACAACTCCAAGATCTCCTGGACACAGGTGGAGACCGGCTCCGCCATCACCTGGAAGTACCCCAGCGTGATCTTGCAGGGCGACAACTCCATCGGCGAATTCTACTCCGTGGCCCTCACCAAGGGCTACCAGCAGGCCGATACGGGCACAAAGATGACCCACCTGGGCAAAAACACCCGCAGCACCGTCATCGCCAAGACCATCTCCGCCGAGCACGGCCAGGGTACATACCGAGGTCTCATCCGCGTCATGCCCAGCGCCGACAACGCCTGGAACTTTACCCAGTGCGACTCGCTACTTATCGGCGACAAGTGCGGCGCGCACACCACTCCCTACGTGGAGGTGCGCAACAACTCCGCGCATCTGGAGCACGAGGCTTTCACCTCCCGCGTCAGCGAGGAGCAGCTTTTCTATTGCAACCAGCGCGGCATAGGGCTGGAAGAGGCCCATGCCCTCATCATCAACGGCTTCTGCAGAGACGTTTTCAAGCAACTCCCCTTGGAGTTTGCCGTAGAGGCCACCCGCCTTCTGGAAATGAACCTGGAAGGCACCGTGGGATAAGAAAAACGATGAAACCTTTAACAGAAGGGGCTTCTATACCGTCATTTTGAGTCCCGATAGGATCGGGACGAATGAATCTCTCCCGGTAAGAGATGCGTTCGGCACTCCGCATTTGACGCACTCCCTTACGAGAACAACATCTCTTGTACCCTTGGGGCAACTGAGCGTCGCCAAAGAAAAAGACCAAGCCGCACCCTTCAGGGTGCGGTACAGCGAAGAAATAAGAGCCAAGATGCTAGAAATCATTGACCTTCACGCATCCATCAACGACACACCCATCCTGAAAGGCGTCAACCTTACGGTGAACGCCGGCGAGATGCACGCCATCATGGGCCCCAACGGCTCCGGCAAGAGCACCCTGGCCTACGTTCTGGCAGGCAAACCCACCTACGCCGTCACAAGCGGCCAGATGCTGCTGGATGGCAAGGACATGGTAGGCATGAAGCCGGAAGACCGCGCCCGCGCGGGCCTCTTCCTCTCCTTCCAGCACCCCACGGAGGTGCCGGGTGTCCGCCTGGACCAGTTCCTGCGGGCCGGCTACAACGCCATCCACAAGGCCCGACACGAGGAAGAACTGGACGTGCTGAAGTTCGGCCATCTCCTGACCCGGAAGATCAAGACGGTCCACATGGATACCGCCCTGACCCGCAGGTACGTCAACGAAGGCTTCTCTGGCGGTGAGCGCAAGCGCAACGAAATCCTGCAAATGGCCGTGCTGGAGCCAAAATTGTGCATCCTTGACGAGCCGGACTCCGGCCTGGACATTGACGCCGTGCGCGTGGTGGCCGAGGGCATCAACCAGCTTCACACGCCCCAGAATGCGTCCATCCTTATTACCCACTACCAGCGCATCCTGAACTACGTCCAGCCGGACTGGGTCCACATCTTCATCGGCGGGCGCATCGTCAAGTCCGGCGGCAAGGAGCTTGCCCTGGAAGTGGAAGCCTCCGGCTACGACCAGTTTGAAGTAGTCGCCAAATAGAAAGGAAGTGCAGTCCCGACCTGTCGGGACTGCCGGGGTAGTAGGGGTGTCCCCTACAAATACCTCTTCCCCCTTCCCAGAAAGGAAGGGGGTGAATTACGGACCACACCCTAATGGGTGTGGCTTGCAAACCTATCAAAGCCGCACCTTTCAGGGTGCGGATCAGAGAATCTAATCATGACCCAAACCATCGCTACCCAGGAAAAGCTCTATCAGGACGCCTTTGACCGCTTTGAGGCCAACGGCGCATCCCATAGTCCCGGCTGGCTCCGCGAGCTGCGCGAAGCCGCCATGTCCGAGTTCTTGGAGGTCGGCTTCCCTGTAGCCCGTCGCGGCAACGAGGAATGGAAGTACACCGACGTCCGCCCCTTGGCGGCCCGCCCCTTCCCCCAACCCCTCGCCCCCGGCAAGCCGTCGTCCGCCGAAATCCGCACCGCCACCTTCGGCGAGCGCCGCTGGCACCGGCTGGTCTTCGTGGACGGCGTGCTGTCCCGCAGCCTCTCTTCCAAAACTCCCCTACCCCACGGTGTGGTCGCTACAGACATGGCCGACGCACTGAAGACCCACGAAGGCGTCATCCACGAGAACGCCTCGCGCCTTGCTGTGCCCACGGACAACGCTTTCGTCGCCCTGAACACCGCCTTCCTGTACCACGGCGCATTCGTCTACGTGCCCAATGGCGTTGCTGTTGAGGAGCCTATCCATCTGGTCTTCATCACCACCAGAGGCCAGGAGGCGGCATTCCAGCCCCGGGTGCTGGTGGTCACCGGCAAGGACTCCTCCGCAACCGTAACAGAAAGCTATGTGGGGCTGGACAATTCGCCCTATTTTGCCAACGCCGTGGTAGAGCTGGCCCTGGGCCAAGGCTCCAATCTGCGCCACTACCGCGTCCAGCGCCAGAGCGAGGCCGCCTATCACATCTGCAACACCCAGGCGCACCTCACCGCCAATTCCTCCTTCACCGACGGCAACTTTGACTTCGGCGGCGGCCTCACCCGTAACAACCTCAGCCTGCTTATTGCCGAGGAAGGTACGTCCGCCAAGCTTCACGGGCTGTACATGCCCACAGGGATCCAGCACGTGGACAACCAGGTCATCATTGACTACCACAAGGGACAGGGCACTGCCGCCGAAGTCTACAAAGGCATCCTGAACGGCAAGGCGCGATCCGTCTTCCACGGCAGCATTATCGTCCAGCCCAACGCCGCCAAAGTCAACGCCAACCAGGAGGACAAGAACCTGCTGCTGTCGCCCGACGCCGAGGCCGATACCAAGCCCGCCTTCTGGATCTACTGCGACGACGTGAAGTGCGGCCACGGCGCTGCCTGCGGCCAGATTGACCCGGAAGCCCTCTTCTATCTGCGCTCCCGTGGCCTCAGCGAGGCCGCCGCCAAAGGCCTGATGGTGCGTGGCTTCGCCGCCGGCATCCTGGATGCCATCCAGCTTGAATCCTTGAAGAAGCACCTCAACAACATCGTCTCCGCCCGCCTGGAAGCGTGGCTGGGAAACAACAGTGCAAACTGATGGGAGTCAAGAGTCCCGATAGATCGGGACTCTTGCGGGGTCTGTCCCGATGGAATCGGGAAGCATAATGTTCCCCCCTTCCCTCAAGGGAAGGGCGGTGGTTAAGGTAAAGAATGTTTGACCCCAAAGCCATACGTAAAGACTTCCCCATCCTGTCCCGCACGGTACAGGGCAAGCCACTCGTGTACCTGGACAACGCCGCCACGTCCCAAAAGCCACGCCAGGTCATTCAGACCCTGGTTGAGTGCTACGAGATGTACAACGCCAACGTCCATCGCGGCGTTCACACCCTGAGTATGGAGGCCACGGAGCGCATGGAGGAGGCCCGCCGCAAGGTGGCCCGCTTCATCAACGCCCCGGCTGAAGAGGGCGTCATCTTCGTCCGCAACACCACCGAGGCCATCAATCTCGTTGCCAACTCATGGGCGCTGGACAACGTGGGTCAGGGCGACGAGATCGTGGTGTCCGAGGTGGAACATCACAGCAACCTCGTCCCCTGGCAGAAAGTAGCCCATCAGAACAAGGCAAAGCTGAAGCTGCTGCCCGTCACCCCCGACGGAATGATTGACCCCTCCGCCATCAACGACACCATCACCCAGCGCACCAAGCTGGTTTCCGTCGTACACGCCTCCAACATGACCGGCGCTATCAATCCCGTGAAAGACATCGGACGCCGCGCCCACCAGGTCGGCGCTTTGTTCCTCTTGGACGGGGCGCAAAGCGTCCCCCACATGCCCGTGGACGTGCAGAACCTGGACTGCGATTTCCTGGCCTTCTCCGGCCACAAGATGCTGGCCCCCCCGGGCATCGGGGTGCTGTACGGCAAAGTCCCGGTCTTGGAGAAGATGGAACCCTTCCTGCGCGGCGGCGAGATGGTCCGCGAGGTCTGGTACGACCACGCCACCTGGAACGACCTGCCCAATAAGTTTGAAGCCGGCACACCCAACTTCACCGACGCCGTGGCCCTGGGCGCTGCGGTAGACTACCTGAACGGCCTGGGCATGGACGCCGTCCGCCGGCACGAGCAGGAGATCACCGCCTACGCCCTCAAAGCCTTTGCCCAGCTAGAAGAAGTGGACGTCATCGGCCCCAAGGACCCTGCGGTGCGCGGCGGCCTCGTCACCTTCACCGCCGGCGACGTTCACCCCCACGATCTGGGCACGTTCCTGGACAGCGAAGGCGTCGCCATCCGCACCGGCCACCACTGCGTCATGCCCTATCACCGCAAGCTGGGCCTCATCGCCACTGGCCGCGCCAGCTTTTACGTGTACAATACCAATGAAGAGGTGGACATCCTCGTCCACAGCCTAAAGAAAGCGCTGGCCTACTTTTCCAATGCTGCCAAATGAGCTTGACGACCTGTACAAAGAGGTCATCCTAGACCACTATCGTAACCGCCGGAACGCCAAACGCCTGGACGAAGCGGAAGTAAAGGCCCACGGCCTCAACCCCTTCTGCGGCGATGAGGTGGACATGCAAATCCACCTGGACGCCGACGGCATTATACGGCAGGTGGGTTGCCAGGGCCGGGGCTGCTCCATCAGCCAGGCCGCCGCCTCCATCCTCACCGAGGAGCTGCGCGGCAAGACCCTGGAGGAGGCGGAGCGCCTGCGCAAGCTCTTCCGCCGCATGATGCAGGGCGAGACCCTGACCGAGGAAGAAACCGAGGCCTTGGGCAGCCTGGAAGTGCTGAACGGCGTCCGTAAGTTCCCCGTGCGCATCAAGTGCGCCCTCCTCGCCTTTTCCACCCTGGAGGATGGCATCACGGAGTACAAGGGCGCGAAGAAATAACCCCAGGGAGCAATGGCGAACACGCGTAGGGGCAGGTTTGAAACCTGCTCCTACCAGTTTCTCTAGGTCATCCCTATTCCGTACCCGATCACCCCACGCCCACAGCCTCACGCGGTACTCCAAGGCCGGACGGCTAGCTCCCCAGGCCCACCAGTCGCAGCAGGTTGCGGGTGGTAGCCTCCGCCACCTCCTCCACGCTGATTCTTTTCAGGTCCGCCAGCTTCCGGGCAACCAGAGCCACGTCCTTTGGCTCGGTCCAGTCGGCCCGGTTGGGCTTGTAGGGCTGAGGCGAGGCGTCAGTCTCCAGGACAATGCGGTCCAGGGGGAGCCGTATTGCGATGTCCCACTGGTGCGGTTGACGCAGCAGGGGCTTGGCAAAGGAGACGTAGGAGCCGGCGTCTATTGCCATGCGGGCGGTGGCCTCGTCACCCTGGAAGTAGTGCATGACGCCGCCCACGTCTTCGGCGTGCTCCTCACGAAGGATGCGCATGGTCTCCGGGTGCTGGGCCGTCATGTTCGGCTCGGAGACCTGGGAGTGCCAGACCAGGGGCAATCGCAGGCGGCGGGCCAAGCGAATTTGCTCTCGGAACGCCTGCTCCTGCCAGGCGCGCAGCGGGGCGTTGTGAAGATAGTCCATGCCGGTCTCGCTCCAGACGATAACGCGGGGACTACGCGCCAGGCGCAGCAGGGCCTCCAGGTCAATGTCCTCCAAATAGCCGCGGACGCGCATGGGATGGATGCCGACGCCTGCGTACACGGAGGCGTGGGCACCGGCAAGGTCTATGCACCGCTGGGAGGTTTCTAAAGTAACGCCTGCTGTTATAATGGTGCTTACCTTTGCGTCGTTGGCGCGGCGGATCACGTCGCTCACCTCACGGGCGTCATAGGAAGCCAGGTGGACGTGGCAATCGCAAAGCATCAGGGCCATAGCCGCTCACCTCTGGTAAGAGCATAGGATTTCTCGTGCAACGTTATTCTACGCCATCCTCGGAAGAGAAACCCTCCGTCGTCACCGTCCGGCGTTCTTCCTTTTTTTCCACTCTCCGTCATTCGCGCCGCACGTGGGTCACGATTCAGATTATCGGCGGACTTACACTGGCGGTGCTGCTGGGCTGGCTCATGTCCAGCGGCATGCATTGGGGAGAGGTCATGGGACACATCCGTGACTTTCCACCGACCGTTTTCGCCGCTGCCTTGGCGGCGTTTCTTTTGTCCTCGGTGCTCAAGACATGGCGCTGGCATGTCCTGATCACCGGGGAACGGATCGGCTTTCTCCGCCTTTTCCTTGTACAGAATGCAGGTTACGGGCTGAACAACCTTTCGCCTGTGCGGGTGGTAAGCGAGCCGGTGCAGCTTGCGCTGATCACGAGGAAGGGAGGCATCAGCCCGGCAGTCGCCCTGGCAACCCTGGCCATGGAGCACATGATGGACGTCTTTGTGACGGCCGGACTCCTTGGCTTGGGCGTACTCCTCCTGCCGGAGCTACGAGGGTTCAGCATCCAACTCGTTGGCGCCATAGTCTTCTCGGCCTTCAGCCTCGTCATTTTCCTGTTTATCGCCAAAGGGATGGACTTTGTGCCCGGCCTAAAGCGTTTCCCCTTTGTGCGATCCGCCGTGTCCGCCGTGCGAAACCTCGGCAAATCCCCGCTGCGGTTGTCGGCATCGTTCCTGCTGTCCCTTGGGTCATGGGTGTTGCTTGGCGTGAGCGGTCTTATTGTGGCCAATGCCCTCAATATCCACGTTGGAGTGGCGGCGGTTGTCGTGCTGTTCCTCGGTAGCCTGTTCATCGTTTCCGCCGTGCCGTCGCCCCCGGGGGGCGCCATCACCTTTGAAGCGGCGGTGGTGTATACCCTCAAGCTGCTGGGCACGGAAGGGGAACCTGCCCTGGTGTTTGCCGTTATTATGCACATCATCCTGTTCGTACCCCCTACGCTCATTGCCATGGCGGTGCTGCCGAGGGAAGGGATCAAGATGTTTGGCCGCCGCGACCCCACCGTGGTGGAGGACAAGAGCGGGCATGAGGTCATCTAGATTCGGTTTTGTGTTTGTGTTAGCTCTTGTGCTCCTTGGCCTACCGGCCGCTTGCGCCACTCCCACACCAACTGCCACTCCCCGTCCCACTGCAACGCCTACTCCTACGGCGTCGCCGCTTCCCATCTTCACAACACAGCCCGCCACAGGCAGCGCTACCCTGGCTGCACCAGCAGCGCCGGAGCACCTGGACGTACACCAGGCGGCCTCCGACGTGCTGCTGTCCATGGGGCCTGGCATTGTCTATAGCCGGCTGCTCCGTCTGCGGACCGGGCCCGGTGCGCCGTCGCCGAGCCTGGAGGTGGAGTGCGACCTATGCCAGGCATGGGAGCAGACTTCGCCAACTACCTACGTGTTCCATCTGCGGCAAGGAGTGCGCTGGCAAGACGTTCCGCCGTTGAACGGGCGCGTGCTGACTGCTCAGGATGTGACCTATAGCCTGGATCGCCTGCGGACGCCCGGCTGGCCCGGCGCCGCGCTGTTGCAGGCGGTGGCTTCCGTGCAAGCCTCGGATGACCGCACAGTGCAGGTGACGCTGCGCTACGCCGACGCCGACTTCCCGCTGGCGCTGGCACACGGCCAGAGCAAGATCGTGGCAAAAGAGGCGGTAGAGCAGCACGGCGACTTGAAGGCCGGGCCGGCCATCGGCACGGGCCCCTGGGTATTAGAAGCATCAGGTCCGGAAGGATCGCAGTACAGCGCCAACCCTAGCTACTTTGAGCCGGGTGTGCCGGGGCTGGAGCGCCTGCGCATCCAGGTGGTCGGCGAGGCTTCAACGCGGATGATCCTGGTGCTTGTCGGACGGGTGGACGTGACGGTGCTGGACGACCGAGCGTGGGAAACCCTGCGAGGCATGTCCGATGAGACCCGTGTCATGAGCGGCGTCTTCCCACTGCCAGGCACCGGCCTGTTGCTAGGACTGCAAGCGATCAAGCCGCCCTTTGACCGCCTGGAGGTGCGCCAGGCATTGTATCAGAGCCTTCACCCCTGGAAGGCCCTTGCGACACCGGGTTGGGAAGGTAGGGGTGAAGTACAGGCCGGTTCGCCGCCGGCCTCAGTGGATTGGAAGCTATCGCAGGAGGAGATGCAGGCGTACTTCGGGGATAGCGCCAAGGCACAGACGCTCCTGGCCCAGTCGGGCGTGAAGACGCCGGTGGCTTTCACCCTGTCCCTGGCGGACTTTGGCGACAAATACCTGGCGCTGGGGAACGCCTACGCGGACATGATGCGCCAGGCCGGGTTTCAGCCTGCGCTGGAGACGTTGAACCCGAGGGAGTACGCCGACCAGGTGTGGAACCGCCGGGACTTTCAAGCCTTCCTGGGGCCAATGCCTCCGGTGTACTCGCCCAACGGGTTTCTGGTGGGCATGGCGCACAGCCAGGGTCAGTACGCCATCACGGGATACGTGAACCCGGAACTGGACGCCCTGATCCTGCGGCAGTTCAGCGCAGGAGACGACCGCGAAGAGCTGGTACGGCAAACGCAGCGGCTGATGCTCCAGAAGGCTTTCCTCTTCATGCCGGCGTCGGGCGTGAGCCTGTGGATGTGGCGCGAACATGTTCAGGGCTTTGCGCCCAACCTTGGGGCGTCGGAGTATTTCTACTGGGCGAAGATGCGGGTGGGGGAATAGCACGCGGCCATTGCGAGAACTGGGTAGGTTCCAAACGTACCCCTGCGGGTATGGCGGCTTTCGCCATGTTGCAAGGGATAGTCAGCTTTCTGAGACGTGCTCCGCGCCGCGCATCTACGTCCTGCGTTGCAATCGCGGATGCACCTTCGCCAGCCTCTCCAACCACCGCCGCACGCCACGGAAAAGCACCCGTCTTGCAACTGCGTCGTGGAAGGTCCCTTCGTCCAGCGGTTTCCCTGCGAAACTGACGATGAAGGTGTCCTCCTCCGGATGGAAGGCTACCTCCGTCACCCCGGGCAAACAGCGCAACGCCCCGCCTACCCGCCTGGCGCACACCACGTTGCAGAGCAAGCCAGCCACGTACACCTCCGCCGTGCCTTGCCTATCGGCGTTCACGGGCCAGCGCACCACCGCGCGGGGGTTCACCAGAATGTTGCGCAGGTCAGGCATAACCGCCTACAGCAAAAGCCCCTTGAGCAGGTCTCGGAGCATCAGTGTGAGGAATACCCCCATAATGGCAAGCGGAAAGGCAGAGAGTAACGAGGAGCGCAGGGTCCTATGGTAGGCCACCGTGAGCCCTGCAGTGACCCAGACCATGAGCACCGTGTTCCACAGGGCGTACAGGTACTCCCCAAAGTCGCCAGGCTCTCTGGGTATGACAAACAGCAACATGATTAGCAGGAGCCAAGGCCCTTCGGCATAACCCACAACGCGCATGATGCTAAAAAAACTTTCTTCCCGTTTGAGCAGGTAGCGGAGCGGCAAATAGACGAGCGCGCTCAAGACGAGCCATGCCTCAAAGTTGAACAGGAAACTGACCAGAAACGTGGCCGCGGCGTTTGGCTGCGCTGCGTAGGCAGGAACGCCGTATGCGGCCACCATCCCCCACGCAATGCTCACAAAAAGTACGATCAAGAAGGCCTCAACCAGGGCCTTCGGATCACCTTTCACTTCCTCGTATATGTGTGGATCAAAGTAGAAAGACTTGAAAACCCTGCGGAGCAATGCTTTCTCCCGTAATGTAGTCCAGCTATCTTCCCTGGCAACACCCGTCCTGTCAATGCCACAGCCGCCGCCGTCCTGTATAATAGCTTTTATTCTTCTTTAGCGAGGTTCCCCTGTGAAGTACCGCAAGCTCGGCCCTACGGACCTCAACGTCTCCGAAGTGGCCTTTGGCGTCTGGACCGTCAGCACCGGCTGGTGGGGCAAAATGACCGAGGCGGAGGGGGCCACGCTGCTGGAGCAGGCCCTGGACCACGGCGTCAACTTCTACGACACCGGCGATACCTATGGGGAAGGCCTGGGCGAGACCATCCTGGCCCGCGCCTTCCCCAAGAAGCGCCACGAGATCATCATCGGCACCAAGTTCGGCTACGACTTCTACAACTTCCAGGCCCGCGCCGGACACCGCGAGCGCCCTCAGAACTTCACGCCCGAGTTCATCCGCTACGCCTGCGAGCAGAGCCTGCGCCGTCTAAATACCGACTACATTGACCTGTACCAGCTCCACAACCCGCGCATGGAGCACATCCACAGCAATGAAATCTTCGGCGTGCTCCAAGACCTGGTTCGGGAAGGCAAACTCCGCCACTTCGGCGTCGCCCTCGGCCCAGATATTGGTTGGTTTGACGAGGGCGCAGAGGCCATGAACCTGCGCCGCATCTCCTCGGTGCAGATCATCTACAGCCTGTTGGAGCCGGACCCTGGCCGCGCCTTCTTCCCCGTTGCGGAAAAGACCGGCTCCGGCCTGCTGGCCCGCGTGCCCCACGCCTCGGAGATTCTGACCGACAAGTTTGTGGAGGTCCCCCGCTTTGAGCCGGGCGACCACCGCGCCTTGCGCCGCGCCCAGTGGTTCAGCCAGGCCATGGAGAAGCGGCAGCGCCTCCTCTTCCTGGCCCAGGACAGCGGACGCACCCTGGCCCAGGCAGCCATCAAGTTCTGCATGGCCCAGCCGTCCATCGCCGCCGTCCTCCCCAACATCACCAGCCAGGCGGACATCAAGGAGTTCGCCGCCGCTTCCGAAGCGCCGGACCTCACCCCTGACGAGATAGCGCGCATCCAGGAGCTGTTGGACCACAACTACTATGTAGTAGACGAAGGCCCACGGGAGGAGTTCCGCTCCTCCCAGACAGCGCCGTCCCCGGCCGGCAGCCGTGCCTAGACCAGGGCTGCGTAGGGGCACGATATGTCGTGCCTACGCCTAGGCCAGCGTCGGTAGGGGCGACGCATGCGTCGCCCCTACCGACGCTGGCGCATCTGCTCCGCTTGCCCAGACTGTTGTCAGGGCGTATTCTGGACGCCGATACCTTTCCGACCAGTATGAGGTACATTATGGACGTTCGTGAGTACGTCATCGCTTCCCTGGCGCGGGTACGCAACGCGACCCTTGCCACGATCAAAGACCTCTCCCAGGAGGAGTTGGCCTGGCGTCCTGCGCCCTTCGCCAACCCCATCGGCTTCCTGCTCTTCCACACCTTCCGCACCCAGGACCGCCTCACCTTCAACGGCCTCGTCACCGCCGAAGAGGTATGGAAACGGGAAGGCTGGAACGCGAAGTGGACGCTGCCACAACCCTTTCCCGATGCGCCTCGCGGCTGGTTCGGCGAGACCGGCAACTCTTGGACGCCCCAGCAGGTCGCAGCATGGCCCATACCACCCAAGGATGAACTGCTGGCCTACGGCGCGCGCATCCATGATGCGGTGACACCGGTCATCATGGCCTTTGATCTGGCGAAGCTCAACACCGCCGTGCGGCCCGACCGGCCCGACTTCACCTATGCAAACCAACTGCACCTGCTGTCGCACCACGAGGCGCAGCACCAGGCCCAGATTGACTACATCCTTGGCCTCAAGCGCGGCGTCATGGGCGTCTAGCAGGCTGAAAAAAGGGGAGTGCAGAGGGGCGCTGCCCCTCTGCCGGGAGTCTGAGGGTGTCCCTCAGATACAATCTCCTCCCCTTCTTTACCGAGAACGGGGGCCAGGGGGATGGTCGCGCCAGGTACGGCGGCCCCTACACCGCAGCAGCCTGCCGACGGTAGCGGGAGGCAATCTTCTGCATCTCGTCTTCCAACATGCCAAAGTCCTTCTTAGGGATCAGGTGCAGCTCCCCCATGAAGGCCCACGGCCACTGCTCCGGAATCCACTTCTTCACGTACTCCATACGCGGCGCGATGTCCCGGGCGTCTATGTAGTCCCGCTCCTCCAGCAGCACGTCGGGCCGGATATGTACCCGGTATTGGAACCGCTCCTCCGGATGGATGGACCTCCACAGCGGCGTCTGGTCCTGAAAAAACGTAGTCGTCACCGTTGCAGACGCGGGAAAGAGCTGCGCCACCGTCACGTAGAACAGCATGCGGTCGCCGATCTCCATGCGTTCCACCTTCTTGCGGCTCAGCGTCGTGAAGCCCTGCACCGTCACCCCCTGGTCTCGTGTGACCTTGAAGTTCTCAGGCGTAATAGTCAGCATCCAGTAGTTGCGTGGCATAAGTTGGTCCGTAGGTAAGGATAATAACTACCATTGTATAGGAAGGCGGCAGGACTTGCAGAGAGAATCGGGGATTGTCAAGGGTCTTTCGGTCCTCCCAGCGTCGGACGGGTAAACGGGCTGGGGACATACGTGCAGTGGGACGGGCAGGTTGGGGATGGGCGGGATTCGATTTGCTCGTTTAAGCGGGGTGTTCTTAGATTGGTTTCCAATCTGGATTCGTTTTTCTTTTTTGAGGAAACGAATCACCTAACCCCTTCCCCACAGTGCCGGGGGAGGCACTCCGGCCAAAGGTTTCTCCATTGGGGATAGTAGTGACCATGGGACGAGGGTAGCAGGCGGGCACGAGAATGGGGAAGAGGCAAGTGGCAGAGGGACATAACCCAGGGTTTTTCGATTCTCCGATGGGATTGTTCAGTGAGATTAGGCGAATGCCCTTTCAGGCTAGTGTCCCATCCCTGAAGTTCATTGAAGAAGTAGCGCCGTTCTGCTCTGCCGTTCGCCTACTTAGCTAATACCTCCCCCCAGACTCCCAGCAGGGATCCGCCCTTGCACCCTGTGCTATCCAACGTTTTTCAGGGACGGGACACTGGCGTAGGGGCGACGCATGCATCGCGCGTACGCGACGGTTTCCCCCGCAGGCGTTGGGAGTACCGGAAGACCCTGGGGGTTAGTCCCTTCCCCCCTGACGGGGGAAGGTTAGGATGAGGGTGAGCGTATCCCAGCGAATGAGGCAAGTCCAATTGCCGACGACTTTTGGGTGCGGTGTTCTTCTTGTGCCACCACTCCACCGCCGCCCTATAATGGCTCCATCCGAACAGGAGGTGCACCCATGAAGAAGGTAGCTGCTATGGGATACGTTGCAGGCATAGCTGGGTTGCTGCTGGCAGGGTTTGCCTTATTTGCCCCCGCAAACCTGGTCAACGCAGCCAGGGAACAAATACCCATAAACAAGACCGCCATCGTAGACGCCCGTTTCCCAGAGCGTTCAGCATCTATTGATCCTATGGGTAGGCTGCAAGTAGCTGTGCCGGACCACCTTACCGTGCAGGTAGCCAATTTCCCTCCGGCGCAACAAGTCCTCATCTCCAACAAATCCCTGTCCGTAGACGGCACTGTCAAGGTCGGCAACCTGCCAGCCGTACAGCCGGTGAGCGGGACAGTCAACGTAGGCAACCTGCCAACCACACAGAATGTGAACGTCACCAACGGCCCTTTGCCCGTGACAGGGGGTGTGGCAGTGACGAACCTGCCAGCCACACAACCCGTAAGCGGCGTGGTGGCGGTTTCTAACTTGCCCACAGTTCAGCAGGTGAACGTGGCCAACCCTGTGACTGTGGCGAATTTCCCAGCCATTGACCCTTCAAGGATCGTGAACTTCTCAGCGCTAAACGTTAGCAAAACAGACCCCATTGAAGCATGCAACGCTGGAATAAAGTACACCGTTCCGGATGGGAAAACCCTACTTATTACTGATATCGTGGTCAGCGCCTTGAGTACAGACGTATACCCATACGCTGGGATATGGAGCAATCTGCGAGGCACCTTGATACGGGTAATCGCACCTCGTGAAAGCAAGGCTTTCCAACTGAATTCCCCCTTGATAGCGTTTGGTGGTGAGCAACTTTGCGTTTACAAAGCCGGTGGCAGCAGTAGCACATTTGACTTCTTTTTCTCTGGCCAACTGGTTGACGCAAAGTAGGGCTCTATTTGCTCTTGCAAAACCGCACCTTGAAATGTGCGGCTTCTTGGGAAGCGTAAGCCACACCCTTTAGGGTGTGGTAACTATTGCTTTGCCCCAATGAGACGCTTTTCTACAGGTCTGTTACAATAATGCCCTACGAAACTCGTAGTTCACTTCCTCCTTCCCTCATAGGGAAGGAGGCTTGAGGGCTAGGTTAGGCTCCATGACCAACAACACCCGCATCCAGACCCTCCACCGTTTCCTCCAGGAACGCATCCTGGTGGTGGATGGCGCCATGGGCACCAGCATCCAGGCAATGGGCCTGACGGCGCAAGACTTCGGCGGCGCGCAGTATGAGGGCTGCAACGAGCACCTCAACCTGACGAAACCCACCGCCATCCAGAGCATCCATCGCAGCTATCTGGAGGCGGGCGCGGACATTATTGAGACCAACACCTTCGGCAGCACGCCCCTGGTGCTGGCGGAGTACGGACTGGCAGAGGTGGCCCGCGAGATCAGCCGCGCCGGCGCTGCCATCGCCCGCCAGGTCGCCGACGCCTTCTCCACGCCGGATCGCCCCCGCTTCGTCGCCGGTTCTATGGGGCCTACCACCAAGGCCATCTCCGTCACCGGCGGCGCCACCTGGGACGCCTTGGCGGAGCACTACCGCGTCCAGGCCGCAGGCCTCATGGAAGGCGGCTCAGATTTCCTGCTGATTGAAACGTCCCAGGACACCCTGAACGTCAAGGCCGCCCTTGAAGGCATTGACCAGGCCTTCGCCGAGCTCGGCTACCGCGTTCCCGTCGCCGTCCAGTGCACCATAGAGGCGATGGGCACAATGCTGGGCGGCCAGGACATTGAGGCCTTCTACACGAGTATCGCTCACAGGGACCTGTTGTGGGTGGGCATGAACTGCGCCACCGGCCCGGAGTTCATGCGCGACCACCTGCGCACCCTTGCCGCCATCTCCCGCTTCCCCGTCGCCGCCATCCCCAATGCCGGCCTGCCCGACGAAAACGGCTGCTATAACGAGACGCCGGAGATGATCGCGCGGACGCTGGCGGGTTACATCCGTGAGGGCTGGGTAAACGTCATTGGCGGCTGCTGCGGCACCACCGCCGAACACATCCAGCGCTTGGTTGCCATCGCCGGAGGCCAGCCCGCCCGCACCCCCGTGGAGCGCCACGCCACGGTCGTTTCCGGCCTGGAAACCCTGACCATTGACCAGGACACCCGCCCCGTCATCGTGGGCGAGCGCACCAACGTCTTGGGCAGCCGCGCCTTCAAACGCCTTATCGCCGACGGCAAATACGAGGAGGCCGCCGAGGTTGGCCGCCATCAGGTGCGCAGCGGCGCCCACATCCTGGACGTGTGCCTGCAAGACCCCGACCGCAACGAGAGCCAGGACGTGGCCCGCTTCCTTGACCTCCTGATCCGCAAGGTCAAAGTCCCGCTCATGATTGACTCCACAGACGCCCGTGTCATTGAGGAGGCGCTGAAACGCACCCCTGGCAAATGCATCATCAACTCCGTCAACCTGGAGGACGGCGAGGAGCGGTTCCAGCGCGTCGTCCCTCTGGCCCGCCGCTTCGGCGCGGCCCTCATCGTCGGCTGCATAGATGAAGACAAGCAGCAGGCCCAGGCCATCACCCGCGAGCGCAAGCTGGCAATTGCCCGTCGCTCCTTCAAGCTCCTCACCGAAAAGTACGGCGTGCCCGCCGAGGACATCATCTTTGACCCACTGGTCTTCCCCATCGGCACCGGCGACCAGAACTACAAGAGCGCCGGCCCTGAGACGATAGAGGGCGTGCGCCTCATCAAGGAAGCCCTGCCCCTGTGCAAGACCATCCTGGGCATCTCCAACGTCTCCTTCGGCCTGCCCCCGGCAGGACGCGAGGTGCTGAACTCCGTCTTCCTTTACCATTGCGTCCAGGCGGGGCTGGATAGCGCCATCGTCAACTCCCAGGCCCTCATGCGCTACTCCTCCATCCCCGATGAAGAGCGCCGCCTGGCAGAAGACCTGATCTGGCAACGGAGCGAAGACCCCATCGCCGCCTTTGCCGCCCACTTCCGTGAGCGCAAGACCGCCAAGGTGCAGTCCAACCGCCGCGACCTGCCCCTGGACCAGCGCATTGCCCAGTGCATCATTGAGGGCACAAAAGAGGGCCTCTTTGACGATCTGGCCGAGGCCCTCGGTAGCCGTAAGCCGCTGGAAATCATCAACGGCCCCCTCATGTCCGGCATGGACGAGGTGGGCCGGCTCTTTGGCCGCAACGAACTGATCGTCGCCGAGGTGCTGGAGTCGGCAGAAGCCATGAAGGCGGCGGTAGGCTATCTGGAGCCGCACATGGGGTCGGCGGAGTCCGCCACACGCGGCAAGGTGCTCCTCGCCACCGTCAAGGGCGACGTCCACGACATCGGCAAGAACCTGGTGGACATCATCCTCTCCAACAACGGCTACAAGGTCATCAACCTGGGCATCAAGGTGCCGCCCCAGGACCTCATACGGGCCTACCAGGAGCACAGGCCGGACATGATTGGCCTCTCCGGCCTCCTGGTGAAGAGCGCCCAGATGATGGTGGAGACGGTGCGCGACTTCCGCGCCGCCGGCCTCTCCTGCCCCGTGCTGGTGGGCGGCGCAGCCCTCACCAACCGCTTCGCCCGCCTGCGCATCGCGCCGGAGTACGAGGGCGTCGTGGCCTACGCCCGCGACGCCATGACGGGCCTGGCGCTGGCCGGCCGCCTGCGCGACGCCGACGAGCGCGGACGATTGGGCCTGGCCCTGGCCGAGGAGACGCGCCGCCTGCAGGCCGACGAAGCCGCCAAACAGGCGGAACGAGAGGGTCTGACGCCCGCCGAACGGCCCGCCGAAGCGCTCCAGCCCGTAGCCGAAGCTCCCGTCCCTCCCGACCTGCGCCTGCACGTCATCCACGACTATGACCTGGCCGAGGTCTTCAGCTACATCAACCCGGTCATGCTGTACAACCGGCACCTGGGCTTCCACGGCGACGTTGGCAAGGCCCCGGCCCAGGGCGACCCGAAGGCGGTGGAGCTGCGCGACAAGGTGCGGCAGGTGGAAGAGACCATGCTTCAGCGCAACGACATCCGGGCCGGCGCCGTGTACAAGTTCTTCAGGGCCGCCTCCGAGGGCGACGACGTGCTGGTGCTCTCCCCCGACGGCAAGGAGGTGCGCGCCCGCTTCCATTTCGGACGCCAGTCCCAGGGCGACGGCCTCTGCCTTGCCGACTACCTGCTGCCCCGTTCGTCCGGCAAGCCCGACTACCTGGCTGCCTTCGTCACCACCGTCGGCCCAGGGGTGCGCGCCCTGGCTGACCAGTGGAAGGAGCAGGGCGACTACCTGGCCTCCCACATCCTGCAGGCCCTGGCCCTGGAGGGGGCCGAGGCCTTTGCCGAGCTGCTGCACCAGAAGATGCGCGCCATGTGGGGCTTCCCCGACCCTGTTGGCATCGCCAAAGAAGCCCTGTACCGCGCCGACTACCACGGGCGGCGCTTCTCCTTCGGCTACCCTGCCTGCCCGCGCCTGGAGGACCAGGCCGTTCTCTGGCAACTACTAGAGCCGCAAGAACACATCGGCGTGCACCTTACCGAGGAGTACATGATGGACCCGGAAGGCTCCGTCAGCGCCCTGGTCTTCCACCATCCCCAAGCCAAATACTTCAGCCTCAGCCAGGAGGACGCGGGGAGGCTGGAAAAACGGCTATGAAGCACACAAGCCTATAGCTGGGGAGCATCTATGGAAGCTGTAGTTTGGTTCCAATTTGGCCCTCTCCACGTGCCTCTGGGCCGCAGAACGTGGCAACTTCAAGTTGAATACCCTGTGCAAAATGCTGGTAGGAGCTACCTGCTGGGTATGATTAGGCCCAAACGTTTTCGAACACACTTTCTGGACGATGATTCAACAAAGGTTGCTGACGCCTTGCTCATCATGTATGTTGTTTGCGAACTGGAGGACAAGGAGCAATCTTTCAGAGAAGTGTTTGATATCGTCCTATCCTATTGGTCACCGCGAATCGAGGCAATTCGAATCAAGACTAAGCAGCCACATCTAAGGCTTTCAGGCAGAGACTTAGAGTTCGTCCGGATTACGACTCCCGACCACTCAGAACTTCCAGATATGACCCGCAAGTTCTCGACCTGGCTGGAAAGTCAAGAGGGCAGCCGTCCACTTCCTACTTTCTCTCAGTCGGACTGGGAAACCTTGCTAGACAAACAGATCGGAAACATTCCTCTTTATGAGTCCCTGCTTCTAGACGCTGAATTGTTGATGGAGTCTGATCCAAAGCTGTGTGTGATGTACTCGGCCATTGCCTGCGAAACTTTCATTCAAACCTGGCTTGATGAACGCTCTCACCGAGATGAGAAACTCAGGGCTTGGTTGGATTGGGCAAAAAAGCAACAAGGGCCTGAAGGTAACGTATCTATACGAGCCTACTACGATATTGGGCTTTTCTTGGCCACAGGAAAATCTCTAGCAGGGGAACCAACTTTAAGCCCACAACTAAAGAATCTATTCAACGCAAGGAATGCTGTCGCTCATCGCGGGAAACTAGAGCGGTATACATCGGCCCAAGCTATTTCAACTGCTCGCAGCGTAATAGATTGGGTTCAAGGATTGGGTTAGCCAACGAGCCTTGGCCGCGTCAACTTTACCTCTTCTTCCGGAAACTGCCTGTCCAGTGCGTAGACCAAGTTCACGACACTGGAGCAGAGCTTGTACAACGATGGCCTTGTCCAGGCAAAAGACGTCTATATTCTCGCGACTCAAGAGTTCTATAAGACTGTCTACGATAACCACCCTCGGCGTGTCGTAGCGCGAACGCAACACATACACGACCTCAGCAATCACCACATCAGTCAGGAGAAGCTCATCCTTGCTTTCAATCAGCTTCGCCGCTTCATTGGCCTGGTCGGGTGGGTCCCCCGTCAAATAGCGGACGACAACATTTGTATCCAGGAAGGCGCTCACTTGGGCCTTGCCTCTCCGTACCGCTCCTTAACATGGTCTGCCCACGCCTGCTCTCGCGCCTCGGCCCACGCTTCAGGGGTTGGTGCAATGGAACCCTTGATGTATGGCGCCAAGATGCCTTTGAGCGACCGGTTGTGCTCCGGCGGGATGAATGTGATCTCTACGCGTCCATCCACCACGCGTTGCAGCGCGATCCAGCCGGGGCCAATGCCCAACTCGTCACGTATCTCTTTTTCAATCACAACCTGCCCCTTGGGACCCACCTTTGTGCTCATGGATAACTCTACATCATCGGTACAATTCCCAGAAGTAGTATACCACCGCTGCAAAAGAGACGACTCCGTCAGCGCCCTGGTCTTCCACCACCCCCAGGCCAAGTACTTCAGCCTGAGTCAGGAAGATGCCGCGCGGTTGGAAACAACGGCCTAGGGTACTCACTAATGCCTTATGTTTACGCGACAACTGTGCTATACCATGAGGTCAACAACACGCCATCGTATGCCCTGCATTGAGAAGAAGCCGAGGGAGAGGTGACTGACCACATGCCCTTCACGTACCGGGCCGGCAGATGTATGGCGATAGGCTGCTTCAGCGCCTTTGCTCGTTTTGAGACACGGGGGCGGGAGAACGTCCCGCCCCGTGGCCGCATCCTCCTCGTTGCCAACCACCAGTCCAACGCAGACCCTCCCGTGCTGGTGCGTGCCATGCCGCGTCGTCTACACTTCGTTGGCAAGCAGGAGCTATTCAGCAACCCCATCGCCGGCTGGCTCCTTCGTTCCTGGGGCGTGCATCCCATCCGCCGTGACGGCACGGATACCGAGGCGCTGCGCTGGATGGTCCGCACCCTGGACCAGGAGCAGATTGTGGCGGTCTTCCCGGAAGGCACGCGCCATCCCCGGGGCATGGGCAAGGCCAGCCGAGGCGTTGCCTACGTCGCCCTCAAGAGCAATGCCACCATCCTGCCCGTGGGCATCACCGGCACGGAACATATCAACGGCTATGGCCGCATCCCCTTCCCCTTCTGCCGCCTCACCGTGAACATCGGCCAGCCTTTCAGCCTTCCCCCAATAGATGGTAAAGTGAGTAATGCCGTCCTTGATTCGCTAACGGACATGATTATGGCCCGGGTTGCGGCCCAGTTGCCGTCGGACTATCGCGGCGTGTATGGAGCAAAGGCGCGAGTGAAGGAGTAGCAAGCCTCTGATAGGTTCTCATCCGAGGCACGCGCCGGAGAAACGAGAAAAAACACTCCCCTCTCCCTGATGGGAGAGGGATCAAGGGTGAGGGTGAACGTATGCCAGAAGAGGCCTTCCCTCAATCAAAGATAGCGCCCTTAATCCAAGAGAGAGCCAAGGAGTTACGTAGGAAACAAACTGATACGGAGATAAAACTTTGGCAGCAACTTAGAGGAAGACGGTTTGTCGGACACAAGTTTCGCAGACAAGTACCTCTTGGGACTTTTATTGTTGACTTTGTTTGCTTTGAACGAAAGCTGATAATTGAACTGGATGGCGGTCAACATAACCCTGCAAATGAATACGAGGTACAGAGACGCCGCTGGCTGGAGCAGGGAGGATTCCGTCTCGTAAGGTTCTGGGATAACGAAGTCTTTGAGAATTTGGAAGGGGTGCTTCAGGTAATACTGAATGCACTATCTGAACGTGACGTTTCACCCTCACCCTCGCCCTCTCCCATCAAGGGAGAGGAGAGTAGGAAGCTTAGCTAGCCCAGTGTGCTTTGGCGAAAGCACCCCCTTTAGGAGCACCCTTATGTGTGGCATAGTCGGATACGTGGGAAGCCGCCAGGCGGTCCCCATCCTGTTGGATGGCCTCAGCCATCTGGAGTATCGTGGCTACGATAGCGCCGGCATCGCCGTGGTGGAAGCAGGCAACGTGCTGGCCGTGCGCAAGGCCGCGGGCAAGCTCAGCGTCCTCGTGGAGTCCCTCAAAGGCGCTGCCCCCGTCGGCCTCTCCGGCATCGGCCACACCCGCTGGGCCACCCACGGCAGCCCCAACGAGGTCAACGCCCACCCTCATACCGATTGCTCCTCGGACATCGTCATCGTCCACAACGGCATCGTGGAGAACTACCTGCCCCTCAAAGAGGAGCTGCTGAAGGCTGGGCACATCTTCACGTCCGAGACGGACACCGAGGTCATTTCCCACCTCATTGAGTCCCTCATGGGCCAGGGCCTTGCCTTTGAGGAAGCGGTGCGTGTCGCCGCACAGCGCGTCCACGGCGCCCAGGCCGTCGTCGCCATGTACGTCAACGAGCCGGGCAAGTTGATCGCCTTCCGCCTGGGCAACGCCGGCGGCATCACCATCGGCTACGGCGACGGCGAGATGTTCTTGGCCAGCGACCTGCCTGCCCTCCTGCCCCACACCACACAGGTGGCCTTCTTGGCCCCCGGCGAGCTAGTCACGATTGACGCCTTCAGCGCCCGCTTCCGCTCCATTGACGGCCCGGTCATCCGCAAGTCGCCCCAGGCCGCTCCCTACGACGCCGTCGCCGTCGCCAAGGAGGGCTACCGGCACTTCATGCTCAAGGAGATCATGGAGCAGCCCAACGTGGTGCACCGCTCCATCGGCGGCAAAGTCTCCTTTGAACCGGCGGACGTGCGCCTGCCCAACTTCCCCTTCACCGCCGCACAGGTGCAGGGCATCAACCGCGTGCTCCTGACCGGCATGGGCACCAGCCTCCACGCCGCGATGGTTGGCCGCTACTACATGGAGCACATCGCCCGCATCCCAGCCGAGGTGGACAACTCCTCCGAGTTGCGCTACCGGGGCCCCATCCTGGACGAGCACACCCTGGTCGTCTCCGTCAGCCAGTCCGGCGAGACCGCCGATACCCTTGCCGCCATGGAAGAGTCCGCCCGCCAGGGGGCCAAGCAGATCACCATCTGCAACGTGGAGGGCAGCCAGTCCACGCGCATGGCCCACGGCGCGGTCTTCCTGAACGTCGGGCCGGAGATAGGCGTTGCCAGCACCAAGTGCCTCACCGGCTCCATCGCCGCCCTGTACCTGCTGGCCGCCCACCTGGGCAAGCTGCGCGGCGAGGTTGACCATCCCCGCATGGAGTCGCTGCTGAACGACCTGGCATCGGCCCCGCGACTCATCGGCGACGTGCTGGAGCAGGCGGGACTCTACGAGCGGCTGGCACAGCGCTACGCCGGCTACTTCAACTTCCTCTATCTGGGCAGGGGCATCAACATGCCCATCGCCATGGAGGGGGCCTTGAAGCTGAAGGAGATCAGCTACATCCATGCCGAAGGGTATCCCGCAGGCGAGATGAAGCACGGCCCCATCTCCCTCATTGACCACGACATGCCCGTGGTGGCCCTGGCCCCCCGCGACGCCCTGTACGACAAGATGCGCAGCAACATCCAGGAGGTCAAGGCCCGCGGCGGCAAGGTCATCGCCCTGGTTACGCAAGGGCAGCACGACCTGGCCGGCGTCGCCGATGACCTCATAGAGGTCCCGCCTGTGCCCTACCTGGTGTCGCCCCTGGTGAACGTCGCCCCCTTGCAGCTTCTGGCCTACTACATCGCCGTCCGCCGTGGCTGCGACGTTGACCAGCCCCGTAACCTGGCCAAGACCGTAACGGTGGAGTAAGGGGCACTCCATGTCTTCAACAGTCCTGGGGATGGCATGTCTTATATCTGAAAGTCCTTTACAGTAAGCGGCCCTGATATGGCGAAATGGGTGATGCAGTAGATGTTGCTCCGCCGGCGTAGTGCTGGGCATATAGTATGGAGATATTCGCAGCAAGGCGGTAGCCTTGTTCAATAGCATGTGCGAAGAAACGACAAGCTCTACTTGATTAGATTGGGACTTATTCCTTGAACTCCCCTTGGAGGGACGGATGGCCAGTCAAGAGCTAAGCAGTTTCTTGGGCGCGTTACGACGAATGCTCTTTAACCTCGTCTTCGTGACGGTCTTTATTCTTGGTGAATGGTTCATAGGTTGGCTCATCGCTGGTACAATAGGAGAAGGAGACTCCGACACGTTTGCAAATCCACCACTGAGCTGGATAAAGCTGCTGAGCGTGTGGGCAGTTGGACTGGTATGGGGAATACACATCCTTGCAGAGACAATCACGTGGATAGCGACGCACTTCCCTTATGGTAATCGTTGAGGCAGTAGAAGATGACCGGCAACAATAAAGTTGCACACGAAATAATCACGGAGGCTCTCTGGCTCTGGACAACCCTTGTCATAGGCATTAGCGGGGGTGCTGGAGCTACGGCGCTACTCTACTATGCCTTAGGTGTAGAAGATTCATCGGCTTTGCGCGCTGGATTTGCCGTTGTACTGATAGTGGCCATAATCGGCGAAATAGTCTACAGGGTTAAGCTCGTGCAAAGGACCCAAGATGGTAAATTCCCGAACCCATTCTTCCAACATTGGCGCGATGGCAAGAAGGGGAATGTAACGGCGGTTGGCGATGGGTCTGCCCACGGGCAGACAAACACAGGCGTCGCTGACGAACTTGAAGTTAGCGGCAACCGACTGGATACTGAGGCACAGCGTCGCGCCGAAGGAGACCCTCGGGAAGCCTTCGCAGCACATGCCCAACGCCAGGTGCAGGAGCAGCCACAGGCAGAAGCAGCACAGCAAGCAATTGAGGCGGAATTAGAGGTGCGACATGCGCAAGAACAGGAAGCGTCCGAAGGCCACAAGGTCTTCCGTGAATTCCTGTCCATTGTCACCGAGCAGCGCCGCCTAGATCCCTCTCTGCCCATTGAGGTCATCATAGCCGGGGCCATTCACAGCTACCCCCAGCAGGCAGAAACGCTACGCCAACTCTATGAAGCCCAGCAGCAGCTCCTCCACCAGGAGCGTCTAAGCGCCCTGGGCCAGATGGCCAGCGGCATCGTCCACGATTTCAACAACGCCCTCACACCCATCCTGGGCTTCACTTCCTTACTGATTGAAAAACCAGAAATACTTGACGATAGAGAAACCACTCTTCGTTACCTCAATTCCTGCCATTCAGCCGGCCAGGAAGCAGCCCACATCATAAATCGCCTGCGTGACTTCTACCGTCCTCGGGACCAGGCCGAACCCTTCATCAGCTTGGACATCAATGACGTGGTGCACCACGCGTATACCCTCTCCCAATACGTTTGGAGAGATAAGGCCGTTTCTGAGGGAAAGACCATTGACCTCGGCCTAGACCTTGGAGTGCTGCCACCCGTCACCGGAAACCCAACGGAGCTTACCGAAGTGTTGACAAATCTCATCATCAACGCGGTTGACGCCATACCCGCAAGCGGCAGCATCAACATACGGACGCGCCTTGCGGGAAACCAGATATCCCTGGAGATAGCGGACACGGGCATGGGCATGCCAGAGGAGGTACGACAGCGTTGTTTTGAGCCTTTTTTTACCACCAAGGGAGACAAAGGTACTGGGCTGGGCCTTGCCGTCGCCTACGGCGTTGTACAGCGGCATGGCGGGCGCATAGAGGTGGAGAGCCAGATAGGAAGAGGGACCACTTTCAGAATTTGGTTGCCGGCCGTGGTTTACGCCGCCCACGCTACAACTTAGCCAGGCAACGACAAGGTCAAGGAGTGTGAGGCAATATAACACTTGACGCAGGGCCCGTGACCTTGTCACTCTGAACGAGTCCCCATACGTCGTGACAAGCCGTCCCCTACCCCCGCTGCTCCACCCTGATCACGTTGCCCACCTCCCGCACCATATCCAGCGCCTCCATCTGGCGGATGGCCTGCCGCACGTGCGCCTCTTTCGCCGGGTGCGTCATAATCACCAGCACCGCCGTCTGGAGCGCCGCGTCCGACGCCTTCTGTATAACCGACGCAATGCTGATGTTCAGGTCCCCCAGCACCGTCGCGATCCTCGCCAGCACGCCTGCGCGGTCCACCACCGTCGCCCTGATGTAATATTGTGTCACCAGCTCGTCAATGGGCAGCACCGCCAGGCCGTCGTTCCTTCCGCCCGCCCTGGCCGGCTTGTGCCCGCCCGCCCCGATGGCATCGGGGCTCCGCGCCGCCTCCAGCACGTCCCCCAGCACGGCGCTTGCCGTGGGCTTGGCCCCGGCGCCTCGTCCGTGGAACACCACCTTGCCCACCAGGTCGCCCTCCACCTCAATGGCGTTGAACACGCCGTCCACCTTCGCCAGCAGCTCGTCTTCTGGCACAAAGCAGGGGTGTACCCGCAGCGACAGCGCGCTGTCTTCCCGCCGGGCGATGGCCAGCAGTTTGATGGCGTACCCCAGCTCCCTGGCGTACTGGAAGTCCACCGCCGACAGCCGCGAGATGCCCTCCCGGAACACGTCCTTGCCCGTCACGGGATGGTGGAAGGCCAGCGACGAAATAATCGCCAGCTTGTAGGCGGCGTCCGTGCCTTCCACGTCGTTGGCGGGATTGGCCTCGGCGTAGCCCAGCTCCTGGGCCTGCCGCAGCGCCTCCTGGAAGCTGGCCCCCTCCTGGGACATGCGCGTCAGGATATAGTTCGTCGTGCCGTTGATGATGGCGTGGATGGACGCCACCTGGTTTGCCAGCAGGTCTTTGCGCAGCGGGCCGATGATGGGTATGCCGCCGCCTACGCTGGCCTCGTACAGCAAATGCGCCTCGTGCTCCTCCGCCAGCGCAATAAGCTCCTGCCCATAGGTAGCGATGACCTCCTTGTTGGCCGTCACCACGTGCTTGCCCTGGGTAAGCGCGGCACGGATGCACTCGTAGGCGGGGTGCAGGCCGCCCATAAGCTCTACGACAATCTGCACCTCCGGGTCCGTCACAACGGCAAAGGGGTCCGTGGTAGCCATATCTCTGGGCAGCGCAGGGTCACGCTGGCGCTCCAAGTCGCGCACGGCCACGCCGCGCAGCGCCAGTGGCCGGCCCGCCTGCTGCCTAAAGTGCTCCGACTGCCGGAGTAGGTTGCTGGCCACCTCCGCGCCAACGACGCCCATGCCAAGGAGTCCAATGCCTATGGTATGTTTGTTCATACGCTCTTTCTCATGTGTAGCGTTGCCGGCACGAATGAAATGGCGAGAGAACGGCAAAGAAACGGGCGGGCCGATGCTCTCAGCCCGCCCGCACGTTAGAAACGAAGTCCGCACCGCCCTGGCGCATCCTAGCCCGTAGATGCGGGATCAGAGAGGGATGCAGGAATGATCTCCTTCGCCTTGTTTACCACCCACGCATAATCGGCGGAAGTAAAGGTAACATCCACCTTGTTGGCGTCGCGCTGCTCGTTCAGCCAGACCTGCATCGCCTGTGTCTTGAGCACACCCCTCATCTTGTCGCTGATCTCACGAGTCTCCGGCCCGGCCGTGACCATAACGAAATAGGTGCTCCCGTCGCCCGCCGTAATCGGATCGCTCGCCTTGTTCAACTCCACCGGCTTGCTTTCCGGGAAGAGGAAAAGCTCCAGGCTGGGGAAGGCGCCCTTGGGGACCCATCCCACCTCGCCGTTGGCATCGGCGTAGGCGTCAGCGCCCAGATAGGTACGCGCCAGGCTGGCGAAGTCCACTCCCTGAGCAAGTCGCTGCTGCACCGTTTCCGCCACCGTTTGGTCTGTCACCCGTATCCAGTGAACGTAGACCTGCTCCGCCACCGACGGGATCTGGTTGCTCAGCGTATCGGTAATGCGTTGCCGCAACAGTGTCGCGCGGATAATGTTGCCGTACTCCTCAACCGAATACCCCGTAAGGTTGTAGTACTGCCGCAGTTTCTCCTGGTATTCCTTCTCCAGAGAAGCCTCGTCAACCTGCTGGCCGGCGGGCGGAGTAGGGAATTGCAGGCGTCGTATTTCAGCGTCTACGTCGTCCTGGCTTACCGACACCCCCACTTTAGAGGCGTTTTGGCGCAGCAACTCTTCGTCCACCAGGTTGTTCAACGTCTCAAAGGGCAGCGTTCCATAGTCCGGCTGCCCTCCCTGCACTAGAATAACGCTCGTTGAGGCCCGGGACCGTTTTGCCACCTCGCCCAGCGTGTGCTTTGACCCGTTTACGTCCACCACCACGTGTCGGGGCGGCAGGACAAAGGTAACGAAATAGCCTATCGCTGGTATTGCGACCACCACGGCAAGCACCGCGACAAACAGCAGGATGACCCAGCGCTGCATCCGACGGTCTCGTACCCGGGCCGAGGCGCGGGCGCCAGTAAGGGGTGTGGTTGCTGATCTGGGACGATATCGGGAACTCATACGGCAATGCCTCTGTGGAGACCTGCGAGACTGGGTGGAGGGCGGGAGCCATGCCATCTACCCGTGAAGCGCATAGCTCTCACCGATCAACTCCAATGTGGGAGAAGCGGAAGACCAAATCGCGACAATCCGCAGTTGGGCGGTCCTACGGGCGAGTAGCCATGCCCATGGACAGGACGTGCTCGGCCGTATAGGGCAGCAACGCCAGGAGCCGTGCGCGCTTGATGGCCAGGGACAACATGCGTTGATGCCGGGTGCAGGTCCCCGACCGGCGGCGTGGCATTATCCGCGCCCGCTCCGAAAGGAAGCGCTGCAGCCGGTTGAAGTCCTTGTAGTCAATATCCTGTACTTTGTCCACGCAGAAAGAGCACACCTTCCTGCGATTGAAGAACCTGCGTCCGCCGCCTCCGCCGCCGGGGCCTTCACGTCGGGGACGGAAGCCGCCGGGGCCGGAGGGTGATCGCCTTGCGGGTGGCCGTGAGGTCATTGCCTATGACTCCTGTCGTATGGTTGTAGTGGCTTGGTCTTGCTGGGAAGCGGCGCAAAGCACAAATCCCACTGGCCGGGAATGTCGCGCCCAGCAATTGTCATGAACTGCGTTAGAAGGGAAGGTCGTCCGGCTCAACACGCCCGCCGGCAGGTTCACCGCCCCCTCCTCCGCCTTGACCGGCTTCCCCTTCTCCTGCTTGCGAACCCGGGGCGCGGTCCAAAAACAGCACACGGTCAGCGGTGATCTCGTTCCGAAAACGAGTCTTGCCGTCCTGACCCTCCCATGACCTGCTGCTAAGCCGCCCTTCCACGAAGGCCCGGCGGCCCTTGGCTAGGTACTGGTTGCACTGCTCGGCAAGCTGACGCCATGCCACAACGGTAAACCACTCGGTCTCCTTGTGGCGTTCGCCGTCCGCCGTGGTGTAGTTGCGGTTGGTGGCGATGCTAAAAGACGTCACCGGGTTGCCGCTGGGAGTGTACCGCATCTCCGGGTCCGACCCAACGTTCCCAATGATCATGATTTTGTTGAAGCTCACCATGGCCGTGCTGCCTTTGCCTAGTACAGAGCCTAGCTCTTGTCTATCAGAATGTGACGGATAACGGTGGCCGTTACCCGCAGACTGGATTCTAGTTCAACGGTGTGCTGCGGTTCAATGGAGAACTGGGTCAGCACATAGTTGCCTTCCCGGTACTTCTTGATGGGGTAGGCAAGCCGGCGCAGGCCCCAGATGTCCTGCTTCGCCAGCGTGCCGCCCCGCTCCGTGATGAATTGCGTCACCCTGCCGATGGCACCTTTAGTGGTCTCCTCGTCCATGTCTGGACTCAGCACCATAACCAGTTCGTATTGTCGCACCGCTATCGTTCCGCCTTCTGCTGCATAGGTATAGTGCGTCTCCTGACAGACGCAACGGCCATTATAGCACCACAACTGCGGGGCGCATACCCCTTTTGCCTTGCGCACTCTGAAACGATGGCCCATAATAGCTCTCAGGCCACCGCCACCGTAGCTCAGTGGTAGAGCAGCTGTTTCGTAAACTCATGGGCTATCTGTTGCGACACCCCGCCATATCTCGCGGGGTGTCGTCTTTTTAAGGGCTTTGTATTGGGACGTGGTGCAGGAAAGTGCGCTCCGCCGCGCCGCTCGGTGCCAAATCTGGTGCCAAATTTCATAGCTGGCACGAAGCTAGGCCGGTTGACGCACTGGGGGTATGTCTTAGGTAATCGGCAGGAGTTGCGTTGGGAACCTGTGACAGAATGGATGGGCAAAAGGCGCTCCAATAGTGGTGAAGCGCGATGAGAACGCAGACTCGGTTATTGACCAGGGCCGCTGCATAGACAAGGGGAAGATAGACCCACATGCGAGTAATAGGGATGCACAGTCACTAGGGACCTGTGACGGGACGCGACCGAAGTGGCTTGGACCCCTAGTTGCCCGGCAACGATCGGACAAGGGGTGATACTGTGAAGGATAAGCGTGGAACTGTAGAGTCTCCACACGTTTATGCCGCAAAAAAGCAGTTTCCCTATGACATGCTTGACCTCTCCTGCTTGCCTGCGGGCCAGCGGCGGGCGGTGCAAGCCCTTATTGGCGGTGGCGTGGCCCTGACGTATCCTGAGGCGGCGCGTCTCGCCTGCATGTCGGAAGGGACACTGTTAACACACATCAACCGAGTCCGGCGGAAGCGCCCAGAACTGTATGAGGCGATACGTGAAATGCGGCTAGCCCAGCTTGCGGTGCGCCATGCGGCAGCGACGAAGGCGGCGCGGATACATAGCCTTATCCATTTCAGGAAGCAGGCCCGCTGGATGCGCAGGGAAGGCTTATGGGTAAGGTAGAGAAGCCAGGCATGGGAGTCCCGTGGCCTTTGCGGGTATTTGGAGTACCTTACGTCCCGTTCTTACGTTCCAACGTGCCTCGCGCGTTCGGGCCTAATGAGCCCCAGGCATCTGCCCCCCTGCGTAGTTCGGCGGCGGCTGTAGGGCCCTTGCGGCGGCATAAGCGGCGGCCTGGGCGTCCTGGGCTGCCTTCGCTGCGGCTTTCAGGGTTGCGAAATCGGCAACTAGGGACTCAGAAATGGTGACTTCAAACTCATTTGACTTCGCGACGTATTTATCCCTTAGTGAAGGCCCAAGGTGCCAGGCCTCCATATAAGAGGTGGGCGGTGTCGGTATGCCAATGCAAACCTTGTAAGTCCCTGGCTGAACCCACTCCGGGACACCAAAACCGAGTTGCCATGTGGCCTTCCCATGCAATTCTCGCGGCGGTGAGAAGTTCACTGGTATCGCTTTGCCTCCGATGAGGAGGACGCATTGTGTAACGGACACGTATTGCAAGGCGGTTACTTCTACGTTGAGACCGAGGCTAAAGTACGCCAGACGGGGGATCGCTCTATGAAGGATTTGGCCTACCGAAAGCTTGTAGCTTACTACGTTCAACGTTAGGGATACGGGCGGCGGCATCGGCCTGCCGCCCGCCACGGCGAAACCTGGCTTCGTTGGCACGTTGAACTCCTCCGCAAACTCCTCGGAGACTTCCGCTTCACCGTTTTTGAATTGTGTAGTGGGGCCGCGCTGCGCAGCGACTGCCTTGGCTTGCACGTCGTCTTTCACGACGCTGGATTCTGCGGCACTTCCGAAATCCTTTAGCTTACCCTCCTTCCATCTGTTTCTGATCTTCTCCGCCGTTACCTTGGAAACGTGGTTAACAGCTTTGTCATCCTTGTAGATGGCAAAGAGGCTCGTTCCTCCTTCAAGCATTCCAACAGCGCGACGCACCGCCTCGGGTGCGACCGTGATCCGAAGTGTCTTCAAATACGCAGCTTCAGTTAGCGCGCCGCGTTGACTCATTGCGCCCTCCTCTTCACCTGACGACTGTGACCAGTCTCTGACCAGCCAGAAAACTATCCGAAAAGATAGCCAACTTAGCCAGTTGCATTGGCCGCATGGCTACCCGTTACGATTCCTAATGTAACGGGGCGATACAAGCCGCCTACAGGCAGTCTAGCACGACCTCACACAGTCTAACAAGAACGGGGGTGCTGAATGTTGACGAAAGCTCATGGTGAGGAGATCAATCCCAAAGCGACTCTCAGTGTGGAGGAGGCATGCGACTTCCTGGGAATCGGAAAAACGTTGGGATACCGACTAGCGCGAGAGGGGAAGCTGCCCACCATTCGGTTGGGACGAAAGCTGGTGGTGGTGCGCAGCAAGTTGGAGCGTATGTTGGACGAGGCGGCGACGAAGGGGTAAGGACAACTGACATGGGTATCAATCAATCTCAGCGATTCAGCAAGAGTAGGCCCTGCCCGGTGTGTGGCGGCTATGACCAGGCTGTCAGAGGCCAGGGCGTCCGGTGCTTCGGCTTTATCTCCGATGACGGCCAGTGGGCGCACTGCACCCGCCCCGAACATGCCGGCGGCTTGCCCTTCAACGAGTCGCCCAACGCCTACGCCCACCGGCTGCAAGGCGAGTGCAAGTGCGGCACGGAACATGGGCCAGCCATGACGACGCCAAAGGGCAGCAAGAGCCTGGCCCCGAAGGGCAAGAGCGTCGCTACTTACGACTACTTGGGCGCCGACGGTACGTTGCTCTATCAGACCGTCCGGTACGAGCCAAAGGGTTTCAGCCAACGCCGACCGGATGGCAAAGGCGGATGGGTATGGAACTTGAACGGTATCACCCCCGTCTTGTACCGCTTGCCGGAGCTTTTAGCGGCGGACCCGACAGCCCGCCGCTATGTAACGGAAGGTGAAAAGGACGCTAAGAACGGCGCGGAGCTTAGCCTGGTCACCACGTGCAACCCGATGGGCGCTGGTAAGTGGCGGGCAGAGTACAGCGAGTCACTAAGGGGCCGCCATGTAGTGGTCATTGCCGACAAAGACACCGCCGGACGCAGCCATGCCCAGCAAGTAGCGGCATCCCTTTATAGCAAGGCCGTCAGCGTCAAGGTCATTGAATGCCCTGGGGAAAGCAGCAAGGACTTGTCGGACTTCATCGCGCAAGGGCATGGCCGCGCCGATGTAGAGGCCCTGGCAGACGCTGCGCCGGAGTGGACGCCGCCGGTGCAGGCCGTCGCTCCGCCCATCTCGGATGTGTTGAATGAAGTAGTCACCTACCTGGGCCGATATATGGTGATGGACAGGCACCAGAGAGACGCCATCGCATTGTGGACGGCCCACACCTGGGCGCTAGACGCGGCAGACAATACCCCCTATCTCGCAATATCCTCTGCGGAGATGCGGAGCGGGAAAACCCGCTTGCTCGAGGTACTGTCATACCTCGTGGCGCGTCCCTGGTTTACCGGGCACGTTAGCGCGGCTGTGCTGATACGCAAGATTGAACGCGACCACCCGACGCTTTTACTGGACGAATCGGATGCGGCATTCAAGGGGAACGGTGAGTACGTAGAAGCGTTGCGGGGCATTTTGAACTCTGGGTATCAACGTGGGGGCGTGGCTTCTCTCTGCGTGGGGAAGGGGTTTGAGCTAAAGGACTTCAATCTTTTTGGACCTAAGGCCCTGGCAGGGATTGGTGGACTTCCTGGCACGGTTAAGGATCGCGCCATACCAATTGAGCTTCATAGGCGACGCCTTAACGAACCAGTTGAACGACTGCGGCGGCGTGAGGCCCAGGAACAGACTGCGATGCTCGGAGAAAGGCTGGAACGGTGGGCCGCTTCTGCCATACACACTCTTACAGAAGCGCGGCCAACAATCCCAGATGAACTGAATGACCGGGCCGCCGATGTGTGGGAGCCTCTCTTAGCAATTGCTGACCTGGCGGGCGGCGAGTGGCCCCAGCGGGCACGAAAGGCCGCCCTCGCCTTGAGTGCGGGTGCCGGACGGGACGACAACTCTTTGGGAGTCCAATTGCTGGAAGACATCCGGAGGGTCTTTCAAGGGCAATATACGGAACGCATCGCATCGGTTGACCTGGTAGGAGCGTTGAACGGCATGGAAGAATCACCCTGGGGCGATCTCAACGGCAAGGCGCTCACCCCGCTTGGGTTGGCCCGGATGCTTCGCCCCTTCGGGGTGAAGCCTAAGCAGGTGCGGGTGGACGAAAGCACAAACTGCAAGGGCTATGAGGCAGTTCAATTTACCGATGTCTGGGCACGTTATGTACCCCGCATAAGCGAAACAACCGAAACAAGGGAAACAGAAAGCGACTCAGAAGCTAGCAATGTTTCGGATGTTTCGGTTGTTTCCCTTTCTGGGGGTATGGTCGCCGATGATCGTGAGGTGATTGAGGTATGAATGCTGCGGAGTTGCTCTCAGACCTGGACGATCTTGGTGTGCGCCTTGAAGTTCAGGGGGACCGACTGCGGGTAGACGCTCCCAGAGGTGTGCTGACTCCTGAGCTTCGCCACCATCTAGCTACTTACAAGGCCGCCGTCATGCAAGCCCTCGTCGCCTGCCGATGCGACCCGCTGCCGCACTGGACGGATCCGATGGGGGCAGCGGGCTGCAACCCCAACAAGTGGGAACCATGCGCAATCTGTGGGTACGTGTGGCGCTGTAAGCAATGTGGTGGGTGCCGGCGTTGTCGTGTTGAGGCGGTGCTGCCTTGACATCCCAGCTTGAAAACCCGTGCGTTCTGTGTGGCAGGCGGCGTCCAGGACGGAAAAAGACTGAGCTGCCTGTCCTGGTTATTTTGGACGCGCTTTCCAAGGGTAAGACGGTGACGCAGGTGGCGACAGAGTTGGGGATAAGCCGGCCAAGCGTGTATCGGGTGATGGACAAAGCAAGGGAGAGGGCTAACCCCAACGTAGCAAGCGAGGCCCATAGGGAGACACCCCTACCCAGTGTGGTTTAGGCTTGCGGGTCGTAAGAGGGAATAAGTGCCCGCAAGCCACGAAGCAAATAACATTGGAATCGCATGTCTTCCATTCCCACTCCCCGACTTGACGCCAGATGTGATCTTGGCTAGTTTTCATGTATGCCTGCTACGTTACGCCGCCTCTCGCCTAAGCAAGAACGCTTTGTGGCCGAATACATCGCCACCGGCAACGCCACCGAAGCATATAGGCGCGCTTACCCTATCTCTGTGACTTGGACCCAGAACGCCTTGAACGTGGAGGCTTCCAGGATGCTGGATCATCCTATGCTTCTCCTAAGAATCTCCGAATTGGAAGAGGACGCAGCCGAAGCAGCCAAGGTATCGGCAACGTGGATTCTCTCCCGCCTCGTGGCCGAGGCCACTGGCACATCGCCCAATACCAGTGCGCAATCACGGATTCGGGCGCTGGAACTGTTGGCAAAGTACCTTGGGTTGCCAACAGAGCGCTCGGAGCAGAGGATGGCTGGCGGAATCACCGTTGTGGTGCAAGGCAATCACGGGCTGAGGCAGAGCTAGCAGAGAGAAGGTGGTTGGTAAGCCTGGACGCATGGCTTGGCAAGCTCCGACGCGAGTCTCTGGGGTAACCATACGGAAATGGGGTAGCGGGATTGGTCTTAGTCCTGGACAAGCAGCCCACCTTCCATATGTTCGCAAAGGAGTTTGTTGCAGCGGGGCAGCGCACGGGCGCATCCGTTTTGGTTGCGGCTACCATCTAACGCAACCCCCGTAAGAATGCGTTGAACTCCGCTTTGGACATGGCCCCTCCTAGAGCTTCCTGCCGTATCTGCGCTTCAGTGGCAGTGGGGCGTATTAAACCAACTGCGCTGGTAGCGTCGTCCACCAAGAAGGTTTTGAGGTCGCAAGGCCCTGCTACAGTAACCCGCCACCATGTATCGGCACGCCACATGGCGGGCGGCTGGGCCGTCGCTGCGAGAGGGCCTTCACACCTGGAAGTCAAAGCGTAATAACGTTCGGCGAGGGCGATTACCTGGATTTCGCTGAGTTGTCTGGTGGCCTTCCAAACGGAGGACGCCCCCCAGAATGTCAAGGCCCCTGCAACAAAGATCAAGGCCAAGACCATCACCGCGCGCTTGGCAATGTTCATTCTAGCTCCTTTGCTTTAACATCAATCTGCCCTGACCAACGCGACATCTATGCAGGTGCCTCTTGCAATGAATGGGGTATATGAAGAGGCCATTTCTATTTCAGCTTCCTCTTCGGAAAGAGGTGAGGCTCGTAACACGACAATAGGTCTAGATACCTCTCGTATATTCGCTACCACAACATAGTCATTAGGATAGTCATCAGAAGAAGGGTTTGCCGTAAGGATCGTGTTCGCCATAGACGGGCTACACTCAAGTTCGAATACAAAAGAGGTCCAAGCGCCAGAGTCCGAAAAGCGAACGAAGGTTTTCCCGTTCCGGTGGAATATGTCCTCAACACCTCCTGTAAACAAAGTAGGTTTGCCAGTAGTCAATCGCTCTTGTGCTTGTAGGGTATAGGTTATGTTTTGTTCCCAAAGGAGTATGGCCTGATATTTTGCCGCAAGCTGTCTGATGATAGCATCCTCATGCGTCTCCGTTGGGGTGGGCGTGGCAGGCATTGGAGGCGTAGCTGTGGTGCAAGCGGCTAACGCCAACATGGCTAGGACTGCCATCGTCAGCTTGAAGGAATTGCGGGTTGTGTTCATTAGCATCGGCCGTCGGAGGAGGCGATTGTGCCCGTTCGTTCGTCAAAGAGCCAGGTATAATCAGAGGGAGAAACAGTCGTGATAAGCCACGCCTTGCGATAGGGGATGTAGTGCGGCGTTGCCAACTTGGACCTCAATGCCTGTAAACAAGTTCTTGTCTCGACGTCTATGCCGTCGGGGACCCTTTCCCGACCATCAAAAAGGTAAGAATAAGGATAAGAGAGCGAATAGCTGCGCGAGTAGACCTTGTTCCCCAAATAGGTCTGCATCTTCTTCGTCACCTCGTCGGCGGTGTAGGTGGGCTTCAGCGCAAAGAACAAGGCCACTACAAGCAAGGCGAGCACCACTGCCGCCTTGACATATCTCTTGCCCCATAGGAGCTTCAGTTGAGGGAGTTTGAGCTTCTTTGAGAAATCACCAAACTGTCTCGCTGGAGTTGGCGAGTGAGTGGTCTTGGACAGCCGATTCTCTTGAAGGGCGGGAGAGATTCGGAAAACCACATATGCCAGTAACGTAATCACCACAATGATGACGCTGACAATTAGTGCCTTCTGTCCTTGTTCCATCCAGGTGCCCTCCTTGTCATTGTCATTCAGGGTCTTGGCGCTCCTGGGAGTGATTCACAGGCAGTTCCGTCACGGTCGGCGCCTCAATTGCTCTTGGAGAGGGGCTTGACTAAGATTGCTGCTAAGACAAAGATCACGGCAGTCCCGATGTCAATGGGCTGCCATGTGCTGCGAGATAAATGCACGGGCACTATTGGGTTGAACAGGATAGCTACCAGAGTGAAAACCGGAACCACCCAGGTTCTTTGCCAAGTAAGGGCCAGAACCGCTACCAGTATGGCAACCGAAGTCACAACCCATCTCAAGAGGATGTAATAGCCGTAGGGCCATTGGCCCAGCGCCCCGACAAGCATGGCGGCAGCTATGAAAGCGCAAACTGCCAGAAGTTGTCGTTGCTGGCGGAGTGTTTCCAGGGCTTCCATATCGCCTCCTCTACAACGCTAAGGTTGACATGTTCCCCACAGGGGACGCCGGGTAGTCCTTGCAGTCCTTGTCGGTGAAGGGCTTGCAGGCTGACAGAAGGAGCAGAAGCAGGGCGAGGAGCAGGGTGCTGACCCTAGCATTCGTAGAAGCCACTTCTGCTCAAAGTCTTGACTGTTGACTGGACTTGCGAAATGACATCCTCATTGTGCCTGGTTCATCTGCATGACCGATGCCTGATAGTCCTTGGCCCATGTGGGAGGTAGCCGAGTAGCGCCCTTGGGTACTGGCACGCTACTAGGAACCGGTGTCAGCGGGTCAATACCCAGCTCCGGCCTAGCCCAGAGCCACGGCACAAACGGCCCCCTACTCTTTGCCTCTTGCTGGAACCATTGGCTAGCGAAGAGTGGAAGTTGGTTTTCAAGCCATGCTTTGTAAGGTGTGCTTGGCTGACCATACCCTTTCCTTAGTTCTATCGTGACGAACACCTGACCCAGATACGCTTCTTCGCCTGTCTTGGGGTAGATGAAAGGCTCTATGCAGCTTCCTCGCACGTCTTTCCCTTGCAAGGCCAGCAGCTTGCCCGTAAACTGCCTGACCAGCGCTACTTCCATGAGTGCCCGACCGCTGCCCGAGGGCGATGTCATCTGGCCGACAAAGGTTCGGAAGCCTTCTGGTGTGAGTGGGTTGCCAGCGAAGCATTCACGGGCAACGTATATTGCGGCCAAGGACGGATAGTAGCCACGGGTGCCAGCATAGGCAAAGCGATTGCCTTGAGCTTTCAAGCGGGCGGTGATGTCGTAGTCTAGGTATGAGGGCCAGTAGGGGGTGCTCGGTGTGGCCGGAATGTCCTGGGCAGGTTGGCAAGCGACGACGGCGATTAGCAGCGCCGTAGCCAGCGTAAGCGTCTTGATCTTCATGCGGCCTCCGCTGTCGTTCTCAGCCCCTGGGATGGGGGTGTGCCATTGGAAGGCCGTGGCCCCCCCACTGGTCACGCAACGGCCCCATTATACACACCAGTGCGTGTTGAGGGAGGTTGGGGTTAGACATCCCTCGGTTCCTTTAATAGCAAAGGCCCCAGACTTGGCTGGGGCCTCTTTTTGCTCTCTGTGCTTGCTACTTCTCTCTACACCACTTGCCGTCTGGCCCTTTGTGGGCGTACCACGATTTGCCTTCCTTTTCATACCGCTTATAGGGGGCGTCGTGCGCGGCGCAGTGGTGGGCAGGCGCTTGCGCAGAAGCGGGCAGTGCTACGGGCTGCGCTGTCCCGATAGAATCGGGATGGGCCTTTGCGACGCCATTGCCCCACAATGCCTTAATCTGGCCTCCAAGAGCCGTGTAGAGGGCAGCCTGAGCCTCTTCCCAGGCTTCTCCCTTGCTTATGGCGGCCTCTGCCCCTAGCTCTATGGTCTTGTGGCTGCCATCCACTAGGGCTTTGCTGAATCTTACGTTGGCGGTGACGGTGACGATGTTCATTGTGCCTTCCTCCTATGCGATGCTTGTGCTGTCTATGAGATAGCGGAACCGGACGACCTCTTGGTGTTTACACACGCCCCGATTGATTGCCCCAGGGCATGTGCATGACGGTTGACCGTCGGCTTGCACGGTGACGGTGTACGCTTCCCCTGGGTTGCTCTTGGCAGGCACCACGTACACCCCATCGGCTATCCGGTAGACCTGTAGGCCATCGGATAGCGCCCGTACCCTTGCCTTCTGTACCATCTCTGCCTGTGACATTGCCATTGTTGTACCTCCTTCCGTTGATTATCTAATCTTGCTTTCCTGGCCTATCGGCCTTATCCCCAGGGTGTCGCATCCCTTTGTGATAACCTAATGATAACAGAGTGGCACTATGTTGTCAATAGAATATTGTTATGCTATCATAGAGTTACAGTAACGATCCAGGAAAGGAGGCGCTGTGAATCTGAAACGGTTGAGGCTACGGAAGGCGTTGACTCAAAGAGAGCTGGCTGAAAAATCGGGGGTAGCCCTGGCTACTATCAATCGCATTGAGACGGGGTTGCAGAAGGGGCGGATTAGCACTATCCGAAAGCTGGCGGTGGTCTTGGGGGTTGACCCAGGGGAACTGCTAGAAGAACAAGAAGGCGCTGAGACCTAAGTCCCAACGCCTTTGCGACACCCTTCCCATCAGCCGATGAGGAAGGCATACCTATCATAGCACTGAGGAGAGTGAGCCATGAAAGGTGGAATCCAGAAGCGTACCGGCAAGAAAGGCGTAAGCTATCGTATCTATTACGACGGTCTACCAGGGCCTGACGGAGAACGGTCGCGCCGGTTTGAGACGGTGAAGGGCGGGAAGAAGGAGGCGGAAACCCTACTCCGGCAACGGCTTACCCAGATAGACAAGGGCGAGTTCATCACGCCTACAAAAGAGACGGTAGCGGTCTTCCTGCAAAGGTGGCTTGATTCGTACGCGGCTTCAAGGACTAGCCTGCGTACGCAGCAATCCTACCAGACGATTGTACGCTGCTACCTAGTGCCCCAAGTCGGCAATATCCCTCTGGTGGCGCTCCGGCCAGAGCACTTGCAGGCGATGTACGCCGCCATCCAAGAGCAAGGGCTATCTGCTAGAACGGCACTCCATGCCCATAGGGTGTTGCACGAGGCCCTTAGCCATGCAGTCAAGTGGGGTATCCTGGCAAGGAATGTGTGTGATGCGGTTGACCCTCCTCGTCCCGCCCGGAAGGAAATGACAACTATAGACACTGACGACAAGGTACGGGTCTTCCTTTCGGCCATCAAGGGGACGGAGTTTGGTGACGTGTTCTTCGTTTCGCTCTACACGGGCCTTCGGCGCTCGGAACTACTTGCCCTTCGTTGGGACCAAATAGACCTTGAACGGGAACGGGTTCACATTGTCGCTGGCCTTCACAGGATTCGTGGACAGGGCTTGGTACTTCTACCCACCAAGACTAACCGTAGCAGGCGGCCAGTGAGCATTACCCAGGAAGTGGTGGACATGCTGCATAAGATTCGGGGTAGGCAGATGGTGCAGCACCTTGAAGCGGGGGACGCCTGGAACATGGCTGGGTTTGTGTTTGCCGATGTACTTGGCAACCCGCTTGATCCCGATAGGATCAGCAAGGTGTTTGCGAAGCTCAGGAATGGCGCGGGCATACCGGATGTGCGACTGCATGACTTGCGACACACCCACGCTTCCATTATGCTGAAAGCAGGCGTTCACCCGAAGGTGGTGAGCGAGCGCCTGGGCCACGCGACGGTCAGCACAACGATGGACATCTACAGTCATGTGCTTCCTGGGTTGCAAGAGGATGCTGCGGAACGGTTTTCCCAGGCAATCAGCGGGCGTGTTCCAGAGTAGGTCGCAAAGGTGTTCGGTGCCAAATTGGTGCCAAATCCTTCAAGGTCGGTTCGTCCGACCAGGGTTTCAAGGCCAAAACAGATACAACTAAGGTTACGTGCCACCGTAGCTCAGTGGTAGAGCAGCTGTTTCGTAAACAGCAGGTCCTCGGTTCGAATCCGAGCGGTGGCTCCACCAACCCCTATCCTGGCCTTCCCCCGTCGCAGAGGGAAGGGAGCCTGTCTTTGACCACCAAACGCACCAACTGGGTCTCCGACCATCCGCCCGCCTGCACCTGCGCCGCGTGTACCGCCCGCGCCGCAGAGCAGCGCCGCTTCAACGACTTCCATGGCAGCCAGGGCAAGATTGGCCGCAACGACCCGTGCCCCTGCGGCAGCGGCAAGAAGTACAAGAAGTGCCACGGCGGCTAGCCCACCTCTCCCCCCACCAATGAGACCAAGCATGTTGCTAAGGCCGACATCTTGGAGCCTAAGTAACTCTGCTAATGGTTGCCATATGATAACTTCTTGATACTCTCCTCAAGAACTACGGGAACTACGCTCCAGACGCGTCGTTGGCACTAAATGTACAAAACGACCACCACCTTCCTACTTGTGCTTTTCATGCTTGGCTGTGCCAATGCCACTCCCACTCCTACAGCGACACCGTCCTCAAACCCAGGGGTATCTTTCGAAGAAGCGGTAGCCTACGTCAAGAGAGTCGTGTTTCAAGTCGGGATAGACAGCAGTGGAAAATGGTCCGGTTATTACGAACCTGAGATAAAACGATGGGACCTAGAGCGGTCGAGTGAGACGGGCTACCAATTGCTCCGATTTTACTTGTATGAGCAATCGATGACGGTAGAGAGACGCCCGTTGCCCCCTACGCCCACACCAACACCAATCCATGAGAGCGAAAAGATCGCCATTTATCGCAACTGGTTTCTCTCCTGTGCCAATAGATTTGCGGACAAAGAGTATACAAAGCACCTAGTTGATACTCTCGCAAAGTGGCCTTTACGAGTCAGCCCTGATGATTCCGGTATAGTTCTAGGGCCAGGGTTGTCCTATAGTGCTTCGGGGGAACTTAAATGGGAAGAGGGCAAATGGCGCATTAACAACGACAGCACACCATATGCTGTGGACGCAGCGGCAGGACTGTTGCGGAAAACCTGGAATACCTGCTGACAACTATCTTACTTACGCTCTTTCTAGGTAACTGAGAGCGGCGTATTCTGCCACACACTTTGTAACGCCGGTTTCCGAACTAAAAGAAGTGCCACGGGCTTAGCTGACAATCGACATCACGCGGGCAACCCTCGTGACCCTGCCCTGCGAGATCAAGGAATCTCATTGGGGTGCCTCAGCACGAGCGCCTAGTCGGGGCAGAATCGCACCGTAGTGCGCCTTAGATAGTATCTCTTCAATAGACAACTGCGAGAGTTCTTCTATGGAGAGAGGCAAGCTGGTGGCCTGACGGTTTGACCATTGATTCCATGAGTGCCTGAGTCGCACAAACTTGTGTGGGGGATCAACGCAGCCTCCGTCCTCTTCTCCCAGAGCACTTCTGAGCCTCTTGACTTCCCGTTGCCAAATCCCCCTCCGTCTGTCTAATAGTTCTGGGGGGCGAAAAAAACGTTCATCAGACCGTAGCACAAGTTCTATATGAAAGCCTTTGTGTCCAGAAAAGACGGAGCGTATGTCGGTCTGGGCAATGCCCTTGTCCAAATAATGGCGCACGACCCGTTGTGCGACTGAATGCGCCCTCCTTAGTTGATCCAACGCAGCTTTGGTACTGAAGTCATCTAGGCATTCTTCATCCATGTCTATGTCAATCAGGAATGGTCCAACAACAGCGTCTCCATCTAAGGGTGATTGGTATACAGCTAGAGACCGATGCACGTTAGTCCAGCGATTCTTGGAAGCCCACTCATACAATTGGTCAAGCGAAAGTCTTCCGGGAGAAGCAACCCACCCTGGGTTTTCAGTTGGTGGCGTCCAAATGCTTCTCCCAACCTCTACCCAACCATCGCATGGCTTGCCTAACGCTTGTAGCCACCAAAACTCTTCTGCCAAGAATTCCGCAGATGTTATCATTTCACCCCACCTCTCCCCCCACCGGCGCAGCGAAGCGCCCTAACGCCGCCTTCAGCGCAGCGTACCCCGGCGCGGCCAGCCCGGGGTCTGCCTCCAGCAGCGCCGTTGCCTCCTGGCGGGCCAGCGCCAGTAGGTCCGTGTCTGTGACCCGTGCCATGCGCAGGTCCGGCAACCCGCTCTGCCGCGTCCCAAAGTAATCGCCCGGCCCCCTCATCTGCAAGTCCACCTCCGCAAGCTGGAAGCCGTCGTCCAGCCGTTCCAGCGCCCCAAGCCGCTCCTTGCTCTCCGGCGACGTCGCGGCCGATACCAGCACGCAGTAGCTGGCGTGCTGCCCCCGGCCCACGCGCCCCCGGAACTGATGGAGCTGCGCCAGGCCGAAGCGGTCCGCGCCCTCCACCACCATCACCGTAGCGTTGGGCACGTCAATGCCCACCTCAATCACCGGCGTGGACACCAGCACGTCCACCTCCCCCTTGCGGAACGCCTCCATCACCTCCCGCTTCTCCCGCAGGGGCATCCGCCCGTGCAGCAGGCCCACCCGCAGGTCGGGGAACACCGTGCGAGACAGACGCTCCTCCTCCACCACCGCCGCCCGTGCGTTCACCGCCTCGGACTCGTCTATTAGCGGATAGATTACAAAGGCCTGCCGACCGGCTGATACCTCCTTGCGGATGAAGTCGTACACCGCCTGCCGCCGGTCCGAGGTCACCAGCCGCGTGCGCACCTTCTGCCGCCCCGGTGGGAGCTGGTCTATGGTGGACAAGTCCAGGTCGCCGTACAGGGTCAGCGCCAGCGTTCGCGGGATGGGCGTCGCGGACATAAGTAATAGGTGCGGGTGCAGCCCCTGCTTTCTCAAGGCCGCCCGCTGCTCCACACCGAAGCGGTGCTGCTCGTCCACCACCGCCAGCGCCAGGCGCGGGATGCGCACGTCCTCCTGGATGATGGCGTGGGTGCCGATGAGCACGTCCAGCGCCCCGTCTTCCAGCAGCCCCTGGATGGCCCTCTTCCGGCGCGCCGGGGTGCTGCCCGTGAGCAGGCCGATGGTGATGGGCTTGGGATAGGGTTCCAGGTACACCGCCAAGTAGTCTTCGGACGACGTTGGCCGCGCCAGCTTCTCCAGGAGCCGTCCCACCGTCAGAAAATGCTGCTCCGCCAACACCTCCGTAGGCGCCATGATGGCCCCCTGATAGCCGCACGCCGCCGCCGTCAGCAGCGCCGCCAGCGCCACTACCGTCTTGCCGCTGCCAACCTCGCCCTGAAGCAGCCGGCTCATAGGTTTTTGTGTTTTGGCGAGGTCGCTCAACACTTCGCGCAGCACGCGCTCCTGGGCAGCCGTCAGCGTGAAGGGCAATGCCCCAAAGAACGACGCCAGGAAACCCATCGGCGGCATCAGCGGAACGCTCTGCGCCCCTGCCTCTAATTCCTTCCGCCGCGCCAGCACGCCAAGCTGGATCAGGAACAGCTCCTCAAACGCCAGCCGGCGACGCGCCGCCTCGTACTGCTCCGGCGTCTCCGGATAGTGGGCCTGCCACAACGCCTGCCGCAGCGATGGGAACCCGTTCCGTTCCCGCACGTCTACAGGCAGGGCGTCGGGCAAAGCGTCGGCGCAGCGGGCCAGCGCCTCCCGCACCATACGGCGCAGCGGCGGCTGGAACAGTCCTTCGGTGGAAGGATACACAGGGAACAGCCCGCCAGCTTGCAACAAGGACTCCACCCCTTCCGACCGTACCTCCTCGTGGTCCGGCGACTCCAGCACAGGCTCTCCCCGGAACGCCCCGACCTTGCCGCTGAACACGTACTTCACGCCGGGCTTCAACCACTGGGCCAACCGCTTCTGGTTGTACCACACCACGCGCATCGTGCCGCCATCGTCGCCGATAGTCCCCTCCGTGCTCTCCATGCGGCCCAGATGCACAGGCCGCACATCCACCAGCGTCGCCAGTGTCGTCTGCTCCTCCCCGACGTAGCGATACAGCTCCGCCACGGAGCGCACCGGGTTGTGGCGTCTTGGGAACAGGTACACCAGGTCTCGCAAAGTCTGAACGCCCAGCTTGCCCAGCAACGACACCGCCCTGCCCCGGCCCGCGCTGCGCAGTGCTGCCACTGGCGCGTCTGGGCTGGTGGACGACCCGCGATCTTTGGCGGTAGTCTCTTTAGAAGCGGCGGCCTTGCGTTGAGGCAAAGGGTTGGGCGTCGGAGCACTGGCGACGGCCTTTGCGGGCCTATCTTGTAGGGGTGCAAGGCCTTGCACCCCTACAGGCGGTTTTGACAAAGGCGGCTCTACATTGGCCTGACCACCTGCCACGCGCACAGCCCTGGCGGCCCAGTCGGCGCGGCTCTTGGGATCCAACCCACGATAATCTACCGGCAGCAGCCCCGCCTCGGCCAAGCGCGCCAGGCCGTCGTTGCCAGGCTCCTCCACCAACCAGCGTTTGATAAAGGCGTCCAGCCCACCGAAGACCGCGCCGTCGTCATGGCCCCGCGTCTCTTCCAGCTTCAGCACACGCAGGAATGCAGGCGTGCGGTCACGAGCCGGGGCGGTGCTCTGCCCGGCGGCGCGCGGCCTCCCTTGCTGTTTACCTGGGGCTTTCACGGCGACTAAACGCTCCTGCTTGGACTGTAGTGGGTCATGACTATTGCCTCGCCTCTTTCGCTTGTATACGCACACCGGAAATAGTCCCTTCCCTCTTGACGGGGGAAGGTTAGGATGAGGGTGAAGCGTTCGCCGAAGACCAGGTACCGCAATGAGTTAACACCCCTTATGATAGCACAGGTGTTTTCAAACGCACGTAGGGGCATCCCGACAAGTCGGGATGCCCCTACCCTACTGACTTCCGCTCCCAGCTCGCCTACCGCTTGGCTGGCGCTTCGTCCGGCACGTCCAGGCTGACCACGATGACGGCGTTTGCCATGCAGGTGGAGTCTCCGTCCTCCGTCTCCTTCCATTCCAGGCCGCCCTCCACTATGTTGATGGTCTTGATGCCGTAGGGCAGCTCTAGCAGCACCTCTTCCGGCCGCACGTCCATGTGATGCGGCACCGCAATGTTCACCTCAACGTGCATCAGTCGCGAGTCGTACCCGAACACGTGCGGAAACGCCACGCTGCTGTGCCGCAGCGCGTCGGACACGGCGCGGCGGGCCGCTTTGGTCACGTCCCGTCCGTGCAAGTCCACCCCGGTCCCAAGCTCCAAGAGACACCGTTTGTATGGCATGTCACCCTCCTCAGATGTTTTTGTATCCTTGTGCGGTATTACGAAAGGCTAGTCGCTCTCCGACTCCAGTATCTGTGATCGGATGGCCCTGTTCCATGCCTCTCCTTCCCAGACTCCGCCCCCGATCAAGCTCTCCGCCATCTCCTTCGCGGCCTTGACCTTGATCTGTATCCACTCCTGCAGCTCTCCCGACTTCTTGGCTGCGCGGTATTCTTTAGCCCTGGAGGTCTTCAGGAAGTACTCTGCCTTGGCTTCCAACTCCGCCTGGCTCGGCGGGTACGTGGACTGTTGAGGTGGGTACGCCCTCTCCCTCAGCGAACCTGGCATGTCGCGTCTCCCTACGAAAGGCTGTCCGTCTTCTCCGACTGCACCACCAGCCCCCAAGCGCCTGGGCCAACATACGTCCCCAGCACCGGCCCAAACCGCGCCATCAGCACTTTCCCGTTCTGCACGTACTGCTGCACCTGATCCGCAAGCTGCTCCGCCTCCTGTGGCGTGGTGCTGTAAACCACCGCCGCCTGCTTCAGGGGCGCCCGCTCCCGGGCCACCGTCAGCAGGTACTGCATCGCCTGATTGCGACTGCGCGCCAGCCCCAGCGAGTGCGGCACGCCCTCCCGCACCGTAATCATGGGCCGCACCTTCAGCAGCGACCCGACCAGCGCCCGCACCTTCCCAATGCGCCCGCCCTTCTGCAAATACTCCAGCGTCTCCAGGATGCCGAACACCTGTACCTGGCCGACGGCCTCCCTAGCGACGGCAACCGCCTCTACAAGGCTCGCTCCTTGCTGCACGGCCTTTGCCGCAGCCATAACCACCAGGCCCAGTCCCAGCGTCGCCTGTTGCGAGTCCAGCGTCTCAATGGCGCTACCGGGCAACTGGTCCTTGGCTTGCCGCGCCGAGTTCAGCGTCCCGCTCAGTTTCTCCGAGATGTGGACGGACACGACCTGGTGGCCTGCGTCCAGCAGCTTGCGGTACGTTTCCAAGAACACCCCGGGCGACGGCTGCGACGTGGTGGGCAGTGCCTTTGAGGCCGCCAGCCGTTGGAAAAACGCCTCCGACGATAGCTCCACGCCGTCCAGGAAGCTCTCCTGCCCGAACCGGACCGTCAAAGGCACAACGGTAATGCCCAGCGCCTTCACAACGTCCGTCGGCAGGTCAGCGGTGCTGTCAGTTACGATTTTGACGGACATGGATAGCATCCCCAAGCATACGACTGGCGAATCCTAGCATTCCTTTGTCACGTGTACCCTCCTCACCCTTGGCAGGAGAGGAAGGGGAAGGAGAGGTCAGGTTGGAGGGGTGTCCCGACTTGTCGGGACGCCCTATCGCTACCCTTGCTCGTCGCTTCCCTCTCCCCTTGGAGAGGACTAAGGTGAGGGTCGTCCCGGCTACTCCTGTTTGAGCGCCTTGATGTCCTCAAACTGCTGCGCGAACCACTGCGTCACGTCTTCCCGCTCAATGGCGGCAACCAGATTGCCCCGCAAGCGACGGCGTTCCTCCTCCGGCATGGTCAGCGCCTCGTGCATCGCCAGCATCGTGCCCTCCACGTCCGCCGGCGAGACTGCCAGGCATCCCTCGGCAAGCTGCTCGTACCCGCCAGTCGTCTCCGACATCACCAGCACGCCGTCCCGTTCGTTCACCAGCGGCCCTTCTTTAGCCACCAGATTCATGCCGTCGGCCACGGGGTTCACCAGCAGCACGTCGTAGCTGCGCAGGCCCGCCACCGCCAGCGTGTAGTTGTTCTCCATGTACAGGTGGATCGGCGTCCATTCCGGCGTCCCCTGGGCCTTGTTGATCTCTCGTACCGATTCCTGGATCTCCTCCACGTACCGCTGGTACTGGCGGATGTGCGTCCTGGAGGGCACCAGGAACGCCAGGAACTTTACCTTGCCCTTGAAGTCCGGGAAGCGTTGGAGCAGGCATTCGTAGGCCCGCAGCCCGCGCAGGATATTCTTGTTCGGCTCCGCCCTATCCACCCGCACGATGCTGCGCTCGCCGGGCAGCGCCATAAGCTGCCGCTCGTAGTCCCGCACCCGCATAGATGTGGAGAGCCTGCGCACCTCGTCGGCGTTGACCGAGAGGGGGTACGTCTTCACCTGCGTCCGCCGTCCGTTCAGCGCCACGGTTCGCGCCTGGTAGTCCACCCATGACTCGGGCAGAAAGTCCTCGCAGCATTGCAGGAAGTTCATGCCGTCCCGCCGCGACTGAAAGCCAACGATATCCGCGCCGCATAGCCCGGCGCAGATGTCCCGGCGCATGAAACGCGGCAGCAGCGACCAGTACTCCGGCGACGGCCACGGGATGTGTACCACATGCTGGATCACGGCCTTGGGCAACGCGGCCCGCAGATAGCCGCCCACCAGGTACAGATGGTAGTCGTGCAACAGCAGGCACGCTTCGGAACCATCCCCGCCGGCTTCCAAGACCGTCGCGTCAGCAAAGGCTTTGTTTACCTCTACGTACCCGTTCTCCCAGGCATCGTAGACGCTCTGGTCAATGGTAGGCGTGTAGGGGGTGCTCCACATGGAGTGCTGCAGGAACCACAGCACCGGGTTGCACAGCGTGTTGTAGAACTTGTGGTAGGCCCGGCGGGATGGGGAGAGAAACCGGAGGACCACCTTGTTGCCCGGCAGGCCGGAGGGGATGGGATGGCCGTCGCCCTGTTCCCATGCCTTGCGATCTGCCTCCCCCATAGTGCTGGCCACCCAGGTAAACTCAGTGGCGCGCATGAGCGAGGAGAAAGACGTCACCAAGCTGCCGCTCCCCCGCTGCGCCTGCAACTCACCGCTGGGCGATAGGCGAAACTCCACGGGACCTCGGTTGCTCACGACTATCAGTCTACGGCCCTTCAGCGCCTCTTGGGCCAGGGTCAAGACGTGATCGGTACGCGTGTCGCGAAGTTCGGTCATGGCAACCAGCGGATGCGGAGCCTGCCGTCGTTGAGATACCCTTGTCCGGCCTGGGGTTGCGGCGTTCCCTAAGAAATGCGCAGGATTGCAGCGTGCCGGACACACTACGCCTTATAGCGGCATGACACTAGCACAGGCGGCAAACAATGTCAACGAAGGCGCGGCAAGATGCGGGAAATGCCCTTCCTATTCCCTCGGCCGTATATAATGCGGAGCGGGCATAGCCGTCCGCCATGTACACCGTCGTCTGGTCGTGGGCGGCAGGGTTCCGCCCCTGTCTCATCTGCAGGCCCGGGTAAGGATTGAAGCAAATCGCGAACAGGCTACAGGAAGCAGGAAGTCCAGAAGGGCGAATCATCTCTGGTGGGGGACTGGTGTATCCTCTGCTTTGCGCGAAAAATGCCTGTCCCGTGAGGGGTAGCAAGGAACCGAAACCTGTCCTTGAGCAAAGCGAAGGATTCCCTAGGGGGCCGTCCCGACAGATCGGGACGCTCCGGGCAGGCGGATAGGAAAAAACGACGCCTGCCACTCACATGTCAGCAAGACAATACCTTTTTGTGGAAGGCCTGGGGAATAGCCAAGAAAGGTTTTTTTGAACCGCGTGCAAAGAAGGGTGCAATGCAAGAAAAGCAACGACACAAATTCTTCTATGGCTGGGTCATCGTGGCCGCCTCCTGGATCCTTAATATGTTCAACCAGGCGGGCTTCACTTGGGGCTTCACCCAGTTCGTGGGGCCACTTCAGAAACAGTTCGGGTGGAGTAGCACCAGCATCACCCTGGCCTGGACATGCAGCCTTGGCTGGGCGCTGCTCATTGGCCCGTGGACTGGCCGTTTCTTTGACCGGCGTGGCCCCAGAGCCCTGGTCTTGTGGGGCGGGCTTATGGCCGGCGTGGGCTGGATGGTCATCCCCTTCGTCAGGAGCTACTGGCTGTTCTTCATCTTCTTCGTCTTCTTTGTCGGCACGGGACTCAATGCAACCCTCGGCACCGCGGGGGCCTCCACCATCGCTATGTGGTTCAAGAAGCGCCGCTCCCTCGCCATGGGCATCTACCACGCCAGCTCCGGCGGTGCAGGCCTCCTGCTCATTCCCCTGGTCGGTTTCCTGGTGGACAAGTACGGCTGGCGGACCGGCGCTCTAACCCTCGGCGTCTTGATCACGGTCTTGTGCGTGGTACTGGCGCCTCTCTTCGTCCAGAACCCGGAGCAGCGCGGCCTCCAGCCTGATGGTGACGGCGTTGCTCCAGCGCCAGCGCAAGAAAAGAAACGCCGCCCCAGCATCCTGGCACGGCTGCCTCTGCCCAAGCGCCATCCTCCTACGGAGGTAGACTTTACCTTCCGAGAAGCGCTACGTACCTGGGCCTTCTGGGTGTTCGCCATCGCCATCTGGCTCCGCTACCTGGGCATGGGCATGAGCCAGGTGCACTTCATCCCTCTTATGCTCAACAAGGGCTATTCTCTGGCGCTGGCCACCACCATCCTCAGCCTGTCGCTCACCATCAACATCCCCACACGGCTCCTGTTTGGCTGGCTTGGCGATCTCTATGAGCACAAGTGGCTCCTCAACATCTGCGCACTGAGCGGCGGCATCGCCATGCTCGCTCTGGACCTCGCCAACCCCTCCCTGCCTGGGTTCATCTGGGTCTACCCCCTCCTGTGGGGGAACAGCCTGGCCATGCTGCCGTTGCAAGGGGCCTGGCTGGCCGATACCTACGGACGCAAGGAGTACGGCACCATCAGCGCTACCTCCAACTCCATCACTCTCTCCGGGCGGATCGTCGGCGCGTTGATGGCAGCGGCAGCCTTTGACCTGCTCGGCGACTACCAGATGGTGTTCCTGATCGGATCCCTCGGCTTCTTTGTGGGCGCCGCCATGCTTGCCTTCCTCCCAGTGGCCCGGCTCCCGTCACGGGCCAGCGCTGGAGGCATTGCGCCTGCGCCAAGACCACCCACAGCCTAGTCCCTTTCCCCGATTTCCCTACTCCCCTTGCCGCACGTAGTACGGCGGGTTCAGGTCCTGCGGCATGTCCACCTCCAGCACCGCCGGCCGCTTTGCCTTCAACGCCCGCCGAATCGCATCCGGCGTGTCCTCCAACCGGGCTACCTTGATGCCCAGCGCGCCAAAGCTGCGGGCCAGCTTCACAAAGTCCGGCGTCACCAACTCCGTGCCCGCGACCCGCCCGCCGAATCGCAGGTGCTGGTCCCGGTTGGACGCACCGAACAGGCGGTTGTTGAAAATCACCGCCACCACGTTGATGCCGTACTGCACCGCCGTAGCCAGCTCGCCGATGGCGTACATGAACCCGCCGTCGCCGCACAGCGCCACCACTGCCTTGTCCGGATTGCCCACCTTCACGCCCAGTGACGTGGGGAAGCCGTACCCCAGTGTGCCCATGTAGGAGGACGTGATGAAGGTGCGAGGCTTCAGCACGTCGTAGGCCAAAGCGGCCCATGCCCCCATGTTGGTGATGCACGGCACCACAAACCCGTCCTCGGGGATGGCGTCCCGGATGCCTTTGAGGGCCACCACCTGCTGCGGCCCTTTCTCCATCATCCGCTCCATCACCCTCGCCCTCGCCCCGGAAGCGTCGCTTGCCTCCCACGCGCTCTGGCCCGTGCGGTTCCGCAGCGCCGTGATGAGTTGCCGCAGCCCCACCTTGGCGTCCACGGCAATGCCCAGGGCCGCAGGCGTCGTCTTATTGAATTCCGTCGGGTCAACGTTCAGGTTGATGAGCTTCTGCCCCACTTTCGGCGGCGAGCCGGGGTACGCCCCCAGGCGAGACCCCACCGCCAGCACCACGTCCGCCTGGGAGATCAGGTCACCGGCAGGGCCCCACCCGTAGGAGGACGTGCCCGCGAACAGCCGGTGCGTCTCCGGGATAGCGCCCTTGCCCTGCTCCGTCGTAATGACCAGGGCGTTCAACTGCTCCGCCAGCGCCGTCAGTTCCGCCGATGCGCCCGACAGCACAGCGCCGCCGCCGGCCCAGATCACCGGACGCCGCGCCGAGGCCAGCAGCTCCGCCGCCGCCCGGATGCTGGAGGCGTCCGCCTGGGGCCGCGGGTACTCCTCCGGTTCCACCAGGTCTATGTCCGCTTTGGTCGCCAGGATGTCCGGTGGGATTTCCAACTCCACCGGCCTGGGGCGTCCCGTCTTAAGCTGCCGTATCGCCGTATGGATGGCTTCGGGGATGGCGTCCGCCTTCAACACCATATCGTTCCACTTGAGCACCGGCTTCATGAACTCCAACTGGTCACGGACCTCGTGCAGCGCCCCAAAGTCCTTGCCCATGGCCTTGCTGTCAATCTGACCCGAGATCACCAGCACTTGCGACGACGTAGCGAAGGCCGTGGACAGCGCCGCGCCCGCGTTGTATGCCCCTGGCCCAGGCACGATGAGCGCCACGCCGATCTTGCCCGTGGAGCGGGCATAGCCGTCCGCCATGTACACCGTCGTCTGCTCGTGGCGGCAGGTGATAACGCGCACCTCCGGCGTGTCGTAGAACGCGTCGTAGATGTGCATGATCTGCGCGCCCGGCAGCCCGAAGACCACATCCACCCCCTCTGCACGCAAAGCCTTGACCACGGCATGACCGCCCGTCATTTGGGGCATAGCTGCACCTCTACTTGATTGTCCCGCTCATCATAGCAATGGGCACGCAACTGTCACAATGCTTCCGCCCCGCATTACAACGCTGGTCAGAGCAAAATGAATGCGATGTAAAGCTGTCTTACGCGCCGCGCATCTCCCCTTTGCTCCGTTGTGGCGGCGGCGCGGCCAGCGCCGCCCCAATCATCACCACAATCCCTATGCCTACGTATGCAAGCATGATGGGCCGGTAGGTCCCCGTTGCGTCAAACACCAGCGTCGCCGCCAGCGGCCCCAGCGAGTTAGCCACCATCCACACCGGCGTGATGGCCCCCCGTATCGCCCCTTGGGATGCCCGGCCATAGTAGTCCGCGAAGACAAGTGTCTGATAGAGCTGGATTGCCCCAAAGAAGACGCCTTGCACCACCGCAAACACCAGGCCGAGAGGGACGCTGTGGGTCATGGCGAGAATCACGTTGCCGGCCATGATCCCAGCAAACGCCACCACCATCAAGTAGCGCAAGGGCAGCCGCTCCCCCAGATAGCCCGCCGCCATGACGCCGGGCATCCCCATGAGCGACCACACCATCACAATCGTCGCGGCTTTTGTGGGCGAAATGCCCTGGTCCGTAAGGTAAGGCAACAGGTTGAAGTTGACCCCCGTATTGACGAACTGGTTAATAGCAAACGCCCCCACCAGCAGGTAGAACCCTTTGAACCGCAGCGCCTCTTTGATGGTGTAGGAGACTTCCTCTGCCCTCTTTGCTGTCTTGTTTGCCCCGCCGCCTGTTGCAGCGGTCGCGTCTCGCCCGTCGGGCAAAAGCCCCATGTCCTCTGGCCGTCGCCGGAACCACAGCAGGATCGGCGGCACGGTGATCGCCATAGCGGTGACGCCCAGCACCGCCGCCCCCGTGCGCCACCCGTAGCCGGTGGCGATGACCTGCAACCCCAGGGGGATCACCGCCGTTCCCAGGCGCGGCCCAAGAGTGGAGATAGCCGTGGCTCGCCCTCGTTGCTCCACGAACCATTTGGGGATCGCCACCGCGTTGGCAACGTTCAGTATGCCCTGAAGAATGAAACGACCCGCCACTAGAAGCACAAAAAAGAGCAGCAGGCCGTGGATCTGCCCCAGCAGCAGGAACAGGATGCCCGTGCCCAGGCAGGCGGCAAAGAGGAACCACTTCGCTCCCCACCGGTCAATGGCGGGCCCAATAGCCAGCGCCGAGAACCCACCCGCAAGGGTGCCCACGGTGCCCGCCGCGGTAAACGTGGAACGGCTCCAGCCGAACTCCGATGTGATAGGCTTGAGAAAAACGCTGAGGCCAGTGTTCATCCAAGCCGCCGATGCGATCCCTGCAAGGAACACCACACCGACAATGACCCACCCGTAGAAGAAACGAGGCCCTTTTTCTGGAACGGCGCGCTGCGTGATGGGAGTCTCCTCGTGGCGGGGCGCTGCCTGCCCCTGCATCCAACGGTCAAGCCTAGGACGAGTGCGTTGCCGCGTCAACTTATGCGCGTCATCGGAACAGGTCTCTTCGGTTTCCTCGCGCCTGAATATGTCAGGGCGGGGTCAGCTCACATCCGCTCCAGCGCGCTCATCCCCATCAGCGTCAGGCTCCGCGCCAGCGCCACGCGGCTTGCGTCCACCAGCTTCAGCCGCGCCAGCGTCAGCGCCTCGTCCCCCGGCTCTTGGGACACTACACGGCACTGCTGGTAGAACCAGTGGAACGCCGTCGCCAGGTCCATGGCATAGCGCGGCAAGTGGTGTACCTCCAGCCGTTCCGCCATCGTCTCAATCAGCTCCGGCAGTTGCAGCATCTTCCGTAGCAACTCCAACTCCGCCGGGTCCGTCAGCAGCGACACGTCCCCTGCTGACCAGTCCAGCCCCTTCTCCTTCGCCAGCCGCAGGATGGACGCGATGCGCGCGTGGGCGTACTGCACGTAGTACACCGGGTTGTCTGCCGACTGCTCCTTCGCCAGCGCCAGGTCAAACTCCATCTGGCTCTCCGGCGACCGCGACAGGAAGAAGAACCGGCAGGCGTCCGCCCCCACCTCTTCCACCAGCTCCCGCAACGTTACAATGTTCCCCTTACGTTTGGAGGCGCGCACGGCATCGCCGCCCACCTTCAGCGTCACCAGTTGCGCGATGAGCACCGTCAGCTTGGTAGGCTCCACCCCCAACGCGCTCACCGCGGCCTTTAGCCTAGAGACGTGCCCCTGATGGTCCGCGCCCCATATATTAATGACCCGGTCGTACCCGCGTATCAGGAACTTGTTGCGGTGATAGGCGATGTCCGATGCGAAGTACGTCGGATCCCCCGTGCTTCGTATCAGCACGTTGTCCTTGTCCTCGCCCAGCAGCGTGGAGGAGAACCACGTGGCCCCGTCGCGCTGCGCCACGTAGTGATTCGCCTCCAGCAGGCGCATCGTCTCGGCGTACTCCCCCGACGCGTACAGCGACCCCTCGCTGAACCACACGGCAAAGGTCACGCCGACGGCCTCCAGGTCGGCGCGGATCAGGGCCAGCATCTTGTCCAGCCCCACCTTGCCGATGGCCGCCATGCCTTCCGCCTCCGGCATTACGACGAACCGGTCTCCGTACTCCGACGCCACCTCTTTGCCCAGCTCCACCATGTACTCGCCCATGTAGCCGTTCTCCGGCATCTCTGCGATACGGCCCAGCGCCTGCAAGTAGCGCGCAAAGAGTGACCGGTAGAACACCTGCATCTGCGTCCCAGCGTCGTTGATGTAATACTCCCGGCTCACCTGATGCCCCGCCGCCGCCAGGATGCTGGACAGTCCGCTGCCCAGCACCGCGCCACGAGCATGGCCCACGTGAACCGGCCCCGTGGGGTTCACGCTCACGAACTCCACCTGCACCCGTTGCGGTTTTTCTTGCGTCAGGTTGCCGAACGTCTCTCCCGCCTCCAGTACCGCCTCCGCCTGCCGTTGCAGCCACGACTGCTTCACCACAAAGTTGATGAACCCCGGCGGCGCCGCCTGCACTTCGGCAATGGCCTCATCTGAAGGCAACAGCGGCAGCAGGCGTTGCGCGATAGCCATCGGGTTCATGCGAGCGACCCGCGCCAGCTTCATCGGCAGGCTCACCGCAAAGTCCCCGTGCTCCGCCTTCTGCGGGCGCTCCACGTCTATGTCCGGCAACGGCCCCGGCGGCAATGCCCCCTGGCGCTGCGCCTCCGCTGCCGCGTTGGCTACCATAGCTGAAATGCGATGCTTCAGTAGTACGTTACTCATAGGGGATATGATAGCACGGGAAAACGGGATTGGCCCGTTTCGGCAGCCGGAGACCAGGGCCTTTTGGTTCCCCCCAGCGCTCTGGAGAAACGTTGGGTTGGGACGCGGCGGTCCTCCCACCAAGTCTCCTTTACTATACAAGGGCACGATACATCGTGCCCCTACGTCGCGGGTGCCACGTTTGTGCCGGACACCGAAGGACACTAGCCGCAGACCAACAAACTGCCAGACCAGTCATGTGGGATGTTATGATGAATACTCACCAAACCTTTGGGCCTCCAGGAACGCACCATCTAATGACCTCTCCATCCCCTCATGTGCCGCTCATCGCAACCTCGCGGGAATTGGAGGATGTACTTTCCAGCCTAGCCGCGGCGAAGGCCGTTGCCATAGACACCGAAGCCAACGGTCTCCACGGCTACCCGGACAAGATTTGCCTAGTCCAGCTTGCCGGTTCCTCGGGCGTCTATCTTATTGACCCCATCGCCGTCAAAGACATGACTCCGCTGGGCCGGCTCCTGAGCGACCCGTCTATTGAAAAGGTCATCCACGCCGCCGACAACGACGTCCGCTGGTTCCACCGCGATTGGGGTCTGCTTACCCGCAACGTCTACGACACCACCGTGGCTGCCCGGTTTGCTGGTCTGACGCACGTCGGCCTTGGCAGCTTGTTGGAAGAAGTCCTTGGCGTAAGCATAGAAAAAAGCGCAAGTATACAAAAAAGCGATTGGGCACGACGGCCCCTCAACAAGCAAGCACTGGATTACGCTGCAGGGGACGTGCAGCACCTGCTGGCGCTCAGAGACGCCTTTGACCGGCAACTGACCACCCTCGGAAGGAGCGCGTGGGTGGCGGAAGAGTGCCTGCGGCTGGAGGACCTGCGGTACGCAAAGCCGGACCCGAACACCGCGTATCTCGCGGTCAGAGGGGCAACCCGGCTGAGTCTCAGGGAGCAGACCGTTTTCAAGTCTCTCTACGACTTCCGCGAGGCTGCCGCCGTCCGCATACATCGCCCGCCCTTCTTCATCGTTTCCAACGAGGTGCTGTTGTTTCTGGCGGCCAATCCCACTACGCCCCTGGAAGAGGTCCCCGGCTTGCAGCGAGAAACCTTGCTCCGCTATGGGAAGCCACTGGGGCAGGCGCTTCGGGATGGCCTGAACGCGCCACTGTTGGAGAAAGACCCCGCGCCAAGGTACCAACCGTACACCACCCGCCAGTTGGAAACCCTCGCAGCCTTGCGGAAATGGCGAAGTGAACACGCGACTCGACTGTCCCTTGACCCCTTCTTGATCTGGCCCACTATAAGCCTGGAACGCCTCACCCGTGAACCACTTGCCCTTGACCGTGAGCTTGCCTCCAACGAGGTACGCCAATGGCAGCGCCAGGAGTTTGGAGCCTCGCTGCGAACAGTGCTTTCCTCCCTCTTGCCGGCTTCCAACGCATAACCCAGGCGGCCCGCAACATCCCTCCCAACGTAGCGATCCCCCATAGCGAACACCCCCAACCCCTTCTTCCCCGCTGATGACCTCGCTGGTCCGCTAACATGCGTCTACTATCCTGAGGGTAAGGCTATCACCAATCTTTCGCCTCGGTTGGTCAAGCCTTCTCTCATAAACTTCAGGAAGTGCGGACTGCGCGGTCCAAGCCATCCTGTCGGATGCCTGGTGCCCACGCAGGATTTGCGATGTTGATGCATACGCACTAGAGCTTAGTTCTCCTGACTCAATAATCGTATGCGCCCTACAATAGGCCACTCTCTTATGGCTACGTGCTTAGGCAGAGGGCCAAAGCAGCCCTTGCACTCAGCATAGGAGGGCCTTCCGGAATCCGCCGAATGAGCACGGAACCTTGCCACTGCATCTACAGGGGGCAAGGATTGCACAGACAGACAAGTGGTCCGCATTCGCAAAAGGAGCGCAATGGCAAGTAGTAATAGGGTTACTTTCAAGCTATCTGGTCGCGTATTCCTCCTGTTCGCAGCACTGGCACTGCTGGCGGCCTTGGTAGGCGGCATTGCCTCCGCCAACCACCTCGGCGGCCTTCTTGGTGGTTGGAAGTTTGATGAGGGATCGGGCGCGACTGCTGCCGACTCCTCCGGCCATGCCAACACAGGCACGCTAGTGAACGGGCCGATTTGGAGTGCCGATACGCCTCTGCCAGGGGGCAAATCCCTTTCTTTTGATGGTTCCAACGATTACGTCAACGTCGGCTCCGGCGTCAACATTGCGAACAGCTCCTTCACCATTGCCGGTTGGCTAAAGAGAAGTCCGGGGGGCGGGAATGACTTCGCCCTGGGGCAGGGGGTGCCAGGCGTCAATACTGCCATGCACTTCGGCTTTTTAGGTAACAGCCGTGGCTTTACTTGCGCGTTCTACGCGAATGACCTGGATACGGGCATCCAGGACGCCGATAACACTTGGCACCATTGGGCTTGCACCTATGATCTCAGCACCCAGTCCAGGAGAATCTACAGGGATGGACTTTTGGTTGCGTCTCAACTTTCGGGGGTTTCCGCTTATCAGGGCACGGGGACAATGGTGATAGGGGCGAACTACTACGGCGCCCCCACCAACTTCTTTAAGGGACTCATTGATGACATGCAGGTCTACAACCGTGCGTTGGCACAGTTAGAAGTTGCATCGTTGACGGTCCCACCCCCAGCCGCGCCAGCAAACTGCACTGCAATCCTCCTCGGTGGTGGCTCCGTGGGCAACGGCATCTACACTATTGACCCGGCGCAGAACGGAAGCACCATAAGTGTCTACTGCGACATGACCACGAATGGCGGAGGTTGGACCCTGGCTGGCTACGGCGCTAATTCCAACCTTGCCGGTAAGTTGAACGTCGCCAACGGCGCCTACAACCCAACAAACCGGACAGGTTCCGCAAACATCAACGCCCTGCCGATCGCCAAGAATAGTAGCCAGGTCGCCCTGTCCTGGTCAAATGGGACCGCAAACGGCGACCTATCCACGTATCAGGAAGCGGTCGGTTACGACATCCCCAACCCATCAACTCAGACCCTGGACCCAGTGGGCGGCGGCTACCAGTGCGCAAGTACCTTCTGGACCGCAGTTACGGTGAACAAGCTAGTCGGCACACCCAATCTTCCCAGCCAGATGTATACGAGGACCGCCAGCCTCGGTGCCGTCTACGGGCTGGCCTACGGTCTGGCCCGGTCCAACGGCAATCCGCAGTGTGACTGGACGATTGACGGGCAAGCATTCCGCGCCGTGTATCTGGGCATCAACTCCCCACCCTACGCAACGGGCGTGGTATATGAACCAGGCGGCAGCAGTAACAGCATCATACCTGCGACTATGGCAATCTAGTTCCGCGGCAACGTCCCTCTGCCTCCCGCGGACTCAACGCCTCCCATCGTCACCCCCACCGTCAGCGGCACGCTGGGCAACAATGGCTGGTACGTGTCCGACGTCACCGTGTCCTGGGCCGTCACCGATGCTGAGTCCGCTGTCACCACCACCGGCTGCGGGAACCAGAACGTGACCTCCGATACCGCCGGTGTCACCTTCACCTGCTCCGCCACTTCTGCCGGAGGCATGGCTTCCGCAAGCGTCACCATCAAGCGCGACGCTACCGCGCCCACCATCAGCGGCACCCGCTTGCCTCTGGCCAACGCCAACGGATGGAACAACGCCGACGTAGCTGTCACTTTCAATTCCAGCGATGCACTATCTGGCCTGGATACCATCCCCACCGAAATCGTGTCACTCAGCCTGGAAGGGGCTGGTCAATCGGTAACCCGCACCGCTACCGATAAGGCAGGCAACACCGCCTCCGCCACGGTCGGCGGCATCAACATTGACAAGACCGCGCCTAGTATTACCGCGTCCCAAAGCCCGGCGGCCAACGGCAACGGCTGGAATAATACCAACGTCACCGTCAGCTTCACCTGCTCCGACGCACTGTCCGGCCTTGCAGTCCCCTGCCCCGTGTCTACCACCCTGACGGCCAATGGGGCCAACCAGTCCGTCACCGGCACGGTCACGGACCTCGCAGGCAATTCCGCCTCTGCCACGCGGACGGTCAGCATTGACAAGACCGCGCCCGAAGCCTACAACCAGTTCAATCCCGCAACCCTGGACATCCAAGTGATTGGCCGCGACGGAGGGTCGGGCATCGGTTCCGTCACCGTCACCAGCACCGCAGTCAAGTGGGGCGACGGCGACGGCGACGATGACGATGACGATGACGGCGACGAAGACGATGATGGCGATGATGACAAGGGCAGCAAGGCTGAGCTGCGCACCTACACCGTCACCGACGCCGCAGGCAATACCCTCGTACTCGTAGAGAAGGTCAAGAAGTCCGGCCACGAGATCAAGGTCAGCATGGTCAGCCTCCGCTACAACGGCGGCGCGGTCATCACCCTACCCGAGAACAGCAAGAGCTACGAATGGTCCCTCAACAAGGACGGCTCCCTAAAAGAGTTGGAGCAAAAGATGGAAGTCGGCAAGGGCAAGGCCAAGCAGTCCGTGGAAGCCAAGTACGACGGCAAGAAGAACCTTACCACCATCAAGGTGGACGCCCCCAAGCCGGAAACCAAAGTCGTCAAGCCCGGCCTGGCCCTGCTGCGCCTTGCCACCAGCAACGGCAGCTTGGTCATAGAGTACTAACACCACAGCGGAAGGCGTTTGCCTTCCCACAGTAGGAACGGAGCAGGGCCGATGAATATCGGCCCTGCTCCGTTCTCCTGGAAGCACAATACACTAGGCCACGCCTTTTGCTGCCCGCCCCTTGTGCGGCGGACGGCGAAAGACCCTGGAGAGAGAACTACAAATCTGCCCCCCCGTGCGCCAATGGAGTAGAATAGCTATCCGTATTCACATTCTGTAGGGACATGAGGGAAACGCTTGAGCATCGGGACTGCTGTTGATACAGGAAGGGCCAACCGCTTTAGCTACGGCTGGGTGGTACTTGCGGTGGTCTTTGCCTCCATGGCCGTAGCCATCGGCGGCGGCCAGTACGCCTTCGGCATATTTGTAAAGCCCCTGGCCGAAGAGTTCGGCTGGAGCAGGACGCAAATCAACGTCGGCCTCTCCTTCTCTGCCGTGGGAGGCCTGCTATCGCCACTGGTGGGCAGAGCGATGGACCGCTACGGCGCTCGTATCGTGATAGCGGTATCTCTGGCCTTGATGAGCCTCACGTTTCTGGCCCGTCCATTTATTACGGAGCTGTGGCAATTCTACGTTTTGAGCGCCATTCAGTTTGCAGGTTTCCCCGGGGCAGCAGCGCTGCCTGCCGCCCGGCTGGTGGGCATCTGGTTCCCCAAGACCAGGGGGCGGATGATGGGGATCACCGCTACCGGGGCGAACTTCGGTGGGTTGGTCATGCCCGCATTGACCGGGTACGTGGTGGCGACTGCGGGATGGGGATGGGGCTACGCCGCCATTGGGGCCATTGCTGCATTTACCATGACGTCGTCGGTCCTGTTTGTGCGGGAGTCCGTTCCCGGCCTCCGCGCCGGCGGGCGGGCAAGCGGCAAGACTACGGCGACCGCTGAGACAGCCACACTCCCGGGCACGACGGTACGCGAGGCGCTGCGTAGCCGCTCCTTCTACGCCGTGTCTTTCGGCATGTTTGCGGGAACCTTCGCTTACCAGGCGGTGCTTTCCCAGATTGTGCCGCACCTGCAAAACGTGGGCCTCTCCCTGGGGAAGGCCACGCTGTACCTGAGCCTTGTAGCCGTCATAGGGATGGCCGGCAAGATCGTCTTCGGCTATCTCACGGAGCGCATGGCGGTGAAGTACGTGCTCACACTGAGCCTGCTGGTGCAGTGCGTGGGTATTCTCGGTCTCATGACACTGCCGACAACACCCTTCCTGTGGCTCGTAGTACCTATCCACGGCCTGGCCCACGGCGGCATGGGGGCGGTTTGGCCGTTGCTGGTGCAGGACTCATTTGGGCTCAAGCACTTCGGCGCCATCTTTGGGCTGGCCAACGTGGCCACTATTGGCTCCTCCCTGCTGGGGCCTATCATGATGGGCGTCAGCTTTGACGTTACCGGCAGCTACAACCCTGGGTTTGCCGGGGTCATCGCCATCTTTCTCGTGGGCAGCGTGGTGTTGCAGCTTGCGCAGGCCACCTACCGGGAGGCTGCGACCTAACCCCCCGTCCCCCTTCCCTAAAGGGAAAGGGGAAGAACATCCTCCTCTCCCAAAGGGAGAGGAGGATGGGTCACTGATTCCCGGCATGCCGGGGCGCCACGGTAGTACGGATAGGTTATGCTGTGACAATCCCCAGGTAGGCGCTATGACTGTGTCGCACTACAAGAGCCGTGAACTGCGCTGCGGCAACACCACCTTTGTGTGGGGCAGCCGCACGTATGTCATGGGCATCGTCAACGTCACGCCCAACTCCTTCTCCGGCGACGGGGTCATGGCAGCATAGTTAGCGAAGGATGCACAAAATGGAAGCCGTCAGCATTGTCCTTGCAACCCTAGCACTAGCAGTCTCAGTGGTAACTGCATGGTTGACTTTGCTTCGCCGCGGGACCCTGCGTATGACCCAGCCAGCCATGATTGCACTGGGTACGGACCGCGGTGGGATTCAGAAAACGTGGCTTCGGATGCTTCTCTATAGCACAGGGAAACGTGGACAACTCGTGGAGAACATGTTCCTAAAGGTTCGACATGGAGAGTCAGTTCAAAACCTTAATCTATGGGTTTGCGGTGAAACTGTGGATGAATTATTACGTGGAAGCGGCCTCTTCGTTCCTGAAAACGGAGTTGCCTTGTTCCATCATTTTTTGCCACCGCCCGAGACCAAGTTTGAGTTTTTTCCTGGGGAGTACCGATTTGAAACCTATGCTTCCGTGGTCGGAAGGGGCAACCCGTTATTGTTGAACAGTGTGGATTTGCGACTCAGTGCCGAGGAAGCTGCTGCAATCAAGGCTGGTGATGGAGTGTATTTTGATTGGGGACCTGACTCAAGAAAGTACCACCCACGCGTAGAGAAAAAGCCGGAGCCCCGCATACCTGGCCTTAGGTAAGAAACCCTGGGCTCAGATTGTCTTAGGCGAAATCAGGAACATGACTCGGATTGGGTACAGAAGCACAACATTGACCATTGGCAACACCACCTTTGTGTGGGGCAGCCGCACCTACGTCATGGGCATCGTCAACGTCACGCCCAACTCCTTCTCCGGCGACGGGGTCATGGATGCGGAGGCAGCGATTGCCCAGGGGGTACGCTTCGTGGAGGAGGGGGCCGACATCCTGGACGTAGGCGGCGAATCCACGCGCCCACCATCCACTGCGGCAGCGGAGGGACGGCGTTTCGGCCAGCAGTACGGCCAGGCGGCGGCATCGGTGAGCGTGGAGGAGGAGCTGCGCCGGGTCATCCCGGTGATTGAAGGGCTGGCAAAACGGGTAAGTGTCCCCATCAGCGTGGACACCTACAAGGCGGCGGTGGCGAGACGCGCCCTGGAAGCCGGTGCGACGATGATCAACGACGTGTGGGGGCTGCAAGCGGACGCAGGCATCGCGCACGTTGCAGCCGAAGGCAAAGCCGCCCTGACGCTGATGCACAACCAGCGCGGTACGCAGTACCGAGACCTGCTGGCGGACATCAAGGCCAGCCTGTTGCGCAGCGCGTCCCAAGCGATGGCAGCAGGCGTGCCGTCGGACAAGATTATCATTGACCCGGGCATTGGGTTTGGGAAGACGCCGCAGCACAACCTGGAACTGTTGCGCCGCCTGGGGGAGTTTAAGGAGCTGGGCTATCCCCTGCTGGTGGGAACGTCGCGCAAGTCCACCATCGGCCTGGTGCTGGGGCTTCCGGCGGACGACCGGGTGGAAGGCACGGCGGCGACGGTGGCGCTATCCATCGCCAACGGCGCGGACATCGTTCGGGTACACGACGTGAAGGCGATGGCGCGGGTGGCAAAGATGACGGACGCGGTTGTGCGGGGCTGGACGCCCGCTTCACCCCCATCCTAGCCTTCCCCCGTCAAAGGGGGAAGGAACTTTCCGCCTGATAGCTCGGATCTGCATGGTATGATTGCCGTACCTGACTTAGGAGGGCGACTGTGAGCAGCAAGCAACTGATGCTAAAGGCCATTGCGGAGTTGCCCGAGGACGCCAGCATAGAGGACGCACTTGATAGGCTCCTTCTACTGTACAAGGTAGAGAGGGGTCTTAGGCAAGCGGACAGCGGCGAACTGATTACCCAAGAGGAAGCCCGTCAACGCATGGTAAAATAGATGAGGTGATATGACCGTCGTCTACCTGGCCCTGGGCACGAACCTGGGCGACCGCGAGGCCAACCTGCGTCGAGGGTTGGAACTGCTTGGCAAGCGCATCGCACAGATACGGACATCGTCCGTGTACGAGACGGATCCCTGGGGGTATGCCGACCAGCCGAAGTTCCTAAACATGGCGTGCTCTGGAGAGACAAGCCTGTCACCAGAGGAGCTTCTGGCCTTCTGCAAACAGGTGGAGATAGAAGTAGGCCGCACACCGACGTTCCGCTACGGGCCGCGCACGCTGGACGTGGACATCCTGGACTATAACGGCATGACGCTGTCCACGCCGGAGTTGGAGCTTCCACACCCACGCATGGCAGAGCGGGCCTTTGTGCTCACGCCGCTGGCGGACATTGCTCCGGGGTGGAGACATCCTACGCTGGGCAAGACGGCGGCGGAGCTGCTGGCAGCGGTGGAAGGCAAGGAAGGCGTGCGGGTGTGGGGGAGCATAGGGCAGAGAGCATAGAGCACGGGGCTTACGGACATACAGGCATAGGGCAGAAGCATGACATCCAACGGGGCAGAGCGCCCGCGTCCACAGGCAGGCCGGCGCGGGGGTCAAGACCGGCGGCGGCCTCAGAGAGGGGCGCGACCACCCGAAGGGCAAGAGCAGGGCGACTCCTGGGAACACGTGGCGGGGTGGTACGACTCGCTGGCGGCGCACCGGGGCACCGACTTTCACCAGGGCGTCATCATCCCAGGCGTGCTGCGCCTACTTGGGTTACGCCAGGGCGAACGGGCGCTGGACCTGGCGTGCGGTCAGGGCGTGGTGAGCCGGGCGCTGGCGAAGGCGGGCGCGCAGGTGACGGGCGTTGACCTTTCGCCGAGCCTGGTCAAGCTGGCGCGACAGCGTTCAGGCAAGGGGATCAGCTTCCTGGTGGGCGACGTGCGGGACATGCGGGAGGCGCTGCCCGCCGGCGACGCCTTTGACGCCGCCGCGTGCGTGCTGGCGGTGGAGAACCTGGACCCGGTGGAGCCCGCTCTTGCCGAGTGCGCTCGCCTGTTGAAGCCGGGCGGACGGGTGGTCATCGTCACGGTGCATCCCGCCTTCCGGATCCCACGGCAGAGCAGTTGGGGATGGGACGAGTCTCAGCAGCAGATGTTCCGGGCGGTGAACGTCTATCTCTCGCCCCTGAAGATCCCTATAGACCTGCACCCCTTTCGGGAGACGGAGCGCAAACAGGTGACATGGACGTACCACCGGCCTATCCAAGCCTACGTGCAGGGGCTGGCCCAGGCAGGGCTGTGGGTGAACGCGCTGGAGGAGTGGCCGTCGCACCGGGTGAGCCAGCCGGGGCCACGCGCCAAGGCGGAGAACCAGGCACGGCAGGAGTTCCCGCTGTTCCTGGCGCTACGCGCGGTGAAGGTGTAAACCTTAGGGGCTATGCTGCCCGCAAGGCGGGCGGCAGCAGGTTGGGCACGGAATCCTCAATGGGATAGGTCTCACCGCACTTAGCGCATCGCATAGAACCCTTTACGATTTCCACCCCCTCTTCTCGCTCCACCGTCAATCGCAGCAGCCCCCTGCACAGGGGGCAGGCCAGAAGCTCCATCAGTTCTTTTCGCATCGTGTTCCTTTGTCATGTTATGGATAAGAGGCATTCCGAAACCTTACCTCTATCATCCCCTCTCCGTAGCGGAGAGGGGACGGTCCTAGTCATATCGGACAGAGGACAGGTCTATCTTTCGTGCCCATGCTAGTAGCGTTTCCTGGTAAGTATCGGCGTTGTTCCCGCCGCATTGAGTCCCGACGTGCCGGGACTAGGCGCCGGCCAGCGCTTGCTCAAAGAGGGCGTGCAGCAGGTCGGCAAGGAGCAGGACGACGATGCCAAAGGCCAGGACCAGGTTGTTGGCGGTCATGGCCCCTAGCAGACGCCCTGCGACGCCGCCTGAGGGCGCGCGCCGGGCTTCGGCTGGCCTGCGCCGCTCTCGGAACCACACGAGGTAGAACATCCAGGCGGATAGGGCGATCTTCGCGCCCAAGACCAGGCCAAAGGCAACGGTGGCGTGGCCGGAGGTGAGCCGGCTGGCGCTGACGACGGCCCCGGTGACCAGCAGCACGGCGATGCACACGTCCACCAGGTTGCGGAACTCCTGGCCGGCCAGGCGGGCGACGACCTGGGCCTCCTGCGGGGCGCTGCTCAACGCGGGGCGCATGACGGCCCAAAAGAAGATGCTGCCGCCTACCCAGGCTACTGCGGCCAGCAGGTGCAGCCAGCGTAGCAGGACAAGGAACCAGTCACCGAGGGACATGGGGCACCTTTCTGGACATTACGGTCTGGGGCCTACCCCCCACCTCAATCCTCCCCGCAAGGGGGGAGGAATCTATTTTCGTAGGGATGACAATGATGCCTTTCCCCCGATTCGTACTACGCACGCATTTGAAGAAGGAAGAAATCCGGCGCTCATACCTTGAGCAGCTCCTGGATGAAGGTGTCCATGCGCTGCTCATCAATCTCGCCGATCCACTGCTTATAGATGTGGCCGTCAGGCGTGATGAAGAAGGTGACGGGCAGGCCGACAAGCCCGTAGTCTACGGCAATGCTGCCGGTGGCGTCGGGGCCAGTCATGAAGGTGGTCTGCTGCTCCTGCAGAAAGGCTTTGGCCTCTTTCTCGGTGTCCTGGATGTCCGCGCCGAAGAAGACGACCTGGCCGGCGTATTTGTCCGCGGCGGCCTGGATGACGGGGAACTCGCTGCGGCAGGGCGCGCACCAGGAGGCCCAGAAGTTGAGCACCACTGGCTTGCCCTTCTGCCGGGACAAGGTGAAGCTGCCCCGCCCGCCGGAGTAGAGGGACGCGGTGAAGTCTTTGGCGGGCTTCAGGTTCAGCCGCTCCGATCCGCCGGCGGTGGCGTTGCGCACGTAGGGCACGCCGACGAAGGCCCCCAGCCCCAGGCCCACTACGAGGACCGTGGCAACGGCGAACAGCCGCCAGGTCGGACGCGCCGGGACTGGCTGAGGAGCGGTTGCAGGGGGAGGAGACGCGGGCTGTTGCTCGGAAGAGTTCTCTATCATAGCCTTTGTATTGTACGAGGACGGGACTGGGGAGGTCAAAAGACGTTGTGTTGTGCGATTGCACCGCACCCTGAAGGGTGCGGCTTGATGCCGCCCCGTTTACGGGGCGGTACAGAACGTGCCCCACGGAAGGGCTACCCTCTGGCTCCCTCCCCGTTGCGGGAAGGGGGAAGTTGTCTCCTTCGGCAATCGCGAGTGATGGCAAACGCCTCACCCTCACCCTCACCCTCACCCTACCCTCTCCCGTCAAGGGGGCCTTGCCCTAAAAGTGCCTGTTGACCTAAAAGTCAGCGGGTTGACTCAAAAGTCGGAAAGGGAGAGGGGAATAAATGATTCCCAGATTCGGGCCGTGCAAAGGCCATCATTGTGATTTTTGCAGAGTTTGTATAAGTGGACGCTGTTGCGGGAAGGATGGTCTAAATATTTCTACTCCTCCTCATCCTCAGCGGAAGGTAAGGAGCTTTCAGGACTCTGTGGAATTGAATCCCTGTCTGGGTCATAATCACGCAACTTACCCAAATGAGCTTCCATGACAAGGCGCTTTAGATGTGTAACTTGCCGCCGTAGGTTATCAATTTCCACCTGTCGTTCCTTGTCTTTGGTACGAAAAAAGTCCAACCAAAAGTCTGACACGAGTTCTATGGCTGTGATGCCTCCGTATAATGCGGCATACATCCTAAGTTTTAGAACAGCCTCTAAGAATGGCTTCGGATCCCTAGCCAATTCGGGAGGTAAGGCAATGTTAAAAAGTTCATCTGGGACGACCTCAACTTGTGCTTCCCGCTCCATGAACGTCTTTAACCATACGTCCATGTTTTTGTTGAGGAACATTTGCGCGAAGTCCGTTTGTGTCATCATACGAGTTCCCTCCTGCGGGTGTGGGCCGTCCGCCTTCAGAAGTTGGCGGCCCCATCCGTTCTTTTGTCTACTTGCTTACAATAGCGGCTTCTCGCTTTGGTTTGTCCCAACGCAAGCTCTTGCATTTAGGGCAAAGACCAGGGCGTTCTTCCGAACGGGGAAGCCAGATATGGCCGCACTGCTCGCAGTGGCACGCTTCAACCATCTTCCTTCCCAGTTTTGCATCCATACGTTTACCACCTTTCTTAGGGTCTACCCTCATGGTAGACCTAATCAGTTGACACGTCAAGAGTGCGGTGGTATACTCTACCTAATGGATAGACTATTTAGGTGGAGTACAGACATGGACGCACGACAGGAACGGGGCCTACAGATAGCGGCGCTAGCCAAGATTCAGAAGAACCGACTAGGTTGGCAAGTTCCAAGCCAATCTGGGAACGGTAGCTATGTGGTAAGCGTGGAAGGGGAACCGTTCTGCACGTGCCCCGACTTCACCGAGCGACAGCAACCGTGCAAGCACGTCTATGCCGTCCAATATGTCATTCAGCGAGAGTGCAACCCTGACGGAAGCACCACCTACAAAGAGTCCATTCAGGTTAGCCGACAATGGACGGTCTACAATGAAGCCCAGACTAACGAGGGAACGCACTTTGTTGCCTTGCTGAAAGAGTTATGCGAAGGCATTCAGCAACCGGCGCAGAAAATGGGACGGCCCCGCCTTCCTATCTCTGACGTGCTCTTTGGCGAAGTGTACAAGGTCTACTGCCTCATGTCGGGACGGCGGTTTATGACAGACCTAAATGAGGCCCAAGAGCAAGGGCTAGTAGCAAAGGCGGCGCACTACAATTCCATCTCTCGGTACATGGAGAACCCAGAGATTACGACAGTCTTGAAGGCCATGATTGAAGAGAGCGCAAGTCCGTTGCGGTCTGTAGAAACGAACTTTGCGGTTGATTCCTCTGGGTTCGCCACCACCACCTACAACCGCTGGTTTGACCACAAGTGGGGCAAGATGAAGAGCGAAGCCAAGTGGGTGAAGGCCCACCTTATGTGCGGTGTAGATACCCATATCGTCACGTCGGTTGAAGTGACGCCCACTGAAACCGCCGATGCGCCCCAACTGCCAACCCTGGTCAAGAGCACTGCCGATACCTTTGAGGTCAAAGAGGTTTCGGCGGACAAAGCCTACTCTAGCCGCAAGAACCTACGGGCAATCCAAGCGGTAGGCGGTGTGGCCTACATCCCATTCAAGAACCGCACGACGGGCATGGGGAAGAGCTTTGATGGCCTGTGGAACCGGATGTGGCATTACTACGCCTTTAACCGCTCTACCTTCTTAGAGCACTACCATAAGCGCAGCAATGTGGAGACGGTGTTCTCTATGGTCAAGGCGAAGTTCGGGGCGTCGGTTCGGGCAAAGACGCCCGTCGCACAGGTCAACGAGGTGCTTTGCAAGATTCTGGCCCACAACCTGTGTGTCCTGATTCAGTCCATGTACGAGTTGGGGATTGACCCGACTTTTAGGTCAAAAGTGGCAGTTGCCCCAAAAGTCACCGCTTTGGTGGACTTTTAGGGCAAGGCCCGTCAAGGGAGAGAGGGAATAAGGGTACTAACCTTCCCCCGTCAAGGGGGAAGGGACTTCTTCGCCCATGTCTTCGGCAAGGAGGGCTTCGGCGTGGCGCACGAGGAGGTCGGCGCGGGCCGGCGGCATACTGCGGGCGTCCAGGTACAGGCGCAGGGCCTGCGTCGGCGTGAGGCCGCGAGAGGCCTCAGGGGCAAGGCGCGTGCGGGTGGCGCGCTGGACGTTGTGGTTGACGGCGGCGATGTAGTGGGCCTCGGCCAGGGCGTCGCGGACGGCGCGGTCGTCCAGGCTACGGTCAAGGTCTTCGGGCACGTCAATCTGGACGCGGACGACGGCTTCAGCGATGGGTTTGCGGGCAATGGCCTCCAGGACGCGCTGCGTCGGGTCGTCGCCGGGGCGAACCGTGACCTCTACGGTGACGAAGGGGCGGGCATGGACGGCCTGGAAGCGGAAGTCTCGCAGGCGTCGGCCCTGGGGGAGCTTGGGGTCAAGGTCTACCACACAGAAGCCCTTGTCCTCCTTCTCCTCGCTGAAGTCCACGCGCTGGAGGCTGCCGGAGTAGGCGACGATGGGCCGCTGGCTGAGCACTTGGTGCTTGTGGACGTGGCCGAGGGCGACGTAGTCCAGTCGCGGGCTGGCGAGGGTGGAGAGCATGAGGACGGGGTCGCGGCCAAGCATCATGGAGCGCTCGCTGCCGGTGGTCGCGCCGCCTACGGTGACGTGGCCGACGAGGACGGCGGGGATGTTCGGGTCAAGGGCGTCAAGCTCCAGGGAGAGGGCCTCGGTGAGGCGCTCCTGAAGTCGCTGAGTGATCTGGTCCAGGGTAAGGTCGCGGGTGTCGTCGCGGGCGAGGTACTGGGCGCGGCGTATCCAGGGGAGGCCGACGACCTGCAACGGGCCGCTCTTGGTAGGCACGACGGTGACGGCGAGTTGGTCGGCGACGAAGACGCGCTGCACGTCCAACGTGGGGAAGATCTCCAGGGCAGAGGCGCGTCCGGCGACGGCGGGCAGGTCGTGGTTGCCGGTGAGGAGGTAGACGGGGATGCCGTCGCCGGCGAGCCTGGCAACGCGGCGGGCGAACTCGCGCTGGTGGGTCTGGGAGGGGTCGCGGGACTTGTAGGCGTCGCCGGCGAAGAGGACGGCGTCTACGCCTTCGGCAAGGGCGTAGTCCACCAGCTCGTCGTAGGCGGCGAGGAAGTCCAGGAGGCGCGTGGAGAGGCCAGTCTCCGGGTCTGGGCGGCCGTAGTTCTCTACGCCTATGTGGAGATCAGCGAAGTGGAGGAGACGGATACCTCACCCCCTGGCCCCCTCCCCTAAAGCAGGAGGGGGAAGAGTACGGACATACGGACAGACGGACAGACGGACAGACGGACATAGAGCATACGGGCATAAGGCATAGAGCAAGGGTGTGTGTTGTTGGATGGGTTTGCCATGCCTAAGGATAGCAGGGGGAGCGGGGGATGCGGAAGGGGGGCGAGACGGGCTACCGCAGGGGTCTTAGACGGTGGCGGCCAGGTTCTACGACGGCGAAGAGCATGTGAAGCTCTTCTTCGGAGTGCTCTGAGAGCAAGCGTAGGAGTTCTTCATGCACGTGAGGGATCACAGGAAGGCTAATTCGCAAAAGGATGATGCCCAGGGAGGGCTGAGCATCAAGGAAGGTAAGACTTCCGTAGTCAGAGTCTCTGGTTAGCAGGATTCTGCCTGTTTGCCGAGCTTGCCGAAGAACCTCGTTGTCTGGCGAACGGGCAAGTCCGGCTTCGCGGGCGGTTAGGACGTTGTGGCCTTGAGAGCGGAGAAAAGCTATGGTAGCGCCAAAGACATCGTGGTCAGCAAGGAAGTACATGCAGGCTAGCCGACGGCGAGATGGACTTCTTCATTTTTGACAAGCTGTGTGGCGTACCGAATACAGGCTTTTATGTCCTCGTGGGTCAAGTCAGAGTAGAAGTCACGGAGGATTTCGTCAAAGGAAGCGCCATCGGCAAGCAGTTCCAAGACGGCGTACACGGGGATGCGGGTTCCAGCCACACAGGGTTTGCCGTGCTGGACGTTGGGATTGACGGAGATGCGGGCGTGTTCCATGAGGGCCTCCTGGGTTGCAGGCGTTTGCCTACAGGATAGCAGGACGGGGCGGGAGTGCGGAAGGGGTGGCAGGCACCGCACCCTGAAGGGTGCGGTTTGGGGGACGAACCTAACCCCAGCCCTTTCCCCCTATGAATGAAGAGAGGAGGGTAGAGGCCGGGCGATTCGTTCTGGCCGTTTTGGGAGGCATTTTTCAGATTGAGGTTGTATTTGTGATTCGTTTTCTTTTTTTGGGGAAACGAATGCCCTGAAAGGGAGGTAGAGGCGGAAGGAGGACGGGCGAGGAGGTTGGTTGTTAAGGTGACACAGACACAGGATAGCGGCGCGGCACGGGATGGGGAAGGGGTGGATGACAGATTTGACCCCTAGCCTCTTCCCTATGAGGGAACGGGGGAGATGGTGTACCGCACCCTGAAGGGTGCGGCTTGGGGGGACGAACCTAACCCCTGCCCCTTCCCTATGAGGGAAGGGGAACTTACCTCACCCCTACCCCTCCCCTAAAGTGGGAGGGGTTCAGACGGACTATCCACGAAGTCTTTGATGACGCCTTTGCCTTTGCAGGTGGGGCAGGCGACGGTTTCTTTGTGGGCGAGGGCGATGTGACGGATCTGGAGAGCTGGTCAAGGTTGACCCAGAAGCCGAAGCGGGGTTCTTGCAGGCCGAGGCTGATGGATGCAGGTTTGGAAGGCGTGGATATTCGCCCTGACGTTTAAGACCAGGCTCGCCCACGCCGTAACTTACAATTTCACCGCTAAGGAGTCAATAGGCGGTTCAATGCCGAGGTATTCCCGATAGATTCGAGTGCGATATTTCTCCCCTATCTCGTTGATCGCGGTGATGAATGCTTGGTATGTCCCAACGCCACCGATAGTTTCCCAGAACTCATCTCCGATTAGAACGACTCTGTCCCTTTTCATGTCAAACCACCGTTTTGGGAAACCCCAAGCATATTTGTCCCTTGTACCGTAGGGATTATATGGGAGGGCAAAAAAGGCGTCATCTACTAGACGAGGTTCCATGCTATACAATTTGAGCATCTTTTCTTTGCTTACTTTTGTTTGATCGCTATTAGGAAGGGGAGCTTTCACCTCAAAGGCATATCTTGTTGTTCTGGAATGGTTTTCTATGTAAACATCGCTTGTGACAGTAACAGGCAAGAATTCTCCTGTACCCTCAAGCACATACTTAAGTTCAGAATCCCAGTCAGGGCGTTGTCGAGATGTTCTTTTGTCACCATGATGCTCAAGCGCATTGAGTATCTCTTGAATGCGGTGTAGTCTACCAACCCGGACATTTCCGGTTAGGGAATAGTCCATGAACCCGCGACCAAAGCCGTTGTCTGCTGCTGTCTTAGCTAGCTTCTCCCAAACCTTGCCAAACGGAGTCACAAATCTCCGTTCAAAGTGTGCGTTCTTAAAGATTTCGTCTGGAACCAAAGCTGCATACAGGGGTCTATTCGCGTGATGGTGCTCGACTATCCAAGGGTCCTCCTTCAACACCCGTGTCATGACCCTGTCCATCATTCCTCGAACAAGGCCTTGGATGGCGTTTTTCATTTGGTCTTGCGTGCTCATTTTCTAACCCTCACTAATTCTTGACCCAAACGAACACTGATTCGTAGAACTCTGAGGAACGTCGCCCAGTCCTACGGTCCACACTGCGATGAATCTCCGTTTCTGTCTTGAATCCAAGGCGTTTGGCGATTTCTGGGTAAAGGGTTCTCCGGTCGTGGACGACGACGACTATGTGTGCACCCTTGCTCAGAGAGCGTTTGACGTTATCAAAGACCTCCTCTATTTGGTCAAGGTAAGACTTCTGAGCTTTCTGGGAATTGCCACGAGCAGCAGACCCGATTTCTGCTTCGGTATGCTGCGCTAGGCCCAGTAATTCGTAGGCATACCGATGCTGCTCGTGGTAATCAATAAGTCCGACATAAGGCGGAGATGTGACGACAAGGTCACAAACGGGGAAAGTTATTTCGCGGGAGTCTCCGCAAACGACCTGGGCATGGGACGGCTTTCTTAGTGACGAAAACTCCTTTATCCGTCTGACAGTGTCGTGACTGTAGCGGACTAAGAATTGCCTGGCGTTATGGGTAGGCTGACAAGTGCGACTGTGTTTGTGACACTGATACGGCTCATTCTGGGGTTTGGTAGGGAAGTCAAGATCATAATGTGTTGTGAGGCGAGATGACCTTGCTGAACGGGAAAGTATGACCTTCAAGACGTCCGCATATACGTAGTCACCAATAAGAGCTTTGTATGCAAGCAGTTCTTGAAGGGCCTCCGGGGCAAACCAATCTCTAAGGTACTCACTTGCGACGTAAAGAGGGCTGCTCTCCAAGAGGCGTAGCTGATGTTCACCTTCAGAGCGCATGAGGATGTTGTTGACTTCTCCTTCAAGATGCGCCAAATCATATTCGGCTGTCTTAACCCTTGAGAGGAGGCAGTTGAACTCAGAGATGTCAGAACCAAAGCTGTCTAACCCCTGGGATACTGCTTCTACAAGTGTCGTCCCTGAACCGCAGAAGGGATCAACCACCATCTGAGGCTGATACTTGCGTAGGAAGATTTCTACAAGCTGTGGGACGAACTTGCCGAGATAAGGGTGAAGGCGATGGACGTGTTTCGTGCGCACGTGTTCTGGAAGGTCGCGTTCTTTCCAGTTCAGGTTAAGGTCGTTGAGATTGGTTTCGGGTGTAACGGAGGCAAAGTCAGTGAAGGGAAGAAGATGAGGTTGATAGGGGCGGGCAGCAATAGTGTCCATAGCACATCCCAGGTAGTTTGGACCTGGGATTGTAGCGGACCGGCGGCGGTTTGTGAGGACCCTTTGCAGGCGGCAGAGGGTGGGTTTTGGGGGAAACGGGGGCGCAACATGCTGCGCCCCTACACGGGCGGGATAGGCAGACGCGGGGAGGACGGGGGCGCAAGCCTTGCGCCCCTACGGGGTAGGTCGGGATCGGCAAAGGTAGATGCACGAACTATCGTGCCCCTATCGAGGACGTAGGCGCCAGGGCGAGCACATGCTGCCCCCTATGGGCAGGTGGATTAGCGGGCCAGCTGATAGATGGCGGGCCTGTACTTGGGCCGGGGGATGGGCTTGCCTGCGGCTCTGGCTGCGGCGAGCCAGGCGTCCTTTGCTATCCTTAGCTGGGCAACGGCTTCTTCGGGTGTCTTGCCAAAGGCGGAACAGAACCTGAGGTCAGGGATGTCAGCTATGTACCCTTCGTCTTCGGAACTGTAGAAGACGTTGATGTGGTAGTCCTTCATTGGGCGTCGTCCTTCAGTGGCAGGTTGTACTGCTCCACAAGCCTCAGGAATTGCCGTATCTGGTAGGGTTTTGCCTCGCCATCCACAGCCTGAAGGTTGAGCACTTCCGGGATGTCACGATAGACGAGGACGTGATGGCTGCCCGATACCCGCGAAAGGGTAAAGCCAAAGCCTTCTACAAGGTTAATCATGTCACCAAAGGCGACGTTGTTCAACGCCCCCTGAAGCAAGCGTCTTAGGAGTCGTCTTCGGTTCATGGCTTACTACGGTACTCTTGTGCGCTCGGCTTCTCAAGCGCTCGGCTTCTCAAGTATGGGAAGGACGTGGGGCGCAAGCCTTGCGCCCCTACGGACGAGAAATTGCCTCAGTCAGGGCCTTGTAGTCTGCGCCGATGACGAGGGTGTGGCCGATGCGGGTGATGGGGCGCCGGATGAGGCGCGGCTCGGAGAGCATGAGGCGCAGGAGTTCGGCGTCAGAGGCGGTGGACGGCGTGAGGCCGAGACGTTTAGCGGAGGGGCTTTTCCAGGAGAAGAGGTCTGCGGCGGGACGGCCGGCCAGGAGGGCGCGCAGATCGGCCTCGGTGAAGGGCACGGCGAAGAAGTCACGCTCGGTGAGGGCGACGTTGTGCTGGCCGAGCCACGCTCGGACTTGGCGGCAGGTGGATCAGCGGTTCCAGTGGTAGAAGACGGCGGTGGGCATACTCAACCCCCTAGCCCCCTTCCCTTGAGGGAAGGGGGAATTGTAGTCTCCTGCGGCAATTGGCGATGAAGGCAAACGTTTCACCCTCACCCTACCCTCTCCCATCAAGGGAGAGGGGGAACGGGACCCCCCATCCTGGCCTTCCCCCGCAAGGGGGGAAGGGAGTATTCTCTCTCCCTCAAGGGAGAGGAGGTTAAGGTAGGGCTTGGCTAGACTTGCTCCACCTCGGAAGGGTCTTCCAGGAGCATATACGGTTCGCCCCACTGGCGCGGGCTATCCAAGCTCCACGGCTCGGAGAGGTCTGCGGGCATGAGGCGGATGCCCCAGACGCCGCCGTAGACCAGATAGGCCGTGCCGGAACCGGAGTCGCCGACCTTGACGACGAAGGCGTCGCAGGGGACGCCGTCGCCGTGGTTGGTCCAGCCAGTGACGCGGCACCAGCCGTAAGCGCCGCGCGGCGGGTAGGCTTTGATGCGCAGGGCTTTGGCCTTGTCGCCCTGGGCCTCAAAGACGCGCTCCGGCAGGCCGAAGCAGTTGGGGTTTTCTTCTATCTCCAACGCGATTTCCATACCTCACCCCCTGACCCCCTCGCCGCAGCGGAGAGGGGGAATTGTAGTCCCCTTCGGCAATCGGAGGTGATGGCGAACGCTTCACCCTCACCCTACCCTCTCCCGTCAAGGGAGAGGGGGAACGGGCCCCCCCATCCTGGCCTTCCCCCGCAAGGGGGGAAGGGAGTATCTCATCTCCTTTGAGGGGAGACGAGGCTTCCCCCGTCAAGGGGGAAGGGAGTATTTCCTCTCCCAAGGGAGAGGAAGATCGCCCCCAGCAGCCCCGACGGATCGGGATTGCACTCACGAATAACACGCCGAGAGTCATTGTTCGTCCTGCTCCGTGAGGCCGAGGCGCAGCAACTCCTGGCGCAGGGCGGGCAGCCAGTCGGCTACCGGCTGCGTCAGGGGCGCAACGATCTCCAACATGCCGCTGGGGGACATGCGGGCCGATCCGGAGTCGGCCTTTTCCAGCTCCACGCGCATCTGCTCGCGGTCAACGCCAAAGGCGTCGGTAACGGAGAAGATGGCGCGCATGTCGGACATGGAGATGATGTCTTCCATCCTTAGGATTTCCTCTCCAGCGCATCAACAACGTAGTGGAGCAATTCGTCGGGCCGGTTTGTAATGCCAAAGGCAGAATGGGGTGCCCCTTTGTCTGTCAAGTCGCGGACGTAGAAGATCAGGCAGGTAGTGTTGCCCTTCGCCCGCAGCTTTTGGAGGAAAACAAGTCCGTCTTCCCCTACCCTACGGCTAATATCTGAAATGATAATATCGTAGTACTCTTCTTCCGCCATGCGCAGCCCTTCTTCAGTGCTCCGCGCCAGATCAACCGTAGCCCCGAAGGAACGTAAGAGCTTGCGCTCGTCAATGTTGCTGCCCGGGTCATCGTCTGCCCATAGGATACGCGTGTCCTTCAACAATCCTTGCGCCCTGCGCAACCGCTTGAGTACCCTTTCCCGTTGCTCCTTGCTAACTGAAAGCTGGTACTTCTCCGTCACCTTCTGCAAGGACTCGTCCTGAGCGGGGAAGCTGGCCTTGAACCCAGCCAGCTCAAAGCCGCTGAATTTACTCAGCAGTTGGCGGATCTCCTTGCGATACATGACGATGACGACCAGTACCACGCCAGCCCAAACAATCGCGGCGATTTGCGCGATGACTGCCAAGGCGATGTCCGACATCAGTTTGCTCCTATTGGGATGACTAGCGCTCCGTTGGTCGCTTATGCGCCCAGGGCCGGGCAGCTTCAAAGGCGGCGGAGGCTTGCAGGACGGTGGCTTCGTCGTTGCGGTGGCCGATGAGGTGCAGGCCGATGGGCAGGCCGTCCGTCGTGAAGCCGCAGGGGATGCTGGCGGCAGGATGGCCGCTCATGTTGACCAGATAGGTGAATGGCGTGAAGCCCCAGTTGGAGTCAACTACCTGCCCGTCTATGACCGAGGGACGCCGGCCCACGGGGAAGGCGGGCACGGCAAGGGTGGGCGTCAGCAGCAGGTCGTAGCGGCGCACCAGGGCGTCCATGCGGTAGCGGTGCCACTCCAGGTCGTGCAGGGCGCGGGCGACGTAGGAGGCGGGCCAGGCCATGGCCTCCAGGACAAGCTCGCGGAGCCAGGGGGTGACGGCGTCGCCGTGCTGGGAGACGGCGTCGCCCAGGGTGAGGGCGTAGTCGGCCAGCCAGAGAGTGACGAAGGTCTGCTTGGCCTGCTCGTGGTCAATCCCGACCTGTCGGGACTCCTCTACAGACGCGCCGAGGGCTTCAAAGGCCAGGGCTGCCTTTCGCACGGAGTCGCACACCTGTGGGTCAACGGGGACGCCGCCCATGTCCACGCTGAGGCCGATGCGCATCCCACGGACGCCGGCGTCCAGACGCGCGGAGAAGTCCGGCGGCGGCTCCGGGATGGCGGTTGGATCAAATGGGTCTGGGCCAGCCATGACCTGCAAGAGCAGCGCGGCGTCGCGCACGGTGCGGGTGATGGGGCCGTTCTGGGCGAAGACGTTCCAGCCACCGGGGGCGACGTAGGAGCGGGCCACGCGGCCTTGGGCGGGCTTGAGGCCGTACACGCCGCACATGCTTGCCGGCATACGGATGGAGCCGCCGCCGTCGCTGCCCTGGGCGATGGGGTGCAGGCCCGCCGCCAGGCCGGAGGCGGCGCCGCCGCTGGAGCCGCCGGAGGTGCGGGTAAGGTCCCAGGGGTTGCGGCAGGCATCGCCGAGGAGGTTTTCGGTGGTGCCGGAGTGGCCGAACTCAGGGGTGTTGGTCTTACCGAGAATGACGGCCCCCGCGGCGCGGATGCGGGCCACGCAAAGGTCGTCGCTTGGGGGCACGTAGTCCTTGTACAGCAAGGAGCCTCGCGTGGTGCGGATGCCCTGGGTGCTGTTGAGGTCTTTGATGGCGATGGGCACGCCGTGCAGCGGGCCAAGTGGTTCGCGGCGGGCGACGGCCAACTCCGCGTGGCGTGCGGCGGCGAGGGCCTGGTCAGCAGCGACGGTGAGGTAGGCGTTGAGACGGGGGTTGAGGGCGCTGATGCGGCGCAGGAACAGCTCCGCCAGGGCCACGGGGGAGACTTCCCGGCGGGCCACCAGGTCGCGGAGCTGCCAGGCGGGGGCAAAAGCCAGGGCATCGTCGGACATGCCACGCTCGTCAAGAGGATGCAGACAGGATAGGGCCAGCGGCCCAGCGTGGCAACGGGGACGCCTAACCACTGCCCCTTCCATCATAGGGAAGAGAGGAAACTCAGCAGGGAAACCCTACCCCTACATTTATGGACATTGCTTCGGGCGAGAGGCAGGAAGGGAGAGTCATGACGTGTGCGCCGCCTCGTACTTACGGCCCAGCGCCTCCTCCCAGGCCAGGTAATGCTCCATGTGAGCGCGGTTGCCCGCAACGAAGGCCGCCACGTCGTCCGGCTCGCCAACGTAGCCGCCCATGCCCTTTTCCAATGGCAGGCCTGCACTGGCCCAGGCGGAGCGTCCGCCCTCAAGTACCGCCACGTCGGCATAGCCCATGCCCCGCAGGGCAGCAGAGGCCAGGGTGGAGAGCGCGCCGTTGTTGCAGACGAGGGCGATGGGCGCGGCCATGTCCGGCGTGAAGGCTCCGATGCGAGGTTCCAGCCAGCCCCTGGGAATCCACGAGGCCCCGGGGATGTGGCCGCCGGCGAAGTCGCGGCTGGTCTCCAGGTCTACCACCAGGGGCGGCCTGGGGTTGTGCAGGGCTTCGTTGAGCGTGGCCGGGGAGAGGAAGCGGGCAGCGCGGCGCGCCCCGGCCAGGCCGAAAGGGACGGCAGGCGGAGCGCCTTGCTCCAGCGGGAGGCCTGCCGCGGCCCAAGCGGTTGCGCCGCCGTCCAGGACGGAGACGTTGGGCAGGCCCATCTCTGCCAGCCACCACGCGACAAGGGTGGCGCGGGCTCGGCCATCACATGCCAGGACGGCGCGGCCGGTGCGCACCGCGACGATCTCGTCGGCGCGCTGGACCGCCTGGCCGCCAGGGAACCACTGGAAGCCAGGGATGTGTCCTCGTTGGTGCTCCTCGGCAGTGCGCACGTCCACCAGGTACAGGGTTTCGCTGCCACGGCGGGCCTGCACAGCCTGAAGCTGGGCGACAGTGAGATAAGGGATGCGGCGCTCTTTTGCAAGACGGTCGGCGAAGCGCTCGGCCGCGGCCAGGCCCTGGGGCGAAGGCGAGGGCAGCGGCTGGGGGTCAACGCCGGTCTGTAACTCGTAGCCCGCCAGGAGCCAGCCCATGGTGCCGTTTTTCAGGGCCACCAGAGGGTTTTTGACGCCCATCTCTCGCAGGGTCTGGGCGCCGATGATGCTGCGAGTGCGCCCGCCGCAATGGATAACCAGGGGCGTGTCCCTGCCGCCGACGACATCGGTGATGCGCAAGGGCAACTCGCCATTGGGGACGTTGCGGCTGCCGGGCAGAGTGCCGCGCTTGAACTCTTCTGGGGTGCGGGTGTCTATGAGGATGAACTGCTCACCACGGGCGACGCGGGCCTGGTACTCCTCCACCGTGATCTCCGGCACCTGCTTGGTAATCAGCACCTTCTCGCCGAAGTCTTTGCAGGGGACGTTGGTACCCTCCACCACCTCGTAGCCGGCGCGCTGCCAGGCCGCCAGGCCGCCGTCCAGCAAAGAGATGCTGGTGTAGTCCATGCGCGCAAGAGTATCTGCCGCCAGGCCCGCGCGGGGGCCGCCGCCTTCGTCGCACAGGATGACCGGCGTGGCCTTGACAGGCACGAGGCGAGACATCTGGTACTCCAGGTCGCGGCGGGGCACGTTGGTAGCGCCGAGAATCTGGCGCTGGTTAAACTCGCCGCGCTCCCGGACGTCTATAAAGGCGTAGGTCTCCTCGGAGGCGAGCAGGGCTTTGAGGCCGGCGGGGGTGGTCATGCCTGACATGGAGAGACTCCATGGACTAGTACATAGTTGCGAAAATCCGCGATACATCACTTAGATGGAGACCGTTCGTGCTGAGTCCGTCGAAGCACGAACAGGGCCGCCCTTCGACAAGCTCAGGGCGAACGGATTACCTAACGGCTAATTGCGACACTTGGTACTAGCGTGCAGAAGACTACGATTACTAAGCAGATGTGTCAAGAGAACTTGCCACCCGCATCAGGGTCTTTCGGTGTTTTTCGGCGTCTGTGGACGAAGCAACCGTAGGGGTGAGTCCTTCTGCTGAAGAATCTCTCCTGGTCTGCTTTCCAATGAAGGGCCGTCGGCAAAAGCCCCAAGGTGCGCCTACAAAACAGGAGAGATTCCTCATCCGATTGCATCGGTGTTCGGAATGACAAGGGGCGAGGTCGCCCCACCTTGACCACTGAAAGACCCCGCCGCCCGCATCCCCCAGCAATCCTCCTAGTCACCCGTTTGTTGTTCAGGCGACTGGCGAAGAACGTCTTTCGAAACGGGAACTTTCCACGCCAATCGGCTTCTTCTATTGACCCGCACTCATCACTACTTTGATTGACCCGTCCAGCTTCCGGCTGTACGTCTCGTATGCCCTCTGCACGTCGCTAAATGCCATGCGGTGCGTCACCAACTGCGATAGGTCCAGCCTGCCCTCCGCCACCAGGCCCACGCACTGGGCTATGGCCCCTGTGGGATCATTGCTGCGAGAGCTGGAGACGTTGAGCACCATGATCTGCTGGTCAAACATCTTGCCGAAGTCCAGCGTCAGCTTCTCCTCCCACTGGATGCCGAACAGCGTTACGTGGCCGTACCGCCGCACCACGTAGAAGCTCTGGTTCAGCGTCGCCTCCTCCCCAGCCGCCTCTATGACAATATCCGCCATGGCCCCGCCGGTGATCTCCGCCACCGCCTCCGGCACCCGCTCCCGTGCGGCGTTGATGGTGTGGGTAGCTCCCAGTTTCTTCGCAAGGTCCAGCCGGTAGTCCAGCAGGTCTGTGACGATGACCTGGCTCGCCCCCTGCATAGCCACGAGGATGGTGAAGTTGAGTCCGATGGCCCCCTGGCCAAGGATGGCTACTCGCTTGCCAAGAAAGCTCCCGGTGCGCTGGCAGGCGTGCAGCACCGTGCCCATGGGCTGGCACATCAGCCACACGGACGGGTCACCGCCCTCCGGCACGGGGATGATCCTGCCGGGCTTTTCCACCAAATACTCCGCCAGGCCACCACGCGTAGTGGGCAGCAGGATCACTCGCTGGCCCTCCCTCAGCTCCGGCGTCCGGCTCTCCTCCACTATTCCAATGCACTCGTGGCACGGACGCCCTAGCTCCAGCGGGTACTCCTCTTCTCGCAGCACCTTGTCAAAGTGACGCAAGTCGCTGCCGCAAATGGAGAGGCGCTCCGTGCGCACCAGCACCTCCCCCTCCTTCGGCGTAGGTTTCTCCACGTCTAGCAGCTCAAACCGCCGCGGGCTTGTGAGACGGGCAGCCTTCATGTTTTTCTCCTCGTGAGTACGTGAGCAAAGAGCCGGACGTCAAGTTCTTTGCTATGGCGGTTCCGTTTGCTTCTAGGTGGTGTTGATGTGTCCTGGCACTAAAGTGCCAGGTTAACCCCCGACTTTAGTCGGGGGATCAAATAACACGCTAAAGCAAACAGAACCGCTATGGCTGCCTGTTCTACAGCTTCGCAGGGGATAGGCAGCAAGGGATTCCCTTTCATTGCGTGACCTGAATCAGCGAGGTGTGTACTCGCGCTCCCACTTCAGGTATTCGTCAGTCCGGGTCACTTCCCTCATAAGCTCCGGACTGGCCTGACGGTCTTTCAAATCCTCTGCCGCTCCTCCATCCTGCAAGTATTTCAAGGCGTCCCATATGGCTTTGACGGCCATCGCGAACGGAGGCTGGCCCAGGCCAACACCCAGAAAAACGGTCTTTACCCCGCTGGCTAGCAGGATCTGAGAGTCTCTTGCGAAATCCCCAGAAAGACCGAGGATGGGCGGTGACGTTGTGACCAGAACGGGCAGTGTAGTAGCCCGGCCCACGGCTTGGATATCTGCGAGACTAATGGGAACCCTGCCTCCGGGAATCATGATGGCATCTACTCCCGTCTGAGAGTAGGCTCTCACGCGATCCAGGGTCTCCTCCAGGGATAGCTCTTGCAGGGCGGTGGTCCTGGCCGCAATGACAGTGGTTGGATCAGCGCGGGCGGCCACCGCAGCTCTGAGCTTCCCCACTTGCTCCTCTATGGAGATCATCAAGGAGTGCCGACCGGCTGTCGTGTCCAGTCGTTGGGGGACCAGGTTGTCCTCTATCTCAATCACCGACACCCCAGCGGCCTCCAGTTCTCTGACGGTGCGATAGACGTTCGCCGGTGTGACGCCGCCGTCGTCGGCGTCAACAATCAGTGGCAGGTCAGCAACGCGGGTGATGCGGCGGCACACGTCCACCAGGTCCGACATATTCGTGAGGGGCACGCTGTCGGGGATAGCCAGGTTGGCGGCCTTTGCCACCGAACCGGCCAGTTTACAGCCTTCCCATCCCATCATGTCGGCGATGCGGGCGGACAGGGGGTCAAAGATGGGGGCAATAGGGGTGCAAGCGTTCCTTGTGAGAATGGTCCTGAAGCGTTCTCGTGCTTGGCTCATGGGTCTTGCCTCCGTAGTTGAATGCTGAAGACCGTCTACAAGACGGACGTGAGGTAGGATGGAAATAACGGACACCAAAGTCGGCGCAAAATAGACTTCCGTCCAGTTGCTGGCGCCCCTGATCCTGCGGTCAGGACCAAGCCGCCGTTATGATACAGTGATTCCGTCCTGAAAACACGTCCTGTCGTCGTCTCTTGTTGCATGAGGTATATCCTTAGTCGTGGTATCATCGGACACTGAAATCATGTGAAAAGGAGCTCTCTTATGTACGCCCAACTACGAGTTTACACGGTCAACAGGGGGAAGATGGATGCCTGGGTGAAGTGGTTCAATGAGAAGGCGATGCCCATCGCCGCCCAGGCCGGTCACCAGATCCTTGGCCCGTGGATCAATGAGGGCAAGACCGAGTTCATCTGGATACGCACCTACCAAAACGCTGAGGATGCGAAGGTCAAGGACGACGCCTTCAGCAACTCTCCGGCCTGGAAGGCCGTCGTTGGCGAGGCAGCGGAGTACGTGGCCAAGATAGAGGTCACGGTGATGACCACACCGTAGCTGGGGTGGACACCACCAGTTGGACAGGAAAGAGGCCAAGCTAGGATCGGAGCCTGTTGCCTCAACGCGCTGTGCTGCGGAACCCCGACACGTCGGAGTGATTTTCCCGCGTGCTTCAGTGGGTCTACGTTGGCGGCGGTCATGTACTGAGGTGGTACCCGAAAACGGGGCAGGTAGAAAAAGCAAGGGGCGGGTTTGAAACCCGCCCCTACGTCCGGGCATAGCGGCCTTCGCCATGTTGCAAGGGATAAGCCGATTTCTGAGATAGGCCCTTAGTGAAGGCCCCATGCCCAAGTGTTTGGGAGCCGGAACTTAGGCGGCTTGCTGCTTGACGATCTCGCCGTCAATGGCAATCTTGATGGTGTCGCCCACCAGGACACCGCCGGCTTCCAGGGCCTGGTTCCAGACAAGACCGAAGTCCTTGCGGTTCACCGAACCTTCCAAGGAAAACCCTGCGCGAAGGCTGCCCCAGGGGTCCTTTGCAATGCCGGAGTAGGCGGCGTCCAAGGCGACCTCCCGCGTAATGCCGCGAATGGTGAGATTGCCCACGACCTTGTACTGGCCCCTGCCCTGGGGCGTGATGGACCGGCTCTTGAAGTGCATGGTGGGATGGTTCTGCACGTCAAAGAAGTCGGCAGAGCGCAGGTGGTCGTCGCGGCGCGGCTCGCGGGTATCCACGCTGGCCAGGTCTACTGTCGCTTCAACAACTGAGTTGTGGGGTTGCGCCTCGTCAAAGTGGATGTCGGCGCTGTACTTGGCGAAGCGTCCACGGACGGTGGAGATGACCATGTGTTTGACAGCGAACTCCACGCTGGAGTGGGAAGGGTCCAGAAGCCATTGGGCGGGTGCTTTGATAGTGGTGACCATTGGATGTCTCCTTTTGCTGCTGGTGCAGGTTTGTTTGTGGTGAACCTAACGTTTGGACTGCGGCTAGGGGCCTTGCTCCAAAAGTCCTCTTCTGCCTTGCCCCCTGACCCCCTCGCCTTCGGCGGGGGGAAGGAATTGTGTCTTCCCGATTCCATCGGGACAGACCCCGGCGGGAACTCACGTTCCCTGCACCCTCCTGACTTTTGGAACATCGCCAAAGGTATGGGCAAGCAGTGAAGGTCTACAGTACGGCGGAGCACGCCAAGGGACGCCACGGAACGTCGTTGGATGGGTTATACTCATAAAATGCATGAGAATCACTTTTTATGTGCTGCTTACCTTTAGTAACTAAATAATAATGCGTATGCAAACGGTTGTCAAGCAGCTTACTTTGTGTTAGCATCAACGTTAGCGGTAAGGAGCAGGAGGGCGGCATGGACTTTCAACTCATGTGCCCCCGGTACGAGCAAGCAGTGGAAGTGCTGGGCAAGCGGTGGACGGTGCTGATCCTGCGGGCGCTGATGGAAGGCCCGCGCCGGTTCACGGAGATCAAATCCTACGTGGAAGGACTAAGCGACCGCCTGCTTTCCGAGCGCTTGCAAGAGTTGGAGGCGGCGGGGATTGTGGAACGCAAGGTGTACGCCCAACGCCCCGTGGTCATTGAGTACGTCTTGACGGAGAGGGGCTATGACCTGCGGCCCGTGTTGGAGGCTATTCAGACCTGGGCCAACAGGTGGATCGTCGTGGAGGGGCAGCAGGAGATGGCGACGGGAGCCGGCTAAGAATCTCTGCCCGTCTGAATCGGCTTGGCAAGTGGCTTTGCCGTTGCAGACAAAAAAGAGAGGGAGCGTCCCGATGAATCGGGACGCTCCCTCTCTTTAGTTCGCTTAGGTAATGGCCGGGTTAGTGGCCGCCGCAGGCGCAAGCACCGCCGCCTTCGCCGCCACAAGCGCCCTCGTGGGAGTCCTCGGCGCCGTGGCCGCCGCAACCACACTGGCCGCCGCAGGCACAGCCGCCGCCGCTCATAGCCGCAAAGTTGGGGTTGGAGATGACGAAGCCGCTGCGCATGAGGCCGTCAACGTAATCAATCTCGGCGCCGTCCAGCAGGGGCATGCTATCGGAGTCAATGAGGATGCGGACGCCATAAGCCTCAATGACGGCGTCATCGGACTTGGCTTCCGGCTCCAAAGAGAGCATGTACTGGGCCCCGCCATGGGGGCTGGGCACCACGATGATACGCAGGGCGGATTCGGGCTGGCCTTCCTCCGCCATGATGCCCTTCAGCTTCTCGGAAGCCATTTCAGATACGTTGATCATGACGTACTCCTTGATCCCCTACTGCTTCGCGCCTGTAGAGGGCTGTACACTCAAACTAGCGTCTATTGTAGCATCGGTTTTGGGAAAGGGTCAACGCACCAAGGCAAATGGTTGTACGCCACCGCACCCTGAAAGGACGTGGGCAGGGAAACCCTGCCCCTCCAGGCTTGTCTAGACAGACTGGAGAGGCAGTGCCTTGCGCATCTACGACGCGTGCGGCGTGGCCAACGTAGACCATGGACATACCAGGAACGGGCGTCCCGATGTATCGGGACGCCCCAACGCTCATTCCTCCTGCCGTCGCTGGGAGGACAGGAAGACCTGGCAAACCGGCGAAGAACGCCTGAAATAGACCTATAGACGCAAGGCGCAATCCAGGGGGCTGTGATAGAATAGTACATCTTGGAGAGAGTCGGCGTGATGCAAGACAGTTTAGACCGCTTCTTGGCCCATTTGCTGGTGGAAAAGGGGGCGTCGCAGAATACTGTTGCCGCCTATCGTAACGATTTGGGGCAACTTGTACAATATGCGATCCAGGGGCAGATGGAACGCCCCAGAGTGTCGGACTGGCGCGAAGTGACACCGGAGTTCCTGGCAAACTACGTGGTCAGCTTGCAGGACCGGGGATACAGCAACACCACCGTCGCGCGGAAGATCGCCTCCGCCAAGGCCTTCTTTAACTTTCTGGCGCAAGAAGGCGAGGTCACCGGCGACCCCACGGAGGAGATGAACTCGCCTCGCATCGGCAGAAGCCTGCCCAAGGCGCTGTCGGTGGAAGAAGTGGTGGAACTGCTGAAAGCGCCGCGCCGCCACAATACGCCGGAGGGCCTGCGGGACGCCGCCATGCTGGAGCTTCTGTACGCCAGTGGCTTGCGGGTGAGCGAGCTTGTGGACCTGGATGTCCGGGACGTGAACCTCCACGAGCAGTACGTGCGGTGCATGGGCAAAGGGTCCAAGGAACGGGTGGTGCCTCTGTACGCAACGGCGGTGGAGGCTGTGGCCTACTACTTGAGAGACGGCCGGCCCAAGCTGTTGCGGCCCGCTCAGCGGCAGGACGCGCTGTTCCTTAACCACCGTGGGGACAAACTGACGCGACAGGGGTTCTGGCTGCTGCTGAAGGGCTACGCCATTGAAGCGGGCATCCAGAAGTCCATTACGCCGCACATGCTGCGTCACAGCTTTGCCACACACCTGCTGGCGGGCGGCGCATCGCTGCGGAACGTGCAGGAGCTGCTAGGACACGCCAGCATCTCTACGACCCAGGTGTACACCCACCTGACGGACGAGCACATACGGCAAGAGTACGACGACTCGCACCCCAGGGCGTAGCGCCTGGGCCGGTGTTAATGCCACCGCACCCTTCAGGGTGCGGCTTGGCGTTCCGACCAGTGGAGATTCGCCGGGCAATGCAGCATCCCGAAGCAAACAAACTCAAACAAGGCAGCGCTTTATCGGCGTTGCCCATTCCGCTATGATAGATGCAGTGATATGAAGGTGGGCGGACGAGGAACGGTCTTGCAAACAACGTCCGCAGGGCTGAAGTTGCGCTTCAGGCTGCGGCCAACTAAAGGGAACGGACTATGCCAGCCAACAAATCCAGGCGCATGGCGACGCGCCAGGCGGAGCTTAGCGGACGTTCAACACGACGCCGCGGCCACGGGCCTAGCGGCATCCCCCTGCCCTACGCCTCGGGCGACGAGGGGCAGGCAGTAGCGGCACTGGAAGGCGCGCCTGCGGATGCAAGCGGGGCGGCCCCAGTGCGGCAGACGGCGACACAGCCGGGGCAGCGGCAAGGGCTGGCGGGCCGGACCGGCAGGGCGAGGGCAGGCGGCGGGTACGTGCTGCCGCCCCAGGCATACTTTGGCAAAGAGATCCTGCGCATCGGCATTACTGTGTCCATCATTGTGGCGATCCTTATCGCCCTGACCTTGTGGCTCAGGTAAAAGGGGAACGTTCCAACACAGAAAGAGGGGGCTGCTTCCGCAGCCCCCTCTTTCTGTGTTGGAACACGACCTCTCCTCTGTAGTCTCCTCTCCGTCGCGGCGAGGAGACGGGAACGAAGGCGAATAACGGCGGACGGGCGAGTATGGCGGAGGCGGGCGACGGACCTGCGTGTCCGCCCACCCGGAGAACTAGGCAGACACGCAGGTCTGCCCCTACGAGTACCCAGCCCTGTATCTTCGTAGCAATGACAAGAGCGGCGGGCTAGCCGTGGGCGATGGCGCCGCCGTCTACGAAGATGGCCTGGCCCGTGACAAAGTCGCAGGCGTCGGAGGCGAGGTAGACGAGGAGCGGGCCAAGCTCTTTGGGATGGCCCAGGCGGCGCAGGGGCAGGAAACGGGAGAGGGGGTCTTTCTCTTCATCGGAGCGCGCGCCTTCGTCCAGGCTTAGCCAGCCGGCGGCGATAGCGTTGACGCGCACGCCCTTCTGGCTCCACTCCAGGGCCAAGGCGCGTGTAAGCTGCAAGGCGGCCCCCTGGCTGGCGCAGTAGGCGACCGAGTTCCACAGGCCGCGCTCGGAGAGGCCGGAGATGACGTTGACGATGCGCCCCTTGCCCTGGGCAAGCATGAGCCGCCCGGCCTCCTGGCACAGCAGGAACATGGAGCGCACGTTGTAGCCCATGAGGGCGTCCCACTCGGCGTCGGAAACGTCGGGGAAGGGCTTGGCAAACTGGGCCTGGGCTGCGTTGACCAGGATGTCTACGCCGCCCCATTGCCGCGCCACAAGGTCTACGGCTTCACTGACGACAGCGTGCTGGGCCAGGTCGCCGGTGTAGCGCAGTGTGCGGCGGCCCTGGGCTTCTACGGCAGCGGCGGCCTGGGCGACGTGCTCGGCCTTCCAGCCCGCTACGGCAACGTCTGCGCCGGCCTCCGCCAGGGCAGCGGCCAGGTGAGGCGTCCAGCCGCGGCGGTCTGCGGTGATGAGGGCGCGCTTGCCGGTGAGGTCCCATTCTTGTGGCGGCATGTGATACGCCTCCGTGGGGGTGCTGCGTTGGCCCCAGTTTACAGGGAGGGTACGCGAGGGGCAACACGGGTTGGGGGCACGTTTGGTTTTTTGCTCGCTTGGGAAAGTCCCTATCTTCTTCACCTACCGTGCAGTATAGTTTACCCGCGACGGTTAGGCTGCAAGAGTGGACCAGGTACGACTTCAAAGTTAATCCGGCCTGCCTCCTCCCCATCCAGCATTGCGACAACCGTATGTACTGCCGGCTCCACTAATTGTATCGTGCCATTGATCGCCAATTGAGTACGCTGAGACGCCCCAGGCCGCAAACCAGGAGCCCGGCCTATTTCAAACTCTGCGTCTATTGCCATTAACGATTGCGGTTGCTCGTTATCGGATTCTCGCAGCACCTCCAGGTGTAGCATGTGCTTCTGATTGGTTTCCACCCAATCTACCGAGATCGCGACCGCCAACCCTAGAGGCTGACTCGCCGGGAACGCAGAGTTGACAAAAACCCTGTCCCAGCCTCCTCCAAGAAGATAAAGCTTGTTGTTAATCACCTGCGCTGAATCCGCCAACATCAGCCACTCTAGCTTCATAGTTTATCTTGACTCCTTTGCAGTAGTTGATGCACACTACATGCTGTAGTGTTATCATACTACGGAGGGCCTGCTACTCATGTCAAGACCTCAGATCCAAGGCTTCGCCATTGATGACAGGGTGGTAGATAAACTTTGGACACATGGTTTGACGGCAGGCCAAGTTCTCCAGATACTTGAAGACACCTTCGTGGTCGTCCGTAACAGACGAGACCGCAGAGGCCTCTATCTGGTCATAGGCCATGACCGTAGTGGCCTGATAATCTCGGCCCCAGTCACCACCACGGCAACCAGGGGTATATGGCAAGTGCTTACCGCTTGGCCTGCCAAACAGTCTGAACAGGCAATTTACAAAGGGAGGGTACGGTAAAAATGGCAAAAATGCGCAAACAAGACCTAACTGACGAGCAACTGGAGTCTGAAGACACATGGGAGTCCCAGACAGCAGTTGCCCATCCCGCAGTCAAGTCACCCCGGACAGTAGTGTCCGTATCATTCCCAATTGATGACTTTGTGCTCGTAGAAGCAGGCGCTCGCCGCTCCCACGAGACGGTCTCACATTTCATTCGGCAAGCTGCTGTAGATAGGGCGCAAGCATTAAGTACCTTAATGACAGCCACCAGCGGCTGGGGCAACTGGGTCGTATTCAGAGGTGTTATCACCGACGCTCCCCGGGTGAAGCAAACACCCGACTTATCCCCAGCAACCGCATAGGAGAACGTCTCAACTCAGCGGGCGCTCAATATTGGGCACCCGCCTTCTGTTCCTACCACCAACAGGAGACTTTTCACCATGCCTCCTTGCCTGTCCATATCGTTGTTAGATGTTCCGGTCATGGGCAACGCAAAGGTAGGACGCGACTAGGGGATTGCGGAAGGCGACGGTGTAGCGCTACTAGTCTGTGATTGTGGTTCAGGCGATGGCATAGGTTGCATCGGTAATTGGATGGTGACGTTGTTAACGGGTGGCTGCACGTTGACAACTGGGGCTTTGGCCCCCCGTTCTATGAAGGCTGCAATCACGATCACTATGAGAGCAATAACGGCTACCACGAATTCCCAGAAGCGCCACTTCCGATTTGTGCTGCTCTCCCGCTCTTGCCATTCTCGCGCGTCTCGGTCGCGCCTTTCCTCTCTTTCAAGCATCCACTGCCTGTCTAGCATTTCACGATGTTCCTTTGGTGAAAACCCGATGCGATACGGCACAAAACTCGGACACGAATGCTCTTTCTGAATGGCTGAATCCATTTGAACTAGCCAATACGCACGGTCCGTCACTTGCCCATGATTTCGTAGTTGGTTGACTAGTTTCCTACCGTCGTCAAAAGCCTCTAGCGCCTCGCCTAGATGCTTTTCAGCCAGGAAGCAAATCGGTAGAACATCCTCTATAGCACCCTGGGGATTTGGATAGAGCGCTCTATTATCCCTTAACACCAGCGAGGCATCCTCAATTTCTGTTAGCCCCCAGCGATACACGGCCAAAAACCCACAATCGGCACACTTGACCATGCCGTACCTCCTTTAGCATCTGGCGTCATGGTAGTACCTCCTCCGAATTATGCAACCCACCCTCCGTTTGTCTCTGCGCCCGCACGCCACTACAATAGGCTCGTTATGCTTACGGACGTTGTGCCTCCGCCGGAGGCGTTGGACAAATACCGGCCTGTCCTGGAAGGGGCCATGCAGGCGTTGGTGCCCGACGAACCGGGCCTCTACCGCCTGCTGCGCTACCACATGGGCTGGGCAGACGCGCAGGGCCGTGCCGTGGAGGGCGATTCGGGCGGCAAGGCGCTGCGCCCTACCCTGTGCTTCCTCACCTGCGAGGCGCTTGGCGCCCCCTGGCCTCGCGTCGCCGTCGCCGCCGCGACATTGGAGCTGATCCACAACTTCACACTGATTCACGACGACATCCAGGACATGGATCTGGAGCGACGGGGCAGGCCGACGGTGTGGTCCGTGTGGGGCGTCGGCCCCGCGCTGTGGACGGGGAACGCTATGCGTGTGCTTTCGGACAGGGCGCTGATTTCGGGCGAGACGCCAGCCCGCCAGCGACGCCTTGCGGCCCGCCTGCTCACGGAATCGTACCTGGAGATCATTGAGGGCCAGTACATGGACCTGGAGTTTGAGGGCCGCGCGGACGTGCGGGTGGCCGAGTACCTGGACATGATCTCACGGAAGACCGGGGCGTTGCTGCGCTGCTCCGTAGAGATGGGGGCGCTGCTGGCGACGGAGGACTCGCCGGCAAAGGCGGCGTTGCGCCAGTGGGCGGAACACCTGGGCCGCGCATTCCAGGTGCGGGACGACATCCTGGGCATCTGGGGCGACCCGGCGCGGACGGGCAAGCCGGTGGGAAACGACATCCGCCGCAAGAAACGGTCGTACCCCATCGTGTACGGCCTGGAGCACGCAGGCGAATCCGGCCGGGAGGCGCTGCGCGCCGCCTACACCTTGCCCGATATGGAGGAAGCGCAGGTGCAAACGGTCATGGCGGTGCTGGAGGACTGCGACGCCTACCGGCACGCCCAGGGACTGGTGGACGCGGAAAGCGAGCGGGCGCTGGAGGCCTTGGGCCTGGCGGCGGAGGACTTGACTCCCTGGGGACGCCAACAAATGGTACAATTGACGTGCTTTCTTGCCCGCCGAGACAGGTAAGCAGGTTGACGACAGCCGAGAACGGCGGATACAATCTCGTGATGAGTGCACGTGCCCATTATTCTAAGGACTGCGTTGAGGAATGAACATTAAAGCCTTGGAGCCACAGCCCGTAGAGGTCATCACTGCGACCGCGTGGAAGGTGGCAACGTATCGCCTCTCGCTGGAAAGCGTCAAGGCGCCGGAGTTCATTGACATCACAGAGCAGGTGGAGCGGTCGGTGCAGGCGTCAGGGGTCAAAGCAGGGGTGGTTGTGGTCTTCTCCAAACATACGACGGCTGCAATCCGCGTCAACGAGAATGAGCCGTTGCTTCTCCACGACCTGGAGGAGTATCTGGACCGCATTGCCCCCCGGGAAGGCGCATACCGCCACAACGACTTCACCATCCGCACCGTTAACATGAACGACGACGAGTGCCCTAACGGTCACGCCCACTGCCAGCACCTGGTGCTGGGGACAAGCGAGACCATCCCGATTATCGGCGGGCGCATCCAGTTGGGCCGCTGGCAGCGCGTGTTCATGATAGAGCTTGACCACCCGCGCGAGCGGGAAGTGCTGGTACAGGTCATGGGGGCGTAGCGCAGAGGGCTGGGTAGCCAGAGATGATTGGCAACGCAAAGGTAGGGGCACGATATATCGTGCCCCTACGGGTTTCAAGATAAAAAGATGAACGGTTCCGTTTGCTTGGCTGAGGTAGTCTTGTGTCCTGGCACTGAAGTGCCAGGTTTAGCTTGGGTTAACCCCCGACTTTAGTCGGGGGGGATTGAACAACACGCGAAAGCAAACGGAACAAGATGAGCGAACCGGCTTTCAAGAAGATGCCCACACAAGGAACAGGGCCGAAAGAGGTGGTGCTGAGCGCGCCAAGGGGCTTCTGCGCCGGCGTGGTCCGTGCCGTGGACATTGTGGAGCGTTGCCTGGCGCAGTACGGCCCGCCAATCTACGTCCGCCACGAGATCGTCCACAACCCGCACGTGGTCAACGACCTGCGGCAAAAGGGGGCGGTGTTTGTGGAGGAGGTGGCCGACGTGCCGCCGGGCCAGATCGTGGTGTTCTCCGCCCACGGCGTTTCACCGGCGGTACACGCGGAGGCGAAGGCCCGCAACCTGCGCGTCGTAGACGCGACCTGCCCCCTGGTGACCAAGGTCCACCTGGAAGCCATCCAAGCCGCGCGCCAGGGGTACACCATCATTCTGGTGGGACATCGCGGCCACGACGAGGTGGTAGGTACTATGGGTGAGGTACAGCAGCAAGCAATCCTGATTGAAACGGCTGATGAGGCGCTGTCGGTACACGTACCGAATCCGGACAAGGTGATGGTACTGACCCAGACTACCCTGAGCGTGGACGACACCGCCGAGGTGCTGCGGGCGCTGCGCAGCCGATTCCCACGCCTGGCCACCAGCAAGAAGGACGACATCTGCTACGCCACCAGCAACCGCCAGCGCGCCCTGAAGGCCATCGCTCAGGACGTGGACATGGTGCTGGTCATTGGGGCTGAGAACAGCTCCAACTGCAACCGGCTGCGAGAGCTGGCGACGGACGCGGGACTGTCCGCCTACCTGGTGAACGGCCCGGAGGATATTCACCCCGACTGGCTGCAAGGGGTTGAGCGCATCGGCCTTACGTCCGGGGCGTCCACGCCGGAGTGGCTAGTGCAGGCGGTGATCGCGTCGCTGGGAGCGCGGACGGTGCGCACCGTATCGGTGGCAGAGGAGAACGTGACGTTTGCGCTGCCCAGGGAGCTGCGGTAGGTACGGGAGTGAAGACCCAGCGATGCACGCCACGGGGGGAGGCGAAGCATGCTTCACCCCTACTCCGCCCCTGCGCATGCAACGGGCCAAGATCGGTGCTAGATTTCCAGGCGGATGACCGGGGCGTAGCCTGTTGGGGCGTAGCCGCCGGCAAGGCCAAAGAAGTCACCATCTTGTTCGCCGCCTACACCTGCCAGCAACGCGGCTGGCGGCAAAAGAAGCTACCGCCATTGTGACCGACTGTGTGAGCCTGGTGCAACCCTAATAGCGACGACGACTGGACAGGTGATTCCATGCCACAACACTCCCAGCAAGAACGACGATCGCGCTGCTCCCAAGGGCAATCCAATGCCACAATGGTCTTTCTATTGAGACTCTTGGCCGCGTATTTCCAGGGGCGAATTTGTCCCCAGATTCCCCAATGCGGGGGCCTTCGGCAGTAGTGGCTAACTTGGCAACGCTATCATCAAGTACACCGGCAGCATAGATGGACAGATGGCTCACCTTCCCTGAAACTGTTTTCTCTAGGGTATTGACAACGCTGCCTTGAACCTCAACGTACTCGTCACCTTCCAGAGCGAGGAGCCTCAACGCCTCAGCAGTATAGCCCTGAGGCACGTCTGAGTCCTTGTACTCTACGGTTATGGTCACCTCCTTGCTGAAAGCTAGGCCAGATGGTCCAAACTCCACGGCGGATGCGATCCCATGGTTGTCGGCAGGCTCAGAGATGGTAATTTCCATGTCTCTCGGCAAGGCGTCCTTTGGAATAGTAATGCTGTGTCTGGCGTAGAAGCCACCGGCCTCCACTTTGGCAATTCCGCCGTCCCTCGCGACCATCGCGACTTGTGAAGGGACTAGGGCGACGGTCCAAACGGGAGTGCCCCGCTCCCATCTCCAGTCCTTCTTCATCAACTCGTCTACTGTGTTCAAATAGGTCTTCCTACCTATTGGGCCTAGATTGACAGTAAACTCCCCCGACTCTGTATTGTCACGAAGCCCGCTGTGACCAGTTATGGTCTCGGAGTGGACGTGCACCCACGACTTGCCTGCTGAGCGGCTGGGGGTGCCGGGATTTGAAAGCGACCCCGTCCCAGCAGGCAGATCTCCATCGCTGGTGAATACCTTTACTCGCCACCACTCAGAGTCGTAACCACCCGATACAAGAGCCCGCTGCAGAAGATCAGCCTGCGTCCTTCCATTCAGGATGTTGATGTCGTCATACATCCTCTTGCCTGGACTCATCTCAATGCTCGTCCTTGCGGCGTCACCGCCAGCGCTGTGGGCGTAGAGGCTGCGACGACCTGCGGGATTCTCCAGATGGAAGGCTTCGGAAACGATGTTGGCCGTTCGACCAGCCCATGGTATTGAGCGGCCGGTCCACCGGGATTCCGGCAGGACAAGTTCCCACGAATAGTTCTCCAGATCCATGTCTATGTTTACGATAACAACCTGACCGCTTTCTGTTGCCTCTCTTGCTATCTGGCTAATCTTCTGCCTGACCTCTTCCTCAGATGGATTGACAAGATCACAAACCTGCTCCCTCTGGGCCTCACAGATTGTTACTTCGCTGGCGCCGTTGCTTGCGCTCAGGAGCCGCCTGGTAAGCGCGATCATTCCATTACCGTGGTCGTTGATTCCTGAGATCGTCACGAGCAGCACAACAGTTCTGGTAACGTGCTGCAGTGAGAAGTTCTTTGCTCCGCTTTCATGCGACAAATATGTGATATGCAGCTTGCCAGTCGGATCAACATCAATGGCCGGCCACTGGACTTGTAGGCCATCCCAGCCACCATTGTCCTTCAGGTAAATTTGGGTACCCACTGCAACGTCTTCCGACATTCGGGAGACGCTGTTCCAATACCTCACGACGGAGTTCGTTCTGGCATCCGGTCCTTGGTCATACCAGACTAGGTGTACATCCCCATTTGTGTCCACCGCCGTCTCAGGGGGGGTAAAAATCCCCACTGGGTGAAAGTCAATAGGAACTTCCGGTTCGTGAATCCAGCCTGAGGCCCCCTTGGTAACGTGCTGCAGTGAGAAGTTCTTTGCTCCGCTTTCATGCGACAAATATGTGATATGCAGCTTGCCAGTCGGATCAACATCAATGGCCGGCCACTGGACTTGTAGGCCATCCCAGCCACCATTGTCCTTCAGGTAAATTTGGGTACCCACTGCAACGTCTTCCGACATTCGGGAGACGCTGTTCCAATACCTCACGACGGAGTTCGTTCTGGCATCCGGTCCTTGGTCATACCAGACTAGGTGTACATCCCCATTTGTGTCCACCGCCGTCTCAGGGGGGGTAAAAATCCCCACTGGGTGAAAGTCAATAGGAACTTCCGGTTCGTGAATCCAGCCTGAGGCAGAATGCTGGGCCAATGTTGATGGCGGCGCAATGTTTGCTGCAATTGCCAAGACTAGCATTGCCTTTAGGAGTATGTCTTTCATTGCGCTCCTATATTTCCAACGGGATGACCGGGGTATAGCCCGTGGGGGCATAGCCACCGGCAAGGCCGCCGCCGTCCAGCACAAAGAAATCCCCGTTGGTGTAGCTGGAGGCTTCGGAAGCAAGGTACACCGCCAAAGGGCCGATCTCCACCGGGACGCCGGTGCGTCCGACGGGGATGAACTGGTTGCGAGGCGCTCGGGTTGAGTTGGCGTCTGGCTCGCGTGTGGTGACGAATCCGGGGACGATGCACGATACCACGACGCCGTAGCGGGAGAGGCTGGCGGCCAGCACGCGGGTCAGGTTGATGACGCCGCCCTTGGCTGCGCCGTACATGTAGTTGTCGGTGCCGCCACGGAAGCCCAGGCCGGACGCCACGTTGATGATGTGGCCGCTGCGCCGCTCCACCATGTCTTTCGCAACGGCGCGGGCGCAGTAGAAGGCGCTGGACAGGTTCACCTCAATGCCCAGCCGCCATTCGTCGCCGGTGATGTCCCAAATAGGCTTGGACTGCTGGCCCCGCACGATGCCCGCGTTGTTGACGAGCACGTCCACCTTGCCGAACTCGGCTTTGACTTGCGCCACCATGCGGTCCACCTGGGCAATGTCCGTCACGTCGGTGGAGAGGGCCAGGGAGCGGCGGCCCAAGGCGCGCACCTGCTGGGCTGTTTCTTCAATAGGGCCGGCCCGCCGCGCGGCCACGACCACGTCTGCCCCTGCCTTGGCCAGGGCCAATGACATTGCCTTGCCGAGGCCCGTGCCTCCGCCCGTCACGATGACCGTCTTACCCGTCATGTCCAGGGTTTCCAACATGGGAACCTCCTTTTGACCTGATCCCCTGGCCCCCTTCCCTTATGGTCATTAACCAAATACGTGTGCTGTTTCTTGGCAGAAGCCTACCCCTCATCCTAACCTTCTCCCGCAAGGGCAGAAGGAACCATCTACTCTCCCTTGAAGGGAGAGGAGTAAGGTGAGGGCAAAACGTTTGCCTCCCGCCAGACAACTTATTTAGTTAATGACCATAAGGGAAGGGGGAAGCATTGTATCTTCCCGATGCCACCGGGACAGACCCCCAAGCGGGGTTTTGCTCCTGCACCCGAATTATGCAGCGTTTTTCTGACACAGGACACTGGCTGTACCCGAATCCTGCCCCTTCGCTGCGCTCAGGGCTTTGGTTATTTGTTTGGAATCTTTTGGTTCGCCTTCGGCGAACCAAAAGATTCCAAACATGATTCAGTCCCCAGGTAGCGGGGAAGGAGACCTTTGATGGCAAACCGTATGGATATCTGCAAGACGTTGTGCTAGGTTTGCAGGGTCACTTCGCCGGCGGTAAGGGTCGCTGCCGTGCCATCGGCGCGGCGCAGAAGCAGGTTGCCGTCGCTGTCAACGCCTTGGGCCAGCCCTTCTTCCACGTGGTCGCCCCACTGCACGCGGACCTGCCTGCCCAGCGTCTCTAGGGACGCCTGCCACTGCTCCCAGGTCTCGCCCCAGCCTTTCAGCTCCATGTACACCATGCCAAGCTCAGCCAGCACCGCCTTCAGCACCTCCTCGCGGGAGACCGGCTTGCCCAGTTCTGTAGCAAGGCAGGTCGCCGCATAGCCAGGGGCCAACTCCTGAGACGGGTCCTGGTTGACGTTGATGCCGACGCCGACGATGGCATGTTGCGCCTGGCCCTCCCGCAGGGCGCTTTCCACCAGGATGCCGGAAACCTTCTTGCCGTCAAACCGCACGTCGTTGGGCCACTTCAGGGAGGCTTCAAGCCCGGTGGCCTGGCGGATGCCGCGCAACACGGCCACTGCTGCGGCGACGCTGAGGCGGGCCAAGGCCCAGCGGTTGGGGTACAGCACCACAGAGAAGGAGAGGTTTTGCCCGGCGGTGGATACCCAGGGACGGCCAAAGCGTCCACGCCCCGCGGTCTGCTCCTCCGCCAGCACCACCAGTCCCTCCTCGGCGCCGTTCAGCGCCTGCTGCCGCGCCACGTCCATGGTAGATGTGACTTCCGGCAGGTACAAGACACGATGCCCCACCGGCATTCCTTGCAGGTAGGATTCCAGGTCTTGCACGTCAAAAGGTTGATAGTTCACGTGGCACTCACGAGTAGGTAGATAGTAGTGGGAAGAGGACGTCATTGCGTCGGGCACGTCAGAGTACGGACGTTGGCGGGGCGATGATACCATAGGTGTGAGTGGTGTCAATGCTGCGAAAATAGTGGTGTACGACGGTACGGAAATCGCCTAGCCAAGCACACCCATCCGCTCTTATAATAGCGCAGCGCTAAGGAAATAACGTAGATAGAGAGGTAGCCCCATGACGAAGTATCTCGTGCCTTTGGATGGCTCGGAACTCGCCGAACAGGCCCTGCCCTACGCCAAGGAACGCATCGCGCGTCTGCCGGGATCGTCCCTCGTCATTGTGCGGGTGGTGAACACCGCGCGGCAACTTGCCTCTGCGGCCATGTCCAGCGGCATTGGCATGGAAACCCCTTCGCCGTTGAGCATGGATGCCATAGACGCCGCGGTGCAGGCGGAGAAGCAGGAGGCCCAGCAGTACCTGGAACGGAAGGCCATGCAGCTCCGGCTGGAGGGGCTGCAAGTGGAATGGGCGGTGCGAGAGGGGACGGCTGCCGAGGAGATTATTGGGGCGGCGAAAGACCACAGCACCGAAGTCATTGTCATCACCACTCATGGACGCTCCGGCATAGGCCGGGTAGTGTTTGGCAGCGTTGCCGACAAGGTCATACGGGATGGCGGCATCCCTGTTTTGGTGATCAAGGCCAAATAGCCCTATTGTCTTTCACAGCACGAAGCGGCCTCACCCTCTTTCCTTCGGTGAGGCCGCTTCGTGCTGTATGCTGCCGCCCGCCAGGTATTGTTTGCTTCGGGACGCTGTACCGCCCCGTGAATCCCGACTGGTCGGGACATCAAGCCGCACCCATTAACAGGGTGCGGAAAAACTCCCGATCACCATCACCCTGGCCTTCTTCCTGATTAGGAAGGGGGAAGAATTATATTTGAGGGACACCCTCAGACTCCCGACAAAGGGAATTTGCCCCTCTGTACTCCCCTTTCCCCGCACCCTTTAGAGCCTGCCCTTTGTCCTTCCTTTGAAGGACGAAGGGGTGCAGTGGCTCAAACTAATGCAAACAGGACCACTCACCTACATGTCGTGACTCGGAAGTTTTGCGATGTTCCCTCGGCGGAGAAATATTAAGATTCCATTAAGGGCGACGTCACTGTAGCCGCGCACTGTACGGACGTATGCAGACAAAACGGCAAGCACTGTCTACAATTCTCATCGGGCTCTCCGCCACCAAAGGAGCTCCTATGAGAATGAAGATACTGTTAGCCGACGACGAAGAAGTAGTGCTGACCTTAATGTCAGCCACACTGGGCAATGATGCCCGCTACACCTTGCTCAAAGCCCGCGACGGCGAAGAGGCGTTGGAGCTTGCGCGCAATGAACTCCCCGACCTCATCTTCTTAGACGTCATGATGCCCAAGGTGGACGGGTATGCCGTCTGCCAGGCGCTCAAAGAATCGCCGAATACGCGCCACATTAAGGTCGTGATGCTGACGGCCATGAACCAGGACGCCAACCGCCAGCGGGCGACAGAAGTAGGGGCCGACGATTACTTCACCAAACCCTTTAGCCCTACGTCGCTGCTGGAAAAAGTGAGCGCCATACTGGGCCTGAGGTGAACGGCCTTGGGGGCAATCCTGCAACCGCTGACGTTCACTAGCTACCCCCCAGGCCATTCTTCCTCGCCCCACACTTCAATCCAGGCGCGTTGCCGCGTTACCAAGGAAGCCATTAGTAGGTAGAGCTTCACCCTTCTTAGAGACTATCTCAAAGCTCTATCAGCACCGCACCCTAAAGGGTGCGGCTTGATGCTCCCGCCTTCAGGCAGAGATACGAAAACTGTTTTGAGGTAGTCACTTAGTCCTCACCCGCCAAGTGGGAGGAGAGGGTTTGCTCACACTGTTTTCTCAAAATCACGGAACCTCAAAAGCACCTCTACCGGAAGGCAAAGGGGTTCAAAGAGACCTGGCGGTCGTAGGCGTCTATACCTTCCTTCTTCTTCACGTAGGCCACCACCACGTAGGTCAAGGGCGTGGCCAGGGTCTCGTAGGCCACCTTCACCAGCCATTGGGTGACCAGCAGCTCAACCAGATTGCCGCCAGCCATGGTCCCGATGAAGGCGATGGTAATGAAGGCCAGTGAGTCTGCGCCCTGACCCACGATGGTTGAGCCGATAGTGCGCATCCACAGCCAGCGCCCCCCTGTTGCGATCTTCAAGCGAGAGAGCACTACGGAGTTGGTGAACTCCCCCACCAGGTAGCCGGCAAAGGAGGCCATGAGCAAGCGGGGCGTAGCGCCGAGGATAGCCTGGTACGCGGGTTGGTTACTCCAGAAGGGGGCTGAGGGCAGAAGGCCGCCGATCCAGAAGCCAAGGACCGCTACTGCGTTGCCCAGGAAGCCAAGCCAGATGACGCGGCGGGCCAGGCGGAAGCCGTATACCTCGGTAAGCACGTCGCCCAAGATGTAGGTGAGGGGGAACAAAGCGACCGCCGCCGGCAGGATGCGTCCGCTGACCAGGATGATTTTGACGGCGATGACGTTAGAGGTAATGAGCAACGCCACAAAGAGGGCGGTGCACACCAAGTAGAGGCCGGTGATGCCAGGTGTTTCTTGTGCTGAGTTCATCTTGATGCTTGCGAACCGCTAGGGGATTTTGTGTTGAGTCCGGCGAACCGCACCATAGTCCGCGCCTTGTGGATGCGGTTGATGTTGAGCAGGAGCACGGTCAATTCCTCCACGTAGCGGGCGTTGGCCAGGCCGCCGCCGTCCACAGCGCCTAGGCTCCGTATCTTACGGGCCAACGCCATCACCTGGGTTTTTGCCTCCGTGTGGTCCGAGCAGACGACCACATCGCCGTCCAAGACCCGGTTGGGCGACCACAGGTCTGCGGCGCTGACGTTCTGGAATGCCGCCACCACTAGGGATTGGGGCAGCAACCGCTGGGCCTGCTGGGCTGCCGAGCCTTCCGGCACGGACACGCCCTCAATCACGTCGTCGTGGAAGTTAGTGGGCGCGATGGTGGAGACAACGACCTTGCCCGCCAGGGATTGGGCCAAGGAAGGCAGCAGCGCCGCCTGGGCCTCGTAGGGGACCGTTACCAGGACCATGTCGCAGGCGTGGGCAACGACGGCGTTGGTCCCAGCGCTTACGCGCTCTACCGGTGCGCGGCCCTTGATGCGCGCCACCGCCTCTTCCGCCTTGGCCAACTCCCGCGAGCCGACTACCACTTCCTCGCCCGCCAGGGCAAGGCGCAGGGCCAGTCCCCTGCCTTCCGGACCCGTCCCGCCAAGCAATCCAATCATGGAGGCTCCTTACGCGAAGTAGGGAAATAGTATAGCACCCGAACGTCCACGCAGGTTCACATTGCGGGGAGATCCCAGTGCCTTTCTGTGTTGTGGATGGACGTTGTAGGGGCGCGATATATAGTGCCCCTACAACGGATGCGGGCAGGGAAACCCCGCCCCTACAACCTGTTTCGCCCACAGGCGCTGAGAGAACCAAAACGCTGGGGATGCTCCAGGCACTATGCAAGGGGATTGAAGGCGAAGGACTCTGGATTCGGCGGGAGAAGACAGTTGCCCGACAAAAGCAAAAGTCTACGAAGGGGAGCCGCCGACGCTATGGTATACTTTGGACTAGCATTGCATGAAAGGCCCCCAATGGCTGACGTTCGCGCCTTCCGCGGCCTGCGCTACGCATTCCAGGCCCGGACTTCTCTAACCGACCTCATTTGCCCGCCCTACGACGTGATCTCGCCTTCGCAGCAGCGGGAGCTGGAGACCCGCAGCCCGCACAACGCGGTACACATTGAATTGCCCCAAGGCGAGGGCGACGCTATGTACCAGAACGCTGCGGCGCTTTTTGCCCGGTGGCGGCAGGAGGGCGTCCTTATGCGTGATGCCGCCCCCAGCTACTACTTCATGCGTCACACTTTTGTCTACAACAATAAGGCCATGGCGCGATGGGGCCTTATGGCAGCGGTGCGCCTGGAAAGCTACGACAAACGGGTGGTCCTCCCCCACGAGGAGACGCGGGCGCAGGCCAAGGAGGACCGCTTCAAGCTCATGACGGCGTGCAAGGCCAACCTTAGCCCCATCATGTGCCTGTACCGGGACCCGCAGCACCGCATTCGCCAGGCTATTGAAAGCACAGGATGGAGCACGCCTACGGGCAAGGCGAGCTACCTGGGCGACGAGCTTTCTTTGTGGGCGATAAAGGGGCCGGCCCTGGACAGCGCTGTGCAGGCCACGTTGAAGGACGCGCCGCTGTTCATCGCCGACGGGCACCACCGCTACGAGACAGCGCTGCGCTATCGGGACGAGCAGCGCCGGAAGCGGGGCCCGCTGGCGGAATCGGACGCCTGCAACTACGTGATGATGACGCTTATTGAGTTCCAGGACCCGGGCCTGCTGGTGCTGCCCTACCACCGGGCCATCGGGGGCATCAACGCGGCCACGGTCACGGCTCTAAGCAATAAACTCCAAGAGGTCTTCACGCTGGAGGCCATGACGCCCCAGCCGGAGACGGCACAAGCGATGGAAGACGCGGTGCGCCAGAAGTCGGGCGTATGCATGGGGCTGCTCGGCCCCGACGGCGAAGGCCCCTATCTGCTGACGCTGCGCGGCGGCAAGGTGCGGGACGGCCTGGCGGCGCTGCCCGGCGGCGTGGCGCTGCGTGAGTCGGAGAGCTGGGTGCTGCACCAGGCGGTGTTTGCGCCGGTGTTGGGCGCTTCCGATGCGCCGCAGGTCAGCTACTACCACGATGCGCAGGAGGCGTGGGACGGCGTGCTGAGCGGCAAGCTGCAGATGGCCTTTTTCACCAAGCCCTTCTCCCTTGACCTGTTCCAAAAGGTGGTGGCGGCGGGTCACAAGCTGCCGCCCAAGTCCACCTACTTTCACCCCAAGCTGCCCACGGGCCTGGTGTTTAACCCTCTGGAGGGGGAGGGGTAGAAAGAGGATTGTCCGTATGCCGAAAGGCCAGGAGAGGACTTCGTCCTCTCCTGGCCTTTCGGCATACGGCGGGAGCGCGTGGGAGTCGAACGCACCCTCCGTCGCGCAGGCGGCGGAGCAACGGGTTTGAAGCCCGCGAGAGCCACCGGGCCCCTTCCGCTCCCACAGGTACTATAGCAGACGCTACGTGTTCGGTGTAGGGACACACTATCAGGGTGCTGAAAAACTCCCGCACTCTCTTCTTACCCCACCCCAAAAGGGGGGATTTGAATCTGGGGGACACCCCCAGACCCCCCGGCGGGAACTCACGTTCCCTGCACCTTCCTAGGTTTTCATGCAAAGCTCCCTGCTCCTTGAACCTGCCTACCCCTTCCACTACAATCGGAAGATAGTGCATTCCAAAGGAGCATCATGAGCAAACTGCTAGACCGGCTGGACCGCATCACCCGTGGGCCAGTGCGCACCCTTGGGTTCACCCCCGCCGCGGCCAGGGAGACGCTGCCCACCATGGCCCTGGTGGCCGAGGTACACCCCAGGGCAAAGGACATTCAGGAGGCCCTGCAATCGGGCGCGGACGCCGTCGCCATCGTGGGCGCAGGGCATAAGCCGGCGTCGTTGCCGGAGGGCGCAAGCTGGGGCGCGGAGGTGCAACGCCTGGACAAGGCCGCCGCCGATGCCCTTCGCAGTCAGGGGTGCGATTTTCTGATCTTCGGCATTGAGGACACCCACGCGGACGCCCTGGAGGAGGGCGAGTGCAGCCGGGTGCTGCGGGTCTCCCCTACCCTGGAGGACACACAACTCCGCTGCATTGAGGACCTGCCTATGGACATTGTGATCGTCGCCAAGCCCGGCCCGGAGGGGCCGCTGAGCCTGAGCCACCTGCTGGCCATCTCCAACGTGCGCGCCGCCACCAGCCGCTATCTGCTGCTGGAATGGAACGAGCCGCTGTCCGGCAAGGAGCTGGAACAGCTACGCGACTTGGGAGTGGACGGCATCTTTGTGAAGGCGGATGGGAACGACGCACCCACGGCGGCAGTGGCGGCGCTGAAGGAGCGCATTGTTGGGCTGCCCGCGCGACGGCCACGCACCGAACGGGAGGGCCGCGCCGCCGTGCTGCCCCGCCTCAGCCTGGAAGGCGCAGGGCCGGGCCGGCGTCAGGCAGAGCCGGATCCGGACGAAGAGGAAGAGGACTATTAGAGAAGAGAGCGGCCACCCTAAGGGTGGCCGCTCTCTTCTCTAATAAGGTAAAGGATTGTATCTGAGGGACACCCTCAGACTCCCGGCAGAGGGGCAAAGCCCCTCTGCACACCTCTTTTCCCGCAGTCTGCAAGTAGTTCCTTGTTGGCCTAGCCGCTCGGCGTTTGCGGGCTTCTCCGCATCTTCTCGTACACGGCGCGCCACAGGCGGTTCAGCGCGCCCTTGCGCTCCAAGGGCGCGTCTTGCTCGCCGTAGCGCACGGCGACGTAGGCGTCGGTAAGTTGCTCTAGCGCCGGGGTGTCCTCCGGCATGTGGTCTTTTAGCGTGCCCAGGTACTCGGCGGGCGTTTCGGCGTCCTTGCGCGGGTAGCCGGACTGCCGCGCCCGGGCGAGCAGCAGGCCGTACATCTGCCGGACTTCCAATTCACCATCGGGCACGTGGTCGCCGCCGCCTCTGCTAACGACGGGAATATGTCGTAGCACGGCGTCGGCCCTGTCGCGCAGCCACCATCGCAGATGAAACAGGCCGAGCAGCAGGTCTCGCAGGAAGTCTCGCCAGCCGCCTACGGACTGATGAGTTTCCTCCAGGGCCTCTTTTGCCTTTTGCACACCACGACGGCCCAGCACCATGCGTGTGAGGAGCCACACCAAGAGTACCGCCACGAACAGGATGAGCGCCCATTTGATCAATATCAGCCACAGCGGGATTGGGGCCTCGCGGGTCACAAGCGACTCGCGCAGGGCACTGAAGTCCGGCATGGTGATTTCCGGAGCGTCGTGAGTCCCGCTAAGCTTGCGAAGCAGCCATGTTATGGCAAGGAAGGCCTCGGCCCCCAGGAAAGCGATGGGATACACCAGGTAGTACACCACAACCGACGCGACAGCCGACACCCATCCAAGGGCGGTGATCACGGGGGCCAGCACCCTGAATGAGAAGATGGAGGCAGCGATGAGGCCCACGACGACCATGGCCGTGGTGAGGCCGAGCAACTGCAACGTCCACGACTGGCTGAAGAAGGCGCCGTCGCCCTCGGCGCGCTGCATTTCCGCACGGACGCGCAGCAGGTGGCTGAGGGGCAGCGCGGTAAGCGCGGCAAAGAAGAAGGCAATGACGACGGCCAGGGCCTGGCCTCTGGAGACGCCCTGGAGTGATCCAGACCTGTAGGACATCTCCCAAGACAGCAGCCCTACAATCACCCCGATGAGGCCGATGAGGAAGGAGTGCATGACCTGGTCCTGGCCCAGGCCCTCCTTGGACAGATGATAGCCGCGCCAGTACAGGTAGACGCCGAGGAGGACCGTAGCCTGCATGGGACTGCCCAAGACGCTGGTGAGGTTGTGCCCCGCAAACCGGAGCCAGCCGAGGTCCCACGGGGCATAGCCGCCGCCATTCTCCAACCGCGTCACCAGGGCGAACAATGCGATGACGTACAGGGCATAGATCAAGGTGAGCTTGCGCTGGCTCCACTGCGCTTGCCCAAAGACCTGGACCGAGTAGTAAGCGGCAAAGAGTAGCAGCAGGATGGCGCCGGGGGTAAGCGGCGTCTCCTTCCAGCCAAGGAAGCCGTTATGGCCCAGCAAGGCCAACCACAGGTACACCCATAGGCCCTCCAGCAGGAAGGTACACAGCAGGAGCAACAGGTCTGGGCGGAGCCACTTCAGCATGATGCGCCTCTTTTGGTATTTGTATCTGGGGGATACCCCCAGATCCCCAGCGGAGCTTTGCCCCTGCACCCCGAAAGAGACCCGCCTTATTACAGCTTCTACTGATTCAAGACACTAGCCCAGGAAGCCGCGGGTCTCGGCGGCCCACACGGCAAGCTGGTGGGTCCTGCCCTGGTCGTAGTCGCATTCTACCCTATCGCGTATGAGGCGGGCCAACCCATTGTGCTCCCGATTCACATCGCAGACGTAGGGTTTGGCCGCGTCCCAGGCCGCCGGGCCAAGGTAGGCTTTCATGGCGTCTTCGCTGGCAAAGTGGCCTGCTGCGACCAGGTCGTCTTGAAAATGAGGGTAGACCTCTTTTAGGAAGGCAATGTCGTCCCGGGTCAAACACTCCAGGGCTAACAGCTCCGGGGGCACGCCGATGGAGTACAGCGCGGCGCAGAAGGTGATGGCCCGGGGAAGCTGCACCTCGGAGTGGCCGTTGGGTGAACCCAGGGCACGGGAGTAGCCGTAGAGGCCGATATGCAGCCGACGGTCCCGGCGCTGTGGGATGATAGGCGAGATGAGGTTGGCCAGGGCAGCCAGGCGTTCAACGTGGCCCTGGTAGCAGTCGGTGTAGCGATGGATCAACTCAAGGGCGCGGCTTTCCTTTATAGGCATAGGGCTGCTGCGCTGGTGCTTCAAGAGCTTAGCGATCTCGCTGCGCACCGTTTCCGGGTCGTGGTCAAACTTGAAGGAGGACTGGACGGTGAAGGTCTGGACGCTGGGATACTCCTCCAGCACCGAGTCCACAAAGCCGGGGCGCAGATTGCCGCGGAAAGGCACACCGCCAACGCCGATGATGGGGTAGATGGCGACGCCGCGCGCGGATTGCAGGGCGTCCAAACGCTGCAAGGCGATCTTGTTGAGCAGCGTGGCGCTGAGCAGGCCGTAGTTGAGGGCAGGGTCGCTCCGTGCGAGAAAGACGCGCAGCGAAGCAGGCTCTTGCCGCAGCTCTTTGAGGTAGTGCAGGTACTGGCCCACCAGCGCGTCTACGTGGCAGAGGCTGGCGGCGTCCTCCACCAGGGGAATGACGTTGATGGCCTTGGGAAGGGTCTCGCCGAGCCAGTGATCAAGACGTTTGCCCTGGACAAGCTGGCGTCCGTCCATGCCCGCGACGATCTCCTGATAGTAGCGGTAGACCCACAGGGGGTCCTCCGCCGAGGTGGTCATGGGCAGAATGACCTCAAAGATGGGCGCCGTGGTGTGGTCCTGATAGAACTGGTGGGCAAGGTCGTAAGAGGTAGGGATGTTGTGCAGGGCCTCTTCCACCCGCTTCCTCATGCCGTGCTCAATGGTGGGATTGGGGATACGCAGGGTCAGAAACACATCCCGGCCCAGGCGGTGGCTGCGGTAGTACACGGGATTGGCGATGAGGAGTTTCATCACCACGTCAACGTCCGCGCCCTTGCCTTCGTAGTCCCACATCTGTTCGTCGCAGCCCAGATCGGCGAAGGCGTAATTGGCTTCGGTAATCTCGTCTTCGCCCTTGATGGCGCCAGACCCCTTGACGAAGCCGGGCAGGAAGGCGTTGTCCGGGTGCTGCGTGCTCATTGCCTTGGGCACGATGAGAGGAGTGGACGATTGGGTCATAGTACCTCGCAAGTCAGCGCGCCATAGGTGCGGGCTGACTACAATAAACGATTTTTTGTGTTTTGTTTAGTATAAGGCTTATCAGTTACGACTAAACTGAATTTGCAGACTATGGCTTTTGTAGACAGCAGATTGCTATTGACGCAGCAACTCCTGGGCATGGGCCAGGGCACGCTGCACCTGGGGCTGTGCGGTGCCGCCGGGGACGTTCCGGGCTGCCACGGATGATTCCAGCGTCACCATGTACACGTCCTGGTCAAACTTGGGGGAAAAGCGCTGGTACTCCTCCAGTGTCAGATCGCTGAAGAGCTTGCGGCGTCCGGAGGCGTAGGCCACCAGCCGCGCCATAGCACCGTGGGCCTCGCGGAAGGGAACGCCCTTGCCCACCAAATAGTCCGCCAGGTCCGTGGCCAGCACGTAGCTTTCCTCCGCCGCCTGGCGCATGCGCTCCCGGTTGAACTGGACATCGGTGAGCATACCGCTGAACACGTTCAACGTTGCGTGTAGGGTGTCCACGGTGTCAAAGAACCCTTCCTTGTCCTCTTGCAAGTCGCGGTTGTAGGTCAAGGGCAGGCCCTTCATGGTGGTGAGTAGGGCCATAAGGTGACCGTAGACACGCCCGGTCTTGCCCCGGGCCAGCTCGGCGAAGTCCGGGTTGCGCTTTTGCGGCATGATGCTGCTGCCCGTCACCCACTTGTCCTGCAACTCCATGAAGTCAAACTCTTTGGAAGACCACAGGACTACCTCTTCCGCCAGGCGGGAAAGGTGAGTCATGCAGATGGAGGCATCGGCCAGGTACTCCGCCAGGAAGTCGCGGTCGGCGACCACGTCCATGGAGTTTTCGCTGATGCGGGAGAATCCCAGCTCCTGGGCAACGAACTCGCGGTCAATGGGGTACGGCACGCCGGCCAGGGCGCCGCTGCCCAGGGGCAATACGTCGGTGCGGCGAAAGCACTCCTGGAACCGCTCCTTGTCCCGTTGGAGCATGTGGAAGTAGGCGAGGTAATGGTGGGCCAGCAGGACGGGCTGGGCGCGCTGCATGTGGGTATAGCCGGGCAGAATGGTGTCCAGGTTGTCCCCTGCGATGCGCAGCAACGTCTCCTGAAGGCGGCGAATGCAGCCCATCGTCTCCTGGATGGACTCTTTGGTGTAGAGGCGCACGTCCACGTTTACCTGGTCGTTACGGGAGCGGGCCGTGTGCAGCCGTCCGGCGGGTTCGCCGATAAGCTCGTACAGGCGGGCTTCTATGTTCATGTGGATGTCTTCAAGCTCCGGCTTCCAGGGGAACAGGCCATCCTCAATCTCCGCCTGGATGTCGGTGAGGCCGTGCAGAATGGCGTCCAAGTCCTGGCGGCTGATGATTTCCTGGCGCGCCAGCATCTTGGCATGGGCCATGGACCCCGCGATGTCCTGCTTGTACAGGCGGCGGTCGTAGTGGATGGATACGGTGTAAGGATCGGTGGGCATACGCATTCCTATGAAAATATGGCCTAGTGTACCGCACCCTGAAGGGCGCGGCTTCAAGCCCACGCCTTCAGGTCATTAACCAAATACGTGTGCTGTTTCTTGGCAGAAGCCTGCCCCTCATCCCTTCGCTTCGCTCAAGGGCAGGCTCTAACCTTCTCCCGCAAGGGGAGAAGGGACTATCTTCTCTCCCTTGAGGGGCTTTGCCCGACAATTCAGGAGTTTGCCTCTTCTTGCCTAGCAGAGGTAGATTTTTCCCACCCACCCGCCCGCAATCGCTGGGGGACGCCCCCAGCGGCCCCAAGTAGGGAACGCGGTTCCCTTCACCCTCCTTGGCATGAAGGCAATTATCGGGCAAGGCCCCCTTGAGGGGAGAGGACTGGACTAAGGTGAGGGTGAAGCGTTTGTCTCCAGCCAAGCAACCTATTTAGTTGAAGACCATCAGGCGGGGGTGTCCAGGTAGCCCTTCTTCATCCTTCCTGGCGCCCCGACGTGTCGGGGCATGATAGATTCCTATGCAATGTGATACCGCATGACCACTCTTTCCTGGCCGGACGGCGTGACCTCCTGGAAGCCGGCCTTGCGAAAGGTGGACGGCGAACCCATGTAGGTGTACAGCCGGCTGCCCGGTGCCACCGGATACCCTTCCACGGCCGCTGCGCCCTGGGGGCGGGCGTAATCCACGGCGGCCCGCAACAGGCCCAGGGTGACGCCCTGCCGGCGGAGGCGGCTGTCCACAAAGAAGCATACTACAGCCCAGACGGGCAGAGCATCTACCCTGGGGAGCTTTTTGTAGCGTTCCAGGGCGGCATAGGTCTCACGGGGCGCAACGGAGCACCAGCCCACTGGCTCGCCATCCAGGTATGCCAGCACGCCCACGGGAACGCCATCGCGCACGCGCTCTTCCAGGGCGGCCACCCGTTCCTCTTTGGTGGAGTGCTGGTACTGGGCGCTGGGCAATCGCCACCGCATACAGGAGCAATAGCGGAACGTGCCGTGCCCCTGTGAGAATCTGTCCAGGTCAGCCAGGCGGTCCGGCGTTACCGGGTGGAAGGTCAAGGACAACGTGTCCACAGGAGTATGGGCGGTCACGGCGCTTCCAACAGCATGAGGGATTCTACACGATGGAGCCGCTCGTTCACGGGGTCAACTTCGAATCCCAGGGCTTCCAGCGCAGTAACTCCAAGGACAGGGGTGTCCCCCTCTTCCCCGAAGATGACTGGAGCTGCGGCCATGTCCTCCTGATAGCGTAGGGCTGCGCCGCCTATGGAACGTTGGACGATACCGCCAAACCCTCTGAAGCGCCTCTGGCCGATGACCGGTATGCCCAGAGTTTGCAAGATGCTTGCAGGCACGACGGTCATCAACGCCCCTGTGTCCACCACGAAGCTGAGCACACGCCGCCTGGCAGGATCAGCAATGTTGCTTATTTCAACGTCCACATGTGAAAACCCCATGACGCCACTCCTGTGCGCTACAGCGAAACGAGCTTAACAAAACTCACCTGATAGTACAGCATCAGGCACAGGTTGGGCGAGTAGGCAGAGGGAAGGATGTTGCATCCCTTTCACTGCCCGGAGAGGCCTCACATCCTTGCCTTGCGCAAGGCCACGGATCCCAGCACCACCATAATGGCGCCGAAGAGGACCAGAGCGCCCAGGTCGGCGGCAACGCTGGGGTCAAAGAGGCCCTTGCCCTTAATCATAACCTCTTGCATGGCAAAGTTGGCGTAGGTGAGGGGCAAGAGGTGGGCGATGAACTGCAAGATGGGGTGCATCTCTGCAATGGGCCAAAAGATTCCCGCCAAAAGGCTCTGCGGCGTGATGACCAGCGGGATGAACTGCACCGCCTGCAACTCCGTGGCGGCAAAGGTTGAGAGGAAGATGCCCATGTTCACCGCGCCGACGGTGAGCACCGCCACGATAAGGAACACCATGCCCAGATTGCCTGCGTAGTGAATCTGGATGACGTATACGGTGTACAACAGGATGATGGCCGCTTGCACCAGGGCGAAGACGCTGTAGCCAACCATATAGCCAAGCACCATCTCCGCCTTGCTCAGGGGCGATGCGGACAAACGCTCCATAGTGCCGTAGGAACGCTCCCGCAGGAAGCCTATGGCAGTTAGCATGTACACGAAGAGGAAGGCAAAGAAGACGACAAAGGTCGGCGCAAAGTAGTCAAGGCTCTTGTACTGCGGCCCCGCATACAGGTAGGTCACCTGGGGCAGCGACTGCTGCGCGCCGGTCTGGGTCGCCGCTATTCGGATCAGGGCCTGGGTCAGCCCCTGCAACACCACGGGTGCAGTGCGCGACCGGGACCCGTCTACGATGACCTGCAAGTCCGGGCCAGGCTGACCCTGGAAGCGCAGGCCGTAGTCGACGGGAACGACTACCGCCGCTTCTAGCTTGCCATCTCGTATGAGGGCGTCTATTTCGTCAGGGGCAACGGCGGTAACGGAGAATAGGGGGAGCTTGCGCATCTCTTCGGCCAGACGTTGGGCCTGGGGCGTAGTGTCTTCAACGGCCAGGCCCAGCTTCATGGGGCTGGTATTCAGGTTCATAAGGTACGCCAGGAGGGTGAGCACAAGGATGGGCGCGACGATGATGAGGGCCATGGTCCGGTGGTCGCGGCGGAACTGAAGAGCAATGCGCAGGGCCAGCGCACCTATACGATGTGCGTTCACAGGCCCTGTTCCTGGCTTGCGGAGAACTGCAAAAATGCCTGCTCCAGGGTATCTGCGCCGGCCTGCCGGCGCAGCTCATTGGCGGTGCCCTCCGCCAGGAACCGGCCCTGGTACATCAGGCCAAGTCGCGTGCAGCGCTCCGCCTCGTCCATGATGTGAGTGGACACGATAATCGTCACGCCCTCCCGGTTCAAGCGCTGGAAATGGTCCCAGAACTGGATGCGCAAGTGGGGGTCTACCCCCACCGTCGGCTCGTCCAGGAAGAGCACGGCAGGCCGGTGCACCAGGGCGCAGGCAAGGGAGACGCGCCGTTTCATGCCGCCGCTGATGGTGGCGACGATGGACTTGGCCCTGGGTAAAAGGTCTACAAGGGCAAGCGCCTCATCCACCCTGGCAGCGGAGTATGCGCCTAGGAGACGCGCGTAAAAGGTGACGTTCTCCCGGACCGAAAGGTCTTCGTACAGGGCGGTCGCCTGGGGCATGTACCCCACATGGCTGCGAAGCGCCCGGTCCGGCAGGCGGCAGCCAAGCAGTGTGACCTCGCCCTGGGTAGGCGGGATGATGCCCATGAGCAGGCGGATCAGGGTGGTCTTGCCTGAAGCGTTTGGCCCCAGCAGGCCGTAGGTAATGCCCGCCTCAACCTGCACGTTCACGCCGTCCACGGCAACGATGCTGCCGAAGCGCTTTACAAGACCCTTGGTTTGGAGGGCATAGGATGGCATCATAGGTCGGACGCTTGTGTCCAGAGTCAGAGGTTCTTGGAATAAGTCGCAACAGGCTTGCTTGAACGAATAGCTTTGCTAGGCAGATACCCACCCCTCCCCCTCTCCAGATGGAGAGGGGTATTTGTATCTTCCCGATCCATCGGGACAGACCCCCAGCGGGGCTTTGCCCCTGCACCTGAATTAGGCAAGCATTTTTACAGCATTTAGTGACCCAGAACACTGACAAGGGAATTGGTAGAATCAGCTCCGGCGCGGCTTATGTCCTGCGCCGCTCTCGGAGGCGTTCCAGGTTGTTGCGCCCTTCCTGGAGCCACTCCTGTACCACTTCACGTGTCTGGGTGGGTTGAAGCCGGTAGACGATGCTGTCCAGGTTCTCCAGCAAGGCCTCGTAAGCGGTCTCCACTTCCATCAGCTCTGCCATGCGCCGGCGAAGGAAGTCGTTCAGGGCGGATACCTCGTTGGCGCGGCGCTGGAACAGTTCAAGGGTCTGTTGGGAAGCATGAGAGAGGTCTTTGAACTCTAGAAAGAGGTCCTGGAGGTCGCGGGCATAGCTGGCAAGCTGGGCCTCCAGGAGCGCAGCTTCCTCTTGCGCGGCGTTAGACGGGGATGGGCGTTGCTCTTGCATGGGGTTAGCTACGGCCAAGCAACTTGGTCACCTGCTCCAGCAGCGCTAGGGGGCTAAAAGGCTTGGTCAAATAGGCGTCGGCCCCCAGTTGCAGCGCCAGGTTGCGGTCGGCTTCGTCGGCGCGCGCCGTGACCATGATGATCTTGGTGTGGGCCAACTTTTTGGACTCGCGTATCTTGCGCAGCACCTCAAAGCCGTTAAGCCCCGGCATGTTCACGTCCAGCAGCATGAGATCCGGAATAAATATCTCCGCTTGTTCTACGCCCGCTTGACCATTGGACGCCTGGGAGACGGTAAAGTCCGCTGGGAGCGTCATGGTGAGCAGCCGCACCATTGTGGCGTGGTCATCTACTACTAGGACCTTTGGCATGAACGTTTCCTATCTGTGGCTGACATCACTATACTGGAATCTCGCAATTACGGGCAACCCTGTGCAACCGTTGGTTCTGTTTGCTTGGCAGGGATAGTCTTTTGTCCTGGCACTAAAGTGCCAGGTTTAGCTTGGGTTAACCCCAGACTGTAGTCTGGGGTACTGAATAACACGTCAAAACAAACAGAATCCGACTGTCAAAGAGAGAGGGAGGACGAAGATATTCGCGCCTCCCTCTCTTCTTTCCAACACTCGCGCTTATCCAGCTATCTGACCGAGCATCCCCCGCATGTTGATGTAGCCGCTGGGCGCTCCGCTGTTCACCCGAAGGTTGAGGGTGATGTCGGTAGCAAGGTTGGCAGGCCCAGTGCTCATGGTAAAGATCCAGGTATCGGCGGCGAACTTGGCGATGCCGCTCACCTGGTCCGAGGCACCGGCAGTGACCGTCACGCCGGACGGGATTTGCAACTGCAAGGCCCCGTTCAGCGGGCTGTTGCTGGCGTTCTTAAGCGCTACCTTAATCTGGAACGTGGAACCCACCTGGGTCTCCACACCCACGGTGAAGGTGGAACCGCCGTCTCCGATGATCCCAAGGCCGGAGCTGGTAGAACCCACCACCTGCACCATTTGCACCGTCAGGGATGGCAGCACCACCAGTCCTACGCTGCCGCCGACGCCGCCGGCCATGGGAGTCGGCATTGGGGTAGGGGTTGGCGGGGGCGGCGCGGGGGTAGGCGTCGGAGTAGGAGCCGACGCAGGCGTTGGCGTCGGCGTAGGAGAGGACATGAGCGTCAGCGTGCCTGTGCCCGAACCGTCGGCAATAAGGACGCGCACCGTCTGGAAGGTCTCGGGCGCTACCCAGCCAGTTTGATTGCAGTTGCCGGGGACCTTCACTTGGGTGAAGCCCTGGTCATTCTGGGCCAGGGCGCAGACAAAAGCCCCGCGGGAGAGGGCACCCAGGATTGATACGCCAACGGTCAGCGTAGGCTGGCTCCAAACAATGGAGTTTTCCGGGATTGCAAGGCGCAGCGTTCCCGTCTCACAGCCACAGGAGGCAGCCGTGCCCATAGCGGGGTTCAAGACGATATAAGAGGTATCGGTAAGCCCTTCGTGGACCGTCTCCTGTCCCACGGGCAAGACGCCTGAAGCGCCGGAGACCAGCGTCATGGCGATCACCGTCCCGGCCAGCAAGGACAGTAGCAAGAGGCTTCTCGCAAAACCCAGACCTTTTCGCCGGCCCCCAAGCCAGCCCCACACCCTATTCCCGGCCATGGCACACCTTCCTATATGTAAATAATCGTAGCATATACGTGTTCTATACCTTGATAAGTATAGGTACGCATTGTTTTGGCGTCAATCTACGTACTTCTAGAACAGCCTACCCGCAAGGTAGGGCCTTTCGGTGGTTTGTTGGATATCGCATTCTCAAGCGCCCAGCGTCACGGCATCAAGGTGACAATTGGACGTGGGCAATCCCGACCTGTCGGGATGGCCCTACGGGACGGTTCTCCCACAGACGCAGGGAGAACCGAAAGACCCTGCCTTGCCCCCTCACCTTCGTCGAGGGATGGCTTGTATCAGGGAGACACCTTCTTTACTGTCCCATTCGCTTCGCTCAGGGCTTCGGTTCACCAGGGCAAGCTCCATAGGGATTTTGTTCGCTCAGAACGACAACGTGGCAACTTGCGTCAAGCGTTACATCGCCTAGAAGAATGCTCTATGGCTTGCCTCTAGGGGCCACGTCTATTACTGAAACACTAGAAGGGTATAGGAAAGGTATCTACAGTGGATACCACCTGGTATCAGCGCAGTGGATGGTCCTCGCGAGGCGACGGGGAGTGCGCGGGACGAGCCGGTTTTGACGCTTCGCCAGATAGGAAACAGGCTGGTCACCCGCATAAGAGGATGGGTCTAGAGCCATCGTCTAGGGGCCTCTTACAGAGCATATCCACTATCGGCTGGTATACAAGCGGTATAGGATTGGCAATGTCACGGTATCAAAGCACAGGTCACAGGCATCGCCGAAGGGCAACCATCCCGGCGACGTGGGAAAGGGTAGCGGGGGCACAAGCCGCTATCAAGCGACAATCAAGCAATCAATAGGATAAGGGAGCAGAGCAATGGCAACATTCATGAAGTCCTTCAATCGCAAACTCAAGCTGGGGCGCGTGGCAATGCCCCTGTGGGCGCTGGCCCTGGCGGGCACGGCGGTCGTGGCTGCCGCCGGTCAGGCGGTTGGCCCCGTCCTTAGCGGGTCCGTCTCTGGCACCGCCGGACTCACGGTGGAGCAGGCCGTGGTGTTGGCAGAGGGTGGGACCGTCGGCATTGGCAGCCTGGACTCCACCGACGAGGGTCTGGGCGTCATCAACGACGAGGGCACCAGCTTCACCGCAGCTATTGAGTTGCACGTTGGCGACACCGTCACCATGACGCTACCCATTCTCAACATGAGCGACGCCGATGCCAACGCCATCCTGGAGCTTTCCTGCCCCGCCGGCGTGGACGTGGAGTTGGACGAGAGCAGCTCTAACCTGGGCGAGGCCCAGATGTCCAAGAATACCTGGCTGCTCTTTGTGGACAAAGACAACGCCGACTCTTTGACCATCACCATCTCACCCAAGGACGACCTGAAGCCCGGCTTCTACACCATTTCAGGCCGCATTTCCCAGATCACGGGCTAGTAACTTGAGACCCCAAGGGCAACGAGGAGGAACACGTCCATGCGAATGAAGAAGACGTTCACCAGGAAGATGGGAATAGGACGGCTGGCGTTGCCCTTGTGGGCCTTGGCGCTGACTGCCGGCGCGGTCTTGGCCGCCGCCGGACAGGCGGTAGGGCCGGTGCTCAGCGGGTCCGTGTCCGGTTCAGCTGGACTGACGGTGGAGCAAGCGGTGGTCCTGGACGAGGGCGGAGCGGTTACCTTTACCGGCGTTGACACCAACGAAGACGCCCTGGGCATGATAAACGACGAGGGGACCAGCTTCAGCGTCGCCATGGAGATGCACGTTGGCGGCACCACGATTATGAAGCTGCCCATAGAGAACAACAGCGACGCCGCCGCAAACGCCATGCTGGAGCTCAACGTTCCAGCGGGCGTGGACGTGGAGGTAGAGGACTCTAACAACGCTACCACCGCGCTACAGGAAGCCCAGATGACCAAGAATGGCTGGCTCCTGTATGTGGCAAGCGGCAACACCGAGACGCTGAACATCACGGTGTCGCCCAAGGACGATCTGATGCCTGGCTTCTACACCATATCAGGCCGCATCACGCAGATCACCGGGTAAACCGGACACGGGCAGGAAAACCCTACCCCTACTCTACCTACGAGAGGTACATTAAGAACCTACCGCAGAAACAAAGCTGGCGGGGCGACGCTGAATCGTCGCCCCGCCAGAAGCCCCTTACCGTCGGCTATCCCGCAGGCAGGTGGTCACGCTGCTAGGATACCCCAGGGGAACGAGAATCTTAAGCCATCTCAGGGTATCAACCGGGTATAGCAAACGGAGGGAGCAATGTTTACTCATACGGTACGGCGCAAGGGAGGGATGCGCGCTCTTGCAGGGCGCATCGCCCGGCATCCACGGCGATGGCTGGCAGGCGCAGGGTCCGCAGCCGCAGCCCTGGTGCTTTTCTCAACGGTAGCCATCGTTGCCGCCAGCGGTTCGGGTTCAACCATTCTGCTGGACCCCAACTTCACGTCGCAGAGTCAAAGCCAGAGCAGCGATGTTGGCGTCAACGTAGACATCAACAACGTCGTGTCCCTGGTGATCAACCGGTTCTGCAGCGAGGCCCCACAGGACTGTCCAGAGCTGCGGGCCATCTTCATGAACCTCTTCGCGCTGCAAGGCAGGGTATCAGTCCTGGAGCAGCAAGAAAAGGCGCTGGAAGGTTCGCTAGACCAGCTTGGCCGCTTCACCCAGGCCCGTCTCGCCCAAATCCAGGGGCAGATTGACGCCATGAAGTCCCAGGTGCAGACGGCGATTGATTCCCTGGCAAAGCAGATTGCCTATGTGCAGGCCAAGCAAGCGGCGGACGTTGCCGAGCTGCAGCGGCAGCAGGCCATGTTCCAGGCCCAGACCGATCAGCGATTCCAGGCGTTGCAGAATCAGATTGAGCGCGTCCACCGAGACGCACAGGCCAAAATAGACGCGCTCAACCATCTGATCTCCGCCATGCAGCAGGATGCGCTGCGCCGGGAAGCCGCCCTGCGCCGGGACATGGACCTCATGGCGAGAGACAACGCGCGGCAGATCCTTGCCTTGCAAGACTCTATCCGGCAAGTGCAAATGGAGGTGGCAGGCTTGAACAACCGCGTGGGCACCCTGGAGCGCCAGGTACCGGTGATTTACCAGCGGCTGGACCAGCTCCAGCAGCAGATGGCATCCCTACAGTCCCGCATGGCCGATGCGGAACGCGCCCTGGGCTACCTATTGGCCCATCACTAACGGCTCCCCCGTCCGAGTCGGCGTCCCGCAATGCGGGACGCCGACTGCTTACAGCGTGATGGGGGGCCTTGCACAAAAAGCTCCCCAAGAGTCCTTTTGGGCCTTACCCTTCCGGACTCTTCGCCTTCGGCGGGGGGGAGAGCAATGCATCTCCCGACGCCATCGGGACTGCATCTTCCTGGCCTGGGTTTTGTGCAAAGCGGTGATGAGGCGAAGGCCGCGCTCCCGCAAGGGCCAGGAACTACGTACCAGACACGAACCCTAGAGCCACTGTCTAGACGCCAGAAGCTAGTTTCCAGCAAGGGAATGAAGGACGATACTCCGTGTAGTCACTGTCTTCTATGGTACGTAACCACTAGTAGACGGAGATAGGTAGCAAGCGGTAGCACAAGGTTGCCGCGCAAGTCGCAAGGAGGCTCACATGAAGCTACGGAAGTTCCGGAACTCCAGGAAGGTCCTGGTCGGCATGGTAGCCACGGCTATTGCCTTGACAGCCATCGCCCTGGTGGCAGGATCGGGCAGCGGGCACGGACACGGGCACGGGCACACTCCGCCCCCTCCTCCTCCACCCCACATCTATATCCCTCCGATAGTCATTCAGCCCGTGGTGATTCCGAGCTACAGCTATTCGGATAGCTTTAACAGCCAGATTTCCAACATCACCAACACGGTAGACTCGTCCAACAACCTGATTGTGGACACTTCTGGGTCGCTGTACTCCGCCCTGCCCAACAACACCTGCGGGTGCTGGTGGACCGGCAGCGGGCCTACGGCTCTGCAGAGCATTGACATCCAGGCTATGATGTCCTCCAACGTCAACATCAGCAACTGGGTGGACCAGGACCAGCACAACTAGACCCTCCGGTGAGGTACAGGAGCTCGGTAGAAGGCGCACCGTTAGCTCCCCAACAGCAAGTAGATCAGCTTGCACCGCCGGAGCGAGGCACTCCGGCGGTGCAAGCCACATTCAGAGGCATGAGAACCGGCAGGCAGTTTTGCAAGGCTTGGGATATTGGGAACGATGAGTCACCGCAATAGACGCAGAATCAGTGGTAAGGAGCGGCAGTGAAGGTTAGGCGCAACAGGACGGCCAAGACGCTCCGGCTCTCCCTAGCAGCCCTCGCTGCGGCAGGGGCGCTTGTCGCCGTGGCCTCGGGCATGGTAGACCAGCCCTGGTGGCGGGTCGGCCCCGTGCGCGACGACCGGGTCCCCTTCCTTCTGGTCCACTCGCCGGTGGTCTTCTACCCCACGGAGTACACCACCTGGTATCAGCAAAACTACTACCCCTTCACAGACCCGCGCTACCCCTACGTTTATCCCTCTTACTACAACGCGGGTGGAGTCTACGGGTACGGCTATTACGGCTACGGTGCGGGCGGTACGACTTTTGTGGACAACTCTATCTACATAGACAACTCGGTGGTGGTGAACGCATCCGACGGCGGGGTAATCCAGGACGTTTTCGTTGACCAGGAGCCGGATACCACGGCCGTACCATAATGTGCTTGAGTTTTGCGCGCTTCCCGTTCTTCTGGGGTATCCTAGCAGCCCTTGACCAACACACCAACGAGCAACGAACGGGAGTGCAAGGATGAAGAAGTTTTTTACGGGGAGAAGGCTCTGGCCGGCGCTCGTTGCCGGCGCAATCGGCATTGCGCTGCTGGCGATAGCGGCGGGCGACGCGTCCGTTGGGGGCTGGACGGTGCTCCGGCCCACCTTCAACGGCCTGCAGCAGCATATCCGCTACATGCCGGGGACGGACACCGGTTACGGTCACGGGTATAACGTAGGCGACAACCCCCACGTCCACGATCCTGCCACGGGCCAGCCGGTGCAGCCGCCGCGGGACCAGGTCATTACCTACGGCAACAACCCCTACCATCCGCAGCCCCAGGAAGAAGACGGGGACCACCACCCCTTCTATCCTTCAAATGCGGTCTACCCGCCCTATGCCACCGGCGTTGCGGAAGGGTGGGAGGCCACGCCTTACAGCGCGCAGGACGGGGTGCTCACGGTCAGCGGCCCCATCGCCACAATCCCTGGCATGGTGAGCTACAACCCGTAGATGCACTTTCCTGCTCTTCACACTGCGCCCAGCTTTGCACGGAAAGTCCCCAAAAGTCCTCTTCTACCTAACCCCCTAGCCCCCTTCCCTTAAGGGAAGGGGGAAGATTGTATCTGGGGGACACCCCCAGACCCCCGGCGGGAACTCACGTTCCCTGCACCTTCCTAGGTTTTCGCGCAAAGCCACTGCACCCCCAGAGAGCACACAAGGGTCCTTATGCAAAGAGACGACCACTTTGGTCGCCTTGTTGCGTTGCCCTCTATGCCACTCACAAACGTTCAGGCCCTCGTGATGAGCGAGGGCCTGGATGGAGGGGGAGAGGGGCAGATGTCTTTGACTACGAACCTCGGCGCATCCCGCCGATCATGCCGCCGGAAGTGTGCATGATGCCGCTTTCCGCATCCTTGTTGGCAGCAGCCGCGGAATGATTGCCAAAGAGGTTGTTGGCCTTGGCCACGGTTGCGGCCTCTGGAATACCGGTGGCGATGACCGTCATGCGCACGCGGTCTTCCATGGTCTCATCATTGACCATGCCGAAGAAGATGACGGCGTCGCGGCTGATCTTTGAGGAGAGGAACTCGCCGGCCTCGTTGACCGCCCCAAGGCTAAGGCCAGGGCCGCCGTTAATGCAGAAGAGCACTCCCTTGGCCCCGTCAATAGAGACATCCAGCAGGGAGTTGTTCACCGCGGCCTTGGCGCATTCCAAAGCGGCGTTGGGGCCTTTGGCCTCGCCGATGGCCATGAGGGCGCGTCCGGGCAGCTTCAGGATGGCGCGCACGTCCGCCATGTCCACGTTGATCTCGCCCGGAACGTTGATAAGCTCCGCAACGGAGAGGACACCGTACATGACGGCCTCATCGGCGCGCTTCAGGGCCTCTTCCATAGAGACGTTGGCATTCAGGAGCTTGAGCAGGCGGTCGTTGTGGATGACGATGAGGTTGTCCACCTTGTCCTTGAGGCGGCCAACGCCTGCAATGGCGGCTTCCAGACGATGATGGCCTTCCCAGGCGAAGGGCGTAGTGACCACGCCGACCACCAGGGCGCCGGTGCGCTTGGCGATTTCCGCTACGATGGGAGCAGCGCCAGTGCCGGTGCCGCCGCCCATGCCGGCGGTGATGAAGACCAGGTCCTTATGGCTCAGGGAGTTGCGCAGCTCGTTGTGGGCTGCTTCCGCCGCCTGCGCTCCGACCGTGGGGTCGCCGCCGGCGCCCATGCCGCGGGTGATGGTCTCGCCGAGCTGGATCACCTTGGCTCCCTGGACCTTGGCCAAGGATTTGATGTCCGTGTTGACGCAGATGTAGTTGACGCCGGGGACCACCTTCTCATGCATCATCCGCATCACTGCGTTGCATCCGCCGCCGCCTACACCGATGACCGTAATGGCTGCGGGAGCCTCCCCAAATTGGGATGCTTCCGGTGCGCCCGTAGTACCGTTCACCATGGGTCCACTCCTCTCTAATTGCACGGGTTGGTCTCCCGCGTCTTTCGCTTGGTGTCAGAGCTTATCTGAATCATCTAGTAATGTCAAGAACTTTAAGAATGTTTTCTGTAGTTTCTAAGAGCATTGCCTGGGGCCAGGCCGTCCACATGCGCCAGGCGCGTATCGCTTCTCCCGCAAACGGCTGCAAAGGCATAGAAACCAAGGGGGTAATGCCCCTCTAGAGCAAAGAGAAGTCTTTCTTCTTCCTCCCAAAACCTACACCCAACGCATACCGCCTTATACCGAACAGCGCATTATCAACCCATGTAGGAGATGCTACTGTTCCTACGTGGGTTAGCTGAATCAGGTCTTCGTTCCCCCACGCAAGCCCACCACACTCCCAGACAGTGCTGAGGTGCCCCATGCTAGCCAAGCGTTCAATGGTGGAGATCATCCACGAGATTCTGCAAATGGAGGGAAAGCGCAAGACGCACATCATGTACGCCACCGCCCTTACCTATCCTCAAACGACCCGCTACCTTGACTTCCTCAAGGAGCGGGACCTCATTTGCAATAAGACCGACGAGAAGGGCGGACAGATCTTCATGCCCACGCCCAAGGGTCAAGAGCTGGCCAAACACATTGACAACGTCATGGAGATTCTGGGCCTGGGTGATCGGGATGTCTAGCTTCCGCCACGTCGCACTGTTGCTCTTGCTGGTGCTGACCCTTGGGGTCGGCGCCGGTTTGGCGCGTGCGGGGGTTGTGGAAGTAGAGGGCGAGATGCGAGTGCACATCATGCCCGTGCCCAACTGCGTCATTTTCGGTGGAATCGTTGGCGGCACAGTCGGCACCGGCCCCTTCAGGGCCAACGAGCCGGCGAACATGCAGTTTACCGCTTTTGGCGTCAACGACCCCAATGGCGGCACCGTTACCGTGGACTGGGACTTCTCCTTTGACACCATCCAGTTCAACGTGGAGGCTACCGGCACCGGTCCAGTCTTGCACGCTTATCCCGACGGCCCCGTGGACACGCTGGTTGCGGTCCGTCTGACGGCCAGCAACGGCCAGGTAGGGTACGAGATCCAACGCGTCATTGTGAGCAACGTCCCGCCTTCGGCAACCCTGGACGGCCCCTACGCCGGGCAGCCCGGCCATGCCGTCACCTTCAATGGCGCGGCGACCGACCCTGCCTCTGAAGACATTGCCGCGGGCATCCATTTTGCCTGGGACTTTGATTACTCGCCCAATGTGTTTACTACCGAGGAAAGCGGCTTCAACCTGACCACGGTCAGCCATATCTACGCCACGCCTGGCGACTACACGGTTGCCCTGCGCGTCACCGATAAGGACGGAGGCAGCACGCTGGTCACCGCGCCGGTGACGATCAGCTACGACACCACGACGGTAGACCTGTCCGCCCTGGAAGACACGTATCTGAACCAGGACGCCGCCACGACGAACTACGCCACAAGCACGCTGGCCTACGTGAACGCAGACAACGCCGGACATGCCCGCAGGACGCTGGTCAAGTTTGACACCTCCAGCCTGCCGGCCAACGCGCTCATCTTCTCGGCCACGCTGAGCATGTACGCGGAGACCGTGCCCGGCACGGAGCGGACACAGGGGACGTTCCTGGCGCTTACCGCATGGTCTGAGGCCACGGCCACCTGGACCAGCACGCCGTCGGTGAGCGGCGCGGCCTCCGCCAACGGCTACACCCCCGCAACGCCGGGATGGGTCACGTGGGACGTAACCGCCGACGTGCAGGCCTTTGTCAACGCCACAATCAGCAACCAGGGTTGGTTAATCAAGGACTTGAATGAGGGCGCAGGCTCCGGCGTGACCACCGCCTACGACACCAAAGAAGCGTCGGACAGCTCCAAGCACCCGGTCCTGACCGTGGAATACGCCATACCGTAACAGCAGCCCTCCTTCTCCCGGTGGGAGAAGGAGGGTTCCCTGGCAACCAACGCGGGACTCCACCAGGGCAGCGTAGGAGCAAAGGGCACTGTTGACGGCCTCGCCTCCGTAGCTGGAGGAAAGGGTGATATACTATGAACCGAGACCGTACCGGCGATAAATCCATCAACGTCATGATGAATGAGCAGACAGACCGCACTAAGGTCACCGTCAGCACCTTTCGGGTGCTGCTGGTGGGCAGTCGCGGGTCTGTCGTCTCACGCCTGAGCCGTTTCTTTCAGCGTCAGGGATTTGAGGTTGGCGAAACGACCTTCCCAGAGGAAGCCATAGAAATCCTCACCAAGGAAGGCTTTGACATCCTCCTGATCGTCGGGCTGGAAGACAACGACACCGCCGCAGACCTCATTGCGGCCTGCAGGGACATTCGTCCCACTCTCCACATCTACGTGCTGGCCGGCGACGGTTCAGTCACCAACGTCATGTCCCGTCTGCAACCCATGTTGAGCAAGCCCGTGAGCATTACCGACCTGCCCTCGGTGCTCCGGGACGAGGTGATGCGCGCCGAAAACGAGCGTGAGCATCTGCGAGTGGAGTGGCTGAAGTACGCTGAAGACGTGGTTACCGCCGTTGCCGCAAGCACAACACTTAAAGAGGCGTGCGCCAAGCTGGCGGAGCTGCTGCACGTCACCCTGCGCTGCGCAGGCACCGCCATCGCCGTGGTCCAGGACCCCAAGAAACCCATGACCGTCCTCGCCTCCCAGGGCGACACGGGCGACATCAACAAGGTCTGGAAGGACGACACCGCCATCAAAGAGTGGATCATGGACAACCAGATGCCACTCCTCATCCGGCGGGGGCGCTCCACCATTCCCGGCATCCAGCGGGACGTGATGAAGATGAACCTGGGGCCAAGCATGTTCGTCCCCATCATGACCACCCAGCGGCTCGCGGGCGCCATCTCCCTGGCTAGGGAGAACGGGGCCGAAGGCTTTGGCGACTCCGCCTTCTCCCTGGTGCGCATCGCCGCGCGCATCCTGGCGCAACGGCTGGAAGGCGAGCAGAGCACCGTGCCGGACGAGCTGCGGGAGTCCTTGCAGGAGGAGCGCCAGAAGCTGCAAGAGGAGCGGGAATACCGCCAGTCCCTGGAAGACCACATTGATCTGGAACGGGACAATGTGATGCGTTTCGCCCGGGAAATCGGCGGGTTGATTGAACTCAAGAAGGGCAACCGCCCGGAGCGCTCCGAGACCATCGCTAAGCTGTCGGTGTCCCTGGCGGACCAGGTGAGCCTCAGCAAGGAGCACTTGCTGGAAGCCGCCTATCTGCGGGACTTAGGCGTGCTGGCTATCCCGGAACGCGCCCTTACCGGGGGCGAGTCCGGCATTCCGCTGCAAGGGGCCGACGGCCTGTACGCCACCACCGGGTTTGAGATTTTGAGCCGCGTCAGGCTGCATTCCGTGTGCCTGGAAGTGGCCCGCCACCACCGGGAGAACTACGACGGCTCCGGCGCGCCCGACGGCTTAAAGGGCGAGGACATCCCCGCCTCTGCGCGCCTGGTGCGCGTGGTGGAAGACTACGTGAACATGACCGCCGCCGGCATAGGCGGCCAGACGGTGGCCAGCCCCATCGCCCTCGCGCATCTAACCCGTGAGGCGGGCAAGACCTACGACCCCAGGTTCGCCGATACTTTTGTGAAGCTCATCCGCGCGCAGGGCATCACGCCCGAGCAGGAGACGCTGTCCCTGATCGCCCACGAGCTGCGCACGCCCCTCACCTTCCTGGCGGGCTTCAGCGAGCTCCTTGCCAACCGGCAAGATTTGCCCGGTCAGGCCAAAGAGATGGCTTCGGAGCTGCAAAAGCAGACGGGCCAGATGGTGATACTTACAGAGCGCCTGCTGGACATCTCTCGCCTTCAGGCAGGCAAGCTCTCCCTGACCTGGTCGTGGGTGGACATGAAGCAGCTCCTGGAAGAGCAACTGACCAAGAGCAAGTCATTGCCGAACAAGCACACGTTCCGCATAGAGCTGCCCAACTATCCAGTACGCATCCGGGCGGATGCCACACGCACGGCCCAGGCGGTCAACAACCTGCTTTCCAACGCCATCAAGTACGCACCCAAGGGCGGCCAGGTGACGCTCAAGCTGGAAGAGCACGCCGACGAGGTGGTGGTGAGTGTCTCCGACCAGGGTCTGGGCATCACCAAGGACCAGATCGGGCGGCTGTTCCAACCCTTCTACCGCATTCAGGGAGCGGAGACTGCGGGCATAGAGGGCCTGGGGCTGGGCCTGGCCCTGACCAAAGCCATTGTAGAGGCCCACGGCGGCAAAATCTGGGCTGAGAGCGAAGTGGGCGCGGGAAGCACCTTCAGCTTCTCTCTGCCAAAGCAGGAGGGCGGCGGTGAACGAAACACCCCGGCGTGACCCGCTGGAAAACGAGCAACTCTACCTTGTGCCCGTGCCTCCTCGCGTATCCTTTGTACAGCTACGGGAGTCACTGGAGGACATTGAGGACACGTCAACGGACATGGCCCTGTTCTTCTGGATTCTGGGCCTGATCTTCTTCGGCCTGGGTGATACCATATCTTCCTTCCTGGTGTTCTCCAAAGGCGGCGTGGAGCTCAACCCAGTCATGCAATGGGCCTTGCGCTTGCCGGGCGGGTTGCTGGGGTTCGTGTTCCTCAAGAGCGTCGCCCTGGCTATCCTGTACGCCACCGCCTACTTCTACGAAGGCTTCCACCGGTGGATGATCCCCTTGCTCATGACTATTGCAGGCGTCTACCTTACCACCACGAATATGATGGTCTACACCGGACTGACCAGGTAGGCGCAGAAGGAGCGCGCAGGGAGCCCCGATGATCGGACTCCCTGCGCGGTGTTCATTCCGCTGGAACGCTTCCGAGGCTTCCCTTGCCCGAACTCCCTTCCCCTCCTACACCACCTTCGCCCGGCGACGGCACGCAGGCTTCCGTACCACGGGGAAGCCGCCGGTCACGCAAGTCTTCGCCCGGCAAGGAACGGCCCCGTTACCAGGGGACATGGCTGTCACGCCGCCGGCTGCGCATTATCTTCCCCATTGCGGCAGGAATCGTGCTGCTGGTCATCTTCGGTCTGGCCCTTCTGTTCAACGCCCAGGTCAGCAGTCACAACCTTGCGAAGGACGCCGTCACCCGGATGCAGACAGCGTCCAGCTACAACTCCAGCGGCACGGACTCGGTTTCCGGCCCCAGCATTGCAAAGCAGGTGCAGGAGCAGCTCAGCTACATCGCGCCGGATACCGTTCGTTCACGCTACCTGATCGCCGCCAGCCAGGGCACGGCATCCGCGCTCTTTCCCTCCGCGGGGGCCGGCTGCGCGGACCAGGAGGTCATCATCCTGACCGGCAAGCGGTACAGCCGCTGCAACGACGCCGGCCAATCCGGCCTGGGCTGGCAGACGGGCAACGCGGACGCCATTCTGTTTGACACCTTGCAATTCAAACCCTGGCAGCGCTTCGGCTGGTGCGCCAACCCGCACATGGAACGCACCGAGCAAGCCGCCAGTTCCACGGCAGAGGTGTTCACCTGCGAGGTAGCGGTGCAGCGCGAGGCCGACGCCTACTGGCCGCCGGACAAGCTAGACGTCCTGCCTCCCAGAGAAAAGGACGCCCGGGAAAAGTTCCTGGCGGAAGGCACGGTGGATTTGATGGTGTGGGTTCGCAAGTCCGATGGCTTCATCGTGCGGTTCCAGATGAGAAAGACCAGCCCCGCCGCAAACAGCGGCGTGATCACCGAGAGCCTGGACTACACCTACGGCGACTTTGGCCTGGTAGCGCCTATTACGCCCCCGGACCAGGGCGCGCCGACCTTGCCCGGGAGCCAGCCACCACCTAGCACGCCACAAACGGCAGTCGTCAACGGTGTGCCCTTCAGCCTGGAGGTAGCGGACACCGAGGAGGAACGGCGCATCGGCCTGTCCAACCGCACGTCCCTGGCGCAGAATGCGGGGATGCTGTTTGTCTTCCCACAAACCGCCAACTGGACGTTCTGGATGAAGGACACGCTCATCCCCCTTGACCTGCTGTACTTGGACGACCAAGGCAAGATCATTGCTGCCTACGCCATGAAGCCCGAGCCCGGCGTAGCCGAAAGCCAGCTCACTCGCTACCAAAGCCCCCAGCCTGCAAAGTACGGCCTGGAGATAAATGGCGGCCTGGCAGCCGCCCTGGGCTTGCAGCCGGGCATGCAGGTGGACCTCAAGTAGGAAGACCGGTGGGCATTCCCTTAGCCATACCCTTGCGGCGGTTCTGTTTGCTTTAGCGTGTCATTCAATCCCCCGGCTAAAGTCGGGGGTTAACCCAAGCTAAACCTGGCACTTTAGTGCCAGGACTCATCAACATCACCTAGAAGCAAACGGAACCGGGAAGAGGACATCCGTAAAGCAAAGACACGAATGGACACCCCCTTAGGCGCAAGGGTATACTGCTACTCAGTCCAGGTATGACGGCGCAAACTTACGGAAGGTAATATTGATGCAAGAGAGTTTGGCAAAAGATAAGCCACAGGTAGAGATCCGGTACTGCATGGGATGCGGCTACTTCCCGCAGGCTGCCTGGATCGCGTCGGAGTTCTACTCCGAGTTCTCGGGCACGGTTGCGTTGACGCTAACGCCGGTGGAAGGCGGCAGGCTGGAAATCCTGCTGGACGGCGCGGTGCTGTTTGACCGGCTAGCCCAGAACGGGGCGTTCCCCAACTGGAACGACCTGCGCCAGTTCCGCCGGGCCATCCGCAAGTCGCTGCCCGCGCCCAAGAGCTTGCAGACGGTCGGCTAACGCCGCCACATGCTTATGGAAACGAGAGAGGCCCTGAGGGAACTTGGGGCCTCTTTTTGTTTTGCGAGTGAGGGGCGTTGGGCTTGCGCCTTGCGTGGTAAAATAGCGTCAGGTTTCGCACCCACAGACAAGGATACGATGATGGCAACAGAAGTGAAGACGGAGCATCCCCACGTTGTTCGCGTAGAAGGCGTCCGGGGTGGGCGGCCCGTAATAAAAGGCAGCCGCATACTGGTAAGCCTGATTGCCACCTACTACAAGATGGGGGAGACGCCAGACGACATCCTGCGGCTATATCCCCACCTTGCTCCTGCCGTCATTTACGACGCCCTGAGCTATTACCATGACCACAGGGCTGAGATTGATGCTGAGCTAGCGGACACAACCCTTGAACGGGTGATGGAGAAGTACCAGTTGAAGATGGACGCCAAAGGTCGCCTGACGCCGCTCTTGAATCCAAGCCTTTATTGTGCATAATTGACTCAACCGTTTCGTTTCCATCGCAGCCGAGTGGGCCGGCAAGAGTCAGTAACAAATGCAGCTAATCCGCAAAATCAGGGTAAAGTACTTCCGCTCAGTCTACATGGCCGTATTGAATGATTGTCGAGACCTTACTATCATTTCCGGTGCCAATGACGTCGGCAAGTCAAACATACTGAAAGCACTAAACCTCTTCTTCTCGGAGCAAACAGACTGGGGTATCCCACTTGCATTCACACAAGACTTCTCCAAGCGGCGACTTCAGCAAGTCCAGAAAGAGTCTGTAAAAGGCAGGCAGTTTATCTCGGTAGCAATTGAGTTTAGCCGTCCGCCCAACTACCAGAACAGCCTGCCAGAACATTTTTGGGTCACTAGAACTTGGTTTAGAGAGCCTGGCCGCCAGGAATCCGATAACCTGGACGCCCTTGGAAGAAGAGGACAACTCCCTTCAACAACAACAACTGCGACAGCTAGGAGATTCCTTTCGCAGTTTCTGAACAGAATTCACTTCGAATATGTCCCAGCCGTGAGAGAACGGACGTACTATTTGTCCTTGCTCTCTAATCTTCAAACCAGAATCCTATCCAGTCCGGGCAATGATAGCATTGCCCGTGTGGCAAGCACTCTCGCGGCAAATGTTCAAACTCAGATCGAAGGCTTGAGCGCCGAGTTCAAACAAGAGACCGGCCTCGATACCATAGTGGTCCCCCCAACTGAAATTGCTTCGCTTTTCAGACCTTTCGATGTCTCAACTTCGGTTGCAGATGTGAAGCTGCCACTAGCGTTGCGCGGCGATGGAATCCAGGCTCGATATATTCCCTCGGTACTACATTACATAGCAGAACGCAGCAAAGACTTTTTTGTCTGGGGGTTCGAAGAACCGGAGAATTCTTTGGAATACTCCCTAGCCAATGCTCTAGCCCATAAGCTTGAAGATACCTACTCTCAGAAGGCTCAGATTCTTGTTACCAGTCATTCTCCCGCTATTCTTTCACTGAGAGGTGCCAACTCCGTAACCTACCGTGCGTACACTTCAGACAGCTCAACCAACCTCATCCAAGTCTGGCCGACCAAGAAAAATGCTGAACAAGACGAATTGCTGAAAAGAGAGCTGGGGTATTATGAAATTAACAAAGAACTTAACGAACACTACGCCCAGTTGCGCCGAGATATGGATAACAAGAATGAAGAGATTTCGAAGCTAAAGAATGTAATAAGAGAGGCAAAGAAACCTTTAGTGCTGGTCGAGGGCAAGTTTGACAAGGAAATCTTGGAAACGACGTGGAGTAAGCTATACCCGACGAGCGAAGCCCCATTTGTAATTCACGTAGCTGATTCAGTGCCTGGTGGGAGCGAAGGAGGGGCAGCAGGCGCAGGGTCCGTCAAGAAGATGATAGAGGCTGTTCGGCCTGAGGAAGGGAAACAAGTGGTAGGTCTGTTTGACCGGGATGATGGCGGCAATGATGCATATTGTCGCTTGGATAAGAATTTCGTTCCCAATCCAAAGATTCCTGACACCAAAGTTCATAAGAATGGATTATCCTTTGCATTACAGTTACCTACCCCCGTTTTTAGAACACCGTATGCGGTAGCGAATAACCTTCCCATCGAATTCATGTTCCCTGATGAGGTGATCGCACGGAAGACTAATGATGGCAGAGGGCTAAAGGTTACACAGGGAAAGGTCACCCATGTCGTGATTAACAGCAAACGAATTGCAGTCCCGGCGGAACTGGTGAAAATTACTGAGCCATCGTTTGAAGGCTATGCACAAATACAGGGTGGCAAGGATGTGTTTGCAAAGGAAATAGTGCCGTCTTGTACGGCTGATGAGTATCAGACGTTCCACCCGTTATTTGAAACAATATGCGTAATGCTGGAAGTAGCTTCCCCTTTCCCGGCCAGTACGGTTAGTAAGTAGCCACCTGCTGTAATTCACCTCACACTCAGGATTCTCCCGATCCAGAATGATGCTCCTCCAACGCCTCCCGCAGCACCACGGCAAGGTGCTGTGGCGTGCGGCCTGTGCCGTCGGCGATCTGGTGGGTGCAGGAGAAGCCGGTGACGGCGATGGTGGCGTCCTCCGGGGCGGAGCGCACCGCCGGGAACAGACGCTGCTCGCCAATCTTCATGCTGACGTCGTAGTGCTCTTTCTCGTAGCCAAAGGCCCCGGCCATGCCACAGCAGCCGGCGTCTATCTCCTGCACATCTAAACCGGGCACAAGGCGTAGCGCCGCCAGGGACGCAGTCGTGCCCCACAGAGCCTTCTGGTGGCAGTGGCCGTGGAACAGCACCGTGCCCTTCGTCTCCCGAAATCGCAGGTTGAGTTTGCCCTCGTTCTTCAGCTTCATGAGCAGTTCTTCCAGTAGGAACGTGTTTTTGGCGACAACCCTGGCCTCCTGGGTGCGCAGCAGGTCGGGGTACTCGTCCCTGATGGCAGAGAGGCAGGACGGCTCGCAGCCGACGACGGGCACGCCCGCGCGCACAAAGGGCAGCAGGCGCGCCACGTTGATCGCCGCGTTGCGCTTGGCCTCGTCCAACATGCCCTTGGAGATCATGGGTCGCCCACAGCACACCTTGTCGGCAAGCACCACCTGATAGCCAGCGGACTCTAGCAGCTCCACGGCAGCGAAGCCCACCTCCGGGTGGTTGTACTCCATGAAGGTATCGGTGAAGAGGACGACCATAGGGGGAGGCGTCTGCCGTGGGCCCTGTGTGTGTTGGAGGGAGGAGGGATCGTCCGAAACCGTGGACTTAAGTCCACGGTTTCCACCTGCCAGCCACGTGTCCAGCAAGGGCAAGTAGGTCTCCACATTCATGGGCCCGCTCCCTTTGGTGGTCAGCAAGGCATGGCTGCGATTGAACCCCTGGCTAAAGGTCTGCTTTGCCACGGCGGGCAGGCGACGGCGCTTGTCCAGGCCGGCGAAGGCGTCCAGCGCCCAGCGGGTGAGCGGGTTGCTCTGGCCGATGCGGCCCAGCGCGCCAAAACGTGCGACGGTCGCGTTCATCCTGGCGATGTTGGCGACCAGCTTGGACCGCAGGGGCCGCTTGTTGGCCTGGTAGTAGTGGTGCAGAAACTCCGCCTTGAGCTTCGCCATGTCCACGTTGGAGGGGCACTCGGCTTTGCAGGCCTTGCACTCCAGGCACAGGTCCATGACCTCGTAGAGGCGGCGGGAGGTGAAGCTTGAGGGAAGTAGGTTGCTGGCGGACGCCTCACCCTCACCCCTGCCCTCTCCCGTCAAGGGAGAGGGGGTTGGGGAACCGGGTAGGGGCGTCCCGACCTGTCGGGACGCCCCTACGGTGTCCAGGGACAGCGCGCCGGAGATAGCAAGACGCAGGGCGTTGGCGCGGCCACGGGTGGAGTGCTCCTCCTCCTGCGTCGCCATGTAGGAGGGGCACATGGCCCCGCGCAGCGTCTTGCGGCACTCCCCTACCCCATTGCACAGCTCCACGCTGCGGGCAAAGCCGCCGTCGCCGGTGAAGTCCAGGGCTGTGACCGGTTCCCAGGCGCGGTAAGCCGGGCCGGTGCGCAGGTTCTCCGTCATGGGCGGGCAGTCCACGATTTTGCCGGGGTTCATGATGCCCTGGGGGTCAAAGGCGTGCTTCACCTCGCGGAAGGCCTGGTACAGCTTGGGGCCGAACATCTTCTCGGTGAAGACGCCGCGCACGATGCCGTCGCCGTGCTCGCCGCTCATGGAGCCGCCGAACTCCAGCACCAGGTCGCTGATGTCGTTGGCGATGGCGACCATGCGCTCCAGGCCGTCCCGCTCTTTCAGGTTGACCATAGGCCGGATGTGCAGGCAGCCCTCGGAGGCGTGGCCGTAGTAGGCGGCGACGGTCCCGTGGGCGCGGACGATTTCGTCAAAGCGCTTGACGTAAGCGGGCAGCTTCTGGGGGTCAACGGCGGTGTCCTCCACAAAGGGCACCGGCTTAGCGTCGCCCCTGACGGACATGAGCAGCCCCAGTCCGGCAGCGCGCACGGCCCAGGCGTTGGCCTGCTGCTCCGGCGTCGTCGCCATGACGCAGGCGTAGCCCAGGCCACGGCGGGCCATGTCGTCCCGCAGGTTGCTCAGCTTGGCCTCCACCTCTTGGGGCGTATCGGCGAAGAACTCCACCAGCAGCATGGCCTTGGGATCGCCCTCCACCCAGGTGAGGCGGCGAGCAAAGCCGATGGACTCCCGGCTGCGGCGGATGATGGTGTCGTCCACCATTTCCACCGCCGACGGGGTGTGCGGCAGGATGGCGACGGTGGCCTCGGCGGCCTCCACCAGGCTGCGGAAGTGGAGGATGGCGAGGCCGCGTGTCTTGGGCAGCGGTTCCAAGTTCACCTTTGCCTCGGTGACGGCGACCAGCGTGCCCTCGGAGCCGACCACCAGCTTCGCCATGTTGGTGGGCGCGCCACTCGTAAAGGTGTCCAGGTTGTAGCCGGAGACGCGGCGCCGTATCTTCGGGAAGCGGCGGTCAAGCTCGGCGGCATTGTCGGCGGCGATGCGCAGCACGTCGCGGTAGACGCCGCCCTCCAACCCACCGCCGGCCAGCTTCCCTTCCACCTCGCTGCCGCTGAGGGGCTGGAAGCGCGCCGTCTGCCCGTTGGACAGCACGACGCCGACCTCTTTGATGTGCTCCACCGTCTTGCCGTAGCGGACGGAGTGCGCCCCACAGGAGTTGTTGCCGATGGTCCCGCCGACGGTGGCCCGGCTGCTGGTGGTAGGATCGGGGGTATAGTGCAAGCCCGTTGCCCGCAGGTGGTGGTTCAGCTCGTCCAGAGGGATGCCGGGCTGGACGCGCGCCCAGCGCTCGGCGGCGTTGACCTCCAGGACGCCCCGCATGTGGCGGGTGTAGTCCATGACCACGGCGTGGTTCACCGTCTGGCCCGCCAGGGACGTGCCGCCGCCACGGGACAGCACCGGCACGCCCGCCTGGGCGCACAAGGCCACCACCGCCTGCACGTCGTCGGCGTCCTGGGGCGCAACAACGGCAACGGGTAGCATCTGGTAGATGGAGGCGTCGGTGCTGTAGAGGGCGCGGGCCATCTGGTCAAAGCGCACCTCGCCGCGCACGCGGCGTCGCAGGTCTGCTTCCAGGGCGGGGATGACGGGAACGGTGGTGGTCATAGGGACTCCCTGTAGGACATACCCATCTCCCGGGTGATGGAGATGGGGAAATTCTGAAAGACCTCCAGGCTGATAGAGGCTACTTGCACAATTACGCCCCTCGTGATTGAGGGCTAGGGGGTAGCCTACAAATGCCTGCAAGTTCTCCTATTTGGAGTGTGCCCTTAGTAGAAAGCCTTGGGAAGGCTTTCTCTAGGTCTTCGTAGTACAAATAGGTGAGTTTGTTTTCCAAAAATTGCGGGTGTCCAACGTACGAGGAGGTGGTTAATTCTTGGTTCAGTTTGCGACGTCTTGCTTTGGGAGCAACAACGGTGATACGGCGATTACGCCCGATGCCTGGGACGGCGGAAAGCAAAGCGATGAAACGCTCAAATGCGCTCAGAATGGTCGTGGATTCCTCAATTTCAAATGCCCACACAGGCCGACCATCTTTGGCAGCCCATATGAGGTCAATCTGTTCAATACGCCGTTGATCAGTTGGGTCTGCACGGAGGTTTAAGGATGTGAGTGGGTTAAGTTGGTCAAACATGGGGTTGATGCGCTCCTGTTTGCCCACATAAGGCACAAGGCCTGCCTTTAGACATAGAACTGCCAGACGATAGATTTGCTGGTTATGTGTTGTGCCTTCAGGAATCTCTACTGTGACATGCTCTTGCACGGTACTGTCAAAAGGTAACCGCTCCTGTAGTGCTAGAAAAGATGGGTCTTTAAGTTGCCAGTGTATGCCATCACGGGAAATCGCGACCTGTTTTAACACACTGCCAATGTCCTCATTTGAGGGCGTATGACCGTTAGTAAGGAGAGGCAGTACTTTTGTCACTATTTCATCAAACGTAGCCAAACCCGCAGTACGTAGACAACTAATAACATAGTACCGAATACGGTCATACGGGGGTATGAAGTCGCCAAGTTTGCGGCCCGTCCTTAGATGCCAAAGATCATCGTTACCCATCTCAAAGTCGCTGTCCAGGATAGCCAAGATATCCCCCATGTTTTTGGAGGCTGCATCAATGAATAATTCAGCTTCAAACAACTCCGGAACTACTTCTCGCATTATTTCTTCTGTGGTTGCCCCGCCTTCTCTAGCAATGGCCCGTTCAGCAGTGTTCTTGATAATGTTAGCCATAGGAAGAGACATCGGTTGCATTATTCTTCTGGAAGAGCTCTTTTGAAAGTTTACAATCAGGCTTTCTCCTAGCACTCTGAGTGGGTTCTTCACCTTGTGAAAGGTTTGTTTTGCAAGCGGCTGGGCTACAGTATTAACATAGGTAAACCCACTGTATCTAAGCATGTCCCGTATTTGGTACCAGAGGTTGGTCTGCTTGTGGTGGAAAACTAGGGAAAGCCAGCAGTCATCCTTGAGAGACAGAAACATTGCCTCAAAGCTTTTCTGCAAAACATCAAGGTAGTGTTTTTCGTCGAACTGCTGCTCTCCCCCTACAATCGCCTCTCTCGCTCTCTGTTCCTTCGTAATGTCAAACCCCAGCCATGCGTGCCATATGGTGCTAAGGTCAAGGTAGGTAATATGAGCGCCATACGGTGGGTCGGTATAAATGTAGTCCACGCTCTTAGGCGCTACGTATTTCAGCAGGTTTTCAGCGGAGTCGCAGTGAACCGAAAAGGTTCCACCTTCCACTGGATAGTCACCGAGAACGGCGTTGCCTCGTGTCTTAGCGTTCGCCACAAGGCGTGCTCTTGTCGCAAAAAGTCCCCACACGTCACGATAGTCAGGCTTGGGAGGAACCCAATATCTGTAAACTTTGAATATGCCACTGTCCCCACCACCTGCATGTTTGGAATCTATGCTGTAGGTCAGGCTGGCACAGGCAAGAATACCGGAAAAGGCGAACAGCAAAAGTTCGCGGGATGGAATATCCCTGACTGACATTACGGCTGCTCTGAGATGGGCCAGACCGATTAGCTGCGGTCTGTTGAAGAGGTCTTCCACAAATTCACGGTCGGCGTTTGAAGGAAGCTTGACACCCTGGGGATACCAAGCCTCTAGCTTGTACTCCTCCAACTCTTTTGAAGACGCCTTCCCCAGAAAAGAAACTATGGGGCGCATTTCTCGCTCCACCTGCCGAAAGGCTTCCCAAAAAGCGTTGAGGTCAGCAGGAGAGAGCAAAGTCTGCCTGGTGATAAAAGCCGCCAAGGGATCCAAATCAAGACAAACGGTATGGCGTCTGCTAGTCAGTGCTTCAATCCCTGTGACGCCTGTGCCGCAAAATGGATCAACCACTAGTCCGCCAGGCGGGCAAAAATGGCGTATGTACTCGGCCACCACATTTGATGGTTGCTTTGTGTAATAAGGATGAAGCTTGAAATGCCAAGCCTTAGACTTTTCGGCGGGAAATGCACGGCGTATTGGTTCAGCCGCTGGTTGTGTTGAAAAGGAAGTCATTTAGTAACCTTGTCATGCAACCATGCGCCCCATTTGGGCAAGACATCAGTGGTAAGGACGATAGCAACCAAACTGATGGCATTATACTTGCCTTGCTGCTATTTGCCAAAGCCCCGCTGCTCGAAAGGTTGGAAAATGTAGCCCGTAACGCAGATGGCAATGATGGGCAACGGGGAGGCAGACAGGGTGCAATGCCATGATCAGCAGAGGATGCTCCCAGCTACACCACTACCGTCGCACCCTTGCGGGCGTCCAGGCGTGCAGGCTGTTGGCGCTGACCAGGATACGGCGACCGCCGGGCATGACGGGGCGTGTGATGACCTGGCCCCCTCGGCAAGAAGGGTAGAGACAGGCATACTGTAACTAACCGTGGGGGTAGGGGGCGACTTCGTGTACTCGTCCAGACGAGTGGCGACACGCGCCCCCCTTTGGGGGTGTTGCCATTCTACGAGGAACTGCTGATGCTTAATGCAGAGCTATTGTCAAATGTGGTGTATGAGGGGTCAGGCGGCGATCCCTACTGATGTCTCCCTGACAGTTCCGTCCTGGAAGTGGACCCCTTCAATGAGCTTGCCGAGTTGGTTCACGCCCCTGATTCG